>Ga0310826_100038_pt1 | contig 271251 bp, 258 predicted proteins | sample WT_ome_FD_201306 | JGI IMG/M metagenome (GOLD analysis project Ga0310826, IMG submission 201306) | Sorghum-adapted microbial communities enriched on wild type (WT) sorghum from Joint BioEnergy Institute, Emeryville, California, United... ... | reverse complement strand
GCGTGGATCTTCATCCGGGTCCTCCTTGAGGCGTTGGCGTTGGACACCTCCAGCCTCTCGGTGGGCCCGGATGGCCTTTCAGCTGTTCACAACGTGTGTGGGCGGCTCAGCTAGCGGAGCTTCCGAACCCGTTGCCCGGCCGCGGGTCCCGTGCTACCTTGCGCGCGCCGCTTCGGCCTGCGCACCGTCGTCGGGGATTCGCCGACCTGAAGCGCCGAGCCGACCGGGGCCGAGGCGCGCTCCAGAGCTCGATCGTCCCGCTCACGCCGCTGGCGTCGATCGTGTCCGCCCCGTCGCTGGCGTTTGCCTGGGTGATCGCCGCGCGCAGCGACCCCTCACCCGCGTCGTTCGTGTTCGTGGGCGACCTCGGTGCCGACCAGCGCGGCCTGCCGCGATCGACGCGGCGGGCAACCGGGCGCAGGCGGCCACGCGCTTCCGGGTGCCGAAGCGTAAGCGCTAGGGCCCTGCTTTTCGGCCGGCGCACGCATCGACACGCGCCCCTTGCGTAACCCGCAAAGCGCGTGTTAGCGTGCGCCGGTCACTTCGGCAAGGGGGCCGAACTCCTCCTCGTCGCGGGACGCAAACGACAGGGAAGTCACTGATACGGGGCTTCTTCTCCGCTTTTTCCGAGGGGGAGATGGATGAGAACTTCGGCTCTTGGCGTGGGCGTGCTGGCCGCGATCGCGCTCGCCGTGCCCGCGCACGCCGCGACCATCGAGGTCACGAACACCGATGACTCCGGCGCGGGCTCGCTGCGCGCCGCGATCGAGGCGGCGAACGCCTCGACCGACCCGTTGGACGTGATCGATGCCACGGGCGTGAGCGGGACGATCGAGCTGCAGAGCGCCCTGCCGCAGATCACCGGCGCGGTCGAGATCGAGGGCCCGGGGTCCGATCGGCTCACGCTGCGGCGCGAGGAGGGCGACAACTACCGGCTCTTGAGCATCGACTTCACGGGTGCCGGGGACTCGCTTGCGTATGTCTCCGTCTCGGGTATCGCGCTGATCGGGGCGCCCGGGGCTGAGCAGGGTGGCGGAATCGAGAGCCGAAACGGTGTGTTGCGCTTGGACGATGTGGTCGTGAGCGGACACCGCGTCCCCTCGTATGGCGGTGGGGTGGCGGTGTTCTCCGGCGCGGTGATGATCAGCGACAGCGCGATCGCTGAAAACCTGTCGGGATTCCTCGGCGGTGGCGTGTCTGTGCACGAAGGCGCGCAGGTCGTACTTGACCGCGTCACCCTGAGCGGCAACCAAGCGGACGACGTGGGCGGAGGGCTATATGTCGGGCAGGCGGGTCCGGCACACCTGGTCCGTAACAGCACGATTGTCGGCAACACCGCGTCGACCCCCGAAGTGCCCAATGTCGGCTCCGGTGGCGGCATCTCGCTGACCGCGTTTCCCGTCCCCTTCAGGATCGAAAGCAGCACCATCGCTGGAAACTCCGCCGTCCGCGGCGCGAACATCGAAACCGGAACTACCGACGACCTGGTCGAGCTCCGCAATTCCGTGGTGGCCTATCCCGCGGCGGGCGGGGATCCGAACTCCAGACCGGAGAACTGCAGTGTCGCTGGCACCTATCTGTCCATCGGTCACAACATCGTCGACGATCTGAGCTGCGGGCTCGACGATCCCACCGATCAGATCGGCGTAGATCCACTGCTCGGGCCGCTGGCCGACAACGGCGGGCCGACGCTGACCATGGCGCCCGAGCCCGACAGCCCGGCGATCGACCAGGGGACCGCCGCCGGCTTGCAGGTGGCCGTCGACCAGCGTGGCCTGCCGCGCGGTGTCGACATCCTCGCGATCCCCAACCCGGCAGGCGGCGATGGCACGGACATCGGCGCGGTGGAGCTGCAGTACCCGGATCCGGAGCCCGACACGACGGCGCCGACCCTCAAGCTCAGGAAGCCAAAGGTCAACCGCAAGCAGCGCTCGGTGAAGCTGCGCTTCAACGCCAAGGACGATCAGTCGCCGAAGGCGGAGCTCAAGCTCACCTGCAGGCTCGACCGCAAGAAGTTCAAACCCTGCGCATCGCCTGTCACCTACAAGCGGCTGCGGCCGGGCAAGCACCGGATCACGGTGCGCGCGATCGACGCGGCGGGCAATAGGGCGCAGGCGGCCAAGCGGTTCAGGATGCCCGGGCCGAACCGCAAGGACCGGCGCTAGGGCGGCGGCGAACGGCAATTGCCCTGTGCCGGGGCCGCGTGCTACCGTGCCCGCGTCGCTTCGGCTAGGGGGCCGGGGGACCCCTCGTCGCGGGGACTCGTAGGACGGAACGGACTAACCGCGATGGGGCGATCTGCGCCCCAGGGGCAAAGGGGTCACATAGATGGGACTTTCACGCTTTGGGTGCGACCCGCTGTGCGCTTTGCGGGTCAGGACGTGTGCGTTGTTCGCGACGGCGTCGGTTGCGCTGTCGGCGCCGGCGGCCGCTTCGGCGGAGACGTTCGTGGTCAAGAACACGAACGACTCGGGCTCGGGTTCGCTGCGCGACGCGATCGCGCTGGCGAACGCTGTGACCGGGGAGGACAGAATCGACGCCACCGGCGTGACCGGGGCGATCGACCTCGTCTCCTCCCTGCCGGAGATCACCGAACCGGTCAGGATCGTGGGGCCGGGACCGGACCTGCTCATGGTGCGCCGGACGATGAATCAGGTTCCGCAGTTCCGGATCCTCAACTTCAACCAGGCCCAAGAGGCGCGGATCTCCGGGCTCACGCTCCACAACGGCAGCACCCAGGGTGGGGGCGGCGCGATCCAGAGCGTCAACACGACGCTGCGCGCGCGCAACCTGCGCGTCATCGCCAACCTCGCCCTGGCGGGCGGCGGGATCCACGTGAGCGGCGGCGAGGCGCTGATCGAGAACGTCCTGCTCGAAGGCAACTGGGCGACGTTCGGTGGTGGCTTGTCCGTGGCGAATGGCGCCGCCGTCACCCTCGTCCGCAGCGCGCTCACGGGCAACAACGCGGGCGAAGCGGGCGGCGGCGTGTTCGCCAACGCAGGGGCCACCCACGTCACCGTGCGCGCTGGCACGATCGCCTCCAACAAGGTCATGGCCGCCGAGCCGAGGTCCCCGGAGGCGGCGGGATCGGCGCCCTGAGCAACTCCACCGGCCAGATCCTGGTGGAGAGCAGAACGATCGCGGGCAACTCGGCCCTGGTCGGCTCGGCGCTCCAGCCAGGGGGATCCCAGATGGCGGTGCGCAGCACGATCATCGCCGGGGACGACGCCTGTGCGCAGGCGGTCGCCTCGCTGGGCTACAACATCGCCGCGGATCCGTCGTGCGGGCTGGGCCAGCCCACCGACCAGGTCGGCGTTGACCCGATGCTGGAGCCGCTCGCGGACAACGGCGGCCCGACGCCGACGATGCTGCCGCAGCCGGGGAGCCCGGCGATCGACCAGGGCTTCGCGGGCGATCTGGAGGCCGACCAGCGCGGCCTGCCGCGCGCCGACTTCAAGGCGATCGAGACCGCCGAGGGCGGCGACGGCGCCGACGTGGGCGCTGCCGAGGTGCAGGACCAGCAGCCGCCCGCGCTCACCCTCAAGAAGCCCAAGGTCAACGCCAAGCGGCGCTCGGTGAAGCTGCGCTTCAAGGCCACCGACGACGCGGCGGGCAAGATCCAGTTCCGCTGCAAGCTGGACAAGAGGAAGTTCAAGGCCTGCAGGTCGCCGGTCGCCTACAAGCGCCTGAAGCCGGGACGGCACCGGATCGTCGTGCGGGCCGTGGACGCCGGCGGCAACACGGCGAAGGCCGCGAAGCAGTTCAGGGTCCGCAAGTGCGGGAAGTAGTCGTTTGCGCGGGGCCGCCGCGGCTTCGTCGTCTCGGTGGTCGATCGACCGGAAGGCTGGGTCGCAGGCGGCCCCGAACGGCTCGCGATCGGCGCCCACTCCCCTTTCCGGCCGGGAAGGGGTGGCACTGGGCGCGCACCTTGTATCCTCGACCGTCGCTTATGGCCAAGAAGGTCCTCACCGTGATCAAGCTTCAGATCCCGGCCGGCGCCGCGAACCCGGCGCCTCCGGTGGGCCCCGCGCTCGGTCAGCACGGGGTCAACATCATGGACTTCTGCAAGGCGTTCAACGCGCAGACGCAGCAGGACGCCGGCACGATCATCCCGGTCGAGATCACGGTCTACGAGGACCGGTCGTTCGACTTCATCACGAAGACCCCGCCGGCCGCGGTGCTGATCCGCGAGGCCCTCGGGATCCAGAAGGGCTCGGGCGAGCCCAACCGCAACAAGGTCGGCACGATCACGGCCGAGCAGGTGCGCCAGATTGCCGAGCGCAAGATGCCCGACCTGAACGCCAACGACATCGACGCGGCCGCGAAGATCATCGCCGGCACCGCGCGCTCGATGGGCGTCGAAGTGGAGGGGCTCTAAGGCGATGGCGACCGCTCTGCATTCCAAGCGTTACCGCGCCGCTCGCGAGAAGGTCGACCGCGAGCGCCACTACACGCCCGCCGAGGCGATCCGCCTCGTCAAGGAGCTGGCCAGCGCGAAGTTCGACGAGACCGTCGAGGTCCACATCCGCCTCGGCGTGAATGTCCGCCACGCGGACGAGCAGCTCCGCGGCACGCTGGCGCTGCCCAACGGGCTCGGCAAGGACATCACGATCGCCGTGTTCGCCGAGGGCGACCAGGCGCGTGCCGCGCAGGAGGCCGGCGCTGACTTCGTCGGCGCGCAGGACCTCGCCGACCGCATCGAGCAGGGCTGGACCGACTTCGACGTGGCGATCGCGACCCCGGCGCTCATGGGCCCGGTCGTCTCCAAGCTGGGCCGCATCCTCGGCCCGCAGGGCAAGATGCCGAACCCGAAGGTCGGCACGGTCACCAACGACGTCGCCAAGGCGGTCGAGGAGTCCAAGTCGGGCAAGGTCGAGTACCGCACGGACCGCCAGGCGGTCGTGCACCTCGCCCTCGGCAAGGCGAGCTTCGACGAGCGCGCGCTGCTCGAGAACTACGCGGCGGTCGTCGAGGAGATCGTGCGCGCCAAGCCCGCCGCCGCCAAGGGCCGCTACATCCTGTCGATCACGCTCGCGACGACGATGGGCCCGGGCGTGCGCGTCGACACCTCCTACACGAACTCGGCCGACATCCTCGGCACCGCCGAGGCCCAGGCCGAGGCTCCTGCCGACGACGCCTAGGCCGCCCCGCGCGTGAACCGGGCGCTCGTGCTCGCCGCGGTCGTGCTCGCGGCGCTCGCCGGTGCGCTCGCGGCGCTCATCGCCGAGGGCGGGCGCGTGCCGGCGCTGGGCGGAGAGCCCGCGCTCGCCGGTGAGCCGCTGCCCGCGCTCACGCTCGAGGCGCCCTCGCCGCAGCTCGTGCGCCCGCGCGGCGCGGTCCGCGTGCGTACCTCGCTCCTCTGTCCCGACGGGTGCGAGGCCCGCGTCGGGGGCCGGGTCGTCTTCGGCGCGGAGCGGGCGGTCCGGCTGCGCGCGGCGACGGTCGCGGTCGGGCCCGGCGGCGAGCGTGAAGTGGCGCTCGGGGTGCCCGGCAAGCGGGCCAAGCGGCTGCGTCGGGCGCTGGCGCGGGGCGCGCGCGCCGAGGCTGAGCTGCGGGCGCGGGTGCCGGCGGCGGGGAGCCCGGTCGCCGAGGCGAGCGCCGCGGCGCGGCTCGTGCCGGCGTTCGCGCTCGTGTCGTCCCAGGTGCGGCCGAGGCTCGCCCTGTTCGACGGTAGGCGTCCTGCGCGCCTGCGCTTCCGCTTCCAGGCGCCGGGTCGCACCGACGTGCGGGTGCGCGTGGTGCGCCGGGGCACGGGGCGCGCCGTGTGGGGGCGCGTGCTGCGGGGCGCGCGGCCGTTTCGCCGGCACGCGGTGCGCTGGCGCGGGCTCACGCGGCGGGGGAAGGCGGCGCCCGACGGGCGCTACGCGTTCGTGGTCCGGCCCGCTGGCGGGCGCGCCTGGCGCGCCGGGTCGTTTCGGCTGCGCGGGTTCGTCTTCCCCGTGGCGGGCCCGACGGGACTGCGCGGCCCGGTCGGCGCGTTCGGCGCGCCGCGCAACGGCGGGCGCACGCATCAGGGTCTCGACATCACGGCGCCGTGCGGGCGACGCGTGCTGGCGGCGCGCGGCGGCAAGGTGGTGGCGGTCCGCTACGAGCCCGCGCTCAAGGGCCACTTCGCCGTGATCCGCGACCGCACCACGGGGACGGACTACGTCTACTCGCACTTCCCGGCCCGCTCCCCGCTGCGCGAGGGCGAGCGCGTGCACACCGGCGAGCTGGTCGGCCGCGTCGGCCGGAGCGGCAACGCGGCGAGCACCCCCTGCCACCTGCACTTCGAGATCTGGCCGCGGGGCTGGCACCGCGGCAACCCGGTCGACCCGCTCCCGCGCGTGCGGCGCTGGCTGCGGCGCTAGACGGGGCGTCGGGCCCCGCGCTCAGGCGTCGAGCCAGGGGCTGTGCTTGAAGCGCAGCGCGCGGTCGAGCGCGGCGAGCAGGGCGAGCACGCCGATCACCCCCTGAACCGTCCCGGAGGGATCGATCGGCGGGTCGAACTCCCCGCCGAGGGCGCGCGCGATCAGCTCGATGAGCTGGGGGATCTCGATGATCAAGGCCACGACGAGGATCAGCCAGGACAGCGCTGCCAGCGCGCGGCTCGCGGTCGGGAAGCGGCGCTCGAACGCGGCGCGGCGGGCCTCGGCGGTGCCGGGCGCCGGGCGCAGCGGGAGCTCCGTGCCCGCCACCTTGAGGCCGAGCTTGGTCATCCCGAACAGGCCCATCTTGGCCTCGAGCACGGCCCCGTCCGGGAGCTCGAAGCGGGCGGGCGAGCGCTGCTCGTCCACGCGGACGCCGTCGCGGTAGAGGCGGACCTTCTCGGCCCAGTCGAAGTAGTCGACCTCGACGGCCCAGACGTGGCCGAAGTGCTCGATCTCATAGACGCCGCGCCAGATGACCTGCGCGCCGCGGACCGGTTTGAGCGTCTCGGCGGCCTCCATAGCCCCTAGGTTGGCAAGGGCCCCGACCGCAACGTTCAGCCCTGGCCTTCGAAATCCGCACACCAGGGCTGAAAGTCCCGCCGCCCCCGCGCGACGTTCAGCCCTCGTGTTCGAAAAACGCACACCAGGGCTGAACGTGGGGGCCGCTCGGAGCCCGCGCGCGCCCCGTGCGGATCGCTACACTCCGGCCCCGACAACTTCGCCTGCCGAAGACCACTGGCCGGAGATTCCGTAAGTCCAGTGCAGGTGGCGCCCGGAATAGCAAGCTTTCCGTGCCCGCCTGCGTGCGGGCGTTTTCTTTGGAAAGCGAAAGATGAAGCGAGAAGAGAAAGTTGCAGTAGTCGAGGATCTCGCCCAGCGCCTGAGCGAGGCGCAGGCGGTCTTCGCCATCGACTACCGCGGCATCAGCGTGACCCAGGCGGCCGAGCTGCGCGCCAAGCTGCGCGAGGCCGACGCCGTGTTCAAGGTCGTCAAGAACCGCCTCGCTAAGCGCTCGGCCGAGCAGGCCGGGGTGGAGGGCCTCGACGAGTACCTCAAGGGCCCGATCGCCCTGACGCTGGTCAAGGGCGACCCGGTCGTCGCGGCCAAGGCCATCACCACCTTCTCCCGCGAGAACGAGGTGCTCGAGTTCCGCGGCGGGCTCATGGACGGGAGCCCGATCGACGCCGACGGCTTCAAGTCGATCGCGCGTCTGCCCGGGGTGGACGTCCTGCGCGGCCAGCTCGTCGGCATCACGGCGAGCCCGCTCACGGGCCTGGTCAGCGGCCTCAACAACCTCATCGCGGGCCTTGGCCGCCAGCTCTCGCAGATCGCGGAGCAGGGCCTGGTGACCGGCGAGGCGCCGGCCGCCGAGGAGGCCAAGGACGAGGCCCCCGCCGAGGAAGGCGAGGAGGCCAAGGCCGAGGAGGCCGCTGCCGACGGCGGTGACGGCGACGGCGGCGAGGGCGAGCAGCCCGAGGCCGAGGCTGAGGCCGCGGAGGCCGAGGGGTCCGATGAGGCCCCGGCCGCAGAAGAGACTTCGGAGGCTCCCGAGGCCGCCGAGCAAAGTGACGACAACGAGGAGTCGTCGGATGAATCCGCCCCGGAGGGCGAGGACTCCGAGGACTCGGATGAGGCGACTCCACAGGAGGACTAAGAAGTGGCGAGCAAGCTCAGTACCGAGGAGTGGATCGAGGAGCTCAAGAGCATTTCCGTGCTCGAGCTCTCCGAGCGCATCAAGGCGCTCGAGGAGGAGTTCGGCGTCTCGGCGACCGCGGTCGCCGCGGCGGCGCCGGCCGCTGCTGCCGCCGGCGGCGGCGGTGGCGGCGGCGACGAGGGCGGTGACGACGGCGGCACGGTCGACGTCATCCTCACCGGCGCCGGCGACAAGAAGGTCCCGGTCATCAAGGCCGTCCGCGCGGCCACCGGCCTCGGCCTCAAGGAGGCCAAGGCGCTCGTCGACGGCGCTCCCTCCCCGATCAAGGAGGGCGTCGAGCGCGAGGAGGCCGAGAAGCTCAAGGCCGAGATCGAGGAGGCCGGCGGCACCGTCGAGCTCAAGTAGCTCGGTCCGGAACTTCCGGCGGGGCCGCTGCGCGGCGGCCCCGGACGAGGGCGCGCGTCCCGCGGGGCGCGCGCCCTCCGCTTTTCATGGAGCGGCGCTCAGCGCGCCCGCTCGTCCTCCCCGGCGAGCCGCGCCGTCTCGGCGATCCGCCGCGCCCGCGTCGCGGGGCGCTTCGCGGTCGCGATCCAAAGCAGCGCCGCCTTGCGCGCGGACGGCGGGAAGGCGTCCCAGTGCGCGCGGGCGTTCGGCACGGAGTCGAGCGCGGCCGCGAGCTCTTCGGGCTCGACCAGGTCCTCCACGTCGTCGAGCAGCGCCCACGACCCGTTCTGCTTGGCGACCTCGACGGCCCGTCGGCCCGCCGGGGCCATGAGCCCCTCCCGCTCGAGTCGCTCGACGCGCTCCTTGTTGCTGCGCGACCAGCCGCTCGTCGGCTTGCGCGGCGTCATCAGCATCTCGGTGCGCCGGTCGTCCACGCGCCGGCGGGTCGAGTCGATCCAGCCGTGCGCGACCGCCTCGAGCACGAGCTCCTCGTAGCTCACGTGCGGCTCGGGGACGCCCTTCCCGTAGGTGACGGCCCAGGCGCCCCGCGCCGAGCCGTGGTTGGCGGCGAGCCAGGCGCGCCACTGCTCGCGGCTCGCGACCTCGACGCGCGGGTAGGACTCGCTCATGGCGGGATCGTATGATCCAGCCCGGCTGCACCCCGGGACGGAAGACGCGCCGACCCGTCCGCTAGCCTCAACGTCAGCTGTGCGCCGGCCGCCTGAACAGGGCTGCCTAGGTGTGGTATCTTTGAGCGTCGCGCGCCTTATGCCGTGCCCGCGAGTCTCTCTTGAGTCTTTCGCGCGTGTGCACACCCTTATTCGATCGACCACTGAGGAGTCGCCCAGTTGGCCAGAGTTCACGCTGCCCCCGTTACCCGTAGGTCCTTCTCCCGCCTTCCGGAGCCGCTCGAGGTTCCGAATCTCATCGCTATCCAGACCGAGTCCTTCAAGGCCCTCACGGACCCGAAGGACGGCATGCTGCGGGAGACGATCGACGACATCTCCCCGATCGAGGACTACACCGGCAACCTCGCGATCGTCTTCGGCGACTTCAGCTTCGGCGAGCCGGCCTACTCGATCGACGAGTGCCGCGAGAAGGACGTCACCTACTCGCGCCCGCTGAACGTCACCGTCGCGTTCCAGAACCGCGAGACCGGTGAGATCCGCGAGCAGACGGTCTTCATGGGGGACTTCCCATGGATGACCGAGCGGGGCACCTTCATCATCAACGGCACCGAGCGCGTGGTCGTCACGCAGCTCGTCCGTTCCCCGGGCGCCTACGTGATGGAGCCCAAGGACCCGGAGAAGCAGGTCTTCATCGCGAACCTGATGCCGTCCCGGGGCTCCTGGCTCGAGCTTGAGATCGACAAGAAGGGGCGCGTCTACGCGCGCATCGACCGCAAGCGCAAGCTGCCGGTCACCGTGCTCCTTCGGGCCATGGGCTACGAGACGGACGAGGAGATCCTCGACCTCTTCGACAACTCCATCTTCATCCGCCACACGATCGAGGCGGACACGGAGACCACCAAGACCACCGAGGGCGCGCTGATCGAGCTCTTCAAGAAGCAGCGGCCGGGCGAGCCGCCTTCGGTCGACTCCGCGAAGGCGCTCCTCGACCAGATCTTCTTCGATCCGAAGCGCTACGACCTCACCCGGGTCGGGCGCTACAAGCTGAACGCGCGCCTCGACCTCGACGTCGACCTCGACCACCGCACGCTCACCAAGGAGGACATCGTCGCGCTGATCCGCGAGCTGGTGAGCCTGCCGCGGATGCTCGAGCCGTCGATCGAGGAGTGGGACGAGGAGAACCCGGTCAAGGACTACGCGGCCGAGCTCGCCTCGTACTCGCGCGACCCGATCAAGGACCACCTCGACGAGTACGAGCACTTCGGCAACCGCCGCCTGCGTACCGTCGGCGAGCTCATCCAGGACGCCTTCCGGGTCGGCCTCTACCGGATGGAGCGCGTGGTGCGCGAGCGCCTCACCACCGAGGACGCCGACGCGATCACGCCGCAGACGATCATCAACATCCGCCCGGTCGTGGCGGCCCTCAAGGAGTTCTTCGGGTCCTCGCAGCTCTCGCAGTTCATGGACCAGACGAACTCGCTGTCGGGCCTGCGGCATCGCCGCCGCCTCTCGGCGCTCGGCGCCGGCGGCCTCACCCGCGAGCGCGCCCCGATCGAGGTGCGCGACGTGCACCCGACCCACTACGGGCGCATGTGCCCGATCGAGACGCCCGAGGGCCCGAACATCGGCCTGATCGGCTCGCTCTCGTCCTACGCGCAGATCTCCGAGCACGGCTTCGTCACGACTCCGTACCGGGTCGTCAAGGACGGCGTCGTCACCGACGAGGTCGTCCACCTGGACGCGACCCAGGAGGAGGACAAGGTGATCGCCCAGGCGAATGCCGAGGTCGATCCCAAGACGCGCAAGTTCAAGAACAAGCAGGTGCTCGCGCGGACAGGTGAGGGCGAGGCGCAGCTCGTCCCGGTCGAGGACGTCGACCTCATGGACGTCTCGCCGAGCCAGATCTGGTCGGTGACCACCGCGCTGATCCCGTTCCTCGAGCACGACGACGCCAACCGCGCGCTCATGGGCTCGAACATGCAGGCGCAGGCGGTGCCGCTGCTCAAGCCGGAGGCGCCGCTCATCGGCACCGGCATGGAGCGGCGCGCGGCCGTGGACACGGGCGACGTGGTGCTCGCCAAGAACGACGGCGAGGTCAGCTACGTGGACGCGGAGCGGATCGTCGTCACGCACGGCTCGTCCAAGGACGAGTACGTGCTCGACAAGTTCCGCCGCTCCAACCAGGGCACGCTCATCCACCAGACGCCGATCGTCTCGGTGGGCGACAAGGTCAAGCAGGGCGACGTGCTCGCCGACGGCTCCTCGACCGCCGGCGGCGAGATCGCGCTCGGCAAGAACTGCCTGGTCGCCTTCATGTCCTGGGAGGGCTACAACTTCGAGGACGCGATCATCATCTCCGAGCGCCTCGTCAAGGACGACGAACTCACCTCGATCCACATCGAGGAGTACGAGATCGACGCCCGCACGACGAAGCTCGGCGACGAGGAGATCACCCGCGACATCCCGAACCGCTCGGAGGAGTCGCTGCGCAACCTCGACGAGCGCGGCATCGTCCGCATCGGCGCCGAGGTCTCCTCGGGCGATCTGCTCGTCGGCAAGGTCACCCCGAAGGGCGAGACCGAGCTGACCGCCGAGGAGAAGCTGATCCGCGCGATCTTCAAGGAGAAGGCGCGCGAGGTCCGCGACACCTCGCTCAAGGTCCCGCACGGCGAGGGTGGCGTGGTGATCGACGTGATCACCTTCGACCGCGACAAGGGCGACGACCTGCCGCCCGGCGTGAACAGCCTGGTCCGCGTCTACGTCGCGACCAAGCGCAAGATCGCCGAGGGCGACAAGCTCGCCGGCCGCCACGGCAACAAGGGCGTGATCGCGAAGATCGTGCCCGAGGAGGACATGCCGTTCCTGGCCGACGGGACCCCCGTCGACCTGATCCTCAACCCGCTCGGCGTGCCGAGCCGAATGAACATCGGCCAGATCATGGAGACGCACCTCGGGTGGGTCGCCGGCAACGGCTGGTACGACGACGGCTCCGAGGCGTACAAGGAGATGAAGAAGCGGGGCGACAACCGCGTGTACATCGCCTCGCCGGTCTTCGACGGCGCCGAGATCGAGGACGTCGACGAGGCGCTCGTGCGCTGGCAGGAGGAGCACGCCGACCGCGGCATCGACATGGGGATCGACAAGCGGGCCCGCAAGGGCGCGCGCGCCGCGGGCAAGACCCAGCTCTTCAACGGCCGCACCGGCGAGCCGTACGAGGGCAAGGTCACCGTGGGCTACATGTACATCCTCAAGCTCTCGCACCTCGTCGACGACAAGATCCACGCCCGCTCGACCGGCCCGTACTCGCTGGTCACCCAGCAGCCGCTGGGCGGCAAGGCGCAGTTCGGCGGCCAGCGGTTCGGCGAGATGGAGGTGTGGGCGCTCGAGGCGTACGGCGCCGCCTACACCCTCCAGGAGATGCTCACGGTCAAGTCCGACGACACCGTCGGCCGCGTCAAGGCCTACGAGGCGATCGTCAAGTCCGAGAACATCCCCGAGCCGTCCGTGCCCGAGTCGTTCAAGGTCCTCCTCAAGGAGATCCAGAGCCTCGCGCTCGACGCGCGGCTGGTCGCCGAGGAAGGCGACGTCGACCTCGCCGAGGAGGACGACGAGCTACTGCGCGCGGCCGAGGAGCTCGGCATCGACCTCTCGGGCGTGCGGGCTGACGGCCAGCAGGGCAACGGGGCCGCGGACGAACAGGAAGAGCAGACGGTCGCCGAGGGCGAAGGCGGTACCGACGGGGCCGGCGCAGAGGAGGCCGAGGAGGCCGCCGAGGAGGCTAAGACGGAGTGACATTGGACATCAACAACTTCGACGCGATCGAGATCGGCCTCGCGTCCAGCAAGAAGATCCGCAGCTGGAGCCACGGCGAGGTCACCAAGCCGGAGACGATCAACTACCGGACGCTGAAGCCCGAGAAGGACGGGCTCTTCTGCGAGCGCATTTTCGGTCCGACCAAGGACTGGGAGTGCTACTGCGGCAAGTACAAGCGCGTCCGCTACAAGGGGATCGTCTGCGAGCGCTGCGGCGTCGAGGTCACGCGCTCGAAGGTCCGGCGCGAGCGCATGGGTCACATCGACCTGGCGGCGCCCGTCTCGCACATCTGGTTCTTCAAGGGCGTGCCGAGCCGCATCGGCTACCTCATCGACATGGCTCCGAAGGAGCTCGAGAAGGTCCTCTACTTCGCGGCGTCGATCATCACCTGGATCGACGAGGAGGCGCGGCAGAAGGACCTGCCCGAGCTCGAGAAGGAGGTCCAGAAGGTCCTCGACTCGTACAAGGCCGAGCGCGAGCAGCGCACGCAGCAGCTGCGTGAGGCGCTCGAGCGCCGCATCGCCTGGCTCGAGGGCGAGGCCGGCCGCGAGGACTTCGACGAGGAGGACGACCTCTGGGCCGACTCCTCGGGGATCAAGAACCCCAAGAAGCTCGACGAGAACGAGCGCGCGAAGGCGATCAAGGACCTCCGCAAGGCGATCGAGTCGGAGATCGCCGACACCGAGGCCTACATCGACGACGCCATCGAGCGCATGGAAGAGGTCTGGGAGACCTTCCAGACGATGAAGGTCAAGGACATCATCAACGACGAGGCCGTCTTCCGTGAGCTCAAGGAGCGTTTCGGCTCGCCGTTCGGCTGGGGCGAGTACTTCCGCGGCGGCATGGGCGCGGAGGCGATCCGCGACCTGCTGCAGCAGGTGGACCTCGAGAAGGAGGTCGCCGAGCTCGAGGAGATCATCAACACCTCGAAGGGCCAGAAGCAGGCCCGCGCGGTGAAGCGCCTCAAGGTCGCGAGCGCGTTCCTCAAGTCGGAGAACAAGCCGGAGTGGATGATCCTCGACTGCATCCCGGTGATCCCGCCGGAGCTGCGGCCGATGGTCCAGCTCGACGGCGGCCGGTTCGCGACGTCGGACCTGAACGACCTGTACCGGCGCGTGATCAACCGCAACAACCGGCTCAAGCGACTGCTCGACCTGGGCGCGCCCGAGATCATCGTCAACAACGAGAAGCGCATGCTCCAGGAGGCGGTCGACGCGCTGTTCGACAACGGCCGCCGCGGCCGGCCCGTCACCGGGCCCGGCAACCGGGCGCTCAAGTCGCTCTCCGACATGCTCAAGGGCAAGCAGGGCCGCTTCCGGCAGAACCTGCTCGGTAAGCGCGTGGACTACTCGGGCCGCTCGGTCATCGTGGCCGGCCCGTCGCTGAAGCTCCACCAGTGCGGCCTGCCCAAGCTGATGGCCCTGGAGCTGTTCAAGCCGTTCATCATGGCCCGGCTCGTCGAGCGCAAGGCCGTGCAGAACATCAAGGCGGCCAAGAAGATGGTCGACTCGATGGTCCCCGAGGTGTGGGACGTCCTCGAGGAGGTCATCCACGAGCACCCGGTGCTGCTCAACCGCGCGCCGACGCTCCACCGCCTGGGCATCCAGGCGTTCGAGCCGGTGCTCGTCGAGGGCAAGGCGATCCAGGTGCACCCGCTGGTCTGCCACGCGTTCAACGCGGACTTCGACGGCGACCAGATGGCCGTGCACGTGCCGCTCTCGGCCGAGGCGCAGGCGGAGGCGAGGATCCTGATGCTGTCCTCGAACAACATCCTCTCGCCGGCCCACGGCGCGCCGCTGGCGACGCCCTCCCAGGACATGGTCCTCGGCATCTACTACCTGACGTACTCGCCGGAGGACGTGACCAAGCTGGACCCGTCGAAGCTCGACCGCAAGCCGCATCCGTTCCGCACCGCGCAGGAGGCGGAGCTGGCGTACGAGCGCGGGATCGTCGGCCTCCACGACTACGCGGAGTACCGGCGTCGCGGGCACGAGCACTTCCTGACGACGGTCGGTCGGATCATCTTCAACGACCGCGTCGAGCGCGCGCTCGCCGAGGCGCTCGAGGACCGCTGGAACCCGGACAGCTACGAGTTCGTCAACCGGGCGCTCGTCAAGAAGGACATCAACGCGCTGATCTCCGACCTCGTGGAGGAGTACGGCGCGCCGTCGATCGCCCAGGCGCTCGACGCCTTCAAGGAGCTGGGCTTCCACTTCGCGACCCAGGCCGGGATCACGATCTCGAAGAACGACGTGATCTCGCCTCCGACCAAGGAGGAGATCCTGGACCGCTACGAGAAGCAGGCCGCTGCCCTCGAGGAGCAGTACGACGAGGGCTACATCACCGCCGAGGAGAAGAAGGAGCAGGTCACTGCCCTCTGGGAGCGGGCCACCGACGAGGTCGCCAAGGCGATGGAGGACAACCTCGACGAACTCAACCCGATCTACATGATGGCCAACTCGGGTGCGCGTGGCTCGTTCAAGCAGATCCGCCAGCTCGCCGGCATGCGCGGCCTCATGGCCAACCCGAAGGGCGAGATCATCGAGCGCCCGATCAAGTCCAACTTCATGGAGGGCCTGTCGGTGCTCGAGTACTTCATCTCGACCCACGGCGCCCGCAAGGGCCTGGCCGACACCGCGCTGCGCACCGCCGACTCCGGTTACCTGACGCGTCGTCTGGTCGACGTCGCGCAGGACGTGATCATCCGGGCGGAGGACTGCAAGACGCGCGACTTCATCGAGATGCCGCTCTTCATCGACGGTGAGGTCAACCGCAACCTCGTCGGCCGGATCGCGGCGAAGAAGTTCACGACCAAGCGCGGCCGTGAGCTCCTCAAGCGCGGCCAGGAGATCGACAAGAAGGAGCTCGCCGAGATCGTCGAGGCCTACAAGGACGACGAGGACGCCACGGTGCCGGTGCGCTCGCCGCTCAAGTGCGAGCTCGAGACCGGCGTGTGCCGGGCGTGCTACGGCCGCAGCCTCGCCACCGGCTCGCTCGTCGAGCTGGGCGACGCGGTCGGCATCATCGCGGCGCAGTCGATCGGCGAGCCGGGCACGCAGCTCACGATGCGGACGTTCCACACGGGCGGCGTGGCCGGCCAGGACATCACCCAGGGTCTGCCGCGCGTCGTCGAGCTGTTCGAGGCGCGCAAGCCGAAGGGCCTGGCGCAGATGTCGCACGTCGACGGCCGCGTGTCGATCGAGGAGACCGACAAGGCGATCCGCGTCACCGTGACCGACGCCAAGGGCGAGGAGCACGTGTACTCGCTGCCCCCGCGCTCACGGCTCTACGTCAAGGACGGCGACCGGATCGAGGCCGGCACGCAGCTCAACGAGGGCTCGCTCTACCCGGCGGAGATCCTCGAGATCAAGGGCCGGACCGAGTGCGAGGCGTACATCGTCCGCGAGGTTCAGAAGGTCTACAAGTCCCAGGGCGTCGACATCAACGACAAGCACATCGAGCTGATCGTGCGCCAGATGATGAAGAAGGTCGAGGTGGAGACCAAGGGCGACACCGACCTTCTGCCCGGGCAGCTCGAGGACCGTCAGCGCCTGCAGCGGATCAACAAGCAGATCAAGGAGCAGGGCGGCACGCCCGCGCGCGCCAAGGAGCGGATCCTGGGGATCACCAAGGCGTCGCTGGCGACCGAGTCGTTCCTGTCCGCCGCGTCCTTCCAGGAGACGACGAAGGTGCTCACCGACGCGGCACTGGAGGGCAAGCGGGATCGACTTGTGGGTCTCAAGGAGAACGTGATCATCGGCAAGCTGATCCCGGCGGCGACCGGCCTGAAGCGCTACCGCACGCTCCAGATCGAGCCCGTCGAGCCCGCGCAGCGTCCCGACGAGGACCTGCTCGACGCCGACGAGCTCGCGGCGGAGCTCGGTCTCGGGGAGAACGGCGAGGACTCGGCCGACCTCGAGGGTTTCGGCCCCTCCTTCGCCGAGGAGCTCGAGGAGCTCGCCCAGGAGATCGAGGGCGGCGCCGAGGGCCAGAAGAAGGACTAGCAGCGCCCATCCACGCGTGAACCGAAGCGGCCGGGGCCCCGAGGCCCCGGCCGCTTCCGTCTGCGCGCCCAAATCCACCACCCATAGCGGGGCCGGTTGACCGCGCCGGCGGCAGAGGTGTTACGAGAGCCGCGCGCATCGCGCGCGCACCAGTCGCGATAGCCTCTGCGGCAGTCGAAGGGGAGTCGAAGTTGAAACAGGGGGGGCGGGGTCTCGCCGGTGGCGAGGCCGGAGCCGAGGAAACCCAGATTCCGATCCCGGAGGGAGTGCGCCGCGCGCTGCGCCCGTGGGCGCTCGTTGGCCGCGACACGGAGCTTGAGGCGATCGCCGCGGAGCGCGCGGGCGCCGCTGAGCGCGGCGAGCGCCGCCTGGTGCTGGTCCGCGGGGAGCCGGGGATCGGCAAGACCCGGCTCGCCGCCGAGGCTGCGCGCGCGGCCCACGCGGCGGGCGCCAACGTGCTCTACGGCCACCACGATCCCGAGGCTGGAGGTCCGGGGCAGGGGTTCGGCGAGGCGCTCGAGCACCTCGGTGCCCACGCCGACGAGGGGCTTCTGGCCGAGCTCGGGCCCGAGGTTCGGGCACTGGAGGCGATCGCCCCCGGGCTCGTGCGGCGGCTTCCGCCAGCGCCGGACGGCGCGCATCCAGTCGCGGTCGGCAACGGCCACGCGCTCTTCCTCGCCACCGCGAGCGTGCTCGCCGCGGCGGCGCGGCGCCGCCCGCTCGTGCTCCTGCTCGACGACCTGCACGCCGCCGACGAGTCCACGGTCGCGCTCCTGCGGCACGTCCTGCTCGGCCCGTTCCCGATGGCGATGCTGGCGCTCGTCACCTATCGCGACCATGAGTTGGGCGAGCGGGCGGCCGGCGTGCTCGGCGAGGTGGCCGTGCGCCTCCCCTCGCGCGAGCTCGACCTCGCCGGCCTTGACGCCGAGGAGATCGGCGCCCTCGCGGAGGAGCTCGGCCACGGGGGCTCCCCACGCGTTGGCGCGCTCGCCGCGGCGCTCCTGCGCGAGACGAAGGGCAACCCGCTCTTCGTCAGCGAGATCCTGCGCGGCCTGCCGGAGCTCGACGAGGGGGCGATCACGAACCCGCCGCTGCCGCGGTCGCTGCGCGACGCGGTGCGGGCGCGGGTGCGCGGGATGGGCGACGCGGCGGCCGAGCTGCTCGAGCTCGCCGCGGTGGTGGGCCCCGAGTTCGACGCCGCTGTGCTCGAGCGCGCAGCGGGGCGAGGGCCCGAGGAGCTGGCCGAGGTGCTCGGCGCCGCGGAGCGCGCCGGCATCCTCGACCCCCGTGGGGCGGCGGGCCGCTACCGCTTCGCGCACTCCGTCATCCAGCGCTCGCTCTGCGACTCGCAGGCGCCGGCCGAGCGCGGCCGCCGCCACCGGCTGATCGCCGAGGGCCTCGAGGCGCTCGCCCGGATCGGCTCGCCGCCGCCGGCGCGCGAGCTCGCGCTGCACTGGGCGCGGGCCCGGCCCCCCGACGCGATGCGGACCGTCACCTGGAGCCGCCGGGCGGGGGAGGAGGCCCTGGCCGCGCTCGAGCCGAGGACGGCGGCGCGCTTCTTCGCGCAGGCGCTTGAGGTGCTCGACCAAACCCGCGACGACCCGGGACTGCGCAGCGAGCTGCTCGTCGGGCTCGGCGAGGCGCAGCGGCGCCAGGGCGACCCGGCGTTCCGCGAGACCCTGCTCGAGGCGGGGCGCCTCGCCGAGCGCATCGGCGACCGCGACCTGTTGGTGCGGGCGGCGCTCGCGAACAGCCGCGGGATCGCGAGCTCGGCGGGCGAGGTGGACGGGGAGCGCGTCGGGCTGCTCGAGCGGGCGCTCGCGCAGGTCGACCCGGGCGACGAGCGTCCGCGCTCGAGCCTGCTGGCCGCCCTCGCCCGCGAGCTCGCGTTCTCCGACGATCGCGAACGGCGCACCCGGCTCGCCGCCGAGGCGGTCGCGGTCGCGCGGCGCAGCGGCGATCGGGCCGGGATCGCCGCGGCGCTGATCGCCACGTTCATGCCGGCGTGGACCCCGGATTCCGTCCGCGAGCGCCTGGCCGAGATGCGCGAGAGCGTGGGAATCGCGGACGAGCTCGGCGACCCGGTCCTCCAGTTCCACGCGCTGCACTGGCAGACCGTCGCGCTCCTGCAGGCGGGCGAGGTCGCCGGCGCGCGCGCGAGCTTCGCGCGCGAGGAGCGGCTCGCCCGCCGGCTTGGGGACGCCGTCGCCCCTTGGCTTGCGAGCCTCGACCGCTGCTGCCTCGCGGTGGTGACCGGGACCCTGGCCGAGGCGGAGCGGCTGGCCGAGCGCAGCCTCGAGCTCGGGACCGAGAGCGGCCAGCCCGACGCGCTGCCCTTCTACGCGAGCCAGATCGCGTGCATCCGCTGGCACCAGGGGCGCCTCGCGGAGCTTTTGCCGTTGGCGCAGGAGGTGGTCGCGACGAAGCCGCAGCTCCCCGCCTTCCGCTCGCTTTTGGCCCTGTGCCACGTCGAGGCCGGCGAGCGCGAGCGAGCGGCGGCGGTGCTCGCCGCTGACGCGGCCGAGCGCTTCCAGGGGATCCCCGTCGACCTCGGCTGGCCCTCGGCGATGGTCACCTTCGCGCACGTTGCGGCCGACGTCGGCGACGTGGAGGCGGCGCGGACCCTGCGCGCGCTGCTGAGCGGGCTCTCGGGCCAGGTCGCCTACACCGGGATGAGCGTCTGGGGGCCGGTCGACTGGGCGCTGGGCCGGCTGGCGGCGCTGCTCGGCGACCACGAGGAGGCGCGTGAGCTGCTCGGCGGCGTGGCGCAGCGGGCAGAGCGCGACGGCGCGCGGCTCTGGCAGGCGCGCGCCCTCTACTCGCTCGCCGCCGAGCTCCCGTGCGAGCCGGGCGACGGGCCGCCGCAGGCCGCGCGCGCTGCGGAGGTCGCGGCGCTCGCCGGGGCCGCCGAGATCGAGCGGCGCGCGCGCCTGCTCGTCGGCGACAACGGCCGGGGGCACGCGACCGAGCCCCTCGATTTGTCCGGGCTCACGCCCCGGCAGGCCGACGTGATCCGGCTCGTCGCCCGGGGGCTCACCAACCAGCGGATCGCCGACCGGCTCGGCATCAGCCAGGCGACCGTGAAGCGGCACCTGGAAGCCGTATACGGGCGCCTGGGGGCGCGCAGCCGGGCCGAGGCGGTCGCGAAGCTGATGCGCTAGCCGCGATGGCGATATGGGCCGTTCGGCCAGTTGACGCGCGGGTCAGCCGGCTCGAAGATTCGCGCCCCGCCCTCGTTCGTGCGGGCGGGATGGGAAAACTTGAGGCTCAGGGAGATTCGCGTACGGTACGAAGTAGCGCATCTCGGGGGTGATTGGCCGCGATCGGTCGGATCGCGGCGCCCGGTGGCCCGTGCGTTCGACCCCCTGCACGCAGGCCACGCGCTGTAGCTAGCCCCAGCTGAGCCCCAAGGCTTCCCCACATAACAACCGCACGACTCCAAGCGCCCCTGGAAGGGGCGGCCTCCGGGCCGCCCCTTCCGTCCCCCTAAGCCTTCGCAATCCACCACCTATAGGGGGACCGGATCGCCGCGTGCCCGCCACATATGTGACGAAAGTCACGCTGGGTATCGGTAGTGGGCCCGGATATAGGTCGCGGATGGCGACCTATCGTCGGTTGGTGCAAGCCAAGCGCATGGAGGTGCTGTCTCGTGACGACCAACTCGCACCTGACAGAGGAAGTTGACCTCGTCGTCGTGGGCTCGGGCACGGGCCTGATGAGCGCGATCACCGCCGCTGAGTTCGGCCTGCGCGTGCTCGTCGTTGAGAAGTCCGAGTACCTGGGGGGCTCGACCGCGATGAGCGGGGGAGGCTTCTGGATCCCAGACAACCCGATCCTGCGCGACCTCGGCGTTCATGGCAGCCGTGAGTGCGCCATGGTCTACCTCGACGCGCTCGTGGGCGACACCGCGCCACGCGAGCGCCGGGTGGCTCACCTCGAGCACGGCCCAAAGGCGATCGAGGTGCTGCGCCGCAACCTGCCCAACCGCTGGCTTCACATGGTCGAGTACGCCGACTACTTCCCCGAGGTCGACGGTGGCTCCGCGTACGGGCGCGCGCTCGAGTCGGCGCCCTTCGATCTCTCCAAGCTCGGCCCGGACCGGCCGAAGCTTCGCCCGACCCCCATGGAGGCGCCGGTGCCGATGCCGGTGACGGGCGGCGACTACCGCTGGATGAACTTGATGATGCGCAAGCCACGCGGGCTCGTCCGGGCCGCGGTCCGCGCCGCGCAGGGGGCGGGCGGGATGCTGCTCAAACGCGAGTACGCGTCGGCAGGGCAGGCGCTCGCCGCGGGGTTGATCATCGCCGCGCGGCGGCTCGGCGTGCGGATGTGGACCGAGTCCCCGCTGCGCGACCTGGTCTTCGAGGACGGCCGCGTCGTCGGCGTCGTCGTGGAGCGCGACGGCAAGAACCAGACCGTCCGAGCGCGCCGGGGGGTGGTGCTGTCCGCGGGTGGCTTCGAGCACAACATCGAGATGCGCCACGAGCACCAGTCGAAGGCGCTCGAGCCGGGGTGGAGCCTCGCCAACCCCGCGAACCAGGGCGACGTGATCCGCATCGCCGAGAGCCACGGCGCGGCGCTCACGCTCATGGACCAGGCCTGGTGGTTCCCGGCGATCCCGCCGGTGCAGAAGGGCGGCTACCCAAGCACGCTGCTCGCCGAGCGGTCCCTCCCGGGGTCGATCATCGTGGGCCCCGACGGCAGGCGATTCATGAACGAGGCGGTCAATTACATGACCGCGGGCCAGATCATGCTGGGCCTCGACGACGGCGAGGACCCGCACCTGCCGGCCTGGATCGTCTTCGACCAGACCTACCGCAACCGCTACGTGTTCGGCGGCGGGATCATGCCCCGCCAGGACCTGCCCGAGGAGTGGTACGCGCAGGGCCTCGCCCATCGCGCCGCGACGCTCGACGAGCTGGCGCAGAAGGTCGGCCTGCCGGAGCTGCGCGCGACGGTGGAGCGGTTCAACCTGATGGCCGACAAGGGTCACGACGACGACTTCCACCGCGGTGACAGCGCGTACGACCGCTACTACGGTGACCCCAAGGTGACGCCGAACCCGAACCTCGGCGCGCTGCGCAAGCCGCCGTTCTACGCGGTGCGCGTGGTGCCGGGCGACCTCGGCACCTGCGGCGGGATCATGGCCGACGGCTTCGCGCGCGTGCTGCGCGCAAGCGGCGAGGTGATCGAGGGGCTGTACGCGACCGGGAACTGCGCCGGCAACGCGTTCGGCAAGTACTACCCGGGGCCCGGCGCGACGATCGGCCAGGGGCTCTCCTTCGGCTACATCGCTGCGGCGCACGCGGCGGGCAGGCTCAAGGAGGAGGCCCGGGAGGGCGAGCCCGCGGCGGCCTGAGCTGGCGCGTGGCGGGGCGGCGCGTCGCCGCGCGGCCCGCTACGCGCTGCCCGTGCGCCTTTCGTGACAACTCGGTCCGGTGCGCGGTCGTTCGACCACGCTATGGGTGGTGGAATTGGGCGCGGGGCGGCTAATGCTCGGCCGGCTCGGCGGAGCCGCGCTGGGTGTTGTGCGCGGAGGCGGCGCGAACGGGTGCGGGCGGCGTGAACACTCGCACGCGGCCGCCGGGCGGGCACGCCGGGAGCGGCACCGTGTCGGGCGCGTGGGGCCCGCGGCGCGGCCCGCGCGGGCGCTTGGGCTGGCGGCGGAAGCGGCCGAAGCGGTTGGCGCCGCCGCCATCGTCGGAGGCGGGCTCGACCGGGTGCTCCGCGCGCCACGCCCACCAGACGAGCCAGAGCAGCGCCAAGACGGGGATCTTCAAGATCACCACGAAATAGAACATTGGAACCCAGTCGCCCACCGGGCGGGAGTCTAACCGTCCTCCGGGGTCCGTAAACGGAGTTCCTCTGCCCAATCGAGCAGGGTCGCGACGTGCTCGTCGGTGAGCCCCTCGTCGGAGCGCGCCTTGACGAGCAGGGTGGGCGCGGGGCGGCGCTCCGCCCACGCGTAACAGGTCTCGTCCAGCGAATCGTCGATCCAGGCCAGCGGGCGCGGCCCGGCGTACTCCTCGAGGGCCTCGAGCTTCCAGTGGGCCGTGCCGAAGCGCGCCCGGCCGCCGAAGGTGAGCACCGGCAGCTCGCCGGGCAGCCCGAGCAGCGCCGGCAGGTGGTCGTTGGCGCGGTCCTCCCAGCCCGTAGCCCAGACCAGCTCGTAGCGTTCGCCGAGCTTTCGGAGGCGCTCGCCGACGCCGTCGGCGATGCAATGGGCGATGCCGTCGATCAGGTGAAAGCGGCCCGGGACCTGGTCGAGCGGCCCCTCGAAGCCGAAGAGGCTGATCACGCCGTCGACGTCGACTGCCAGTATGGGTCGATCCGCCATGGGCAGGCCAGAGTAGCTTGCGCGGGTGCGCTACCCTACGCCGCCGTGCCATCCACGAATCAGCTAGTCCGCAAGGGCCGTAAGCGCAAGACGAAGAAGCTTTCGACGCCCGGTCTCAAGTCCGGCCAGGGACGCAAGCGCCGCATCGCGGCGCCGCAGCGTCGTGGAGTCTGCACCCGCGTGTACACCGCGACGCCGAAGAAGCCGAACTCGGCGCTTCGCAAGGTCGCCCGCGTGCGCCTGAGCAACGGGATGGAGGTCACCGCCTACATCCCCGGCGAGGGGCACAACCTGCAGGAGCACTCCGTTGTGCTCGTGCGCGGCGGCCGCGTCAAGGACCTGCCGGGCGTGCGCTACAAGGTCATCCGTGGCACGCTCGACGCCTCCGGTGTCCAGGACCGCAAGCAGGCCCGCTCCCAGTACGGCGTGAAGAAGGGGTGAGTAGGTAGTGCCTCGTCGCGCCCGCGCACCCATCCGCCCGATCGAGCCGGACGCCCGGTACCGGAGCCGTCTGGTCCAGCAGGTGATCAACAAGGTCATGCTGGACGGCAAGAAGTCGCTCGCCGAGCGCATCACCTACGACGCGCTCGCGCTCGTTGGCGAGCGGACGGGCCGCCCGCCGGTCGAGGTCCTCGACGAGGCGATCAAGGAGCTCACTCCGCAGCTCGAGGTCCGCTCCCGCCGCGTGGGCGGCGCGACCTACCAGGTGCCCGTCGAGGTGCCGGCCCGCCGGGCCCGCACGCTCGCCGTGCGCTGGCTCGTGCAGTTCGCGCGCCAGCGGCGCGAGAAGTCGATGGCCGAGCGCCTCGCGAACGAGATCCTCGACGCCACGCAGCAGCAGGGCGGCGCCTGGAAGCGGAAGGACGACATCTTCCGAATGGCGCAGGCCAACAAGGCCTTCGCGCATTACCGCTGGTAGGCGCTAAAGCCAGCGCCTGACGCGGCGCTTGTAGGCGCGGTACTCGTCGCCGAAGCGGGCTTCGAGGTAACGCTCCTCGCGGGCGATCACGAGCCGGTCGATGATCAGCAGGACGACGGGCAGGACGGCCAGCGCCCAGAGGATCCCGATCGCGAACGTGAGCCCGATGTAGGCGAGCGTCATGCCCAGGTACATCGGGTTGCGGGTGAAGCGGTAGGGGCCGTCGGTCGCGATCGCGGTCGTCGGCTCGAAGGGGTTGGGGCTCGTATCCACCGTCGCGAAGGACCGCAGGGCGCGGCCCGCGAGGAGATAGGCCCCGCCCAGGCCCACGACGCCGACGAGCCCGCGCACCCACCAGGCGGGCGAGTCGGTGGGGAAGATCGCCTCGAGCACGCCGCCGACCAAAAGCCCGGCGATGAAGATCAGCGGGGGAGGGGCGGGAAGCCCGGGCGTGTCGCCGCGGCTCGGCACGGCGCGGAGGTTAGCCCGGGGGTTGGCGCTGGCGGGGTGGCGGCGCTGCCGGAGGTCGCGTGGCGTCGTGCGGCGCCGAGCGATTACCCGCTCAGTGCCCCCGCGGCCCGGGCCGGGTGACTTGGCCGCGGTGCGCCGTCTCGGCGCGGTGGTCGCCCAGGCGGGCGTGGGGGTCGTCCGCGGCGCTCTGGGCGCGGTGCACGTCGCGGTCCTCGCGCGTCCGGCCGGCGTCCGCCTTCGCCCCCGGCCGCAGCGCGCGAAGCTGGTCGGGGTTCAGGGTGGCGAGCGCGACGCCGCTGATCGCGAGCGCCAGCGAGCCGATCATCATCAGCCAGAAGCCCGACCGGGGCGTCGCCTCGGCGTCGATGAACGACTGGCGCGCGTCGTCGAGGGTGCCCACCTGGCCCGCATCGGGCAGGTCGTTGAGCAGGAAGATGAGCAGCGCGACGGCGCCGAGGATCCCGACCGCCATCGCCGCGGGCTGCGAGCCCGCCCAGACCGCGACGATCGTGAACAGTGCCGCGAAGCCGGCGATCACGAACAGCGCGTTGCCGTGCCGGTCCGCGGAGTCCTGAGCGGCCAGCGGCTCGCCGCCGGGCGGGGTGAACTCGAACATCGTCATGACCTCCGACGCGAACAGCAGGGCGGCCGCCAGCAGGCAGGCCCATGGGAGAAGCCGCTCGGCCCGGCCCACCGCTCAGCCCTCCGCCACCGGCGACGCGGGACGCGCTCGGCGGGCGCGGGCCGCGCGGCGCGCGCGCTCGCGCTGCGGCCGCCGCCCGGTGGGGCCGCCGTAGATCGCGGCCAGCGGCGCCAGCGCGACGAGCAGGGCCCCGGCGGCGAGCTGGGCCCAGAAGCCGCCCTGCAGCGTCGCCCTCGCGCCCTCGTAAGCGATCGCTGCGTCGCCCTCTTCGAGCCCCTTCGGCATGTCGACGAGCAGGCTGAGCGCGACCGTCGCCAGTCCCAGCGCCCCGATCAGCAGGGCGCCCCAGCGCCGCCGCGTCGCGCAGGCCGCGACGCCGACCAGGGCGAGCGCCGCGATCGGGACGCCGAGCCAGGCGTGTGCGGCGCCGGTGCGTTCCGAGTCGACCTCGGGCGGCGGCGCGATCGAGTCGACCTCGGCGTAGGCGTCGGTGCTGATCTGCGTCGCCGTGTAGTCGACGAACTGCGACGCCGCGAGCAGGGCCGCGACGCCCGTGGCGGCCAGCAGGGTCGCCCGCAGCGGCGTGAACGTGCGGGCCCCGAGCCTGATCGCGCTGCGCCCGAGCCCCCACAGCGCGAGCACCACCGGGACGAGCACGCGCCAGCCGGCGAGCACCAGCGCTCCCGCGCGCTCAGCGACCCACATGTAGAGGCCGGCCGGAATGCGCAGCATCTCGAGCACGATCGCGACCGCCTCGCGCAGGATCGCGATCGCCGCGCCAATCAGCCCGGCGATGAGCGCGACCGGCCCGGAGCCGCGTCCGCCGCCCCGGGCTTCGCGGCTCCCAATCTCCTCCCGTCGCCCCCGGCGCGCAGGCCGCTCGCGCTCGCGCGCCCGAGGGTCGCTCCGCCCCCCGTCGCCCGGCTCCCTCAGCCGCATTTCAGGCCCTCGAAAGCCACAATGCCTCTGCTATAGTGATCCGTCGCTCGCGGCCGGGCCCGGAAGGGCCTTTTTTGTGCCCTCAGCCGCCGGCGACAAATGGATCGTCCTCCTCACGATGAGCGGCACGGGCGCCCGCTCACCAACAAACTTCGATCGACACTGTAGAGACAGCATGGCACGCAACTTCCCACTAGAGAAGACCCGCAACATCGGGATCATGGCGCACATCGACGCCGGCAAGACCACGACGACCGAGCGGATCCTCTACTACACCGGTCGTACCCACAAGATGGGTGAGGTCCACGAGGGCGCCGCCGTCATGGACTGGATGGAGCAGGAGCAGGAGCGCGGCATCACGATCACCTCCGCCGCGACCGCCTGCGAGTGGAACGGCCATCGCATCAACATCCTCGACACGCCCGGCCACGTCGACTTCACCGTCGAGGTCGAGCGCTCGCTGCGCGTCCTCGACGGCGCCGTAGCCGTCTTCGACTCGGTCGCCGGCGTCGAGCCGCAGTCCGAGACCGTCTGGCGCCAGGCCGACAAGTACCGCGTGCCGCGCATCGCCTTCATCAACAAGATGGACCGCGTCGGCGCCCACTTCGACAACGCGGTCCAGAGCATGCGCGACCGCCTCGGCGCGCACGCGCTACCGGTCCAGCTTCCGATCGGCGCCGAGGACGAGTTCGTCGGCGTCATCGACCTGATCACCAACCGGGCCCTCGTCTGGAAGGACGATCTCGGCACCGAGTACGAGTACCAGGACGTGCCCGCTGACATGGAGGACGAGGTCGCGGAGGCGCGCACGGCGCTGATCGAGGCCTGCGCCGACTACGACGACGAGCTCATGGAGCTCTACCTCGAGGAGCAGGAGATCCCCCACGAGCGGATCGTCAAGTCGCTGCGCCAGGCGACGATCGACCTCCAGGTCACGCCGGTGCTCTGCGGATCCGCGTTCAAGAACAAGGGCGTGCAGCCGCTCCTCGACGCGATCGTCGATCTGCTGCCCTCGCCGCTTGACATCCCGCCCGTCCAGGGCCACGTGCCGGACAAGGACGGCCAGCCCGGCGAGGAGGACAGCCGCCCGGCCGACGACTCGGCTCCGTTCTCCGCGCTCGCCTTCAAGGTCATGGCCGACCCCTACATCGGCAAGCTCACCTACTTCCGCGTCTACTCGGGCAAGCTCCAGGCGGGCGCCCGCGTGCTCAACGCGAACACGGGCAAGACCGAGCGCATCGGCCGCCTGGTCATGATGCACGCGAACCACCGCGAGGAGATCGAGGAGTGCTACGCGGGCGACATCCTCGCGGCGGTCGGCCTCAAGCAGACCTCGACCGGCGACACGCTCTGCGCGCCGGACGCGCCGATCCTGCTCGAGTCGATCGAGTTCCCCGACCCGGTCATCCAGGTCGCGATCGAGCCGAAGACCAAGTCCGATCAGGAGAAGCTCGGCTCCGCGCTGGCGCGCCTCGCCGACGAGGACCCGACCTTCCGGATCGAGACTGACGAGGAGACCGGCCAGACGATCATCCACGGGATGGGCGAGCTGCACCTCGAGGTGATCGTCGACCGGCTCACGCGCGAGTTCAACGTCGACGCGAACGTCGGCCGCCCGCAGGTGGCCTACCGCGAGACCGTGCGCGAGCGCGTGGAGAAGGTCGAGGCCCGCTTCGTGCGCCAGACCGGCGGCCGCGGCCAGTACGGCCACGTCGTCATCAACCTCGAGCCGGCGCCGGGCGAGGGCTTCGACTTCGTCAACGAGATCAAGGGCGGCGTCATCCCGAGCGAGTTCATCCCCGCCGTCGAGCAGGGGATGGAGGAGGCGCTGGGCTCGGGCGTCATGGCCGGCTACCCGCTGGTCGACGTCCGGGTGGAGCTGATCGACGGCTCCTACCACGAGGTCGACTCCTCGGAGATGGCGTTCAAGATCGCCGGCTCGATGGCGATCCAGGAGGCGGCGCGGCGCGCCAAGCCCGTGCTGCTCGAGCCGGTGATGAACGTGGAGGTCGTCACGCCCGAGGAGTTCCTCGGCGACGTGATCGGCGACCTCTCTCGCCGCCGCGGCAAGGTGCAGGGCCAGGAGCAGCGCGGCAACGCGCTCGCGGTCAGGGCATTCGTGCCGCTCGGCGAGATGTTCGGGTACGCCACGGACCTGCGTTCCTCGACGCAGGGCCGCGCCCAGTACACCATGCAGTTCGAGCGCTACGAGGAGGTGCCCAGCAACATCGCTGAGGAGATCGTGGCGTCGAGGAGCGGGGAGCCCGTGGGAGCCGGCGCGTAGCTATATTTCTCGGGTTCGCCCGCACGGGTACGGGTCGCGTGCCGCGCCCGCGGAAAGCCACTAGCGACCGACCGAAACGAACACCGGAACTTAAGAGAGAAGGACAACGAACTGAACGACCGAGCCCTCAAGGCCGGAACGGAGAAGGAGCGAAATGTCGAAGGAGAAGTTCGAGCGCGACAAGCCGCACGTCAACGTCGGCACCATCGGTCACATCGACCACGGCAAGACGACGCTGACTGCAGCCATCACCACCGTTCTGGCGGAGGCCACGGGCGGCGAGGCGAAGAGCTTCGATGAGATCGACAACGCTCCGGAGGAGAAGGAGCGCGGGATCACCATCGCGACCTCGCACGTCGAGTACCAGACGGAGAACCGGCACTACGCTCACGTCGACTGCCCGGGCCACGCCGACTACGTCAAGAACATGATCACGGGCGCGGCCCAGATGGACGGCGCGATCCTGGTCGTGTCGGCCGCCGACGGCCCCATGCCGCAGACGCGCGAGCACATCCTGCTCGCCCGTCAGGTGAACGTGCCGTACGTGGTCGTCTTCCTCAACAAGATCGACATGGTCGACGACGAGGAGCTCATCGAGCTCGTCGAGGAGGAGGTCCGCGAGCTCCTCAACGAGTACGACTTCCCGGGCGACGACACGCCGATCATCCGCGGTTCCGCGCTCAAGGCGCTGGAGGGTGACGAGGAGGCGAAGAAGGCGATCCTCGAGCTCGCCAACACGCTCGACACGTACATCCCCGAGCCGGAGCGCGACCTCGACAAGCCGTTCCTGATGCCGATCGAGGACATCTTCTCGATCACGGGCCGCGGCACCGTCGCCACGGGCCGTATCGAGCAGGGCGTCATCCACACCGGCGACGAGGTCGAGATCGTCGGCATCCGCCCGACGCAGAAGACCGTCGTCACCGGCGTCGAGATGTTCCGCAAGATCCTCGACGAGGGTCAGGCGGGCGACAACGTCGGCTGCCTGCTCCGCGGCACCAAGCGTGAGGAGATCGAGCGTGGCCAGGTGCTCGCCGCGCCGGGCTCGATCACGCCGCACACCAAGTTCAAGGCGGAGGTCTACTGCCTGAAGAAGGAGGAGGGCGGCCGGCACACCCCGTTCTTCTCGGGTTACCGCCCGCAGTTCTACTTCCGCACGACGGACGTGACCGGCGTCGCCAACCTGCCCGAGGGCACGGAGATGGTCATGCCGGGCGACAACGTGGAGATGACGATCGAGCTCATCGCTCCGATCGCCATGGATAAGGGCCTGCGGTTCGCCATCCGCGAGGGTGGCCGCACCGTCGGCTCGGGCGTCGTCACCGAGATCCTCGAGTAACGACACCCATCAAGGACCGGTCCTTCGGGGCCGGTCCTTTTCGCGGCCCGCGGGCCGCAGCAAGGACATAAAGCGACGATCCTGGGGCGCCGGCCCCGCCTGGGCGGCGCCCCAGATCACGCGAGAAGTTCGACAACCGAAGACGAGAGAGAACCGAAGTTGGCAACGCTGGCCACCAACAAAATCCGAATCCGCCTGAAGGCGTACGACCACGAGGCGATCGATCGCGCCGCGCGCGAGATCGTCGATACGGCGACGCGTACCGGCGCGAGCGTGTCCGGGCCAGTCCCGCTGCCGACGGAGAGGAACGTCTACGTCGTCATCCGCTCGCCCTTCAAGGACAAGGACTCGCGCGAGCATTTCGAGATCCGCACGCACAAGCGGCTGATCGACATCCTGCAGCCCACGCCCAAGACGGTCGACTCGCTGCAGCGCCTGGATGCGCTCCCCGCCGGGGTCGACATCGAGATCAAGATCTAGACACGGACGCAGAGGATTTAGAGGAACTCAAAGAGGACTTCCCATGGCGGCGATCATCGGCAAGAAGGTCGGCATGACCCAGATCTTCCAGGAGGACGGCACGCGCGTGCCCGTCACCGTGATCGAGGCCGGCCCCTGCCCGGTGACGGCCGTGCGCGACCCCGAGCGCGACGGCTACGCGGCCGTGCAGCTCGCCTTCGATCCGGTCGACGAGCGCAAGCTGACCAAGGCCGAGCTCGGCCACCTCAAGAAGGCCGGCGTCGAGCCCATGCGCACGCTCGTCGAGTTTCGCGACGAGGACCTCGGTTCCGAGGACGGGCCGAAGGTCGGCGAGGTCGCGACCGTCGAGCAGTTCGAGCCGGGCCAGAAGGTCAAGGTCTCCGGGATCGCGATCGGCAAGGGCTTCCAGGGCACCGTGCGCCGCCACGGCTTCGGCCGCGGGCCGGTGACCCACGGCTCCCACAACGTGCGCGCCCCGGGTTCGATCGGCGCGGCCGCCTTCCCGGCGCGCGTCTTCAAGGGCCTGCGCATGCCCGGCCGCATGGGCGGCAAGCGCGTCACGCAGCGGGGCCTCGAGGTGGTCGAGGTCGACGCCGAGCGCAACCTGCTGCTCGTGCGCGGCGCCGTCCCCGGTCCCAAGAACGGCACGGTGGAGGTGCGCAGCGATGGCTAAGGCGAAGAGCTTGAAGGTCGCCTCGCTCGACAAGCAGGCGAAGACCGAGGTGCCGGCGAGCGTCTTCGGCGAGGAGTTCCACGAGACCCTCGTCCACGAGACGGCCCGCGCCGAGGCCGCCGCGCGCCGCCGCGGGACCGCCTCCACGCTCGGCCGCGGCGAGGTCGCGATGACCGGCGCGAAGGCCTGGCGCCAGAAGGGCACCGGCCGGGCCCGCGTGGGCGCGCTGTCCGTGCCGCATCGCCGCGGCGGTGGCGTCGCCTTCGGCCCGAAGCCGCGCGGCTACACGTTCAAGGTGAACCGCAAGGCCCGGCGCCGCGCCCTGCGCGCCGCGCTCTCGGTGCACGCCGCGCGCGACTCGCTCGCGATCCTCGACGCCGCCAACTACAAGGAGCCGAAGACCAAGCAGGCGGCCGAGGCGCTCGCGAAGTGGGGCGCCCGCCAGCCGACCCTCGTCGTCATCAACCCCGACGAGGAGACGGTGCTGAAGAGCTTCCGCAACATCCCGCGCGTCACCGTGCTGCCGGCGAGCGCCACCGGGGTCGTCGACATCATCGGCCACCGCTCGCTGGTGATCTCGAAGGCCGCGCTCGAAGTGCTCGAGCAGCGCGCCGCCGAGGTCAAGCGCGGCAACGGCGCCGCCCCCGCCTCCGGCGAGCCCGAGGCGAAGGAAGCCAAGCCGAAGGCCAAGGCCGAGGAGCCGAAGGCCGAGGAGGAGCCCGCCGAGGAGGCGAAGGCCGAGCAGCCTGCGGAGGAGCCGAAGGCCGAGGCCGAGGAGGCCGAGGCGCAGGGCGAGCCCGAGGCGGACGCCGAGGAGGAGCCGGGCGACGAGCCCGCCGACGAGTCGGAGGAGCAGCCCGAGGCCGAGAAGGACGGTGATGCGTGATGGATCCGCGTAGCGTGATCATCGAGCCGGTCGTGAGCGAGAAGAGCTACGCGCTCATGGCCGACGGCAAGTACACGTTCCGCGTCGACGACCGCGCCAACAAGACGCAGATCAAGCACGCCGTCGAGGAGATCTTCGACGTGCGCGTCGTCGAGGTGCGCACCGCGAAGGTGCGGCCCAAACCGAAGCGCCGCGGCGTGCACGTCGGCAAGACGCGGCGCTGGAAGAAGGCGATCGTCCAGCTCGCGCCGGGCGATCGGATCGAGCTGTTCGAGGGCGCGGCGGTCGCCGAGTAAGCGACGTCACGGAGAGGACGAGAGGACTTTCACCATGGCAATGCGCAAGACAAAGCCGACGAGCCCCGGGCGTCGCTTCGCGATGTACCAGCTGCGCGAGGAGATCACGTCGGCGACGCCGCACAAGCCGCTCACGAAGGGCAAGAAGTCGAGCGGCGGCCGCAACGCGTACGGCCGGGTCACCGCCCGCCATCGCGGCGGCGGCGCCAAGCGGCGCTACCGCGTGATCGACTTCAAGCGGCGCAAGGACGGCGTGCCGGCGAAGGTCGCGACGATCGAGTACGACCCGAACCGCACCACCTACATCGCGCTCCTGCACTACGCCGACGGCGCCAAGAGCTACATCCTCGCGCCGAACGGGCTGACCGTGGGCTCGACCGTGATGTCCGGCGAGGACGCCGACATCCGCCCGGGCAACGCCCTGCCGCTGCGCGCGATCCCGACGGGCACCGTGGTCCACAACGTGGAGCTCACGCCCGGTCAGGGCGGGCGCCTCGGCCGCGCCGCCGGCACGGCGATCCAGGTGGTCGCGAAGGAGGGCGACATGGTCACCCTGCGCCTGCCCTCGTCGGAGATGCGCATGGTCCGCGCCGAGTGCCGCGCGACGGTCGGTACCCTCTCCAACGCCGAGCACCAGAACGTGAAGATCGGCAAGGCCGGCCGGAACCGCCACAAGGGGCGGCGTCCGCAGACCCGAGGGGTCGCGATGAACCCGGTCGACCATCCGCACGGAGGCGGCGAGGCACACCACACGCCGGGCGGCCATCCGGTCACCCCGTGGGGCAAGCCCACCCTCGGGTACAGGACCCGGAAGAAGGGCAAGCCCTCCGACGCCCTGATCGTCCGCGGTCGCCGGCGCGGCAAGAAGAAGCGTTAACCCCCGTAAACCGAGACCAGAAGAACCGAACCACCCGAGAGACCAAAGATGGGTAGATCAACCAAGAAGGGACCGTTCGTCGAGGAGCGCTTGATGAAGCGCATCCAGGCGATGAACGAGGCGAACCAGAAGCAGATGATCAAGACCTGGTCGCGCGCGTCCACCATCTTCCCGGAGATGGTCGGTCACACCATCGCGGTGCACGACGGCCGCAAGCACGTGCCGGTGTTCATCTCGGAGTCGATGGTCGGTCACAAGCTGGGAGAGTTCGCGCCGACCCGGACCTTCAAGGGTCACGGCGGGAAGGACCGCTAACCGATGGCCGCCGCCGGCGACAACACCCCCACGGTGCGCGCGAGCGCGCGTTACCTGCGCGTCGCCCCGCGCAAGGCGCGGCTCGTCGCCGACCAGGTCCGCGGCCTGCCCGTGACCGAGGCGCGCGAGCTGCTGAACTTCTCGCCGCGCGGCGCCGCCCGTGACATCGCAAAGCTGATCGACTCGGCAGCCGCCAACGCCGAGCACAACCACGAGCTGGTCGCGGAGGACCTGCGGATCGCCGAGATCCGGGTCGACGAGGGCCCGACGCTGCGGCGCTGGCGCCCCCGCGCCCGCGGCCGCGCGACCAGGATCGACAAGCGCACGAGCCACGTGACCGTGGCGCTCAAGCCGACGGAGGACGAGGAGTAGCTATGGGGCAGAAGGTTCATCCCGAAGGGTTCCGCGTCGGCTACATCCACGACTGGAAGTCGACCTGGTTCACCGAGCGCAACTTCGCGGACTACCTCCTCGAGGACATGAAGATCCGCGACCACATCGAGAACCGGCTCTCGCACGCCGGCCTCTCCGACATCACGATCGTCAAGCAGCGCGGCGAGATCACCGTCGACATCCACACCGCGCGGCCCGGCATCGTGATCGGCAAGTCGGGCTCCGAGGTCGACGCGCTGCGCCGCGACCTGCACAAGCTCACCGGCAAGCCGGTCAAGGTCAACATCCGCGAGATCAAGCGGCCGGAGCTTGACGCGAAGCTCGTCGCCCAGTCGATCGCCGAGCAGCTCCAGAACCGCGTCGCCTTCCGCCGCGCGATGAAGCGCGCCCTGACCTCGGCGATGCGCTCCGGCGCTAAGGGCGTGAAGGTGCAGGTCTCGGGCCGCCTGGGCGGCGCCGAGATGGCGCGCACCGAGGGCTACTCCGACGGCCGGGTCCCGCTGCACACCCTGCGCGCGGACATCGACTACGGCTTCGTCGAGGCCAAGACGACGACCGGCCGGATCGGCGTGAAGTGCTGGATCAACAAGGGCGAGGTCATGCCCGAGGGCTACCGCCAGGGCGGCGTGGAGGAAGAGGAGCTCCAGCCGCGCGGCCGCCGCGACGGCGACCGCTCCCGCAACCGGGGCCGCCGCGATCGCGGTCCGCGCCAGCAGCGGCGCAGCGAGCAGCCCGTCGCTGCCGCCGCGGCGAACGGCGAGCGCGACACGGCCGCCACGGCGCCTGATGCCACGCCCGAGACGACCGCGAGCGGAGGTGAGTCCTGATGCTTTCCCCGAAGCGCGTCAAGCACCGCAAGGTGCACCGGGGCCGGATGCGCGGCATCACCAAGGGCGGTGCCGATGTCCACTTCGGCGACTACGGGCTGAAGGCCACGACCAGCGGCTGGGTCACCAACCGCCAGATCGAGGCCGCCCGTATCGCGATGACCCGCAAGATCAAGCGCGGCGGCAAGGTGTGGATCAACGTCTTTCCGGACAAGCCCTACACGAAGAAGCCGGCGGAGACTCGCATGGGTTCCGGCAAGGGCAACCCGGAGGGCTGGGTCGCCGTGGTCAAGCCCGGGCGGGTGATGTTCGAGCTCGCCGGCGTCCCCGAGGAGCTCGCGCGTGAGGCGATGCGCCTCGCCGGCCGCAAGCTGCCCGTGAAGACCAAGTTCGTCAAGCGGGAGGGGCACCACGAATGAAGGGCTCCGAAGTGCACGCCATGTCCGACCAAGACCTGGTCGAGGCGCTGCGCGAGGCGCGCCAGGAGGCGTTCAACCTGCGCTTCCGGCACGCGACGGGCGAGCTGGAGAACACGGCCGCCCTGCGCGAGTCCCGGCGCAACGTCGCGCGGCTGCTGACGGTCGCGCGCGAGCGTGGAATCGACGTCAATAAGGAACTGAGCAGAAAGCGGAAGTGATGGCCGCCGAAGAGGAAAAGGACGAGACCGCCGAGGCCCCGGCCGAGGAGGCCGCGGAGGGGGCTGCTGCCGAGGAGGCCGCCGCGCCGGAGGCCGCGGCGCCCGAGGCCGATGCCGGCGAGCCGGCTGAGCAGCTGAGCCCGAAGCAGCTTCGCAAGCGCCGCCGCGCCCAGCACAAGGGCGAGGCGCGCCCGCCGCGGACCCCCGAGGAGCGCGCCGCCGTGCGCAAGGCCGAGCGTGCCCGGAAGGCCGAGCTGCGCCGCAAGCGCCGCGCCGCCGCGCGCGCGAACAAGGGCGAGCGCCGCGAGGGTACGCCGCCGCGCGAGCGCAAGCCGGGCGTGCGCCGCTATCGCCAGGGCACCGTGGTCTCGGCGAAGCCGGACAAGACCATCACGGTCCGCGTCGACATCGTCCGGCGCCACCGGCGCTACGAGAAGGTCGTGCGCACGTCCACGACGCTGCACGCCCACGACGAGCGCAACGAGGCGCACGAGGGCGATGTCGTGCGAGTCGTTGAGTCGCGGCCGCTCTCGCGCACCAAGCGCTGGCGGCTGGTGGAGATCCTGGAAAGGGCCCGTTAGCGATGATCCAGCAGGAGACAAGGCTTAAGGTCGCCGACAACTCCGGCGCGCGCGAGATCCTCTGCATCCGCGTCAAGGGCGGCTCGCACCGTCGCTACGCGCGCGTCGGCGACGTGATCACGGCGACCGTGAAGCAGGCGACGCCGCGCGGCGGCGTGCGCAAGGGCGAGGTCGTGCAGGCGGTGGTCGTGCGCACCCGCAAGCAGCTCGGCCGCCCGGACGGCACCTACATCTCGTTCGACGAGAACGCCGCGGTGCTCATCGACAACCAGAACAACCCGCGCGGCACCCGCATCTTCGGCCCCGTGGCGCGCGAGCTGCGCGACCGCAACTTCATGAAGATCGTGTCCCTGGCCCCGGAGGTGCTCTGATGGCACGCAAGCGCGGCAAGGAAACCCAGCAGAAGCGCAAGGCGATGCGCATCCGCAAGGACGACACGGTCATCGTGATCAGCGGGAAGGACCGCGGCAAGACCGGGCGCGTGCTGCGCACCGAGCCGCGCCGGCAGCGCGTGTACGTCGAGGGCCTCAATATCGTGAAGCGCCACACGCGGCCGCGCTCCATCCGCGACGCCCAGAAGGGCGAGGCCGGTGGCATCATCGAGAAGGAGGGGCCGATCCACGTCTCGAACGTGATGCTCCTCGACCCCCGCGACAACAAGCCGACCCGCGTCGGCATCCGCATCGCCGAGGACGGCAGCCGCAAGCGCTACGCCAAGCGCACCGGCCAGGACATCGACTAACGCCTAGACCCCCCGAACCCCGAGCCCCCGAACGAGAGTTTCAATGGAAGCGACAGCGACACCGACACAGCAGGCGGCACCGCCGCCCCGGCTGCGCGAGCGCTACGAGAACGAGCTCGTCGAGCGCCTGACCCAGAAGTTCGGCTACCGCAGCCGGATGGAGGTCCCGCGCCTCGAGAAGATCACGCTCAACATGGGGATCGGCGACGCCAAGCAGTCGACCCCCGTGCTCGAGGCGGCGACCGAGCAGCTCGCGATGATCGCCGGGCAGCGGCCGAGCGTGCGCCGCGCCCGCAAGTCGATCGCGTCGTTCAAGGTGCGCGAGGGCATGCCGGTCGGCGTCGCAGTCACCCTGCGCGGCGCCCGCATGTGGGAGTTCCTCGACCGCCTGATCACGATCGCGATCCCGCGGATCCGCGACTTCCGCGGCCTCAATCCGCGCTCGTTCGACGGTCGCGGCAACTACTCGATGGGCGTGCGCGAGCAGCTCATCTTCCCCGAGGTCGACTACGACTCGATCGACCAGGTGCGCGGGCTCGACGTGACGATCACGACGACCGCGAAGACCGACGAGGAGGCGTTCGAGCTGCTCCTCGGCCTCGGGATGCCGTTCCGCGAGGACGGCCGTCCCGGCGCCGCGGACACGGCGGCCGAGGAGGAAGAGGAGCGCCGCAAGGAGGAGGCGCGCCAGCGCGCCGAGGCCGAGGCGGCCGCGCGCGAGCAGCTCAAGGAGGAGAACCCCGAGGCGTACGAGGCCAAGCCCGACGAGGGCGAGGCCGAGGAGGGCGCCGAGGGCGAGACGGAAGAGGCGAGCGAGGAGGGCGCCGGCGAGTAGCGCGGCGCACCTGCTAAATCAAAGGGCCCACGAATGGCGAAGACTTCGAAGATCGTTAAGCAGAGGCGCGAGCCCAAGTACAAGACGCGGAAGCACAACCGCTGCCGGCGCTGCGGGCGCCCGCGCGGCTACTTCCGCAAGTTCGGGCTGTGCCGGATCTGCCTGCGCGAGGCGGCCCACAAGGGCTACATCCCGGGCATGACCAAGTCGAGCTGGTAGGACGATGCTGACCGATCCGATCGCCGACTACCTGACGCGCCTGCGCAACGCGCAGAGGGCCGAGCACCAGGAGGTCGAGGTGCCCGCCTCGCGCCTGAAGAAGGAGATCACCCGCATCCTCAAGGAGCAGGGGTACATCGCCGACTACGAGGTCGAGCCGACCCGCGTGGGCGAGGTCATCCGCATCCAGCTCCGCTACGCGGACGGCCGCCGCCCGGTGATCAGCGGCATCGAGCGCGTCTCGCGCCCGGGTCGTCGGCGCTACGTCAAGGGCGACGACGTGCCGCGCGTGATGGGCGGTATGGGCACCGCGATCCTCTCGACGTCGCAGGGCGTGATGACCGGCCACGAGGCCCGCGCCAAGGGCATCGGCGGGGAGGTCGTGGCGTTCGTCTGGTAAGCGCCACCGAGGATTTGAGATGAGTCGTATCGGAAGAAAGCCAATCCCCGTGCCGGACGGCGTGACCGTCACGATCGAGCCCGGCACGGTATCCGTGAAGGGCCCCAAGGGCGAGCTCTCGCAGCGGATCAGCCGCGACATGAAGGTCGAGCAGAACGACGGCGTGCTGACCGTCGAGCGGCCCACCGATCGCGGCGAGCACCGCGCGCTGCACGGACTGACGCGCTCTCTGATCGCGAACATGGTCGAGGGCGTCACCAACGGCTACGAGAAGCGGCTCGAGATCCAGGGCGTGGGCTACCGCGCGCGCCTGCAGGGCAAGACGCTCGAGCTCAGCGTCGGCTTCTCGCACACCGTGCAGATCCACGCGCCCGAGGGCATCGAGTTCGAGGTGCCGCAGCAGACGGAGGTCGTCGTGCGCGGCATCGACAAGCAGCTGGTCGGCGAGATCGCCGCTCGCATCCGCCGGGTGCGACCGCCCGAGCCGTACAAGGGCAAGGGCATCCGCTACGCGGGCGAGCAGGTCCGCCGCAAGGTCGGAAAGAGGGCGTAAGCGATGGCTGCTGTTGCGACCAAGCGCGAGCGTCGCCTGAAGCGCCGCCGGCGCGTCCGGGCGAAGATCCGCGGCACCGCGGAGCGCCCGCGGCTGTCGGTGTTCCGCTCCAACCGGGGCACGAGCGCGCAGCTCATCGACGACGACCGCGGCGTCACGCTGGCGGCCGTGAACTGGACGGAGCCCGAGCTTCGCGAGCTGCCGCGCATGGAGCAGGCGAAGCGCGCCGGCGAGGTGATCGCCCAGCGCGCGAAGGAAGCCGGGATCGAGACCTGTGTGTTCGACCGCGGCGGCTACCGCTACCACGGCCGCGTGCGTGCGCTCGCGGAGGGCGCGCGCGAGGGCGGCCTGCAGTTCTGAGGCAAGTCACTACCCTGGGACGTCGGCAATGGCACGAGAGCGCGAATTCGAGACCGTGAGCCCCCAGGGGCTCGACCTGCAGGAGCGGGTCATCGAGATCAACCGGGTCGCCAAGGTCGTCAAGGGCGGCCGGCGGTTCTCGTTCACCGCGCTCGTGGCGGTCGGCGACGAGCAGTCCGTGGTCGGCATCGGCTACGGCAAGGCCCGCGAGGTTCCCCTCGCGATCCAGAAGGCGGTCGAGAACGCCCGCAAGTCGCTGATCCGCGTGCCGATGTACGGGCAGACCATCCCGCACTTCGTGATCGGCCGCTACGGCTCGGGCCACGTCGTCCTGCGCCCGGCGAGCCCCGGTACCGGCGTGATCGCCGGCGGCGGCGTGCGCGCCGTGCTCGAGCTCGCGGGCATCCGCGACGTGCTCGCCAAGTCGATCGGCTCGCAGAACCCGATCAACCTCGTCAAGGCGACGATGGACGGGCTCATCCAGCTGCGCCGCCCGGAGGAGGTCGCGAAGCTGCGCGGCCTGTCCGTCGCGCAGGTGCTCGGGCTCGACAAGCTCGCCGAGGCGGGCAAGCTCCGCAAGCCCGAGGAGGAGCAGGAGCCGGTGACGGCCGAGGGTGTCGTCGCCGAGCAGGCCGCGGCCTCCGAGGGCGAGGGCGAGCCGGTTGCCGTGGCCGCCGAGAGCGCCGGCGCGGCCGATGGCGAGCCCGACGCCGAGGGCGCCGAGCCGGCCGAGCCCGGGGAGTCCGGCGAGTAACGGGAGTAGCGCTCATGGCCCAGCTCAAGCTCAAGCAGGTCCGCTCCGCGAACGGCGCCAGCGCCAAGCAGCGCGATACGCTGCGCTCGCTGCGGCTCGGCAGGATCGGGCGCGAGAGCACGATGGAGGACACGCCGCAGCTTCGCGGCATGCTCAAGGTCGTCGATCACCTCGTGGTGGTCGAGGACGGGGAGGCTTCGTAGATGGCTCGCCTTGCACCCGAGGAGATCGGGCTCGACACGATCCGGCCGAAGCCCGGCTCGCGCAAGCCGCGCAAGCGCGTGGGGCGCGGGGAGAGCTCCGGCACGGGCAAGACTTCCGGCCGCGGCCACAAGGGCGCCGGCCAGCGCTCGGGCTCAAAGCGCAAGCTGGGCTACGAGGGCGGCCAGAACCCGATCCACATGCGGATGCGCAAGCTGCGCGGGCCGCACATGAAGAAGTCGATGCCGTTCGAGCCGTTCCGGACGCACACGCAGCCGGTCAACCTGGCCGATCTCGAGGAGCGGTTCGAGGACGGTGCCGAGGTGACGCCCGAGACGCTCAAGGCCGTCGGGCTAGCCAAGCGCAAGCACCCCGTGAAGGTGCTCGGGCGCGGCGAGCTCTCCAAGAAGCTCACGGTTCGCGCCCACGGCTTCAGCGCGACGGCGCGCGAGAAGATCGAGGCCGCCGGCGGTACCTGTGAGCTGATCGAGGACTAGCTCACCTTGCTGCAGACGATCGCCAACGCGTTCAGCGTTCCGGAGATCCGGCGCAAGCTCGCCTTCACGGCGGCGATCCTGCTGCTCTACCGCCTCGGCGCTTACATCCCGGCGCCGGGCGTGAACATCGACGCGGTCGAGTCGATCGAGGAGAACTTCACCGGTTCGAACATCCTCGGCTTCCTCAACCTGTTCAGCGGCGGCAGCCTCCAGCGCCTCTCGCTGTTCGCGCTGGGGATCATGCCCTACATCACGGCCTCGATCATCCTGCAGCTTTTGACGGTCGTGGTGCCCTCGCTCGAGCGGCTGCAGAAGGAGGGCGAGGTCGGTCAGCAGAAGATCACACAGTACACGCGCTATCTGACCGTCGGGCTCTCGTTCGCGCAGGCGCTGGGGTACGTCTTCCTCTTCCAGTCGTTCCAGGATCAGGCCGGCCAGAGCGTCGTCGGCGATCTGACGTTCGGCAAGGTGTTCCTGATCGTGATCTCGCTCACCGCGGGCACGACGCTGCTCATGTGGATGGGCGAGCTGATCACGCAGCGCGGCATCGGCAACGGGATCAGCCTCATGATCTTCGCGTCGATCGCGTCGTCGATCCCGGGCGGCATCTCGGCCTGGTGGAACAACCAGGATCAGGTCTTCGTCGTGATGATGCCGTTCATCGCGCTCGCCGTGATCGTCGGCATCGTCTTCGTCCAGGAGGGCCAGCGCCGGATCCCGGTGCAGTACGCGAAGCGCGTGGTGGGCCGACGGATGACGACCGGCGGCTCGACCTACCTGCCGCTGCGCGTGAACATGGCCGGCGTCATCCCGGTCATCTTCGCTGCGTCGATCATGGCGTTCCCGCCGACGATCGGCCAGCTCTTGGGCGGCGCCACCGACAACTTCTGGACCGACTTCGCCAACTTCTTCAACCCGAACGGCTGGGCCTACGTCGTCGGCGAGGTCTTCTTCATCATCATCTTCACGTACTTCTACACCGCGGTCACCTTCAACCCGGTGGACCAGGCGGACAACCTGAAGAAGTACGGCGGCTTCATCCCGGGCGTGCGCCCGGGCAGGCCGACGGCCGAGTACCTCGACCGGATCCTCTCCCGGTTGACGTTCCCGGGCGCGCTGTACCTGGGCGCGGTCGCAGCGCTGCCGACGATCCTGATCTCGCAGACCTCGGCCAACTTCTACTTCGGGGGCACCTCGATCCTGATCGTCGTGGGCGTCGCGCTCGACACCGTGAAGCAGCTCGAGGCGCAGCTCATGATGCGCAACTACGAGGGCTTTTTGAAGTAGGCGGTCGCTCGGCCGGCTCGCGGCGCCGCGGGCCCTCGGGATAGGGCGGCGAAGGCGGGGAGGGCGCGCGCCGGGCGAATCGCGGTCGTCATGGATGCCTGATTCGCGCTCGCCCGTTAGGCTTCGCAGCCCCGTGTCGGAGCTGAACCTCATACTCCTCGGGCCGCCCGGGTCCGGCAAGGGAACCCAGGGCGAGCGCCTTCAGGCGGACTTGGAGCTGCCGTACTACGCGACGGGCAACATCCTGCGCGCCGCGGTGCGGGACGAGACCGAGCTCGGCAAGCAGGCCAAGGAGTACATGGACCGGGGCGACCTCGTCCCCGACGAGATCATCATCGGGGTGATCGCCGAGCGCCTCGGGACGCACGAGGCCGAGGACGGGTTCATCCTGGACGGCTTTCCGCGCACGGTGAGGCAGGCGGAGGCGCTCGCCGAGCGCATGCAGGCGCTTGGCAGGCGGCTCACGGCGGCGCTGCTCATCGACGTCTCGGACGAGGAGGTCATCCGGCGTCTGGGCGGGCGGCGGACGTGCCCGAACGGCCACGTCTTCCACGTCGAGTTCGACCCGCCGGAGCAGGAGGGCGTGTGCGACGTCTGCGGCGAGGAGCTGATCGTCCGCGACGACGACAAGCCCGAGGTGATCCGCCACCGCCTCGAGCAGTACCGCGAGAAGACCGAGCCGCTCGTCGACTACTACGACGAGCGCGGCCTGCTGGAGCGCGTCGACGGCGCCGCGCCGCCCGACGACGTCTACGAGGAGATCCGGGCGCTGCTCGCGACGCTGCGCATGGAGGAGCAGGCCTAGCCAGCGCGGGCGCCGAGCCTGAGTGTCCGGGCGCGCCCACTAGGCTCTGAGGCTCCCCATGTACCGCGGCGGAATCATCCTCAAGACGCCCGAGCAGATCGAGGCGATGGCGCGCGCCGGGCGCATCCACGCCCGCTGCCTGAAGATGATCGCCCAGAAGGCGCGCCCGGGGGTGACCACCGCCGAGCTCGACGAGGCGGCGGAGCGCTTCATCCGCTCGCAGGGCGCCGTCCCCAGCTTCAAGGGCTACAACGGTTTCCCGGGTTCGATCTGCGCGTCGCCCAACTCGATGGTGGTCCACGGGATCCCGGGGCCCTACAAGCTGCAGCGCGGCGACGTGCTCTCGATCGACATCGGCGTCACGAAGGACGGCTGGGTGGCCGACGGCGCTCTGACCCTGGTGGTCGGCGGCGACGGTCCGCCCGAGGCCGACCGCCTGCTGAAGGCGACCGAGCGCTCGCTCCACGCAGGGGTCGCCGCGGCGCAGCCCGGCAATCGCCTGTCGGACATCTCGCACGCCGTGCAGAGCGTCGTGGAGGCTGAGGGCTTCCACGTGATCCGCTCGCTCGTCGGCCACGGGATCGGGCAGCGGATGCACGAGGACCCGCAGGTCCCCAACTACGGCCCGCCGGGCCGCGGGCCGGTGCTCCAGCCGGGCACGGTGCTCGCGATCGAGCCGATGACCGCGGTCGGCACCGACGACGTCTACACGGCGGAAGACGGCTGGTCGGTCTACTCAGCCGACGGCTCGCTCACGGCGCACTTCGAGTTCACCGTGGCGATCACCGAGGACGGCCCGCGGATCCTCAACCCCTGGCACGAGCTCTGACGGCCAAGCCGGCGCAAGACTGGAAACCAGCGCGCCCCTGCTACCATTCTCGGTCGCCTCTGGTGAGAGCCGGGGGTGTGTTTTCGTGGCCGCGGGCCCGGTTCATGGGGCCAGGCGGCTTTCTGCAGGATACGACCGAGATTTGACGCGCTGCGAGCGTGACCCCAGAGGCGCGCGGCGGCGGAATGGGTAGGTAGAAAGAAGTGAAAGTTCGAGCGTCAGTGAAGCCGATGTGTGAGCGGTGCCGGGTGATCCGCCGGCGCGGCCGCGTCCTCGTGATCTGCTCGAACCCCCGGCACAAGCAGCGCCAGGGCTAAGGAGAACGGCAGGCTAAGGAGCGCATGGCACGTATTGCAGGAGTAAATCTCCCTCTCAACAAGCGGGTTGAGATCGGGCTGACCTACATCTACGGGATCGGCCGCTCGACCGCCAACGAGGTCCTCGAGAAGGTCGGCATCGACCCCGACACCTACGTGAAGGACCTCACGGAGGAGGAGACGATCCGGCTTCGCGACGAGGTCGAGTCGCGCGAGGTCGAGGGCGACCTGCGCCGCGAGCGTGCCCAGAACATCAAGCGCCTCTCCGAGATCGGCTCCTACCGCGGCATCCGCCACCGCCGCGGCCTGCCCGTCCGTGGCCAGCGCACGAAGACCAATGCCCGCAGCCGTAAGGGGCCGCGGCGCATGAGCGTCGCCGGCAAGAAGAAGCCGGGGAAGAAGTAGGGAGGCGAGGAACTAGATGCCCCAGCCGCGCAAGGGACGCTCTCGCCGTCGGGTTCGCAAGAATATCCCCTACGGCATCGCGCACATCAAGACGAGCTTCAACAACACGATCGTCACCATCACCGACCCCGAGGGCAACGTGATCGTCTGGGAGTCCGCCGGCTCGGCCGGTTTCAAGGGCTCGCGCAAGTCGACCCCGTTCGCCGCGCAGGTCACCGCCGACGCTGCCGCCCGCAAGGGCATGGAGCACGGCCTCGAGCGCGTGGAGGTACACGCCAAGGGCGCCGGCTCCGGGCGCGATACGGCGATCCGCTCGCTGCAGGCGGCCGGTCTGCAGGTGACGACCGTGAAGGACGTTTCCCCGCAAGCCCACAACGGCTGCCGCCCGAAGAAGCGGCGGAGGGTCTGAGATGGCACGCGATACCGGACCGGTCTGCAAGCAGTGCCGCCGGGAGGGGCAGAAGCTCTTTTTGAAGGGCGAGCGCTGCCTCACCGACAAGTGCGGCGTCGAGCGCCGCTCGTACCCGCCGGGTGAGCACGGACGCGGCCGCGTGCGCGCGTCGGAGTACCGCAACCAGCTCCGCGAGAAGCAGAAGGCGCGCCGCTACTACCAGATCCTCGAGAAGCAGTTCCGCTCCTACTACGAGAAGGCGGCGCGCCAGGAGGGCGTGACCGGCGAGAACCTCCTGCGCCTGCTCGAGCGCCGCTTCGACAACGTTTTGGTGCGGCTCGGCTTCGCGGCTTCCCGCCGCCAGGCGCGCCAGCTCATCAGCCACGGTCACTGGCTGATCAACGGCAAGCGCGTCGACATCCCGAGCTACCAGGTCCGGCCTGACGACATCATCTCGATCAAGCCGGACTCCGCCGCCGCCGACGTGGTGCGCGCGGCGACCGAGCTGACCGCGGCCGTTCCGCCGTGGCTGCAGGCCGATCACGATGCCCTGACCGCGAAGGTTCTCCGCCTGCCCGAGCGCAGCGAGATCGAGACCCCGGTCCAGGAGCAGCTGATCGTCGAGCTCTACTCGAAGTAATCGAGCTGAGCTCATCCGAACCCGCGACAACCGGAGAAGCCCCATGACCACCCTGCCCGAGTTTCAAGTTCCGAAGATCACCAAGGAGGACGCCGACGAGAGGCGCGGTACGTTCGTGATCGAGCCCCTCGACAAGGGGTTCGGCTACACGTTCGGCAACAGCCTGCGTCGCGTGCTGCTCTCCTCTCTGGGCGGCGCGGCCATCAAGAGCGTCCGCATCGAGGGCGTCGCGCACGAGTTCTCCACGATCGAGGGCGTCAAGGAGGACGTCACGGACATCGTCCTCAACCTCAAGGACATCGTCGTGCGCATGCACACCGAGGCCGACGAGGTCGAGGCTCCGCTCGTCGCCAGCGGTCCGGGCGAGATCACCGCGAAGGACATCGACCTGCCCGCGGGCGTCGAGATCCTCAACCCCGACGCGCCGATCGCGACGCTCGAGAAGAAGACCAAGCTCGAGATGTACCTGACGATCGGGCGCGGTCGCGGCTACTCGCCGGCCGAGGAGAACAAGTCGGACGATCAGCCGATCGGCGTGATCCCGATCGATTCGATCTTCTCGCCGATCCGGCGCGCCGCGTACCACGTTGAGTCCGCGCGCGTGGGGCAGCGCACCGACTTCGACAAGCTCTCGCTCGAGGTCGAGACCGACGGCTCGATCGAGCCCGGCGCGGCCGTGCGCGAGGCGGCGGAGATCCTCATCAAGTCGCTGGCCATCTTCACCGACGCCGACCGCGTCGAGGAGCTCACCGCGCGTGAGAACCGCGAGGAGGCGGAGGGCGACGGCGCCGGTGCCGGTCAGGCGACGGAGGGCGACGACCGCCTCATCGAGGAGCTCGAGGTGGGTGTCCGCGCCTACAACTGCCTGAAGCGCGCCGGCATCCAGACCGTCGGCGACCTCATCCAGCGCTCCGAGTCGGAGCTCAACGCGATCCCGAACTTCGGCAAGCGCTCCACGGAGGAGGTGAAGGACGCCCTCGCGCAGCTCGGCCTGAGCCTGCGGGAGGAGTAGGGCGAAGCGCGTATCCGCGGGCGCGGGCTAGGATTGCTCGCGCCCTCGGGGCGACCCTCTCAAAGCCATGCGCCACGCAAAGCAAAAGGGAAAGCTCTCGCGCTCCAGCGCGCATCGCAAGGCGCTCCTGCGCAACCTCTGCCGTGAGGTCATCGACCACGAGCGCATCCGCACGTCCGAGGCCAAGGCGAAGGCCGCGAAGCCGCACCTCGAGAAGCTGATCACGCTCGGCAAGCGCGGCGACCTGCACGCGCGCCGGCAGGCCCTCGCCGAGCTCGGCCAGGACAAGTTCCTGGTCCACAAGCTCTTCGAGGAGATCGCGCCCCGCTACGCCGACCGCGACGGCGGCTACGCGCGCATTGTGAAGCTCGGCCCGCGCCGCTCGGATTCCACCGAGATGGTGCTGCTCGAGCTGGTCTGAGCCGCCGTCCAAACCTCCCCTAGCTGGGCACGCCCGGGCGCGTTAGCCTGTCGCGTTCTCGCAGGCGTATCCCCGCCTGCGCGCAGGAGGTCGCTGGTTGCGAGGAGCGTGCTTACGGGTGGGCGTGCTCGCGCTGGCGTCAGGCGCGCTGGGAGCTGGGGGGTTGCCCTGCTCGCGCCGACGGCAAGGCCCTGTACCTGCTGGCGGGAACGGCGACGCGCTCGGCGTCTCCGGGCGCCCGCGGACTACGTGACCGACATCCAGGGCGACAAGCTCGTGGTGCTCAAGCGCCGGCGGTGATCGCCCCTGCCGCGCGTCCCACCGGGGCCGACACCGGGCGGCCTGCCTACGCTTGCGGGTCGTGGCGAGCTGGAAACTCACGATCGCCTACGAGGGCACGCGCTTTGCGGGGTGGGCCCGCCAGCCTGGCCTGCGCACCGTGCAGGAGGAGCTCGAGCGCGCGGTGGGGCGGATCCTAGGCGGGATCGAGGTCCAGCTCACCGTCGCGGGGCGCACCGACGCGGGCGTGCACGCCACCGGTCAGGTGGCGAGCTTCGAGACGGACCGGGAGCCCCCGGATCGCTTCGCGGAGCGGATCAACGCGGTGCTCCCGCGCGACGTCGCCGTGCTCGCCGCCGAGCGTGCGCCCGACGGCTTCGACGCGCGCCGCTGGGCGCGGCGGCGGCGGTACCGCTACCGGGTGCTGACCGGCGCGATCCGCGATCCCTTCGAGGAGAGGCGGGCGCTGTGGTGGCGCTACCCGGTCGAGCGGGCCCGCCTGGACGCCTGCGCCGAGGCTCTGATCGGCGAGCACGACTTCACCGCGTTCACCCCGACCAAGACCGATCACGTGCGCTTCAACCGCGTGGTCACGGAGGCCCGCTGGGAGGAGGAGTCAGAGCGCGTGCTCGCCTTCCGGATCGAGGCGGATGCGTTCATGCGCAACATGATCCGCGTGCTCGTCGGCACGATGCTCGAGGTGGCGAGCGGGCGGCGCAGCGTCGAGGACTTCGCGAACCTGCTCGAGGGCGCGCCCCGCGAGCGCGCGGGGGAGACCGCACCCGCCCACGGCCTCTACTTCGAGGGCGTCGCCTTCGGCGACGGCCCGCTCGTGATCGACTACGAGGCCGAGGCGGCGCCCGAGTGAGGCGCGGGGTCAGCCGACGATCCGCACGCGCCCGAGCTTCACTCGCTGCTGTCCGCCGAGGCTCTTGGCCGACACGCGCACCCGGGCGCGCACCCGGCCGCCTTCCCGCAGGGCCCTGCGGGCCGCGCGGCGCGCCATGGCGGGGATCCCTGGCGCGAGGGGCGTCGCGGTGTCCGCGCTGAGCGCGCGCCGTTCGGCCTCGAGCCCGAAGCGCTTGGGCTTCGAGCCGGGCCTGCGGACCTCGATGCGGCCGAAGGCTCGAGCCGTGCAGTCGAGGTTCCGGCAGGTCGTGCCGACGCGCACCGCGCGCAGCGACGACTGGCGGCGCTCGAGCGAGACCGAGAGCCCAAGGCGCGGGAGCTCCTCGACGCGGATCTCGACCGGCTCCGAGGTGATGCGCGAGGGTCCGTTGCAGTAGGCGGTCTGGCCCGTGAACGGCGAGGCGAGCCCGAGATCGAAGAACTGGGGCAGCGGCGTGCAGCCGTCGCCGTCGTCGACGGTCACGGTCGCCTGGTAGGTGCCGGGCTCGGCGTAGACGTGGGCGCGGCTTGGTGTGTCGGTCGCAGCCGACGCGCCGTCGCCGAAGTCCAAGGCGTAGGTCGCGATGCTCTCGTCGTCATGGGACCCGGATGCGTCGAGGGTCACGGGAACGCCGGCGTAGGCGGTGGCGGGGGCGGAAAGCTCGGCCACCGGCGGCTGGTTGGGCACGATCGCGATTTGATTCTCCGAGGCGAGTCCGTGATTCGGTAGGGCAAGCGGGGAGCCCGCCTTGCCTGTCGCTGTGTCTATCGGGGTGATCGTGTGGGCGGGGGAGCTATAGACGTACGCCGACCTGCCGTCCGGGTTGATGACCAGCTCGATCGGGGAGTCATCGACCGGGACCTCTCCCGCGACGGCGTTGGTCTCTACGTCGATGGCGTAGACCTTGCTTGGCGTGTCCCAGAGTGCGACGTAGACGGTCTTCCCGTCGGGCGTGACGCGAGCGACGAGGGGACGGCCGCCAAGCGAGATCGTCTTCACGACGTCCTTGGCTCGAGTGTCGATCACTTGTATCTCGCCGGTGCGGATCAGGGGGACGTAAGCGAAGTTGCCGTCAGGAGTCAGGGTGATCCTCAGTGGCTCCGCGCCGACATCGATCAGCGCGCGCTCGCCGGTCTTCGCGTCGATCGCTGCGACGGTGCCCGTGCCGGCGTTCGCCACGTAGAGGGTGCCGCCGTCTGGGGAAACCGCGATCGCGAAGGGAAAGGTCCCTCCGGTCGCGTAGCTTGCGACGACGACGTTGTCCTCCGGATCGATCACGTGGACGGCGCCGTGCATGGGGTCGGACACGTACACGGACTTTCCATCGGGGGCGAACGCGATCCCGTAAGGGCTGGTGTCCGGGATCGTGATGGTGTCGACGACCGCGTTGCCCTGCGTGTCGATCACGGCGACTGCGGCCGCGTTGGAGAGCGTCACGTAGGCGCGCTTGCCGTCGGGGGCGACTGCGATCCCGGCCGGGTGATCCACCGTCTGCGGATCCCCGACAGGGATCGCCTGTCCGGGCTGCATCGTGTCGAGGTCGACCGGGACCACCACGTCCAGCGCGCGATCGACGACGTAGGCGGTGCGGGCCTGGGCTTCGGCAGGGGGACCGGCCGCAAGCAGCCCCAGGGCCGAAGCCAGGGCCAAGGTGAAAGCCGCCAGCGACCGGCCCGCCGTCCGGCGCCGCTGGCCAAACCCGCCGAGGGTCCCCCGTACTCGTTGTGCATGATCCTGTGACTCCTCGTTACGTGAAGTATTGCCGCTACGCGCCCCGCGCGAACGCCCGATGTCCGGCTTGCGGCCCCGCTTGCGCCCGCGCTGGTCGCGCTTCGGGGTGCTCCGCTTGTGTGTCTTGCCGATCGCCGGGCTGCCCTTCCTGAGCGCGATCGTCTCGGTCGGCCCCCGTTGCGCTCGAGTGGGCCCAGCCGGGGGTTCGCGGCGACGAGGTCGCCCGGCCCGCTGAACCCCTGGCGCCCACCGTCCGTAGTGGAGATCAGGTTGTGGCCGAGCGAGGTGATCGGGTCGCCCGCGCGGTCGTTCGCCTGGGGGCCGCTGAGGTTGAGGGCGACGAGGCCGTTGCGGACCTCGATCGCCGCGCTCCCCTGCCTGTAGAGCTCGCCCCCGACCGGGCCGAAGCCGTCGTCGTCAGCTTCGGCGACGTTGCGGGCACCGTGGCCGCGTGTCCGTGCCCGGATCCAGCCAGGGGCCGCACCGCCGGTGACGCTCACCTCGAGTCGGCCGGGGCCGCCTCTCCAGCCGCGCCCGGGAACTCGCCCTCGCCCAGGGACGCGGGTCGGCCGGGGAGGAAGATCGAGCTGCCGGTGGCGAGCGCGATCGGCTTGTCGTCGGCGTTGCGGATCTCGGCGCGCGTGATCGCGAGCGTGCGACCCGCGTGGACGACCTCGGCGCGCGCGGTGAGCTCGCGCCCGTCCGCCACCCCGGGGCGCAGGTAGTTCACCTTGAGGTCGAGGCCCGCGACCGCGGTCCCCGCGGGCGCGATCGAGACGACCGCGGACTGCATCGTCGTGTCGGCGTGCATCGCGATCGCCCCGCCCTGCAGCAGGCCGGTCGGGCTCGCGAGCCACTCCGACGCGGGGAGGGTCATCATCGCCCGCCCGTCGGCGGCCTCACGCAGGGTCAGCCCGGTCAGGTAGTGGAGCGGGGGAGAGGGGAGGGCGCCACTGATCTGGTCGGCGAGCACCTCGGCGCCGCTGCGCGCGCTCCACTGCGACTGGTCGATTGGCTCGCTGGCGACCGGGCGGCTCGTCATCGGCTCGAGCGCGCGTAGGCCCTCGGATGGCTGCGGGGTGCCCTCGGGCAGCTCAGGTACGTCCTCGAGCTTGGGCAGAAGCGCGAGGCGCGACGTGCCGTGCGCGATCAACCGGTCGCCCGGGCCGAGCACGAACGCCTCGGTGAGCCCGATGGTGCCGCCGACGTGGATCGCCTGCCCGTGGGCGTGCAGCTCCGCGCCGATCGGCGTCGGCCGCAGGAACGTAAGCGAGAGCTCCGCCGTGGTGTAGGGGGTCGCGGGCGGCAGGCGGGTCTCCGCCGCGCATCCGAAGGCGATGTCGGCGAGGATCGCGAGCGTGCCGCCGCCGATCACGCCCGCCGAGTTGACCAGCCACGGTGACGCGGGCGTCGTCGCTTCGGCGGTGCCGTCGCCCACGGCGATCGGGCGCGCGCCCGTCAGGTGGGTGAGCGGCGGTAGCGGGCCCTCCGCGGGCCAGCGCCGCAGGCGCTCCAGCCCTGCCAGCCGCATGATCCCGGGAGGCGGGTACGACCCGCGCACGGGCTCCCGCCACACGTAACGCGGGCCCTTCGCATCCCCCGCCGCCGACAGTGCGCTTTCGTTGCTCATTTCAACGTTTTCGCACACTCGGCGGGACGGTGCTGACGGGGGCGCGGCGTCCGCGATGCAGACGCGCCTACCCTGCGTCGCGCGCCAGCACGTCCGCCGGGCCCTCGATCCACACCTGGACGCGGTCGCCAGGGTGCCACTGCGGGAAGCCGAGGCGGCGCGAGCGCAGGCGCTCGCCCGTGCTGAGCTCGAGCTCGACGAGCTGGTCGTGCCCGTAGAACTTGCGCGAGACGACGGTGGCGGTCGGCGATCCCTGCGGCCCGTGCAGCCCGATCGCCACCGACTCGGGGCGCACGAGGACGTCCACCGGGCCCTCTACGCCGCTGTCGGCGGGCAGCGTGCCGAGCACGCAGTGCGCGCGGCCTCCGCGCGCCTCGCCAGGCAGCACCTCGATCTCGCCGATGAACTCGGCCATCCAACGCGTCGCCGGGCGCGAATAGATCTCCTCGGGCGTGCCGACCTGCTCGATGCGCCCGTCGCGCATGACCGCGACGCGGTCGGCGATCGAGAGCGCCTCCTCCTGGTCGTGCGTGACGAAGAGCGCGGTCACGCCCGAGTCGGCGAGGATCGCGCGCACCTCCTCGCGCAGCCGCTCGCGCATCGAGGCGTCGAGGTTGGAGAAGGGCTCGTCGAGGAGGATGAGGTCGGGGGTAGGGGCAAGCGCCCGGGCGAGCGCTACGCGCTGCTGCTGGCCGCCGGAGAGCTCGTGCACGGGGCGGTGCGCCTCGGCCTCCAGGCCGACGAGCGCGAGCGTCTTGCGTACGCGGTCGGGGTCGGGGTTGCGGCCGAGCCCGTAGCCGACGTTGCCGGCCACGTCCATGTGTGGGAAGAGCGCGTAGTCCTGGAAGACCATGCCGATGCGGCGGCGCTCCGGCGGGACGAACGTCCCCGGGCCGTTGAGCTCGCGCTCGCCCAGCGCGATCGTGCCCGCGTCGGCGCGCTCGAGCCCGGCGATCAGCCGCAGCGTCGTGGTCTTGCCGCAGCCGCTCGGCCCGAGCAGCGCGCAGATCGTCCCGGCGGGCACGTCGAAGTCCGCGCCCGCCACGGCCTCGACCGTGCCGAAGCTCTTGCGCAGGCCACGGACCGCGAGCGCCTCGCCGACCGCCGCGCTCACGCCGTCACCGTCCCGCGCTCGCTCAGCAGGTACAGGGGCGGCGCCGCGATCGCGACGAGGACGAGGGCCGGGATCGCGCTCGCCTCGTAGAACCCGAACGTCGTCTGTTCCCAGATCTCGGTCGCCAATGTCTCAAAGCCGGTAGGGGCCAAGATCAGTGTGGCAGGGAGCTCCTTGATCGCGTGCAGGAAAACGAGCGCCGCGCCGGCGAAAACGCCGCCGCGCACGAGCGGCGCGGTGATCGTGCGAAACACCGTGAGCTGCGAGCGCCCCAGGTTGCGAGCCGCCTCCTCGACGCGCGGCGAGACCTGGCCCAACGCGGTCGCGATCGGGCCGATGGCGAGCGGCAGGTAGTGCACGGTGAGCGCGAAGACCAACAGCCCGACCGTCTGGTAGATCCCGGGCGCCGCGCGCGTCGCGAAGTAGACGAGGCCGAGCGCCACGACCACGCCGGGCAGCGCGTAGCCCGCGTGTCCCGCGCGCTCGACCCAGCGGCTCAGCGGGCTCGAATAGCGCGCGGCGAGCACGGCGACGATCAGCGCAGCGATCCCGCCCGCGAGCGCCGCGAACGCGCCCGTCATCAGGGAGTTGAACGCGAGCGCCCCGGCGAGCTCGCTCGACATGGCGCCCGCGCTGATCCCCTTCGACGCCCAGTAGATCAGCACGCCGACGGGCAGCACCAGCGCGACCAGAACGACCGCGGCGCAGAAGGCGAGCGCCGGCCAGCGCCAGGGGCCGAGCGCGTACGGGCGCGCCGGGCGCGCCGTGCCGGGCGTGGAGCGGTACAGGGCCTGCCGGCGGCGCACCCGCCCGTTCAGCCAGAGCAGGACGAGCATCAGGAGCACGAGCACCGCCGCCAGGCTTGCCGCGCCGGTGCGGTCGAACGAGGAGCGGTACTGGACGTAGATCTCGGTCGTGAACGACTCGAAGCGCATGATCGAGACCGCGCCGAAGTCGCTCATCACATACAGGGCGACGAGCAGGCTGCCGGCCGCGAGCGCGGGCCCGAGCTGGGGGAGGATCACCGTCCGGAAGGTCTCGGCCGGCGTGCGCCCCATCGAGCGCGCCGCCTCCTCGAGCTGCGGGTCGAGGCGCTGCAGCGTGGCGCGGACCGGCAGCAGGACGAGCGGGAAGGTGAACAGCGACAGGGCGAGCCAGGCGCCGGGGAAGCCGTAGATCGAGGGCAGCCGCTCGACGCCGAGCGCGTCCTGGAGCATGCCGCTCGGCCCGAGCGCGGCGACGATCAGGTACGCGCCCACGTAGCTGGGGATGACGAGCGGGAGGGCGGCGAGGGTCGCCCAGATGCGCCGTCCCGGCAGGTCGGTCCGGCTCGTCAGCCAGGCGAGCGGCAGGGCGATCGCGATCGCCGTCAGGCAGACCGCGGCGGTCAGCCCGAGGCTGCGCAGCACGACGAGGGCGGTGTCGGTGGTGAGCGCCTCGTCGAGCGCCGCCCCCAGGTCACCCCCGACGACGACGAACAGGTAGGCCGCGGGCAGCACGGCGCCGAGGCCCACGATCACGCCCGCGACGAGGAGCGCGGTGGGCGGGCGCTGCCGGCCGAGCAGCGCGCCGACCATGGGCTAGAGCGCCCCCGCCTCTTGCATGAGCTCGATGGTGTCCTGAAGCTCGGAGACGTCGGTGCGGTTCCCGGGCGGGGACGGGATCTCCGCGAGCGGGACCTCGAGGGACGGATCGGGCTCGACCCCCTTGGCGAGCGGGTACTCCTTGGAGCTGCTCGTGAAGAAGGTCTGCGTCTCCTCGGAGAGCAGCGAGCGCACGAAGTCGAAGGCCTCCTCCTTGCGGTCGCTGGACTCGAGCACGGCGGCGCCCGCGATCAAGACGAGCGAGCCCAGGCCCTCGGGCGGGAAGTGGACGCCGACCGGGTAGTCCTCGCCCTCGGCGGCCACGGCCTGGGCGATGTAGTAGTGGTTGAGCAGGCCCACGTCGATCTCGCCGGCGGCCAGCGCGTCGCGGATCGCGACGTTGTTGGGGTAGGCCTGCGCGTCGTTGGCGACCATGCCCTCGAGCCACTCGCGAGTTCGCTCGTCCCCGTACTCGAGGCGCAGCGCGGAGACGTACTCCTGCAGCGAGCCCGTCTGCGGGCCCCAGCCCACGCGGCCGCGCCACTCGGGGTCGGTGAGCTCGAGCGGCGAGTCGGGCAGCTCCGAGGGGTCGACGTTCTCCTTGGAGTAGCCGATCACCCGCGCGCGGCCCGTGACCCCGACCCAGCGCCCCTGCGGGTCGCGGTACTCCGCGGGAACCAGGCGCAGGATGTCGTCGGGGAGCTTCGCGAGCAGGCCGCGATCGGCGAGCGCGCTGAGCGCGCCTGGTTCCTGGGCGAAGAAGACATCGGCGGGCGATGCGTCGCCCTCCTCGACGATCGTCGCGGCGAGGTCGGCCGTGTCGGCGAAGCGCACCTGAACGTCCTTGTTGACCTCGGCCTCGTAGGCGTCAACGGCGCCGCCGATCGCGGCGGCGATCCGGCCCGAGTACAGGGTGATCCCTTCTTCCTCAGGCTCAGCGGGACCTCCGTCGCTGCTGGAGGTCGAGGCGCCGCAAGCGGCTAGCGTCAGGCAGGCTGCGATCCCGCCCAGCGCGGTGAAAAGATGCCGGAGGGCCATTAGGGATGCCGAATTCTACGCTGAGCACACGGGCACGGAGCGGCCCCGCCGCCGCCCGCAGGCAGCCGTGGACCCGCTCCGCTACGCCGTTTGCCCTCGCGGCGCTCGCGCTCGGCGGGCTCGCCGCACTCAGCCTGCTGGCGCCCTTTGCCCCGGTGTTCGACCCGTGGGGGTGGCTCGTGTGGGCGCGCGAGCTCGGTCAGCTCGAGCTGGACACCTCCGCGGGGCCCTCGTGGAAGCCGCTGCCCGTGCTGATCTCGGTGCCGTTCGCGTGGGTGAGCGACCTTGCCCCGGAGCTCTGGCTGCTGATCGCGCGCTGGGGCTGGCTCGCGGTGGCGCCGCTCGCGGCGACGCTCGCGTGGCGGCTTGAGGGGTCGGGCGGCCGCGGCGCCGCGGCCGCGGCCGGGCTCGCCGGGGTGGGCACGCTGTTTTTGCACGACGGGTTCACCCCGTGGGCGCGGCAATTTGCGGGCGGGCTCTCGGAGCCGCTGCTCACGGCGCTGGTGCTCGCCGCGGTGCTCACCGCGCTCGCGCGCAGGCCCGCGCTCGCTGCGGGCCTGGGTTGGCTCGCGTGCCTGATCCGCCCTGAGGCGTGGCCCTTCGCGGCTGCCTACGCTTGGCGCGAGGCGCGCGCGGGCCATTTGGAGGCGCTGCCGGTGGTGCTGGGGGCGGTCCTCGTCGGGGCGCTCTGGTTCGGGCCCGACCTGTTGGGCGCGGGCGATGCGCTCGAGGGCGCGCGCCGCGCGCGCGAGGGCACGGGCTCCCCCCCGGTGGAGGCGCTCGAGGTCCTGGGGCGCGCGGCCGCGCTGGTCCCCGTCGCCCTCTGGGTCGGGGCGCTCGCCGTCGGCGCGCTGGCGTTCGCCGCCGCGCGGGCAGGGGCGGGCGGCGAGCGCGAGCGGGAGATCGCCGTGCTCGCCGGCGGGACGCTCGCGTGGATAGCGCTCGTCGCCGTGCTTGCTGCGGCGGGCTACGCGGGGCTGCCGCGCTTCATGGCGCCGGCGGGCGCGCTCGCCTGCGCGCTCGGCGGGGTGGGACTCGTCCGGCTCGCCGGCGCGCTGCTGGAGCGGCGGCGCCGCGCCGCGCTCGGGGTCGCGGCCCCGGCGCTCGCGGCACTCGTGCTCGTCGCGGGACTCGTGGACGCGGGGATGCGCGCAGGTCGCGTCCCCGGGCAGCTCGCGGAAGCGCGCGACTTCGCCGAGGGGGTGGACGAGCTCTTCGCGCTCGCCGCGCGCGACCGCGAGGCGCTGCTCTCGTGTCCGCCCCTCGCGACCTCTGATCTGGTCGTCCAGACCGCGCTCGCCTGGCGGCTCGAGGTGCCGCTGAGCGGCGTCGCCTACTCGGGGCCCGTCGTCCCGCGGCGCGGCACGCTCGTCCTGGGCCCGCGGGCAGCTCCGGGCGTGGCCACGCTCGCGCGGCTGCGCGGGCAGCCGGTCGGCGCCGAGGGGCGCTGGGAGGCCTACCGGGCGGGAGCCTGCGCGGGCTCGGGCTCGGCGACGCCTTCGACGGCGGGGGTGACCGGGGCGCGCCGGTAGGGGTGCTCCTCCGGCAGCGCCTCCTCGTGGTAGACGCTGTCGGCGTTCACGGCCCAGATGTCGTGGGCGGTGCCGTCGCAGAGGTTCTCGACGGCGCGCAGGGCGGTGAGCATCGAGTGATCGGAGTTGTTGTAGCGGTGCAGGCCGTTGCGGCCGATCTGCTGGAGGTTGGGGAAGCGCTCGAGCCAGGCGCGGATGACTGCGACGCGGTCGGCGTAGCGGGAGTCGTAGATCGGGTAGGCCTTGGGGACGCGCACGACGTAGCCGCGCTCCACCCGGCCGGGCTCGACCAGGCCGGTGCGCTCGAGCTCCGCCGTGGCGAGCTCGACGAGGCGGTCGTCGTCGGTCTCCCAGAGCTCGTCGCCCTCGAAGCAGAAGTACTCCATGCCGACGCAGGAGCGGTCGGGGTCGGGGACCATGTCCGGGCTCCAGGCACGGAAGTTCTGGATGCGCCCGACGCGCACCTCGGGGTCGTGGACGTAGACCCAGTTGTCCGGGAAGGGATCGGCGCCCTGCACGACGAGCGCGACGGTGAGGAAGTCGCGGTAGCGCAGCCCGCGGGCGGCCGCCCTGACCTCGTCGGGCGCGGCCGGGTCGAAGCACGCGACGGCCTCTGCGAGCGGGAGCGAGGAGATCACCGCGCGCGGCTCCACCCGCTCGCCGGCGGCCCGGACGGCGGTGATGCGCTCGCCGTCGTGCTCGAGCGCGGTCACCGGGGCGTGGAGGTGCACCTCGCCGCCGAAGCGCTCGGTCGCTGCGGCCATCTCCTCCCACATCTGGCCCGGGCCGAGGCGTGGGTAGTGGAAGCGGTCGATCAGGCTGTGCACCTCGCCGCCGTCGCCCAGCAGCGCCGCGCGCACGGCGCGGCCGAGCGAGAGCTCGCGGATGCGCTGCGCCGCCCACTCGGCGCGGATCTCACTGGTCGGCACGCCCCAGACCTTCTCCGTGTACGAGCGGAAGAAGAGCTCGAACAGGCGCCGCCCGAAGCGCTGGGTGACCCACTCCTCGAAGGTCTCGGCCTGGCGGCGCGGGCGCGCGACCGCCGCCGCGTACGAGGCGGCGCAGCGCACGAGCTCGACCGGGCCGACCTTGCGCATCACGTCCCCCAGCCGCAGCGGATACTCGATGAAGCGCCCGCGCCAGCGGATGCGCGAGAGCCGCGGGCGCACGAGCAGCTCGGCGCCAAGCACCTCGTGCCATAGCGCCTCGACCTCGGCGCTCTTCGTGAAGAAGCGATGGCCGCCCAGGTCGAACCGGTAGCCGTCGCGCACGACGGTGCGCGCGAGCCCGCCGACGACCTCGTCGGCCTCGAACACGATCACGGGCTCGCCGCGCTTCGCGAGCGCGTAGCCGGCCGTCAGGCCCGCCGGCCCAGCGCCGAGCACGGCGACCGGCTGGTCAGCAGGGGAGTTAGGCATCCCTAATAACCCTACGGACAGCGTGGCGCGCGCGCGTCGCCGGGCACACCGGAGCCGGAGCGGCCCCGTCGCCACCTGCGCCCGGGCTCACGCCGCAGCGCCCGCCCGCCACCCGCTCGGCGTCACCCCGAACTGCCGGCGAAACGCCGTCGCGAAGTACTGGCTCGAGCGGAAGCCGCACTCGAAGGCGATCTCGGTCACCGACGCGGATGGCCGCTCGCGCAGGAGCTCGGCCGCACGGGAGAGCCGGCGGAAGTTGAGGTGCTCGATCGGCGACATGTTCGTGAGCTCGCGGCAGTAATGGCTGAACTGCGTGCGCCCGAGCCCGCACGCCGATGCCATCGAGGCGAGCGTCCACGGCTCGCCCAGGCGTTCGTCGAGCTCCTCGAGGAACAGCGCCACCGAGCGACGCGGGGAGGCGAGCGCCTCGTCGCGCTCGATCCGCTCGCCCTCGAGCATCTCGAGCACGGCGAGCAGGACCTCGCTGATCGCGATTCGCAGCTGGGACTCCGCGCCGGGGTCGCGTCCGGGGACGCGCTCGACGAGCCGCACGAGCCGCTCGAAGGCGGCGGTCACGGCGGGCGCGCCGCGCCAGACCGGGTGCTCGTTGTACTGGAGGAGCTCGGTGAGGCGGGCGGCGTCCTGCGGCGCGAGCGCGGCCCACTCGGGCCACACCCAGGCCTGGTGCGGGCGCCGCACGCCGACGTCGAGGATGATCCAGGCGAGCAGGGAGGCGTCCACGCGCGGGTCGCCGACGCGGTGCTCCTGCCACGGGCGCGTGACGGTCACCGCGCCCGGGTCGAGCCGCCACGCGCCCGAGCGGGTCGCGAAGCCCACGTTGCCGTGCAAGAGGCAGGTGATCTCGATCCCCTCGTTGCGGTGCCAGTCGAGGCCCCACGTCTGCGGCCGGGAGGCGTCCCAGAGGCCGACGCTGCGCAGGCCGGGGAGGGTGCCGTCGGTGAGCCGAGTGCCGGGGTAGGTCCCGCGCGCGAGCGCGCGCAACTCGACCTCGCCCCGCGCCGCCGCCGCGGCCAGGGGCGCGCACGTGTCGGCGTGATAGACCGCGTCGCGATCGATGAAGCGCGGCGCCTCGGCTGTCGCGGTCGGGGCCACGGGATGTTCATTATCTACCGGCCGCAACATCAGGCAAGACGGCGCGCCGGGTCAGCCGAATACTCCACCTCGTCATCGCCGAAGTGCGGGGAAGGAGGCAGCGTGGCTAGCTACAGGATCGCGGTCAACATGGAGTTCGTCCGCAGCTCGGACCTGGGCTTCAGGGCAGGCGTCAAGGTGGCGGCCGAGCTCGGCTACGAGTGGATTGAGCCCATGGTCCACACCGGCTGGGAGCTGCTCAGCGAGGTCGAGTACTTCCACTCCTTCTCGATGGAGGAGGACCCGCTCCTGATGAAGGAGATCTGCGACGAGGCAGGCGTGAAGGTCGCGTCGCTCTCGGCGCACAGCCCCCTGATGAAGCCCGAGGCCGCGATCCCGCGCCTGACGCGCGCCGCGGTGCTGGCCGACTACGTCGGGGCGGAGTTCCTCAACACCGACGAGATGGTCAAGCCCGACTGGATGGACGACGAGCGCGCGCACGAGGCGATGCGCTACACGCTCTCGAAGGTCGCCCAGGTGGCCGAGCGGCACCGCAAGTACATCTGTGTCGAGCCGCACGGCATCTACACGAAGACCAGCGAGGGGCTCCTGCGGATCGTGGAGCTCGTGCCCTCGCCGTGGATCGCGGTCAACTGGGACACCGGCAACGCCTACCTCGCCGCCGCCGAGGACCCCTACGAGGCGCTCGAGCGGGTCGCGCCGCAGGTGCGCCACGTGCACGCGAAGGACATCTCCTTCGAGCACGCGGAGCGCGAGCGCGGCAAGGTCACGGGCACGCCGGTGGGGTGCGCGTGCGGCGACGGTGTCGTGGACTGGGAGCGGGTGCTCTCGATCCTCGACCCGCTCGACCGGGAGCTCACGCTCTCGGTGGAGTGCGGGACCATCGAGCAGGCCGAGCGCAGCCTGGCCTACCTGAGCGATCTATTGGCGCGGCGCTAGGGCGAAGCGAGACGCTCGCGGGCCCTCGACGGAGAGCGTTAACGTTGGCCGCCGGCCGGGGCCGGCCGTCTTCTCATGCTCTCCGTCATCGTTCCAGCGACAGACTCGCCCGCAACGCTCGAGCGCTGCGTCGCGGCGCTCCGGGAGGCGCTGCCCACCGACGCCGAACTGATCGTGGTCGCCGACGCGGCTGCGCCGGGGCCGGCCGCCGCCCGCAACGAAGGGGCGCGCAGGGCGCGGGGCGACGCCTTGGTCTTCGTGGACGCCGACGTGGCGGTGCACCGCGACGCGCTCGCGCGCATCGAGGCGGCGTTCGCGTCCGATCCCGGGCTCGGGGCGATCTTCGGGGCCTACGACGACCGCCCCGCCGCGCCCGGGCTCGTCTCGCGCTTTCGCAACCTCCTCCACCACCACATCCACGCGGGCTCGGCGGGGGAGGCGGAGACGTTCTGGGCCGGGCTCGGCGCTATCCGCCGCCGCGAGTGGGACGCGGCGGGCGGCTTCGACGAGCGCCGGTTTTCGCGGCCGTCGGTCGAGGACATCGAGCTCGGCATGCGGCTGCGCGAGAACGGGGCGCGGATCGTGCTCGACCCGGGGATCCGCGGCACGCACCTCAAGCGCTGGACGCTCAGCGGGATGCTCGTCACCGACTTCGCCCGGCGCGGGCTGCCGTGGATGCGCCTGCAGCTCGAGCGCGGACGGCTCGCCGGCACGCTGAACTTGTCCTGGCGACAGCGGGTCGCCACCGGCGCGGCGGCGCTCGCCGCGCTCGCGCTGTGCGTACGCAGGCCGCGGGCGGCGCTCGTCCTGGCTGCGGCGAGCATGGCCCCGAACCTGCCCTTCTACGCGCTGCTCGTGCGGGCCGGGGGCGCGCGCCTCGCGCTTGCGGGCGTCCCGCTGCATTTGATCCACCACGCGACGGCCGCTGCGGCCGCGGGCGCGGCCCTCGCGGAGCACGGCGCGCGGGAGTGGGCGCGCGCCCGCGCGGACCGAACCGGGGAGGTCGAGCGGGCGTGATCCTCGTCCCCGCCAGGCTCGGGCTCGTCGGCTGCGGCCGGCTCGCGGAGGTGGGCTACGTGCCCGCGGCCGGGCTCACGCCGACGGTGGAGTTCGTCGCCTTCGCCGACCCCGAGGCCGAGCGGCGCGATCTATTGGCCGGCGCCGAAGCCCGGGCTCACGCGACCGCGGAGGAGCTGATCGAGGCGGGGGAGATCGACGGGCTCGTGGTGGCCTCGCCGCCGGACACGCACGAGGGGGTCGCCGAGCTCGCCGCCTCCGCCGGGCTGCCGTGCCTCGTCGAGAAGCCGCCCGCGCCGGATCTGGAGGGTGCGCGGCGCCTGGCCGCCTTGGAACCGGCGCCGTACGTCGGGTTCAACCGCCGCTTCTCGCTCGGCCGCGGGCTGCGCGACGGCTTGCCTGAGGGCGGGACGATCGAGCTCCAGCTCAACTACCGCCGCTTCTCGTGGGCGCCGCTTGAGGTGCGCGACCCCGCGCTGCTCGATTTGGCCCCGCACCTCGTCGACCTCGCACTGCGCGCCGGGCTCGGCGCGCCGCGCTCGCTGGCCGCGACCTCACCGCGGCCCGAGCGGGTGCGGATCGACATCACGGGTGAGCGCGGGCGCGCGCGGATCGCCTGCGCGTGCGACCGGTTCCACCGCGAGCGCGTCGTGGTGCGCGACGCCGAGGGGGAGGTCGTCGAGCGGCGCGCCGTGGGCGGCCTCGTGCGCGGGGTGGCTCAACGGCTGCGCCCGGGGCCGCACCCGCTCGTCGCCTCGCTCGCCGCCCAGCTCGCGACCTTCGCGAGCGCGGTCCGCGGGGGCTCGCCCGGCGAGCTCGCCACGGCCGAGGACGGCGCGCGGGTGATGGCGGTGATCGCGTGCGCGGCCCGCTCGCTCGCGCTCGGGGGCGAACGGGTCGACTGCGCGGAGGGAGCGGTACCGCTGTGATCTGCGTGCTGCAGTTCGACGCGGCCAGCGTGACGCTGGTCGAGCGCATGCTCGCGGAGGGGGAGCTCCCCGAGCTGGCGGCGCTGCGCGAGCGCGGCCGGCACACCGAGCTCGAGACGCCCGCGGTCGACTTCGCAGCGGGGGCCTTCTACACCCTTTACAGCGGGCGCGAGCTCGGCGACCATGGGCTCTTCTACCCGTTCCAGTGGTCCGCGGTCGAGCAGCGCGCGCGGTACGCCCGGGCGTTCGACGCGCCCGCGCCGGTGTGGGAGCTGCTCGCGCGCGCGGGCCTGCGCACGCTCGCGATCGACCCGTACGAGAGCCGCCCGCCGGGCGAGTGGCGGGCGGAGTGGGGGACCCTCGTGTGTGGGGTCGGCTTCCGCGACCGGGTCGTGCTGCCCCGCTGGGCGGCGCCGGCGGAGGCGGGCCGGCGCATCGGGCCCGGCCCGCAGGCCACGGAGATCTTCGGCCGGCCGACCACCCGCGAGCTGCTCGGGCTCAAGGCCAAGCTCGTGTCGGCGCCGGGCCGCGTGGCCGACGCGGCCCTCCGCCTGATGGGCGAGGGGCGCTACGACCTCGCCTGGCTCACCTTCAGCTCGGCGCACCTCGCGGGACACCAGTTCTGGGACCTCTCGCAGCTGGGCGACGAGCCGCCGGCGGGCGAGCGGGCCGAGCTCGAGAGCGCTCTGCGCGAGGTCTACCGCGCGGTGGACCGGGCGATGGGACGGGTGGTGCGCGCGCTGGGCGACGCCGATGACGTGATCGTCACCTCCGCGGTCGGGATGGACGTGAACACGAGCCGCGCCGACCTTCTGCCCGGCATGCTCGCCGCGGTCCTGCGCGGCGGGCCGCTACCCGAGGACGACGCGGCCGGTTGGATCTGGCGGCTGCGCGCCGCGTTGCCCACGCGCTGGCGCGGGGCGATCGCCAACGCGATCCCCGACCGGCTCGCGCTCGAGCTCACGGCGCGCCTCGAGCTGCGCGGCCTCGACTGGAGCACCACGCGGGCCTTCGCCCACCCCGCCGACAATCAGGGATACATCCGCCTGAACCTGCGCGGGCGCGAGCGCGACGGGATCGTCGACCCGGCGGATGCCGACGCGCTGTGCGAGGAGATCGAGGCGGGCCTGCGCACCTTCCATGACCCCGACGGGGAACCCGCCGTCGAGGAGGTCGTGCGCGTGCGCGACCTCTACCCCGGCGAGCGCGCCGACCGCCTGCCCGACCTCAGCGTGCGCTGGAGCGAGCGCCCCGCCACCCGCCTCGACCGCGTGATCTCCGAGCGCTTCGGCGAGGTGCGCCGCGCGGGCACCGGCAGCGGCCGCTCGGGCAACCACACCGCGGGCGACGCGTGGGCGGTGGTGGCGCCCGGCGCGTCGCGTCTCCGCGAGCCCTCGCGCCCGGCGCGGCTGGTGGACGTCGCGGCGACGATCGCGGGGGTGCTGGGAATCGATGATGCGGGGCTGCCGGGGGAGGCGTTGCTCGAGCGCTGAGGTCGGCGCCGCCGACGTTTGGGGTCTGTTCGCGATGCGGGACGGGGCGCGCGGCCCAGCGCTCCCGTTCCGGGGGCACCGGCGGTTACTGTGAGCGCACCCATGCCCCAGGCCGCGCCCGAGCCACCTGCACCGGACCCCGCCGAGGGGGGGTCGGCCGTCCCCGAGGAGGCTCACGCGCGCGGGACCGAGGAGTTCTCGCGGGTGATCGCGTTCAGCGACGGGATCTTCGCGATCGCGATGACGCTGCTCGTCGTCGAGGTCGCCGTGCCGGCGCTGAGCGACGCCGAAAGCGTCCGCGAGCTCGCGGACAAGCTGAACGAGATGAGCGAGCAGATCGTCTCGTTCTTCATCAGCTTCGCCGTGATCGGGCGCTACTGGCTCGCGCACCACTCGTTCATCGGCGAGCTCGCCAGGATGGACACGGGCCTCATCTTCCGCAACCTGGTCTACCTGGCGTTCATCGCCTTCGTGCCGTTCCCGACGGCGCTGCTCGGCGACTACTTCTACAACCCGCTCGCCGTCTCGATCTACGCCGTGGTGATCGCGGTGGTCAGCGGCCTGGAGGTTTGGATGTTCCGCCACGCCTACCGCAACAACCTCCTGCGCACGCCGCCGACCGCGGAGTCCTACCGCTGGGACATGCTGCAGTCGCTGGCCCCGGTGGCGTTCTTTTTGGTGTCGGTCCCGCTCGCCTTCTGGAGCTCGGTCGCCGCGGTCGTCGCGTGGTGGCTGGTGGGCCCCTTCGAGGCGATCGTCAGCCGCCGCCGGAGGGCGCTCGGCCAGTAGCCCGATCCCATCGCTCGCGAGCTGACGCTCTGCTCAACGCGCGAGTACTGTCATGCCTCGCAATGACCTCGCAGCGCGATCAGGCCGTTGATGTTCTCGTCGAGCAGCTCGGCTCGGACGCGATCGATCCGGCTGAGTTCTACGACCGGCTCTGCGCTGCCGTCTGCCGGCTGACCCGGCTCGAGCGGGCGATCCTGATGCTTTACGACCCCGCCTACCGCGCCGTGCGCACCGTGGGTTCGGCCGGGGTCGACCCCGACCTCGCCCGCCAGGTGGAGGGCACGCTCGCCGACGCGCCGCTCGCCCAGCGGGCGCTCGAGCAGGACGACGTGGTGATCGCGTCGGGCGATCTGAGGGGCGAGATCCCGGTCCGCTTCGCCGACACGATCGGCACGAACGCGGTGGCCTGCGTGCCGGTCTCGGCGGGTGGGGCCTGGCTCGGGGTGATCTTCGCCGACTGCAACGGCGCCGAGTTCGAGCTCGACGAGTCGGAGCGCCTGCCGCTGCGCACTCTGGCTCGCGGTGCCGCGCTCGTCGCCAGCGTCGAGCGCTCGACCAGCATGCGCGAGCGCGCCAACCGCCTCAGCGAGCGCATCGCGCTCGCGCGCGAGATCCACGACCAGGTGATCCAGCGCCTCTTCGGGCTCTCGCTCGTGCTCGGCGCCGAGGGCCCGCTCTCCGACGAGGACCGCAAGCGGGCCCATGCCGAGGTGCGCTCCGTGCTCGCCGAGCTGCGCGGCTCGCTCGAGCGCCAGCTCGCGCCGCCCGAGCACGAGACCAAGACGACCCTGCGCCGCATGCTCGAGCGCCTCGAGGAGCACGACCCGCGCGTGCGCGTCGACTGGCAGGAGGGAGTCCGCGTCCCCGCGCGGCTCGAGGCGCTCCTGCAGTCCGTGCTCGCCGAGGCGATGCGCAACGCGGACAAGCACGCGAACGCCTCGGAGATCAACGTGGTGCTGACCCATCGCGACGGCGCGCTCACCCTGCAGATCGTCAACGACGGCGTCCACGGCACGCGCCAGGCCGAGGGCGGCCTCGGCCTCAAGCTCGCCGGCATCGAGGCGCTGCAGCGCGAGGGCGTGCTCGAGTACGGCCCCTACGACGACGGGCGCTGGCGCGTGCGGATCGTCTGCCCGATCGGGGAGGGCGACGCGGATGGATGAGCGCCTGCGCGTCCTGGTGGTCGACGATCACGACGTCGTCCACTGGGGCTTCCGCCTGCTCCTTGAGCGCCAGAGCTGGGTGGAGAGCTGCGCCGCCGCCACGAACGGCCGCGAGGCGCTCGCCCAAGCCGAACGGTTGCGCCCGCACGTCGCGCTGGTCGACCTGTTCCTGCGCGGCGAGTCGGGTGCCGAGGTGGCCGAGGAGCTCCACCGCGAGCACCCCGGGATGCGCATCCTGCTGATCTCCGGCGCGGGCCGGATCTCGCCGGCGGTCGCCCGCGCCGCGGGAGCCTCGGGCTTCGTCTCGAAGGACTGGGGCGCGGCCGACGTGGTGCGCGCGGTGCGCATGGTCGGCCTCGGCCAGGAGGTCTTCGCGCCGGCCCCTGACGCGAGCGGCGCCAACCTCACCGAGCGCGAGCGCGAGGTGATCGCGCTCATCGCCCAGGGGCACACCAACGCCGAGATCGCGAAGGAGCTTTACCTCTCCCCGCACACCGTCAAGGAGCACACGAGCTCGATCTACCGCAAGCTCGGCGTGCGCAACCGCGCCGAGGCCGTCAAAGCCGCCCAGCGGCTCGGCCTGATCACCTAGCAGCCCGCCCTTCGGGGGGTTTGGGTTACGCCCCACCCCCCGCCTCTCCGCGCACCCCCCTCCGAACGGGGGGTATGCCCGCGCGTCCGCGTGACCAACGCCGGGCCGAGGTGAATTATCGCCGTGATGAGTCGTCTCCAACGCACCGCGCTGCTCTTCCCCGGCCAGGGAAGCCAGGAGCCCGGGATGAAGGAGAAGGTCGCCGCGCAGTGCCCGGAGCTGCTCGAGCTCGCGAACGAGCTCGTCGGCGACGACCCGTTCGAGCGCGTGAACGACGGCACCCGCTTCGCGCAGCCCGCGATCTACTGCGCGAGCATCGCAGGCTGGCAGGAGGCGGGCAGCCCCGAGGCCGAGTGCATCGCCGGGCACTCGCTCGGCGAGCTCGCCGCGCTCGCGGCGGGTGGCGCGATCTCGATCGAGGACGGCCTGCGCATCGCCGCGACCCGCGGCACGCTCATGCAGCGTGCCGCCGAGGCCGACGGCGAGAGCGGCATGCTCGCCCTCTTGGGTCCCGGCGAGACCTCCCGGGAGATCGCCAAGCGCCACGGCCTCACGCCCGCGAACGACAACGCGCCCGACCAGCTCGTCGTCGCCGGCCACGACGACGACCTGGCGGCCGCCCGCAAGGACGCCCGCGCCGCCGGCCTGCGCGCCGTGCGTCTGCCGATCCGCGGCGCCTTCCACTCGCCGGCGATGGAGCCCGTGGTCGGCGAGTTCCGCGCCGCACTCGACGAAATCGACTTCAGCGAGCCCAAGGTCCCCGTGTACTCGTGCACGGCGGCGGCGCCCTTCACCGACCCGCGCGAGGAGCTCGCCGGCGCGCTCGTCCGCCCGGTCCGCTGGCGCGAGACCATGCGGGCGCTCTGGGCGCGCGGCATCGAGCGCTTCATCGAGACCGGGCCGGGCAAGGTGCTCACCGGGCTCGTCGAGCGCAACCTGTCCGAGCGACCGGAGGCGGCCCATGCTTGACACGACCGCGGCGCCGGAGGCCACCGAGCGCACCGCGGCGCCCGAGCCCGGGCGCATCCCCGCCGCCTTCGCATCGATCGCCATGGCCGTGCCCGAGCGGGTCGAGGGCAACGCCCCGATCGCCGAACGCATCGGCGTCGAGGAGAACTGGATCGTCGAGCGCACCGGCGTGCGCGAGCGGCGCGTCGCGGCCGACGACGAGACCCTCCTGGACTTCGCGACCGGCGCGGCCCGCGGGGCGCTCGAGCGCGCGGGCCTGGCCCCCGCCGACGTCGACCTCGTGCTCGCCGCCACCATGAGCCACGACCGGATCACCCCGAACCTCGGGCCGCTCGTCGCCGCGGAGCTCGGCACGCCCAACGCGGGCGCGCTCGATGTCGGCGCGGCCTGCAACGGCTTCCTCGCCGCGCTCGCGGTCGGCGCCCCGCTCGTCGAGACGGGCCGCGCCCGCGCGGTGCTCGTCGTGGGCGCGGATTTGATGACCCGGATCATCGACCACAACGACCGCTCGACGGCCGCCCTCTTCGCCGACGGTGCCGGCGCCGCGGTGATCGCCCCGGCGCGCGACGGCGGGCGCATCGGCCCCGTGCTGATGGGCAGCGACGGCGCGCGCGGCGACCTGGTCGTCGCCGAGCGCGCCGAGGGCATCCTGCGCATGGAGGGTCAGGACACCTTCCGCGAGGCGGTGGCGCGGCTCACCGACGTCACCCGCGGCGCCGCTGAGGCCGCGGGCGTCGAGCTCGAGGACATCGACGCCTTCATCTACCACCAGGCCAACGCCCGCATCCTGCGCGCCGTCGGCCAGCGCCTGAAGCTTCCGGCCGAGCGCGTCGTCGAGTGCATCTCGACCTACGGGAACACGTCGGCCGCCTCGGTGCCGATCGCCCTCGCGCGTGCCGTCGAGGACGGCCGCGTGCGGCCCGGCTCGCGGGTCCTGCTCGCCGCCTTCGGGGGCGGGCTCACCTGGGGCGCAACCGTCGTCGAGTGGGAGGGAGCTACGGATGACTGACGCAACCGTGCAGGCGAACGGCGCGCGCGCCGGGGCCGAGCGCCCCGTGCGCGAGGGCTGCGCTCTGGTCACGGGCGCCTCCCGCGGCATCGGCGCCGCCACCGCCCGCGCGCTCGCCGCCGAGGGCTGGCCCGTGGGCATCACGTTCCGCGCCGACCGCGAGGGCGCGGAGGCGCTCGCCCACGAGATCGAGACCGAGGGCGGCATCGCCGTGCCGATCGCGGCCGACGTCACCGACGCGGACGCGATGGAGGCCGCCTTCGCCCGCCTGGAGGCCGAGCACGGCAGCGTGCTGGTGCTCGTCAACAACGCCGGCGTGCGCGACGACAACATCGCCGCGCAGCTCGACGACGAGGCCTGGGAGCGCGTCGTCGACACCAATCTCAACGCCGCCTTCCGCGCCACGCGCCGCGCGCTGCGGCCGATGATCCGCGCCCGCTGGGGCCGGATCGTGAACGTGGCGTCGGTGGTCGGCCCGCGCGCCAACGTCGGCCAGGCCAACTACGCGGCTGCCAAGGCGGGGCTGATCGGGATGACCAAGACGGTCGCCGTCGAGGTCGCCCGGCGCGGCGTGACGGTGAACGCCGTTGCCCCGGGCTTCGTCGAGACGAAGCTCACCGAGGACGTCAGCGCGGAGACGCTGGGCGCGATCCCCGCCCGGCGGGCGGGGACCCCCGAGGAGGTCGCCGCGTGCATCCGCTTCCTCGCCTCCGAGGAGGCGAGCTACGTGACCGGAACGACCCTGGTCGTCGACGGCGGCCTGAGCGCATGAGGCGCCGGCCGTCGCCGAGGGAGATCGAGAGAGCGAAAGGAGCAAGGAGATGACCACCAAGGCAACTGACGAGGCGGTCCAGAAGGTGATCTTCGACGGGCTCGCCGAGGTCGGCGCGGACCCGGACCGGATCAACCGCGACGCGACGTTCGAGGAGCTCGACGTGGACTCGCTCGACGTGGTCGAGCTCGCCCAGATCGTCGAGGACGAGTTCGGCGTGCGCCTGGAGGGCGACGACCTCAAGGGCCTCGAGACGGTCGGCCAGGTGATCGACCTGGTGGTCGAGCGCGCGAGTTAAGCGCGGAACGGCTCGACTTCTCTCTCAAAACGGCAAACGGAGGTGCTGCGATGACCAGACGAGTAGTGATCACGGGCGTAGGCGCGGTGACACCGCTCGGCCTGGGCGCCGACGCGCTGCTCGACCGCTGGATCGCGGGCGAGTGCGGGATCGTCGGCGGCGTCGGCAGCTGCTCCGACTTCGACCCGACCGACCACTTCTCCCGCAAGGAGGCGCGCCGGGCGGACCGCTTCACCCAGCTGGCGGTCGTCGCCGCCAACGAGGCGATCGCCGCGGCGGGGTGGGAGGACGAGCTCCCGTACGACTCCGAGCGCATCGGCTGCGTGATCGGCACCGGCATCGGCGGCCTCGGCTCGCTCGAGGAGCAGACCGAGGTGCTGCGCAACCGCGGGCCGAAGGCGGTCTCGCCCCTCTCGGTGCCGCTGATGATGGGCAACGCCGGCGCGGCCTCGGTGGCCATGCGCCACGGCCTGCACGGGCCCACGTACGGCGTGGTCTCCGCCTGCGCGGCGGGCGCCCACGCGATCGGCGACGCGATGCGCATGATCCGCTCGGGCGACGCCGACGCGGTCGTCTGCGGCGGCGCGGAGTCGACGCTCACTCCGCTCGCCACGGCGGCGTTCGCGGCGATGGGGGCGACCTCGCAGATCGGCATCTCCCGCCCGTTCGACAAGAACCGCGACGGTTTCGTGATGGGCGAGGGCGCGGGCGTGCTCGTGCTCGAGGAGGCCGAGGCGGCCAAGGAGCGCGGCGCCGAGATCATCGGCGAGCTCCTCGGCTACGCCGCGACCTCCGACGCGCACCACCTCACCGCCCCCGACCCGACCGGGAAGGAGGCTGCCCGCGCCGTGCGGCTCGCGCTCGCCGACGCGGGGGTCGAGCCGGAGCAGGTCGACTACGTGAACGCGCACGGCACCTCCACGCCGCTCAATGACGCGTCCGAGACCCAGGCGCTGAAGGCGGCGCTGGGCGAGCACGCGCACCGCGTCCCGGTCTCGTCGACGAAGTCGGCGATCGGGCACCTGCTGGGCGCGGCCGGCGCGGTCGAGGCGATCGCCACGGCCGGCGCGCTGCGGCGCGGCATCGCCCCGCCGACGCTCAACTACGAGGAGCCCGACGAGGAGCTCGACCTCGACTACGTGCCCAACGAGGCGCGGCCGCTCGCGACAGCGTCAGGCAACGGCGGACAGCGGCGGATCGGGATCTCGAACTCGTTCGGGTTCGGCGGCCACAACGCGGTCCTCTGCCTGGCGGCGTGAATATGGCGACGGCAGCGCTCAAGCACGTACCGCAGACCACCGACGAGGACCTGCGCGACCCGCGCAGCCGGCTCGAGGGCCTCTGCGACCCGGGCTCGTTCATGGCCCTGCGCAGCGCGGTCCGCTCGATCCGCGGCGACCTCAACGGCGACGGCGTGCTCGCCGGCGCCGGCACCCTCGACGGGCGCCCGGTCTACTGCTACGCGCAGGACCCGACTTACATGGGCGGCTCGCTGGGCGAGGCGCACGCCGAGTCGATCGTGCGCACCATGGAGCTCGCCGGCGAGGCCGGCGCCCCGGTCGTCGGCTTCGTCGAGTCCGGCGGCGCGCGCCTGCAGGAGGGCCATCAGGCCCTCGCGGGCTACGGCCGGATCTTCCGCGCGAGCGTCGAGCTGCAGGAGCTGGTTCCCCAGGTGTCGATCGTGTGCGGCGTCTCGGCCGGCGGCGGTGCCTACTCGCCGGCGCTCACCGACTTCGTCGTGATGACCCAGCAGGCGCGGATGTTCCTCACCGGCCCGAAGGTGGTCCGCGAGGCGCTGGGCGAGGACGTGAGCATGGAGGAGCTCGGCGGTCCCGGCGTCCACGGGCGCAACGGCGTTTGCCAGTTCGTCGCCGAGGACGTGCCCGCGGCCACCCGGCTCACCCGCGAGCTGCTCTCGTTCCTGCCCGCGCGCATCGGCGACCGGCCGCCGCTCGCGGCCCCGCTGCCGGCCGGCGGCGGGGCTCCGGACGCGGTCGTGCCCGAGGAGGCGCGGCGCGTCTACGACGTGCGCGAGGTCGTGCGCGCGATCGTCGACGAGGGGCGCCTGCTCGAGCTCGACGAGAAGTGGGCGCGCAACATGGTCACCGGGTTCGCGCGCATCGAGGGCCGCTCGGTGGGCATCGTCGCCAACCAGCCCAACTGGCTGGGCGGCGTGATCGACGCCGAGGCCTCCGAGAAGGCGGCGCTCTTCGTCGACCGCTGCCATCGCTTCCGCATCCCGCTGGTCGTCCTGGTCGACACTCCAGGATTCATGCCGGGCACGCGCCAGGAGGGGGCGGGTGTCATCCGGCACGGCGCCTCGCTGCTGCGGGCGTTCGCGGCCGCCAAGGTGCCCAAGGTGACCGTCGTGCTGCGCAAGGCGTACGGCGGCGCCGTGATCACGATGAACTCGCGCGGGCTGGGCGCCGACATGGTGTTCGCCTGGCCCGGCGCCGAGATCGGCATCATGGCCGCCCGGCAGGCCGTCGGGATCGTCGAGCGCCGCAGGCTGGCGGAGGCCGAGGACCCCGAGGAGATGCGGGCGCGGCTCGCCGGCGCGTACGCGGCCGAGCACCTGACGGCGCCGGCCGCCGCGGCCAGCGGCTTCGTCGACGAGGTGATCGAGCCCGCCGACACGCGGGCGCGGCTGGCGTGGGCGCTGCGCGCCCTGGAGGCACGGTGATGGACCCGAGCGCGCTGGGCGGCCACGACCTGGGATTCGACGCGACGGAAGAGGAGCAGGTGATCAGCTCGTACGTCGCCCTCGGAGACAGCTTCACGGCGGGTACCGGCTGTGACCCGGGCCTCTGCTGGGCGGATCGGCTCGCGAAGGCGCTGCCGGGGCGCGTGGCCTACCGCAACCTGGCGGTGCACGGGGCCACGAGCACGCAGGTGCGCGAGCAGGTCGGCCAGGCGCTGCAGCTGGAGCCGGACCTGGTCACGGTGGTCTGCGGCACGAACGACGTGCTGTTCACGAACAACGTCGACGTGCTCACCTACTCCCGGAACTTCGGCGGGATCCTCCGCATGCTGCAGCGGGTGCTGCCGGGCGTGCGGATCCTGACCGCGACCGCGCCCGAGCGCTGGGACTTCTTGAAGATCGGCCCGCGCACGCGCGCCAAGCTCGAGCAGAACATCAAGCGCATCAACCAGGCGACGCGCAGCCTGGCCGCCGCCCACAACGTGGCGGTGCTCGAGGTGGCGGACAACGAGGGACTGAGCGACCCCGAGAACTTCTCGCCCGACGGTCTGCACCCGTCGCCGCTCGGGCACGCGAAGGCGGCGCTCGGGTTCGCTGCGCTCTTGCGCGAGCACTACGGAATCGAGCTCAACGAGGAGGTGCTCGGATCGGCATGAACGGATTCACCCTCACAGGCGACGGCGTCCTGCGCAGCCGCGGGCGCACGATCACCGAGGCCGACCTCGTCTCGTTCTCGGCGCTCACCGGGGACTGGCACCCCCAGCACGCGGACGCGGAGTGGGCGAAGACCAGCCGCTTCGGCGAGCGCATCGCGCACGGGATGCTCGTGCTCTCCTACTCGATCGGCCTCGTCGGCTTCGACCCCGAGGAGGTGGTCGCGCTGCGCGGCATCGACGACCTCACCTTCAAGCGGCCGGTGAAGATCGGCGAGACGATCCGCGTGGAGGCGCAGGTGGACGAGCGCAAGCCGCTCGACGACGAGCACGAGCTGGTCACCCTGCGCTGGCGCGTGCTCGCCTCGGACAAGCTCGCGGTGCGCGCGAAGATCCAGGCCGTGCGCCGGGTCGCGGCCGGCGCGTCGGCGCCGGCGAACGGTGCGGACGGCGAGCCCGCCGCGGCCGGTGCGCCGAACGGCTCGGTCCAGGCCGCGGGCGCTCCGGTGATCGACTCGAGCGCGGAGCTCTACGGGAGCCAGGTGCTGCTATGAGCGGGCTTCTCGACGGCAAGCGCCTGCTGATCACGGGCGTCGTCAACCGCCACTCGATCGCCTACGCGATCGCCGAGGCCGCCCAGCGCGAGGGCGCCGAGATCGTGCTCACGAGCTTCGGGCGCGTGCGGCGGATGACCGAGCGCGCCGCGAAGCACCTGCCGGATCCCGTCGACGTGCTCGAGCTCAACGTCGACAGCGACGAGGACCTCGAGGCCGTGCGCGACGAGCTCGCCCAGCGTTGGGGTCACCTCGACGGCGCCGTGCACGCGATCGCGTTCGCGCCCGCCGACGCGCTCGGTGGGAACTTCCTCGGCGCGCCGCGCGCGAGCGCGAAGAAGGCGTTCGAGACGAGCGCGTACTCGCTCAAGGCGCTTGCCGAGGCGCTCCAGCCGCTATTCGCCGCGCGCAACGGCTCCGGCCCGGGCGGGGGCAGCATCGTCGCGCTGGACTTCGACGCTTCGGTCGCCTGGCCGTCCTACGACTGGATGGGTGTCGCCAAGGCCGGCCTGGAGGCGGTCGCGCGCTACCTGGCGCGGGATTTGGGCCCCCACGGCGTGCGCGTGAACCTGATCTCGGCCGGGCCGATCTCGACGCCGGCGGCAAGCGGCATCCCCGGCTTCGGCGGGCTCGTCGAGCACTGGAACGAGGCCGCGCCGCTGGGCTGGGACCGCCACGACGCGACCCCGGTCGCCGACGCCGCGGTGTTCCTGCTCTCCGACCTGGCGCGCGCGATCAGCGGCGAGATCATCCACGTCGACGGCGGCGCCCACGCGGTCGCCCCCGTGGCCGCCGCGGCCCGCGCCGCCGAGCCCACGGCCGCCGACGGCTGACGCGATCGACTTTTCTCGTCCGTCAGACCAGAAAGCTCGATCACCGGCGTGCGCACGGGGCTCGTGATCGAGGTTTCTGGTCCAGGGGACTAGGAAGGTCGATCACGGGGTGGGGGCCGCGCGGGCGCCAAGCCGTCCCGCCGGGCGGCTGGGCCTGCAAGGATGCGCTCGATGAGCGAGCTGTATTCCATCCCGCAGGAGTTTCAGGACTTCCGCGATCTGGTCCGCCGGATCGCCCAGGAACAGGTGGCGCCGCGCGCGGCGGAGATCGACAGGACCGACGAGTACCCGTGGGACATCCGCAAGCTGCTCGCCGAGCAGGACATCCTCGGGCTGCCGTTCAGCGAGGAGTGGGGCGGGACCGGCACGGGCACGCTGATGCTGAACATCGCGGTCGAGGAGCTCGCCAAGGCCTCCGCGGCGGTCGCGCTGATCCTCATGATCCAGGAGCTCGGCACGCTGCCCATCCAGCGGTTCGGATCGCAGGAGCTCAAGGGGCGGTTCCTGCCCAAGTGCGCGACCGGCGAGTGGTCGCCCGCCTTCTGCCTCTCTGAGCCCGACGCCGGCTCCGATCCCGCCTCGATGCGCACGACCGCCGTGCGCGACGGCGACGAGTGGGTGATCAACGGGACGAAGAACTGGATCACCAACGCCGGCATCGCGGACTTCTACGTCGTCTTCGCCGTGACCGACCCCGAGCAGCGGCGGGTCACCGCGTTCGTCGTCGAGAAGGACCGCGAGGGCTTCTCGGTGCCCAAGTTCGAGCACAAGATGGGCATCCACGGCTCGCCCACGGGCCAGCCGGTCTTCGAGGACGTGCGCGTGCCGCAGGAGAACGTCGTCGGCGAGGTCGGCCTCGGCATGCGCGTCGCGCTCGCGACGCTCGAGCGCACCCGGCTGGGCGCAGCCGCGCAGGCCGTCGGCATCGCGCAGGGCGCGATCGACTACGCCGTCGAATACGCCAAGGAGCGCGTCGCCTTCGGCAAGCCGATCATCGAGTTCCAGGGGCTGCAGTTCAAGCTCGCCGACATGCAGACGAAGACGGCCGCCGCCCGCGAGCTGCTCTACAAGGCCTGCGCGATGGCCGACCGCGACGACCCCCGCCTCGGCATGTACAGCTCGATGGCGAAGCTGTTCGCCTCCGACACCGCGATGGAGGTGACCACCGAGGCCGTGCAGGTGCTGGGCGGCTACGGCTACGTGAACGAGTACCCGGTGGAGCGCATGATGCGCGACGCCAAGATCACCCAGATCTACGAGGGCACGAACGAGATCCAGCGCGTGGTGATCGCCCGGCACATGGGCGGCTGAGCCGGGGCGCGCCCGGCGAGAAAAGCGGGCGCCGTTTCCCTGCGGCGCCCGCTCCTCGTCCGGCCGTCCCTCCGTGGCCGTCAGCGCTTCAGGCGCACCGAGGCGCTGGCCTCCGCCGCGCCGCCGGGCCCGTTCGCCCTCGCGATCACGGTGAGCCTGCCCTTGGCCTTGCCGGCGCGCCGCGGCTTGAGCCGCTTGCTCGCGCCGCGCCCGCGCAGGGTCGCCTTGGCGAGCGTCCTGCCGCCCGCGAGCAGCTCGACGCGGACCCGCTTGGCGCCGGTCGCGGCGACCGCGACGAGCAGCCCGTTGCGCGTGAGCTCGGCCCGCTTGACCGAGCGCGGCGCGCCGACCTGGACGCTCGGCGGGGCCGGCGGGCCCTCCGGCAGCGTGCTCGGCTCGCGCCCGAGCAGCGTGCGGTAGAGGTCGGTCTGGTCGATCACGCCGGTGACGTTCGCGGCCTGCGGCCCGCTCGCCGCCACCCGGATCTGCGCGCCGGTGTGCGATGAGCCGCTCGCCTGGGTGCTGTAGGCGACGGTCATCGGATCGCCGTCGGCGGTCTGCAGCGTCGCCGTCTGGCGCCCCGAGCTCGGGCCCGGCACGATCTGCGTGGAGTGGGCGTGATCGCCCGTGACGACGATCAGCGTGTCCGGGTTCTCCGCCTGGTAGTCGAGCGCGACCCGCACCGCCTCGTCGAGCGCGGCCAGATCGCCGATCGCGCCGCAGATGTCGGAGGCGTGCTCCTGCTTGTCGATCATCGCGCTCTCGATCTGCAGGAAGAACCCGTTCGGGTTGTCGAGCAGCTCGATCGCCTTCGCGGTCATCTCAGCCAGCGTCGGCTGATCGCCGCGGTCGGCCTCCTCGCAGCGGGCCTCGGGCCCACCCGCGCCCGGCGGCGGGCTCGCCACCAGGGGCTCGTAGATCGGGGTCATGTTCCCGTTCGCGAACAGGCCGAGCACGGGGCCCCCGTCGAGCGAGTCGATCGCGGCGAGCTCCTCGGCGTCCCGCACGACGCGGTAGCCGTGCTTATCCTGGGCGTACTCGAGCACCGTCTCGGCCGCGTCGGTGTCCTGCTCGAAGCGCTGCAGCCCGCCGCCCATCAGCACGTCGACCTCGTTGTCGACGAGCTGCTCGGCGATCGACCCCTTGCCGCCGTTCGCCTTGCGCGCGGCCGGGCAGGCTGCCATGTCCTCCGGGCCCTGGCAGGAGCGCTGGTTGATGTGCGACGCGGCGGCCGCGGGGGTGGCGTCGGTGAGCTCCGAGGTCGTGATGTTCCCGGTGAGCTTGCCCTGCTCGGCGTACTGCTCGAGCACGGTCTCGTAGTCCTCGCCAGGGATCTCCGGAGCGACGCTCGGGCCCTGGGAGATGCGCCCGTCGACGGTCTTGCGCCCGGTCGACCAGGCGCTCGCCGTCGGCGCCGAGTCCGACACGTAGGCGATCGGGTAGTCGGGCCCGGTGCCGACCTTGAGCCCGTGGGTCGTCATCGCCCCGGTGAAGGGCAGCTCGTCGATCGCGAAGCGCCCGTCGGCGCCCAGCTCGTAGTTGCGGGCCGCCGTGATCATCGAGTCGTCCATGCCGTCGCCGATCACGAGGATCACGTTGCGCGGCTTCGAGGGATCGAGCTGCGCGGCGAGCTCGGCCGAGCGGTCCTCCGGGCCGAGGGCGCCGGTCGCCGAGGCGGCGAAGCCGCCGGCGGCGAGCACGGCGGCGACCGCCGCGGCGAGCGCGCGGCGTCGTCTCTTCATTGAGTCCTGACCTCCATGGTCGCTTGCCTTCTGTGCAAGCGGCACGCTCGCGCGCCCGCGGCGCGCGGATGTGTACGCGCGGTGAACGCGCGGTGACCATTCGGTTGCCGAGCCGCGTCAGCGCGGCGGGCGGAGGTCAGTCCTCGTAGTCGAGGATCTCCTCGGCCTCGCTCCAGCGGCCCGGCGGCACCCGCAGGGCGATGTCGCCCCGGCCGAACTCGTCGAGCGGCCAGTCGGCGGTGAGCACCGCGTCGATGCCGCGCTCCTCGAGGAGCTGGCGCCAGGCGCGCGCCGACTCGAGCTCCTCGAAGTCGCGCACGACCTCCCAGTCGTCGAACCGGGGATCCCCGACGTGCAGCTCGCGGGCGCCGTCGGCGTGCGGTTTCGAGATGGCGCGCCCGATGCGGCGCAGGCGATCCCCCAGGCCCACGGCTCCTAGTCGCGCAGCTCGACGCGCTCGATCACCTGCGGCTCCAGCGGCTTGTCGCGCGCATCGGTCGGGGTCGCCTCGATCGCGTCGACCGCCTCCATCCCGTCGATCACGCGGCCGAACACGGTGTGCTTGCCGTCGAGCCAGGGCGCGGCCTCGGTGGTAACGATGAAGAACTGGGAGCCGTTGGTGTTCGGCCCGGCGTTCGCCATCGCGAGCGCGCCGCGGACGACCTTGTGGTCGTTGATTTCGTCCTCGAACGTGTAGCCGGGGCCGCCCATGCCGGTGCCCTCCGGGCAGCCGCCCTGGATCATGAAGTCGGGGATCACGCGGTGGAAGATCAGGCCGTCGTAGAACCCCTCGCCGGCCAGCTTCTGGAAGTTGGCGACGGTCTTCGGCGCGTCGTCGGCGAAGAGCTCGAGGGTCACGGGGCCGCGGTTCGTATGGAGAATGGCTTCAGGCATCGACCCCGACTCTACAGGTCGGCCCCCGGGCGTCCAGACCGGGCATCTCTAGACTCGCCGAGACCCCCGCCATGGATCGCGCCCAGGTCAGACTCATCCGCGCCGCAGCGCTCGCGCTGCTCGCCCTCGCCGTGGCGCTGGGGATCTACGCGCTCGCCAGGAACGGCTCCGACAAGAAGGGGAAGGGCAAGGACATCACGCCGGTCGCGAAGCGCGACCCCGAGCCCGAGTTCCCGCCGGCCAAGGGCAAGCCGAACATCGTCCTGCTCGTCACCGACGACCAGGACCTCGCCTCGTTCAAGCGCAAGTACATGCCGCGCGCGTTCGAGCACCTCGTCGACCAGGGCACGCTCTTCGAGCAGAACATCGTCCCCACGCCGCAGTGCTGCCCGTGGCGGGCCGCCTGGCTCACCGGCCAGTACGGCCACAACAACAACATCCTGTCCAACGAGCCGGGCTACCCGATCCTCGAGGAGCCCGAGAACGTGCTGCCGGTGTGGATGCGCAAGGCGGGCTACACGACGATCCAGATCGGCAAGTTCCTGAATGGCTACGAGGACGCCGTCGACAACATCGCCATGCCCGCGCCCGGCTGGGACGAGTGGCACGCCTCGGTCACCGAGGGCTACTACAAGTACGCGATCTCCCACAACGGGAGGCTCGAGAAGTACAAGAAGGACCCCGAGGACTACCACACGACGGTCGTCACCGAGCTCGCCCTCGAGGCGATCGAGAAGTACAGCGGACGCGACCGGCCGTTCTTCCTCTCCCTCGACTACTGGGCGCCTCACAAGGACCTGAAGCGCCTCAACTCCGTCCGCCCGGACGGCGAGTCGTGCAAGCGCGCGGCGATCCCCGCGCCGGAGGACTGGGACAAGTTCATGGACGAGCCGCTGCCGCGCCCGCCCTCGTTCGACGAGGCCGACGTCTCCGACAAGCCGGAGATCATTCGCCGCCAGCCGCGGCTTGCCGATGCCGACACGGCCGTGCCGATCGAGAAGAAGCTCGCCAACTACCAGTGCCGGCTCGCGGCTTTGCAGGCGGTGGACCGCAGCATCGAGCAGGTCGTCAACAAGCTCGAGGAGACCGGCGAGCTAGAGGACACGATCGTCGTGTTCACCTCGGACAACGGCTTTTACTTCGGCCAGCACCGCCTGGCGTCCGGGAAGACGTGGCCGTACGAGGAGGGCATCCGCACGCCGCTGGTCGTGCGCGCGCCGCGGTCGGTGGCGGGCCCCAACCAACCCGACACGGTCAGCGAGATCGTCGCCGCCATCGACCTCGCGCCCACGATCCTGGACTGGGCCGGTGGTGAGCCGTGCGACTACGAGGACGACTGCCGCGTGCTCGACGGCCGCTCGTGGGCGCCGCTGTTGCGCGGCGAAAGGGGCGCGTGGCCGCGCGACCGCGGGATCGCGCTCGAGGCCGAGGAGACCCAGAGGACGGGGCACCGCTTCCCCTGCAAGTACCAGGGGATCCGCACGCCCACCGACATGCTGAACGTGCACGAGATGCTCGCGAACGAGGACGGGAAGTGCGAGCCGCACCGCGACGCCGAGTACTACGACCTGCGCCGCGACCCCCACCAGCTCGAGAACACCTGGCGCGAGGGCGGCGCCAACGCGCGACAGCGCGAGCTCATGCGCCGCCTCGAGGCGCTCGCCGACTGCGCCGGGATCAAGGGGCGCGACCCGAGGCCGAAGAGCGGCCACTGGTGCGAGTGAGGCGGCGCCGCGGGTGGCGGCGGGCCGCTCAGGGCGCTCAGGCGCCGGTCAGCCAGCGCGCCGGGTTCTCGACGAGCATGGCGCGCTCCTGCTCCGGGGTGAGGCCGCGCTCGCGCAGGGCGGGGAGCACCTTGTCGTGCACGATCGTCGAGCTCCAGTCGACGGCGGCGCCCGCCGCCAGCATCTGCTCCTCGAGCTCCAGCGGGAACCAGTCGAGGGTCGCGCAGTAGTCGGCCGAGAGCATCATGCGATCGGCGTAGCCGCGCTCGAGCAGCGCGACCACGGTCTCGACGCGCTGGTCGAACGGCAGGTACATCTCGAGGCCGAACCGGTCCATGCCGATGTAGGCGCCGCGCTCGAGCACGCGCTCGATGTAGTCGAGGTCGGTGGTGTCGCCGGTGTGGGCGAGCTGCACCGTGGTCAGGTCCACGCCCTCCTCGGCGAAGATGTCGAGCTGTCGCGGGCCGGTGCCGCTGGCGGGGTGGGTGTGGGCCATGATCGGCACTCCCGTGCGCAGGCTGGCGCGCGCGGCGGCGCGGTGCAGCTTCTCGACGTTCTCGGTGATGCCGGGCGCGTCCGCCGCGCACTTGATGAAGGCGGCGCGGGCGTCGGTGCCCTGGATGCCGCGCTCGATGTCGTGAACGTAGAGGTCCGCGATCGCGTCGGCGTCGCGGGTCAGAAGCGCGGTGGGGAGGTGGTCGTATGTGTAGATGCCCGTGGCGGCGATCACGTTCAGCCCGGTGGCCTCGGAGACGCGCCGCATGAGGCGCACGTCGCGGCCCAAAAACAGGGCGGCGGGGTCGCAGATCGTCTGGACGCCCCGGTCGACCATTGCCCGGGCGGACTCGAGCGCCAGCTGCTCGGCGCCGGCGTCGTCGACCTCGCGGACGGGGTCACCGCCCGAGACCAGCATCTGCGGGAACTGGAACCGCACGCCCTCGTCGCGCGCGCAGAGGTGCTCGTGCACCAGCGTCACGCCCAGCTCCGCGGCGTCGACCGGGCCGCGGACCGTCTGTACCTCTCCCATCGGCGCCAATGTAACCCGCCCCGGGCGCGCCAGCTACAGTCACCGGCGTGCCGCCAGCGTGGAGAATCAGCATGGTCGTCCTGGTCCTCTGCCTGATCGCCTCCATCGTGATCGGCGCGATCAAGCTCTGGTGAGCGGCTGCGCCCGCGCGGATGGTGCTTGTGGGCGTCGCGCGGGCAGCATAGGATGCCCCCGCGGCGACGGGTAAGGAGGAAGGGCTTGCTGAAGCGCATCGTTGTTGGAACCGACGGATCCGAGACCGCCGACCGGGCGGTGGATCAGGCGATCGAGCTCGCCAAGCTGAGCGACGCGACGCTCGAGGTCGTGAGCGCGTACGAGCCCGTGCCCGCCGAGCGTCTGCGGACCGAGGCCCAGGAGCTGCCCGGCGACGTCGCGCACGCCGTCGGCCCGCGTGAGGACGTCAACCTGCGGCTCGACGCCGTCATCGGCCGCGCGAAGGCGGCCGGCGTCGAGGCGCGGCCCCACCCGCGCGAGGGCGATCCCGCCGACGCGATCCTCGACGTCGCCGAGGAGGTCGACGCCGACCTGATCGTCGTCGGCAACAAGGGCATGACGGGCGCCCGCCGCTTCCTGCTGGGCAGCGTGCCGAACAAGGTCTCGCACCACGCGCCCTGCAGCGTGTTCATCGTGCGGACGACTTGAGTCGCGCGACTGCCCGCGAATCCGCGATTCGTACGACGGGGTCGTAGTTGTCGCGGAATCGCGGGAGGGGGCTTCGCGAGTCCGTGATAGTGCCGATGGGGTCGTAGTTATCGCGGATTCGCGATGCGGGAGGGCACGGGCCTGTCACGGCCCTGTGCATGGGCCGCTCGTGGCTGCGGCCGCGTCGAGCAGGCCGTGGCCGTAGGCGGGATCGAAGGGGGCGGGGCCGAGGGGCTGGGCTGTGCACTCGAGGTGGCGCTCGACGTCCTTGGGCTTGGGGGACTTGCCGATCGCCCTGCTCGCCAGGACCAGGGCGACCGTGCCGGTGACGTGTGCGGCGGCCATCGAGGTTCCGGCCCGGCGCTGCGGGCAGAAGTCCCTGCGGCTCGACCCGCGGAAGGAGACCTGCACGATCGCGTCGTTGGTCGGCCCGTCCACGCAGGCCACGCCGACCTGTCCGCCGCCGGGCGCGACCAGGTCGAGCTTGCCTCCCTGGCGCGAGTAGTACGCGACCTCGCCGGCCGCGGTGGTCGCTCCGACGGCGATCACCTGGTCGATGCGCGCGGGGAAGGCGAGCTCCCGCGACTTCGCGGATCCGTTGCCCGCGGCGGCGACGACCACCACGCCGGCCTTGACCGCCTTGCGGATCGCCTTGCAGACGCCGGCGATCTGGGCGCAGCGGCTCACGCAAAGCTTCCCGGGGCAGGCGGGAAACTCGAGGCTCAGGTTGATGACGTCGGCCCCGTGCTTCATCGCCCAGCGCACGCCCTTGGCGATCGTCAGGGCCGTGCCGCGGCCCTGGGCGTTCAGGACCCGCACCGGCATCAGCTTCGCCGCGTAGGCGATGCCCGTCATGTCCCGCAGGTTGTTCGTGTTCTCGCCGATCGTGCCGGCGACGTGCGTGCCGTGGCCGTGGTCGTCCAGGGGCACCTTGTCACCGTCGATGAAGTCGCGCCCGGGGACGAACCGTTTCGCGCCGAAGTCGGGCGAGCGGCGGTAGCGCTTGCCCTGGTCGCGGTAGGCGATGCCCGTATCCAGGACGGCGACCGTGACCCCGCTGCCGCCGGCGCGGCCCGCCGCTTCCGCCGCCGCCCAGGCAGCGGTCACCCCGGCGCCGCTCGCCGACCCGAGGAAGTTCCACTGGTCCCGTGTCCAGCCGCCGAGGGCGCCGGTCGTGCCGGGGTCGTTCGGCAGCGACGTCTGGGCTGAGCGCGCGATGTAGTTGCGCACCGCGTACGCGTAGCGGCCGGAGCGCCGCAGCTTACGCAGGACCCGGCCGACGCGGTCGGGGTCGACCTCCAACAGGCGCTCCTTGCCGCCGGGCAGGCCGACGACGATCTCACCGGGCACGACGCGCTGCGCGGCCTCGGCGGTCGCGCCGATCAAGGTCGTGGCGGCGACCGCGAGCAGCGCGGCAGCCATTCCCAGTCGTCGCGGGCGCATGGGCGACATCTGGTTAAACAACACGCGGCGCGGCGCAGGGTAACGCCACCGCGCTTAGATTCGTGCCGGATGACCGACTCAGGTTTCGACGAGCGCGACCGCGAGCTGATGGAAGCCGCGCTGGCCGAGGCCGAGCGCTGCGCAGCGCACGGCGACGTGCCGATCGGCGCCGTCCTGGCCCGGGACGGCGAGGTGCTCGCCGCGGCGGGCAACGAGCGCGAGCTGCGCCGCGACCCGACCGCGCACGCGGAGATCCTCGTCCTGCGCGCGGGCGCTCAGGCCCTGGGCGGCTGGCGGCTGCCCGGGACGACGCTGTACGTGACGCTCGAGCCCTGCGCGATGTGCGCGGGGGCGATCGTGCTCGCGCGCGTGCCCCGCGTGGTCTTCGGGGCCACCGACCCGAAGGCGGGCGCCGCGGGCAGCATCTTCGACGTCCTCGGAGAGCCGCGCCTCAACCACCGCCCCCTCGTCCAGAGCGGCCTGCTCGCCGACGAGTCCGCCGCGCTCTTGCGCGCGTTCTTCGCGGAGCGGCGCTAGCCGCGCGCCGCGTCGTTCGCAGCCCGCAGGCGCTCGCTGAAGGAGACGGGGTAGGGCTCGGTGTCATCGCCGCCCGTGCGCAGGGGTTCGGGCAGGGCGCTGAGCTGCTCCTCAGCGCGGGCGCTGATCTCGTCCAGCGACTCGGAGTGGACGATCTCCCCGTCGCGCATCACCGGCACGATCAGGCGCTCGCCCGGGAGCTCCTCGTCGGGGCGGCCGATCGCGTCGCGCGCCATTACCCCGTCCTCGCGCTCGCGGAAGATCTGCTTCGCCCCGCCGACCGTCGCCTTGTCCACGGAGTGCTTCGCGACCCCGCGCCACTCGCCGCGCTCCTCATCCCAGTTGGCGACGAGCTTGTAGACGCCGTTGAACACGGGCGCGTCGCGGCTCGTGCCGAGCTCCGTGCCCACACCCCAGAGGTCGATCGGCGCGCCCGCCGCCACGAGCTGCGCGATCCGGTGCTCCTCGAGGTCGCCGCTGGCCGCGATGCGCGTGTCTGCCATCCCCGCGGCGTCGAGCAACTCGCGCGCCTCGCGCGAGAGCGCGAGCAGATCGCCGGAGTCGATGCGGATCCCCAGGAGCTTCACGCCGGTCTCCTGGGACGCCTTGATCGCGTTCAGGACGCCCTGGCGCGTGTCGTAGGTATCGACGAGCAGCACCGCGTTCTGGGGCTGGTCGACCAGGAACGCCTTGAAGGCCTCGAGCTCGGACGGGAACGACATCACGTAGGAGTGGGCCATCGTCCCGACCGGCCGCAGGCCGAAGCGCATCGCTGCGGCCACGTTCGACGTTGCGCGCACGCCCGCCACCGCGCATGAGCGCGCGACCTTCATCGCCGCGTCGATGCCGTGGTCGCGGCGCGGGGAGAAGTCGAGCACCCGGTCGCCCGCGCCCACCGAGCCGCCGCCCGCGGCGAGCACTACGCGCGCGGCCTTGGTGGCGATCATCGTCTGGAAGTTGATCTGGTTGAGCAGGATCGTCTCGAGCAGCTGCGCCTCCACGCGCGACGCGGTCACGCGCAGCAGCGGCTCGTTGGCGAAGACGACCGTCCCCTCCGGCACGGCGTCGATGTGGCCTGAGAAGCGAAAGCCCCGCAGGTACTCCAAAAAGTCGTCGGCGAACCCGAGCCCCGCGAGGTAGTCGAGCTCCTCGGCGCCGAAGCGCAGTTCGCGCACGATCCGCAGCGTCGGCCCGAGCCCGGCGGCGAGCGCCCAGTGCCGGTGGGGAGGGAGCTTGCGCGCGAACAGCTCGAAGATCGCCGGCCTGTCCAGCCCGCGCCGCAGGTAGCTCGCGGACATCGTGAGCTCGTACTGGTCGACGAGCAGCGAGGCCTGTGCGGCCGTGAGCAGCCCGGGGTCGTTCGCGTCGCTCACCCCGGTATTCCTATCGCGATGGAGCGGAGAGGGTGGGATTCGAACCCACGAGGCAGCTTTCGCCGCCCACACGATTTCCAGTCGTGCACCTTAAGCCACTCGGTCACCTCTCCGAGCGCCGTTTAGGGTAGTGCAGCTAGCTCGGCGCTAGTCGCCCCGCCCGGGTCGCGGCTAACGGGATGGGATCCCCCTACCGCGGGTAGGCGATCGCCACCCCGCCGTCCACGTTGAGCAGGTTGCCGGTCGTCTTGCCCGAGCGGGCGTCCGAGGCGAAGTGCAGCACCGCCTGGGCGACGTCCTCGGGGAGCACGTTCACGCCGAGCGTCGTGCGCGCCCGGTAGTGCTCCTCGAGCTGGTCCGGCTCGATCCCGTACGCCGCCGCGCGCTCCTCGCGCCACGACGAGTCCCAGATGCGCGAGCCCTGCAGGACCGCGTCGGGGTTCACGGTGTTGACCCGGATCCCGAGGGGCCCGCCCTCCTCGGCCAGGCAGCGCGCGAGGTGCAGCTCCGCCGCCTTGGCGGCTGAGTACGCGGCCGCGTTGCGCCCCGCGGCCAGCGCGTTCTTGGACGCGACGAAGACGATCGAGCCGCCGCTGCCCTGGCGGGCCATCACCTTGAACGCCTCGCGGGCGACCAGGAAGTAGCCGAGGCTGAGCACGTCGTGGTTGCGGCGCCACTCCTCGACGCTGGTCTCGGTGAGCGGCGCGCTCGACGCGAGCCCGGCGTTGGAGACCACGATGTCGACGCCGCCGAACCGCTCGGCCGCCTCGCCGAAAGCCCGGATCACGGAGTCCTCGTCGGTCACGTCGCCCGCGATCGCGAGCCCGCGCTCGCCGAGAGCCTCGGTCGCCTCCGAGGCGCCCTCGCCGTCCAGGTCGAACGCGACGACGCAGGCGCCCGCCTCTCCCAGCGCGTCGACGACGGCGCGCCCGATCCCGCCGGCCGCCCCGGTGATCAGCGCCACCTTGCCCTCGAGCTCGCCGGGGGGCGGGGCGAGGGTGAGCTTGTAGAGCTCGAGCGGCCAGTACTCGACGTCGAAGCTCTCCTTGTCGTCCAGCGAGACGAAGCCGCCGAGCGCGTGCGCCCCGGCCATCACCTCGATCGCGCGGTGGTACAGGTCGCGCGAGAGCGCGGCCCGCTTGGCGTTCGTCCCCACGCCGACCAGGCCGACGTGCTGGATCAGCACGACGCGCGCGTCGGGGTCGGCGCGTGGCGTGTCCTCGTCGGCGTAACGGCGGAAGTACTCCTCGTCGTCCGCGCGGAACTCCGCGGCCTTCGCCGCGATCCGCTCGACGAGCTCGTCGGCCCCCTCGCGCTCGGGATCGAACTCGATCCAGAGCGGCCGGCGCTTGGTATGGACGAGGTGGTCCGGGCAGGCCGCGCCGACCTGCGTGACCTCGGGCGCCGCGGCCGAGCCGACCAGCTCGAGCACGGCCGGGGACGTGTCCACGCACAGGACCTTGGCGCGCTCGCTCGAGACGGCGCCGCGCAGCGAGGGGAGGATCTCGCGCAAAAGCTCACGCCGGCGCTCGTCGGAGAGCGCGGATGCGCCCGGCGCGGGCCCGTCGAAGCGCGGCGCGCCGGCGGTGCGCTCGTTGACGAACTCCGCCGCCTTGTTGATCACGCGCAGCGTCTCGGCGTAGCTCTCCTCGGCCGACTCGCCCCAGGTGACGAGCCCGTGCTTGGCGAGCAGGACCGCGCGCAGCTTGGGGTTCGCGCGCACCGCCTCGCCGACCTGCTTCGCGAGCGTGAAACCGGGGCGGATGTAATCGACCCACACCGCCTCGTCGCCGAAGCACTCGCGCGCGAGCCGCTCGCCATCGGCGGAGCAGACGATCGCGTTGATCGCGTCCGGGTGCGTGTGATCGACGTGCGGCGCGGGGATGAAGGCGTGCAGCAGCGTCTCGATCGAGGGCCGCGGCATCCCCGGCTCGAGCTGGCAGCGGGCGAGGTAGGCGACCATCTCCTCGTCGGACATCGACGGCCGCTCGATCAGCGGCTCGATCTCATCGAGCCGCAGCCCGGTGAAGTGCTCGCGCCCCATCGTGGCGAGGTCTGAGCCCGACCCCTTCACCCACATGAGCCGCACCTCGCGGCCGGTGTGGTCGCGCTCGGTCGTCTTCACCGACGTGTTCCCGCCGCCGTAGTTGGCGACGGCGCGGTTCGCGCCCAGGAGGTTCGAGCGCAGCACGAGCTGGCCGAGCCCGTCGGCGGGCACGTCCTCGGGCGCCGGCCAGAGGTTCTCCGCCGGCTCGATCATCGGGCGGGAGGCAGTGCTCATCGGCCCCACCCCCCGGCAACGCCCGCGCCCTCGCCGCGCTCGCGGATCTTCGCCTCCACGTACCCGGACGCGCGGTGGGCGGCGACCGGGTCGGGCTCGGCTCCCCGCTGCTCGCGCACCCGGGCGCACAGCGGCCTCACGTCGGTGTTGTAGGCGTCGAGCAGGATCTCGTGCCCGCGGAGCACGTCGCCCTCCGCCTGCGCCTCGGCGAGCGCCTCGCGGTCGATGAGCAGCGCCTTCGCGTACGCCTCCTGAAGGTTGACGACGCTCAGGACCATCGCCTCGACCTTCGGCTCGATGTTGTGCGACTGGTCGATCGTGAGGCGCGGCAGGCTGGGCAGCGCCGCCAGCTCCGCGAAGATCAGAAACAGCTCGAACGGGTTGACCGAGCCGACGATCAGATCGTCGTCCCCGTACTTGCGGTTGTTGAAGTGAAAGCCGCCGAGCCGGTCCTCCGCGGCGAGCAGCGCGACGATCTGCTCGATGTTCGTGCCGTGCGCGTGGTGCCCCAGGTCCACCAGCACCTTGGCGCGCTCGCCGAGCTTCTGGCAGGCGAGCAGGGAGGAACCCCAGTCGGCGAGGTCGGTCGCGTAGAACGCCGGCTCGTACAGCTTGTACTCGACCAAGAGCTCCTGGTTGGACGGCAGCTCCCCGTAGATGCGCCCGAGCGCCTCGATCAATCGCTCGCGCCGCCCGCGCAGATCGTCCTGTCCGGGGTAGTTGGTCCCGTCGGCGAGCCAGAGCGAGATCGCGTCGGAGTCGAGCGCCGTCGCGATCTCACTGCACTCGAGCACGTGCGTGACCGCCTGCTCGCGGACGCCCGCGTCGGGATTCGTGAGGCTCCCGAGCTTGTAGGCGGGCTCCTGGAACAGGTTCGGGTTGATCGCGCCGGCCCGGAGGCCGCGCGCTGCGATCTGCTCCTTCAGCTCCGCGTAGTCCTCGACCGCGTCCCAGGGGATGTGCAGGGCGACGGCGGGCGCGCACCCGGTGAGGCGGTGGACCTCGGCGGCGTCGTCGAGGCGCTCGTAGAGGTCGCGCGGGCGGCCGGCCTGCGTGAACACCGCGAAGCGGGTCCCCGAGTCGCCGTAGCCCCAGGACGGGGTCTCGATCTCCAGGCCGGCGAGCCGCTCGGCGACCGCGTCGAGGTCGACGCTGCGCTCGGCAAGCGCCGCCGCGAGGACCTGGTAGGCGCTGTCGTGGTTCATGGGCGTTCGCTCCTTCCGTGGTCAGGCGTTCGAAGTCGTTGCGCTCTTTGCGGGGCTCTCGAGCCCGGTGGCCTGGAGGAACCGCGCGTAGGTCTCCGCCGCGCGCCGGCGGTCGGCCTCGGAGCCGGGCTCGTACCGACGCGGGCGTGCCGACGCCGCGGCTACCTCGCGCAGCTCGGCCAGCGAGCCCAGCTCGCCGCGACCGCGGGCCTGCACGAGCACGTTGCCCAGCGCGGTCGCCTCGGCGGGTCCGGCGAGCACGGGGAGGTCGCAGAGCTCGGCCGTGAGCCGGCAGAGCAGCTCGTTGCGCACGCCGCCGCCGACGACACAGATCACCTCGACGCGCGCGCCGGTCACGGCCTCGAGGCGCTCCAGCACGAGGCGGTACTTGCAGGCGAGCGAGGTGAGGATGCTGCGCACGAGCTCGCCCTGCCCCTCGGGCGCGCGCTGGCCCGCCCGCTCGCAGGCGGCTCGGATCGCCGCGGGCATGTCGTCGGGTGCCAGCAGCTCGTCGAGGTCGGGATCGAACAGCGGCACGTCCGGATCGGCCTCCTCCGCCATCCGCGCGAGCTCCGCGTAGCTAGGCGCATCGCCGGGCCCCTCCGCCCAGGCACGGCGGCACTCCTGCAGCAGCCAGAGCCCCATCACGTTGCGCAGCAGGCGCGTGGTCCCGTCGATCCCGCGCTCGTTGGTGAGGTTGAACTCGAGCGCGGCGCCGCCGAGCACGGGCTGGTCGAGCTCGAGCCCGAGCAGGGACCAGGTGCCGCTCGAGAGGATCGCCGCGCGCTCCGTGCCCGGCAGCGGCGCACCGGCGAACGCGGAGGCGGTGTCGTGGCCCGCGACGGCGAACACCGAAAGCTGCGAATCCAGGCCGGCGGCGCGCCGGTGGTCGGGGAGCAGGGGGCCGATCTCGGTGCCCGGCTCGATCAGCTCGCCGAAGATGCGCGCGGGCAGCCGCAGGCGCTCGATCACGTCGCGCGCCCACTCGCCGGTGCGCGCGTCGAGCAGGCCCGTCGTGCTCGCGACCGTGATCTCGTTGGTCACCCGGCCCGTGAGCCAGAGCGCGAGCAGGTCGGGCATCAGCGCGATCCGCTCGGCGGCCTCGAGCGCGGGGGAGCCGCGCTCCGCGAGGAGCTGGAAGATCGTGTTGATCGGCATCCTCTGGATGCCGGTCACCCCGTAGAGCTCGGCGCGCGGGATCAGCTCGTCGGCGACGGCGATCATCCCCTCGGTGCGCCGGTCGCGGTAGTGGAACGGCACGCCGAGCAGGCGGCCCTCGCCGTCGAGCAGGCCGTAGTCGACGCCCCAGGTGTCGATCCCGAGCGCGACCGGCCGTCCCCGGGCGGCCGCCGCCTCGAGCCCGGTCAGGATCTCGCGCAGGATCGTGAGCGCGTTCCAGTGCAGGCCGTCCGGGAGGCGCACCGGGACGTTCTCGAACCGGTGGAGCTCGGCGAGCTCCACGCGGCCGTCGGCCAGGGTTCCGGCGAGCACCCGGCCGGACTCGGCGCCGATGTCGCAGGCGACGTAGCTGGGGGCGCGCTCAGTCGAGATGGAACACCTCCTCGAGGCGCTGGAGCGGGGGGCTGCCCGCGCCCGCGTCGGAGCCGGGCAGGGGCTCGAAGAACGGCGCCATGTCCGCCTGCCAGCGCGCGTTCACGTCGGTCTCGGCCATCCGCCGCTGGGCGGCCTCGAAGTCGTCGGTCTCCAGGTAGCCGACGAGCAGGCCGTCGTCGCGCAGGAACAGCGAGTAGTTGCGCCAGCCCGCCTCGCGCAGCGCGTCGAGCATCTCCGGCCACACGGAGCGGTGGCGCTCGCGGTACTCGTCGAGGCGGTCCTGCTTGACCTTCAGCAGAAAGCAGACGCGTTCCATCAGCGACCTCCTTCCGAGCCGCCGACCACCGCGAGCTCGATGTCGAGCAGACGGGCGACGCGGCGGATCTCCTCGATGCGGTGGCCGACGCCCAGGGCGACGTGGTGGGTCGGGCCCTCCGCGCACCACGCGTCGAAGAACGGCGCGGGCTCGAGCCCGAAGCGCAGCCGCGAGTTGGTGTTGCCGATCTTGAACGTCGGCCCCGGGATCGACTCGCCCTCCGCGGCGATCAGCTTGAGGCGCCCGTCCGCGGTCTGCGTGCATCCCAGGATCGTCACCGGGCCGTAGCGCACCTTGAACTCCACCGACAGCCCGAAGCCGCGCTTGCCGTGGTAGAGCTTGAGCGCCCGGAGGGTGGGGCGGCCCTCGGCGATCGCGATGTGCCCCGGACCGTCGTGGCCCATGAGGATGAAGTCCTCGGCGAAGTCGAGCGCGTAGTACTCGGTGTATGAGCCGCCCGCGCCGAGCCGGTCGAGGATGAGCTGCGCGACGTTCGTCTTCAGGTCGCCCTCGCCCGAGGTCGGGATCCCGCGCGCGGTGAGCAGCGAGTTGCCGACGATCACGCCGGCGCCCAGCCGCTCGGCTTCGTTCTCGTTCAGGCCGCGGTAGTAGTAGGTGAGCCCGTCGAGCTCGAAGTCCGCGCACAGCCGGTCGAGCCCGACCGCCACGCGCGCGGAGAAGTCCATCGACTCGTCCTCGATCGGGCCCGCGATCGGGTCGGCCGAGGGGTCGGCGAAGTCGAACATCGCCTCGATCTCGGCGCGCTTCGCGGCCACCTCCTCGTCGGTCGCGGCGTCGACGCGGACGCCGAGGTCCTCGATCTCGAGCACCTCGACGTGGGCGCCGAGCTGCGCGTGCACCATCGTGAAGTCCGTGTACAGGTCGAGCATCCCTGGATAGGTGTGCCCGAGGAACCCGATCCGGGCGCGGCGCAGCGCCCGCGCGACCCCGGCGGCTCGCACCCAGGCCGCGATCTGCGACCAGGCGCGCTCGTCGTCGTCGATCGTCCCCGTCACCGTGTCGTAGGGGACGCGGGAGCGGGTGAACGCGCCCGCGAGCTCGGGCACGCAGCACGCCGAGCAGTTGGCGAGCCACTCAGCGGTGTCGGTGTTCTCGTAGTCCAGGGCCTTCACCGGCTGCAGCGCGAGCAAGAGGCACGGCACGCCGGCCTCCTGCACGGCGGGAAGGACCTGGCTCGAGGTCGCGTACGTGACCGCGTGGCAGAGGACCAGGTCGACGTCCTCGCGCTTGAAGCGCTCGCCCGCGGCGCGCGCCTTCTGCGCGGTGTCGACCAGCCCCGCGGAGACGACCTCGGCGCCGAGCTCCTCGACCTTCTCCTCGACGCGGCGCTGGTAGCCCTCGCAGCGCTCGCGAAGACCCGCGAACTGCGGCCAGTAGGCCTCCAGGCCGATGCCGAACACCCCGACCCGCGCGCGCGGCGCGGGCCGGGGGTCGGTGCCAAACGACAACCCTCGATCAGAAGTCGAAGTCATCGATGTTGTCCTGGTTGAACCGGGTGGGCGGGCCGAGAATCACCTCGCCGTTCTCGCCGATCTCGTACTCGCCGAGCCGGCCGGCCTCGAACGTCTCGCCCTCGGCGCCGGTGATCCGCCCGGCGGCCAGGTTCGCGGCGGCGTGACCCGCGAGGTAGCCGACGTCAGCCGGGTTCCACAACGCGAACTCCTCCACGCAGCCCGACTTCACGAACTTGCGCATCTGGTTCGGCGTGCCGAGCCCGGTGACCACGACCTTGCCCTCGTACGGCGAGCCGCAGATGTAGCGGGCCGCCGCGGCGATGCCCACCGTCGTCGGGGCGATGATGCCCTTCAGGTCGGGGTAGGCCTGGAGCAGGCCCTGGGTCTCCTGGAACGACTTCTGGTCGTCGTCGTTCCCGTAGGCGATCTCGACGAGCTCGAGGTTCGCGTACTTCTCGTTCTCCTCGAGCTCCTCCTCCATGAACTCGATCCACGTGTTCTGGTTCGTGGCGTTCGGAGTCGCCGAGAGGATTGCGATCTCGCCCTCGCAGCCCTCGATCTGCTCGCAGACCATCTCGATCTGCGTGTCGCCGATGTCCTCGGAGGACGCCTGGTTGATGAAGATCGAGCGACACTCCGGCGCCGTGTCGGAGTCCATCGCGACGATCGCGACGTCACGCTGACGCGCCTGGTCAAGCGCCGGACACACGGCGTTCGGGTCGTTCGCGGCGATGATCAGCGCGTCGACACCCTGCTGGGCCGCAGCGTTGATCAGCGGCACCTGCGAGGACGCGCCCGCGTCGGTCGGGCCCTCGTAGCGGTGACTACCGCCGAGCTCCTCGATGGCCTCCTTCACGCCATCGTGCTCGATCTCCTCGTAGGGGTTGCCAAGCTGCTTCGGGATGGAGACGACCTCGAGCCCCTCGGGGATCTCGGCCTCGGGGTTGGCCTCGCCCTCGGCGGCCGTGCCGCCTCCGCCGTCGTCCTCGTCGTCCCTCGTCTCCCCGCACGCGACGAACGCGAGCGCGAAGACGGAGGCAAGGGCGATGGCGAACAACGTGCGCAGCCACCCGTGATCTCGTCTACTCATCTGTACCTCTCTTCTCCCGTGGTCGGTGTTCCAAGGAGCCGCTCCGCGCCGACCTCCCGCGGTCGCGGCTATGCGCTCGCGCCTCACGAGCGCGCTGCACAAGGTTCGGTCCGAGTACCGCGGCGATCAGCAGCGCCCCGGTCACGATCGTCACCCACTCCTGCGAGATCTGGCCGAGCGTGAGCGCGCTGCGGATCCCGCCCAGCAAGAACAGCGCCAGGATCACGCCGACGATTGATCCCTTGCCCCCGAAGATCGAGACCCCGCCGAGGACGACGGCGGCCACGACCGTGAGCTCGAACCCCGTCCCGTAATCGGCCCGGGCGCTGGCCAGGCGCAGGGTCATGATCACCCCGGCGAGCGCTGCGACGATCCCCGAGACGACGAACAGGATCTCCTTGATGCGCTTCACCCGGACGCCCGAGAAGAACGCGGCCTCCTGGTTCGCGCCGATCGCGTAGATCTCGCGGCCGAACTTCGTCTTGTGCAGGACGACCGCGAAGACGATCGCCAGCACCCCGAAGAGCGCGACGGGGTAGGGGATGATCGTCCCGGGGACGTTCTCGAACCCGTACCGGGTGTACGACTCCGGGAAGTCGGCCACGGCCGCGTCGCCCAGCACGACCAGGGCGAAGCCGCGGTACATCGTGAGCGTGCCGATCGTCACCGCGAGGGACGGCAGCCCGACGCGCGTGATCAGCACGGCGTTGAACGCCCCGCAGACCGCCCCGACGAGCAGGCAGAAGGGGATGATCGCCTCGATCGGCCAGCCGGCGACCCACAGCTCGCCCATGAGCGCGCTGGAGAGGCCGAGGATCGACGCCACGGACAGGTCGATCTCGGCCGTGATCACGATCAGCGTCAGCGGCAGCGCCATGAGCGCGATCTCCGCCATGTCCGCCGACGTGAACGAGAAGTTGTCGCCGGTGAGGAACTCGTCCGAGAGCCCGGAGCCGAGCACCATCGTGCCGACGATCAGCAGGAAGATCAGCGCTTCCCAGCGGGCGAGCTCGCTGAGCCTGCGGGGGGCGGGGGCCGCGGCGGCGCGCTCGGCGCTCATCGCTCACCTCCGTTCCGTGCCTGGGCCGCGGCCGTGGTCCGCGTGCTGCGCTGGCGCAGCCGCTCGGCGACCCGGACCGCGATGAAGCGGTCGAGGGCGATCGCGGCGAGCAGCAGCGCGCCGACCACGGCCTGCTGCCAGAAGGCCGGCACCTTGGGCACGATCAGCGCGGAGGTGATCGTCGTCAGCAGCACCGCCCCCAGCGCCGCGCCCCAGACGCTGCCGGACCCGCCGAAGATCGCGACCCCGCCGATGACCGCGGCGGCGATCACCTGCAGCTCGTACCCGGTGCCCGCGGTGGCGTCCACCGTCCCGTAGCGGGCGGTGAACAGCACGCCGGCGAGCCCGGCCAGCGCGCCGCTCGCGACGAACGCGGCCATCACGCGGCGGTCGGTGCGGATGCCAGCGAGGCGAGCCGCCTGCGGGTTCGATCCGATCGCGTAGAGCTCGCGCCCGGCGCGGTAGTTGCGCAGCGCGTAGCCGACGATGACGAGCGCGACGACGGTGAACAGGGCGATGGTCGGGACGCCGAGGATCGTGCTCGTGCCGATCGACAGGAACGAGTCGGGCAGCGTCTCGGCGTTCACCTGGCTGCCGCCCGTCCACACGAAGGCGAGCCCGCGGAAGACGTAGAGCGTGCCGAGGGTCGCGACCAGTGCCGGGAGGCGGCCGAACGTGACGAGCGCGCCGTTGATCACGCCTGCCGCGGCGCCGAGCAGGATCCCGAGCGCGAAGACCAGCGGGATCGGCAGGTCCGGGTTGTTCTGGAAGAGGTCGCCGGCCATGAACGCGCTCAGGCCGAGCACCGAGCCCACCGACAGGTCGAGGTTGCGCGTGACCAGCACCAGCGTCTGGCCCACGGCGAGCAGAGCGATGATCGTCGCGTTGCGGACCAGGTCGCGCAGCGACGCCGCCTCGACGAAGCGCGGCTCGGCGATCGCCGTGATCGTGATCAGCAGCGCGAGCGCCACGATCAGGCCGAGCTCGCGCACGCGGACGACGGCGTTCAGAAAGTCCCGGCGCGAGCGCTCGGACTGCTGCGGGGCGGGAGCCGCGACGGCCTCGGCGGGCTGGCTCACTGCCCCTCCTTCCCGAGCCCGTCGGCCGGGCCCTCGTCGGCGGCCGTGATCGCGGCCTCGGCGATCCGCCCGGTCGCCGCCTGCATCACCGTCTCCTCGGTTGTGCCGCGCCCGGGCAGCTCGCGGATCAGGCGGCCCTCGTGCATCACCAGGATGCGGTCGGCCATCGCGAGCACCTCGGGCAGCTCGGAGGAGATCATCAGCACGGCCAGGCCGCGCGCGGCGAGCTCGGACAGCAGCCTGTGCACCTCGGCCTTCGTGCCGACGTCGATCCCGCGCGTGGGCTCGTCGACGATCAGCACCTTCGGGTCGGTGGCGAGCCACTTGGCGAGCACGACCTTCTGCTGGTTGCCGCCCGACAGGTAAGCCACCGGGTCGGTCAGGCGGTGGAAGCGGATGCGCAAGCGCTCGGCCCACTCCGAGGCGAGGCGCTGCTCGGCGCCGCGGCCGATCACGCCAAGCCGGGCGAGCGCCCCGAGCCTGGTCAGCGTCGCGTTGCGCTCGATCGAGAGGTCCATCACGAGGCCCTGCTGACGGCGGTCCTCGGGCACGAACCCGATCCCGGCGCGCATCGCGGCGGTGGGAGAGCCCGGGCGCAGGCGCTTGCCCGCGACGGTGACGTGGCCCGCGTCCGGCTTGTCGATGCCGAAGATCGCGCGCGCGACCTCGCTGCGCCCGGAGCCGACCAGGCCGGCGAGGGCGACGATCTCCCCGGCGCGGACCTCGAACGACACGTCCACGAACACGCCCTCGCGCGTGAGGCGCGAGACCTCCAGCACGGGCTCGCCGATCTCCGTGTCCTGCTTGGGGAAGAGCGCCCCCAGGTCGCGCCCGACCATCCGGCGCACGAGGTCGTCCGCAGTGACCTCCGCCGTCGTGCCGTCCCAGACGACCTCGCCGTCGCGCATGACGGTGACCGTCGTGCAGATCTCGAACACCTCCTCGAGGCGATGCGAGATGAAGAGCACGGCGACTCCGCGGTCGCGCAGCGTGCGCACGACGTTGAAGAGCCGCTCGACCTCGTGTCCGGAGAGCGCGGCGGTGGGCTCGTCCATGATCAGCACGCGGGCGTCGAAGCTGAGGGCCTTCGCGATCTCGACGATCTGCTGGTCGGCGATGGAGAGGCCGCGCACCGGGTCGTCGGGGTCGAGCGGAACCCCAAGGCGCCGCAGCAGCTCGGCGACCTCCTTGCGCAGCGCGCCGCGGTCGATCCGCCGCCCGGAGCGCACCGGGTGGCGGCCCATGAACACGTTCTCCGCGACCGAGAGGTCCGGGAAGAGGGTGGGCTCCTGGTAGATGACGGCGACACCGGCGTCGCGCGCATCGTGCGGGCTCGAGAACGTGATCGGCTCGCCGTCGAGCAGCACCTCGCCCGAGTCGGGGCGCTCCACGCCGGCGAGCATGCGGACCAGCGTCGACTTGCCGGCGCCGTTCTCGCCGATCAGCGCCCGCACCTCGCCGGGGGTGAGGCCGAGCGAGACGTCGCGCAGCGCCTGCACGGCGCCGTAGGCCTTGCTCGCGCCGCGCAGCGCGATCACCGGCTTCGCCTCGGCCTCGCTACGCGCGCTGGGCTCGCTCACGTCCTCCCTCCGCGTCCGTTGCGCGGGCCGCGCTCGACGGCCTTGACCTCGGCGTTGTGCTCCCGGAGCGCAGCAAGCTGCTTGTCCGTCACCCCGTGCGTGAGCACCGCCGAGAGGCCGTCCAGCTTCGCGATCGCGGTCAGCCCTCGGACGGCAAGCTTCGTGGCGTCGAGCAGCAGCACCGACTCGGCGGCCTGGGCGATCATCTGGCGCTTCACCTCGGCCTCGAGCGAGTCGGCGTCGGTGAGCGCGCCGTCGGGGGTCACGCCCTTGACGCTCACGAAGACCCGGTCGGCGTAATAGCTGCGCACCGCGGAGACCGCGAGCGGGCCGACGTAGGAGCGCGTCAGCCTGCGCAGCGCGCCGCCGACGCCGATCAGCTCCACGCCGGGGGTCGGCGCCCCGGCGACGAGCTCCATCACCGGGAGGCTGTTCGTGATGACGGTGAGCTCGATGCCCTCCTCGACGATCCGCCGGGCAAGGAAGTAGGTGGTCGTCGACGAATCGAGGAAGATGGTCTCCTGCGGCGTGATCATCGCGAGCGCGGCCTCGGCCAAGGCCTCCTTCGCCTCGCTCGCCGTCTCGAGCCGCTTGGCGAACGAGTCCTCGTGCGCCGCGATGTCGGGGAGCACGGCGCCGCCGTGGGTGCGCCGCGCCAGGCCCTGCCGCTCGAGCTCGGCCAGATCCCGGCGCGCCGTCATCGACGAGATGCCGTACAGGCGCTCGAGCTCGGCGACCGTCACGGAGCCGTTGCGCCGCAGGACCTCCGCGATGTCAGCCCGGCGTGCCGCCGCGAGGGGTCGAGCTGATGCTTGGTTCTGTTCGTTTCGCACAGCCTCCTCCCAAAAACCGAACAGAAACGATCATTAACACACACAGAAACGACCGTCAAGCGAGCGCGCCGCGGCGACCCCGGCGGGGCGCGGAAAGCGCTGCAAATTCCGGGGGAAACGGGCGGCGCTAGGCCGCGACGATCACTTCGAGCCGGCGCGGGCCGTGGACGCCCTCGACGCGCCGCAGCTCGATGTCTGAGGTGGCCGAGGGCCCGGAGATGAAGGTCAGCGGGCGGCCCTCCCTGGCGCCGGCCGAAAGCGCCTCGATCGCCTCCGGGACGCTGCCGACAATGCGGTCCGCGCGCACGACGCAGACGTGCAGGTCGGGCACGAGGCTGAGCGCGCGACGCCCCTGCAGGGCGCCGCCGTCGAGCACGATCGTGCCGGTCTCGGCGATGGCGAGCGCCGAGCCGGTGAGCACGCCGTCGAGGCCGTCGAGGTCCCGCGGTGAAAGCGGGGGGTCGTCTGCGACCGCCTCGGGCACCTCGCCGAGCCACTCGGCGGGCAGGTCGGGCGGGACCGCGATCCGGCGCGCGCCGTGTGCGGCGAGCGCCTCGCGGATCGCCACGGGGATCACGGCCTCCTCGGTGCGGACGACGTTCGCCCGGTAGTCGGCGACGCGCTCGCAGAAGCGCGTTGTGAGCTCCTCGCCGGAGAGCCGGGAGCCGGTCTCGTAGTCGCGCGGCGGCTCGGCGTCTGCCGGCTCGTCGGCGGGCACGTCGCGCAGCGCGGCCCGCACGCGCGCGAGGATGTCGTCGCGGGCCGAGCTCACCGGCGCTCCTCCCACCACTCGCGGAACGTCTGGCGGGGGATCGGCTTCATATCGCGCACCGCGGTCCAGCCGGCGAGCGGGCCGGGCAGCTTGCGGATCATCCCGCGCCGCGCGAGCGGCCACTGGCCGATGCGGCCGGCGCGCTGCGCCACCCGGTAGCGGCGCGGGCTCACCAGGATGCGCGCGAACGCGCGCATGGCGACGACCTCGGGGTCGGGCCGCCCCTTCCCCTCGACCTCGCGTACCACCCTGCCGCGGAGGTGCACGAGCAGCTTCGGGATGTCGATCTTGACCGGGCAGACCTCGTAGCAGGCGCCGCAGAGGCTGGAGGCCCAGGGCAGGGTGGGGGCCTGCTCCAGGCCGCGGAGCTGGGGCGTGAGGATCGCGCCGATCGGGCCGGGGTAGATCGAGCGGTACGCGTGGCCGCCCGTGCGCTCGTACACCGGGCAGACGTTCAGGCAGGCGGAGCAGCGAATGCAGTGCAGCGCGTCGCGGCCGATCGGGTCGGCGAGCACGTTCGTGCGGCCGTTGTCGAGCAGGACGAGGTGGAACTCCTGGGGGCCGTCGCCCGGGGTCACGCCCGTCCAGATCGACGTGTACGGGTTCATTCGCTCGCCGGTTGCCGAGCGCGGCAGCAGCTGCAGCATGACCTCGAGGTCGCGGAAGCGCGGCAGGATCTTCTCGATCCCGACGATGCTGACCAGCGCGCGCGGCAGCGTGACGCACATCCGGCCGTTCCCCTCGGACTCGACGACGCCGACCGCGCCGGTCTCGGCGACCGCGAAGTTCGCGCCGCTCACCGCGACGGGAACGGAGAGAAACTTGCTGCGCAAATACTTGCGCGCTGCCTCGGCGAGCTCGTGCGGATCGTCGGTGAGCTCCGCGATCCCGAGCTCGCGCCGGAAGAGCTCGCGGATCTCGGCCCGGTTGCGGTGGATGGCCGGCACCAGGATGTGCGAGGACTGATCGCCCGCGAGCTGGATGATGAGCTCCGCGAGGTCGGTCTCGATGGCGTGGATCCCGCGCTCGGCGAGCCCCTCGTTGAGGTCGATCTCGTCGGTCGCGAGCGACTTGACCTTGATCACCTCGTCGGTCGAGTGCTCGCGCGCCACGCGCGCGACGATCTCGATCGCTTCGGCGCCGTCGCGCGCCCAGTGGACCTTGCCGCCCGCCGCCGTGACCGACTCCTCGAGCCGCTCCAGGTGCTTGTCGAGGTGGCGGATCGCGTCGTACTTGATCCGCCGCCCGGCCTCGCGGAGCTCCTCCCAATCGGGGAGCTCGGAGACCACCGCGGCGCGCTTCGCGCGGATGGTCGTCGTCGCCCGGCGGAGGTTGGCGCGCAGCTGGGAGTCGGCGAGCTCGCGGCGCGCGGCGACGGGGAAGGGCGCGGGCTCGAAGCTCACGCGCTCACCTCCCCGGCCGGGGCAGGCGCCGGCTCGTCCTCGGTCGAGGCCAGGATCTCGGCGAGGTGCACGGCCCGCACCCCGGTCTGCAGGCGGGCGAGCCCGCCGCCGATGTGCAACAGGCAGGAGTTGTCCAGCGCGGTCACCGCCTCGGCGCCGGAGTCGAGCACGCGGCGCAGCTTGTCGGTGAGCATCGCGGCCGAGGTGTCGGCGTTCTTGACCGCGAAGGTGCCGCCGAACCCGCAGCACTCGTTCGCCGCCTCGAGCTCGACCAGCTCGAGCCCGCGCACCGACCGCAGCAGCCGCAGCGGAGCCTCGCCGACCCGCAGAAGGCGCAGCGAGTGGCAGGTCGGGTGGTAGGCGACGCGGTGCGGGTAGTAGGCGCCGACGTCCGTCGTTTCCATGACGTCGACGAGGAAGCGCGAGAACTCGTGGACGCGAGGCGCGACCTCGTCGACCGCGCGGGCGAGCCCGGGGTCGCCGGCGAGCTCCGCGAGCCGCCTGTACTGGTCGTGGACCATGGCCGCGCACGAGCCCGAGGGGGTGACGATCGCCTCGACGTCGGCGAAGACGTCGACGAAGCGGCGGACGAGCGGCACCGCCTCGAGCTGGTAGCCGGAGTTCGCGTGCATCTGGCCGCAGCAGGTCTGCTCGGCCGGGAAGTCCACCTCCAGCCCGAGGCGCTCCAGGACCGTGACCACAGCGCGCCCGGTCTCCGGAAAGAGCGTGTCGTTGAAGCACGCGATGAAGAGGGCGACGCGACGCGGCTTGCTCACGGGCGCGGCGGTTGACATCCCTGATCCCACCTGTTACAGACTACGCCGTGTTCGTTTAGGTGTGTGAAAGTGATCATTTAGGGTCACATTGCGCCCAAAACGAACAGAAGAGGTGTTCGTTTTCCCTCCGTGGGGGTGGGGAGGGTGAGAAAACGGAGGAGAAGTTGGCTGCCAGAATCCTGGCGTTCCTCATCGCCCTCACCGGTACAACCGCGGCGTTCGCGGGTGCGGCTGTCGATGCGCAGGCGGGCGGCACGCACGGAGGTCTAGTAGTCCGCGACCTCCGCGTCAACCAACTCCACGAGCCGCTCGGCATCGACGACCCCCGGCCGGAGTTCGGCTGGAAGCTGCGCTCGGAGCGACGCAACCGGGCCCAGAAGGCGTACCGCATCCTCGTCGCGTCGCGCCGCGGGCTGCTCGCGCCCGGGAAGGCCGACGTGTGGGACAGCGGCAAGGTCAGGTCGCGGAACTCGATCGCGGTCCCATACGAGGGGCGCGACCTGCGCTCGCGGGAGCGCCTGTGGTGGGCGGTTCGCGTCTGGGACGAGCGCGGGCGCCCGTCGGCGTGGAGCGAGCCCGCGAGCTGGGAGATGGGGCTCCTGCGGAACGAGGACTGGGAAGCGGAATGGATCAGCCACCCCGAGTGGCTCGCGAAGGACGAGGTCAACCCGCTGGTGATCCGGTTCGACGCGAGGCCCACGCGCTTCATCCGGCTCGCCGTCACCCGCCTCGGGCTGCCGGCGCCCGGCGAGGGCTTCCCGCAGCCGGTGTCGCGGCTGCAGCTCGCCGAGTTCCAGGCGTTCGCCGACGGGGAGCTCGCCTCCGAGGGTGCCACCGCGACCGCGTCCGAGAGCCTGGAGGTCCCCGGGGTCTGGGGGCTGGACGCCCTCCTCGACGGCAAGCTGACCTCGGAGGGCGCCCCGCACGGGTACACCAGCGAGCATCGCTTCCAGCAGGACCTCGACGAGCCGATCTGGATCGAGATCGACCTCGGCGCGGTCGCCGATGTTGACGAAGTGCGGCTCTACCCGCGCACCGAGGTCCTGACCGCCGACGGCGAGGTCCCCAACTTCCCCGAGGACTTCACCCTCGAGACCAAGGCGCAGGCCGGGGACGAGTGGGTGCTCGCCTACGAGGTGCAGGGCCAGGAGCGGCCACCGGCGCCGCGCGTGCCCGAGGCCCTGCCGATCCTCGCACGCGGCTTCGAGGTGCGCGGCGAGGTCGAGCGGGCCCGCCTGTACGCGACCGGGCTGGGCGTATATGAGGCCCGTCTGAACGGCAGGAAGGTCGGCGACGCCGTGCTCGAGCCCGCCAACACCGACTTCAACGACCGCGTCCACTACACGACCTACGACGTCACCGACCTGATCCGCCGCGGCCCCAACACGGTCGGGTTCGAGCTCGGGAACGGGATCTACAACGTCCCGGCCACGCCGGGCCGCTACCAGAAGTTCACCGGGTCGATGGGGCCCCCGAAGCTGATCGCCCAGCTCGAGGTGACCTACGCGGACGGCTCCACGCAGACCATCGCCAGCGACCAGTCGTGGCGCGCCGCGCTCGGCCCGGTGACCTTCTCGGGCTGGTACGGCGGAGAGGACCACGACGCGCGCCGGGAGATCCCCGGCTGGGACCGCCCGGGCGCGAGCCACGACGGCGACCGCTGGGTCGCCGCGGAGCGCACCTCGCCGCCGAGTCCCGAGACCGAGCTCGCGGCGCAGGAGGCACCTCCGGTGCGGGTGCAGGAGACGCTCACCGCGATCTCGCGCGAGGAGGTCGCCCCGGGGGTTTGGCTGTTCGACCTGGGGCGCAACATCGCCGGCTGGCCGCAGATCACGGTGCGGGGCGCCGAAGGCCGGAGCGTCAGGCTCGTGCCGGGCGAGCGTCTGACCGACGGGCGCGTCGACCAACGCCAGTCCGGCGGGCCCGCGTACTTCGAGTACACGGCGCGCTCGGACGGGGAGGAGACCTGGCACCCGCGGTTCGCCTACTACGGGTTCCGCTGGATCGAGGTCAGCGGGCTCGACCAGCCGCCGGATCTCGATGACGTGAAGGGCCTGGTGCTGCGCGCCGACAACCCGCGCGCCGGAGCGCTCGAGACGTCCGACCCGCTGCTGAACAGCGTCCACAGGCTCGTCGTCCGCGCGATCGAGAGCAACATGTACTCGGTCCTCACCGACTGCCCGCACCGGGAGAAGCTGGGCTGGCTCGAGGAGACGCACCTCATGTTCGACGGCATCGCCGCGAACTTCGAGGTGGGCAACTACTACCGCCAGATCGTCCAGGCGATGGCGGACGCGCAGCTTCCCAGTGGACTGGTCCCGGACATCGCGCCCGAGTACACGGTCTTCGGCGGAGGCTTCCGCGACGACCCGAATTGGGGCGGTGCGATCATCCTCGCGCCCTGGCGCATGTACCAGCGCTACGGCGACGTGGAGGTGCTGCGCGAGCACTACGACTCGATGCAGCGCTACATGGACTACCTCGCGACGCGGGCCGACGGCCACATACTCAGCCACGGCCTCGGCGACTGGGGCGCCTTCGATGACTCGACGCCGGTCGCCATCCCGGTGACCACGGTCTACTTCCGCATGGCCGAGGCGATGAGCGAGATCGCCCGCCTGGTGGGCGACGACGAGGGCAGCGCCCGCTACCGGCAGCTCGCGGACGACATCCGCGCGGCGTTCAACGCGAGGTTCCTCGACTCGGATCGGGGCAGCTACGGTTCCGGCAGCCAGGCGAGCAACGCGCTGCCGCTCGCGGCCGGGATGGTTCCTGCCGATCAGCGCGACGCGGTGCTCGCCGCCCTGCTCGCGGACATCGCCGCGCGCGACGGCCACCTCTCGACCGGCGAGGTCGGGCTCCGGGCGCTGCTCGACGCCCTGGGCGACGCAGGGCGGGCCGACACCGTCCTCGACATCGCGACCAATCCGACCCCGCCGAGCTACGCGCACATGGTCGAGAGCGGCGCCACGACGCTGCCCGAGTTCTGGGACCTGGCGGGCTCGCTCAACCACTTCATGATGGGGGCGATCGACGACTGGATGTACCGGTACCTCGCGGGGATCCAGCCGGCCGCCCCGGGCTTCAAGCGGATCTCGATCAAGCCGCTCGTGCCGGCGCGGCTCGACCGGGTGCAGGCGTCGTGGCCGTCGCCGTACGGGGCGATCCGCAGCACCTGGCGGCGGACGGGCAGCGCCCTGCACTTCGAGGTCGAGGTTCCGGTCAGCACCGAGGCCCGGGTCGAGATCCCGCTGGGCGCGGACGACAAGCCGCCGGCCGCTTCCGGCGGGGCGAAGCCGGTGCGGATCGCCGACGGCCGCGCCGTCTACGAGCTCGGCTCGGGCGAGTGGCGGTTCGTGGTCACGGAGCCGCGGTAGGGCCGGCAAACCAAGGAGAGGAGAGCGAACCCATGCCGAGGGAGATGCAGAATCCGAATACTGGGATCGGGTCCATGCTCGCGCTGGTCGCCGTCGCGGCCTGCGCGGTGTGGGCCGCGCTCGTTCCCGCGGGGGCGCAAGCCGAGGTCGTCGACGCGGCCCGACTGGGGGACGCGATCCTCGACCCGCAGGCGCGCGGTCACGTCACGTACGAGAACACGGCGAACGTCTCGAGCTTCCAGCAGGACGGGATCCTCACCTACCGGGGTTGGCAGTACACGGGCTGGTACCGCGGTGACCGCCGGGCCGTGATCGCGCGGCGCAAGCTCCCGAACGGCCGCTGGCAGAGCACCGAGCTCGACTACTTCCTCTTCAGCGACGACTCGCACAACACGATCTCGCTCGGGATCACGCCGACGGACGGCCGCATCCACATCGCCTTCCCGACGCACGCGAACGCCATCCGGTATACGCGCAGCATCCCCGGGGTGGCGAACAAGCCGGCCCGGTTCGAGTGGTCCTCGCGCCTGTTCGAGCGCACGAAGACCTCGCTCCCGGGAGCGCCCGACGCGCCCGCCTCGTACACGTACCCGCAGTTCGAGTACGTCCGCGGCGACGTGCTGCTCACCTGGCGCGACGGCGGCTCGGACAACGGGCGCCAGGCGCTCTTGCGCTACGACGAGAACGAGGCCGGAACCTGGACGTACCTGGGGCTGTTCACGAGCGGCTCCGGCACGTACACGAGCCCGTGGGGAACCAGCACGAGCCGCTACGGCTACCTGCACGGGTTCACGGCCAACCCCGTGAACGGGAACCTCGAGATCGCGTTCACGTGGCGCGAGCAGGGCTCGGCGTGGTGCGCGCCGAACGGCGTCGGCAACCACGACACGGGCTACGCCTATAGCCCCGACGGGGGGTTCACCTGGCACAACAACGACGGCGAGGTGATCGGCAGGCTCGGAACGTCCGACCTGATCTCGATCGACGACGAGCACGTCGTCGAGGAGATCCCGATCAACGTCGGGCTGATGAACCAAGAGGCGCAGGCCTTCGACTCCCAGGGGCGGCTGCACGTGATGACGAGCCGCGTCCCGGAGCGCGACCTCGACGAGCTCGGCGGCTGCGTCACCGACTTCTACCCGGACCGGGCCCGGCTGGCGCGGCCGTACCACAGCTGGCGCGACCACGACGGGACCTGGCGGACGATGGAGCTGCCCGTGCGGCAGGGGAGCTCCGGGCGCACGAAGATCGTCTTCGACCGCCACGACAACGCGTACGTCGTCCTGCCCGACGCCCGCATCATCGCCGCGCGCGCGAAGACCGGGTGGCGGGACTGGCGGGTCGTGTGGTCGGCCGAGGACGTGGAAAACGTCAGCGAGCTGATCATCGACCGCTTCCGCATCCACCGCGACGGCGTGCTCACCGTCGCCTACCAGGAGCCGAGCGAGGGGAACGCGCCCTCGGCGTTCCGGATCGCCGACTTCAAGCTCGGCACCCGGCGGCCGGACCGGCTGAAGTCCACCGAGCCGGAGACGCCGCCGCGGCCGTTCGAGGGGACGGCGGACGACGTCAGAAACCTCGCTGTCAACCGCGAGGGCGTCGGCTTCCCGGAGGCTTTCGCGGACGACCACCAGCCGGACTTCCCGCCGCGGCTCGTCAACGACGAAGACCTGGCGAGCTTCTGGGTCTCCGCGGGCACGCAGGCCGGCGAGGGGCCGACGCCCGAGCACCCGGTGCACGTCGGCGTCGATCTCGGGGAGCCCAAGCGCTTCAGCGAGGTGACGATGATTCCGCGCCCCGGGTACGGCCCGCGCGCCTACACGGTCGAAATCTCAAACGACGGCGCGAGCTGGACGGAGGTGGCGGCGATCCCCGACGCGCCCAACGACGTCGTTGAGTCCACGTTCCCGGCGGTCGAGGCGCGCTACGTGCGCCTGCGGATCACGGCCGGGTGGGACCGGATCCAGCCGCCGCGCAACGTGCAGGTGATCGAGCTGGAGGTGCGTCCCTGAGCTCAATTCGGAGCCGCGCTGAGCGGTAGGGGCGGGGGAGCGGGTAGCGCCCGCTCCCCCGCGAGGCCGTCGCGCCCGCGCTCAGGTGAGCGCGGGCGCCTCGGGCAGGCGCGCCAGGGCCGCCTGCATCTCCTCCTCGGAGAACTCGAGGTCGGTGAGCTCGCCGCGGTGGTAGGCGTCGTAGGCGGCCATGTCGAAGTGGCCGTGGCCGGAAAGGTTGAAGAGGATCACCCGCTCCTCGCCGGCCTCCTTGGCGGCGAGCGCCTCGTCGATCGCGACGCGGATCGCGTGCGACGGCTCGGGGCCGGGGATGATCCCCTCGGCGCGCGCGAACTGCACGGCCGCCTCGAACGCCTTGGTCTGGTGCACGGCCGTGGCCTCGACGACGCCCTCCTTGACCAGCGCGCAGAGGCTCGGCGCGTCGCCGTGGTAGCGCAGGCCGCCGGCGTGCACGGGCGGGGGCACGAAGTCGTGCCCCAGCGTGTACATCGGCATCAGCGGCGTCATGCCGACCGTGTCGCCGAAGTCGTAGGCGTAGACGCCGCGCGTGAGCGTGGGGCAGGCAGCCGGCTCGGCGGCGACAAAGCGCGTCGCCCTGCCCTCGCGCAGCTTCTGGCGGATGAACGGGTAGGCGATGCCCGCGAAGTTCGAGCCGCCGCCCACGCAGCCGATGACGACGTCCGGGTACTCGCCGGCGAGCTCGAGCTGGCGGATCGCCTCCTGCCCGATCACGGTCTGGTGCAGGCAGACGTGACCGAGCACCGAGCCCAGCGAGTAGTGCGTGTCGTCGGCCGCGAGCGCGCGCTCGACCGCCTCGGAGATCGCGATGCCCAGTGATCCGGACTCGTGCGAGGCCTGCGAGCGGCCCGCCTCGGTGAGGCTCGAGGGGCTGCGGTGCACGGTCCCGCCCCAGGTCTCGATCATCGCCCGCCGGTAGGGCTTCTGGTCGTAGGAGACGCCGACCATGAACACCTCGCACTCAAGCCCGAACATCTGGCAGGCGAGCGCGAGCGACGATCCCCACTGCCCGGCGCCGGTCTCCGTGGTCAGCTTGCGGATGCCCTCGGCCTTGTTGTAGTAGGCCTGCGCGACCGCGGTGTTGGGCTTGTGCGAGCCCGCGGGCGAGACGCCCTCGTACTTGTAGTAGATGTGCGCGGGCGTATCGAGCGCCTTCTCGAGGCGGCGCGCCCGCAGCAGCGGGGTCGGGCGCCAGAGCGCGTAGATCTCGCGCACCTCCTCGGGGATCTCGATCTCGGGCTCGGCCGACATCTCCTGCTCGATCAGCGCCATCGGGAAGAGCGGCGCGAGATCGTCGGGCTCAAGCGGCTCCTTGGTGCCCGGGTGGAGCGGCGGGTGGGGAGGGGGACCGAGGTCAGCCCCGAGGTTTACCCAAGCCGTCGGGATCTCGGACTCGGGAAGCTCGTACTTCGTCCGCTCGCTCACGCATGCACCTCCTGCCTCGGATTGGGGGCGCGATTCTATGCCCGACCCGCGCTTGGGCAAGCGGACGGATACGATCGCGCGCATGAGCGAGCAGCGCACCTGGACCGTTTACCTGGCCGGCGAGATCCACTCCGACTGGCGCGACCGCATCGCCGCTGGCGTGCGGGAGGCGGGTCTACCCGTCGAGCTCGTCGCGCCGGTCACCGACCACGCCGCCTCCGACGACGTGGGCGTCGACATCCTCGGCGCGGAGGAGGACAAGTTCTGGCACGACCACAAGGGCGCCGGCATCAACGCGATCCGCACCCAGACGCTCCTGCGGCGCGCCGACGTCGTCGTCGTGCGCTTCGGCGACAAGTACAAGCAGTGGAACGCGGCGTTCGACGCCGGCTACGCCGCCGCGCTCGGCAAGCCGATCATCACGCTGCACCCGCCGGAGCACGACCACGCGCTCAAGGAGATCAACCGGGCCGCGCTCGCGACGGCGCGCGAGCCCGAGCAGGTCGTCGAGATCCTGCGCTACGCGATCGCGAAGGACTGACGGGCTAGCGGTCGGACCGCACCGGAGCCGCGTGCTCGCGGGCGCGGCGCCCGTCGATGAAGGCGTCCATCCGCGCGAGCTTGCCGTCGCGCAGGCGCCAGACGTGGTGGACGACGACCTCCACGGGGCTCCCCGTCTTGTGGCTGTGCCCCGTGCCGCGGACGCGGGCGATCACGGTCTCGTCGTCGAGCGCCTCGCCCCCCAGGATCTCCCAGGAGAAGTCGTCCCAGGCGCTCGTGAACTCGCGCATATAGGCGGCGAACTCGTCCCGGCCGGTGCAGAGCTTGCGGCCCGGCACCTCGGCCGCCTCGTTCCAGACGAAGTCGTCTACGACCATCGCCAGGAGCCGCTCGAACTCGCGGCGGTTGAACGCCTCGTAGCCCCCGGCGAGAAACCCCATGACGCCGTTGTCCACGAGACGGCAGTATCACGACCGGCCCGCGCGGGTACAAACGACAACCGTCGCCGCGCGCTCGCTAACTTTCGGGCCGTCACCTCGGAGGGGTGGCAGAGTGGTTGAATGCGGCGGTCTCGAAAACCGTTAGTCGTCCTCAAGGGCGGCTCGAGGGTTCGAATCCCTCCCCCTCCGCTCATCTAGTCGCCGGTGACCATTCGCCGGTCGCCGGTTAGGCGGTGGCGCTGACAAGCTCGGTGAGGACGGCCGGGCGTGGTCTCCGTAGCGGGTTTGCGTACTCACGGCGTCCCGCATCGGCGTTTTGTATAAGGGTCCTGCCGTGCCCAGGAGCGAGGCGGGACAGGGCATCGTCCCCGGGCTGACCGAGTCGCGCGCCGCGGGGAGAGCTGAACGAAGGAGCCGGGCGGCCCTCGTCGCCTGCGCGAGCGCGATCCTGGCGCTGGGCGCGCTTGCCGGCGGATCGTCGGCCGCTGGGCGCGCACCCGATGCCGGGGAGCCCGGGTTCGGTTCCCGCTTCGTCGACGTCCGCTTCCGTGAGAACGCGGAGGTGCGCGGGAAGGGGGCCCGCCTGAGCGCAGCCGGGTCCGCCGAGCGGCGGGTCCGCGCCCTGCTCGACGCGGTCGGCGCGAGGAGAGCCAGGCCGCTCGTCCCGGGCGTCTCCCAGGAGAAGCTCGAGCGCATCGCGGAGCGAGTGGAGCGGCGCACGGGCGAGGACACGCCCGACCTCTCAGCCTGGTACCGGCTCGCGCTTTCCCGGGGAGGCGATGTCGAGGCGACGCTCGAGAAGCTCGAAAGCTCGCCGCTCGTGGAGGTCGCCGGGCCCGTCCCCGACGAGCCCCCGCCGCCTCCGGCCACGCCGGACTTCTCCGATCTCCAGACGTACCTGGACCCTGCGCCGGTCGGCGTCGGCTCTGAGCTTGCGTTCGTTGACCCGCGCACGCGGGGAGCGGGCGTCCGGGTGGTGGACGTCGAGGGACGGAGGACCACGAGGACCTGCAGCTTCCGCCGGGGGCCGATCTCGGCGGTGACGAGTTCGAGGAGCACTCGAGGTGGGAGGATCACGGAACCGCGGTGCTCGGGATCGTGGCCGCCCGCCACAACGGGTTCGGCGTCAGCGGCGGCATCCCAGACGCCGACGTCCGGGCGATATCGCCGATGGAGCGGACCGCCGATGGCACGACGTACAACCTCGCCGGCGCCCTGGGCTACCTGCTCGCCAACGAGCTCGTCGAGCCGGGCGACGTCGTCCTGATCGAGCAGCAGGCGCGGGGCCCGACCGAGGACCGGGACTACGTGCCGATCGAGTGGGAGCAAGCGGCATTCGACGCGATCAAGGCGCTGAGCGATGCGGGCATCGTCGTGGTCGAGCCCGGCGGCAACGGCGGCCAGGATCTGGACGACCCGGTGTTCGAGGGCCGCTTCGACCGCTCGGTTCGCGACTCCGACGCGATCATGGTCGGGGCGGGGGTGCCGCTCACGCGCGAGCCCCGGGACAGCACCTCGCGCGGCTCGCGCGTCGACCTGCAGGGGTACGGCGCGGACATCGCCACCACCGGCGGCAGCGTTCCCAACCTGCAGGACGGAGCCAAGCAGGTCCAGTACACGCGATCGTTCGGCGGCACGTCGGGCGCGAGCGCGATCGTCGTCAACGCCGTGGTCGCCGTCCAGGGCTATCTGAAGGCGACCGGCCGGGGGCCCTGGACCGCGGACGAGCTCGTAGCGCTCCTGCGCGCCACGGGCACGCCGCAGGGCGCCGTGGAGAAGGGTCAGATCGGCCCCTTGCCCGACATCGCCGAGGCCCTGCGCAGGATCGAGGTCGACCCGCCCCAGGTCGAGGCCGAGCTCCTTGGCGATCGAGTGGCGATCTCCGCCGACGACGGCTGGGGGAGCGGGGTCGACCGGATCGAGTACCGGGTCAACTACCGCGGCCGGATCGGCCGGTGGCGAAAGTACACGGAGCCCTTCGTCCCGACGAGGGCCGGCGAGATCGTCTACCGGGCCGTGGACGAGAACGGCAACGCAAGCAAGCCCGAAAGGCTGCTCATCGACCCCGACCTTTTGGCGCCCCTGCCGGAGACCCGCATCAAGGTCAAGCCGAAGCGGCCCGTCGCGCGCGGCAAGCGCCGTGCAAAGGTGCGCGTCGTGCTCACGTCGTCGAGGCCGCGCTCGACCTTCCGCTGCCGGCTCGACAAGCGAAGGTGGCGCTCCTGCAAACCGAGGTTCGCCTACCGCCTCAAACCGGGCCGGCACGTGATCAGGGCATACGCCATCGACGCCCTGGGCGACGCGGACCCGACACCCGCCAAGGTCCGGGTCAGGGTCAGGGCAAAGCGGGGGCGCTGAGCGGTCGCCAGTCGCCCGTCGCCGGCTAGGCAGCTCTGAGGAGTTCGGCGAGGACGACCGCGTTGTTGTGCTCTCGGTCGCGGGCTCCGTAGACGAGCGTAAGCGTTCCCTCTTGCGCGCGCCGGCGTAGCTCGGCGAGCTTTTCGGGGTGGCCCTCGAGTTCCGCGCGGTAGCGCGCTCGGAACTCGTCGAAGCGCGCGGGGTCGTGGCCGAACCACCGGCGCAGCTCCGCGCTCGGCGCGAGGTCGCGAGCCCAATCGTCAATCCGCAGCTCTTCCCGCTTGACGCCGCGAGGCCAGACGCGGTCGATCAGCACCCGATAGCCATCGCTTGCCGCAGGTGGGTCATAGGCGCGCTTGATGCGAACGTCGGTTGCCACACGGACGGTTTGCCCCGCGGCCGGGGCCCGGTAACTCGCGACGGGTGGCGCTCGACTCAGCCGGGCCGCGTCTTGATGGGGATCCCGGTGCCGATCGTGCTGATCGCCGCCGGGCTCGGCCTGCTCGACTGGGGCCCACCGGCTCGCGCGCGTCCGGTTCCGCGAGTCCGCGGTTTCGACGAGGGGATCGTATGAATCGCGGAGTGAGTCCGCGATTGCGACGATGGGGTCGTCGTTATCGCGGATTCGCGGTGCGCGGATCGGTGCCTATGTGATACATAGGCGCCATGAGCGAGGACCAGGGGTTGCTCCTAGGCGAAGCGGCGCGGGCGATCGGGGTCAGCGCCGACACGTTGCGGCGTTGGGACCGCGAGGGGAAGCTGCGCACCGTGCGCGACTCGGCGAACCGCCGGCGGGTGCCGCGCAGCGAGATCGAGCGGCTCTCTCGGCACCCGGAGCGCCACCGCGTCGGCGACTCGTTCTCGGCGCGCAACCGCTTCCCGGGGGTCGTGCGCTCGGTTGAGGTCGACGGCGTGATGGCGCTGGTCGAGATCGAGGCGGGGCCGTTCCTCGTCACCGCCGCGGTCACGCGCGACTCCGTCGAGGAGCTCGGGCTTGCGCCCGGCGTGCCCGCGACGGCCACCGTGAAGGCCACGTCCGTGATGGTCCAGAGGGCCGGGGGGTGATCCGGCTTGGGGCGTGCGCGCTGGCCGCGTTGACATCGCTGGCGGTCGGCTGCGGCGGGAACGGCGACGATCGCCCGGCGCTCGTGATCGCGGCGGCGGCGTCGCTCACCGAGGCGCTCGAGGCCTGCGCCGACGAGACGGGCGCGGAGCTGGGCGCGGAGCTGCGCTTCTCGTTCGCGGGCTCGGACGAGCTCGCTGCCCAGATCCGCCAGGGCGCCAGGATCGACGTCTTCGCCGCCGCCAACGCGCAGCTGCCTGCGGAGCTCCGGGAGGAGGGCCTGCTCGAGGAGCCCGTGGAGTTCGCGACGAACGAGCTCGTGCTCGCCGCGGCGCCGGATGCGGGGATCAAGTCGTTCGACCAGGCGGCGGAGCCCGGGGTCGTGCTCGTCATTGGCTCGGAGTCGGTCCCGGTCGGCGCCTACACCGAGGCGGCGCTCGGCCGGCTGCCCGAGGCACAGGCGGACGCGATCCGCGCGAACGTGCGCTCGCGCGAGCCCGACGTAAAAGGCATCGTTGGCAAGCTCACCCAGGGTGCGGCGGACGCGGGCTTCGTGTACGCCACCGACGTGCGCGCTGCCGGGGAGGCGCTCCGGCGGATCCCGCTGCCCCCGCGCGCGCGGCCGGTCGTGACGCTGGCCGCCGGCGCGGTGAGCGCGGCGCGCGAGCCGGAGCTGGCCCACCGCTATGTGGAGGGGCTCACCGACGGTCCCTGCGCTGACGCGCTCGCGGACGCGGGCTTCGGGCCGCCATGAGCTCGCGGCGCGCGTTCGCCCTCGCGCTCGGCGTGTGCGCCGGCCTCGTCGTGCTCTTCCTCGCGCTGCCCGTGGTGGCGATCTTCGTCGACTCGAGCCCCGGCGCCCTGCTTGAGAGCCTCGGCGAGGAGGGCGCCCTCGACGCGCTCTGGCTGAGCCTGCGCTGCACGGCGATCGCGATCGCGATCGTCCTCGTCGCCGGCACTCCGGCCGCGTACCTGATCGCGACGCGCTCGTTCCGGGGCAGGGCGGCCGTGATCACCGCGATCGAGCTGCCACTCGTGCTGCCGCCCGCGGTGGCCGGGATCGCGCTGCTCGCCTCGCTCGGGCCGTCGGGGATCCTGGGCGGGGCGATCGAATCCGCGGGCATCCGGCTCTCGCTGGCCACGGCGGGAGTGGTGGTTGCCCTCGTCTTCGTCTCCGCGCCCTTCTACGTGCGCCAGGCGATCGCGGCCTTCGGCGCCGTGGACCGCACGCTGCTCGACGCCTCGCGCACGCTCGGCGTCTCCGAGGCACGCAGCTTCGCGCGCGTGATGATCCCGGCGGCCGCTCCCGGTCTCGCCGCCGGCACGGCGCTCGCGCTCGGGCGCGCGCTCGGCGAGTTCGGCGCGACATTGATGTTCGCCGGCTCGTTCCAGGGGATCACCCAAACGGTCCCGCTGGCGATCTACGACCGCTTCGCGACCGACTTCGACTCGGCGCTCGCGCTGTCTGCGGTGCTGGTCGCGGTCTCGGCGGCGATCCTGCTCGCGGTGAAGCTGCTCGTGCGCGGTGAGCCGCTCGGCGGCTGGGGCACGAGGTGAGCCCGCGGTGTTGAGCCTCGCCGCGCGCACGACCCTGGGCGACACGGAGCTCGACGTCGAGCTCGAGGTCGAGCCGGGGGAGTGCCTGGCGCTCGCCGGCCCCTCGGGCGCGGGCAAGACGAGCGTGCTGCGCGTCGCCGCCGGGCTGCTGCGCCCGCGCGCAGGGCGGGTCGCGGTGGGCGCGCGGGTCTGGCTCGACACCGAGCGCGGGGTGGACGTGCCGCCCGAGGAGCGGCGCTGTGGCTACGTGTTCCAGGACTACGCGCTCTTCCCGCACCTGAGCGCGTGGCGGAACGTCGCCTACCCGCTGCGCCGCCTGCCGCGCGCCGAGCGCCGCTGGCGGGCGCTGGAGCTGCTCGATCGCTTCGGGCTCGCCGCGCGCGCCGACGCCCACCCCGCGACGCTCAGCGGCGGCGAGCGCCAGCGCGTCGCCCTGGCGCGGGCGCTCGCGCTCGAGCCGCAGCTGATCCTGCTGGACGAGCCGCTCGCCGCGCTCGACGCCCGCACCCGCGCGAGCGCCGCGCGCGAGCTCGCCGCCGTCCTGCGCGAGACCCCGGTGCCGGCGATCCTCGTCACCCACGACTTCACCGAAGCGGCGCAGCTCGGCGACCGCGTCGCGGTGATCGACCGGGGGCGCATCGTCCAGCAGGGCAGCCCGAGCGAGCTCGCCGCGGCGCCGCGCTCGGCGTTCGTCGCCGACTTCACCGGCGCGGTGGTGCTCGCCGGCACGGCGCGCCCCGGGCCCGACGGGCTCACCCGCGTCGAGCTCGAGGGCGGTGGCGAGGTCGCGAGCACCGATGCGGGGGAGGGGCCGGTGTGGGCGAGCGTGTATCCGTGGGAGATCACGGTCGAGCCCGCCGGCGAGAAGCCGCACGGCTCGGCGCTCAACTGGGTCGAGGCCGAGGTCCTGACCGTGACCGAGGTCGGCAACCGGGTGCGCCTGGGGCTGGCCGGGCCGCAGCCGCTCGCCGCCGAGGTCACGGCCGGGTCGGTCGAGCGGCTTCGGCTGCGGCCCGGCGCCCGGGTCGTCGCGACCTGGAAGGCGACCGCGACCCGGCTCGTCCCGCACTGAGCGCCGCGCCCGCGACTTCAACGCTTGGTGGGATCAACCGTCGAGGTGTCGACCTCGAACGCGACCTTCGCGACATCGACCTTTCGCGGGATCAACCGTTTGAATGTCGCGGTCGCGCGTGGGGCCTCAGGCTTGGCCAGCCGCGACCGGGACCTCGTCCTCGAGCCCCTCGCAGGCTTCGAGCGGCATCCGCGCGCGCACCGTGGTCCCGTTCCCGGGGCGGCTCTCGATCTCGAACTCGCCGTCGAGCGCGTTCACGCGGTCGGCGAGGCCGCGCAGGCCGGTGCCGCTGTTCGCGTCGGCGCCACCGCGCCCATCGTCGGCCACCTCGACCGCGAGCACGTCGTCGGCGAGCGTGACGTTCACGCTGGCGCGCTCTGCCTGGGCGTGCTTCGTGGCGTTCGTGAGCGCCTCGGCCACGATGAAGTACGCGGTCATCTGCAGCGCGGAAGGCGCCTCGGTCGCCTCGTTCGCCACGGCGAGGTCGACGGCCATCGGCGCGTTCCCCGCGAGTGCCTCCAGGGCCGCGCGCAGGCCGCGCTCGCTGAGCACGCTCGGGTGGATGCCGCGGGCGAGCTCGCGCAGCTCGGTGAGCGTGTCGCTGAGCTCCGCGCGAACCTCGGCGAGCTCGCGGGCGAGCTCGGTCTCGGGCTCGACGCGCCGCTGGAGCAGCTCGAGCCGCAGGGCGAGCGAGATCAGCCGCTGCTGCGCGCCGTCGTGGAGGTCGCGCTCGATGCGCCGGCGAGCGGCGTCGGCGGCGGCGACGATGCGCGCCCTCGACGCGGCGAGCTTCTCGCGCGCGTCCGCGTTGGCGAGCGCCGCGGTCACCAGCTCCGCGAACCCCGCCACCCGGTCCTCGACGCCGGGCTCGAAGCCGTTGGGCGTCGAGCTCACGACCATGATCCCGCCCCAGATCCGACCGGAGACGACGATCGGGGCGCCGACCACCGAGAGCATGCTGCGCTCGCGCAGCCGCTGGGCGAGCTCGCCCTCGACCTTGGAGTAGTCGTCGACGCGCTGGGGCTTCCCGGTCCGGTGGATCTTGCCGGTGACGGTGTTGGGGTCGATCGGGATGCGCTCGCCCACCGGGAAGGTGGGCTCGTCACGCGCCGACCAGACGCCGACCACGGTCGCCATGCCGTCGTCGTCGTAGCGGATCACGTCGGTGCTCAGGACGTCGAGGAGTCGCCCCAGCTCAACGCAGACGCGGTGGAAGAGCGTGCTCGCCGGCGTGTCCTGCGCGACCATCGTCGCGACGCGCCGCAGGGCCGCCTGCTCGGCGAGGAGCCTACGCAGGCGGGCGGGATCGCTGTCCTCGGTCATACCCTGGGTCGAAGGTAGCAGCGCGCCGCCGCGCCGTGCGCCTGCGCCTCTAGCATTGCCGCGTGGCCTCCTGGCAGCGGTTCGAAGAGGAGGCGCCTGAGCTCGCGGCCAAGGCCCGCGGGTTCCTCGAGGCGCGCGTACACAAGACGATCGCGACGCTGCGCGTCGACGGCTCACCGCGGATCAGCGGGATCGAGGCCTTCTGGGCGGGCGGCGAGCTGCTTTTCGGCTCGATGCCCAACGCGCGCAAGGCGATCGACCTGCAGCGCGACCCGCGTTTCGCCCTACACAGCGGCTCGATCGACCCGCCGGAGTGGGAGGGGGACACCAAGCTCAGCGGCCGCGCCGTCGAGATCACCGACCCAGAGGAGCGCATCCGCCTGTTCCGCACGCGGGGATCCGACCCGCCCTCGCCCCAGTCGCACCTCTTCCGCGCCGACCTCGCCGAGGTCTCCACGGTCAGTCTGAACCCCGAGCGCACCAAGCTCGTGATCGAGCTCTGGAAGCCGGGGCAGGGCGTGCGGCGCATGGAGCGCGCCTAACGCTCCGTCGCCGTCGCGATCGCCCACCAGTCGGGGCGGGTAGCCGGCCCTGCGCGGCATCCCCGTTTAATCCCTGCTACTTTGCTCGGGATTATTAGGCCTCCCTAATGGGGCGAGGCCTCTCCTCCCACCCTCAGAAAGGACGAAGCTTGCGACCGAATCGCATCTCCCTCCCCGTGCTCGCGATCGCCGCCCTGGCCGCGCTCGCCCTGGTTGCCTGCGGCTCTGAGGCCGGCGGCGTCAGCGAGGCGGACGGCGACGCCGCTTGGTCGTTCACCGACGGCTCGGGTAAGACCGTTGAGCTCGACGCGCGGCCGCAGCGCATCATCGCGCACGCGACCGCCGCGGCATCGCTGCTCTCGTTCGGCATCCGCCCGGTCGGCATCTACGCGGACACGCCGATCGAGGACGATCCCGGCCTTGAGCGGTTCGACCTCGAGGGCATCGAGATCCTCGGCGAGACCTGGGGCGAGATCGACGTCGCGAAGGCGGCCGAGCTGCAGCCCGACCTGATCGTCGCCGACTACTGGCCGCCCGAGGACGCCTACAGCGGCTTCGAGGAGGGCGTCAAGGAGAAGAGCAAGAAGCTGGCCGAGCTTGCCCCTGTCGTGGGCGCTGCCCAGGGCGAGTCGGTCGTGAAGCTGATCGAGACCTACGAGAGGCTGGCCGAGAGCCTGGGCGCCGACACCGACAGCCCCGAGATCGCCGCGGAGAAGGAGCGCTTCGAAAAGGCAGTGGAGAACTTCGAGAAGGTGACCGCGGAGAAGAGGGGCATCACCGCCCTCGCGGTCTCCCCGACGCCCGACCTGCTCTACGTCGCGGTCCCGGAGCACGCCCCCGAGCTCCTCGACTTCACCCGCTGGGGGCTTGAGGTGATCGTCCCGGACGATCCCGACCAGAAGCTCCCCTACTGGGAGAACCTGAGTTGGGAGAACGCCGACAAGTACCAGCCCGACCTGCTGCTGATCGACGACCGCAACTACCCGGACAACCTGCGCGACGCCGAGAAGCAGCCGACCTGGGAGTCGATCCGCGCCGCCAAGGAGGGCGCGATCGTGCCCTGGCCGGGCTACTGGCTCCACACCTACGCGGACCTCGCCGAGCAGCTCGAGCGGATGGCGAAGGAGATCGAGAAGCTCGACCCGAGCCTGGGCGACGAGTGAGCTAGGGCGGTGGCGTTCGCGGCGACACTCAGGGGCAGGGGGCTCGCGGCCGGGTTGGTCGCTCTCGCCGCGCTGCTCGCCCTGCTCTGCGTCGCCAGCATCGCCGTCGGCTCGCGCTCGATCGACTTCGCCACCGTCGTTTCCACGCTCACCGGCGAGGGCGGCGGCACGGACACCGAGACCGCGGTCATCAACGACATCCGCGTCCCGCGCACGCTGCTCGGGCTCTTGGTGGGCGCGGCGCTCGGGCTCGCGGGCACGCTGCTTCAGGGCGTCACGCGCAACCCGCTCGCCGACCCGGGGATCATGGGCCTGAGCGCAGGCGCGTCGGCGTTCGTGGTGCTCGGCGTCGCGCTCCTCGACATCCGTCAGCTCACCGCGTACGTGTGGCTCGCGTTCGCGGGCACGGCCGCGGCGGCCGTGCTCGTCTACGCGATCGCGTCGATGGGCCGGGACGGGCCGACCCCGGTGAAACTCGCGCTCGCCGGCGCTGCCGTGGCGGCCGGGATGTGGTCGCTCACGACCGGGGTGGTGATGAGCGACCTCGACGCGCTCAACGAGATGCGGTTCTGGCAGGTGGGCTCGCTCGCCGGGCGCAACTTTCCCGTGCTCGAGCAGGTCGCCCCGTTCATCCTCGTCGGCGTGGCGCTCGCGCTCGCCTGCGGGCGCTCGCTGAACGCGCTCGCGCTCGGCGACGAGAGCGCTCGCGCCCTTGGGCAGCGCGTCACGCTCACCCGCGTCGGCATCCTGGCCGCGGTCACGATCCTCTGCGGGGCGGCGACCGCGGCGTGCGGGCCGATCGTGTTTCTGGGCCTGCTGGTCCCGCACATGGCGCGGGCGATCTGCGGCCCCGACTACCGCTGGATCCTCCCGTACTCGGTCGTGCTGGCGCCGATCGTGCTGCTCGCCGCTGACGTGATCGGGCGCTTCGTGATGTCCCCGGGCGAGCTCGAGGTCGGCGTGGTTTTGGGCGTCGTGGGCGCCCCGTTCTTCGTGGCGCTCGTCCGCTACCGCGACTTGGCCGAGCTGTGAGCGAGATGGACGAGATCCGTACCTCCGGAGCCCGGGCGCTCGCGCTGCCGCGTCCGGCCTTCGCGATCGCCCGGCCCCGCCTGCGGCGCGCCGCCCTGGTGACGGGGGCCTTGGGAGCGGTGACCGCGGCGCTGTTCTTGGCGACCCTGTCGGTCGGCAGCGCGTACATCCCGCTCCCCGACGTGCTGCGCTCGCTGTCGGGGGTCGGCTCGAACCCGGGCCTCGACTTCCTCGTGCTCGACCTGCAGCTCCCGGTCGCGCTGTCGGCAGTGCTCGCGGGCGGAGCGTTCGGCCTGGCGGGGGCGATCTTCCAGCGCCTGCTCCAGAACCCGCTCGCCGCGCCCGATCTGATCGGCATCTCGTACGGCGCGAGCGCGGCCGCGGTGTTCGCGATCCTGATCCTGAACCTCACCGGGCTCGCGATCTCGGGCGCCGCACTGATCGGCGCGCTGGCGGGGGCCGGCCTGATCTACGCGCTCGCCTGGCGGGGCGGGATCAGCGGCTACCGGCTGATTCTGATCGGGATCGGCGTTTCGCAGTTCCTGCTGGGTGTGGTGCTCTACTTGACCGCGCGCGCCGAGCTCCACGACGCGCGCGAGGCGATGCATTGGCTCGTGGGGTCGGCTGGTCGTGCCGACTGGACCGAGATGTACGTGCTGGCCGGCGGGCTCTGCCTGCTCGTGCCGGTCGCCTGGGCGCTGATGCGCTCGCTGCGGGCCCTGGAGCTCGGGGACGACGCGGCCCGTGCGCTCGGCGCGCGCGTCGAGACGGTGCGGCTGGGGCTGATCGCAGTCGGCGTGACGCTCGTGGCGCTGGCCACGGCCGTGGCTGGGCCGCTCTCGTTCGTGGGCCTGGTCGCGTGGCCGGTGGCGCGCCGGCTGCTCGGGTCGGGCGAGGGCGGGGTGCTGGCGGTGTCGTTCGTCGGCGCGATCATCGTGCTGACCGCCGACCTGATCTCCCAGCAGCTTTTGCCAGTGGCGCTGCCCACCGGTGTGGTCACGGGTGCCGTGGGCGCTCCGTATCTGCTCTGGCTTCTGGCGACGATGAACCGAGGAGGGATCCGCGGGTGAGCTTCACCAACGGGAACGGGCGCCGCAACGAAGCCGGGCCGCGGCTGTGGGCCGACGGGCTCACGCTCGGCTACGCCGACGGCGAGGTCGTGCACGCGGTCGACCTCGTGATCCCGGATGGCAAGGTGACGGCGATCATCGGCGCGAACGCGTGCGGCAAGTCCACGCTGCTGCGCGGGCTGGCGCGCCTCTTGGCGCCTCGCCGCGGGGTCGCCTACCTCGACGGCAAGGCGATCCACACGATGCGCACCCAGCAGGTGGCGCGCGAGCTCGGCATGCTGCCGCAGTCGCCGGGCGCCCCGGACGGGATCACGGTCCGTGACCTGGTAGCTCGCGGGCGCTACCCGCACCAGGGCCTCTTCCGCCAGTGGACGCGCGCGGACGAGGAGGCCGTGGAGGCGGCACTCGGAGCGACCGACACGGCGGCGCTCGCCGACCGGCGCGTGCAGGACCTCTCCGGCGGCCAGCGCCAGCGGGTGTGGGTCGCGATGGCGCTCGCGCAGGACACCGACCTGCTCCTGCTCGACGAGCCGACCTCCTACCTGGACATCAGCCACCAGATCGAGCTGCTCGACCTGCTCGCCGACCTCAACCGCGAGCGCGGCAAGACCATCGTCGCCGTCCTGCACGACCTGAACCTCGCCTGCCGGTACGCGCACCGGGTCGTCGCGATGAAGGACGGGCGAATCTACGCGGAGGGCGAGCCGGACGAGGTGGTCACGCCGGAGAACGTGCGCGAGGTGTTCGGCCTCGAGTGCGAGGTGATCCCCGACCCGCTCACCGGCACGCCGATGGTCGTGCCGCGCGGCCGACACGCCCCGGCCAGGAGCGCGGTGTGAGCGGCGCCGCCGTCGCGCAGAGCCCGGCGCGCGACGCCCTCGACGCGCTGGCGTCGGCGAGCGCCAAGGACTTCGCGCCCGACCTGCGGGTGTTCGAGGAGCCCGAGGACGGCTGGCTCGCGCTCGCCGAGCTCGCCGATCCGAACCACCGACGCGCGAACCACGCGCTGATCGCGCGCTCGATGGGCGAGGGCGCGCCCCGCACGATCCCCGAGCTCTGGGAGCTCGAGGCCGTCGCCTGGTACGCGGGCGTGGTGGCGGCCGGGTGCCTCTTGCGCGGAGTGCCTGTTCCCGAGCTCCGCCCCGAGGAGACCTGGGCGCACGTGGGGGAATGGGGGCGAGCCGCAGGGCTCGCTGTGCGCTCCGACGCGCGGTGCGTCCCGGGCGTCGGGGCGGCACGAGCCGCCGTGCGCCGCGCCTGCGCGCCGCTTGTCGATGCCGCGCGTCCCGGGCGCCGGCGGCTGCTGTGGGGACACGTCGGCGACAGCGTGGCCGACGCGCTGCTTTGGTGCGCGGAGGCGCTGGGCGCGGGGGAGGCGCGTCGCGAGGATGTCGGCGCGCGGCTGCTCGGGCCCGGCGAGCCCTGGTCGGTGCCGCTCGTATGCGGTGAGGACGGCGCGCACCAGCGGCGCACCTGTTGCCTGAGCTACCGGGCGGAGCCGGACAGCTATTGCCCCGGCTGTCCGCACGCGCGCAAGCGCGTCGCTTCGGCCGAGTAGCGCGCTGGCCTAGGATGCGGGTGTGGCCTCCGAAGCGCCCGCGCCCACCGAGGAGGAGCTCGCCCACCTGTTCGACACGGTCGTCGGCGCCGTCGTGCTGCGGGTCGGCGACCTGGAGACGCAGCGGCGCCTCTACGAGCAAGCGCTGGGGCTGAGGGCAAGCGAGGCCGGCGACGGCGTCGTGGAGCTCGCCGACGCCGAGGGCCGTGTGCTCATGCGGCTCGACGCGACCCGCTCGGCGGGCGCCGCGCCCGCGCCCTTCCCGCGCACCGGGCTCTACCACACGGCCTTCCGCTTCGCCGACCGCGCCGCGCTCGGGGCGGCGACCAAGCGCGCGTACGAGGCGCGCGCGGTCTTCCAGGGCGCCTCGGACCACGGCGTCTCGGAGGCCGTGTACCTGCAGGACGCGGAGGGCAACGGGATCGAGATCTACCGCGACCGCCCCTACGAGGAGTGGCCGCCGGGCGAGCCGGGCAAGGTCGGGATGTTCACGGCGCCGCTGGACATCGCGGCGCTCGTTCGCGACTCGGCGGACACCCCGGAGGTCGCCCGCTGCGACATCGGGCACATCCACCTGATGGTCTCCGACATCGAGCGGACCATGGACTTCTACACGCAGGTGGTGGGCCTCGACGAGCGCCAACGCTTCGGGCCCGCGGCCGGGTTCCTCGCCGAGGGCCTCTACCACCACCACGTCGGCGCGAACACCTGGCACAGCCGGGGCGCCTCGGCGCCGCCCGAGGCCGCGCCGGGCCTGGACGGCTACGAGCTGCGGCTGCGCTCGCCCGAGCGCGTAGCGGCCGCCGCCGAGCGGCTCGAGGCGGCCGGCATCGAGGTGGTGCGCGAGAACGGCGCGGTCACGTTCCGCGACCCGGACTCGATCCGGGTGACGCTCCGCGCGCGGGGCTAGGCCGCTCCGCATCGCGAGTTCGCGGCTGGGGCGCCCCGGGAGCCCCAGGTGGGATTTCGGGGGCGTTACCGAGCGCCGCTTTCGAAGGTCGTCTCGCCCTCCGTGCGCTTGCCCGCGCCCACGTTCAGGGGGTGGTGGCAGGCGGCCTCTTGGCGGGGGCGGTGCTCCTCGAGCTGAGGCTCGACCTCCGAGCAGATCTCGGTGGCGTAGGGGCAGCGGGTGTGGAAGCGGCATGCCTCGGGCGGGTTGGCGGGGGAGGGCACGTCGCCCTCGAGCACCTGCCGCTTGCGGTTTGCGTTCGCGCGCGGATCGGGAATCGGGACCGCCGAGAGCAGCGTCTCGGTGTAGGGATGGACGGGGCGCGAGCAGACCTCCTCGGAGGGCCCGAGCTCGACGATCTTGCCGAGGTACATGACCGCGATCCGGTCGGCGATGTGCCTCACGACGCCCAGGTCGTGGGCGACGAACAGGTAGGTGAGGTTGAACTCGTCCTGCAGGTCCTCGAGCAGATTGATGATCTGCGCCTGGATCGACACGTCGAGCGCAGAGACCGGCTCGTCGGCGATGATCAGCTTCGGGCGCAGGGCGAGGGCGCGCGCGATGCCGATGCGCTGGCGCTGGCCGCCGGAGAACTCGTGCGGGAACCGGTTCGCGTCCTTCGCGCTCAACCCGACGAGCTCGAGCAGCTCGTCGACCCGCTTGCGCAGCTCCGCACCGCGGGCGACCTTGTGCAGCGCGAGCGGCTCGCCGACGATCTGGCTCACGCGCTTGCGCGGGTTGAGCGAGGCGTAGGGGTCCTGGAAGATGATCTGCATCTCGCGGCGCAGCGCGGTGAGCTCGCGACCCCGCAGGTCCTGGATCTCGCGCCCCTCGAACAGGATCTTCCCCGCGGTCGGGTCGAGCAGGCGCATGATCGTGCGCGAGAGCGTCGACTTGCCGCAACCCGACTCGCCGACGAGCCCGAGCGTCTCGCCGCGCCGGATCGAGAAGCTGACGCCATCGACCGCGCGCACGCGGCCGATCTCGCGGTCGAAGATCACCCCGGCCTTGATCGGGAAGTGCTTCTTGAGGTCGACGACCTCGACCAGCGGGGTCTCGCCCGCTTCGGTGCGCCCCTCGGTGCGCGGCGCCGTGCTCACGCCGCCTCCAAGCCGATCTCGCCGCCCTCGACCACCCGCTTCGCGCGCTTTTCGTCGGGCGAGAGCCAGCAGCGGTCCGCGTGCGCCGGGTCGCCCGCGCGCGGCTCGAGTGGCGGCTCGATCGCGCAGCGGTCGAACGCGTGCGGGCAGCGCGGGCGGAACTTGCAGCCCGTCGGCAGCGCGAGCGGCGACGGCGGCTGCCCCTTGATCTGCGCCAGCTTCGCGGCGCGCGGGCGGTCCATGCGCGTGATCGACCCCAAAAGCCCCCACGTGTAGGGGTGCTGCGGGTCGTAGAAGAGCGCGTCCAGCGGCGCCGACTCCACGGCGCGCCCCGCGTACATCACGAGCACCCGGTCGGCCACCTCGGCGATCACGCCCAAATCGTGGGTGATCATGATCACCGCCATCCCGAGCCGGTCACGCAGCTCCTTGATCAGCCCGAGGATCTGCGCCTGCGTGGTCACGTCGAGAGCCGTCGTCGGCTCGTCGGCGATCAGGACGTCGGGCTCGTTGGCGAGCGCCATCGCGATCATCGCGCGCTGGCGCATCCCGCCGGAGAACTCGTGCGGGTACTCGTCGAGCCGCCGGCGGGCGTCGGGGATGCCGACCATCTCGAGCAGCTGCGCGGCCCGCTCGGCCGCCTCCTCCTTGCGCACGTCGCGGTGGACCTGGATCGCCTCGATGAGCTGCTTGCCGACCGTGTAGAAGGGGTGCAGCGAGGAGAGGGGGTCCTGGAAGATCATCGAGATCCGGTTGCCGCGCAGCTCGCGGAGCTCCTCCTCGTCGAGGGTGATCAGGTCGCGCCCGTCGAAGTCGGCGCGTCCCGAGATCGTCGTGTCCGGCCCCCGCGTGAGCCCGAGGATCGAGAGGTTGGCGACGCTCTTGCCCGACCCCGACTCGCCGACGATGCCGAGGATCTCCCCAGGGCGCAGGTCGAACGACAGCCCGTCGACCGCGCGCAGCTCGCCGGCGTCGGTCTGGAAGGTCACCGTCAGCCCGCTGACGGAGAGCAGGTGTTGCGGCTGCGCCGCGCTCACGTGTAGCGGACCCTCGGATCCAGGTACGCGTAGAGGATGTCGACGATCAGCGAGAGGATCACGATGAAGAACGCCCCGAAGAGCACGATCCCCTGGATCAGCTCGTAGTCGGATTGGCCGATCGCCGAGGCCAGCTCCCCGCCGATGCCGGGGATGTTGAAGACGGTCTCGGTGAGGATCGCGTTGCCGGCGAGCAGAACGCCGATGTCGATGCCGAGCAGCGTGACCACCGGCGTGAGCGCGCTGCGCAGGCCGTGGCGGCGGACGACCAGGCCCTCGGGCACGCCCTTGGCGCGCGCCGTGCGGATGTAGTCCTCGGACATCACCTCGATCATCTGCGAGCGGATGTAGCGGGCGTAGATCGCCGCCGTCGCGCTCGCAAGCACGATCCACGGCAGGATCATCGCGCTGACCTTGCCCATGAACGTGGTCGCCTCCGAATAGGCGCCGATCCCCGGAAAGATCGAGATCAAGCCGACGTCCTGGGCGAACAGATACAGCGCCACCAGCCCGAGCCAGAAGACCGGAGCGGAGATCAGCGTGAGCGTCGCGATCATGGTCGTGCGATCCAAAAGCGAGCGCCTTCGGATCGCCGAGATCACCCCGACCGGGATCGCGATCGCGAGCCACAGGATCACCGCCCCGAGCGTGAGCATGAGCGTCGCCGGCAGGCGGTCGAAGATGATGTCGCGCACCGGGGCGTTGTTCTGGAAGATGCTCGTGCCGAGGTCGAACTCGGTGACGACCCCCTCGACGTAGCGGGCGAAGCGCACGTAGATCGGGTCGTCGAGGCCGTAGCTCTGGCGGATCGCCTCGATCTGTTCCACCGAGGCGCCGCGGCCCGCGCGCAGCTGCGCCGGATCGGCGGTCGGCAGGACGTTGAAGATCACGAAGATGACCGCCATCACGATGAACAGCAGCGCGACCGCCCAGAGCAGGCGTCTTGCGATGTAGCGGAGCATCGTGCGGTGGTCGGTGGCGGTGGGTGCGTGAGGGGCCCGCCGCGGCCGGCGGGCCCCTCATCGCGGTGTCTCTTCCTTTACCTCACTCGGCCTTCAGCGACGTGAACGACAGGTCCCAGTTCGCGTTGAACAGGTTGATCACGCCGGCGACATCAGCCGACTGGATGTTCACCTGGTTGTCCCAGATGTAGGGCACGGCCGCGGCCTGCTCGGTGATCATCTTGTCGATCTCGCCCCAGGCCTGGGCACGCTCCTCCTCGTCGGCGATGAGCGTCGCCTCGTCGATCGCCTCGTTGATCTCCGGGACGTCGAGCTGCGGCCAGTTGACGTTGTTCGACGGCTGGATCTGGTCGCCGGAGAACGTCGGCTGCAGCATCGACTGCGGGTCGTTGAAGTCCTTCAACCAACCCACGCTCGGGCAGACGTTCGGCGCGGCCTTCGGGTTCCCGCAGAAGCGGGTGTACATGATGTCCCGCGCGACGCCGCGCGTCTGCGGCTCGAAGCCGAGCGCCCGGAGGGCGTCCTCGAAGACCGCCGTGGTCTCCTTGTCGGGAGAGGCGCCGTCGCCCACGATGGTGACGGTGCAGTCGCCCTCGCACATGCCGGACTCGTAACCGGCCTCGCGCATGTACTCCTTGGCGAGCTCGATGTCGCCCTCGGGCTTGGCGAGGAAGTCGACGCCCGTGCCCTCAACACCGCCCGCTTCCTCGAAGCCGGGGAAGTTCGGCGGGATGAAGTGCGTGGCGACCGAGCCGACCAGCTCACCGCCGCGCGTGTTGCGCATCGCGACGCGGTCCGACGCGGCCACGACCGCCTTGCGGACGTTGATGTCGTCGAACGGCGGCGCCTGCGTGTTGAGCGCGATGTAGCGGTTGCCGCCGCTCGGCGTCGCCGTCAGCTGCCCCGGCTCGGCGTTCTGCGCCGCCTCCTGGATCACGTTCGGCGGCGGCGTCAGATCGCCGTTGATCTGCGCCGAGCCGTCGAGGATGCGGCGCGACGCCGAGGCGGTGTCGGCGAAGCCCTCGCGGATCGTGATCGAGTCGAGGTAGGCGGGCCGCCAGTCGGTCTCCGGGTCCCAGTTGGGGTTGCGGACTAGCCTGATCTCGCGGCCCGGCTTGTAGCCGACCAGCTCGCCCTCCGCGTTGTTCTCGACCATGTACGGACCGGTGAACACCACGTGCTCGCCGTAAGTCGACGGGTTCTGGGCGTCGAACTCCTGCGCGTACTCCTCGGGGACCGGGGCGCTGATCGGCAGCGAGAGCGCCTGGATCACGGTCGCCGCGGTCGGACGCTCGAGCTCGATCATGAGCGTCTTGTCGTCCGGGGTCTTGATGCCCTCGATGTCCGGGGCGCCGCCGGTCGGGTTCTGCTGGGCCTGCTTCTGGGCCTGTTTGAAGCCGACCACGTCGCCCAGGTACGAGGGCAAATACGCCGTCGCCACGCCGGGCAGCAGCCCGCGCTCGATCGCGTACTTCACGTCGGCGGAGGTGACCTCGCGGTCGACCGGCGGGCTGAACTTCACGCCGTCCCGGATCGTGAACGTGATCGTCTTGTTGTCCTCCGAGATCTCGGGCTCCTCGGCGGCGAGATCGGGGCTGGGCTCGGTGGTGTCGTCGGGCTGCCAGCCCATCAGCGTGCGATGGGCCGCCGAGGTCACCATGTACGTGAACTGGTAGTACGCCGGCCCTGGGTCCATGTAATCGACGTCGTCGGTCGCCAGCACGGTGAGGTCGCCGCCCTCCTGAGCGTTCTCGGGGGGAGCCGTGGGAGCGGCGAACTCCTCTGGGATGCCGGTCTCGCCGGCGGCGCTGGCGCCGTTCCCACCCTCGTCATCGTCATCGCCCCCGCAGGCGGGGATCGCGATGGCGATGGCGAGCGCCAGAAGCGCGAGCAGCCAGGGGTGCCTTCGCATGTTGCGTCCTTTCGGTTCGGTTGCCGGTTTCGGGGGTTCTCGGAAGAGCGTGATGCCGATCACGACTTCCGCGTCCTTGGATTCAACGCGTCTTGCAGCGCGTCGCCGATCAAGTTGAAAGCGAGGACCGTGAGGACCAGGGCGAGCCCCGGGAAGGTCATGTACCACCACTGGTCCTGGAAGTTGTCGCTGGCGTCGTCGATCATCTGGCCCCAGCTGGGCTCGCCGGTGACGCCGACGCCGAGGAACGAGAGCGCCGCCTCGTACAGGATCACCTGCGGGATCAGGATCGAGGAGTAGACGATGATCGGCGCGGCGAGGTTGGGGAGGATCTCGCGGAAGATGATCCGCGTGTTGGAGGCGCCGAGCGAGCGCGCCGCCTCGACGAACTCCTTCTCGCGCAACGACAGCGTCTGGCCGCGCACGATCCTCGCCATGTAGGTCCAGCTCGTGAACGCGATCACGAAGATCACGACTCCCAGGCCGGGTTTGAGCAGGCCGCCGAAGCATCCGCCGCCCTCCGAGCCCGCGGCCGCGACCGTGCACGCCGCGGCGAGGCCCGTGGCGAGGAGCAGGTAGGGGACGGCGAGCAGCACGTCGACGCTGCGCGAGATCACCGTGTCGACCCAGCCGCGGAAGTACCCGGCGAGCAGGCCCGCGATGACGCCGGCGACAGCGGCGATCAGCGTGGCCGAGAAGGCGACGATCAACGACACGCGGGCGCCGTAGATGACGCGGCTGAAGATGTCGCGGCCGATCTGATCGACGCCGAACCAATGCTCGGACGAGGGGCCGGTCGGCGTGGCGAAGACCGGGTCAAGGGCGGCGGTGTCGCGCTCCTCGGGGCCGGGCGCGCCCGCCAGGTCCACGACGACGGGCGCCGCGATCGCAACCAGGATCAGAAAAACGACAAAGCCCAGCGCGACCAGGGCCAGCCGGTCCTCGCGAAAGCGCTGCCAGAGCAGTCGCCACGGATTCTGTTCTTGTGGTTCGGCCACCAGATCCCCACTTCCAGGGATGCTGGTCGGCGTCTGATCCTGGACGGAACTCTCCAAAGATCCTCTCTCTCGCCCACCCCGGGCGGCTCCGCAAACCCTAATACCGCGAACAGTCGCTTGGGAAACCGTCGCGCTCTAGGCTGGGGCGGCGATGAGCGAGACGATCACCTGGGAGCAGTTCGCCGCGGTCGACATGCGGGTCGGCCGCATCGTTGAAGTCGAGGATTTCCCCGAGGCCAGGCGGCCGGCCTGGAAGCTGCGGATCGACTTCGGCCCCGAGATCGGGGAGAAGCGTTCGTCCGCGCAGATCACGCACTACTCGCGCGAGGAGCTGCTTGGCCGCTTGGTCGTCGCCGTCGTCAACTTCCCGCCCAAGCAGATCGGGCCGTTCCGCTCCGAGGTGCTGGTCCTGGGAGCGCTGGACGAGCAGCGCGGGGTGGTGCTGCTGCAGCCCGACGGCGAGGCGGAGCTGGGCTCGCGGATCGCCTGAGCGCGGCGCGGCCCCTGTGCGGCGCGGGCTCAGTCGCCCTCCGCGTCGTACGCGACCTCGACGTGCCGGACCGCCACGGCGATGAACGGACGGCGCTCGGGCGCGGCGCCGAGGCCCTCGAGCGGGACGATCTCGGCGTCGGTGAGCGCCAAAAACGCGACGTCGCCGTGGTTCAGGTACTCGGATAGCCGCGAGCGGTAGCCCTCGCGCGGCAGCGTGAGGTCGCCCGTGATCCGGTAGCGCGAGGTCTCGACGACGATGCGGTGGCGGCGCAGCTCCATTCCCGGGTTATATCGGCGCGCCGCGGGCTGGGGCTTGAGCGCCCCTCCCGGCTCGGGGTAGCGTTGGGCTATGGAAAAGCGGCGGCGACAGCTCGCCTGGTGGGAGCGGATCATGGAGAACGCCGCAAAGTCGCGCCCGGGGGGCTGGTTCGCCGTCCACGTCGCCAGCCCGATCGACCGGCGGCTGCTGCGGTGGACGAACGGCCGCGTGGGCATGTTCATCGGCCAGCCCGTTGGGCTGCTGTACGCGCGGGGGGCGAAGAGCGGTGCGGTGCGCGAGACGCCGCTGCTGTACTGCGCGGACGGTGAGCGCATCCTGCTCGTGGCCTCGAACGCGGGCTCCACTCGCCACCCGGCCTGGTACCACAACGTGACCGCCAACCCCGACGTCGAGTTCCTGCCCCGCCGCGGGCCGCGGCGTCCCTACCGCGCACGGCAGCTCGAGGGGGCTGAGCGCGAGGCCGCGTGGGAGAAGGTCAACGACCTCTACGCCGGCTACGAGACCTACCAGGGGCGGGCGGGCTCGCGGCGGATCCCGGTCATCGCGCTGGAGCCGCGCTGAACCGGGCGCGGGCGCGCAGCGCGAGCGCGAGCGCGAAGCGCCGCTCGGGATCGTCGATGTCGCCGAGCAGCTCACGGAGCTGGGCGAGGCGGTAGCGGGCGGTCTGTGGGTGCACGTGCACCGCGCGGGCGACCTCCGTGGGTCGCCCGGGGTGGTCGAGCCAGGCCGCGAGCGTCTCCAGCATGCGCTCGCGAGCGCGCTCGGGGAGCGCCTCGACCGGCGCCAGTTCGCGGGCGGCGTGCTCGCCGGCGAGCTCAGGGTCGCGGTGGACGGTGAGCGCGGCGAGGTGCTCCTCGGCGCGGACGGGACTCGGGCCGCCGATCACCCCGGCGCGGAGCAGGTCGAAGGCGAGCCGCGCGCGCTCGTAGCTGCGCGCCAGCTCGCCGGTCGGGACGGTCGGGCCCTGCGCGGCGGGGGTCTCCGCGAGCGCCGATGCGAGCTGCCGGGGACGCCCGGGCGCGTCGGGGTCGGGCACGATCGCGCACGCGAGTCCACCCGGCAGCGGGCGCGCGATCGTGCCGCCGCCGAGGCGCAGGGCCAGCGGTGCGGCCTCGTCGGTGGCGACGACGAGCGTCGCGGCCCGCGCCGGCTGCGCCCAGCCCGCTTGCGCCGCAGCCGCCTCGATCGCCTCGGGCGGGGTGCCGGCCTCGATCAGCAGGCGCACGAGGCGCTCGCGGCGCCGCTGGGTCTCGCCGGCGGCGCTCGCCTGCTCGGCCGCGTACCCCTCGGCGGAGATCGCCGAGATCTCGTCGATGTAGGCGAAGATCGCCTCGGCGAGCGCGATGAGCTCGTCAGCGGTGGCGCCCGCGCGCGCCGCGGCTTCCGCGACGCGCCGCCATGCGACGCGCGCGCCCACCCGGTAGGCGGCGAGCAGCGACTCGAGCGTGCGCCCAGCGCGGACCTCGCCCGCGCCGAGGTTGAAGTAGACGCGCTCCCACGCCGTCGGGTCTGGCCCCGGCGGGTCGGCGACCATGTCCACGAAGCGGGTGAGCGCCTCGGACACGCCGGTGCGCACGCCCCGCCCGAAGCTGCCCTCGAGCGGTTGCGCGTACTCGGGGACCGAGGCGCGGATCGCGGCGATGATCTCCTCGGTCAGCGGGGGCAGCGCCTCGCGCAGAGGTGTAGCGAGGCTTCGATTTACCAGGGCGAGCGACGCCTGGTAGGGCCTTTCGGCGCGCGCCATTTCGTAGGGAACCTACAAAAACGGCGCGCGCGAAAGTAGTCGGCGTGACGATCTGCGCGGCGCCCGGGCGGGGCAGTATCCGGGTATGACCAGGCTTCAGCGCAACGTCACCCTCGCCGCCGTGATCATCCCGTTCCTCGCCTTCATCGCGGCGATCGTCCTGCTCTGGAACTCGCTCGTGAGCTGGACCGACATCGCGATCCTCGTCGTGATGTACGTGCCGACGGCGCTCGGCATCACGGTCGGCTATCACCGCCTCTTCACCCACCGGGCCTTCCAGGCCAAGAAGTGGGTGCGCTACCTGTTCGCCGTGCTCGGGTCGATGGCCGTCGAGGGCTCGGTGATCGACTGGGTCGCCGACCACCGCAAGCACCACGCGTTCGCCGACGACGAGGGGGACCCGCATTCCCCGCACGGCCACGGGCCGGGCCTGCGCGGCACGCTGAAGGGCCTCTGGTACGCGCACATGGGCTGGCTCTTCGAGACGCAGGGCCAGGCCACCAAGCGCCAGTACGCGCCCGACCTGCTCGAGGACCCGGGGATGATGCGCATCAACCGCCTGTTCATCCCGATCGTGCTCCTCGGCCTCGCGATCCCGTTCGGGCTCGGCTTCGCGCTCACCGGCACGCTCTCCGGGGCCCTCACAGGGTTCCTCTGGGGCGGCCTCGTGCGCATCTTCCTGATCCACCACGTGACGTGGTCGATCAACTCCGTCTGCCACTTCTACGGCCGCCGGCGCTTCGAGACCGACGATCAGTCCACGAACGTCTTCTGGCTCGCGATCCCCTCGCTGGGCGAGTCGTGGCACCACAACCACCACGCCTTCCCGCGCGCCGCGGTCCAGGGGATGCGCTGGTACGAGATCGACATCTCCGCCGGCGTGATCTGGCTGCTGGAGAAGCTCGGGCTCGCCTGGAACGTGGTCCGGATCAGCCCCGAGCGCCAGGCCCAACGCCTCGCCGGCAGCGGCAAGGCCCCGCGGCGCGCCCGGGTCGCCGAGCAGCCCGCGAAGTAACCCGGGCGCCGGGCGGGCGCGCGACCGTCTAGGATGCGCGCCCGCATGGATCGTCGCGTCCTCACGCTGATCGGTGCCGCCGCGGTGCTCGCCATCGTGGTGCTCGTCGTCGTGCTGGCGGGCGGGGGCGGCGACGACGAGGGCGGCGGTAGCGAGGCCACCGCCGAGACGCCCACCAAGCCCGAGGTCGAGTTGCCCGAGGGCGACCCGCCCACCGAGCTTCAGATCGAGGATCTGGAGGAGGGCGACGGCGACGAGGTCCAGTCTGGCGACACGGTCTCCGTGCACTACGTCGGCGTCGATTTCGAGAGCGGCGAGGAGTTCGACAACTCCTACGACCGTGGCGAGCCCTTCACCTTCCAGGTCGGCGCGGGCAGCGTGATCCAGGGCTGGGAGGAGGGCCTGATCGGGATGAAGGAGGGCGGCCGCCGCCAGCTCGTCATCCCGCCCGACATGGCCTACGGCAAGCGGGGCGCGCCGCCCAGCATCGGGCGCAACGCAACGCTCGTCTTCGTCGTCGACCTGATCTCGGTCGAGTAGGCCGCGAGACGCGGGCGTCTGGATCCGCGGCCGGTCCGGCCCTCCCCGGGCCGCCTCACGTTGGCGAGCGCTCACGGAGCGGTCGTTATCCGCCCGGGGCGGGGGGTACGCGCTCGGCGTACGCGAGGACTGGAGGAACGATGGCCGTCTGCGAGGTATGCGGCAACGACTACGACAAGGCGTTCGAGGTCACGAAGGCCGGCGAAACCCACACCTTCGATTCGTTCGAGTGCGCCATCCACGCGCTTGCTCCGCAGTGCGAGCACTGCGGCGTGCGGATCGTGGGGCACGGGGTGGAGGCCGACGGGGCGATCTTCTGCTGCGCTGACTGCGCCGAGCACGAGGGCGTGACAGCGCTCACCGACCGTGCCTAGCCGTCCCCGTTAGCGCCGTTGCGCCGAGGGTACGCGCGGAGGGAGCGACCCGAGGAGGCATAGTGGCGGCACAGGAAACCGGCCAGATCACCGGCACCAAGGACAAGGACTACAACATCATCTGGTTCACCGAGCAGTGCCTCGACAACGTCCTGCGCCTCGAGCAGTACATCCAGGACGCCGAGCGCGACGGGGACCAGCAACTCGCGGACTTCTTCCGCCGAGCGCAGGGCGAGAGCCGCAAGGGCGCAGAGCAGGGCAAGGAGCTCCTGCGCAGCCGCATCGCGTCCTAGGCCCGCCCATCGCCCGGCCGTCGCTCACCCCCGGCGGGCGGCCGGGCGGGTGCGCACGGCGGACCCGCGCATCTCCTCTCTCCCCAAGGACGGGTGCTGACGGGCCCGGTGCTCAGCCGGGCCCGTTCGCTTCCCTGAGCCCCTCCCGCCAGCTGGGGTAGCGCGGCTCCCAGCCGCGCGCGCGGGCCAGCGCGTTGGAGACGCCGCGCCCCACGCGCGCCGCGTCGGCGACGGGCGGGGGCGGGGCGCCGACCGACTCGCAGAAGACGGGGATCCATTGAGTGCCGCGCGCGGGCTCGTCGTCCACGACGTTGACCGGGCCCGTCGGCCAGTCGAGCGCCAGCAGCGATGCGGCCGCGGCGTCGGCGACATGCACCAGCGCGTCCCACTCGTCCGTCGCCGGGAACTCCCCGGCGCGCGCGAGCCGCGCGTGCTCGCCGTCTGGGGCGTGCCAGGTGCCCGGGCCGTAGAGCCGGCCGAACCGCAGCACGACCCACTCGGGGAGCTCGGCCACCGCGCCCTCGAGGGCCATGACGCCCTTGATCGCGGGCAGCTCCATGTCGAGCGGCGCGTCCTCGTCCGCCGGGCCCTCGCCGGGCGCGTAGATCCAGGCGATCGACTGGGCGACGATCCGCTTCACGCCGGCCGCCAGCGCCGCGTCGACGAGGTTGCGGGTCCCCTCGGTACGCAGGCGCGCGTTCGCGGCGAAGTCCTGGTCGGCCAGGTCGGTGAGCTGGTGGATGACGACGTCGGGGCGCGCGGCGGTGACGGCGTCCCGAATCGCGTCGCGGTCGTAGACGTCCACGACCACCGGCTCCGCGCCCGCCGCAGCAAGTGCCTCCGCGCGTGCGGGCTTGCGCGTGGTGCCGACGACCTCATGGCCGGCGCCGCGCAGCAGGGGTACGAGTTGCCGTCCGATCACGCCGGTCGCGCCGGCCAGAAAGATGCGCATCGTGACACCAGCGTAGCCCGCTGCTCGTAGGGATCGCGGACTCGCGAGCACCCCCGTCGCGACTCCGGGATAGTGACGATCGGGGCGTAGGAATCGCGGATTCGCGATGCGGGGGGAACCTGCGAACACTCGTGTTCGCAGTGCTAGGCTCGCGCCGTGGTTAGGGAGAGGGCGAGCGCCCGGGCGCGCTTGCGTGCCTGCACGGTCCGCCGTGCGCGAACGGGTTGCGCTGCGCGCGACCGGACCCCGGCGCCGCGCCCTTACTCGCGCCAGTCGCGCAGCAGGCGCGGGACGACGAGCACGCTCAGGACGATGCCCGCCACCCCGCCCGCGATCGCCCCCAGCTCGGGCTCGCGGAGGAACACGCCGACGCCCGCGCCCGTCGCCGCGCAGAGCGCGATCGTGCCGAGCGCGGCGAGCCCGAGGGTGCGCTCTGTCGGCGGCTCGTACGGGTTGCGGGTCATCGGTGCGCGCGTGCGAAGGCGGTCGCGGTGACGGCTCTGCAGGGCATCCTGACAGGCGCCCGCGAGCTCCTGGAGCGCGACGACGCGCCGCCCGGATCGTGGATCCAGAACGCGGGCGGCGCCGCCGCGCTCGGCATCAGGACCGCCGTGCAGGCGTTCTCCCCGGGGCTGCCCTGGCGGCGGGAGCTGATCCGCCAGTACGCCTTCGCGTTCCAGGTCACCCTGATCCCGGCGGCGATCGTCTCGTTCGTCGTCGGCTTCTCGACGATCGGCATCCAGGGCGGCTCGATCGCCTCCTCGTTCGGTGCGATCGACCGCATCTCCGCCGCGGCGCCGGTCGCTTTCCTGCGCGAACTGGGCCCGCTGCTCACCGCCGCCATCGTCGCCGGCACGCTCGGCTCGACGATCACCGCCGAGCTGGGCGCCCGCAAGATCCGCGAGGAGCTGATCGCGCTCGAGACGCTCGGCATCAACCCGGTGCGCAACCTGGTACTGCCGCGCGTCGCCGCGCTCATGCTGTGGATGCCCGTGCTCTCCCTGCTCACCTTCTGGGCGGGGATCGCAGGCACCTTCGCGGCCGCCGTCTTCCTCTACGGCGCGACCGTGGAGGCGTTCTTCTCGCAGCTGCTTGTGCTGACCAACTTCGTCGACCTCTGGGGCAGCGTGGTGAAGCTGATCCTGCTCGGCGGGCTGATCGGCATCGTCGCCGCGTACAAGGGCCTTGAGGTCGGCGGCGGCGCCGAGGGGGTGGGACGCGCGGTGAACGAGTCCGTGGTCTCGAACCTGGTCCTGATCGGGGTCGTCACGGTCGTCTACACGCAGCTTTTCCAGGCCTTCTTCCCCGAGGCGAACTTCGGCGGATGACCGGGCGGCCGCCAGCCAAGGAGCGGGAGCGCGGGCCGGAGCGGCCGAGCGGCCAGGCTGCCGTCCCCAAGGCGTTCTCGCGGCTGCCGCTCGTCGACTCGACGGGCGAGTTCGCCGCCTTCGCCGCCCAGGGCGTGCGCGGCATGCGCAAGCTCGGCGGCTTCGTCGGCGAGGTCCTCCGCCAGATCGGCCTGCTCGTCGCCGGCAGCGTGCTCGTCATCGTCTTCATCTCGTTCGTCGCCGGCGCGAGCTGCGGGATCGCCGGCGAGGCGATCGGCCAGGCAGTGGGCGCGAGCACGGTCGGCCCGCTCTTCAGCTCGTTCTGCGTGAACCGGGAGATCGTCCCGTTCATCTTCGGGTTCATCGTCGCCGCCAAGGTCGGCGGCGGCATCGTCAGCCAGCTCGGCGCGATGCGCGTCAACGAGGAGGTCGACGCCCTCGAGGTGATGGGCATCCCCTCGGTCGCCTACCTCGTCTCGACGCGCATGGTCGCCGCGATGGTGGTGATGCCCATCTGCTACCTCGTCTCCCTCGGCGCCGCGGAGGGGGCGGCCTGGATCGGCTCGTACGTGCGGACCGGCGCGCTCTCCCAGGGCACCTGGGAGTTCGCCTTCTACGCGGTGACGAGCGTGAGCGACATCGTGCTCTCGTTCGTCAAGGGGATGGTGATCACGACCGCTGTCGTGATGGTCGCCCTCTACTTCGGCTACCGCGTGCGCGGCGGCCCGGTGGAGGTGGGCACGGCGACCGCCCAGTCGATGGCCGTGAACCTGATCCTGGTCACGGTCCTCAACATGCTGATGACGTTCCTCTTCTGGGGCTTCGACCCGAGGCTGCCGGTGGCATGAGCCCGCTCGCGGCGCTGCGGAGGAGGCTGGGCGGCCAGGGGACGCGGGTGGTCGTCGCCGCGGCGCTCGCGCTCACCGCGCTCCTCGCCCTCTACATCGCCGCGCGCTCGACCGCGGGCACCTACGAGCTGCGGGCCGTCTTCAGCGACGTACGCGGCCTCATCCCGGGCGGCGAGGTGGTCGCGGGCGGCGTGCGGGTCGGGACCGTCACCGACGTGAGCCTGGGCGAGGGCGACATGCCCGTGGCGACGCTCGCGGTCGACGACGACTTCCGCGTACACGAGGGGGCGCGCGCCAACATCCGGCTCGGCTCGAACGTGGGCGCCGTGAACCGGGTCGTCGAGCTCACCGAAGGCGATCCCACCGCCCCCGAGCTCGAGGACGGCGCCACGCTCGCCGGTGCCGCCACCGACCAGCCCGTGAACTTCGACGAGGCCGTCGAGCTCTTCCGCCCGCGCACGCGCGCGCGCTTGAAGGACATCCTGGGGGGCCTCGACGCCGCGCTCGCGGGCCGCGGCCGCGACCTCGCGAGGGGGCTGGGTCCCAGCGCCCGAGCCACGAACGAGCTCGCCGACCTGCTCGCCGACGTCAACGCCGACGGCGAGGCGCTGCGCACGCTCGTCCGCCAGGGCGGGCGCGTGCTCGGGGCGCTCGCTGAGGACCGCGGGGGCCTCGCCGAGGGGGCGGGACGGCTCGCCGACCTGCTGCGCACGACCGGCGAACGGCAGGCCGAGCTCGCCGAGTCCGTGCAGCGCCTGGCGCCGGCGCTGGGCGGGGCGCGCGACGCCTTCGAGCGCCTCGCCGCGGCCGCACCGCGCCTGCGCGAGCTCGTGCGGCGCGCGGACCCCGTCGTCGCCGAGCTCGGGCCACTCGCGCGCGAGCTGCCGCCGTCGGTCAAGGCGGCGGCGCCGCTTCTGCGCGAGACGCGCCTGCTCGTCGAGGGCGGGCCGCGCGACCTGCGGCGGATCGCGCCCCTCGTCGACGCCGCCGCCCCGATCGCGCCGCGCCTCGATCCGCTGATCCGCGACGCGCTGCCCTTCGCGCAGGTGCTCCGCGTCTACGCGCCGGAGGCGATCGCGGCGATGCAGAACTTCGGCGCGATGCAGGGCGGCTACGACGCGGTCGGGCACCTGTGGAACAACCCGGTGACGCTCGCCCAGCTCGGCCCGCCGCCCTCGACCGTCCAGGGCGGATCGCTCGGGCCCACCGACTGCGGCCCCGGGCTGCTCGAGGTGCCGTTCATCCGCGCGCCGGGCGCGCTCGAGTGCGAGCCCTGGCTCGACTACCGCGACAGTTTCATCTTCCCGCCGGGCGAGGAGGCGCCGTGATCGCCCCGCGCCTCGCGAAGGTCGTGCTCGCGCTCACCGTGACCCTGTTCGCGGCCGCCGTGGCCGCGCTGGTGGTCACATCCAAGCCGAGCGGCGGGCGCGAGGTCGTGGTGGAGTTCCGCGACGCCTTCCCGCTGATCGAGGGCATGCACGTGCGCGTCGACGGTGCGATCGCGGGCTCGGTCGGCAGCGTCGAGGTCTCCGACGAGGGCCTCGCCCGGGTGACGCTCGCGCTGCACGAGTCGATCGAAGCGCCGCGCGCGGACGCCAAGGCCGCGATCCGCCAGCAGGACACGACCGGCGACAGCTACGTCGACTTCGACCCCGGCTCCGCGCCCGAAGAGCTGCCCAGCGAGGACGGCGTGCCGATCCTGCGCTGCGCGCCGGAGCGTCCGGGCGGCCCCTGCGCGGCGAGCCTCGTCGCCCCGCGCTTCGAGCACCTGCTCGACACGTTCGGCCCGCGCGAGCGCGCCGGGATCAGGCTGATCCTGGGCGAGCTCGCCGCCGCGCTCGAGCGGCGCGGCGATGACGTGAACGCCGCGGCCTTGGAGCTGCGCCCGGCGCTGGAGGAGGCCAAGCTGGCGCTCGCCGAGGTGAGCGAGCAGAACGCCGCGTTGCGCTCCTTCATCGAGGACGCCGAGGCGGTGACCGGGCAGGGCGCCGCGCGCAGGGCGCACCTGGGCAGCCTGATCAGCGGCCTCGAGCGCACGCTCGTGGCGACCGCGGCCGAGGCCGAGCCGCTCGACGCCGCGCTCGCCCGCCTGCCCGCGACCACCGCGCGGGCGCGCGACGTGTTCGCCGCGCTGCGCCGGGCGGCCGACGCGGGCGCACCGCTCGCGCGCGAGCTCGCGAGCAGCGCACCGGACCTAGCCACCAGCCTGCGCGCCCTGCCCGCGTTCACGCGCGACGCGGACGCGGGGCTTGAGCGCCTGCGGCCCACGCTCAAGGCGACCCGGCGCCTGGTGCGCGCGGCGGCGCCGACGATCGCCGCCGACCCCAACCGCGTGCTCACCGGCCCCTTCGACCTCGTGCCCGCGCTCTCGAACCTGCTCACCGGCGTGCTCGGCGACGAGAACCTGATCAAGGCCCTGTTCGGAGACGACTCCGGGGGCGTCGGCGAGGGGACGCTCGACAACTGGGGGTTCGGCGCCGTCACGGTCGAGCCCGCGAACCAGCTCCTCTACCCGGGCGACCACGCGCTGCGCCGGATGGCGCGCCTCTCGGTCGTGCTGAACTGCGAGGTCTTCAGCGTCGAGGTGAAACCCGGCTGCCTAGCCGACGTGCTCGACTCGTTCAGGGGCCGCACCCGCGCGCGGGCGGGCGGCGAACCGAGCTCCGCGCCCGCGCAGGCCCGGCAGCGGGCCGCAACCGAGTCCCCGGCCGACGGCCTGGTGCTCCCGAAGCCGTCCGCGCCCGCCCCCGCCGGCGACCGCGGCAAGCGCGGCAGCGGCCGCGGCGAGCAAGCGCCTGAGCCGCAGCCGCCCAAGCCGAGCGGCCTCGGCGGCGCCGTGAAATCGCTCCTCGACTTCCTGCTGGGGCCATGAGCGCGCCGAGGACAAGACACAAGATCGCAGCCCGGATCGGGGGCGCGGCCGAGCGCGCGGCGCGGCGGCGGACCCTCCTCGGCCTACTCGTGCTGACCGTGGCGGCGTTCCTCGCCTACGTCGCGTTCATCTCGACCACCGGCCCGCCCTTCCAGTCGCGCTACCAGGTGAAGGTGTCCGTCCCCGCGAACGCGCCGGCGTTGCGCGAGGGCCAGGCGGTGCGCGTCGGCGGGCGCCTCGCGGGGCTGATCGGCGGGGTCGACCCCGACCGCGAGCGGGGCGGGACGATCGTCACCGCCAACATCACGAAACCCGAGTTCCGCCCGCTGCCGGCCGACACCGAGGCCTACGTGCGGGTGCACTCGATCGTCTACGAGACTTATCTGGAGCTGCGCCCCGGCGACGCGGACGAGGAGCTTGAGAGCGGCGACGAGCTCGCCGGGCGCGCGACCTCGGGCGTCGATCTGGTCGAGGCGGTGCAGCTTTTCGACGAGCGCACCCGCGCCGCGCTCAGCGACGCGGCGACGAGCCTGGGGGCGGGCGTCGCGGGCCGCGGCGCCGGGCTGAACGCGGCGTTCGCGAACCTGCGCGAGCTCGCCGCCGACCTCGGCCCGCAGCTGCGTGCGGCGCGGGTGGAGCCGGGGACGCTGGGCGCGCTCGTCCGCGGGGCGGCGGGCACCGCCCGCGGTCTGCGCGGCGAGCGCGCCGACGATGTGACCGCGCTCATCGAGGGCGGCGCCGCGGCCCTGGGCGCGACCGGCGCGAACGACGCGGCGCTCCGGGAGGCCCTGCGCGAGCTGCCCGGCGTCGAGCTCCAGCTTTTGTCGGCCGCCGACCTCGCGGAGCCCGTGCTGGCGGAGGCCGCGCTGCTCGCGGGCGAGCTGCGGCCCGTCGCCGCGGACCTGGCCGCTCGCCTGCCGGCGCTCAACCGGGTACTCGCGCTCGGCGACGAGATGCGGTCGGGGATCGAGGACGTGGCCGACGCTGCCGACCCGGTGATCGTCGCGGGCCGCCCGGTGGCCTGGGGGCTCTTCCCGACGATGACCACGCTCGGGCCGATCAACCGCGACCTGCGGGTCCTACTCGCCGGCACCCGCCCCTACAAGCCCGAGATCGCGCAGGCGGGTCGCTGGCTCGCCGACGCGACGAGCCACGACAGTCCCGGCGGCCTCGCCTCCGGCGCCCCGGCGGCCCGGTTCTTGCCCGTCCTCGGGACCTTCCCCTGCCAGAACCCGATCCCCGCGCCCGGCGAGGCGCAGGGCGACCACTGCGACCATTGACCGGGCGAGCGCGAAGAAGGGCTGGGTTCGCCGCGCTCGCGCTGCTTTTGGTCGCGATCGTGATCGGCGTCGCGCGCCCGAACCCGTTCGCCGACACCGAGTCGTACTGGGCGGTGTTTGACAGCGCCCACGGGCTCGGCAAGATCGACCGCGACATCCGGATCGCCGGCGTGAAGGTAGGGACGGTGGGGGAGATCGAGCGCGTGGGCGACGACGTGCGCGCGGAGCTCGTGGTCCCCGCGGGCGTCGAGCTCCACGACGACGCGCGCGCTGCGCTGCGCCCCCACACGCTGTTCGAGGGCTCGAGCTTCGTAGATCTCGAGCCAGGCAGCCCGAGCGCGCCAAAGCTGGATCCCGGCGGCGAGATCCCCATCGAGCGAACCTCGAACTACGTCACGCTCGACGAGGCGTTGCGCGTGCTGCAGCGGCGCAACCGGGTGAACCTGCGCAAGCTGTCCGCCGCCGCGGCCGAGGCGCTCGCCGGCGAGAGCGCCGCTCACTTGCGGCGGCTGCTGCGCGAGGTGCCGGACCTGATGCGGCCCGCCGGCCCGGCGGCGCGCGCGCTGCAGGGCGCCGATCGCGACGAGCTCGAGGGCGCGATCGCGGGCCTCGCCCGCACCGTCGACGCGGTCGCCGGTGCCGAGGAGGATCTGGCGCCGCTCGTGCGCGGGGCCGCCCGGACGTCCGCGGGCCTCACCGTGGACGGCGGCGCGCCGCTGGATGAGGCGGTGCGCGAGCTGCCAGGCGCGCTGGCGGAGATCGAGACGGGCGCGCCCGCGCTCACGGACCTCGTCGACCGACTCGACCGCCTGGCCGGCGAGCTCAACCCGCAGCTCACCGAGTTGCCGGCCGCGCTCGACGCGCTCACCCCGGCGCTCGCCTCCGCGCGCCCGGTTCTGGAGCGCGGCGTCGACCTCGTCCACGACGCCCGCCTGATCGCCCGGCGGCTCGGGCTGGCGGCACCCGAGTTCAGCCGCATGCTCGGCCTGATCGAGGACCCGCTCGTGGAGTTCGGCGGCGCGCTCGACTCCTTCAACACGACGTCGGCCTTCGGCGCGGAGACCACCGAGCAGCTCGTTGGCGGCGGCTTCTCCGGGTTCGCGGCCGCGCACGCAGGATTCCAGACGCGCGCCAACAACCCCGAGCGCCCGGGGCACGTGCAGCGCGCGGCCGTGACGTTCTCGCCCGACGCGCTCACCGGGATCCTCGACCAGCTCGGCATCAGCGCGAACGCCGCGCAGGCGGCGGCCGGCGAGCCGCCCTGCCGGGCGATCGAGCGCGTCTCGGCGGACGCGGCCCGCGCCCTGCGGGGACTGGGGGTGTGCCGGTGAGCGGGCGCGCGCCGCACGGATCCCTGGCCGCGCGAGCCCGCGAGTTCCACGGCCCGCGCGTACGGGGCGTCGCACAGGTCCCGTACGCGCGCACGATCCTGGCGATCCAGCTCGCCGCGGCGCTGCTGTTCCTCGGCTACACGCTGGTCAAGAAGGAGGTGCGGCTGCCGTTTTCGCCCGAGCCCTACTACGTCGACGTGATCCTGCCGGACGCGAAGGGCCTGAACCCGTCGAAGGACCCGGCCGCCGGGGTCGCGGGCGTGGTCGCCGGCAAGGTGGTCGAGGCGCGGCTCGAGCCCGACGGGAAGGCGCGCGTGACGCTGCGCCTCGACCCCGAGATGCGCGGCAAGGTCTTCGCCGACGCGAGCGCCTCGGTGCGTCCCACGAGCGTGCTGCAGACGCTCATGGTGAACATCCATCCCGGGACGCCCGGGGCGGGCCAGCTACCCGACGGCGGGGTGATCGACGCGGCCCGAACCGACACCTTCGTCCACATCGACGAGCTGACCAGCATGCTCGACGTCGACACGCGGGCGCAGGTGGCCGTGCTCGTCGCGGAGGCGCAGCGCGCGCTGCGCGGCCGCGCCCCGGAGGTGCGCGCGATGCTCGGCGAGCTCGCCGAGCTCACGGACACGGCGCAGCCGCTGGCGCGCGCGCTGGCCGAGCGCAGGCGCCTTGTGACGCGCATGGTCGGCCACGTCGACGAGCTGTTCGAGCTGCTCGGCCAGCGCGGCGACCAGCTTGCCGCGGCGATCCGCGCTGGGCGGCGCACGCTGGCCGTCACCGGCGCGCGCGAGCCCGAGCTCGCCGCGGTGACGCGCGAGCTCGCCCCGGCGCTGCGCGAGGCGGGCGCCTCGCTCGCGTCGACGCGAGCGCTGGCCGGACCCCTCTCGGCGGCTTTGGATGAGCTCATCCCGGCGAGCGCATCCGTGGGCCCGGCCGCGCGCGAGCTGCGCGAGCTCGCGCCGCACCTGGAGGGCACCGCGGAGCTGGCCGACCGCCTCATCGAGGAGGGCGCCCGGCCCGCGGCCCAGCTCGCGAGTGGCATGCGGGGGCTCGGCCGGCGGATCGCGAACGACCAGACGCCCGCGCTCGAGGAGCTCGCCGACCTGGTCGAACTCCTCTACGACTACCGGAACGGGATCGTCCAGTTCGCCGAGAACATGAGCGCGCTGATCTCGGCGAACCGAAACGGCGGCGCCTACGTGCCGTACGTGATCGTCGACTCCGAGCTCCATCCGGAGGGCTTCGGGCTGAGCCCGGACCAGGCGCGCCGCCCGGCGCTCGGGGGCCGCATCAACCGCCTCGGCCTCATGCTCGCGCGCGCGTTCGAGGGGAGTTGCCGCGAGGGCAGCGAGCTCGCCTGCCTGATGCGCTTCGCGGTGCCCGGGCTCCCGCGGCGGCCGCTGCTCGAGGGGGGGAGGGGTTAGGTGGACCACAGGATCCCGAGCAACGGCCTCGGCGTCGGCATCGCGCTCGCGGTGATCGCGCTCGCCACCTTCCTGTTTTTGAACAGCAGGTTCGAGGGGCCCGATCCGCTCGACGCGCTGCGCTCGCCGTACGAGCTCACCGCCGAGTTCCCCAACTCCAAGAAGCTGCCGACGAAGCAGCCCGTGCTCTACCGGGGGATCCCGATCGGGCGCGTCACGAAGGTCGAGTGGGACGCCCGCAAGCGGGTCGCGCGCGTGCGCTTTGTGCTCGACGAGGGCTTCCGGGTGCACGAGGACGCGGTCATCCGGATCGGCGAGCGCAGCCTGCTCGGCGACCCGTACCTGAACCTCGTAAGCCGCGGCAGCCCCGACCGGCCCGCGCTCGGCCCGGGCGACGAGATCGCCGACGCGCGCCCGAGCGTGAACTTCGACGAGGCGCTCGCCTTCCTCGACCGCGAGGGTCGGCGCAGCGTGCAGGGGCTCTTGCGCGAGCTGGCGCGCGGCACCGCGGCGCCCGGCGCGGCCGCGGGCCTGAACGCCACCGTCGGCGGCCTCGAGCGGTCGCTGGATGAGCTGTATGGGCTCACGCGGGCGCTGCGGGGCCAGGAGCGCCACATCACCCGGCTCGTCGAGGGCTCGGCCACCGTCCTCGACGTGCTCGCCGAGCGCGAGGCCGCGGTCCGCGAGATCGTCTCGGGCGGCCGGCGCACGCTCGCCGCGCTCGGCGGCAACCAGGAGGCGCTCACCAGGGCGATCCGCGAGCTGCCCGCCGCGCTGCGAGCCGGGCGCGAGGCGCTCGCCGCGAGCGAGCCTCTGCTCGCGGAGACGGAGCCGCTGCTCGGGGAGGTGCGCGCGCTCGCCCCCGACCTGCACGCGGCGCTGCGCGGCCAGGGGCCGAGCTCGCTCGCCGCCGTCCTCGCCGAGCTCGAGCGCATCGGCCGCGGCCTCGGGCCGCTCGCGCGGCAGGGCAAGCCCACCCTCGGGCGCGCGCACGCCGTGCTGCTCGACCTGCGCCCGCTCGTGCAGTCGATCGCGCCCGCGGCGCGGAACCTGGCGCCCGCGGTCGAATACCTGGCGCCGCGCGCGCGGGCGATCGCGAGCGGCTTCGCGCTGCTCGCCGACGTGGCGAGCGGCCGCGACTCGGTGGGGCACTACGTGCGCTCGGGGGCGCGCCTGCTCGAGCTCGAGGAAACGCTCGACCTCCCGCTGGGGGCGTGCGACCCGAACGAGCCCGGCAACCGCGCCTGCCGCAACGCCTACCCGGAGCCCGACGACGCGCTCGACCCGCAGCCGTTCTCCGGGCCCTACCCGCGGATCGTCCCCTGCCGCGTGCCCTCCCGCGCGACGCCCCGCAAGCCATGCGAGTGAGGGGGAGACGTTCTATGAACGAAAATGTTCGCAAAGTGGTAGGCTCCGCGCTCGTGCAAGGGGAAGGGGCAAGCGGGGCGCCGCGCATCGCGCCCGGCGGGCGCGCCGAGATCGGCGTCATAAACGACGCGATCGTGACCCTGATCGGGGTCCCCGCGGGCGGGAGGGCGAGCGTGTTCACGACCCTCGCCCGGCACCGCAAGCTGTTCCGGCGCTGGCTATGGTTCGCCGCCGCGCTCATGCCCGGTGGGCGCTTGCCGCGGGCCGACACCGAGCTCGTGATCCTGCGCGTCGCGCACAACGCGGGCTCGGACTACGAGTGGGAGCACCATCGCCGCCTCGCGCGGCTCGCCGGCCTCAGCGAGGCTGACATCGACCGCGTGCACGAGGGCCCGGGCGCGGACGGCTGGAGCCCGCGGCAGCGCGTCCTGCTCGCCGCCGCCGACGAGCTGCACGCAGAGCGCGACCTCTCCGACGAGCGCTGGGCCGAGCTCGCCGGCCACCTCGGCGAGCGCGAGCTGATCGAGTTCCTGATGCTCGTCGGGCATTACGAGATGCTCGCGATGACGCTGAACGCGCTGCGCGTGCAGCCGGACGCGCCGGGCCGCGAGCCGCCGAGGCTGATCCGCGCCGCGCACCGCTTCCTCGCGGCGAGGGGGGCGGGTTCGTGATCCGCCGCCGGTCCCCGAGCCTCGCGGGCCGCCGCGTGCTGATCACGGGCGCGGCGCGCGGCATCGGCGCGGCGCTCGCTCGGCGCCTGCACGAGCGCGGGGCGCGGGTGGCGCTGGTCGGCCTCGAGCCCGAGCTGCTCGAGCGGGTGGCCGCCGACTGCGGCGGCGCGCCGTGGGCCGAGTGCGACGTGACCGACCGCGCCGCGCTGGTCGCACGCACCGAGGAGCTCGTCGGCGCGCTGGGCGGGCTCGACGTCGCCGTGGCCAACGCTGGCGTGGGCGGGCAGATGACGCTCGTCGACGGCGACGAGAGCGTCTGGGACCTGACGCTCGCGGTGAACCTCGAGGGCACGTACAACTTCGTGCGAGCGGCGGGCCCGCACGTCTCGCACCCGCACGGCTACTTCCTGTTGACCGCCTCGGCCGCAGCCGCCCTGCACCTGCCGCTGATGGCGCCGTACTGCGCCTCGAAGGCGGCGGTCGAGTCGCTGGGCGACTCGCTGCGCATCGAGCTGCACCCGACCGGAGCGCGCGTCGGTGTCGCCTACTACGCCGAGCTCGACACCGACATGACCGCGCGCGGCTTCGACACGAAGGCGGCGTCGAAGATGCCGATCGGCGGGCACGGGCTTCTGCCGGTCGCGCCGCTTGGGCCCGCGATCGACGCGCTCGAGCGCGGGATCGCGCGGCGTTCGCGGCGGATCGTCTCCCCGTGGTGGGTGGGGCCGCTCCTGCCGGCGCGCGAGATCGCACAGCGCGTTGTGGAGCTCCACGTCCGCCGCCGCATCGGCCGCGTCATGGAGATCGCGCGCTCCGAGCGGCCGCCGCTTACGACCGAGCAACCCCAGCGAGCGAGGGAGCGCGGTTGAGGGGGCGGTGCGCGGTCCCGGTGGCGCTGCTCGCGCTCGCGCTGCCCTTCCCGGCGGGCGCCGCCGCGGCGGAGGAGTCACGCACCGAGCGCGTCGCGATGTCCGACGGCGTCGAGCTGGCGGCAACCGTGACCGGCCAGGCGCCGCTCGCGCCACGGCCGACCCTCGTCGAGTTCAGCCCGTACGGGCGCGGCAGCGCGACGCTCGACGCCGGCCCGCACTACAACCACCTGCTCGTCCAGATCCGCGGGACCGGCGACAGCGACGGGCGCTTCGACGCGCTCGGACCGCGCACCCAGCGCGACGTCGCCGAGACGCTGCGCTGGGCGTGCCGCCAGCCGTGGAGCGACGGGCGGCTCGCGATCAACGGGTTCTCGGCGAGCGCGATCACGATCTACAACTCGCTTTACCGCAGGCTGCCCTGCGTGCGGGCCATGGTGCTGCGCTCGGGGACGATCGACCTCTACCGGGACCTGATCTGGCCCGGCGGCGTCAGCAACCTCGTCCCGGCGGCGGCCGTGATGGTGATGATCGGCGCTCCGGCGCTGATCCAGGGCCCGGACCGGCTGATCCGCGATCCGGCCTCGGGCGTCGACGTGATCGCCGGGCTCGCGGAAGCCGGGCTCGCGGGGCTGCTCACGCCGACCCTGGGCGACTGGTGGCGCGAGCGGCGCTTCCGGGGCGACGCGAACCGCGTGCCGGTGCTCGTCTTGGGCGGCTTCTTCGACGTCGAGTCGCGCGGCGCGTTCGAGGGCTACCGCAAGCTGAAGCGCGCGGGCGCCCACCTCGTCGTGGCCGGCGCGCACGACGGCTACGCGGGCGGCACCGACGGCGGGGTGGGGGAGGCGCGCGCCTGGCTCGACCGCTACGTGCGGGGCGTGCGCAACGGCGTCGAGCGCCACCCGCGCGTGCAGCTCTGGCTCGCCGACGGGCGGCGCGAGGACATGGCGAAGGGCAAGGTCGTGCCCTACGAGGCCGACGACTGGCCCGTGCCGGGCACGCGCTGGGTGGCGCTCGCTCTCGACGCCGTCCGCAGCGGCTCGGCGCACTCGCTGAACGACGGCTCGCTCACCCTCGGTGAGGCGCGCGCGGGCGGCCGCCACCTCTACCTGAACCTGCCCTCGCTGCCGATCGCAACCGACCAGCCAAACGTCTCGACGATCGGGATCTCCGCGCTCACCGAGGTCGTGCCGCTGCTCAGCCGCATGGCGCTGACCGAACCCCTCAGTCTCACCTACACGACGCCGCCGCTGCGCGAGGACGTGCTCGTCGCGGGCCCGGCGAGCCTGGAGCTGCGCCTGGCGAGCACCGCGCCGGAGACCGCGATCTGGGCGGTGATCAGCGACGTCGCGCCCAACGGCGATGCGCACCCGGTCGGACTGGGGCGGCTCTCGACCGCCTACCCGCGCATCAACCGCAAGCGCTCGCTCGTGCGCGACGGCGAGGCCGTCCAGCCGTACGGCGTCTACGCGCGCAAGGCGCCGGCGCGGGTGGGGGAGGAACGGCTCTACCGGGTCGAGATCTGGCCGGTGGGCAACCGCTTCGCGGCCGGGCACCGCCTGCGCCTGCAGATCACCGGCGCCTCGGCGCTTTCGATGCCCAGCTTGCCCGCGCTCAACACCGTGCGCGTCGGGCCCGGCTCGGGCTCGCGCCTGCTCGTGCCCGTGCTGCCCGAGTCGGATCTCGAGGCGGCGCTACCGTGAGCCGTCCGATGGTCGAGCTCAAGCCGCTGCCGCACGGCCGCCACGGCTTAAGCCGCGAGGAGGTCGAGGCCTCCCAGCACTACCGCCTCGCGAAGGCGATGGCCGACGCGATGGCCGAGAAGGGCTACGCGCGCACGACCGTCGCCGACATCATCTCCCGTGCCCGCGTCTCCCGCGAGACCTTCTACACGCTGTTCCGCTCGAAGGAGGACTGCTTCATGCACGCCTTCGAGGAGGCGTACAGGCACGTCTTCGACGCGGCCGCCAATCGCCTCGCGGGCGGCGGCCAGGGCCTCGTCCGGGTGGACGCGCGCGAGCTCCTCGATCAGGTGCTGCGGGACTACCTCGAGGCGCTGGCCGCCGAGCCCCAGACGGCGCGCGTGTTCCTGATCGAGGTGTACGCGGCCGGGGGGCCGGCGCTCGCCCGCCGCCGTGAGCTGATGGGCGATCTGGTCGCGGGCCTCGCCGCGTACCTCGGCCTGGCCTCCGACGAGGAGCGCTTCGCGCTCGAGGCGTACCTCGCCGCCGTCGTCCAGCTCGTCACGACGAGGCTCGCCGCGGACGATCCGCAGGGCGTGCGCGAGCTGCACGGACCGCTGGTGGCGCTCGCCGAGCGGATGCTGCTCGCGCGCGCCTGAGCCGGGCGAGCCGGAGCCGCACGGGGGGTTATTCCCCCGGCACCCCCCCGGCACCCCCGATAGAAGGAACGGGTTCCCGTCAAGGAGGACGCGGTGCGATCACCCGGACCCAGTGCGCTCGCCGGCGCTTGCGCGCTCGCGTTAGCGCTCGTCGGCGTGGCGGGCGGACAGGCCCGCGCGGCGACGCTCGAGGGCCGGGTCGAGGCGGGCGGGCGGGGGCTCGGGTTCACGAAGGTCACCGCGTATGCGTCCGGGCCGGCGCGGTCCAGGATGCTTGCCGCCGACGTGGCGGGGCGGCGCGGCGCGTTCGCGCTGCGTTTCAAGCGGCCGCGGCGAGCCTCGGCGGTGGTCTATCTCGTCGCCGCCGGCGGCAGCGCCCCGGCCAACCCGCGGCAGATCCGCCTGCTCGCCGTCGCCGGGCTCGCGGACGAGCTGCCGCGGCGCCTGCGGGTGAACGAGCTCACGACGGTCGCGGCCGCGTACTCGCTCGCGCGTTTTCTGCGGGGCGTACGGGTGGCCGGCCCGTCGCCCGGCCTGCCGAACGCCGCGGGCACCGTCCGCAACCTCGTGACCGCGCGCGGCACCGCGGCGCAGGCGATCACCACGTCGCCCAACGGGCCGGAAACCGACTCGCTCGCCACCTTCAACACCCTGGCGAACATCGTCGGCGGCTGCGTGCGCGGCACGCCGCGCGGCTGCCGCAGGCTGTTCCGGGCCGCGCGGCCGGCGGGCGAGCGCGGGCCGCGCGACACGCTCGCCGCGGTGCACCGCATCGCGCTCGACCCCGCGAGCAAGGCGCGGCGGATCTTCCGGCTGCGCAAGCCGCCCGTCTTCCGCCCGCGGCTGCAGGCGGCGCCGAGCTCCTGGGTGCTCACGCTCAAGCACACCGACGGCGAGTACAACGGGCCCGGGCGGATGGCGTTCGACTCCCAGGGGAACATCTGGGTCACGAACAACTTCCTCTATCCGCCGCCCAGCACGGCCTCAGGGCCGACGGTGATCGGGCTCGACCCGACGGGTGCGCCGCGGCCCGGCAACCCGTTCTCGGGCGGCGGGATCCTCGGCGCCTGGTGGGGGATCGCGGTCGACGCCGCCGACCGCGTCTGGCTCAGCAACTTCACGGGCAACGACCCCAACGACTGGAACGACCCCGGCTTCGAGGGCGGCGACAACGTCGCGCTGCTGGGCCCGGACGGTGATCCGATCTCAACGGACGCCGGCTACACCGAGGGACCGTTCCTGGGGCCGCAGGGGATCGCCGTCTCGCAAAACGGCGACGTGTGGTTCGCGAACCACACGAGCGACACCGTGGTCCGCTACCGCGGCGGGGACCACGCCGACAGCCAGCTGATCAGCGGCGGTGGGCTGCACAACCCCTTTGCGATCGAGATCGACGCGGACGGCAACGCCTGGGTGGACAACGGCTCGCTCGACCCCTCAGCCGAGGGCTCGGTGACGAAGATCGACCCGGACGGCCAGATCGTCGACACCTACCCGGTGCCGGAGATGCGCTCGCCGCAGGGGATCGCCTTCGACTCGGCCGGCGATCTGTGGATCGCGAGCCTCGAGGACGACAACGTCACCTGGCTCGACCCCGAGGGCAACGTCAGGGACCAGTTCCGCGTGCCCAGCATCGAGGGCCCGTGGAGCATCGCGATCGACGGCGACGACAACGTCTGGGTGGCGAGCTTCGTCGGCCGCAAGGTCACGAAGCTCTGCGGCGGCCCCAGCGCCCGCTGCCCGCGCGGGCTTGAGCCTGGCGATCCGATTTCGCCGCCGCTCACCGGATTTGGGAACGGCGGCCTGCAGCACATCACCGCCGTGCAGGTCGATCAGTCGGGGAACGTCTGGGCGGCCAACAACTGGGCCCAGATCTCACCCACGATCGGCGGCGACGGCCTCGTCGAGTTCATCGGCGCCGCCGCCCCCGTGAAGACGCCGCTGATCGGCCCGCCCGAGCCGCCGGGCTGAGCCTCCCGCGGGATGGCCTAGAGCTCCTCCCAGAAGAACTCGACGATGTGTCCCTCGGGGTCGCGCACCTTGACGCTCGCGTAGTCCGGCTCGTCCCAGCGCTCGATCGCCTCGTAGCCGTCGTCGGCGAGGCGATTGGCCATCTCGGTGACGGCCTCCGCGCTCTCCAGCATCACGCCGAAATGCGGCTCGAACCCGCCTTCCTTGCGCCCCAGCGCGAGCATGAAGCCGGAGTCGTGGAAGAGCATCAGCGTGCCGTCGTCGTAGGAGCGCGCTGGCCGCGCCCCGAATCCGCAATAGGTTTCGTAGAAGCGCCGCGAGCCCTCCTGGTCGCTCACGGCCAAAGCAAGGTGGTCCATGGCGCGCAGCCTAATCCGCGGCGCCCGCCGGGATCGACGCCGCGCTCGCGCGCGGAGGCCATAAACTGGGGGCTGCCCAGGGCGCGTAGCTCAGTGGGAGAGCGCTCGCCTCACACGCGAGAGGTCGCTGGTTCGAACCCAGCCGCGCCCATTCCGCCGTGCGCGCAACCGGTGCGCGCGCACGCCCGCCCCGCGGGCTAGTCTGCAGCCCGCGATGCTCGCCGCCTACGCGAGGAACTTCGATCCCGACGAGCCGGTCCGTGGGCTCGAGGTCGGGGAGCGGCCCGAGCCCGACCCACAGGAGGGCTGGGCGGTCGTCGAGGTGCGCGCGGCCTCGCTCAACCACCACGACGTGTGGTCGCTGCGGGGCGTCGGGCTGCGGGAGGAGCAGCTGCCGATGATCCTCGGCACGGACGCGGCCGGCGTCGACGAGGACGGCCGCGAGGTGATCGTCCACGCGGTGGTCGGCGATCCGGAGTGGAGGGGGGACGAGACCCTCGACCCCAAGCGCACGCTGCTCTCCGAGCTCCACCAGGGGACGCTCGCCGAGCGCGTCGCCGTGCCGCGGCGCAACCTGGTCCCCAAGCCCGAGGCGCTCAGCTTCGAGGAGGCGGCCTGCCTGCCGACCGCGTGGCTCACCGCCTACCGGATGCTGTTCACCCAGGGCGGTCTCGCGCCGGGCCAGCGGGTCCTGATCCAGGGCGCCGCCGGCGGCGTCGCGACCGCGCTGATCCAGCTCGGCGTCGCCGCCGGCCTCGAGGTCTGGGTCACGAGCCGGGCCGAGGAGAAGCGGCGCTTCGCGCTCGAGCTCGGCGCGCACCAGGCGTTCGAGGCGAACGCCAGGCTGCCCGAGCGCGTCGACGCGGTGATGGAGATGGTCGGCGAGGCCACCTGGGGGCATTCGCTGCGCGCGCTCAAGCCCGGCGGCGCCGTCGTGGTCTCCGGCGCGACGAGCGGCGCCGACCCGCCCGCCGACCTGCGCCGCGTGTTCTTCCGCTCGCTGCGGATCGTCGGCTCGACGATGGGCACGCGCGAGGAGCTCGAGCGGGTGGCGAACCTGTGCGCCGTGCACGGCCTGCGGCCGGCGATCGACCGCGTGCTCCCCCTGCGCGACGTCGCGGAGGGCATCGGCGCGCTCGCGCGCGGCGACGTCCGCGGCAAGATCGTCGTCGTGCCCTAGCGCGGCGCCTCCGCCCCGGGTTACTCTCGCGCCGTGAGCGCGCCCGCCACCCCGACTGCCTGCTCGGCCTCGCCGTCGCCGACGCGCTGGGCGCGCCTTACGAGTTCATCCCCGCGGGCTCGCCGCGGCTGCCGAAGTCGGCCGCCGACCTCGCGATGACGGGCGGCGGCCCGTGGCTGCCCGGCGAGTGGACCGACGACACGGCGATGGCGCTGTGCCTGGCCGAGTCGATCCTCGGCACGCGCGGCGATGGCGCGCTCTTCGACGAGGACGACCTGGTCGGCCGCTACGCCGCCTGGGCTGCGAGCGGGCCGAAGGACATCGGCATCACCTGCTCGACGGCGCTGCGCGGCACGCCGACCGCAGCCGCCGCGCGCGAGCGCGCCGGCGACCTGCACGAGCGCACCGGCAGGACAGCGGGCAACGGCACGGTGATGCGCGCCGTGCCGATCGCCATCGCCGCCGCCGACGCGGGGCAGGCGACGGAGGCGGCGCGCGCCGACGCCACGCTCACCCACTTCGACGGCGCCGCCGCGGCCGCGTCGGCGGCGCTGGTCGCCGCGCTGCGCAGGCCTCAGCAGCTGCTCGCCGCGGCGTCGGCGGAGGCGGAGGGGGACGGACGCCTGGCCTGCGCGCTCGCTCTCGTCGACGCGCGCGACGAGGCGGGCCTGCGCGCGCTCGCCGCGGACGCGGACGGCACCGCCTGGGCGACGCTCGCGGTGGGCCTGTGGGCCGCCTGCGTGGTCGACGACTACGCCGAGGGCGTCGCCTTCGCGATCTCGCTCGGCGGCGACACCGACACGAACGCCGCCGTCGCGGGCGCCCTGCTGGCCGCGCGCCACGGGGCCGAGGCGATCCCGGCGGCCTGGCGCGAGGGCCTGCGCGAGCGCGAGCGGATCGAGCGGGTGGCGGCGCTCGTGCCCCAGCCGGGCGCGCCGCCGCGTCGCCGCGCGATCGACCGTTAGTCCCGCGCGAGTACATTCCCGGCATGGCCGCGCCGCCGGATGCGCTCGACCGCTACCGCGAATACCTGCAGGCGGAGATCGACAGCGCGTTCCTCTACCTGGCGCTCGCGGAGCTGGCGGACTCCGAGCAGCTCGCCGAGGTCTACCGGCGGCTGGCGGCCACGGAGGAGCGGCACGCGAAGGTCTGGCGCGAGCGCGTGCGCTCGGCGGGGGCGGAGCTTCCCCCGGAGCGGCCCACGCGCCGCGCGCGGGCGCTGGCGTGGCTTGCGCGCCGGCTGGGCCCCGACTTCGTCCTGCCGACCCTGGTCGAGCAGGAGGCGCTCGACAGCCACACCTACGACGAGTACGAGCGGCTGGGCGAGCCCGGGATGTCCGCGGACGAGCGTTCGCACGCGCGCATCCTGCGCACGATCAGCGGCGGCCTGCCCGGCAGCGAGCTGGCCCGGTTCGAGGGGCGCCACCGGGCGATCGGCGGCAACGCGCTGCGCGCCGCGGTGCTCGGCGCCAACGACGGGCTGCTCTCGAACTTCAGCCTGATCATGGGCGTCGCGGGCGCCGAGCTCTCCAACGAGTCGATCCTGATCACGGGGATCGCCGGCCTGCTCGCGGGCGCGGGTTCCATGGCGCTCGGCGAGTGGATCTCCGTGCAGAGCTCGCGCGAGCTCCAGGAGCACCAGATCGAGGTGGAGCGCGCCGAGCTCGCCGAGATGCCCGACGAGGAGCGGGAGGAGCTCGTGCTGATCTACGAGGCGAAGGGCGTCGAGCGCGCGAACGCCGAGCGGCTCGCCGACCGCCTGCTGGCCGACCGCGAGCAGGCGCTCGACACGCTGGTCCGCGAGGAGCTCGGGATCGACCCCGGCGAGCTCGGCGGCTCCGCTTGGACGGCCGCGGGCGCGTCGTTCGCGCTGTTCGCGATCGGCGCGGTGATCCCGCTGGTCTCGTTCATCTTCCTGTCGGGCACGGCGGCGGTCGCGCTGAGCGTGGCGCTCTCGGCGGCCGGGCTCTTCGGATTGGGGGCGGCGACCGCGCTCATCACTGGGCGCGGCGTCGCCTACAGCGGCATGCGCCAGCTGCTGATCGGCGTCGCCGCCGCTGCGATCACCTACGGGGTCGGGAGCCTGATCGGCGGCGTCGTCGCATGAGCCCGCGCCGGATGCGCGGCCGCTTGGCGGAGCCGAGACTGGAAAGGAGTCATTGATGACGGGCGCGAGCGACGGCGCCGAGGTGATCCCGGTCACCGACCCGGCGACGGGCCAGGTGATCGGGGTGGTCCCGGCGGGAGGCGAGTTGGAGGCGCGCGCGGCGGTCGCCGCCGCCGCGGACGCGTTCGAGGGCTGGCGGCGCACCGCGCCCGCTGAGCGCGCGCGGGCGCTCAAGGAGGCGGCGCGGCGCCTGCGCGAACGCGCGCGTGACATCGCGGAGCTGCAGACGCTCGAGAACGGCCGGCCGCTGCGTGAGTCGATGCGCGGCGTGGGGGAGGCGATCGAGAAGCTCGAGATGTACGCGGAACTCGGAGCGCTGCACCGCGGCCACGCGCTCCCCGGCGAGTGGGGCGCCACCGACATGGCGGTGCGCGAGCCGCACGGCGTGGTTGCCCTGCTGGTCCCTTGGAACGACCCGATCGCGATCGCGGGCGGCCAGATCGCCGCGGCCCTGGCCACCGGCAACACCGTGGTCTTCAAGCCGTCGGAGCTCACGCCGCTCTCGGCGATCGCGTTCGTGCGGGCGGTCGAGCTTCCCGACGGCGTGCTCAACCTGCTGCACGGCGACGCGCGCGCCGGGGCGCCCCTGGTCGCCGACCGCCGGGTCGCGCTCGTCGCGCACACGGGCTCGGTCGCCACGGGCCGCGAGATCGCGCGGGTCTGCGCCGAGCGCGGCGCGCGCTGCCTGCTCGAGCTCGGCGGCAAGGACCCGCTGATCGTCGACCGCGACGTCGACCCGGCGTGGGCGGCCGAGCAGGCCGCGGGCGGCGCGTTCGCCAACGCAGGCCAGATCTGCACCTCGGTCGAGCGCATCTACGCGCACCGCGACGTGGCCGACGAGTTCGCCGAGGAGCTCGCGCGGCGCGCCGACGCGCTGCGCGTGGGCCCGGGGCTGGACCCGGCGAGCGAGATGGGCCCGTTGATCGACGAGCGCCAGCTCGCGGTCGTCGACCGGCACGTGCGCGAGGCGCTCGACGGCGGCGCGCAGGCGCGTGCGGGCGGGCGCCGCCTCGACGGCGAGGGCTTCTTCTACGCGCCCACCGTGCTCGTCGGAGCACGGCCCGAGATGCTGATCATGCGCGAGGAGACCTTCGGGCCGGTGGCGGCCATCCAGGTGGTCGGCTCCTTCGACGAGGCGATCGCCGCCGCCAACGCGAGCGACTACGGGCTCGCAGCCACCGTGCTCACCGCCTCGCAGGCGAACGCGCAGCGCGCCTGGCGCGAGCTCGACGTGGGGACCGTGAAGGTGAACTCGGCGTGGGGCGGGGCGCCCGGCGCGGCGCCGCACCCGCGGCGCTCGAGCGGTGTGGGCGGCTCGGGCTACGGGCCGGAGCTGCTCGACGAGATGACACGCGTCAAGGTCGTCCACATCGAGCCCGCGCCGCGTCGGGGCTGAGGCCGCCGCTAGCGCTCGCGCTCCGGCATCGCCGGGGGCGCCAGCCGGTAGGTGGGCGGGGTCTCCGAGAGCCCGATCGGGTTGCGGGGCAGGCGGACCTCGCGGCCCTCCTCGTCGCGCATGACCACGATCGGGTCCAGCCCGAGCGCCTCGGCGAACGCGAACGCGCCGCGGATGTCGTTCACCTCGCCGGCGGGGACGCCGGTGTCCGCGAGCAACGCCGCCCACTCGGCGGCGGGCCGCGCGGCGAGCAGCTCGGTGAGGCGCTCGCGCAGGGCGGCGCGGTTGGTGACGCGCGCCGCGTTGGTGGCGAAGCGCTCGTCGGCGGCAAGGTCGGGCGCGCCCAGCGCCTCGCAGAGCCGCGCGAACTGCCGGTCGTTGCCCACCGCGAGCACGAGCTCGCCGTCGGCGGCGGGGAGCGGCTCGTACGGCGCGATGCTGGGGTGCGCGTTGCCCATGCGGCCCGGGATCTCGCCCGCGACGGTGTAGGCGGTGGCTTGGTTCACCAGCGCTGCGAGCAGGCTCGAGAGCAGGTCGATCTCGACGCGCTGGCCGCGGCCGCTTCGGTGCCGGTGCTCGACGGCGGCGAGGATCCCGACGGCCGCGAACAGCCCCGCGATCACGTCGACGAGCGCTACGCCTACCTTCTGCGGCTCGCCATCGGGCTCGCCCGTGATGCTCATCAGCCCGCCCAGCGCCTGCACCAGCAGGTCGTAGCCGGGCAAGGCGGCCCCGGCCCCGCGCCCGAACCCGGTGATCGAGGCGTAGATCAGGCGCGGGTTGCGCTCGCGCAGCTCCTCGCAGCCGAGGCCGAGGCGGTCCATCACGCCGGGGCGGAAGTTCTCGACGAGCACGTCGGCCTCCGCCGCCAGCGCCCGCGCGCGCTCGAGGTCGGCTGGGTCGCGCAGATCGAGCGCGACGCTGCGCTTGTTGCGATTCACGGCCTCGAAGTAGCTCGCGCGGCCGCGGGCGTCGAAGGGCGGGCCCCAGCCGCGGGTCTCGTCACCGGTCCCGGGCCGCTCGACCTTCACGACCTGGGCGCCGAGGTCGCCGAGGACCATCGCGGCGAGCGGCCCGGCGAGCACGCGGGAGAAGTCGACGACGCGCAGGTGGGAGAGGGCGCCGGGTTCCACCAGATTTGATATTTTCGCAAATCCGTGAGCGACGAGCGATCCTCTCTCAATCCCCGCGACCTCGTCGACCTGGACTTCCAGCTCACGGACGAAGAGCGGATGATCCGCGACACCGTGCGCGCCTTCGTTGCCGACCGGGTGACCCCGAACGCGGCCGAGTGGTTCGAGGAGGGGACGCTGCCGCGCGAGCTCGCGCCGGAGCTCGGCAAGCTCGGGCTGCTCGGCATGCACCTGCGGGGGTACGGGTGCGCCGGGGCGAGCGCGACCGCCTACGGCCTCGCCTGCATGGAGCTCGAGGCGGGCGACAGCGGCGTGCGCAGCTTGGTCTCGGTGCAGGGCTCGCTCGCGATGTACGCGATCTGGCGCTGGGGCTCGGAGGAGCAGAAGCGCGAGTGGCTGCCGCGCATGGCGACCGGCGAGGCGCTCGGCTGCTTCGGGCTTACCGAGCCCGACTCGGGGTCGGACCCCGGCTCGATGCGCACGCACGCGCGGCGGGTCGGCGGCGACTGGGTCTTGCGCGGCCAGAAGATGTGGATCACGAACGGCTCGATCGCCGACGTCGCCGTCGTGTGGGCGCGCACGGACGAGGGGATCCGCGGCTTCTTGGTGCCCAGCGGAACTCCCGGGTTCACGACGCAGGACATCAAGGGCAAGCTCTCGCTGCGCGCCTCGGTCACGTCCGAGCTTTTGCTCGACGACGTGCGCCTGCCCGACGACGCGCTGCTACCCGGTGCGACCTCGCTGCGCGGGCCGCTCTCCTGCCTCAACGAAGCGCGCTTCGGGATCGTCTGGGGGGTCGTCGGCGCCGCCCGCGCCTGCTTCGAGGCGGCGCTCGACTACAGCCGGGAGCGCGAGCAGTTCGGCAAGCCCATCGCCTCCTTCCAGCTCATCCAGGAGCGCCTCGCCGAGATGGCGGTCGAGGTCAACCGCGCGGGGCTACTCGCGCTGCAGCTCGGCCGGCTCAAGGACGCCGGGCGCCTGCACCCGCAGCAGGTGAGCCTCGGCAAGCTCGCCAACGCCAACGCGGCGCTCGACGTCGCGCGCTCCGCGCGCCAGGTGCTCGGCGCGAACGGGATCACCCTCGAGTACCCGGTGATCCGCCACATGGCGAACCTCGAGACCGTGGTCACCTACGAGGGCACCGCGGACATCCACAGGCTCGTCCTCGGCGAGGCCCTCACCGGGGTCTCCGCCTTCCGATGAGCTTGGGTCCCGCTTCCGGCCAGGCGGCGCCCGGGACGGCCCTCCAGCACGCCGTCGCCTGGCTGCGCGAGGCGATCGTCTCCGGCCGCCTGCGCCCTGGCCAGCAGGTCAAGCAGGAGCACGTGGCGGCGGCTTCGGGGCTGAGCGTCGCGCCCGTGCGCGAGGCGCTGCGCGTCCTCGAGCAGGAGGGCCAGGTCACCTACAGGCCGCGCCGCGGCTACTTCGTGACCGAGCTTTCGGTCGCCGACCTCGAGGAGATCTACGCCCTGCGGGCGACGCTCGAGCCGATCGCGGTGCGCCACGCCGTGCCGCGCCTCGACGAGGAGGCGATCGAGCGCGTCGAGACCGCGGCGCGCGAGTGCGCGGAGGCGGCGCGCGCCGGCGACGTCGCGGCCGAGCTCGAGGCCAACCGGCGCTTTCACTTCGGCATCTTCGACGCGCCGGGGCAGCCGCACCTGCTGCGCCTGCTCTCCCTGCTCTGGGAGTCGACCGAGGCTTACCGGGCGCTCTACTACAACTCGCCCGCCGAGCGCGCGGCCGCCGTCGAGGCGCACGATCGGATCCTCGCCGCGCTGCGCAACCGTGAGGTGGAGCGGGTGATCGCCGAGCTGGCGGCTCACCGCCAGCGGGGTCTGGAGTTCCTGCGCGGCGTGCTGGCCGCGAGCGTAGGCGGCGGGAACGCGGCGGACTAACCCCGCCGAGGCGTGCGATTCCATGCCATGCGCAACCTTTTCGCACGGCCGGCGGGCGTGTCGAGGGGGGCCCGCGCTCGCGTAGGCTGCCGCGCTGATGGATCGGACCGAGGTAATCGACGCCGTCGCCCTCGCGCTCAGCGTGCTCGCGGTCGTCGCGCAAGCGACCGCGGTCGTCGTGGCGGCGACCGCCCTGCTCGGTTTGGTCTGGACGCCCGCCCGGGGCGTGCTGCGGGAGGTCGCCGACGGGCTCGGCCCCGGCCTGCTCTGGGGCGCGTGGGGCGTCGCCGCGCTGGCGACGGCGGGCAGCCTGTTCTTCTCCGAGTACGCGAAGTTCGTCCCGTGCGGGCTGTGCTGGTACCAGCGGATCGCGATGTATCCGCTGGTGGTGATCCTGTTCCTCGCGGCCGTGCGGCGCGACTACGCGGCGGCGGCCCGGTTCGGGCTGCCGCTCGTCGCGCTCGGCGCCGCCGTCTCGATCTGGCACAACTACGTCGAGCGGAACCCCGAAGCCGAGACCGGCCTCTGTTCGATCGGCGGGACGACGTCGTGCGCGACCAAGTGGATCGAGGAGCTCGGCTACATCACGATCCCGGTGCTGTCGCTGAGCGCCTTCGCCCTGATCGCCGCGCTGCTGCTCGGCGCGCGGGCCGTGGCGCGAACGCGCCCGGGGGACTGAGGAGGGCCTCCCGGCGCCGGCCATGTCACACTCGTGGCGATGACCATCGCCCGCACCGTGATGATCGGCGAGCGGACGGTGAGCCGCGTCGGCCTTGGGACGAACCGCCTCACCGACACGCGCGCGAACCGTGAGCTCTTGCGCGCCGCCGCGGAGGCCGGCGTGCAGATGATCGACACCGCCCACCTCTATACCGGCGGGGAGAGCGAGCGCACGATCGGCGCCGTGCTCCCCGAGCTCGGGGAGGACGTTGTCGTCGCCACGAAGGGCGGCTACCGCGAGGCGCGGCCCGACAACCTGCGCGCCGAGCTCGAGCAGAGCTTCGCGAGCCTGGGCATAGACCGGATCGAGCTCTACTACCTGCACCGCATCGACCCGGAGGTCCCACTCGAGGAGTCGCTGGGCGTGATCGCCGAGTACCGCGACCAGGGGCGGATCGCGCACGTCGGCGTCTCGAAGGTGACGGTCGAGGAGATCGAGCGCGCCCGCGAGGTGGTGCCGATCGTCGCCGTGCAGAACGAGTACAACCTCGCCGCCCGTGAGTACGACGACGTGATCTCCTACTGCGAGCGCGAGGGGATCGTCTTCGTCCCGTACTACCCGCTCCGCGGCGGCTCGCCCGCGCTCGGCGAGCTCGCGGCCAAGTACGACGCCACCCCGGAGCAGATCAAGATCGCGTGGCTGCTCCGGCGCTCGCCCGCGATGCTGCCGATCCCGGGCACGCTGTCGGCCGACCACGTGCGTGAAAACGTCGCCGCGCTCGACATCGAGCTCTCCGACGAGGACTACGAGCGCCTGTAGGGAGCCGGGATGCCGATCAGCACCGAGGAGGCCCGCGCCGAGATCGTCGCCGAGCTGGGCGTCGCCGAGCAGCAGCTCGAGCTCGCGCTGAGCTGCCTGGGCGATGCCTTCGAGCTGCTCGCCGTCGGCGCCGCCGAGCGGCTCGAGGACGAGCTCTTCCGGCCCATCCAGCGGGCCTACGCGCGCGCGAAGCGCACGCGCGCCGGCTTCGCGGAGCGCGTGCGGATCCCGGCGCCGACCCCCGAGCGCCTGCTCACGGGCGGCCCCTCGCAGGGGGCCAAGGCGCTGGTCGAGCGCGCCGCGGAGGCGGCGCACCAGGCCGACCGCGTCCTGAGCGAGCTCCAGGACTCGATGCTCCCCGTGGAGGCGGGCGACGGCGACCTGCGCTCGGGAATCAGCGAGACCCGCGAGCAGCTCGCCCGGGTGGGGCGCGCGGCGTCGGAGTTTCTGCGCACGTTCGGTCGCTAGCCGCGCGTTATCGGGTACCCGGGCCGGGTACGCGGCCCCTAGTCCACGCAGAGGAGGGTGGTGCACATGGATGCATCCGCGAGCCCGCGCTCGGGCCGCGACGAAACGATGATCACCGCGGGCCGCAACCTGGCGCAGATGTTCTGCCTGGTGACCGGCGCCGTGCTCTTGATCGTCGGAGTCCTTGGGTTCATCAGCGACGCGAGCTTCGACGCCGGCTCGAACGTCCAGGGCGACGAGTTCCTGGGCTTCGAGGTGAACGGCTGGCACAACCTCGTCCACATCGCGACTGGCGCGTTCCTGCTCGCCGTGGCGGGCAACGCGGCCACCGCGATCACGGGCGCACTGATCTTCGGCGTGCTCTACGTCGTGGTGTTCATCTGGGGCCTGATCGACGACACGGTGCTGTGGCTCGTGCCGATCAACGCGGCCGACAACGTGCTGCACCTGATCCTGGCCCTCGCCGCGATCGCGGCGGCGCTTGCGGCCCGCTCGATGATCCGCAACGGAGAGCGGCGATGACCATCGGCGCATCCCTGTTTCTGATCGCGGTCGGCGCGATCCTGCGCTGGGCGGTGAGCGACTCCATCGAGGGCGTCGATCTCACCACCGTGGGCCTGATCCTGTTGATCGTCGGCGTGGTCGGCCTGGCCATCGGTCTCTGGCAGACGCAGCGCACGAGCCGCGGCGTCCGTCACGACGAGGTGCCGCCGCCCCCCGCTGACCGCAGGTACTGAACGGGTATTAGCGGTTTGCCGCCCGCGCGCCTGGCCTGTGCGCGCGGGCGGTCCCCGCTACGATTCCCGGCGGACCGTGCTAGGCGGGGCGCTAGCGGTGCCCTGTACCCGCAATCCGCTCTAGCGGGGCTGAACGCCCGCCCGAGGGCTGCGGCCTTCGGGGTCAGTACGCCGCAGGCGGCGTTGACGGCCAGGTCCCGCGCGATGCGCGCCCGTGAACCAGGTCAGGTCCGGAAGGAAGCAGCCTTAAGCGGTAGCGCGTAAGCGACGCGGATCACCTGACTCGAGCTGGCCACGGCGGGAACGCCCGGGGACCGCTTTCGAAGGTGGGCCCGCACGGTCCATGCTCGTTTGCGCTGGGCGCGCTCAGCGCAGGGCGTGGCAGACGGCGTCGAGCTGGGCGTGGCGGATCAGGTCGGAGACCTCCTGGTTGCCCATGCCCGGCACGATCTGCGCGTTCACGGTGAACACGACCGAGCGACGGCCGGTGCGGTCGGCGGCAGCGAAGAGCCGGTAGCCGGGGAACGAGCCCGTGTGGCCAAATACGGTGCCGCAGTGCGTGCGGTAGCGGAACAGGCCCAGCCCCGAGCGGTTGCGGCCCGGCCCGGGCGGCGACGACGAGCCGATCACCCACCTGCGCTGCGCGCGCTTGACCTTCTCGCTGAACAGCCTCCCGCCGACGTAGGCGCGGAAGAAGCGGTTCACGTCGGCTGCGGTCGACACGATCCCGCCCGACGCCCAGGCCAGCGCGGGGTTGATGAACTCGCTCACGTCCTCGGGCGGATCGTGGGGGGAGATCTCGTAGCCGTGCAGGTACGGCTCGGGCATCGCGACGGTGTCGGGCAGGCTGGTGCGCCGCAACCCCGCCGGGCGGTAGACGTGCCGGTCGAGCAGCTCCGCGTAGGGCTTGCCCGTGACGGCCTCGGCCATCAGCCCGACGACCACGTTGTCGGTGTCCGAGTAGCCGTAGCGCTCGCCGGGGCCGAACTCGGGCTCCACGTCCTGCACGAAGCCGATCAGCTCGAGCGGCGTCATGTACTGCGCGGGATCGGCGATCAGCTCGTCGATGAAGGCCTGTTGGTGGATGTAGTCGGGGAGCGAGGCCGTGTGCTGGAGCGCCTGCGCGAGGGTCACGTCCTGGGCGTGGGGGAGGATCCCCGGCCCGAGCACGTCGCCGATCGTGTCAGTCAGACGCAGCTTGCCGCGCGCGACGAGCTTGAGCGCGACGGCGCCGTTGAACGCCTTCGCCATGCTCGCGATCCGGTAGTGCTGGTTGCGGGTCGGGGGCGCGCCGGTCTCGAGGTCCGCGCGCCCGCGGCGCAGGAACGTCGTCCGCTTGCCGCGCTGGATCAGGACCGAGACCGCGGGCGGGGCGTCGTCGGCAGCCATCAGCTCGGCGAGCGCGGCGCGCAGCTTGGCGCCGGTGTCCTTGTGGGCCTTCGGGGCCGCGCCGGCCGCTGCGGGGGAAAGCGCGAGGATCGCGGCCGCGAGGAGGGTGAGGCGACGATTCATCCGCCCAGTATGGCGGCGCGCGTCATCGCCGCCGGTGAAGGCTCACCCCACCCGTCTCCGGCCCGACCGGGGCGGGCGAGGGGGCGAAGCCGACCGCGGAGATTCCGCCCGTCGAGGGGCTCGGGGACCCGCCCCCGCCGCTCTGGCCCCCGTCCTTGGGCTTCTCCGGCTGCTTCGGGTCGTCCCCCTTGGGCTTGCGCCGGGTCGGGCAGCGCACCGTGTACACGGTGCGAGCGGGCACGTTGTAGCGGGTCTCGCTGTGGCTCCAGGAGAGGTGGAGGTGGTTGCCGCGGCCGTGTCCGGCGTCCCCGTTGTAGCCCACCCAGCGGAACGGCGGGCGCGGCTTGTTCTGCCTGGGCTCGGCCCACCTGGCGAGCTTGGTGATCAGCCGCCAGTTCCCGCCCCGGCTGCGGTCGGGCACGATGTCGAGCGCCAGCCCGATCGGGTGCTCGCCCTTGCGCGAGTGGACCGGGTCGAGCGAGTAGCCGTCGGTGATGAAGATCTTGTACTTGCGCTTGAGCATGCGCACGTCGTTCAGCAGCCGGCGGTCGATGCGCTCGCCCGGCGACCCGGGGATCGACACGAAGCGCCCGCCGCCCGTGGTCTCGCACAGGCGCGGGCCGAGCCGCTCGCTGCGCATGGCGCCGGTCGCGAGGGTCGCGCCGACGAGCGCCAGCACCGCCAGGGCGATCGCGGGTCCCGCGGACCTGATCGTTGCGAGCTCGCTCAATGCCTTCACACTCCCTTGCTTCGGAGAGGATCCGCGAGGGCTTGAGCGGACGCGCTGTCGATCCTGGCCGCCGCAAGCCGACGACCACCCGGGCATTCAGCCCGCGTCGCCGGAAAACGGCAACGCGGGCTGAACGGACGCGGGCCCGGCGGGGATTCAGTTCACGTTGCCGCAAAACGGCAACGAGGGCTGAATCGAACGGTCGCTGGGGTCCCCAGGGCGACCTAGACTTCGGGCCCGACATGCTCCGCGTCGGGCTGCTGGGGCCGGTGATCGTCCAAGCTCACGAGCCCGTGGCGCTGAGCGGCCCGCAGCAGCGCCGGCTCGTGGCCTCGCTCGCGCTTGCGCGGGCCGGGCCGGTCACGACCGAGCAGCTCGTCGAGGACTTATGGGGGGAGGAGCCGCCGCGCAGCGCGCGCCGCAGCCTTCAGGCCCAGGTATCGCGCCTGCGACGGGCCTTCGCGACGGCCGGTGCACAGGGCGCGATCGTGCGCGCGGGCGATGGCTACGCGCTGGCCGGCGCCGTCGAGGTGGACAGCGAGGAGTTCCGGGCGCGCGCGAGCGCGGGCCGGGAGGCGCTGCGCGCGGGCGACCTGAAGGCGGCCGCGGCGGAGTTCGACGCGGCCCTCGGCCGCTGGCGCGGCCCGTGCGCGCTGGCCGACGCTCGCGAGTGCGGGGCGCCCGCGCTCGAGGCGCGCATGCTCGACGAGGAGCGCCTCGGCGTGATCGAGGACCGCGCGGAGGTTGCGCTCGCCTCGGGCGAGGTCGATGAGGTCGTGCCGACGCTGCTGCGGACGGCCGCCGAGTACCCGCTGCGCCAGCGGGTCGCGCTGCTCGCGATGAACGCGCTCCTCCGATCAGGAAGGGCCACGCTTGCCCTCGAGGTGTACGAGCGCACTCGCCTGCTCCTGCGCGAGCAGCTCGGGATCACGCCGGGCCCCGAGCTGCGGGAGCTGCACGCCGCGATCCTCCGCGAGACCGCGCCGCAGGTTGGGCCGCCGCCGCGCGCGGTCCCGCCGCCGTTCGAGCTCGGCGCCCTGCAGCTGCGCAAGCTCAAGTACCTGTTCCGCGCCCTCGACGCCGACGGCGACGGCCTGCTCGAGGCGGAAAGCTTTCGCGCACACGCCGATCGCCTGGCGGCGCTGGCCGAGCACGACCCCGAGCTCGCCGCGGACGTGCGCGCCCACGTCAACGCCTGGTGGGCGGGCGTAAAGCCCTCCGGCGCCGACGAGCCGGCATCCCTGGAGAACTGGCTGCGCTTCTGGGGAGCGTGGCTCGCGGCGGTGACGCGCGACGCGGAGGCGGACGGCGGGGCGGAGCTGCGGCGGATGAAGGAGTCGGCGGCGAGGACGTTCGCGGTCATGGACGCGGATCGCGACGGGCGCCTCCACGTCGCCGACTACGAGCGCTGGGTGGAGACGTGGGGGCTGCGGTTCGACGCGCGCGCGAACTTCGCGCGGCTCGACGTGGATGGCGACGGCACCCTGGGCGAGGCCGACGTCGTCCAGCTCGTCAAGGAGTTCTTCCTCTCGAACGACCCCGAGGCCCCCGGCAACTTCCTCTACGGCCCCGCGTTCTAGCGTCGCAACAGTTCTGCAACAGGCGGCCTCTAGGTTCGCGGCCGACGGCCGAGGAGACGCCGTGTCACTGGCCGCCGTGGCCCCGTCGGCGTTCGGGGGGAGGCCGACGGGGCGCGCCGTGCTGCCGTCCGGCACGCGGGACCGAGGCACGCGGAGGGCCCCGGCCGCGCCGATAGACTCGCCCACCGTGGCGCCCGCGCAGTCCCTGTACCGCCGGCACCGGCCCCAGGCGTTCGACCAGGTCGTAGGCCAGGAGCACGTCGTCCGCACGCTCTCGAACGCGATCGAGCGCGACCGCGTACACCACGCGTACCTGTTCGTCGGCTCGCGCGGCACGGGGAAAACCTCGATCGCGAAGATCCTCGCCCGGTCGCTCAACTGCGTGAACGGCCCGACCCTGCACCCCTGCGGGGAGTGCGAGTCGTGCCGCGCGATCGCCGCGGGGACGTCGATGGACGTGATCGAGATGGACGCGGCCTCGAACCGCTCCGTCGACGACATCCGCGAGCTGCGCGAGCGAGTCGGCTTCGCGCCCACCGGCGGCAAGTGGAAGGTGTACATCCTCGACGAGGCGCACATGCTCACTCGCGAGGCCTGGAACGCCTTCCTGAAGACGCTCGAGGAGCCGCCCCCGAACACGGTCTTCGTGCTGGCTACCACCGAGGCCCACAAGGTGATGCCGACGATCGTCGACCGCTGCCAGCGCTTCGACTTCCAGCGGCCGACGCCCGAGCAGATCGCCGAGGTGGTGCGGCGGGTCGCGCAGGCCGAGTCGATCGAGATCGCCGACGGTGCGATCGCCGCCCTCGCCCGCGGCGCCTCGGGGAGCTTCCGCGACGCGCTCGGCACGCTCGACCAGCTCGTCTCCTACGGCGGGAAACGCATCGAGACGGAGGACGTGCTGACCGTGCTCGGCGTCGCCGACTCCGACCTTCTGCTCGCGGCCGCCGACGCGATCGCGGCGGGCGACGCGCGCGCCACGCTCGAGGTCACCGAGCGGCTCGCGCGCTCGGGCCGCGACCCGGCGCAGTTCGGCCGCGACCTGCTCGCGCACCTGCGCCAGCTGCTGGTGATCCGCGCCGTAGGCGAGGACGTGGGCGAACGCGGCCTGGCGGCCGCAGATCCCGAGCGCATGCGCAGCCAGGCGGAAGCCTTCTCCGACCTCGGCCTGAGCCGCGCGATCGACGCGATCGCGGCGGCGCTGAGCGCGATCCGCGAGGGCGACGAGCCGCGGATGACGCTCGAGCTGGCGCTGCTCCGCGCGGCCAGGCCGCAGCTGGACCCCTCGCGCGAGGCGTTCGCGCAGCGGCTGGAACGCCTCGAGGCGGCGCTCGCAGGCGGCGCGCCGCCGGCCGCCCCGGCCGACGGCGGCGCGGGTGAAAAGCCCCAGGCGCCGCCCGCCGCGGGCCCGGCGCACGAGCCCCCGCGGCAGGCCGCAACCGCCCAACCCGCGGCCGCGGCGCCCCCGCGGGCCGAGGAGGCGCCGCGCGCGGCCGCGCCGAGCACGCGGCGGTCGCCGGAGCCTGAGCCCGAGCCGGCGCCGGGCGGCGAGCGGGGCGCCGAGGCGGAGGCGAGCGCGCCCGAGTCCGCCGCGCCCGAGGCGGCCGCCGAGGCGCAGGCGGCGACCGCCGTCGCGGAGCTGCCCGACCTCGAGGGCTTGGTGAGCCTGTGGCCCGCGATCCTCGATCAGGTGCGCGAGGGCGGGTCCGAGCTGCTCGCCCACGCGCTCTCGGCCAGCCGGCCGGTCGGGATCGATGCGGCACAGGGCGTCATCGAGATCGGCTTCCCGCCGGGCGCTTCGTTCAACAAGCGCAAGGCCGAAAGCCCGGAGGCGCGCGAGCGCATCGCCGCGGCGGTGCGGGCGGTCGTGGGCGCGCGGCTCAAGCCGGTCTGCGCGATCCTGGACGGCGAGGACGTCCCCGGCGACGATCCGGTGCAGGCCGGACCGATGGACGAGGAGGAGATCATCGCGCGGCTCAAGGCGGAGTTCGATGCGGAGGAGATCCTCGACGAAGACTCTGAGCAGAACGAGGAGGAAGCGTGAGCAGACCCCGAGGCGGGCCCGGCGGGTTCGACCTGAACTCGATGATGAAGCAGCTTCAGAAGGTCCAGGCCGACATGGCCGAGGCCCAGGAGAAGCTCAAGGACGAGGTCGTCGACGCGAGCGCGGGCGGCGGCATGGTGAAGGTGAAGATGAGCGGCGATCTGCGCCTGCTCGAGCTGCAGATCGACCCCGAGGCGATCGACCCGGAGGACCCGGAGCTCCTGCAGGACATGATCGTGGCGGCCGTTAACGAGGGCCTGCGCGCGGCGCAGGAGCTCGCCTCCCAGCGCCTGGGCGGCATCGCCGGCGGCCTTGGCGGCGGGCTCGGAGGGCTCGGCCTGCCGGGGATGTAGCGAGGGCTTGTACGCGCAGCCAGTCCAACGCCTGATCGCGGAGCTCGCGAAGCTCCCGGGGATCGGCCAGCGAACTGCCCAGCGGCTCGCCTTTCACATCCTGCGCGCCTCGGAGGAGGACGCGCTCGCGCTCGCCGACGCCGTACGCGACGTCAAGGCAAACGTCGGCCTCTGCGAGGAGTGCTTCAACCTCGCGGAGGGCCCCCGCTGCCGGATCTGCGAGGACGAGCGGCGCGACCGCAGCGTGATCTGCGTGGTCGAGGAACCCCAGGACGTGATCCCCATCGAGCGCACGCACGAGTACCGCGGCCTCTACCACGTGCTCGGCGGCGCGCTCTCGCCGATCGACGGAATCGACCCGGAGGACCTGCGGATCGCCGAGCTCGTCCAGCGCGTCGAGCGCGGCGGGATCGATGAGGTCGTGCTGGCCACCAACCCGACGACCACGGGGGAGGCGACCGCGATCCATATCGCCGAGCTGCTGCGCGACAAGACCACGGTCACCCGCCTGGCGAGCGGCCTGCCCGTGGGCGCCGACCTGGAGCACGCCGACGAGGTGACGCTGGGCCGCGCGTTCGCGGGCCGCCGGGCCGTGAGCGGTTAGCTACCAGGTCGGTCGCCGGCGACCGACATCTAAGCCTCGCTCCAACCCAACCGCGCGTGCAGCCGCTTCAGCGGCTCTGGCGCCCACCAGTTCCACTTACCCAGCATCGCCATCAGCGACGGCACGAGCAGCGCGCGCACGATCGTCGCGTCGATGAGCACGGCGAGGGCGATGCCGAGGCCGACCTCCTTGATGAAGATGATCTCCGAGGTCACGAACGCGCCGACCGCGACCGCGAACAGAAGCGCGGCCGCGGTGACGATTCGCCCGGTTCGCTCCAGGCCGACCGCGACGGACTCCGCCTCGCCGACGCCGCCGTCGCGGGCCTCCTTGATGCGCGAGAGCAGGAACACGCCGTAGTCGGTCGCGAGGCCGAAGGCGACCGCGAAGAGGAGGAGGGGCTGGGTCGCCTCGAGCCCGCCCTGGCTGGTGTAGCCGAGCAGGCCCTCGAGGCGCCCGTCCTGGAAGATCAGGACGAGGATCCCGAACACCGCGCTCAGCGCCAGCAGGTTCATGACGAGCTGCTTGAGCGGCAGGATCACCGAGCCGGTGAACGCGAACAGGACGACGATCGTGACCCCGGCGATCAGCGCGATCAGGAGGGGGAGATGGTCCGCGAGGCTCGCCTTGAGGTCGATGTAGCCGGCGGTGAACCCGGTGACCAGCACCCCGTCGTCGGGCGCCCGCAGGGCCCGCACGAGCTCCTGGGCGCGCTCGCTGAGCGGCGGCGCGTCGGCGATGACCCGCACGACGTAGCTTGAGTCCTCGAGCTCGAGCGGCGGCAGCACCTCGGCCGCCCCCGGCAGGCCGCCGGCCCGCTCGGCGACTCGTTCCGCCGCGGCGCGGTCGCCCTCAACGTAGAGCTCGATGGGCGTATCTCGGTAGGGCGGGAAGTCGGCGCGCATGCGGTCGTCCACCTGGCGGGCGCTCTCCGAGTCGGGGAGGACCTGGGCGTCGACCGACGTGAACTTGATGCCCAGGAAGGGGATGCCCAGCACGATCAGCACCGTGGCGGTCGCGATCGCGATCCGGGCGGGCTGGCGCATGACGAACCGCGACAGCCGATACCAGAAGCCCTCCTGGAGGGAGTGCGCGTCGCGTTCGGCGCGACGCTGGAGCGCTCTGGGGGCAAGCGCGTTCACCCGCGGCCCGAGCAGCGCGAGCACCGCCGGCAGGACGATGAGCGCGATCGCGGCGGACAGCAGGGTGACGCCGAGGCCGCCGATCCCCATCGAGTACAGGAAGCGCTGGGGGAAGATCATCAGCGCGGCGACGGCGCCAGCCACCGTAAGCGACGAGAACAGCACCGTGCGCCCGGCCGTGGCTAGCGTGCGGCGCAGCGCCTCCGCTCCCGGGCCGACGCGGGCGAGCTCCTCCCGGTAGCGCGAGACGATGAAGAGGCTGTAGTCGATCGCGAGGCCCAGCCCGAGGCCGGTGATCAGGTTCAGGGCGAAGATCGAGACGTCGGCGAATTCGTTCGCCACGCGCAGCACGAAGAACGAGCCGACGATCGCCAGCGCGCCGACCAGCAGGGGCAGGAGCGCCGCGACGAGGCTGCGGAAGAACAGAAACGACAGGATGAAGAGGATCGGGAAGGCGAGGAGCTCCGCGCGGCGCAGGTCGGATTCGACCTTCTCGCCCACCTGGGCCTGGGCGAGGGAGGGGCCGCCCACGAGCACGTTCTCGCGGTCGGCGAGCTCCTCGGCCACCCGCTTGGCGGTGTCCTCGCCCTCGTCGCCCGCGCCCTCGGTGAAGACCCCGAGGTAGGTCGCGTCCCCGGTCCGCGCGACGAACGCCTCGTCGCGGGTGTCCAGGTAGCCGACGACCTCGCCCACGCCCTCGACGCCGCGTACCTCCGCGGCCACCTCCTCGACGGGGCTTGCCCCCGCGGGCGTGCGCACGTCGACGTCCTCGATCAGGACGACTACGCCCATCTCCTGGTAGCCGGCCTCCGCGAGCCGCTCGTTGGCGATCACGCTCTCGGTGTCGGGGTCGTCCGCGCCGTAAGGGGCGAGGCGGTCGACGACGCTGAACCCGAGGTAGCCAGCGACCGCGAAGCAGAGGGTCGCGAGCGCGATGACGCTCCGGGGATGACGGCTTGCGAGGCGCGCGAGTCCGCCCAGCACCTACCGATCCTCCCTCCGAGCCGTCGCTTGGGTCGGAGCCGCATCGCGCATGACGCGTGGGCGGCAAGTTATCACCCAGTGCGGCCTTTGTTCGGCGGCGGAGCGGTTCTGGGGCGAGACCGCACGAAAGCGCGGCGAGGATCTATCCTCGGCGACCGTGCCTAACGAGCTAGTAGTAATGAAGTTCGGCGGGACGTCCGTCGCCAGCGCCGACGACATCAAGCGCGCGGCGCGGCGCATCGTCGCCGCCCGCGAGAGCGGCAAGCGCGTGGTCGCCGTCCTGTCCGCGCGCGGCAAGACCACCGACGAGCTCGTGAACATGGCGTACGAGATCTCGGACGCGCCCCACGAGCGTGAGATGGACATGCTGCTGTCCGTCGGCGAGCGCATCTCCTGCGCGCTCTGCGCGATGGCGATCCACGACATGGGCTACAACGCCGTGTCGCTGACCGGTTCGCAGGCGGGCATCGTCACGGACTCGGTCCACACCAAGGCGCGCATCCTCGAGGTCCGCGCCGACCGCATCCGCTCGGCCCTCGACGAGGACAAGATCGTGCTCGTCGCCGGCTTCCAGGGCGTCTCCGGGGACAGCCGCGACGTGACGACGCTTGGCCGCGGCGGGTCGGACACCACGGCGGTCGCGCTCGCCGCCGCGCTCGACGCGAGCGTCTGCGAGATCTACACGGACGTCGAGGGCGTGTTCTCGGCGGACCCGCGCATCTGCCCGGGCGCCCGCAAGCTCGACGTCGTCTCCTTCGAGGAGATGCTCGAGATGTCCGCCTCGGGGGCTGGCGTGCTGCAGCATCGCTCGGTCGAGTACGCGCGCAACCACGGGGTGCGGATCCACTGCCGCAGCTCGTTCGACGATACCCCCGGTACCCTCGTCGTCGCGGAGGACGAATCCATGGAGCAACCGATGGTCACAGCCGTCACCCACACCACCAACGAGGCGCGGGTGACGATCACAGGGGTCGCCGATGAACCCGGCATCGCGGGCCGCATCTTCGGCGCGCTCGCCGACGCGAACGTGAACGTCGACATGATCATCCAGAACGAGCCGATGGCCGACGACCGCAAGGCCGACATGTCGTTCACGGTCTCGCGCGACGAGCTGCGCACGGCGACCAAGGTGATCGAGGACCTGGGCATCGGTGACTCCGTCACCGCCGACGAGAACATTGGCAAGGTCTCCGTCGTCGGCGCCGGCATGAAGAGCCATCCGGGCGTTGCGGCGAAGGTCTTCCGCACGCTCGGTGACCTCGGCATCAACATCGAGATGATCTCGACGTCGCCGATCAAGATCTCCTGTGTGATCTCCTCCGACCGGGTTCCCGACGCCGTGCAGGCCCTGCACGAGGCGTTTGAGCTCGGCGCGGACGCGGTCAAGCCCGAGGACCCCACGGGCGTCCACCGCCCAGTCGTGCGCTCATGAGTGAGGGCTACCGCGTCGGCGTCCTCGGCGCGACCGGGGCCGTCGGATCCACGATCCTGACCGTCCTCGAGGAGCGCGGCTTCCCCGTCGCCGAGCTCGTGCCGCTGGCCTCGGAGCGCTCCGCGGGCAGGCGGCTTGCGTTCGCCGGCGACGAGGTGGAGGTCAAGGCCCTGTCTGCGGAGTCGATCCAGGGCCTCGACGTCGTGCTCTCCTCGGCCGGCGGCGCGGTGAGTTCCGAGTGGGCGCCGCGGATCGTCGACGCCGGCGCCGTGGTCGTCGACAACACGAGTTACTGGCGGATGCACGACGACGTGCCGCTCGTGGTCGCCGAGGTCAACCCGGACGCGATCGAGTCGCACCGCGGGATCGTCGCCAACCCGAACTGCACGACGATGGTGATGATGGTCGCGCTCGCGCCCATCCACCGCGCGGTCGGCATCGAGCGCATCGTCGTCTCGACCTACCAGGCCGTCTCGGGCACGGGCCAGAAGGCGATCCAGGAGCTGCTCGACCAGTCGCGGGCGATCCTCGCGGGCGAGAAGCCGGAGGCGAAGGTGTACCCGCACCAGATCGCCTTCAACATCATGCCCCAGGTGGAGAGCTTCAAGGACGGCGACGACTACACCACCGAGGAGCGCAAGGTGATGGCCGAGGCGCGCAAGATCCTCGGCGAGACCGAGGAGTCGCTGCGCATCTCGGCGACCTGCGCGCGCGTGCCGGTGATCGCCGGGCACTCCGAGTCGATCAACATCCAAACGCGCGAGCCGCTTTCGCCGGAGCGCTGCCGCGAGATCCTCGCCGAGGCCCCGAACGTCGTCGTCGCGGACTCGCCGGGCGAGGCCATCTACCCGCTGGCCGCGGACGTGGCCGGGCGCGACGAGGTCGTCGTCGGGCGCGTGCGTCGCGACCCCTCGCACGAGCGCTGCCTCAACCTCTGGGTGGTCGGCGACAACCTGCGCAAGGGCGCCGCGACCAACGCCGTGCAGCTCGCCGAGCTGCTTGCCGAGCGCGATCTCATGCGCGTGCCGGCGGGCGCCGGCTCGTTCGCGTGAGCGGACGACGCGGGGCGCGCTTCGGAAGTTATCCGTAGGACTACGGGTTAGTCACGATGTGATCGGGCTCGTCGGCGGTCAGCCTGGCGGCGACCCCGAGGAAGGAAGGGTCAATGTCAAGCAAGCACCGCCGCCCGCTCGCCTTCGCCGCCGCGCTCGCCGCGCTGGCGCTCGCCGCGTGCGGCACCGAGACGATCGACGCCGACGATCTCGCCACCAAGATCCGCGACCAGGTGTCGGCGCAGGTCGGGGTGGATCCCGAGCAGGTCACGGTCGAGTGCCCCGACGGCATCGAGGTCGAGGAGGGCCGCACGTTCGAGTGTGATCTCACAGCGCCCAACGGCGATCCCGTGATCGTCGAGGTCACCCTCACGAACGACGACGGCGGCTTCGAGGCGATCGTCCCGCCCGAGCAGTTCGAGGATCAGAACGCGGGCCAGGGCGCCGAGTAGGCGTCGGCGCCAGCTAGTCGCCCAGATCCTCGGCCGCGTCCGCGAAGCGCTCGGCGAGCGCGCGGAAGAAGTCCGAGCGGGTGACGACCGCGTGCACGCGCCCGTCGGTCGCGATCGGGACGATCAGCACCCGATGGTGCAGGAAGATCTCGGCGATCTGCGTGTCGGCGTAGTCGTCCGAGACCAGCACGTGGTCGCGCGTCAGGTACTTGCTGATCGGCTCGTCGCGGCACTCCTCGCGGCGCTCGATCTGCTCGTCGATCGAGCGCTTGATCATCGCCGCCGAGCCCATCGTGCCGATCCAACCGGGGAAGAGGGCGGCGAGGAACTCGCGCTCGCCGAAGATCCCCGCGAACCGGCCGTCCTCCTCGACTGCGGGGAGCGCGGGCAGCCCCGACTCCAGGACGCGGGCGACCGCGGTGCCCACCGGGTCGCTGGCGCGCAGAGGCTTCACCTCCCGGATGGCGCTGTTGGCGATTGTCGCGGGCATCGGCTCCTTCCTCCTAGGCGATGTACCGAAGCGCAACATACGCCGTCGCGAGGACGAGGCTCGCGAGGGTCGCGGGCACGCCCACCGCGAGGAAGCGCATGAAGCCGATCGGGCGTCCGGCGCGCTCGGCGAGGCCGGCGGCGGCTACGTTGGCGGCGGCGGCGATGATCGTGGCGTTGCCGCCGAAGCAGGCGCCCAGCGACAGCGCCCACCAGTAGGCGTCATCCAGGCCGTCGCCCTGGAGCGACTCCACCACCGGGATCATCGCCGTCGTGAACGGGATGTTGTCGACGACCCCGGAGCCGATCCCCGCGATCCAGACGATCCCGAGCAGCTCGGCGGTGCGGTCGCCGCCGGTGAGGTCCTGCGTGGCCCGCGCGACCTCGTCGATCGCGCCGGTCTCCTCGAGCGCGCCGACGATCACGAAGAGGCCGACGAAGAAGAAGAGGGTGGGCCACTCGATCCCCGCGAGCACGTCCTCGAGATCGAGGCGCGTGATGAGGAGGGCGACGGCGGCGCCCGTGAGGGCCACGGTGGCGGGCTCGATGTGCAGGGCCTGGTGCGCGAAGAAGGCGAGGATCGTCAGCACCAGCACCGGGACGCTGCGGCGCAGCTCGTCCCAGTCGCGGATCGAGGCGCGCGCGTCGAGCTCCAGGACCGCGTCGCGGTTGCGCTCGTCGATCTGCAGGCGCGAGCGGAAGACGAGGTAGAGGGCGCCGACGATCACGCCAAGCGTGATCACGACGGCCGGGGCGAGGTTGACGATGAAGCTGTTGAAGCTCAGGTCGGTGGATCCCGCGATGATGATGTTCGGCGGGTCGCCGATCAGCGTCGCCGTGCCGCCGATGTTCGACGCGATCACCTCGATGATGATCAGCGGGATCGGGTCGATGTCCAGCGCGTCCGCGAGCAGGAACGTGACCGGGACGACGAGCAGGATCGTGGTCAGGTTGTCGAGGAACGCGGAGAGCAGCGCCGTCGTGCCCGCCATGTAGAGGACGACCAGGAAGGGCTTGCCGCGCGAGAGCTGCCCGGCGCGCACGGCGATGTAGTCGTAGACCCCGGTCTGCTGCGTGATGTAGACCAGGATCATCATCCCGGCGAGCAGGCCGATCGTGTTGAAGTCCACGGCCTCGATCGCGTGCTCCTGGTCATAGGCGTCGCCCACGAAGAGCACGACGATCGCCGCGCCGATCAGCGCGATCTTGGTGCGGTGGATCCTCTCGCTCGCGATGAGCGCGAGCGCGAGCAGGAACGTGGCGACGGCTACTGCCATGGCTGAGCAGGCTACGCGTTACGCAGTAGCCGACGCGGCGAGCACACGCTGGGATTGACGGCCCCTTAGCTCTCGGCGAGCGCCTCGACGACGGCGCGGGCGGTGTCCTCGTCGACCTCCGCCTGCTTCGCGTAGAGCGCTACGGCCTCGTCGATGCGCCCGAAGAGCACGAGCTGCTCGATCTCGGGCGAGGGCTTGGGATGTTCGGCGACTTCACTCATGGCGACTGGATAACCGGGTTAACCGCGCGGGCAGGTTAGCAACCAGGCGCAGGGTGCCTTCAGCGGCGCTTGCCCTTGCCCTGGTTGAACCCGCGCCGGCCACGCGGACGCGCCGCCTTGCGGCGAAACCCCCGCGAATTGGGGATTGCGGGTCGGAGCCTTCCTCGATCTCGTGGGCTGTTGGCCCGCGCGGACTTGCGGCACAGTCGGTGCCCCGAGCGAGCAGTGGCTCCGTGGCCGCGGATCAGATGGCCGGCGGGCCCACCGGTGGTTTGCGCGCCGGGTGTCGGTGGCGCTTCCCACCGGTGCACGGCGCGGCATCCCGGTAGACACGGCATTTTCAGCAGAGAGGAGCTCGACATGAACACGACCACCACCGCAGCCGCCCGCATCGACGCGCTGCGCAGTGCGATCGACGGCGACGCCTTCGCGGCGGGCGAGGTCGGCTGGGACGAGGCGCGGGGCGCCTGGAACCTGGCCGTCGACCAGAGGCCCGCGGCCGTTGCCCTGCCCGAGAGCGCGAGCGACGTGGCGACCGCGGTGCGCTGGGCGTGCTCGGCGGGGCTGCGGATAGCCGTGCAGGGCACGGGGCACAACCCGATCCCGTACGGCGACCTCGGCGACGCCCTGCTCATCAAGACCGGCCGGATGCGCCGCGTCATGATCGATCCCGAGGCGCGCATCGCGCGCGTGGAGGCTGGCGCCCAGTGGGGCGACGTGGTCCCGCTCGCTGCCGAGCACGGGCTCGCGGCGCTCGCGGGCTCCTCGCACGACGTCGGCGTGGTGGGCTACGCGCTCGGCGGCGGCGTGAGCTGGCTCGCCCGCCGGCACGGGCTGGCCGCTGAGAGCGTGCGCGCGATCGAGCTCGTCACCGCCGACGGGCGCGAGGTGCGCGCGACGCCGTTCGAGAACGGCGAGCTGTTCTGGGCCCTGCGCGGCGGCGGCGGCAACTTCGGCGTCGTCACGGCGATCGAGCTCGGGCTCTTCGACGAGCCCGAGATCTACGCCGGCGCGCTCTTCTTCCCGCTGGAGCGGTCTGGGGAGGTGCTGCGCGCCTGGCGTGCCTGGACCGACACCGTTCCCGACGAGATGACCTCGATCGGGCGCTTCATCGAGTTCCCAGAGCTCGAGATCATCCCCGAGCCGCTGCGCGGCAACTCGTTCGGCGTCCTCGAGGCGACGTTCCTCGGGCCGGAGGCCGTCGGCGCCGACCTCATCGCCCCGCTGCGCGAGCTCGGCCCCGGCATGGACACGTTCGGGATGGTCGGCCCCGACGCGCTGCTCGCGCTGCACATGGACCCGCCGGAGCCCGTTCCCGGGCTGGGCGCGGGCGGCATGCTCGCCGACCTGAACGACGATGTGATCACGGCCGTCGACGAGACGATCGGCGCTGGCACGGACTCGCCGCTGATCACCTTCGAGTTCCGCCACCTGGGCGGCGCGCTGGCCAGGCGCGGCACCGGAGCGCTCGGCAGCCTCGACGGCGCCTTCCTGACCTACGGCGCCGGGATGGTGACGGGCCCCGAGGCGGTCGCGGCGATCACGGAGCGGCTGCGGGCGGTCTACGAGGCGCTTGAGCCCGTCGTGGGCGGGCGACCGTACATGAACTTCATCGAGGAGCGGACGGACACCTCGGCGATGTTCGAGCCGGCGGCGTACGAGCGACTGCGGTCGGTGAAGGCGGCGGTGGATCCGGACGGGTTGTTCCGTGGGAATCACGAGATAGCCGCCGCTTAGGCCTGCTCACGTTGCGCTGGGGGCGGCCGCCGCTGTCGCCCCCAGGGGAAGCGCGCGTCGTGCCGGTCGCTTCCCAGGGGGTAGGCCTTCCAGGCCCGCTCGCTCGTCCATCCGTGGGCGGATCTCCCCTGGGATGCGACTTCGGCTCAGCGGCACGAGTCCGCTGTGGGTAGGTACACGAGCAACGCGCCGCCAACCCCCGTTCTTCCGCCGAACCCGCGAGCGGAAAAGAGGAAGGCCCGGGGGAATCCCGGGCCTCACGCCAAGGTGATCTCCACCTACTGGGCCTAAGCCGGCACCGCCGCCGCCAGCCGCTGCTCCACCGGCTCCGTCGAAGCAATGTGCTTCGGCATCCCGAGCTCCCTCGGCTCGAAGCCGAGCGCCAGGCCGACGAGCTGGGGGAGGTGCAGGATCGGCAGGCCGAGGTCGCGGCCGACGATCTTCGCGGCCTCCGGCTGCTGCATGTCCAGGTTGAGGTGGCACAGCGGGCACGGGGTGACGAGCGCGTCCGCGCCCGCGTCGATCGCGTCGCCGACGTGCGTGCCCGCCTGGCGCAGCGACGTCTCGCGGTTCATCGTCACGACCGGGAAACCGCAGCACTTGCGGGCGCCGTCGTACTCGACGACCGTGCCGCCGAGCGCCTCGATGACCTTCTCGAGGTAGAGGTCGCGGTCAGGATGGTCTTCGTAGCCCAAGCGGTGCCGCGGGCGGACGATGTAGCACCCGTAGAACGGGCCGATCCGCAGGCCGGTGAGCGGCCGCTTGACCTGCTCGCGCAGGCGGTCGAGGCCGTAGTCCTCGACGAGCACCCACAGGAAGTTCTTGTTCGAGAAGCCGGGCTTGCCCTTCTCGTATTTGAGGCCCTCCTCGGCGAGGATCTCGTTGATGTGCGCCCGGTACGCCGAGTTCGCGTCGAGGCGCTGCTGGCACTCCGACTGCGCGCCCTGGCAGGTCGAGCAGATGTTCATCATCGGCAGGCCCGTCTGCTGCGCGAGCGCGAACGTGCGCGCGTTCAGCGTGTCGGCGAGCTCCTGGTTGTGCTCGGCGATCACGCCGGCGCCGCAGCAGTTGGCGCGATCGAGCTCGACCAGCTCGATGCCCAGGCGGTCCGCCACGAGCGCCATCGAGCCGTGCAGCTCGGGGGTGAAGCCGCGTGAGACGCAGCCCGGCCAGTAGGCCAGCTTGAGGTTCGTGGCCATCAGGAATCCCTCCGTTCCTCGGCGTTCTGGTTGGTGGTCTCGGCGCTCGCGCCGGCAACCTCGCTCCCGCCTTCCGTGAGCTGGACGACGTCCGAGGGCTCCGGATCGTCCTCCACGCCGCTGATGTAGAGGTTGAGCTCCTCGCGGTGCTCCTCGGCGTGCTTGTAGATGCGCTTGACGTGGTCCTGCGCATCGCCCGGAAGCTTGGGATGGATGCCGGGGATCAGCTTGGGCAGGGACCGCATCTTGCCGGTGCGGATCCCGCGGATCGCGGTCGGCAGCGAGCCGAGCAGGCCCTTGATGGCGCCCTTCGAGGGCTTGAGCTTGCCCTTGATCCCCTGCGCGTAGGACTCCTGGAGGAGCAGCGACTCGTCCAGGGTGCCCTTCTTCTCGATGATCTTCACGAACGCGGTCTCGTGACGGCGTCCGTTGTTGCGGTCGTCGATGTCGTGATCGTGGCCCGCTAGACGGCGCAGGCGCATGATCTGGTCCATCGGCGCGACGCCCTTGGGGCAGGCGTCCACGCACGAGAAGCAGTGCGTGCAGTCGTAGATGCCGTGCGGGTCCTGCGCGAGGTCGTGCAGGCGCGCCTCGGTGTCGACGTCGCGCGGGTCACCGACGAAGCGGTAGGCCTTGGCGAGCGCCGCCGGGCCAATGAATTCCGGGTCGGCCTCCATGGAGAGGCACGACGACACGCACGCGCCGCACTGGATGCAGGCGATGGTCTGGGTGATGTCGACCATCGTCTCGGGCGGCACGATGCGCTCGCGCTCGGGCGGGTTGCCGTCGTCGATCAGCCACGGGGTGACGCGCCGGATCTTCTTCCAGTGCGTCGACTCCATGTCGGTGACCAGGTCCTTGATCACGGGCATGTTGCCCATCGGCTCGACCACGATCGGCTGGTTGCCGTTCCCCGCGCCCTCGGCCGCGGTCTCGGTCTTCTCGGCGAGCCGGTTGGCGCGCTCCTGCGCCTCGCCGATCTGCGTGAGGCAGGCCAGGGTGGACTGGCCGTTGATCTTCACCCCGCAGGAGCCGCAGATGGCGGCGCGGCAAGAGCAGCGGACGCCGAGCGACCCGTCCTGGCGGTCCTTGGCCTGCAGGAGGCCGTCGAGCACGGAGAGCGTCGGGTCGAGCTCGACCTCGAAGTCCTCCCAGTAGGGGCCGGCGGGTCCACGGTCGTCGGCCTCCGGCTTCTGGCGCCTAACTCGCAGCGTGTACTCCGCCATTGGCTCCTGCCTTTCCGTCTCGGCTTACTTCAATACGTTCGCTCGGCCGGCTGCCACTGGGTGATCGTGACCGGCGCGTACCCGATCTTGGGCTCGTCACCGTCGAGCGTGAGCGTGATGTGCTTCAACCACTCCTCGTCGTTGCGCTCGGGGTAGTCCGTGCGGTACTGGGCCCCGCGGCTCTCGGTGCGGTGCAGCGCGGCGATGCACGTGCACTCGGCCGAGTCGAGCATGAAGCTGAGCTCGAGCGCCCCGAGGATGTCCTGGTTGAAGACCGTGCCGCGGTCGTCGATGTAGGCGGTCTTCGCCTCCTCCTTGAGACGGCGAACGGTCTCCAGGGCCTTGGTGAGGCCCTCCTCGTCGCGGAAGACCGCGACGTACTTGTCCATCGTGGTGCCGAGCTCGTGCTTGATCTCGGAGATGCGCCGGCCGGTGGCGCGCTCGCGCTTCATGATCTCGGCGATCTTCGCCTCCTCGTCGGCCAGAATCGCCCGCGACGGGCGGCTCCAGTCGATCCGCTTCGCGCGGTCCGCAGCGTGCGCGCCGGCGCGCCGGCCGAAGATCAGCGTGTCGAGCAGCGAGTTCGCGCCCAGGCGGTTGCCGCCGTGCACGGAGACGCAGGCGCACTCGCCTGCCGCGTACAGGCCCGGGATCGAGGTGGCGCCGTTGACGTCGGTCTTGACGCCGCCCATCGTGTAGTGGTTGCCCGGCTTGATGCGGATCGGCTCGCGGGTGATGTCCACGCCCGCAAAGTCTCGGCCGACCAGCACGATCTCGCGCAGCGCCTCGTGGATGCGCTTCTTGGGCACGACCGTGATGTCGAGCGCGACGGTCCCGTCCGGGAAGCCGCGGCCCTCGTTGATCTCGGTCTGCTCGGCGCGCGAGACGACGTCGCGCGAGGCAAGCTCCATCTTGTTGGGCGCGTACTTCTCCATGAAGCGCTCGCCCTTGGCGTTGAGCAGGTGCGCGCCCTCGCCGCGCGCGCCCTCGGTGATGAGGAAGCCCTTGCCCGCCAGCGTGGTCGGGTGGTACTGGATCATCTCCATGTCCATGAGCGGCGCGCCGGCGCGGTAGGCCATCGCGATGCCATCGCCGGTGCAGATCAGCGCGTTGGTGGTGGGCTTCCAGATCTGCCCGTTGCCGCCGGTGGCGAGGATCACGTTCTTGGCCTCGAACAGCTCCATCGAGCCGTCGCGCACGTTGCGGGTGACGGCGCCGACGCAGTTGCCGTCGTCGTCGATCGCCAGCGCGGTGGTGAAGTACTCCTCGTAGCGATCGATGAGGTCGGAGTACTTCATGAGCTGCTCGTAGAGCACGTGCATGATCGCCTGACCGGTGATGTCGGCGACGTAGAACGTGCGGGCCTGCGAGGCGCCGCCGAAGGCGCGGGTCCCGAGCTTGCCCTCTTCGTTGCGGTGGAAGGGGACGCCCAGGTGCTCGAGATGAAGGATCTCGTTCGGCGCCTCGCGGCACATGATCTCGATCGCGTCCTGGTCGCCCAGGTAGTCGGAGCCCTTGACCGTGTCAAAGGCGTGCGACTCCCAAGTGTCGCCCGGGTTCAGCGCGGCGTTGATGCCGCCCTGCGCCGCGTTCGAGTGAGAGCGCACGGGGTGGACCTTCGAGATGATCCCCACCGTCACTCCCTTTTCCGCCGCGGCGAGCGCCGCGCGCTGCCCCGCGAGCCCTGCTCCTATGACAAGAACGTCATGCTTCGGCACTGCGGGGCGCATCCTATAAACAAGAAATCCGACCCCGTAGCTGGGAATGTCGCGGCTCCCGGGACGGCGTGGTTACTTCCGGGCGCGCCGGCGTGCCCGGGTGGGCCCGCCCTTACCGGGCCCGCACCGCGCCTGCGTCCCGCAGGGCGCGTCCCAGGTGCTGGATCGTGACGACGCCCAGCAGGCGACCGTCGCGGTCGACCGCGACCAGGCCGCCCAGCCGGCGCAGTGCCTCGTTGCCGAGCAGCGCCTCGAGCGGGGCGTCCGCGCTCACCTGGAGGGTGCCGCTCACATCCGGCTCGTAGACGTCGCGCACGCGCTGGGTGCGCCGCTCCGGCTCGGGGACGGCGTCAGCGCTCTCGCGGATCAGCAGACCGCGGAAGCGATGCGCCTCGTCGGTGACGGGGAACCACGGCCAGCGGTAGCGCAGGAAGAACTCGTCGAGGGCGCGCTCGACGGTCGCGTCGTCGGGGATCGCCACCGGTTCGTCGTCCATCACGTCGGCCACGCGTAGGCCCTCGAGCCGCTGGGTGACCCTGGTCTCGGCGGTCGCGTTGCGCGCGGCGGACCCGAGCAGAAAGCCGATCACCGCGAGCCAGATGCCGCTGAACACGGCGTCGTTGAGCACGAGCAAAAGCCCCGCGCCGATGAAGACGTACGAGAAGATCTGTCCCAGGGTGCCGGCGAACCGCGTCGCGCTCGTGCGATTGCCGGTCACGGCCCAGGCGGTCGCGCGCGCGATCCGGCCGCCGTCGAGCGGGAAGGCCGGGATCAGGTTGAAGATGAGCACGAGGGCGTTGACGCTGGTCAGCCAGGCGATCGCGTACTCGACCCCGGTGACGTCGGCGTTCTCCTGGAGCGTGAGCGCCTCGAGGAAGCCCTCGCGCGAGCCGGCCAGCGCGATGCCGACGGCGGCTCCGGCCGCGGCGATCGCGAGCGTGACGAGCGGCCCGGCGATCGCCACCTTGAACTCGGTCGCCGCCGAGTCGGTGTCGCGGGTCATCCGCGCGACCCCGCCGAAGAGCCAGAGCGTGATCTCGCTGATCCCGATGCCGTGCCGGATCGCCACCAGGGCGTGCCCGAGCTCGTGCAGCAGGATCGAGGCGAAGAAGGCGAGCGCGCTCGCGACGGCGAGCACGTACGGCAGCGCCGAGGAGTCGTCGACCCCGAGCGCGGTCTCGAACAGGTTCGAGAGCCAGAAGATGACCAGGAACAGGACGAAGAACCACGAGTAGTCCACACCCACGCGGATGCCGCGTAGGCGGAACAGCGTGAGCGCACCGCGACCCATGTGGGGATCGTACGCGGCCCAGCTCCCGGGCCGGGGTCCGCGGGCCTAGCCCGCGGCGGCGAGCGCGGCCGGCTCGTCGAGGCCGTGCACGCGCGCCGCGTTGCCGCCCGCGCGCTTCGCCTCGTACATCGCGGCGTCGGCCTGCTCCCAGAGCGCGCGGAACGAGCCGTCCGGCGGCGGTCCGGTCGCGACGCCGATCGAGAGCGTCACGCCCGGCTCCTCCTCGCCGGAGCCGGCGTAGAGGAGCCGCTCCGCGACCGCGAGCGCGTCGCCGGTGGTGGCCCCGGGCAGCAGCACCGCGAACTCGTCGCCGCCGGGCCGCGCGATCGCGTCCGTCTGGCGGGTCTCGAGCTCGAGCCGGTTCGCGATGCGGCGCAGGATCGCGTCGCCGGTGGGGTGGCCGTGCGCGTCGTTCAGGCGCTTGAAGCCGTCGACGTCGATGATCACCAGGCTCACCGGCTTCCCCTCGCGCTGGGCACGCGCGAGCTCGAGGTTGGCGCGCTCCTCGAAGGAGCGGCGGTTGAGCGCCCCGGTGAGCCCATCCACTCGCGCCCGCTGCTCGAGCTCGCCGACGAGCCGGTTCCGGCTGCTGCGCAGGTGCGCGACGAGCAGGCCGGCGACGAACAGCGTGCTGATCGATACGAGCCAGCGGGTGACCGCCTCGTCGAGCGGGGCCCCGCTGAGCAGCCACCCGTAACCAACGGCGATGAACGCGAGCTGCGCGAGGGCGTGCCTGAACGCCAGGAAGTTGAACGCGAACAGGCAGATCCAGACGTAGAGCATCTCGTTGTCGCTCGTGCCGGTGCCGACGAGACCCCCTTCGCGGGTGCCGAGGGTGATCGCCACCGTGCCGAGCGCGATCGCGATCCCGAGGACGACCTCGGAGGCGCGGCGCAGGGCCACGAGCGTGATGCCGAGGGCGGCGAGGCCGAGGGCGAGCACGAGGATCAGAACGTCCGAGCCGGCCGCGCCCGGGGGGAGGAGGACCGTGATGGTCGCCAGGGCGGCGCCGGCGAGCATCATCAGGCCCGCCGCGCGCGCGGCGAGGCGTCGCTCTTCGTACGTGGCGTCCATGCCCCTCATCATTTCCCTATCGACCCGCGCTGGGGATCGCTTGACGGTGCCTCATCCCGGGTCGTCGAACCGCGCAGGCTCCCCCGAGAACGCCGCCTGCACTGCAGCAGCCTGGTTCGGCGTGCCGAGTAGTTCGCGCTGCAGCTCCGCCTCCAACGCTAGCGACTCCTCGGCGCGGGCGCGGTGGGCGGCGTTCCACAGGCGCTTCGCCCGGCGCACCGCGTCGGGCGAGCGCGTGGCGATCTCCGCGGCCAGCTCGAGCGCGGCCGCGCGGGCGTCATCGGCGAGCCGGGTCACGATCCCCACCCGGTCGGCCTCCTCGGCCTCCACGATGCGGCCCGTGAACGTGAGCTCCTTGGCGACGTCGAGGCCGACGAGCGTGGGGAGGGTCTGGGTGATCCCCATGTCCGGGATCAGTCCGTACTTGATCTCCATCACCGAGAAGCGCAGGCCCGGCTGGCCGATGCGGATGTCGGCTCCCAGCGCGAGCTGCGCCCCGCCGCCCAGGCAGTTGCCGTGCACCGCCGCGATCACCGGCATGGGCAGTCGCAGCCACCCGTAGGTGATGCGCTGCACGACGTTCGCCGGGTCGCCCTCCCGGCGCTCAAAGAGCGTCTCGAAGTCGATGCCGCCCGCCAGGAAGCTCGGGAAGTCGAGTCCGGAGCAGAAGCTCTTGCCCTCGCCGGAGAGCGCGACGGCGCGCACGTCCTTGCGCTCGGCGAGCTCGTCGATCGCGGCATCCAGCGCCTGGAACATCTCCCAGTCGAGCGCGTTGTGCTTGTCCGCGCGCGTCATGCGCACGTGGGCGACGTGCTCGCCGTAGTCGATCTGGACGCGCTCGGGGTTCAACTCGCCTGCGTGGTCGGCGAGTGCCGCTCGATGATCCGGCCGAAGTCCACACCCGCGGGCAGCGTGCCGAAGGCCCGGCCGCCGTCGCCGCCGAGGCGGGACGCGAGGAACGCGTCGGTCACCGCCTCGTCACCGAAGCGCACCAGCAGGGAGCCCTGCAGCACGAGCGCCATCCGCTCGACCACGCGCCGGGCGCGCGCCTCGATCTCCTCGAGGTTCCCGAGCTCAGCGCGCAGCTCGGCGGCGGCGCCGTCGAGGCGTGCGTCGGCGCCCTGCGCCTCGGCGACCTCGGCGAAGAAGGCGTCGACGGAGCCGGGGTTGCGGGCCATCCCGCGCAGCACGTCGAGGCACTGCACGTTGCCCGAGCCCTCCCAGATGCCGTTGAGCGGAGACTCGCGGAAGAGCCGCGGCATCCCGGACTCCTCCACGTAGCCGTTGCCGCCCAGGCACTCGAGCGCCTCCGCGGCGTGAACGGGGGCGCGCTTGCACGTCCAGTATTTGAGGACCGCGGTCGCCAGCCGGCGCAGGTTCGCGGCGTCGGGGTCGCCCGCCGCCGCCTCGTCGTAGGCGCGCGCGAGGCGCATCGCGCCGATCGTCGCGGCCTCGGACTCGACCGCCAGGTCGGCGAGCACGTTGCGCATCAGGGGCTGGTCGACGAGCAGCTTGCCGAAAGCCGCGCGCTCGGAGCAGTGGTGGATCGCCTGCGCGGTGCCGAAGCGCATCCCCGCGGCGGCGCCGATCACGCAGTCGAGGCGCGTGTGGTTGACCATCTCGATGATCGTCGGCACGCCGCGCCCCTCCTCGCCGACGAGCCGCGCCCAGGCGCCGCGGAACTCGACCTCCGAGGACGCGTTCGAGCGGTTGCCGAGCTTGTCCTTGAGGCGCTGCAGGTGCATGCGGTTGCGCTCCCCGTCGGGGGTGAAGCGGGGGAGCAAAAAGCACGAGAGCCCGCCCTCGGCCTGGGCGAGCACCAAGAACGCGTCGCACATCGGCGCCGAGCAGAACCACTTGTGGCCCGTGAGCTCGTACTCGCCGCCCGGCCCGCCGCCGTTCAGCGGGCGCGCGACCGTAGTGTTGGCGCGCACGTCCGAGCCGCCCTGCTTCTCGGACATGGCCATGCCGGCCAGCGCGCCGGCCTTCTCGGTAGCGGGCCGGAGCCGCTCGCCGTCGTAGGTGAGCGAGGTGAAGCGCGGCTCCCACTCCGCGGCGAGCTCGGGCTGCGCGCGCAGCGCGGGGACGACCGAGTAGGTCATCGAGATGGGGCAACCGACGCCCGCCTCGGCCTGCGAGAACGTCATGAACATCGCGGCGCGCGCGACGTGCGCGCCCGGCCGGGGCTCGCGCCAGGGCATCGCGTGCAGGCCGAACTCGACCGCCCTGGAGATCAGCTCGTGCCAGGCCGGGTGGAACTCAACCTCGTCGATGCGGTGGCCGAAGCGGTCGTGCGTGCGCAGCCGCGGCGGGAACTCGTTCGCCTCGCGCCCCCAGCGCACCGCGCGCTCGGAGCCCGCGAACTCGCCCACTTCGCGTGCCCGCTCCAGCGCCCACTCAGCCCCCTCGCGGGCGAGCGCCTCGCGGAGCACCGCGTCGGCCTTGAACACGTTGTAGGGCTCGAGCGGCGACGCCTGGTTGATCACCTCGTGGGTCGCGTGGCCCGCGCGCGCCTCGTCGACGGTCGCCATGCCCGCATTCTCGCAGCTAGCCCGCGCCCGCTCTGCAGGTGCGCCGCGGGTCGCCGCGGGTTTCGGCAGCGCGCCGATAGCATCGCCGCCGGTTTCGTAAGTCCCAGAGAGCGACCCCTAGGAGCCCGCAGAAGTGGCGAAGATCAAAGTCCGCAACCCGATCGTCGAGCTCGACGGCGACGAGATGACCCGGATCATCTGGGCGTTCATCAAGGAGAAGCTGATCCTGCCGTACCTCGACGTCGAGCTGAAGTACTACGACCTCGGCATCGAGAGCCGCGACGCGACCGAGGACCAGATCACCGTCGACGCCGCCCACGCGATCAAGAAGTACGGCGTGGGGGTGAAGTGCGCGACGATCACCCCCGACGAGGCCCGGGTGGAGGAGTTCGGCCTCAAGAAGATGTACCGCTCGCCGAACGGCACGATCCGCAACATCCTCGGCGGCGTGATCTTCCGCGAGCCGATCGTGATCTCGAACATCCCGCGGCTCGTCCCCAACTGGAAGAAGCCGATCGTGATCGGCCGTCACGCGTTCGGCGACCAGTACCGCGCCGAGGACGTGAAGATCCCGGGCAAGGGCAAGCTCACCCTCACCTGGACGCCCGAGGACGGCGGGGAGCCGATCGAGATCGACGTGTTCGACTTCCCGTCGAGCGGCGTCGCGATGGCCATGTACAACCTCGACGAGTCGATCCGGGACTTCGCCCGCGCCTCGTTCCGCTACGGGCTCGAGCGCAACTTCCCGGTGTACATGTCCACGAAGAACACGATCCTCAAGACCTACGACGGGCGCTTCAAGGACATCTTCCACGAGGTCTACGAGACCGAGTTCAAGGAGGAGTTCGAGTCCCGCGGGCTCACCTACGAGCACCGGCTGATCGACGACATGGTCGCCGCGGCGCTCAAGTGGGAGGGCGGCTACGTCTGGGCCTGCAAGAACTACGACGGCGACGTGCAGTCCGACACCGTCGCCCAGGGTTTCGGCTCGCTGGGCCTGATGACGAGCGTGCTGATGACGCCAGACGGCAAGACCGTCGAGGCCGAGGCCGCGCACGGCACGGTCACCCGGCACTACCGCCAGCACCAGCAGGGCAAGCCGACCTCCACGAACCCGATCGCCTCGATCTTCGCCTGGACGCGCGGCCTCGCGGCGCGCGGCCGCATGGACGGGACGCCCGAGGTCACGCAGTTCGCCGAGACGCTCGAGCGGGTGTGCGTCGAGACCGTCGAGAGCGGCAAGATGACCAAGGACCTGGCCCTGTTGGTCGGGGGCGACCAGAAGTGGCTGACCACGCAGGAGTTCCTCGACGCGATCGACGAGAACCTGCGGGCGGCGATGGGGTAGGCGGTCGCACCCTCACCCGCCGGGACCCCCGCAAACTCACACGTTCGCTTTCACGAGAGAGGTAAGGAGATCCAATGACTCCCAGTCCAGTAACCGTCACGGTCACCGGCGCCGCCGGGCAGATCGGCTACGCGCTGCTCTTCCGCATCGCCGCGGGCGAGATGCTCGGTCCGGACACGCCCGTGCACCTGAAGCTGCTCGAGATCCCGCAGGCGGTGAAGGCCACCGAGGGCACGGCGATGGAGCTCGACGACTGCGCGTTCCCGCTGCTCGCCGGCGTCGATATCTACGACGACCCCAAGCAGGCCTTCGACGGCTGCAACATCGCCCTGCTCGTCGGCGCTCGTCCGCGCACGAAGGGCATGGAGCGCTCCGACCTGCTCGAGGCCAACGGCGGCATCTTCAAGCCGCAGGGGCAGGCGATCAACGACCACGCCGCCGACGACGTGAAGGTCCTGGTGGTCGGTAACCCGGCGAACACGAACGCGCTGATCGCGATGTCGAACGCGCCGGACGTGCCCAACGAGCGCTTCACCGCGATGGTGCGCCTCGACCACAATCGCGCGAAGGCGCAGCTCGCCAAGAAGCTCGGGGTGGGGGTCGACGCGATCACGAACATGACTGTGTGGGGTAACCACTCCACCACGCAGTACCCGGACCTGGTCAACGCGAAGGTGAACGGGCGGTCCGCCTGGGAGGCGGTGAACGACGAGGCGTGGATCGCCGACGAGTTCATCCCCACCGTGGCGAAGCGCGGCGCCGCGATCATCGAGGCGCGCGGCGCCTCCTCGGCGGCCTCGGCGGCGAACGCGGCGATCGACCACGTCCGCGACTGGGTGCTCGGCACGCCCGAGGGCGACTGGGTCTCGATGGCGGTGCCTTCGACGGGCGCCTACGGCATCGCCGAGGGCGTGATCGCGGGCCAGCCGTGCCGCTGCAAGGACGGCGACTACGAGATCGTCGAGGGCCTCGAGATCACCGAGTTCTCGCGCGAGCGGATCGACAAGACCGTCGAGGAGCTCAACTCCGAGCGCGCGGCGGTCGCCGAGCTCGGCCTGGTCTAGAGACGTTCCTGGCGCAGCGGGGCGGCGGGCCCGGCGCCCGCCGCCCGGCCGCGCAAATCCGCGGCTTGCCGGTGAGCGACGCGCTGACGGTCAGGTGGGCGACCCCCGACGACGCGGAGGCGATCGCGCGCATCCACGTCGAGTCCTGGCGCGCCACCTACCCGGGCCTGCTGCCGGACGAGATCCTGGCGGGGCTCGACGTGGGCCGCCGCACCGAGCAGTGGCGGGGGTGGCTCTCAGCTGAGCCGCCCGTCTTCCACACCCTGGTCGCCGAATACGGCGCCGAGCTGGCCGGGTTTCTGGCGATGGCGTTCCCCGCGCGCGATGCGGGGGAGGCCGACGACGTGGCGGAGATCCCGGCCCTCTATCTCGATCCGAAAAGGCGCCGGCAGGGGATCGGGCGGGCGCTGATGGACGCCGCGCTCAAGGCGATGAAGGCCCGCGGCTACCGCGAGGCGATCCTGTGGATCCTGGGCGGCAACGAGGGCGCGGCCGCGTTCTACGAGGCCACCGGCTGGCGCGACGACGGCGGCCGCCGCGGCAGCCAGTACTTCCCGGACCTGCGCGAGCTGGTGGAGGTGCGATACCGGCGGGCGCTCACCGACGTGCGCGCCCGACCGGACACCGGTTGAAACTCAGCTCTCGACGGATGCCGTGACAGGGGCTCCGCCGGGCTGCTCGACCGGGTGATAGGCGCGGCCCTCCTTGCGCACCTTGCCCTCGTTCTGCAGCTCGGTCAGCACCCGGTACATGTAGTTGGGCTTGATTCCCAGGCGACGCGCGATCTCCGACGCGTTGATCCCGGGGTTCTCGCTGATCAGCTTCACGGCCTGCTCGGCCCGCGTGCCGCCGCGCCGACGGCGCCGTCTGCGGGTGACACCGTTCGAGCCGCTCCCGCGCGGGCGGCCGGGGCCGCGCCGGCCCTCGCGCCCGTCCGTCAGGCTCGCCAGCGCGCGCTCGAGCTTGGCGCGCTCCTCGTCGAGCTCGCGGATGCGCGCACGCAGCAGGTCGGCAGCTTCAGCCACAGCGTTGGAAGGCATGTTCGGTCCTTTCGAAGTTGATCCGGGGGGACTGCTGCAACGGCGGCTCCCTCTCTTCCACCGTTACAAAGCACACTGTAACGGTTGGGAATCACCCGTTGGGTGATTCCCAACCGGGATAAGTACCCCCGCGATCGGGGGTCGTTCAGGCGTTCGGACTGTTGGAAAGCGCTGACCTAGGAGCGCTGGCTCGCGCGCTGCACCCGCCGGCTCCGAGGAACCGTCCTGAACACGTGGTCCCAGATCGGCGAGGAGACCCCGAACCCGTAACGGTGGTCCTGGAAGTGGTGGCGCATGTGATGTTCGCGCAGCTTCTTCCCCAGCTTCGACTTGGGCACGAAGTGGTGCAGGTAGTAGTGGGTGTAGTCGTACGCGAGATACCCCATCAAGAAGCCGGCGAAGAACGGGAACACGGTCGGCGCGCCGAGCACCAGGTAGAACGCGCCGAAGAAGAGCAGCGCCAGGGGGATGCTCGCGGCGGGCGGCATCACGAGCCGCAGCTTGTCGTTCGGGTGGTCGTGATGGACGCCGTGGATGATGAAGTGCAGCCGCGAGCCGATCGGGTGATCGGGCTCCCAGTGGAAGAGCTTGCGGTGCAGCCAGTACTCGGCCAGCGTCCAGAACGCGAGGCCGGCCAGCACGAGCAGCGGCGTCTCGACCGCACCCAGGCCCCGGTTCGCGCCCAAGACGATCAGGGCGACGATCACCGGTCCGTAGATCAGGCCCGGGATCACCGGGTGGACCCGGGAGAAGAAGTCCAGGAAGCGGCTACGGAACAGCGGGGGTGACGCGCTCAGACGCGCGGTTCGATCGCTAGCCATCGCGCGGATTGTAGCGCTGGTCGGCGGTGGAGTTAGGGTGCCCTAAGACGTTTGGGGGGTAACGACGGAGCGGCCTTCCGGCGGCCGAACTTTTTTCCAGCGATTTGCGAGAACGGGCCTGGCCGACCCCGCGCGGGGATGCCATAGTCCGGCGCCGCAGGGTTGAAGTCGAGACAACCGGAGGGTCAGAGAGAAAGAGTGAGCAGGCGTGACGATCGCCAAGAGGCGTTCATCCAGGCGGTGGGACTCACCAAGCGCGTGACCGAGCGGGGCCGGCGCGGCAAGCCGACCTGCGCGGACTGCTTCTTTCACCGCAAGCAGCTGTGCGCGCTCGACCTGGACTCGCCGTGCTCGACCTTCCGGCCCTACAGCCCGGAGGGCCTGCCGCCCCCGCGCCAGCCGGCGCTCCTCGTGCGCACGGCGTAGGGCCAATCCCGGGCCGCGCCAGCCGGGGTGAGGCGGATCCGTTCGCCATCGCGCGACGGATCCGCCTCAGCGTCAGGGCCCGGCAGCTTGAGCGATCGGCGCCAGCCTCAACGGATATTCGACCGGTTGACCGCTAATGCGATCATTGGTCGGGCGCCGATGGAGTCAAGGATGGGCCGACATGGTCAGGAAGATCACGGGTCCTGGGAGTACGACGTCTCCGCGGGCAGGATGCTGTGGTCGACCGGCGTCTACGCCCTCCACGGCGCGGTCGTCGTCCCGGGCGAGACCGACGCGAACGCGACGCTGCACCGCGTGCTCGGCCCGGACGAGCTGGCGCGTTTTTTGAACGCGCTCGAGACGGCGGCCGAGGGCTGGAGCTCGTTCGTCCACCGCTACCGGGTCACCCTGCCGAGCGGCGAGTCCCGCACGCTGCTCGTCCGCGGGGCGCCGATCGGTCCGCGCGACGCTCCGAACGCCCGCCTGGTGGGGACGATCCAGGACGTCACCGGGGCGGAGCGTGACGACGAGTACCTGTGGCACCTCGCCAACCACGACCCGCTGTCCGGCCTGTTCAACCGCCGGCGGTTCATGGAGGAGCTCCGCCGGGAGGTCGCGCTCAGCAAGCGCACCGGGCGCCCGGGGGCCGTGCTGATCCTCGACCTCGATCACTTCAAGGACATCAACGACTCCCTCGGCCACGCCGCCGGCGACGCGCTGCTCAGCCGGATCGCCGACCGGCTGCGCGGCCGCCTGCGGGCGACGGACACGCTCGCCCGGCTCGGCGGCGATGAGTTCGCGGTGGTGCTCGCCGACTGCTCGCTGCCCGACGCGCGCCGGGTCGCGGCCGAGCTGCTCGAGGCCACGCGGCGCCACTCGTCCGTGCGGATCGCGGGGCGCGAGCGCAAGGTGAGCGCCTCGATCGGGATCGCGCCGTTCGGGCCGGACGGCGAGCACCGCGCCGACGAGCTGCTCGTGCAGGCCGACCTCGCGATGTACCGGGCCAAGGAGAACGGCCGGTCCCGCGTGGAGGTCTTCGGCGAGGAAATGCGCGCCGAGCTCGCCGCGCGGATCGCGCTCGAGGGCGAGCTGCGCGAGGCGCTCGAGCGCGGCGAGCTGCGCGTCCACTACCAGCCGGTCGTCGGGCTCGAGGACGGCGCGACGCGTGGGTGCGAGGCGCTCGTGCGCTGGGAGCACCCCGTGCGCGGCCTGGTCGCCCCAGGCGACTTCATGACGGTCGCCGAGCAGGCGGGGCTGCTCGCCGCGATCGACCGGTTCGTGCTCGAGCGCGCCTGCGAGCAGGTCGCGCGCTGGCGCAGGGCGGGCCACGACGTGTACGTGTCCGTGAACGTCTCGCTCCAGCACCTCATGCACAAGGACGCCTCCCGGATCGTGGCCGAGGTGCTCGAGCGCAACGGGCTCGCGGCGGACGCCCTCTTCCTCGAGATCAAGGAGACGGCGCTCGTCCAGGATCGCCAGGCGCTCGGTTCCGCGATCGATGAGCTGCGCTCGATGGGCGTGCGCCTCGCGCTCGACGACTTCGGCGGCGGGCCCTCGTCCCTGGGGATGCTGCGCGACGTGAGCATCGACCAGCTCAAGGTCGACCGCAGCTTCATCGAGGGCGTCGCCGACCACCCCGACGACCGCGCGATCGTGGCTGCGGTGCTCTCGCTGGCCGGCGAGCTCGGCGTGGAGGTCGTCGCCGAGGGCGTGGAGAACGAGCGGCAGGCCGAGGAGCTGCGCGCGCTCGGCTGCCCGTGCGTGCAGGGCTTCCTCTACTCGCGCGCCCGCTTCCCCGAGGACCTCGACCTCGGCCCGACGCGCCGCTTCGACCCGGCGCCGGGGCGCTCGGCGCGGATGGGGTGACGGGCTGCGCGCGACTTCGACGTTTCGCGGGACCACTCGTCGAAACGTCGAGCTCGCGAGATCGCGGGTCACGGCCCCCGCGGTAGCGCCCTTGTCAGCCGGGGCGCTTTATCTAAGCTTGCTGCGATGAGCCGCCAGCGTGATCTGCTGCTCAATTTCGAGCGGATCTTCCGCGAGATGGACGAGCTTTTGGGGGATCCCTTCGCCGAGGGCGGCTGGGCTCGCGTCCACCGTCCCGGCCAGTCCGGATTCACCCCTCGCGTCGACGTCTACTACTGCGATCAGGGCTCGCCCCGCGCCGTCGTGGTGGCGGAGCTCGCGGGCGTCGACGCCGATTCGGTTTCGCTCGAGGTGGCCGGGCGCGAGCTCATCATCGCGGGCGAGCGCGCGGTGCCCGAGACGGAGGGCCGCGTGTACCAGCAGATGGAGATCGAGGCCGGCGCGTTCCGGCGGGTGATCGAGCTCGGCGCCGACGTGGTCGCCGAGGAGGCCCGCGCCTCCTACAACGACGGCATCTTGCGGATCGAGCTGCCGCTGCGCCGGGCGCAGGTCGCGACGAAGGTCGAGATCGAGAGCGGAGACTGATGGCTGGCGCAACCTCGATCGAGGTCGTGAACACCGGCGATCTCGAGCAAGCGGTGCGCGAACACGAGTGGCCGCGGGCGCTACCGGTGCTGCCGCTGCGCGACGTGGTCGCTTTCCCCGACACGCTCACGCCGCTCGCGATCGGCCAGGAGCGGTCGATGAAGCTGATCAACGACGTGCTCTCCGGCGAGCGCCAGCTCGTCCTCGTCGCGTCGCGCGACCCGGAGGTCGAGACCCCGGGCCCCGACGGCGTCTACGACGTGGGCGTCGCGGGCTCGGTCGCGCGGATGCTGCGCGTCCCCGACGGCACGATCCGCATCCTCGTCCAGGTCAGCGAGCGGGTGCGCCTCGGCGACTTCGTGGCCGAGGAGCCGTACCTGGTCGTGCAGGTCGAGCCGCTCCCCGACGAGGTCGAGCCCTCGGCCGAGCTCGAGGCGCTCGTCCACAGCGTGAAGAGCACGTTCACGCAGATCATCGACCAGATCCCGTACCTGCCCGAGGAGCTCCAGCTCGCCGTCTCGAACGTCGACGACCCCTCCGCGCTCTCGCACCTGATCGCGGGCGCCCTGCGGATCCCGACCCCCGAGAAGCAGGAGCTGCTCGAGACGACGAACGTCACGCGGCGGCTGCGCCGGCTCGCCGAGATCCTCGCGCGCGAGCTCGAGGTGATCCAGCTCGGCAGCAAGATCCAGTCGCAGGTCCAGTCGGAGATCGACAAGGGCCAGCGCGAGTACTTTTTGCGTGAGCAGCTCAAGGCGATCCAGCAGGAGCTGGGCGAGGGCGACGAGCAGCAGGCGGAGATCAACGAGCTGCGCGAGCGCCTCGAGGCGGCCGAGCTGCCCGAGGAGGCGCGCAAGGCGGCCGACCGCGAGCTCGCCCGGCTCGAGCGCCTGCCCCCGGCGGCGGCCGAGTACGGCGTGATCCGCAGCTACCTGGAGTGGCTCGTCGAGCTCCCGTGGGCGAAGCTCACCGAGGACAACCTCGACATCCAGCACGCGCGCGAGGTCCTCGACGCCGACCACTACGACCTCGAGAAGGTCAAGGACCGGATCCTCGAGTACCTCGCGGTGCGCTCGCTGAACCCCGACTCGCACGGCCCGATCCTCTGCTTCGTGGGGCCGCCGGGAGTCGGCAAGACGAGCCTCGGCAAGTCGATCGCCCGCGCGCTCGGGCGCAAGTTCGAGCGGATCTCGGTCGGCGGCGTGCGCGACGAGTCGGAGATCCGCGGCCACCGGCGCACCTACATCGGGGCGATGCCCGGCACGATCATCCGCGCCCTGCGCGACGCGGGCAGCCGCAACCCCGTCTTCATGATCGACGAGATCGACAAGATGGGCTCGGACTTCCGCGGCGACCCGGCGAGCGCGATGCTCGAGGTGCTCGACCCGGCGCAGAACGACACGTTCCGCGACCACTACCTCGACCTGCCGTTCGATCTGTCCGAGGTGATGTTCATCGCCACGGCGAACACCCTCGACACGATCCCCGGGCCGCTCCGCGACCGCATGGAGGTGATCCAGCTCGCCGGCTACACGCTCGACGAGAAGCTTCACATCGCGAAGCGCTACCTCGTGCCTCGGCAGATCGCCGAGAACGGCCTCAAGCGCAGCCAGATCTCGTTCTCCGACGCGGCGCTGCGCGCGATCGCCGAGGAGTACACCCGCGAGGCCGGCGTCCGCAACCTGGAGCGCCAGATCGGCACCGTGTGCCGCAAGATCGCCCGCGAGGTCGCCGAGGGCAAGCTCGAGCGCAAGGCGACGATCTCCGCGAAGCGGGCCCGCGAGCTGCTCGGCCCGCGCCGCTACTACGCGGAGTCGCGCCGGCGCACCAAGGACCCGGGCGTGGCGACCGGCCTCGCCTACACGCCCGTCGGCGGCGACGTGCTCTTCGTCGAGGCGACCGCGATGCCCGGCAACGGCCGGCTCATGATCACCGGCCAGCTCGGCGACGTGATGCGCGAGTCGGCGCAGGCCGCGCTCTCTTGGGTGCGCCGCAACGTCGCCCAGCTCGCGCCCGAGCTGCCCGAGGACTGGTTCGCCACGCACGACATCCACCTGCACGTCCCCGCGGGCGCGATCCCCAAGGACGGCCCCTCGGCGGGGGTCACGATGGCCACCGCCCTCGTCTCGCTGGTGCGCTCCGAGCCGGTGTCGGCAGACGTCGCGATGACCGGCGAGATCACGCTCACCGGCCAGGTCCTGCCGGTCGGCGGGCTCAAGGAGAAGGTGCTGGCCGCGCAGCGCGCCGGCATCAAGCGCGTGATCGTCCCCGCGCGCAACCGCAGCGACATCGAGGAGATCCCCGAGCACGAGCGCGCGAAGGTCGAGTTCGCCTACGTCGATCGCATCGAGGAAGTCCTCGAGGCCGCGATCCCGAAGCTGAGCGCACGCCGCTCCCGTTCGTGAGATCGATCCACGCGCGGGCGGCGGAGCCGCTGCTCGACCTCCTCGCTCTGATCGCCGCCGTAGCGGCCGTTTACGTGAGCGCCTCGTTCGCGGGCCCGCCCGCGGCGTCGCTGTGGTGGAACGCGCTCGCGGTCGTGTTCACCCTGCTCAGCCTCGCCGCCTCCGGCCAGTACCGGCAGCGCTTCACGCTGCAGTTCCTGGACGACGCGCGGACGATCCTGGGCGCGACCGCGATCGCGGCGATGGGCGTGGCGTTCCTGCGCCTGCTGTTCGCCCCCGACGCCGACATCGCGGGCCAGGCGGCCCGCTTCTGGCTGCTCGCCTCGGTCTACACGGTCGCCGCCCGCGGCGCCTTCCAGATCATCCTCTCCCGCGCCCGGCGCGTCGCCGGGGCGGGGGAGCCCACGCTGATCATCGGCGCCGGCGAGGTCGGCCACTTCGTCGCGCGCCGCCTGCTCGACCGGCCGGAGTTCGGCCTGCGCCCGGTCGCGTTCGTCGACGACGATCCGCTGGAGGTGGACGAGCCCGCCGGCCTGCCCGTCCTCCGCACGGAGGGCAAGGCGCTCGCCGACCGGATCGCCGACCTGATCGACGAGCTCGGCGCGCGGCACGTGGTCATCGCGTTCTCGCTCGGCCCGCACGAGGAGAAGCTCGACCTGATCCGGCGCTGCCGCGAGCTCGGCGCCTCGGTCTCGCTCGTGCCCAGGATGTTCGAGGCGGTGCCCGACGAGACGACGCTCGAGCGCCTCGGCGGCGTCCCGCTCGTCACCGTGCACCCGCGCGACCCGCGCGGCTGGCAGTTCACCCTCAAGTACGCGTTCGACCGGGTCGTCGCCGCGATCGCGATCGTGCTCGTCTCGCCCGTGCTGATCTTCGCCGCGCTCGGCGTGCTGCTCACGATGGGGCGCCCGATCCTCTTCCGGCAGGAGCGCGTCGGGCTCGACGGCAAGTCGTTCGACATGCTCAAGTTCCGCACGATGCGCGGCAGCCCCGACAAGGGGGGCGAGGCCGACGCGGCCTGGGCGCAGGCGGTGGTGGGCGAGGCCGCGGAGGAGGCGGAGGCGGCGATCAAGGCCGCGGCCGAGGACCGGCGCACGCCGTTCGGCTCGCTTCTGCGCCGCACCGGGATCGACGAGCTCCCGCAGCTCTTCAACGTCCTGCGCGGCGAGATGTCGCTGGTCGGGCCGCGCCCGGAGCGCCGCGCGTACGTCGAGCTGTTCGAGCGCACCATCCACCGCTACGACGACCGGCACCGGGTCAAGGCGGGGATCACCGGCTGGGCGCAGGTCAACGGCCTGCGCGGCGAGACCTCGCTCGAGGACCGCGTCGAGTGGGACAACTACTACATCGAGAACTGGTCCTGGTGGTTGGACATGAAGATCATCCTGCTCACCGCGCGCGCCCTGTTCAGGGGGTCGGGATCGTGACCGAGGCCGAGCGTCCCGAGGTCTCGCTCGTGATCGTCTCCTACCGCGCGCGCGAGCACGTGCTGCGCTGCCTGGAGTCGATCCGCGAGCACGTGCGCGTGCCGCACGAGGCGATCGTCGTCGACGACGGCTCCGGCGACGGCACGCCCGAGGCGGTGGCGGAGGCGCACCCCTGGGCGCGCGTCGTCGCCCTGTCGGAGAACCGCGGCCTGCCCTTCGGCCGCAACGCCGCCCTGCCGCTCGTGCGCGGGCGCGCGGTGTTCATGCTCGACTCCGACACCCAGGTCCAGCCCGGCGCGGTCGAGACGCTGCTCGGGGTGCTCGACGAGCGTCCCGAGGTCGGCCTCGTCGCGCCGAAGCTGCTCAACCCGGACGGGTCGGTGCAGCACTCGCTGCGGCGCTGGCCGTCGCTGCTCCTGCCCTTTGCGCGGCGCGGCCCCTACGCCAAGCTCAACCCGAACCCCCGGGTGCACCGCGAGCACATGATGCACGACTTCGACTTCGCCACCGAGCGGCCGGTGGTGGCGGCGATGGGCGCGGCGCAGATGTGGCGGGCCGACCTGCCGAAGCTGATCGGCCGCTACGACGAGGCGATCTCCTCGTACGGCGGGGAGGACGTCGACTGGTGCCTGCGTGTCTGGGCGGCCGGGCTCGAGGTTCGGTACGTTCCTGAGGCTCGCGTGACCCACGAATGGCAGCACGTCGTCCGCCGCCGGCCCTGGAGCCGGCACAGCCTGCGCGCCCTGCGCGACTTCTACTACATCCAGTGGAAGCACCGGAAGCTGCGCCGGGACTCCCGGCTGGCGGAGGCCCTGCGGTGAGCGGCGTCCTCGAGAGCTTCCGGCGCAGCCGGTTCTTCCAGGGGGTCAAGCGGCGCGGGAGCCCGACCGCCGAATGGGCCTGGTTTCGCTTCCGCGGCGGGCTGCACTACGCCCGCGCGGGCCACGTCTTGCGCAAGCGCACGCTGGAGCGCTACCTGGCGAGCACCGACGAGCCCGCGCTGCACATCGGCGCCGGCCCGGTGAGCATCCCCGGCTGGCTGAACACCGACTACGTCTCGGGCGACGTCTTCCTCGACCTGAGCCGCCCGCTGCCGTTCCCGGACGGGACCTTCAAGTACGTGTTCGGCGAGCACGTGATCGAGCATCTGCCCGAGGCGGTCGGCTTCGCGCTCATGAAGGAGATCCGCCGGGTGCTGCGGCCGGGGGGCGTGCTGCGCTTCACCACGCCCGAGTTGCCCAAGCTGATCGCGATCTACGAGGACCGCAACCCCGTGATCAAGCGCGACGAGTACGGGCGCTGGCTCGACCAGATCACCGCCAAGGAGAACCGCACGGCGGCGCAGATCCTCAACAACTTCATGCGCGAGTGGGGCCACCGCTTCATCTACGACGAGGAGGACCTCACCCGCAAGCTGCTCGACGCCGGGTTCGAGAAGGTGGTCCGCTGTGAACCCGGGGAGAGCGAGCACGAGCGCCTGCGGGGGCTCGAGCGGCACGGTCCCGAATGGGAGAACGCCGCGGAGGCGATGTGCCTCGAAGCAACGACGCCGGCGTAGCGGCCGGCGGCGAGCGCCGCGCCGTCCTGCGCAACGCGGCGAGCTCGTACGGAGCGCGCGCGTTGCTCGCGGTGAGCACGCTGCTGCTCACGCCGTATCTGTTCCGCACCCTGGGGGCGGGCGGGTTCGGCACCTGGAGCGTGATGTTCACGCTCGCGACCGTGTTTTCGCTGCTCGAGCTCGGCTTCGCCAACGGCGTCACGAAGCTGATCGCGGAGCTGCGCGCGCGGGGCGACCGGCCCGCCCTGGACGCGACGATGGGGGCGTCGGTCACGCTCATGGCCGTGCTCGGCGTCGGCGCGCTCGGGCTCGCCGCCGCGAGCGGGTTCTTGCTGGACGGGCTCGCCGCGGAGGGCGACGCCGACGAATTCCGGGTGGGGATGCTGCTTTTGGGCGCGATCATGCCGCTGCGCTTCGCGGGCACGGCGTACGGCACCGCGCTGATCGGCTATGGACGCTACGACCGGTACAACTGGGGGCAGCTCGTGCTCGCCGGCGGCTTCCCGCTGGCCGCCGTCGCGGCCGTCGAGGCGGGCGCGGGGATCACGGGGATCGCGGCCGCCTACGCAGCGGCCCTCCTCGGCGAGGCCGCGGTCGCGGGCGTGCTCCTGCGGCGCACCGACCCGGCGCTCGCGCTGCGGCCCCGCCTCGCCGATTCCGCGACGCGCCGCCGCCTGGGGCGGCTCGGCTCTTTCACGCTCCTCGCCGACGCCATGGTGTTCGTCGGGGCGCGCATGGACACGGTGCTGATCGCGGCGCTGCGCAACGCCGCGGCGGCCGCGCCCTACGCCGCCGCCCTCAAGCTGCAGAGCGCCCTGCAAGCGCTCGCCCTGCCGTTCGTGAACCTGCTGATGCCGATGGTCTCCGAGCTCTGGGCGCGCGGCGAGACCGCGGAGGTCGCGCGCCGGCTCGCGCTCACCACCCGCGTCGCGATGCAGGTCACGATGCCGGTCGCGCTCGCGCTCGCGCTCTTCTCCGAGGACCTCGTCGGCCTGTGGCTGGGCGAGGACGCCGTCGCCACCACGGCGACGATCGTCGTGCTCCTCGCCGCCACCCAGGTGGTCACGCTCACGGCGCTCCCCGCGGAGAAGGCGCTGATCGGCGTCGGGCGAGTCGGGGTGATCGGGGCGCTCGCGGTCGTCGAGGGGGTCGTCAACGTCGTCCTCACGATCATCCTCGTCTCCGCCCACGGCGCCGTCGGCGCGGCGATCGCCACGCTCGTCGCGTACGGAGTGCTCGCGCCCGCCCGCCTGCCGCTCGCGGCCCGGGCGATCGGCATGCCGCTCGGCGAGCTCGTGCGCCGCGGCCTGGTCGGCGCGTTCACCTCCACGCTGCCGCCCGCCGCCGCGATGCTGGCGATGCTCATGGCGCTGCCAGCCGGTGGCATGCGAGGGGTCGCGGGGCTGGTTGCCGGCGCGGCCATCGCGGCGGCGATCGGGGTCGCCCAGGTGGGGCCGGGCGAGCTGCGGCGGACGTTTACCGGGGCGGGGCGGCGCGCCGGTGAGCCCGATCCCTACCCGGCGGAGGCGTAGGTGGCGCTGGTCAGCGTGGTGATGGGCGCCTGGCGGCCGCGCGCGGACTGGCTGAGGGTGGCCGTGCGCAGCGCGCTGGCGCAGCGCGACGCGGACGTCGACGTGATCGTCGTGGACGACGGCTCGCCCGAGCCGGTCGAGCCGCTGCTCGCGGGGTTCGACGACCCGCGGCTTCGCTGCATCCGCAGTGAGCACCGAGGGCTGGCGGCGGCCCGCAACCAAGGCATCGCGCTCGCCCGCGGCGAGTGGGTGCGCTTCCTCGACGCGGACGACGAGTTCCCCGCCGGCAGCACCGCGGCGCTCCTCGAGCTCGCGCACCGCCACCCGGGCGCGATCGTCTACGGCTGGACGACGTTCTGCGACGGCGACCTGCGCCCGGTCTGGACGATGCGCTCGCGGGTGAGCGGCGACGCGGGGGTCGCCTGCGTGACGGGCCGCTTCAGCGTGCGCGTGCCCGCGATGATGTTCCCGCGCGGGCTGTTCGAGCGGGAGCTCTTCGACCCGAGCTTCGCGACCACCGAGGACTGGGACTTCCTCTTGCGCGCCCTCGACCACGCCCAGGTCGTGGGCGGCGACTTCGAGGCGCTGCGCTACCGGCGCTCGGGCGGCGGCCTGACCGCCGACCGCGGGGCCGCGGAGCGCGACGCGCGCCGGGCGATCGCAGGGTGGTTCGAGCGCCACCCGGAGGCGCGCGGGACGCGGGTCGAGCGCCTGGCGCGCGGCTATCTGCACGCCCAGGCGGCTCGCGCGGCGGCCGCGCACGGCGAACTGCGCGCCGCGGTCCCGGAGGCGCTGCGCGCCGCCCGGCTCGCACCCGGCGCGCTCGCCCAGGAGCTGCGCCTCGGCGCGCGGGCGCTGGGCGGAAAGTTGCGCGGGGCCCGGCGCTCCGATTAACCGGCGCCGAGTACGTAGTCCGCACCTAGTATCGCCGTCCAGCCCATAGGGGCCCGGCTCAACGAAGGGGTTCGGGGGGCCGACGACGGGAGTGGAGCCTGCCACTCCCGAAACGGCAAACCCGTCGCGAGGCGGGGACGCAAAGCCAACGGGTCTCGCCGTGCGAGACGGCCGGGCTACCGAAGGAGTCACGGGCGTGGCGACCGCTCCCAGCGACATACGCCATGCTCGACGGAACCGGACGGATTCGGAAGTTGGCGGCGCTCGCCCTCGTCGCCCTCGGCGCCGGACTCGGCGCCTCATCGGCGCATGCCGCGGCGCCGGGCGTCGTCGCCGATCTCACCTGGTACATCCCGGATTCCGACAAGCAGCGCACCGCGGCGGCGCTCGAGGAGATGGGCTCGGAGTGGGTGCGGCTACACGTGCAGTGGCGCGAGGCCGAGCCGCAGCGGGGCGTCCTCAACGAGTGGTGGATGAACGAGTACGGCAAGGCGATCGACGTCGCCCGCGACGCCGGCCAGAAGGTGATCGTGATGGTGAGCGAGGCACCGTCGTGGTCCTCGGGCTCCGCCGCCCACAACGTGCCCCGGGATCCCGCCGACTACGCGAGTTTCATGCGCCGCTTCGCCGAGCGGTTCGCCGGGCGCGTCGACGCGTACGAGATCTGGAACGAGCCGAACATCAAACGCTTCTGGAGCACCGGCCCTGACGCCGCCGAGTACACGCAGCTTTTGCGGGCCGCGCACGCCGCCGTGCGCGCGGCGGACCCGGAGGCGCGCGTGGTCTTCGGCGGGCTCTCGACGAACGACTACGGCTTCCTCAACCGCGCCTATGCGGCCGGTGCGAAGGGGTACTTCGACGCACTCGCCACTCATCCGTACCCCTACTGCGGCTCAACCGGCCCCGAGGAGGTGCGGCGCAGCGGCGGGCGGATCACGGCCGACTCGTTCCTCGGGTACCGGGAGCTGCGCGCGCTCATGGTCGAGCGCGGCGACGCCAAGCCGATCTGGATAACCGAGTTCGGCTGGAACACCTCGACCGTCCAGTGCAACCCCGGTTCCGGGCAGTGGCAGGGCGGCGTGAGCGAGGCGAAGCAGGCCGAGTACCTGACGCGCGCCTACGAGCTCCTCGAGCAGGACTCCTACGTGGAGGTCGCGATCTGGTACGCGCTGCGCAACAACTACTGGGCCAACGACGCCAACGAGCCCGAGGCGCGCTACGGCCTGTTGCGCACCGACTACTCGCCCAAGCCGGCCTTTGAGGCCTTCGCGGATTACGCGAAGGGCGAGAACGAGCGGCCCGACGATGGCGAGCCCGGCGAGTCGGGCGAGCCGAGCCCCGGCTCCAAGCCGCCCAAGGCCGTCCGCACAGCCGTCAAGCTCGACGTGAAGCCCGCGCGGAAGGCGGCGAAGGTGCGCGGCCGCGTGGTCAACGCCGACCGTGGCGCCGTGCGGCTGATCGTCCAGCGCAAGCAGGGCCGCCGCTGGCAGCACACGCTGACGGCGGCGAGCAAGGTCGATCGCCGCGGACGCTACGAGCGCCGGCTGCGCCTCGGCAAGGGCGCATTCCGGATCGCCGCCCGTTTCCCGGGCACCGGCGAGCTCGAGCCGTCGCGCTCGCCGTTCAAGCGCCTGCGCACGGGCTAGCGCCGCCGAGCGCGCGCCTCAGACGGGCTCGCGCCCCAGGGCCTCGCGGTCGAGCGCGACCCCGCAGAGCGCGAGCAGCGCGAACAGCGGCAGGATCGTCTCGGTGGTCAGCGGCACCTCGACGAGCCCGTGCACGAGCATGCCGATCAAGCCGATCGCGAGCCCGGCGCCGAGCGCGCGGGTGCGCGGGCCGACGGCGCGCGCGGCGCGCGCGACCGCGAGCAGGGCGGCGACGATCAGCCCCGCGAGGGCAGCGACGCCGACCAGCCCGCCCTCGCTGAGCGCCTGGAGGTACTGGCTCTGCGGGTGCGGGGGCACGAGGAGCTGGTCCTGGTGGAGCAGGCGCCGCTGCGAGGCGTTCGCCGCCGTCGCCGGGAGCTCCTCGTAGGCGACGCTGAAGTTGTTGACGCCCACCCCGAGCACCGGGTCCTCGCCGTAGATCTCGAAGGCGGCGTTCCAGATGTCGGACCGGAGCGCGATGTCGCCGCCGCTGGTCTCGGGATCGAAGCGCTCGCGCAGCGTGGCGGGCGCGAGCGCTGCCGCGCCGACGACGAGGACGATGACGGTGGCGATCGCCCAGCGGGGCCGCGTGACGGCGAACCAGATGAGCGCGCCGGCGATCAGCCCGACCAGGGCGCCGCGCGCGTACGACCAGTACATCGCCGGGACGGCCAGCACCAGGGCGGTCGCGGCGAGCCAGCGCACCGCGCCGCCGAAGTCGCGCGTGGCGACCACGGCGACCGCGACCGGCATCAGCACGGCCAGGTAGCCGGCGTAGAGGTTGGGGTGGCCGAACGACCCCTGGACGCGCCCGATGACCTCGCCGCCCGAGACGAACCCCTGCTCGCTGAAGGTGCCAGCGAAGTGCAGGCCGATCCCCTGGATCGAGGCCGCGAGCACCCCGGCGAGGGCGCCGCCCAGGATCACGGTGAAGTCGGCGCGCTCCCAGCAGACCTGGCGCGCCCCGAGGTAGACGGCGATCGCGGTGGCGATCAGCACGACCTTGTTCACCGACTCGGCGGGCTCGAGCGCCTGCGCGCTGACCAGGAGCGCGGCGGCGCCGAAGGCGACCACGGCGACCGTGAGCGAGCGCGAGCGCTCGGCCGACAGCGGCTCGCGGCGCACGAGCACGCCGTAGACGAGCACGCCGAAGGCGAGCGCCGGCACCAAGAGCTGCACGGGCTTGGCCGGGGAGCCGCCGACCACGGTGTTGATGAACGGAGCCAGGGCGAGCGCGATGGCGATCCCGTAAGCGGGGCGGGCCAGGGTGGCCGCGAACGCGCCCGCGGCGACGAGGGCCGCCGGCATCGCGGTCGGGCTGACGAGCGCCGCGCTCAGGGGCCAAAGCGCCGCGAGCGCGACCGCGAGCGGGACGGTCCAGAGGCCGGCTGCCCGCCGGACGGCCACTAGCGCTTGGCCGGCGTGCGGTGCGACGCAGCCCCTGCTCGGCCGGCCAGGTAGTAGTAGCTGCTCTGCTCGGGGGTGGCCGTGCGGTTGGCGACGATCCCGAGGATGCGCGCCCCGACCCGCTCCAGGCGGCGCAGGCCGGCCCGGGCGCGCGGCGTCTCCGTGACCTCGGGATTGACGACGTAGATGACCCCGTCGACGTGGGGGGTCAGAAGCAGGGCGTCATCGCCGATCGAGGCCGGGGGCGCGTCGATGATGACCCAGTCGCTCAGGTGCCGGGCCATGTCAATGAGCTCGGTCAGGCGCGGCGAGCGCAGGAGCCGCGCGGGGCTCGGCTCGGGCTCGCCGCCGTAGACCACGTTCAGCCCGGGGTGCTCCTCGCGCATCACGTCGCGAGCCGTCCCGCGGCCGGCGAGGTAGTCGACGAGCCCCAGCCCACGCGGGCCGTCGGCGCCCCGGGCCGAGGCGAAATCGAACGACGGACGGCGCAGGTCGCACTCGATGAGCGTCACGCGGTCGCCGTCGCGGGCGGCGGCGAAGGCGAGCTGGGCGGCGAGCGTGCTCTTGCCCTCGGACGCCGCGCTCCCGGTGATCATGAGCGTGCGCGCGGCGCCGCCGGGGGCGAGCTCGATGCTCGTGCGCAGCACCCGCATGCCGTCGGCGAGGCGCGCGTCCTCGACCGGCGCCTGCGCGGCCCGCCAGGCGGCGGGCACGTCGGGGATCCGGGCGAGGATCGGGTAGTCGAAGAGCGTCGGGGCGTCCGGTTCGATGCGCAGGTGCCGGTCGAAGCGGTCGCGCGCGAGCGCCGCGCCGACGGCGAGGAGCGCCGCCAGCACGATGCCGAAGCCGAGGTAGAGGGGCACGTTGGGGCTGCTCGGGTCGGTGGGCTCCACGGCCGGCTCGGTGAGCCGGGCGGCGGCCGGCAGCGAGCCCTCCTCGAACTTCCCCTCCGCGCTGGAGACGAACGCCTCGGCGTACGCGTTGGCGATCTCCGCGGCCCGGGCGGCGTCCTCGTCCTTGGCGGTGATCTGCAAAAGCTGCGTGCGCTCGATCGGCGCGAAGGCCATCTTGTCGAGCAGTTCCGTGCGCGTCATGTCGTCCCCGAGGGCCTCCAGCGCGGCGTCGGCGGTCGCCGGGTTGGAGGCGAGCGCCGTGAAGGTGCGGGTGAGCTGCTCGCTCTGCGATGCGTCGAGAACCCGGCCGCCCTCCTCGTCGGCTGCGCTCACTGAGAGCGTGGCCGAGGCCTCGTAGGTCGGCGGCAGGGCTAACGTGACGGCTGCGATCGCGCCCGCGCACGCGATGAACGTGAGCAGCAGGACCACACGCCGGCGCCAGAGGGTTGCTGTCAGCTCGTCGAGGCCCATGCGGCAGGCGGGTCCAGGGAGAGTCTACGTCGCGCGGGGCTCAGGCAGTAGCCGCGCGGTCGAGCTCGGCCTGGCGACGGAGCGCGTCGCGTCGGAGGACGCGGTGGCGCCACTGGAGGGCGAGGAACGAGCGCAGGTGCGAGAGCGCGGCGCGCGAGAGCGGCTGCTTGGCCGTGCGGCGCTGGTAGGAGTGGACGACGGTCGCGGTGGGGAGGTAGACGACGTCATACCCCGCGTCCTGGATGCGCAGACACCAGTCGGCGTCGTCCATCCCCAGGAACACCCACTCGGGTGGGCCGAGCCGCTCGGCGAGCTCACGCCGAAAGAGCTGGCAGGCGCCGAGCAAATAGAGCACCGGCCGCACCTGGTCGGGGTCCACGTCCTCCATCAGGTGCCGCCGCACCGGGCGCGAGTGCTCGAGCCAGCGATTGAGCGGGGGGCGGCGCATGATCGGCAGCAGCAGCGGCGGGAAGCGCCGGCACGAGCGCTGGAGCTTGCCGTCGTCGCCGACGAGGCGCGGGCCGACAAGGCCCCAGGAGCCGTGCTCGTCGAGGCCCCTCACCATGGTCTCCAGCGCGCCCTCGGTGAGCGCCGCGTCGCTGTCCAGGAACATCGCGTAGCGGCCCCGCGCGAGCTCGAGCCCGAAGCGCCGCGCCGCGACCCCGATGTTCTCGCCGAGCTCGACGACCCGGACCTCGGGGTGCTCGCTGCGCGCCCAGCGCACGGTGTCGTCCGTGGACGCGTTGTCCACGAGGATCGTCTCGACCGCCAGGCTCCCCGCGTGGCGGTCGATCGACGCTAGGCAGCGCTCGAGCTCGTCACGAGCCGAGTGGGCGACGATGACAACGCTGACGTCGATCGCCGGCGCGGCCTCGCCGCCCATCCCCGTCTCAGCGCTCGGCCGGTTCAGCCGTCCCTCCGCTGGGCCGGTGCCGCCGGCCGCACAGCGCGCGAGAGGGCGAGCCCCACGCCGAGCAGCAGCAGGCCGCCGAGCCCCGCCAGAGCCAGGTCGAACCCCGTGAACGGCAGCGTGCCAGTCGACTGCGAGCTGGTCGAGGGCGGGTCCGCCGTAGGCCCGTCCACCTTCGCGACCACGTTCCCCCCGGTGCCACCGTAGGTGTCAACGGAGGAATCCTGAGCGAGGGCAGCCGGCGCCCCCACCATGAGAGATGCGCATACGGCTGCAAGCGCAGCCAGCGCCACTCCCCGCCGAATCCTGCCTGTCATGACTTCCTCCTTGAAGTCGGGAACTGAGTTCCTGAGCAAACGTCCGAAGGACAACTGTAGGTGCGTGAAATCGGTATCCATCGGGGAAAAACGCCCAGAGTTGCCTGCGGCTTTTCCGCAAGCTTGAGCTCCGGGTACGAAAAACGGACGTTTGTCCGAGCCCGCGAGGGCCCATAGGGGGCGAACCGAGGCCGCGCGCCAACCCGGGCGGGGCGGTGTATGCGCCGCGCCCGGGACGCTACTCGCAGAAGCGCGTTGCCCCCGTGCGGCCGATCCGCGTGCACACGCGGCCCAGGAGCTCGGCGTCGATCTCCTCGCTCGAGATCTCCTCGCCGTCCTGCAGTCTCCGCTGGGTCTCCTGGATGAGCGGCTCCCGCGGGTTGGCCTCGGCGGCCGCACCGACCTCCTCCAGGGCGGCGTCGCGGTCGCCCGCGGCGGCGGCGAGCACGGCGAGCTGGAGGCGGGCGTACCAGTTCTCGGGTTCCCGCTCCACGGCGCGCGAGAACGCGTCCCGTGCGGTCTCGGGCTCTCCCGCCCGCACCGCGATCGCGCCCGCGACGGCGTCGGGCTCGCCGGAGAGCGGGTTCAGGTCGCGGGCCTCGGCCAGCTGCTCGAGCGCGCGCGGCAGGTCGGCGCGCCAGCGCTCGGCCGCGTCGTCGACCTTGCGTGCCGCCAGCCAGGGCGGCGTGAGCGTCACTGCGGCGAGCAGCGCCAGCGCCGCCGACGCCGCGAGCCGCACGGTCGCGCGGGCGCTCCCCGCGGGGTCGCCGGGCTGGGTGGGTCGCAGGCGAGTCGCGACGGCGAGCCAGGCGAGCACCGGCGCGGTCGCGGCCGGGACCTGCCAGATCCAGTCCACGCTCGCGGCGACGCCCCAGGTCACGAAGGCGACGATGGCGCACGCGGCGATGCCGCGGCCAAGTTCGTCGGCCGCGCGGAGGCGCGCAGCGAGCGCGCCTCCGATCAGGGCGGCGAGCGCCGCGCCCAGCAGGAGCGTCCCGACGAGGCCCATCTCAGCGAGCACCTCGAGCTCGAGGCTGTGCGCGTAGCGGGGCTCGTCGAGGCTCTCACGTTCCCGCAGGTAGGCGGTCTCGAACCCGCCGGCGCCCAGGCCGGCCACCGGGTGATCGCCGAACTCCTCGAGCGCGACGCGCCAGAAGTCGTAGCGGTTCGACCCGAGGCCCGAGGTAAACCGGTTGGCGGCGGTGACCTCCTCCTCCTCGTAGCCCGCGCGGAAGTCGTCCCAGCGCTCCTCCGCCCAGCTCACCGGGTTGCCGATCGCCGCCAGCGCGCCGACGCTCGCGACGACCGCGAGCGCGGCGAGCGCGACGTCGACCGCCCGGCCCGTCACCGTGGTCGCGCGTTCCCCGGGGGAGAGCGCGAGGTCCGCCCCCACCAGCGCGCCGCCGAGCGCAAGCAGCGCGCCCGCGGAGACGAGCACGGCGCGCAGCGACGCGTCGAGAGCATCAATCGCGGCGTCCCCGCCCTCGCGCACCGCCGAGAGCGTGTCGATCAGGGTCGGCCCTGCGAGGAGGCCCACGCACCCGACGACGAGCAGCGGCGGCAGGGCCCGAGGGCGGTTGGGCACCGCGATCAGGTATGCGACGAGCCCCGCGAGGGCGGCCGCCGCGGCGCCGCGGCTCTGCGGCAGGACCGCCACCTCCAGCAGCACGCCCGCGGCCGCGAGGAGCGGCGGACGGAGCGCCGAGTGCACCTCGCGGCGACCGGCGAGGAACAGGGCGGGCCACGCGGCGAGCGCAAACACCACCGCGGTCGCGTTCTGGTACCCGGTGGGCTCGGTGAGGCGCCCGTCGATGAAATCCAGCGCCGGGTCGGCCGAGCCCGCGGCGGCGATCAGCGTGCCGAGCGCGATCGCGGCGATCGCCACCGAGTACGCGCCGACCACGACGGCCGCGCTCACGGACCGCCACGCCGGCAGCAGAAAGACCGTGAGCGCGGCCAGATAGAGCACGCACCTGTTCGCCGCCTCCCACGCGTCGGCGCCTGACTCCGCCCAGGCGATGGACGCGAAGCTCCACAACGTGAACGCCGCGAGGCATCCCCAGGCCACGGCCGCCGCGCGCGGCGCCGGCGGCGCGAGGCGGTAGGCGATCCCGACGACGGCGGCCAGGCCGACCAAGAACAACGCGGCGGGGGCGGACGAGGTCACCGGCGTGCCGCCCTCGGCGAGCGTCAGCGCCGCGAACGCTGCGGCAGCTGTCCCGCCCGTCAGGATCTCCGGGCTGATTCGGTCAAAGCCCCTCGGCACCGGCGGCAGAGTACCGGCGCCTCGGGCGTTGTCGGGGTGAGGGTTTGCATCCCGCCGTCGCACGCTGGGGTACTAACGCACCCGCGGGCCGGGTATAACCTGCGGACCCGACTCTTTCGCACGGACCCAGGAGGAGACGCTGAACATGGGCAAGACCAGCAAGGCGCAGAAGGCGCGAGAGGCCGCCAGTTCGGTGGGCTCCAACGAGTACGTCCGCCGCTTGATCTCCGACGAGGAGCTCCGCGAGAGCGTGCGCGAGGCGTACCGAGCCGGCCGCAACGCGTACGCGCGCCTGCAGAAGCACAAGAAGCCCGCCCAGGCGCTGATGGACGACAAGCGCGTCCAGCGGGAGCTTCGCGAGGCAGCCGAGGCGCTGCGCGAGGCCTCCGACCGCCTGCGCGGCCGGAAGCAGAAGAAGAGCCCCTGGGGCAAGATCCTGTTCGTCGCGATCGTCGCCGCCGTGCTGGCAGTCGTGCTCAACGAGGACCTGCGCAAGGCCGTGCTCGATCGCCTCTTCGGTGCCGAGGAGGAGTTCGAGTACACCTCCACCACCGCGCCGACGAACGGCGCGCCGGTCGCCAGCTAGCAGCCGGCGCGCCTCCCGCCGACACCATCGCGGCCGCCGGGGACGCTGGGCGCCGCATCTACGTGACGAACCGCACACTACGCCCGCGAACGCGGGCGTAGGTTCGCGGCGAATGGCCCATTCCCACACCCGATAGGAGGAGGGGAGATGCGCGCGTTCGCACGCACGCTCGCCGCGTTCACCGGCAGGCATCGCCGGTTGGTCCTCGTCGTCTGGCTGGCGCTCGTCGCCGCCGCCGTGCCGCTCGCGATGAGGCAGACCGAGAACCTCACGGGCGGCGGCTTCGAGGTGCCCGGCACGCAGTCGGCCGCCGTCGAGCGCGCCCTGCAGCGAGACTTCGGGCAGCGCGCGGGCAGCGACGCGGTGGGCGCGGTCCTGCGCGCGGAGCCCGGCGCCTCGCCGGAGGCCCGCGCCGCGGCGGTCGACCGGCTTGCCGCCGCCGTCGCCGACATCGACACGCTCACGCTCGATCCAGCCGCCGCCGAGCGCGCGAAGCGCGAGCTCGCCCGCGACGGCCTCACCATCGTCCCGATCCAGGCGTCCGCGGACACGAACGAGCAGATCGATGCGGCGGTCGAGCTGCGCGAGGAGCTCGCCCCAGGGCGGGCGGTCGACGATGTGACCCCGTACCTGGTCGGCCAGCCGGCCGCGTGGGCGGGGCTGCAGGAGCTCACCCGGGAGGACCTCGAGGAGGCCGAGCTCACCGGCTTCCCGCTCGTCGCCCTGATCCTCGTCTCGGTGTTCGGCTCGCTCGCCGCCGCCGCGCTCCCGCTCGCGCTCGGCTTCGCCGCCGTGATCATCACCGGCGCCGTCATCTACCTGCTCTCGCTGCAGATGGAGATGTCGGTGTTCGTCACGAACATGGCCTCGATGATCGGGATCGGGGTGGCGGTGGACTACTCGCTGTTCGTCCTGGCCCGCTACCGGGAGGAGATCGCGCGCGGGCTCGACCCCGACGCCGCGCGCACCGAGGCCCTCTCCACGTCGGGCCTCGCCGTCGCCTTCTCCGGCATGGCCGTGATCGTCTCGCTCGCGGGGATCTGGATGGTGGACAACCAGGCGCTGCGGTCGATGGCGCTGGGGGCCATCGTCGTCGTCGCCGTCGCGATCGTGGCCGCGGTCGTGCTGCTGCCCGCGGTGATCGGGCTGCTCGGCCGCCGGGTGGAGGGGCGCGGCCTCACCGACGCCGTCCGGCGGCGGCTGCGCCTCGGACGCCCGGCGCGGGCCGCGGTCGAGCGCGCGGGCTTCTGGTACTCGTGGACCGCGCGCGTGATGCGCCGCCCCTGGCTCTCGCTGGCGTGCGCCGCGGGCGTTCTGCTCGTGCTCGCCAGCCCGGTGCTCTCGCTTAAGACCCGGGCGGGCGCGCTCTCGGAGTTCCCCAGCGACCACGACGTCCGCGTCGGCGTCGAGCTCGTGCGCGAGGCGACCGGCGGCGGCGCCGACCCGGTGCGCGTCGTAGCCGAGTTCGGCGACGAGCCCGGCGCCGCGCAGACGGCGAGCGCCGAGCTCGCGGAGCTCCGCGAGCGGTTCGCCGCCGACCCGGCCGTCGCCGCGGTGGGGGAGTGGGCCCCGAACGAGGCCGGGACGCGTGCCCTGCTCGACGTCTTCCCCGTCCAGGCGGCCGACTCCGACGCGACGCTCGCCCTCGTCGAGCGGGCGCGCTCGGAGATCGTCCCGGCGAGCGCGCTGGCCGCGGGCGAGGCGGTCAACGTGGGCGGCGAGAGCGCCCGGATCGCGGACGTCCGCGATCAGATCTCCGGCTCGATGGGGCAGATCCTCGCCTTCATCCTCGGGCTCTCGTTCGTGCTGCTGATGCTGATGCTGCGCTCGGTCCTGCTCCCGCTGAAGGCCGTGGTCATGAACCTGCTCTCGATCGGCGCCGCGTTCGGTGTGCTCGTCGCGGTCTTTGAGTGGGGCTGGCTCGACGGCTTCGCGGGCTTCGAGAGCTCGGGCGCGCTGGACACGATCAACCTCCCGCTGATCGTGGCCGTGGTGTTCGGGCTCTCGATGGACTACGAGGTGTTCCTGCTCTCGCGGATCCGTGAGCGCCACCTGATCCACGGCGACAACAAGCGCGCGGTCGCCGAGGGCCTCGCGACCAGCGCGCCCACGATCTCCTCGGCCGCGCTGATCATGACCTGCGTGTTCGCGGTCTTCGTGCTCACCGGCGTGCCGTCGATCAAGGAGCTGGGCGTGGGCCTCGCGATCGCGATCGCCCTGGACGCGACGCTCGTGCGCCTGGTCCTCGTCCCGGCCACGATGCAGCTCATGGGACGCTGGAACTGGTGGCTGCCGCGCTGGCTCGACCGGATCCTGCCCGACCTCGGGTTCGAGAGCGGGGAAGGGCCGCGCGACCGCGCGGCGGCTCCGGCCGAGGCCTGATCCTCAGGCCAGGCTGAGCTCGTCGGCGGCGCTCGCGATCTGCGTCGCGGGAACCGGCTGGGAGAGTAAGAAGCCCTGCACCCGATCGCAGCCGAGCGCGCGGAGGATCTCGAGCTGGGCGTGGGTGCTGACGCCCTCGGCTACGACCTCGAGGCCGAGCGCGCGCGCCATCGCGATGATCGCCTCCACGATTGCGACGCTGCGCTCGTCGCCCCCGTCGAGGCGCTCGACGAACGAGCGGTCGATCTTGAGCCCGGCGAGCCGGAAGCGGTCGAGGTACGCGAGCGCGGAGTAGCCCGTCCCGAAGTCGTCGAGGAAGACCCGGACGCCGCTCGCCGCCAGCCGGTTGAGCGTGTCGGCCACGGGCTCTGAGCGCTCGAGCAGCACGCCCTCGGTGATCTCCAGCTCAAGCCGCGCCGGGTCGAGGCCGGTGCGCGCGAGCACGTCGAGCACCGTCGCGTGCAGGTCGCCGTGGGTGATCTGGCGCGCGGCGACGTTGACCGAGACCGAGTGCTGCTCGTTCGGCCAGGCCGCCGCCTCCCTCGCGGCCGTCTCAAGCACCCAGCGGCCGACGGAGTCGATCACGCCGGTCTGCTCGGCGACCGGGATGAACTCGGCCGGCGACAGCAGGCCCCAGGTCGGGTGGCGCCAGCGCACGAGCGCCTCGAACCCGTCGACGCGGCCGGCGCGCATCGCCAGGGTGGGCTGGTAGACGAGCTCGAGCTCGCCGCGAGCCGCCGCGAAGCGCAGCCCGCGCTGGATCTCCATCTGGCGCGCGGCGGTGCCGGACATGCCGACGTCGTAGAGCTCGTAGGTGTCGCGGCCGCGCGCCTTCGCCCCGTACATCGCGGCGTCGGCGTCGCGGATCAGGCTCTCGGGGGTCACGCCGTCGTCGACCGCCGGCCGGGCGAGGGCGACGCCGATGCTGACCGTGACGAAGTTCTCGACGCCGCCGGCGGAGATCGGCCGCGCGACCTCGTTGCCGAGCCGCTGCGCGACCTCCGCGGCCTCGGCGGCGCCGCCGACGTTGTCGAGCACGATCGCGAACTCGTCGCCGCCGAAGCGCGCGACCACGTCCCCCGCGCGCAGGCGCGACGAGAGCCGGTCGGCGAGCTTGCGTAGGAGCTCATCGCCCGCGTGGTGGCCCAGGCCGTCGTTGATCAGCTTGAAGTTGTCGACGTCGAGGAAGAGGACGGCCACCGCCGCGCCGGTCTTGGCCGCCCTGGCCAGGCGCTGCTCCAGGTCCTCGACGAAGAGCTCCCGATTGGGCAGGCCGGTGAGCGGATCGTGGGCCGCGCGGTGGCGAAGGACCTCCTCGGCGTTGCGCCGCTCCAGCGCGGTCGCGAGCACGTTCGCCACGGCCTGCAGGAAGTGGACGTCCTGAACGGCGAAGCGCCCCGCCTCGGTGGAGTGCACCTCCAGCACGCCGACCTGGGCGGAGCTGGTCTCGATCGGCGCGGCCACGGTGGCGCTTGGGTCGAGCTCGGTGAGCGCCGCGGGGAGGTCGAACCGACCCTCCGCGCCCCAGTCGTTGACGGTCACGGGCATGTGCGAGTCGATGACGTGGGCCACGTGGCTGGCCCCGCCGGCCGGCGGCGCGGTTCTGCGGTCGAACGGAAACGACGCCGCGTGCAACCGGTACTCGCCGTCCAGGTCCCGCTTCCAGATGCACGCGTGCTGGACGTCCTCGCCCTGCGCCAGCGCCTCGACCGCCGCCGCCATCAGCACCCGCGGGTCCTGTCCCTGGAGGGCGCGCTCTCCGAGCCCGGCGATCACCGCCTGCTGGTCGGCGAGGCGCTCGAAATCGTGCTCGATCCGCTTGCGCTCGGTGATGTCGTACATCACCCCGTGCCAGACCGGAACCCCGTCGGCGTCGAGCTCGAGCTTCGCCTCCTCGAGGATCCAGACCACGCGGCCGTCGCGGGTCAGCATCCGGTACTCGGCGGGCGGGGCGGAGGCCGTCTCCAGGTAACGCTCGTCCTCGAAGGAGATCGCATGCTCGCGGTCCTCGGGATGGAGCTGTCGCGCCCAGAGCGTCGGATCGGCCATCCACTCCTCGGGCGTGAAGCCGAGGATCTGTTCGATCTGGGGGCTGACGAAGCGCCAGCGGCCGTGCTCGCCCAGCTCGGCCGTGTAGAAGATCGCCGGGACGCGCTCGACGAGGCTGCGCAGCGCCTTATCCCCCGGTTGTCTAGGTTGGTCGTTCGACACCTGGTCTTCCATCGTCACCCCGGGCGAATTTCTTCAGTCCCGCGGGAGCCCGGGCGGGCTTGGGCGGGCGCTCAGCGCCGGGCCTCGGCCCGCCCGCGCTCCGTCGCGGTCGGCGCCGCCGGGAGCTCGACGGTGACCCGCAGCCCGCCGCCCTCGCGCGGGGCGAGGCGGAGCGTGCCGTCGTGCGCGCCGACGATGCTCTTCGCGATCGCGAGCCCCAGGCCCGCGCCCACCTGGCCGTCCCGGATCCGCCGCGTGCCGCGCTGGAACGGCTCGCCGAGGGTGGCGACGAGCTGCGGGGGAAGCTGCTCGCCGGTGTTCTCGACCTGGAGCGTCGCGGTCGCCGCCCCCGCGCTGGTCGTAACCCACACCGACCCGCCCTCCGGCAGGTTGTGGACGATCGCGTTGTGGACGAGGTTCGTAGCCACCTGCATAAGCAGCGCGGACGAGCCGTGCGCGAGCGCCACGTCACCCGCGGAGTGGAGGGCGACCCCGCGCTCCTCGGCCAGGGGAAGGAGCGTCTCAGTGGCCTCGTCCGCGACCAGCGACAGGTCGACCGCCTCCCGCGCGAAGGCCCGCTGGTCGGCGCGGCTGAGGATCAGCAGCGCCTCAGTGAGCTCGATCGCCCGGGCGTTGACCGCCCGCAGGCGCTCGATCAGCTCGTCGCCCGCGCGAGCGGGGTCGTTGCTGGCCACGTCGAGGAGCGTCCGGGTGACGGCGAGCGGCGTGCGGAGCTCGTGGGAGGCGTTGGCGGCGAAGCGCTGCTGCTCCGCGACCTGCGCCTCCAGGCGATCCAGCATCGCGTCGAAGGCGTCGGCGAGCTCGCGGAACTCGTCGCTTCGTCCCTCGAGCCGGATGCGGTGTGAAAGCGAGCCCCTCCCAGCCACCCGGGTGGCGTGTGTGATCCGGTCGAGCGGGGCGAGCATCCGCCCGGCCAGCAGCCATCCGCCCGCGAGCCCGAAGACCACGAGGAACACCATCGCCGCCGCGGCGGCGGGAGCGAAGTCGCGCACGAGGCGATACGCGCCGATGTCCTTGCCGCCGGGGCCGATGGCCACCTCGGGCAGTGGGCGCAGCAAAAAGAACCAGACCGCGAAGAGCAGGACAGCGCCGACGAGCACCACGAACCCGGCGTAGCTGAGGGTGAGCTTGAGGCGAACGCTCAGGCCCGGCTCCCTGGGCCCCTCCTCAGCCATCTCGCTGGCCGTCGGGCTCGGTCCGGATCCGATAGCCGACGCCGGGCACGGTCGCGATGATCTCGGGCTCCCCGAGGCGCTTGCGCAGCGCCGACACGGTGATGCGGACGGCGTTGGTGAAAGGGTCCGCGTTCTCGTCCCACGCCCGCGCCAGCAGCTCCTCGGAGCTGACCACGCCACCCTCGGCGTCGACCAGCACCTCGAGCACGGCGAACTGCTTGCGCGTGAGAGGGACGTAGCGGCCGTCGCGGTAGACCTCCCGGCGGAACGGGTCCAGCCGCAGGCCCGCGATCTCGCGCACGGGCGGCCGGTTGCGGGCGCGGCGCCGGTCGAGCGCCCGCAGGCGCATGACCAGCTCGCGGAGCTCGAACGGCTTCGTGAGGTAGTCGTCGGCGCCGATCTCGAACCCGCTCACCTTGTCGTCGAGGCGGTCGGCTGCGGTGAGCATCAGGATCGGGGTGCCGCTGCCCGACTCGACGATGCGCTTGGCGACCTCGTCCCCGGACGGGCCCGGGATGTCCCGGTCGAGGATGGCGATGTCGTAGTCGTTCAGCTCGAGCAGACGCAGCGCGGTGTCGCCGTCGCCGGCGATGTCGGCGGCGATCGCCTCGAGGCGCAGCCCGTCGCGGATCGCCTCGGCCATGTACGGCTCGTCCTCGACGATCAAGACGCGCATCGGGAGGAGGCTACGGGCTCGCACCTATCGCCGGCGTATCGAAATCCGCATACGCGCTCGCAACGGCGCCCCGCCTTCACTGGCGGCATGGACACCGGCAGAGACCCGCGGACGATCCTGAACCCGCTCCCGCGGACCCTCCTGCACGGCCTGCTGATCGCCCTCGCGGCGCTGGTCGCGATCCGCGCCTACGACTCGCTCGCCTCGTCGCAGTCGGCTACGGACGCCGCCGCAGGGCGGGCCGAGGGGAAGCGCGCGCGGGCTGCGGGCGAGCGGCATCGCCCGGAGCTTCCGGCCGGGGGCGCGCTCGGTCTGGCGGGCGGGGCCCTCCCCGACGGGACGACGGCCTACGACGAGCGCTTCCCGGGTGTGGCGAACCTCGACCCGGGGCTCCGGAGCGCCCTGCGCCGGGCAGCGGCGGACGCGGCGAGCGCGGGCCTGGGGCTCTTCATCGAGAGCGGCTGGCGCTCACCCGAGTACCAGGACGCCCTGCTGCGCGACGCGGTCGCGCAGTACGGATCCGCGGCCGAGGCCGCCCGGTGGGTGGCGACGGCCGAGACGTCGCCGCACGTGGCGGGCGATGCCGTCGACGTGGCGCCGGAGGCAGCGGCCGAGTGGCTTGCCGCGCACGGCGCGCGATATGGGCTTTGCCGGATCTACGCCAACGAGCCGTGGCACTACGAGCTGCGCCCGGACGCGGCCGCCTCGGGGTGCCCGGCGCCGTACCCGGACCCGACGCACGACCCCAGGATGCAGCGCTGAGCGCCCCCGACGAGCCGCTCGACAAACGCCTGCGGCCGGTAGAGCGGGCCGGGTTCAGGCGAGGAGCGGTCTGCCGCGGCGCGGGAAGAGCCGCGCGAGCGTGCGCAGCCGCAGCGGCGAGCCGCGGAAGCGCAGGCGCCGGGTGAGCAGGGCGCGCTTGGCGTCCATCGTCCCCTTGCTGACCGCGATCCAGTCCGCCCAGGTCGTCTCGAGCGTGATGTCGGCCGAGGGGGCGATGCCCGGCTCGGCGCGCGTCGAGCCGTTGGCGACGATCACGTGCCACGGGTCGGCGTCGCTGAAGTTCCACTGGATCGTGAACGGCCGGCCCGGAGTCTGGGAGGCGTCGACCGAGCGGGCGACGACGTCGAAGAACAGCCGCTGGACGTCCGGGTCGCGGGACGGCTCGGGATGCGGGGCGCCCATCACGCGCGCCTCGAGCAGGCGGATCTGCCGCTCCGCGATCTCGCGCGGCGGGAGACTGGGGTCGACCGGCAGGACGCCCGGCATCTCCTCGAGCGGGTATCCGGTCGCGCGCCACTTCGTCATCGCCGAGCGCAGGCCGAACTCGTAGATGTCCTCGAGCTCGAAGCCGTAGCAGCGGGTCCACTCGCGGTCCATGTTCGGCGGGTTGAAGACCGCGAGCGCGTACGGCAGGACCTCGAGCAAAAGCTCGCGCACCGCCTCCTTGCACTCCTCGGACTCCTGGAACAGCTCGCTCAGGACCTTCACGCCGAAGCCGATGTGGCGCTGCTCGTCTCGCGAGACGTGGGTCATGCCCTCGGAGAAGCCGGGGAGCGTGCCGGCCTTCGCGAAGTAGTCCTCGATGAAGTGCTGGCCCGGCTGGGCGAGGGTGCCCTCGACGACCAGGTGATAGAGGGCGATCGCCTGCGCGAACTGCGGCAGCGAACGGTCGCGGCGCAGGTCCTCGGCCATGCGGTCGAGGCGGCCGAAGACGTTGCGGTAGCCCCAGTTGAGCTGGGGCTGGGTGTAGGCCAGGGTGGAGGAGACGTCCTCGCCGGCGCCGATCACCTCCTTGAAGAAGCGGTGAAAGAAGACGCTGTGGCGGGCCTCATCGACCTGCTGGGTGGCGAGGAAGTACTTCTGCTCCTCCTTGGGTGCGGCGTCGATGTAGGGGGAGAGGTTGTCGGCGACCGAGTCCTCGCCGTAGAAGAACATCGAGTACAGCCAGAGCCCGGAGCGCTTCTGCAGGTCGGTCAGCTGCTCCCAGCCCTCGCGGTCCTTCGAGAAGTCGAGCGCGGTCGCCTGCCAGTTGTTCTGCTCCCAGCGCCGGTAGAGGTCCTCGTAGGTGATGGCATCCGCCGCCCGAATGTTGTCCTGCTGTGCGACGCTCACGGGCACTCCTCCTTTGCCGCTGTCTACCCCTGCGCGGAATATAACTGACCGAGGAGTCAGTTAGTACCCTGAGGGCCACGTGACCGACCCGTCCCACGCACCCCCGGCGCCCCGGCGCCGGCTCTCGGCGGCCGACCGGCGCGCGGCGATCCTCGAAGCGGCGCTGCAGGTCTTCTCCGAGCGCGGCTTCAAGCAGGCCTCGCTCGACGAGGTCGCGGAGCGGGGCGGGGTCTCGAAGGCGCTCATCTACGAGCACTTCGCGTCGAAGCGCGAGCTGCAGCTCGCGCTGCTCGACACCTACGTGCACGACCTGATCGACCGCGTGGTGCGCGCGAGCGCGGCCGTTGAGGCGCCCGAGGACCGGCTGCGCGCGGGCATCGAGGCGCTGCTCGAGTTCGCCGAGGAGCGGCCCGCCGCGCTGCGCCTGCTCACGCGCAACGTCGACGACCCGGTCGCCGGCGCGGCGCTCGACCGCCTGCGCGAGGAGGCGGCGGCCGCCTGCGCCGACCTGATGGTCATGCACGCGCCGGAGCCCCGCCCCGGGGACCTCCCGGTGGAGACGACGGTCGCGATCCTCGCCCATCTGATCGCGGGCGGGGTGCAGTTTTTGGCCGGCTGGTGGCTCGACCACCGAGACGTGCCGCGCACGGCGGTGGTCGAGTCGCTGATGGATCTGTACTGGGTCGGGCTGGAGCGGCTGACGCAGGGGGAGCACTGGCGTTAGTCGCCGGTCATCGGTCGCCGGTCGCCGGTCGCCGGTCATCGGTCGCCGGTTGCTAGGGACAAAGCGCTCCGTGAGCCTTCGGATCGTGGCCGTACCTCGCGGCCAAGGCGGGGATAAGCCGGGACCGCTGTCCTGCAAACGGGCGACCGGCGACGGGCGACCGGCGACCGTCTAACCGAGCTTCGGGCTCTTCCAGGGCTCCGCCAGCCTCTTGCTGAGCAGCGCCGGCAGCTCGTCGGCCCGCACCCTTTCCTGCGAGAGCGTGTCGCGGTCGCGCAGGGTGACGGTGCCGTCCTCGAGCGTCTGGCCGTCCACGGTGACCCCCCAGGGGGTGCCGATCTCGTCCTGGCGCCGGTAGCGCTTGCCGATCGAGCCGCCCTCGTCGTACTCGGCCTGCATGAGCGGCCGCAGCTCATCGAAGATCTCGCGGGCGCGCTCGGGCATGCCCTCCTTGTTGACGAGCGGCATGACCGCCACCTTGACCGGCGCGAGCCGGGGGTGGAGGCGCAGAACCGTGCGCTTGCGGCCCTCGACCTCCTCGACGTCATAGGCGTCCACGAGGAAGGCGAGCGCGGCGCGGTCGGCGCCCGCGGCCGGCTCGATCACGTAGGGCACGTAGCGCTCGCCCGTCGCCTGGTCGAAGTACTCGAGCTTCTCGCCTGAGTACTTGGCGTGCTGGGTGAGGTCGAAGTCGCCGCGGTTGGCGATGCCCTCGAGCTCGGACCAGCCGATCGGGAACAGATACTCGATGTCGGACGTCGCCGACGAGTAGTGCGAGAGCTCGTCGGGGCCATGCGCGCGCAGGCGCAGGTGCGAGGGGCGGATGCCCAGCTCCGTGTACCAGCGCATGCGCTCGGCCATCCAGTGCTGGTGCCACCTCTCCGCCTCCGCGGGGGGCACGAAGAACTCCATCTCCATTTGCTCGAACTCGCGGGTGCGGAAGATGAAGTTGCCCGGCGTGATCTCGTTGCGGAAGCTCTTGCCGACCTGGGCGATCCCGAACGGCGGCTTGCGGCGCGAGAACTGCAGGAAGTTCTTGAAGTTGATGAAGATGCCCTGCGCGGTCTCGGGGCGCAAATAGACGACGGACCCGGCGTCCTCGACGGGGCCCATGTGGGTCTTGAACATCAGGTTGAACTGGCGCGGCTCCGTGAGCTCGCCGCCGCACTCGGGGCAGGTGATCTCGCCCTCCGCGTCCGCCGCGCCCAGCTGCGCCTCCCGCACGTGGTCCTCGCGCCAGCGCTTCTTGCACTTGCCGAGGCACTGCACCAGCGGGTCGGTGAAGCCCTCGAGGTGTCCCGACGCCTCCCAAACCCGGGGGTGCTGGAGGATCGCCGAGTCGATCGCGACGATGTCGTCGCGGTCCTGGAGCATCGCCCGCCACCACTCGTTCTTGACGTTCTGCTTGAGCAGCACGCCGTAGTGGCCGTAGTCGTAGGTCGAGCCCAGGCCCCCGTAGATCTCCGACGACTGGAAGACGAACCCGCGGCGCTTGCACAGCGCCACGATCTCCTCCATGGTCACCTCGGGCTTGGTCGCGGTCTCGTCGGTCATGACCCGAGCAGGCTAGCGACGTTGCGGCGTGGGGCGGGGTCTCGCGGACCACCCATCCGCGCCGAGCGTGCGGAAGCGTTGCTCACGGCAACGAAATCGCGCGCTCGGCCGGGCGGCGCGGGGCTGTGCCGGGCGGGCTGCGATAATGCTCCGCCAACATGCCGATCTACGAATACCGGTGCACCAACGGACACACCTTCGAGGTGTTCCAGAGCATGTCCGAGGACCCGCTCACCAAGTGCGTTGAGTGCCAGGCCTCGGCCGAGCGCGTGCTCAGCCCACCGGCGGTCCACTTCAAGGGCACCGGCTTCTACACGACCGACTACGGCTCGAAGAGCAAGAAGGCACCCGCGGAGACGGGGGCCAAGAGCGAGAGCTCGAGCTCGTCGTCGTCGTCGGACTCGAGCTCCTCGAGCTCGAGCTCGGACTGAGCGCTCGCGCGTGAGCGCCTAGCCGGCGGGGCTGCACGCCGGCGGCTCGTCCGGGGCGTCCCCGGTGAGCCTGCGTACCGCCCGCGCGCAGTTCTCCTGGGGGACGAACAGGCTGCCCTCGGGCCCGGGCCCGCTCGGCCGCAGCACGGTCGTCTTGCTGCCGCCCCCGATCACCGCCGCGAACGCGAGCTGGGGCAGCGTCAGCGCGCCCATGTCGCTGACGAACGCCTTCGGCGCGTTCCAGCCGATCCAGGGGCCGAACAGGAAGTTCCGCGGGATCCGCCATGGGTCGGTGAGCCGGTCCTTGACGCCCTGCAGGATGAGCTGCTGGAAGCGGGTGCGGTCGAGGTCGTCGATCGGCGGCGGGTCCTGGCAGGCCTTCGGCTGGTCGGCGTCCGGCACGCCGTCGCCGTCGGAGTCGACGAACCCGTTCTGCTGGCGGGTCCGCGCGAGCGCCAGCGCCTTCTCGCCGTTCAGCGTGTGCTCGCCCGCGGTGAGGCGCACGTTGTAGGTGCCGCCGGAGATGCTCGAGCACACCTTCATCGGGAGCTTCACCTTCACGCCGCCGATCGCGTCGATGAAGTCCTGAAACCCGCCGAAGTCGACGATCGCCACGTGGTTGATCTCGATGCCGAGCAGGTGCTCGACGGCGCGCACCTGCAGCTCTGCGCCGCCGTTCGCGAACGCCGCGTTGATCTTCGCGTTGCCGACGCCGGGGATCTCCGCCCATGTATCGCGCGGGATCGAGAGGCGCTCGAACGCGCCGCCGCCGGCGCGGAGGATCATGATCGTGTCCGCGCGCGCCGGCTCGCACCCGCTGGGCGCCTGCTCCCCGCGCGCGGCGGCGTCGACGCACTCCTCGTCCTGCGCCTCCGATGAGGCGAACTCGGACGAGCGCACGTCGGTGCCGAGGATGAGGATGTTCTGCGGGAACGCGGCGAGCAGCGGGTTGCCGCCGAGCGTGTCACCCGTGTCGGCGAGCTTCGACTTCTGGATCTGCGCGGAGATCGCGAACGCGAGCACGCTGAGCAAAAGCCAGCCGAGCGCGACGAGGCCGATCCGCCGCAGCCACCAGCCCACGCCGCGCCGGCGCTCGGGCTCGAACCCCTCGAGCCGCGGCTCGCGCTCGCGCTCGCCGCGATCGCGGCGAGCGCGGTCCCGCAGCGCGCTCAGATCCGGCTTGTTCAAGCGGAAACCGCGCCGCGAGCGATAAACCTTGTAGTCGGGGCGCTCGGGCGGGGCCCCCTCGTCGCTCGGACTCATCGAATACAAATACTCGCTCATGAGTTCCGACCCTGCCCAGCAGCCGCCGAAAGCGATCGGCGTCGATCTCGGCGGCACGAAGATGCTGATCGGCGTCGTCGACGCCGAGCGCAACGTGCTGCACCGCGACCGGCGCGCGAGCGTCGGGCTCGGGACCGACGAGCTCCTCGCCGAGCTCGCCGAGGGCCTGATCAAGGCGCGCGAGGCCCACCCTGAGGCCGGCGCCGTCGGGCTCGGGATCCCCTGCCGGATCGATCGGGAGCGCGGGCTCGCGATCGGCGCCGTCAACCTGCCGATCGAGAACGTCCCGATCCGCGACCTGATCGCGGAGCGAGTCGGGCTGCCGGTCTTCGTCGACAACGACGGCAACGTCGCCGCGCTGGCCGAGCACCGGTTCGGCGCCGCGCAGGGCACGACCAACGTCGTGCTGCTCACGATCGGCACCGGCATCGGCGGCGGCCTCGTCCTGGGCGGGCGCGTCTACCGCGGCTCGACGGGCGCCGGCGCCGAGCTCGGGCACGTGGTGATCGACATGGACGGCCCGCCCTGCCAGGGCTCCTGCCCCAACCGCGGCTGCGTCGAGGCGCTCGCCTCGGGCACCGCGCTCGGGCGCGAGGGGCGCGCGGCCGCCGAGGCCCACCCCGACTCGGAGCTCGGCCGCCGGCTCGCGGCGGGAGAGGAGATCAAGGGCAGCGTGGTCACCGAGGCGGCGCTGGCGGGTGACCAGGTGGCGCGCGACGTGTTCAATCTGATCGGCACGCGGCTGGGCGTCGCCCTCTCGAGCCTCGCGAACGTGTTCGAGCCCGACGCCTTCGTGATCGGCGGCGGGGTCATGGCCGCGGGCGATCTGCTGCTCGAGCCGGCGCGGGCGGAGCTTCGGCGCCGGGCGCTCACCCCGATGAACGAGACGCCGGTGGTGCCCGCCGAGCTCGGTCCGGAGGCGGGGATGATCGGGGCGGCGACGATGGCTCTCGACGAGCTGGCGGAGAGCGGCTGATGGCGGGCCGGCTGACGGTCTGCCCAACCCCGATCGGAAACCTCGGCGACCTCAGCCCACGCGCCGAGCAGGCGCTCGCCGAGGCCGACCTGGTCGCGTGCGAGGACACGCGACACACCGGCCGCCTGTTCGAGCGGCTCGACCTGCCCCGCCCGCGCCTCGTCTCCTACCACGAGGGGAACGAGGCCGAGCGCGCCCGCCAGCTCGCCCAGGCGATCGAGCGCGGCGCGAAGGTGGTCCTGGTCAGCGACGCGGGCACGCCGGTGATTTCCGATCCCGGTTACCGCCTGATCCAGACCTGCATCGACAGGGGCCTCGACATCGAGGTCCTGCCCGGGCCGAGCGCCGTGATCACCGCGCTCGTCGCATCGGGCCTGCCCGCGGATCGCTGGCGCTTCGAGGGGTTCTTGCCGCGCCGGGCGGGCGAGCTCGAGCGGGTGCTGAGCTCCACCGAGACCGTGGTCGCCTTTGAGTCGCCGCGCCGCCTGCCCGATTCGCTCGCGGCGCTCGCGGCGCTCGCCCCCGACCGGCCCGCCGCCGTCTGCCGCGAGCTCACCAAGCTCCACGAGGAGGTCGCCCGCGGCACGCTCGGCGAGCTCGCGCGGCGCTTCCGCGCGGACGTGAAGGGCGAGATCGTGGTCGTGATCGGGGCGAGCTCGGAGCGTGCCGGCTCGCCCGACATCGCCTTCGCCGTCGACGCGCTGCGCCGGCTCGTCCAATCCGGGGCGCGCCCGCGCGCGGCCGCGAGCGTCGTCGCGGCGCTCACGGGCACGCGCCCGAACGACCTGTACCGGGCGCTCACCGGGCGCGATCCGCGCGAGTAGGCGGGCCCGCGGCGTGCGCGGGAGGCCGCCCGCGTATCAGTAGAAACCCGAAAGAGGCGGACCGGGCCAACGGATACGATCTAGCCGAGGAGAACTGATGCCGGGGCGGGACCAGCGTGGTCGCCCGGCCGGGAAGGAAGGGAAGCCTCCCGACGCTGTGAGCAGGAAGCTCGGCCGTGTGCAACGGGGGAGCGGCGCCCCGACAGGTGAGAGGGAGTGGTGAGCGGAGACGCTCCCATCCTTGGGCCGCGCGCCGACGTCGCGGGGTATGCGCCCGTTGGCGCGCAGGTCGCGGCGGGTAAGGGCCAGCGGTGAGCGTCTCGGCCCCCAAGAGCCAACCTTCGCGCGGGTCAGCCGTGGCGCGGGTGCTCGTGGCCTGCGCCCTGGCGCTCGTCGCCGCGCTCACGGCGATCGCGCTGGGCGGCGGCGAGGGCTCCGGCCACACCTACAAGCTGCGCTTCCAGACCGGCGGCCAGCTCGTCGAGGGCAACCAGGTGATGATCGCCGGGCGGCCGATCGGGACCGTCGACGACATCGAGCTCACCGAGGACGGGCAGGCCGAGGTGCAGATCACGGTCGATCGCCCGCTGCGCGAGGGCACCACCGCGCAGATCCGCCTGAGCTCGCTCTCGGGGATCGCCAACCGCTACATCGCGCTCCACCTCGGGCCCGACAACGCGCCCGAGCTGCCCGAGGACGAGCTGCTCTCGATCGACGCGACGACCGCGCCGGTCGACCTCGATCAGCTCTTCAATACGTTCGACGAGCGCACCCGCGAGGCGCTTCAGGACGTGATCCAGGGGCAGGCCGTCGTCTACGGCGGCAACGAGCGCCAGGCGCGGCGCGCCTATAAGTTCTTCGCGCCCAGCCTGCAGGCCGGCGAGCGCCTGCTCAGCGAGCTCAACCGCGATCAGGCGTCGCTCAGCCGCTTCTTCGTCGCCGGTGGCCGCGTCTTCGGCGCGCTCGCCGAGCGGCGCGAGGACCTGGCCGAGCTCACCCAGAACGCCAACGAGGCGCTCGGCGCGATCGCCGCGGAGAACGAGGGCTTCGATCTGGCCCTGCAGGCGCTGCCGCCCGCGCTCCGCCAGGCGAACACCACGTTCGTGAACCTGCGCGCGGCCCTCGACGACCTCGACCCGCTGGTCGCCGACCTCGGGCGCGCAGCGCCCGAGCTGCCGGGCTTCCTGCGCGACCTGCGGCCGGTCGCGCGCAAGGCCGTGCCGGTGTTACGCAACCTGCGCCTCGCGATCGGGCGCGAGGGGAAGCGCAACGACCTCACCGACGCCCTGCGGCAGCTCCCCGCGGCCCGCCGCGCCGCGCGCCGCGCGGTGCCGCGCGTGATCGCGGCGCTCGACGACTCCCAGCACGTGTTCGAGTTCGCGCGTCCCTACGCGCCGGACCTGATGGCGCTCATCGGCAAGCTCGGCGCGGGTGCGGGCGGATACGACTTCAACGGCCATTACCTCCGCGCTCAGCCCGCAGGTTCGAACCTGTTCGCCTACGACGCGGCGACCGAGAACCTGAACCCGATCGGGCTCGCCGACGTCTACGACGCCTATCCGGCGCTCGGCCTGGGGCCGTTCACGCGCTGCCCGGGCGGGGCGACGCAGGCCAACCCGGGCTGGCCCGCGCCCACCGATCACCCGTTCCTCGCGGACGGCGAGCTCACCGGGGAGTGCGATCCGGGGGAGGTGCCACCGGGGCCATGAGACGGCTGCTCGGCATCCTGCTCGCCTGTGCCGCCGCGGTCGCGTTCCTTGTGGTCGCGACCGGCGCGAACGAGGAAGGCGAGGCCTATGAGGTGCGCGCGGTCTTCGACAACGCCGCGTTCCTAGCCGAGGGCATGGAGGTCAGGGTCGCGGGCGCCAGGGTCGGCGAGGTCGTCGACCTGGACGTGACCTTCCCGGGCGAGCCGGCGCGCGAGGACGGCAGCCCGGAGCCCGGCAAGGCGGTCGTCGTGATGCGCATCGAGGACCCGGCGTTTCAGGACTTCCGCGAGGACGCATCGTGCACGATCCACCCCCAGTCCCTCCTCGGCGAGAAGTTCGTCGAGTGCCGGCTCACCGAGCCGCGCGCCGCCGGCAGCGAGCCACCGCCGGAGCTCGCGGAGATCCCCGAGGGGCAGCGCGGCGCGGGACAGCGCCTCCTCCCGCTCGAGCGCAACGGCAAGACGGTCGATCTCGACCTCGTCAACAACATCATGCGCGAGCCGTACCCGGAGCGCTTCCGCCTGATCCTCAACGACCTGGGGGCGGGCCTGGCCGCGCGCGGGGAGGAGCTCGCGGAGATCGTCGAGCGCTCGAACCCGGCGCTGCGCGAGACGAACCGCGTGCTCGCGATCCTGGCTCGGCAGAACCGCTCGCTGGCCAGGCTGGCGAGCGATTCCGACGCGATCATGGGCGCCCTGGCGCGCGAGCGCGAGCGCGTGGCGTCGTTCGTCAACGAGGCGACCACGGTCGGCGAGGCGACCGCCGCCCGGCGCGCCGAGCTCGAGGAGACCTTCGCGCGCTTCCCCGGTTTCCTGCGCGAGCTGCGATCCACGATGGCCGAGCTCAGCGCGTTCAGCGATCAGGCGACGCCGGTCTTCGGTGATCTGGGCGGGGCCGCGCCGGCGCTCACGCGCGCCGCGGAGGCGCTCGAGCCGTTCGCGACCGCAGGCACGCGCGCCTTGACGACCCTGGGCACCGCGGCCGAGGAGGCGGGCCCGCCGCTCGTCGCGTCCGATCCCGTGCTGCGGCAGACCCGCGATCTGGCGGAAGGGAGCGTCCCGGCGACCCGCGAGCTTCGCCTGGTGCTCTCGACGCTGCGCCGCACCGGCGGCTATGAGGGTCTGTTGCGGACGATCTTCGGGCTCGGCGGCACGGTCAACGGGTTCGACTCGTTCGGCCACTTCGCCCGGGCGCTGATCCCGGTGAACATCTGCTTCGACTACACGTCGCGGCCACAGGGTGGCTGCAGCGCGCGGTTCAGCGGCAGGGTCGGCGCGCGGGCGGCCGCGCGCGCGCTCGCCGAGTCCGCGCCTCCGCCCCTCGATCTCGACGAGCCGTCCGGGCGCGCGGGCGACACGGGCCGCAGGCCCGCGGCGTCGGCGCGGGCGATGCGCGACCTGTTCAACTTCGTCATCGGGCCGCGCCAGCGACAGCGGGGAGGCCGAGGATGAGGCGGCGGCGGAGCGTGCGCGCGACGCTCGCGCAGAGCCCCACGATGCTCGGCGCCGTGACGGTGCTGGTCGCGATCGTCGCGGTGTTCCTCGCCTACAACGCCAACTCCGGGCTGCCGTTCGTGCCCACCTACAACATCTCGGTGCAGCTGCCGAACGCGGAGACGCTCGTCCCCGGCAACGAGGTCAGGATCGGAGGTGTGCGGGTCGGCCTGGTCACGTCCATCCGGCCCGCGTCGGACCCGGAGACCGGCGAGGCGCGCGCGGTCGCCGACCTCAAGCTCGACCCCGAAGTCGAGCCCCTGCCCGTGGACTCCACGGTCGTCGTGAGGGCGCGCTCCGCGCTCGGCCTCAAGTACCTGGAGCTGGTCCGCGGGGACTCGGACGAGGGGTATGAGCCCGGCTCGGTCGTGCCCCTGGCCGCCGCGCGGCCCGAGCCGGTCGACATCGACGACGTGCTCGACACGTTCGACGAACCGACGCGCGACGCGATGCAGGCAAACCTCGTCGAGTTCGGGAACGCGCTCGCGGGACGGGGAATCGACCTCAATATGGCGCTCGGCGAGCTCCCGGGGGCGCTGCGCAAGCTCGAGCCCGTAATGCGCAACCTCGCCGCGCCGCGCACCGACCTCGCCGGCTTCGTGCGGGGCGCGTCGGCGGCGGCCGCGGAGGTGGCCCCGGTCGCCGAGGAGCAGGCGCGCATGTTCGCGAGCCTCGACACCACGTTCACCGCGCTCGCCCGCGTGGCTCCCTTCGTGCAGGAGACGATCGTCGAGACTCCGCCGACGTTCACCACCGCGAGCTCGACCCTCCCGGTGATCCGGCCGTTCCTCGCCAACAGCGCCGGGCTCTTCGCCGAGCTGCGCCCGGGCGTGCGCCAGCTCGCCGTCGCCGCGCCGCCGCTCGCCGACGCCCTGGAGGCCGGCGCGCCGGCGTTGCGCCGGGCGCCACGCCTCAACCGCCAGCTCGCGCCCACCGCTCGCGCGCTCCAGCGCTTCAACGACAACGCCACCGCCCGGGGTGGCCTGGGCCGCCTGGAGCAGACCATGGGGATCCTGCGGCCGACGATCCGTTTCATCGGTCCCTCGCAGACGGTCTGCAACTACTGGACGATCCTCTTCGAGAACCTGGCCAGCGCGACCAGCCTAGGCGCGGACGGGGGCCGCTGGCAGCGCTTCACCGTCATGGAGCCGCCCGAGGGCCCCAACAACGAGGGCTCGTTCGCCGCCGCGCCGGCCAACGGCGGAGGCGACAGCGAGAACTTCCTGCACTACAACCCGTACCCGAACACCGCCGCGCCCAGCCAGAGCCCGACTGAGTGTGAGGCGGGCAACGAGCCCTATCTGGTCGGCCGTCAGGTGATCGGCAACGTCCCGGGCAACCAGGGCATCGTCACCAGGGGCCAGCTGCGCTCGCAGATCAGGAGGGGTCAGCGATGAGCTGGTTGAGGCGCAGGGGTAAGGCGGGGCCGGTGCGCGGCGAGCCGGCGGGCAACCCGCTCGTGTGGGGGCGGCGCTACCGCGGCCCGCACCCGGCGTGGCTCGGCGCGCTCGTGGTCGTCCTCGCGGTCATCGGCGCCTATCTCGCCTTCGCGAAGGAGCTGCCCTGGGCGGACGAGGGGTACGAGCTGCGGGCGACCTTCGAGAACGCAGCGACGTTGCGCGAGTCGGCGCCCGTGCGGATCGCCGGCGTGAACGTCGGCGAGGTGACCGAAGTCGAGCTCGACGGCGAGCTCGCGAAGGTCACGTTCACGGTGTCGGAGGAGGGGCGACCCGTGCGCGCCGACGCGGAGGTGGAGATCCGGCCCCGGCTGTTCCTCGAGGGCAACTTCTTCCTCGATCTGCGGCCGGGCAGCGCGAACGCGCCCGAGCTCGAGTCGGGGGACGTGATCCCAGCGACCCAGACGTCCACCGCGGTGCAACTCGACGAGGTGCTCGCCGCGCTCGACGAGCCGAGCCGACGCGGGCTGCAGCGGCTGCTCGAGGGCTTCGGCACCGCGCTCACCTACGAACCGACCGCGGCCGACGACGCGACGCAGGACCCGGACGTGCGCGGCGAGACGGCAGCGCAGTCGCTGAACGACGCCTTCCGCTACGGGGGGCCCGCCGGGCGCGACACGGCGATCGTCGCCGACGCGCTGCGCGGAGAGCATCCTGGCGACCTGACCCGCCTGATCCGCAACGCGGGCGGCGTGTTCGCGAAGCTCGACGACCGCGAGGGCGAGCTCGCCGACCTGGTCTCGAACCTGAACGTGACCGCGGGAGCGTTCGCGGCCGAGGCCACCAACCTCGGGCGCTCGATCGAGCTGCTCGGTCCCACGCTCACCGAGGCGCGCGGCTCGCTGCGCTCGCTGAGCGACGCCCTACCGCCGCTGCGCGCCCTTGCCGTCGAGGCCCGCCCCGGGATCCAGGAGCTGCCGGCGACGATCAGGGCGTTCGAGCCGTGGCTCAGGCAGGCGGACCTGTTGCTCGGCGACCGCGAGCTCGGTGCGACCGCGCGCCTCGTGCGCCGCGCTGCACCCGGCCTCGCGCGCACGGCGGCGGGCGCGCGCCGGCTGTTCCCGCAGATGCGTCTCGCCGGGCTCTGCACCACGCAGAACCTGATCCCGGCAGCGGATACCGCGATCACCACCGACGCAGGCGGCTGGAACACCGGGCAGCCGAACTTCCAGGAGCTCTTCTACAGCGTCGTGCAGCTCGCGGGTGCGGCCCAGCCGTTCGACGGCAACGGTTCCTACCTGCGGCTCCAGCCCGGCGGCGGCCCGCAGCTTTTGTTCAACGACAACACGGGCGGCGGCTTCGAGAACACCCGCAACTTCGGCACCGCGATCGAGGCGCCCGCCGGGATCCAGCCGGTCCTTCCCGACGCGCCGCCGCCGGTGCGCATGGACGTGCCCTGCCACCGCAACGACCCGCCGAGCATCAACGGCCCGGCGTCGGCCGCGGGCCCCCCGGACCTGGAGGCGGCGCCGTGAAGCGCGCGGTCAAAGCGCACCTCCGCGATTTCGTCGCGGTCGTCGCGCTGATCGCGATCGGCCTCGTCGTGACCGGCGTGATCCTCGCGCAGCAGCGCCAGCCCTACCCGTCGTGGATCCCGTTTTTGGGTGACGACCAGTTCGAGCTCAAGGTCGAGCTCGACACGGCGCAGGCGGTCACGCCCGGCCAGGGCCAGACGGTGAACATCGCGGGGGTAGAGGTCGGCGACATCCGCGAGGTCGAGCTCGAGGACGGGCGCGCGGTCGTCACGCTGGGGATCAACGAGCCCTACCACGAGCTGATCCGCACCGACGCGACCGTGCTCCTGCGGCCGCGCACCGGCCTGCAGGACATGACGGTCGAGCTCGACCCGGGCGAGGCGGGCGCGCCGGTCGAGGAGGGGCAGGTGATCCCCACCGCGCAGACCAACCCGAACGTCACCCCGGACGAGATCCTCGCCTCGCTCGACCGCGACACACGCGAGTACCTGCAGCTCCTCATCCAGGGCGGCGCCGAGGGCCTCGGCGGGCGGGGCCGGCAGCTCTCGGCGGGCCTGCGCCGCTTCGAGCCGCTGGGCCGCGACCTGGCGCGCATCAACTCGCTGCTCGCCAAGCGCCGCCAGAACATCAGGCGCGCGATCTCGAGCCTCGCGGAGCTCGCCCAGGCCCTGGCCCGGGACGACACTCGGCTGGCGGAGTTCGTGAGCTCGCAGAACGAGGTGTTCGGGGCTTTCGCCGAGCAGGAGGCCAGCCTGCGGGAGATGCTCCGCGAGTTGCCGCCGACACTGGAGGAGACGCGGACCGCGCTCGCGAGTGGCCGGCGGCTCGCCGAGGTGCTCGGGCCCTCCTCGGAGGCGCTGATCCCGGCCGCGCGCGCTTTCGCCCCCGGGCAGCGGGCCGCGCGGCGGCTCGTCCGGCGCACGCTCGCGCCGATCCGCGATCAGATCAGGCCGTTCGCCCGGACCACGCGCCGGCCGCTGCGCCACATCGCGCAGGCATCCGACCCGCTCGCCCGCACGGTCTCGTCGACCGCCGGGACGTTCACCGACCTCAACCGGCTCTTCAACGCGTGGGCCTACAACCCGCCCGGGCCCGAGGAGGGCTACCTGTTCTGGACGGCCTGGCTCAACCACAACGCGAACAACGCCGCGTTCCTCCAGGACGCGCACGGGCCCCTGCCGCGAGGCATCGTGCTGCTGTCGTGCCAGACCGCGCGGCGCGCCGAGGAGCTCGCCCTGGCGCGGCCGGTGATCTGGACGCTGCAGCGGCTCACCAACGCTCCGACGTCCGCCGAGATCTGCCCTCTGACCCCGCTGCCCTGATGGAGACGCGCACGCCGACAGTCACCCGCATCCTGGTCGCGATCGGTTTCGCCGTCTCGTGCTTCGGCCTGGCGCTGTTTCTGTGGACGGCGTTCGGCGGGCCTGTGCCGCTGAAAGCGCAGGGCTACCGAATCGAGGTCCCGTTCACCGAGGCGGCGCAGCTCGCCGAGGCCGCCGACGTGCGCATCTCCGGGGTCTCCGTGGGGAAGGTCACGAACGTGGAGGGCAGCGAGGACGGCAGGGCGCTCGCCGAGATCGAGCTCGACTCGCGCTACGCGCCGCTCCCGCGCGACACGCGCGCGATCCTCCGGCAGAAGACGCTGCTCGGCGAGACCTACGTGGAGCTCACGCCGGGCTCGCCATCGTCGGGAGAGTTGCCCGAGGGGGCGCGTCTGCCGGTGGGGCAAGTCTCCGATGCGGTCCAGCTCGACGAGGTCTTCCGCGCCTTCGACGAGCGCACGCGAAACGCCTTCCGCGCCTGGATGCAGGGCTCGGCGGCGGCGACCAAGGGACGCGGGGAGGACCTCTCGATCGCGATCGCGAGCCTGGCGCCGTTCGCCGACGAGGCCGAGCGCGCCCTGAGGCTGCTGGACAGCCAGGAGGTTGCCGTCAGCCGGTTCGTCAGCCAGGCGGGCGAGGTCTTCGCGGCGCTCGCCGAGCGCCAGGGACAGCTCCGCGGGCTGATCCGCAACGCCGACACCGTGTTCGCGACCACGGCGCGCCGCAACGAGGAGCTCGCCGACGCGTTCACCGTGCTGCCCACGTTCCTGCGCGAGTCGCGGACCACGCTCGAGCGCCTCGAGCGGTTCGCGCGCGACACCGACCCGGTCGTCACCGCGCTGCGCCCGGCCGCTCGCGAGCTCGGCCCCACCGCGGCGCAGCTCGCCGCCTCGTCGCCGGAGCTGCGTGCCTTCTTCATTGCCCTGCCGGCTCTGACGGCGGTTGCCCCGCGCGGCTCGCGCGCGCTGCGCGCCCTGCTCGACCGCGATCTGCCGCCGCTACTGGGCCGGCTCGACGGCTGGCTCGGTCCGGTGAACGCGGTCCTCGAGACCGTACGCCGCTACCGCCGCGAGGCGACCAGCCTGGCCAACCTCGCGGCGGCCAGCAACGGCGTGCTCTTCGACCTACGAGGCGGCGACACGCGCCACGTGCGCACGCTCGCGCCGCTCACCCCGGAGGCGGTCGCGGCCTACCCGCAGCGCCTGAGGATCACGCGCACGAACCCCTACCTGAGGCCCGGCGGGTTCCGCAACCTGCGCTCCGCCCTGCGCTCCTTCGAGACCCGGCACTGCGCCGCGGGGATCGACGCGACGGTGCTGCCGGGGACGGCGGCGAGCCCGCTCTTCCGTGAGCGCCTCGCCGATCCCGCGAGCGACGAGGAGGCGCAGACGTTCTTCGACCGGCTGAACCTCTACGCGTTCAACGACCAGCTCGGTACGGCCGGGATCGCCTCGCCGCCGTGTGACGCGCAAGCGGCCGTCCGTTCGATCGGCGCGCCGGAGACGAGCCGGTACCTGCACGTGCGCGACCTGCCGAATCCGTAGTTTCCCGCTGCCGGTGCCCTGAAACTTCCGCTACGAACGCGGGTTTCTACCCTTGGCAGGCGGGAAAGAATGACCCAACCTACGTGTTTCTAGCCAGGGCGCGTGCGAGGAAGGGCGCGCGTCGGACCTTCAAGGAGGAAGGATTTGTTTAGCAAGTCACGCAAGGCCGTGGCGCTTGGCGTCATGCTGGCCGTGGGCGTCGCCGGTATGGCGTTCGCGACCGTCGCCGACGACAACGACGCCCGGGTGATCGGCAAGGTCAACCCGGCCAAGCTCGACAAGAAGAAGTTCAAGCCGGTCAACCTCACCTTGGGCGTGCGCAACAGCGACGACTGGTTCATGCCCGGCCTGTCTGAGCTCCCTGAGAGCGAGTTCATCGAGGTCTCGAAGAACGTCAAGATCAACCTCAACAAGAGGCCGCGCTGCAAGGCCAACATTTCGGAGGGCACCCCGACGAGCGAAGTTCTGCAGCGCTGTCCAAAGAAGTCCGTGATCGGCACCGGCAAGGCCGAGGTCAGCGCCGGGCCGCCGGCAGGTGTCATCGGCCAGCTCGACGTCACCGTCCTCAACGGGCCGCAGAAGGGCAGGCTCCGCCTGCACGCGTACAGCCAGCCGCTCGGCGTTGCGCCCATCATCCCCGCCCGGATCGTGAAGGCGAAGACGAAGGGCTACGGGCAGGCGCTCAGCGTGCCCAACGCGCCGGACACCGGCGGGCTTCTGATCACGCTCTTCCAGGCCAAGATCGGGAAGAAGACCGGCATCGCGATGGCCCGCTGCAAGCAGAAGCAGATCAAGTTCAAGCGCACCGTCACCTACGGGGACGGCTCCAGCGAGTCGGTGACGTCGAAGCAGAAGTGCACCGTCAAGAAGAAGAGGAAGTAGGCGTCGCTTGAGCGCTTAGCTCCACACGGAGCAAGGACACGAAGAGGGCGGCCCGCGGGCCGCCCTCTCTCGTGCCCGGGCGCGTTTCCGCTGAGCGCGCGGCAGGGTGGGCGCCCGAAATGAGGCCGGTGCTCGTCCTTATCGCCGCGCTTCTCGCCGGGGGAGCCCCGATCGCCGCCTGCGGCGGCGGGGGCGGCGAGGAGGTGCGCTACCGCAACGCCGCGATCATCGAGGCGCTCGATCTCAGCGAGACCGAGCGCGGGTACGCGATCGGCGGCGACCCGTTCTGCGAGGTCAGGTCGAAGCTGCTCAACGGACCGAGCGAGGTCCAGACGGCCCTGGACGGCAGGGACCGCAAGTTCGTGGTCACGGCCCCGAACGGCGAGGTCGGGGTGCAGGGGATCGCGCCGTTTCTGCCCGAGTGCCGGGCGGCGGCGAAGCGCGGCCTGCGCAAGCTGACGCGCGACTGAGAAGCGATTTCCTCGTGCTCGGCGCCGCGCGCGTCTATGCTCCGGCGTCGCGTGGGTTTCTACGTAACGACACCGATCTTCTACGTCAACGCGGAGCCGCACCTGGGGCACGCGTACTCGACGATCGCCGCCGACGTGTTCGCCCGGCACATGCGGCAGCGCGGCGAGGACGTCTTCTTCCTGACGGGGACGGACGAGCACGGCGAGCCGGTCGAGCTCGCCGCGGAGCGGGAGGGCATCACCCCGCAGGAGCTCGCCGACCGCAACGCCCCGCGCTTCCAGGAGATGGCGCGCGCGGTCGGGGCGACCAACGACTTCTTCATCCGCACCTCCGACCCCCGGCACACCGAGCGGGTGGCGGAGATCATGCAGCGCGTCTACGACAACGGGCACGTCTACCGCGGCATGTACGAGGGCTGGTACTGCCCGCGCTGCGCGGACTTCAAGACCGAGCGTGAGCTGGGCCCGGGCAACACGTGCCCGATCCACGAGATCCCACTCGAACGCGAGCAGGAGGAGAACTGGTTCTTCCGCCTCTCGGCGTTCGAGGACTACCTCAAGCGGCTCTACGCGGAGCGGCCTGACTTCGTGGTGCCCGAGTTCCGGCGCAACGAGGCGGTCTCGTTCATCGAGGGCGGCCTGCAGGACGTCTCCCTTTCGCGGGCCAAGCTCAAGTGGGGCATGCCGCTGCCGTGGGACTCGAGCCAGCGGATGTACGTGTGGTTCGACGCGCTCCTCAACTACGTGACCGCGCTCTCGTTCGCGCGCGAGGGCGAGGACCTCACCGAGCGCTACTGGCCGTACGCCTTCCACGTGCTGGCCAAGGACATCCTCAAGTTCCACGCGGTGATCTGGCCGGCGCTCTGCCACGCGGCCGGCCTCGAGCCGCCGCGGGGCATGGTGATCCACGGCTACCTGCTGATGGGCGAGAAGAAGATGTCCAAGTCGCTCGGCAACGTGCTCGACCCGTTCGAGGTGATCGAGCGCTTCGGCTCGGACGCGCTGCGCTTCTACTGCATGCGCGAGGTCTCGTTCGGCCAGGACGGGTCGGTGTCGGCCGCCGGTTTCGAGGCGCGCTACGAGACCGAGCTCGCCAACGACTTCGGCAACCTGGCGAGCCGCACGCTCGCCATGCTCGCGCGCTACCGCGACGGGGTGGTGCCGGACGCCGATCCCGATCCGCAGCTCGCCGAGGGCGAGGACGGGCTGCGCGGGCTCGCCGCCGAGGTCAGCGAGCTCATCGACCGCGCCGAGCCCAGCCAGGCGCTCGGGGCGGCGTGGGACCGCGTGCGGCGCCTGAACCGGTACGTCGAGGAGCGCCGCCCGTGGGACCTCGCGAAGGACGAGGGCAAGGCGGCCGAGCTCGACTCCGTGCTCTACAACCTCGCCGAGGGCCTGCGCGTGGTCACGCTCGCGCTCTACCCGTACATCCCGAACGCGGCGGACAAGCTGCTCGACGCGCTCGGGGAGCCGGGGCGGGCGCTCGCCGAGTTCGGCTCGCGCGGGGGCGGCGCCCGCACCGAGCGCACCGAGGCGCTCTTCCCGAAGCTCGAGACGGCGGCGAGTTAGGCGGCGCAGGGCGGCGGACCGCGGGGGTGAGGGGGGTAGATGCGCTACGCGGTCCGGACGGTGGTCGGCCTGGGGCTCCTGGTCCTGGGGATCACGGCGATCTCCTACGCCATCTACCAGCTGCTGCAGGTCGGCACGTGCGCGCAGGGCGGTCCGTACGAGATCGCGCTGGAGTGCCCGGCGGGTACCGAGCGCGTGGCGCTGGCGATCCCGGTCAGCGTCTTCGTGATGCTCGCCGGCCTCGTGATCTACGGGACGTGGGGCGCGCCGCCGGGTGGAAGCAGCGCGGGCGACGCGGTCTCCGGGCTCAGCATCCTCTGGGTCGGCGTGTTCCTGGGGATCGCCTTCGCCTGCTTCTGGGGCGTTTGGGGGCCGAACGCGAATCCCGGGCCGGGCGGCAAGGAGGGCGGGTTGATCGTCGGCTTCCTGTTCCTGCCGATGGGGCTCTTGGGCGTGTGGCCGCTCCTGCACAGCGCGCGGGCGCGGCGCCGGGGCGCGCCGCCCGGCGCGGACCTCGGCGATCTCGTCGCGAAGCTCTCACGCCGGCGGGGCGAAGCGACGGGCGCTGGTCCGGCGCAGGGCACCGGCACCGGCGCGTTCGCGGGGGGCGGTGACCGGCTCGCGAAGCTCGAGCGCCTGCAGCGCCTGCGGGAGGCGGGCGCGATCGACGACGCCGAGTTCGAGCGGCTCAAGCGGGAGGTGATGGCCGAGTGACCCCGGTCGCCGCGCTCCTGCACCTGCTCGCGGTCGTCGTCGGCGTCTTCGGCGGGTTCACGATCATGGCGGCGATCACGCCGGATTCGCCGCCGCGCGAGACCACGCCCGAGGCGTACGCCGGGGACGACGTGCTGCCCGAGGACCCCGAGTCGCTGTTCGCGCCCGACCGGTTCGCCGAGGCCCTGGAGCGGCTCGAGGAGGAGTACGCGGGCTCCGGCATCGTGGTGCTGCACGTGGAGCCCGGGGTGGCGACCGTCGCGACCGCGGCGCCGCAGGAGGGGCTGCTTGATTTGGGCGCGGTCCCGCCGGACGAGCTGCAGCGCCTGGTGGGCGTGCTTCAGCGCGAGCGGCCGCAGCTCGAGCTCGACGACATCCGGTTCTTCGAGCTCGTCGCGGCGGCGGACGGTCCCACCTGGTACGTGCAGCTCGATTCGGTGAGCACCGTGCTTTCGCCGCCGTGGGCGTACGAGGTGCGGCTCGGCGGCAAGCGGGTCCTGGGCAGCGAGATGCCCGAGCCGATCGTCGCGCCCGAGGAGGGGTGAGCGGCTAGCCTGGGGCGGCCGTGCCGGCCGCATTCCGCGTAACAGAGCTCCGCAAGCGATACGGCCGGCTCGAGGCGTTGCGCGGCGTCTCGCTCGAGGTGGCGCCCGGGGAGGTCGTCGGGCTGCTCGGCCCGAACGGTGCGGGCAAGAGCACGCTGGCGAAGATCGCCGCCGGGCTCGTGCGCCCGACCGCGGGGAGCGCCGAGGTCGCTGGGCATCCGGCGGGAAGCGCCGGGGCGCGCGCCGCCGTGGGCTACCTGGCGGAGCTCTTCCGCTTCCCGGCGTGGATGGGCGCCGATGAGCTGCTGCGCCTACACCAGCGGCTCGCGGGGTCCGACGGCGGGGCGCGCGAGCGCGTCGAGCTGCTCGAGCTGGTCGGGCTCGGGCACGCGGCGCGGGTACGCGTGGGGGAGATGTCCAAGGGGATGCAACAGCGCCTCGGGATCGCGCAGGCGCTGATCGGCAGCCCGCGCCTGCTCCTGCTCGACGAGCCCACGAGCGCGCTCGACCCGGCCGGGCGGCGCGTGGTGCGCGAGCTGCTCGAGGACGTGCGGGGCCGCGGGATCGCGGTGCTGCTCAGCTCGCACCTGCTCGGCGAGGTCGAGCGGGTGTGCGACTCGGTCGCGATCCTGTTCGCGGGCGAGGTCGTCGCGCGCGGCCGGCCGGCCGAGCTCGCCCGGCCGCGGGGCGTGGAGATCGAGACGGACGCCGGCGTGCGCGTGGTCGAGGGCGCGGGCCGCGAGGACGTGCCGCGGCTCGTCGAGGAGGCCGTGGCGCGCGGCGAGCGGGTGTACGCCGTGCGCCCGCTGCAAAGCACGCTCGAGGACGCGTACCTGGAGGCCGTGGGGGAGGAGCCGCGATGAGGGGCGCGTGGACGATCGTGGGCTACGCGTTCGCGGAGAGCCTGCGCCGCCGGGTCGTCGTGGTCGTGCTCGCGCTCACCGTCGCGTTTCTGGCGCTGTACGCGCTCGGTGTGCACTTCGCGTTCCAGGAGGTGGAGCGCTCGGGGCTCGTGTTCGCCGAGCTCGTGGAGGAGCGCGCGCTCGTGGGCGGGACGCTGCTCGGGCTCGCGATGTTCGCCGTGCTGTTCTTGGGCGCGGTGCTGGTCGTGTTCCTGACGAACGGGATCGTGCGCGGGGACGCGGAGTCGGGGCTTCTGCAGCCGCTCGTCGTGCGCCCGGTGGGGCGGGGGACGATGCTCGTCGCGCGCTACCTCGGCGCGGCCGCGGCGGGCGTCGCGTACGTGCTCGTGGTCTACCTGCTCGCTGTGCTGGCGACGAGTGCGCTCGGCGACTGGTCGCCGGGGAACCCGCTCGCGTCCGGGCTCGCCCTGGCGCTCGGCGTGGCCGTGGTCGCGGCGCTGTCCGTGCTCGCCTCGGTGCAGCTCGCGGCGACCGCGCAGGGGATCTGCGTGTTCATGCTGTTCGGCGCTGGGCTCGTGGGCGGGCTGCTGGGGCAGATCGGGGAGGCGCTTGGATCGGGGACGCTCGAGCGGATCGCGGAGGTGGCGAGCGTCGCGCTTCCGTTCGAGGCGCTCTACCAGTACGGGCTTCACCTGCTCACGGAGAGCACGTCGGGGCTCACCGAGGTGGTGATCAGGCTGGGGCCGTTCGGCGGGGCGGAGGATCGGGGGCCGGGGCTCGTCGTCTACGCGGTGCTCTACGCGGCCGTGGTGCTGGCGCTCGCCGTCGCGCTCTTTCGCCGCCGGGACCTCTAGGCCGTGATCGACTTTCCTTGTCGTATGGACGAGGAAACTCGATCACCGGGGCGTGGGCCGCTCCGTGATCGAGGTTTCTAGTCTCCCAGACGAGAAAAGTCGATCACCGACGGGGTGTGCGCCGGGGCGCGCGCCTACACTGCCGCGCGTGGTCGACACCCACGCACACATCGGCCGCTGCAAGGATGAGCCGGCCGCGATCGTGGCGCGCGCGAGGGAGGCGGGCGTGACGCGGATCCTCACCGTGGGGCTCGACGAGCGCTCGAATCGGGAGGCGATCGCGCACGCGCGCGAGTTCGATGGGGTGCGCGCGTGCGTGGGCCGGCACCCGAACGGGGCGAGCGGGTTCGACGACGCGGCGGCGGCGGACATCCTCGAGCTGGCGCGCGACGACGCCGTCGCGGCGGTCGGGGAGACCGGGCTCGACTACTTCCGCGATGGGGCGCCGCGCGACGACCAGCGCCGGGCGTTCCGCGCGCAGATCGAGATCGCGCGCGCGGTTGGCAAGCCGCTCGTGATCCACATGCGCTCAGGGCAGGGGCCCGACCGCGACGCCGTGGGGGAGACGCTCGGCATCCTCGCCGCCGAGGCCGAGGGGGTGCGCGTGATCCTGCACTGCTTCTCGGGCACGGTGGAGCAGGCGCGCGATGCGGCGCGGCGCGGCTGGTACTGCTCGTTCGCGGGCAACGCGACCTACCCGAGCGCCGGGGATCTGCGCGAGGCGGCGCGCGCCGTGCCCGCGGAGCTCTTGCTCGTCGAGACGGACAGTCCATATCTCTCGCCCCAGTCGCACCGCGGCAAGCCGAACGAGCCGGCGCGCGTCGTGGAGACGGCGCGGGTGATCGCCGAGGAGCGCGGCGTTCCCTACGAGGAGCTTGAGCGGACGGTGGAGGCGAACGCGGCGGCGCTGTTTCAGTGGTGAGGCTCGGCCAGAACTTCCTCGCCGACCGCAACCTGCTGGAAGCGATCGTGCGCGCGGCGCGGGTGGGTGAGGAGGACGTGGTGCTCGAGGTCGGCGGGGGCGAGGGGGTGCTGACGGCGGAGCTCGCCCCGCGGGTGCGCAAGCTGTGGGTGGTTGAACTCGACGAGGGGTTGCGCCCGCAGCTCGAGGGGCTCGCCGCCCAGCATCCGCAGATCGAGCTGGTCTGGGGCGATGCGATGCGCGTGGACCTCGCGGGGCTCGACCCCGCGCCGGTGGCGATGGTGTCCAACCTGCCGTACTCGGTGGCGACGCCGGTGCTGCTGCGCACGATCGCCGAGGTGCCGGAGCTCGAGCGCTGGCTCGTGATGGTGCAGCTCGAGATCGCGGACCGGCTGCGCGCCAGGCCCGGCTCGAAGACGTACGGTGCGCCCAGCGTGCTGGTGCAGCTCTCGTGCGTCGTGGAGCTTGAGCGCAAGGTGGATCCGGCGGTGTTCAAGCCGCGCCCGCGCGTGCACTCCGCGCTCGTGCGGATGGAGCGCACTGCCCCGTGGCCGGGTGAGGGGGTGGCGCGGCTGGTGCGCGCCGCGTTCGCGCATCGGCGCAAGGCGCTGGCGCGCTCGGTGGCGAACGCCGGGGTGGCGTCGCGCGAGCGCGTGCAGGCGGCGCTCGCCGCGATGGGGCTGGATACCGGGGTGCGCGCCGAGGAGCTCGCGCCGGCGCAGTTCGTGGCGCTCGCCGGGGAGCTGGGGGTGTAGATGGTCACGCGCGCGCCGGCGAAGCTCAATCTGGGGCTGTACGTGGGGGAGGCGCGCGACGACGGGCTGCACGAGCTGCGCTCGCTGTTCTGCCCGCTCGTCCTGTCCGATCGGGTCGAGATCTCGTCGGCGGATTCGGACCAGGTCATCTGCCCGGGCGTCGAGGGGCCCAATCTCGCCGCGGTCGCGCTCGACGCGCTGCGCGCGCGGGGCTGGGCGGGGCCGCCGCTTAGGGTCGAGATCGAGAAGCGCATCCCGATCGCCGCGGGGCTTGGCGGGGGGAGCGCCGATGCGGCGGCGGTGCTGCGCCTGGCGCGCGGGCAGGTGAAGGATCTCGAGGGGATCGCGGCGGGGATCGGGGCTGACGTGCCGTCGCAGATCCGGCCGCGGTTCTCGCTCGTCAGCGGGGCGGGGGAGCGCTTCGAAGAGCTGCCGGCGCCGGGGGAGTTCGGGATCGTGCTCATCCCGTTCGACTTCGGATTGAGCGCGGGCGAGGTGTACGCGGAGTTCGACCGGATCGGCAGGGCGCGCTCCGCGCAGGAGCTGGAGGAGGCGGAGCGGAAGCTGCGCGAGGCGGCGGCGGATGGGGCTTCGCCGCTCGAGTACGCGGAGCTCCTCGTGAACGACTTGGAGCGTGCCGCGCTGTCGCTGCGTCCCCAGATCGCTGAGGCGCTCGCCGCGCTCGATGAGGTGGGGGCGCGCGTGACGATGGTCGCGGGATCTGGGCCGACCGCGGTTGGGCTGTTCGAGGACATCGTCGCCGCGGATCGCGCGGCGGGGTCGCTGCCGCCGCGTTACGCGGGGGCGATCGTCACGGCGCCGGCGCGGCTCGGCTATCCGGAGGGGGCTGAGTGAAGTTCCTGCGCAAGCTGGTTTCGCACCCGCTGATCCTGCTGGTCGCGGTGGTGGCGATCGCGTACCTGTTGTTCGGGGATCGGCTGCCGGAGATCGACGTCGAGCACATCCTCCAGGAGCTCGCGCAGGGGCTCGGGAAGTGGACGTACCTGCTGGCCGGGGTGCTCGCGTTCCTGGAGACGGGGGCGTTCGTTGGGCTCGTCTTCCCGGGCGAGACGGCGGTGATCGTGGCGGGGACGATCGCCGGGCAGGGGGAGACGTCGCTGGTGCTCACGATCGCGATCGTGTGGTTCGCGGCGTGGGCCGGGGATTCGGTGAGCTTCTGGGTGGGGCGCAGGCTCGGGCGCGGGTTCGTGCTCAGGCACGGGCCGCGGGTGCGGATCACGCACGAGCGGTTCGCGCAGGTGGAGGACTACTTCCAGCGGCACGGGGGGAAGACGATCCTCATCGGGCGCTTTCTCGGGCTGGTGCGGGCGCTGGCGCCGTTCATCGCGGGAAGCTCGGGGATGCGCTACCCGGCCTTCCTGCCCTACAGCGTGCTCGGCACGGGGCTGTGGGCGGCGACGTTCTCGGTGCTCGGCTACGTGCTCGCGGGCAGCTTGGAGCGCGCCGGGGAGATCGCGGGGCGCGGGACGTTCCTGTTCGGCACGGTCGTCGTCACGATCATCGTCGTGGTTGTCTCCGTGCGCTTCCTGCGCGAGGAGCGCAACCGGGAGCGCGCGGTGCGGTGGATGGAGGAGCACGCGGCGACGCGGCCGCTGGTCGCGCTCGGGCGCAGGGTGGAGCCGCAGGCGCGGTTTCTGTGGAACCGGTTGACGCCGGGCGGGCTCGGGCTTGAGTTCACGACGGCGATGGCGGTGCTCGCCGTGGCGCTGTTCGTCGTCGTGGGGTACGCGTCGATCGTGGATGGGGATCCGGGGCCGACGGCCGGGGATCGGACGGCGCAGGACATTGCGCTCGATCTGCGCGCGGGCTGGCTCACCGACGTGAGCAAGGTGATTACGGCGCTGGGCTCGGCCCCGGTGACGCTGCTCGTGACGCTCGCGGCGGCGGTGGTGTTCGGGCTCACGCGCCGGTGGGCGGAGTTGGTCGTGACGCTGGTTGCGGTCGGGCTCACGTTCGTCTCTGTGTGGGAGCTCAAGGACTTTCTGGGGCGGCCGCGTCCGGAGGATGCGCTGATCAGCGAGAACGGGAACGCGTTCCCCAGCGGGCACGCGGCGCACTCGGTGATCTATCCGTGGCTGGCGCTCACGTTCGTGGTGCGGGTGCGCAGGGGGCTCGCGAATGCGACGGCGATCGTGGTGGCTGGGGCGCTGCTCGCCGGGGCGATCGGGCTGAGCAGGGTGTATCTCGGCGTGCACTACCTCAGCGACGTCAACGGGGGGTGGGCGCTTGGGGTGGCGTGGTTCGCGCTCTGCGCGGGCGTCGCGCTCGTCGTCGCGCACTTCCGAAACAATCAGAGGCTGACGTGATCGCGCGCGTCGGTACCGAGTGGTTTCTGTTCGGCGGGGCCGGCCTGCTCAGCCTGCTCGCGTTCGCCGCGCTGATTCTCGCGCCCGCGATCGGCTCGTTCTCGCGCGGGTGGGAGAAGGTTGCGGTGACGCTGCTCTCCGTGGTTGTGCTCGTCGTGCTGCTCGCGCTCGGGGTGGCCCTCGGCGTGCTGATCGTCTACTACTGGGACGACATCACCGCGCTCTTCTCCTGACGGGGCGCCTGGGTACGTCGGTGCGGGCGGGGAGCTGATCGCGCGCTACGGCGGGGGCGCTGCCAGAATCAGACCGTGGAATCCAGCGCCGCGAGCGAGGAACTAGGCATGACGGGGACGGCTGATCCAGCCAAGATGGAGGCCCTCTCCGAGGCGATCGAGTCGGGCGCAGGGCTGCCCGCGGTCGCCCGTGCCGCGGCGCAGGTGCTCGGCGCGAGCATCGCCGTGATCGACCGGTCGACCGCCGTGCTCGCCGTGGCGGCGGCGTCGTCGGATGAGGAGAGCAAGCTGCTCGCCGGTGCGCGCGGGGTGCAGTCGGTGGAGCTGCGGGTCGCGGATTCGGTCGTCGGTGAGCTGCGCTACCGGCCGCGCGGGGGCGGGGGTGCGCCGCTGCCGCTGGCGCGGATGGTGGCGGCGCTGCTCGCGCTCGAAGTGGAGCGCTCGCGCGCGCCGGAATGGGCGAGCGAGGAGGCGGCGGGGGCGTTCGTGCACGCGCTGCTTGAGCGCCAGGTGACGGACAGGGGCGACATCCTCGCGCGCGCCGCCGAGGTGGGGGCGTCGCTGGAGAACGGTGGGGGAGTGATCTACGCGCGTGCCCATCCGCATATGGCGCAGGAGGGCGACTGGCGCTCGCGCGTGATGACCGTGGCGTTGCGCGTGCTGCGCACCCAGGCGCACGGGACGGTGGCGACGATGGAGGACGGGGACGTCGCCGAGATCAAGGCGGTGGTGCCGGCGTCCGAGGGGCAGGTTCTGGAGCGCGCCGCGCAGGCGCTGCACCGGGAGCTCACCGAGGCGCTCCCGGGCTTCAGCGTGACCGTCGCGTACAGCAGGTGGGCGTCGGATCCAACTGACCTGTACCGGGCGGGGAAGGAGGCGCTGCTCGCCGCCAACGTGGCGGAGGCTGAGGGGCATGAGATCCTCGCCTTCGAGGACACGGGCTCCTACCGGTTGCTTCTGCCCGCGATGAGCGAGGATCCGGCGGAGCTCGAGCGCTTCTACGAGGAGACGGTGGCGCCGCTCGCCAAGTACGACGAGCAGTACGACACGGAGCTCGTCGCGACCATCGAGGCGTACCTGGAGAACGACGGGAACGTGACGCCGACCGCGGAGCAGATGTTCACCCACCGGCACACGATCCGCTACCGGCTCGAGCGCGTCAAAGAGCTCTGCGGGCACGACATCTCGTCGACCGAGGGGCGCGAGAAGCTCGGCCTGGGGCTCAAGTCGATGCGCGTGCTGGGGATCCCCGCGCCGCGCGGCCCGGCGACCGAGCCGGGCACCGAAGGCGGCAAGGTGCCGAAGCCGAAGGGCGCGGACGAGTAGCTGAGCCGTTCAGCCCACGTTGCCGGTTTCCGGCAACCAGGGCTGAACGCCTGGCCCGCGGGTCACTCCGGGGGAGGGAATCGAACCCAAAATCGCCTTGAGGACCAAAACCTCACGTGCTGCCACTACACCACCCCGGATCGGGGCTGAGTGTACGGCGATTTTCCGTCCGGTTCATATACGAACATACGTTCGTGAAACGAGGCCCGAGGTTCACCCGCGAGGAGTTCGAGGCCGCGATCGCCGCCTCGCTCTCCTGGTCCGAGACGCTCCGCCGGCTGGGGTACCGCAGTGCGGGCGGGAACGCCGAGACCGTCAAGCGGTACGCGCGGCGCTGGGGCATCGACTGGACCCACTTCCGGCGGTCGGGTCGCGGGCCCGCGAACCGGGGCAAGGCGATCCCACTCGCCCGGGTCCTCGTCCGGGGCTCGACCTACAGCCGCAAGCACCTGAAGGAGCGGCTCTTCCGTGAGGGGCTCAAGGAGCGCCGCTGCGAGGAATGCGGCCAGGGCGAGCTGTGGCGCGGCAAGCGGATGGCGCTGATCATCGATCACATCAACGGGGTTCCGAACGACAACCGCCTTGAGAACCTGCGGATCCTCTGTCCCAACTGCGCGGCCACGCTCGACACGCACTGCGGCCGCAAGAACCGCCGACTCCCGCGCGCCTGCGAGGAGTGCGGCGCCGAGTACCGGCCGCGCCGCGCCGACCAGCGGTTCTGTTCGCGCGCCTGTGGCGAGCGCCACGCGCGGGCCGCGAGCGTGGCGGTCCGGAAGGTCGAGCGACCGCCGTACGAGCGGTTGTGCCGGGAGGTCGAGGAGCTGGGCTACAGCGCGGTCGGGAGGCGCTACGGCGTCTCCGACAACGCGGTTCGCAAATGGCTGCGCTATTACGAACGCGAGCGCGTTCTACGATTGCCCCCGTGACCGCCTCCGCTCAAGGGCCCACGGTCCTGATCATGGCCGCGGGCGAAGGAACGCGCATGCGCTCGGCGCTGCCCAAGGTCCTGCACCCGGTCTGCGGCAGGCCGATGATCGCTTGGCCCGTGCTCGCCGCGCGCGAGGCCGGCGCCGCGCGGGTCGTCGTCATCGTCTCGCCCGACCGCGACATCACCCCGGGCCTCCCCGAGGGCACCGAGACCGTCGTCCAGCCCACCTCCGACGGCACCGGCGGCGCAGTGCGCGCCGCGCTCGACGTCATCCGCGAATCGACCGAAATCGTCGTGCTCTCGGGCGACCATCCGCTGGTTACGCCCGAGCTCATCGCCGGCCTCGTCGACGCTCACCGCGCCGCGAGCGCCCACGCCACCGTGATGACCATCGAAACCGACGAGCCCGGCAGCTACGGGCGCGTCGTCCGCGACCCGAGCGGCGCCGTGGAGCGCATCGTCGAGACCAAGGACCCCTCGCGCGTCCCCGCCGAGATCCTCGCCATCCGCGAGATCAACGCCGGTACCTACTGCTTCGACGGCCCCGCGCTCGCGGACGCCCTCCCGCGCCTCGCCAAGGACGAGGCGACGGGCGAGTACTTCCTGCCCGACGTCCTGCCCATCCTCCGCAACGAGGGCAAGCGCATCGCCGCCTACGTCACGCCCGACCCGTCCATCAACCTGGGCGTCAACACGCGCGCGGATCTGGCGCGCGCCACCGCCGAGGCGCGCCGCCGCATCCTCGAGCGCCACATGCTCGCCGGCGTCACCATCGTCGATCCGCAGAGCACCTGGATCGACGCCGACGTCGAGATCGAGCCCGACGTGACGATCGAGCCGGGCACCTACCTGCGCGGCGCCACGCGCATCGCCACTGGCGCAGTCATCGGCCCGCACACGACGGTGGTCGACTCGCGCATCGGCGCGAACGCCACCGTCCTGCGCTCCCACCTCGTCGAGGCCGAGGTGGGGGAGGGGTGCAGCGTCGGCCCGTTCGCCTACCTGCGCCCCGGCGCCAGGCTCGCGGCGGGCGCCAAGGCGGGCACCTTCGTCGAGATCAAGAACTCCGTCATCGAGGCCGGCGCCAAGGTGCCGCACCTCTCCTACGTCGGCGACGCCGAGGTCGGCGAGGGGGCCAACCTGGGCGCCGGCACGATCACGGCAAACTACGACGGCTTCCGCAAGCACCGCACGAAGATCGGGGAACGTGCGCGAATCGGAGTGCACACATCGCTCGTCGCGCCCGTCGCCGTCGGCCCGGAGGCTTACACTGGCGCCGGTGCCGTTATCCGCAAGGACGTCGGGGCGGGCGAGCTTGCGGTGAGCGACGCCAAGCAGCGCAACATCGAGGGCTACGCCGACCGGAAGAAAGCGAGAGAGGACTCGTGAGCACCGTCGAGGAGAAGCCGACCTACGCAAGCTCGATCCCGCACGACTACACGAAGCGCCTCATGCTCTTCGGGGGCCGCGCCTCGATGGAGCTCGCGGCCCGGATCGCCAACAAGCTCGACGTCGACCTCGGCCGCGTCGATCTGCGCACCTTCGCCGACGGCGAGGTCTACTGCCGCTACGAGGAGTCGATCCGCGGCGCCGACGTCTTCCTCGTCCAGTCGACCGCGGCGAACCCGGCGCAGAACATGTCGCCGAACGACGCCCTCATGGAGCTGCTCACGATGATCGACGCCGCGCAGGGCGCCTCAGCCCACCGGATCATCGCCGTCATGCCCTGGTTCGGCTACGCGCGCCAGGACAAGAAGTCCCAGCCGCGCGAGCCGATCACGGCGCGCGTCGTCGCCAAGGCGCTCGAGGCCGTCGGCGTCGACCGCGTGCTCACCATGGACCTGCACTCCGGGCAGATCCAGGGCTTCTTCGAGGTCCCCGTCGACCACATGACGGCGACGCCGATGCTCACCCAGTACTTCCTCGACCAGGACTTCGGCGACGAGGAGCTCGTGATCGTCTCGCCCGACGCGGGCCGCGTGAAGCACGCGCGCAACTTCGCCCGCAAGCTCGGCGTGCACTGGGCCGTGATGGAGAAGGAGCGCCCCGCCCAGCAGGTCGCCGAGATCGGCTACGTGGTCGGCGACGTCAAGGGCAAGACGGCGGTGCTCGTCGACGACATGATCGACACCGCGGGCACGCTCTGCGCGGCCGCGCGCACGGTCCTCGACGAGGGCGCCTCGCGCGTGATCGCCGCCGCCACCCACGGCGTCTTCTCCGGGCCCGCCTACGAGCGCCTCGCCTACGAGAACTCGGGCATCGAGCGCATCGTCGTCACCGACACGATCCCGCTGCGCCCCGGCGCCCCCGACAACATCACGGTGCTATCCGCGGCGCAGACGCTCGCCGACTCGATCCGCCGCATCTTCGCCGACGACTCGGTCTCCGAGATCTTCGCGGGCGAGAACCAGCTCTTCTAGGCGCCGGGACGAACCCTCACCCGGGCTCCGAAACGCGCCACTCGCCCTGCTCGTCGAGCTCGAGCAGAATCGTGCGCGCCTCCGCGCCCTTGACCTCGGGCAGCCGCAGGTTCGCCTCCACGCGCGCCCTGTTCCCGCTCACGCTCACCTCGCGGATGCGCAGCTCGCCGCCGAGCAGGCTCGAGCCGAGGCGCTCGAGGATCTGCTGGCAGCCGCCCAGATCCCTGCCCTGCGCGAGCCGCGCCGCGTTCACGCGCACGAGCTCGCGCGCGCGCTCGGTGAGCAGGCCGCAGTAGGTCTCGAAATCCCCCGCGGACGCCGCGTCGTACAGCCGCTCCACCGTCGCCCGCACCTCCTCCTCGGGCGTCGGCGGATCGGAGAAGGGGCCCACGTCGAGGATCGCGAGCGCACCCACGACCACCCCCGCCACCAACAGCACCGCCGCGATCCGGCGTCTCGTCACCTCGCTGAGCTGCACGGCCCGCAAGCTACCGCGGCCGGGGCGCGCGCACTACGCTTCGAGCGCGTGAACCGGCGGTTTCTGCGCGTCGGGCACAAGGGCGCCGACGCGCTCGTGCCCGGCAACACGATCGCGAGCTTCGAGCGCGCCGTCGAGCTGGGCGTCGACGTGATCGAGCTCGACGTCCTGCGCCCGCGCAGCGACTTCGCCCGCGACGGCGACTGGCGCCGCGCCGCGCCGGGCCCCGCCGAGGGCTCGGGCCCGCTGCTCGTTGCCCACGACTGGGGCGACGCCGCTCGGCGCGATCCGGCCACCCTCGCCGAGGTCCTCGACGCGTTCACCCGTCCCCCGCTGGACGAGGTGCGCATCAACCTCGATCTGAAGATCGCGGGGCGCGAGGACGAGGTCGCTCAGTTGCTGCGCGAGCGCGACCTTTTGGGCCGCGCCCTCGTCTCGACGATGGTGCCCGGCAGCCTGCGCGAGCTCGCCCGCGTCGAACCCGCGCTCCCGCGCGGCTGGACGCTCCCGCGCGTCACGCGCGACTGGACGCGCACCCGCTGGGCGCGCCCGCTCCTCGCCGGCGGCATGGCGTCGATGCGCGCGCGCCTGCCCGGGATCATCCGCCGCGGCGCGAGCAGGCACGGCGTCTGGGCCGCCTGGGTGTACCACCCGCTGATCACGCCGCGCCTCGTGCGGGCCGCGCACCAGAGCGGGCTCGCCGTCATCGCCTGGACGGTCGACGACGCCGCGTCCATCCACCGCCTCCTCTCCTTCGGCGTCGACGGCATCTGCACGAACGACCCGCGCCTGCTCGACGGCGCCCCGGCGGCCGCCTAGCCGCCCCCTCAGCGCCGCAATCTGAACGCGGCGGCGAGCAGCGCCACCACCGTGAACACCTCGAGGCGCCCGATCAGCATGAGCAGCGCGGAGATCGCGAGCGCCCCCCGCGGGAGCTCGGCGTAGCTCTCGACCGCGCCCACGTCGCCGAGCCCCGGGCCGACGATGTTCACGCTCGCCGCCGACGTGCTCACCGCGGTGCTCACGTCGAGCCCGATCGCGGCGAGCGCCAGCGCCCCGCACGCGAACACGATCGCGTACATCAGCGCGAACCCGAGCACGGCGCCCCGCACCTGCTCGGGGAACGCACGTCGGCCCGCGCGTAGCACCTGCACGCCGGCGGGCTGCAACTGGCGATCGACCTCCTGCCGAGCGATCTTGCCGAGGAGCATCATGCGGATCACCTTCATCCCGCCCGCGGTCGACCCCGCGCACCCGCCCACGAACATCAGCCCGAGGAGCAGCAGGCGCGCGAACGAGTTCCACTCGTCGAAGTCGGCGGTCGTAAAGCCCGTGGACGTGGTGATGCTCACCGCGCTGAACGACCCGTGGCGAAGGGCGTCGCCAAAGTCGTCCGCCTCGCCCGCGATCAGAAGGCTCGCGGTGACCGCGGCCGAGGCGCAGACGAGGATCGCGAGGAACACTCGGATCTCGCCCAGCTGCGGCCACAGCGACCGGCCCGTGATCGCGAGCCAGTAGAAGGCGAAGTTGATCGCGCCCAGCGTCATCCCGACCATGCACGCGATCTCCACGCCGAGCGAGTCGAACCCGCCGATCGATGCGTCGAGCGTGGAGAACCCGCCCGTCGCGAGCGTCGCGAACGCGTGCGCGACGGCGTCGAAGGCGTCGAGCCCCGCGAGGAGGTAGGCGAGCGCCCCAGCCGCGGTCAGCGCGACGTAGATGCCCGCGATGATCTTCGCCGTACCCACGATGCGCGGCGTGAGCCGCTCCGTCGTGAGCCCCGACATCTCCGCGTAGAAGGCGCGCTGCAGCGCCGGGCCCGACACGGGCGCGACGGCGACCACGAGCACGACGATCCCGACCCCGCCGAGCCATTGCATCAGGCTCCGCCACATCAGGATCCCCTCGGGCCGCGCCTCGAGGTCGTCGATCACCGTGGCGCCGGTCGTCGTGAACCCGCTCATCGCCTCGAAGTAGGCGTCGATCGGGTTGCCGAGCGTCCCCGAAGCGAGCAGCGGGACCATCGCCGCGCCCGCCGCCACGACCCAGGCGAGCGTGACCGCTGCGAACCCGGTGAGCGCGTGCACGGCCAGCGTGCGCACCAACCGCGCCCCGGCGAACGCGACGATCGCGCCGCCGAGCGCGACCGCGCCCACCCCCGGCACGGCGAGCGCCGCCACCGCGCGCCCGTCCCCGAGCGCCGCGACGGCGGCGCAAAAGAGCATCCCCGCGCCGCAGGCCGCGAGCACGCCCCCGCAGACGAGCACGGGGACGAGCAGCCACGGGGGCAGGCGCGCGCTCATCGGCTCATGAACAGCGGCTCGGCCTCGGCGAGCGAGCCCCCGACGCCGAGCATGAGCACCCGATCCCCGGCCTGGATCTCGATCTTCTGCGGCGGCATCAGCACCTGATCGCCGCGCAGCACCGCGCCCACGCGCTTCTGCTTGAGCATCCCGCGCGTCTCGCCGACCACCTTGCCGACGATGGGCGCCCCCTGCTCCGCCTGAAGCTCGATCACCTCGAAGCCCGAGCGCATCAGGTAGATGCCGCGCACGGCGCGCGAATGCACGAAGCGCAGGATCGCCTCGGACGTGATCAGCCGCGGCGAGTACGCGGCGTCGATCGGCAGCGCGTCGACCAGCGGCGTGAACTCCTCGCGCGAGACCACGGCGAAGCAAATGTCCGCGCCCAGCCGCTTCGCGTAGAGGGCGGCGAGCAGGTTCGCCCGGTCATCCCCGGCGCACGCGACGAACGCGTCCGCCTCGTCCACGCCCGCCGCCTCCTGCGCCTCGCGGCTGATCCCCTCCTCGTGCAGGACCGTCGTGTGCCGGAGCCGCTCCGCGACGTAGCGCGCCCGCTTCTCGTCGCGCTCGAAGATCTTGACCCGCACCCTCGTGTCCTCGAGCAGGCGCGCCAGGTGCATGCCGATCGCGCTGGCGCCGAAGATCACGCAGTCGCGCACCTCCTCGACGCGCCCGGCGAGGTGGGCGATCGCCTTGCCGACGTGCTCGCGTGGCGCCGTGACGAGCAGATGGTCGCCGGGCTGCGGCACGAGGTCGGGGCGCGCGAGCATCGTCTCCTCGCCGCGCGAGATCCCGACGATGTAGGCGGGGAAGGGGCGCTCGCGCTCGCCGAGCGGGACTCCGCACACCGGCGACGCCTCGGTGACGATCAGCTCCGCGACGACGAGCCGGTCGTCGCCGAAGTGCTCGACGGCGACCGATCCGGGCAGCACCAGCGCGCGGGCGATGTCCTTCGCGGTCGCCCGGTCGGGGTCGATGACGAAGTCGATCCCGAGCACGTCGCGCGCGAACGTCTCGTCCGTGCCGAAGAAGTCCGGGTCGCTCACCCGCGCCACCGTCGTGCGCGCGCCGAGCTGGCGCGCGGCGAGCGCGGCGATCACGTTGACCTCGTCCACCTCGGTAACCGCCGCAACGAGGTCGGCGTCGCCCGCGTCCACCTCGGCGAGCAGCCGCGGGCTGGCTCCGTTGCCGTGCACGACCAGCGCGTCGAGCTCAGACTGCAGGTTCGCCGCGCGGCGCTCGTTGCTGTCGACCACGGTCACGTCGTGCCCGTCGGCGGTGAGCGTGCGCGCGACGTTGACGCCGACCTTGCCGGCGCCGATCACCAGCGCCCTCACGGTTCCTCAGCTTCCGCTTCCCTCACGCGGGCCATTGTGGCGATGGATATCCCGTTCCGAGCCCCGCCACGCGCATTTGCAGCGCGACTCTCTATCCTCATCCGTCGCCAATGGCTTCCGATCGCCCCACACTCGAGGTTGAGGAGCGGACCGAGTTCGGTTCGCGTACGTCCCGTCGGCTGCGTCGCCAGGGCCTGATCCCCGGCGTCGTCTACTCGGGCGGCAAGGAGGCGCGCGCTTTCAAGGTGGACGCGCGCAGTGCCCGCGCGGCGCTCGCGACGGGCAGCGCCCTGCTCGACCTGAAGTTCAACGGCGACGACCCGCAGCCGGTCCTCGTCAAGGAGCAGCAGCGCCACCCAGTGCGCGGCGATCTGCTCCACCTGGACCTGCTGGCGGTGCGCCTCGACAAGCCCATCCAGGCCGAAGTGCCGGTGGAGCTCGTCGGCGGCGACGACGCCCCGGGTGTGCGCCAGGGCGGCATCCTCGAGCTCATCACGCACCAGCTCGAGATCGAGGCGCTGCCCACTGACATCCCGGAGACCATCCCGGTCGACGTCTCCGGCATGGAGATCAACGACACCCTCACGCTCGCCGAGGTCGTGCCGCCCGAGGGCGTCACGTTCGTCACCGCCGAGGGTGTGGAGCTGAGCGACATCACGATCGCCACGATCACGCCGCCGCGCGTCGCCGAGGAGCCCGAGCCCGAGGTCGAGGAGGAGGCCGAGCTGGTCGGTGAGGCCGAGGCCGAGGGGGAGGCCGAGGCGGAGCCCGAGGGCGACGAGTCCGAGTCGGAGTAGCGCGGGGCGATGTCCCTGTTCCGTCGCCGCCGCCGGGGCGACGACGAGCCCGCTGGCGATGCCGGCGGCCGAATCCTGATCGTCGGCCTGGGCAACCCCGGCCGCCGCTACGCCGCCACCCGCCACAACGTCGGCTTCGAGGTCGTCGCCGAGCTCTCGCGCCGCTGGGACCTCCCGCGCGCTCGGGAGAAGTTCAGGGGCCTGCTCACCGAGGGGCGCATCCGCCCCGGCGGGCCGCGCGTCGCGGCGCTCCTGCCGCAGACGTACATGAACGAGTCCGGGCGATCGGTCGGGCCTGCGCGCGGCGCGCTGCACGTCCCGCTCGACCGGCTCGTCGTGATCCACGACGAGATCGACCTGCCGTTCGGGGAGATCCGCGTCAAGCAGGGCGGGGGCGTCGCGGGCCACAACGGGCTGAAGTCGCTGCGCGACGGGCTGGGGAGCACCGATTTCTGGCGCGTGCGCGTCGGCGTCGGGCGGCCCGACAGCACCGACCCCGAGATCGTGTCCGCCTGGGTGCTGGGCCGCTTCTCCGAGCCCGAGGACGACGTGCGCGCGCTGATCGCGAGCGCCGCGGATGAAGCCGAGCGCCTCGTCGAGCGGCTAGCTTCCGCGGACGATGCCTGAGCTCACCACCTACGACGTCGCCGACTACGTGGCGCTGCTGCGCCTTGACCGCCCCGAGGCGCGCAACGCGATCAACACGCCGATGCTCGAGGAGTTGCTCGCGCATATCGCGGCCGCGCGCTCAGACGACGAGGTGCGCGCGCTCGTGATCTCCTCGACCGACCACATGGGCCTCTCGGCGGGCGCCGACGTGCGCGAGGAGCTCGACGAGGCGGGCCACGTGCGGCGCATGGAGCTCTTCGCCGAGCTCTACGACGCGATCGTCGGCTTCCCCAAGCCGACGGTAGCCGCCTGCCACGGGGCCTGCGTGGGGGGCGGGGCGGAGATCGCCGTCGCCTGCGATCTGCGCGTCGGCGGCTCCAATCTGCGCCTGCGCTTCCCCGGCGCCGCGCTGAGCGTCCCCGTGGGACCCGCCCGCCTGGTCACCCTCTGCGGACTCTCCGTCGCCAAGTACCTGCTGCTCACGGCGAAGGAGATCGACGCCGACACGGCCTTCCGCTGGGGCCTCGTGCACAAGGTCGCGCCCGCCGCAGCGACCGAGGAGGCCGCGCTCAACCTCGCCGCCGCCTGCGCCAGCAACCCGCCCGAGGCTGTCGCCCGCCTCAAAGCGATGCTCCACGAGTGGGACGGCGTCGTCGAGCGCTCCCGCGCCGAGGGCGAGGGCCAGATCGAGTGGGCCCGCAGCGGCCCCGGCCTACCGGGCCCGGGCGGCCCTGAGCTCCCCGCCTAACTCAACGCCGAACGCCGCCGGGAGGCCACCCCGCCCACGACTTCGACCTTCCGTGGGATCAACCAACGAAAAGTCGCCATCGCGACCGCGACCTTCGCGAGCGCGACCTAGTGTGGGATCAACCGTCGATATGTCGCAGTCGTGGCCTGGGGCTCGCCACGGCGCCCCCTAGATTTGACGGGGGATGTCGCTTCGCCCGCTGCTCGACCTGGCAACCGATGACGAGGCGTACCGCGCCGTCGCCGAGGCGACCCGCGCCGGCGGGGCGACCGCGCGCGTCTCGGGCGCGATCCAGCCGTACGTGGTCGCCGCGCTCGCGGACGACGCGCTCGCTGGCCGTCCGCTGCTCGTGGTGGCGGCCGACGACGTCGCCGCCCGCGAGTTCGCGCGCGACCTGCGCGCCTACCTGGCGCCGCGCGTCGTGCGCCACTACCCGTCGCGGGGCACGGGCTACGCCTCGCAGGTCGCGCCCTCGCCGCACCTCGTCGGCCTGCGGATCGCCGCGCTCGACGCGCTCGCCGGGCGCAGCGGCGCGGACGGTGCTGCACCGGTGGTCGTCGCGAGCGCCGTCGCGCTCGCCGAGACCGTCCCCGAGCCCGACCTGCGCCCGGAGGGCTTCGAGCTGCGCGTCGGCGAGGAGATCGACCTCGACTTCGCCGCCGAGCTGCTCGTCGACGCCGGGTACGAGCGCGTCGACCAGGTCGAGGCGCGCGGCCAGTTCGCGATCCGCGGCGACATCCTCGACGTCTTCCCGGCGACCGAGGACCGCGCCACCCGCATCGAGCTCTTCGGCGACGAGATCGAGTCGATGCGCTGGTTCTCGACGTTCACGCAGCGCTCGCTTGGGGAGATCGACGCGGTCGAGCTCGCCCCAGCCGCGGAGCTCGCCTCAGAGCACCGCGAGGCGGCGGCGCTGGCGCTCGACGACGAGGAGTCCGAGCGCCCGCCGATCGCCGAGCTCGTGCCCGTGGACCGCTTCCGCGCCCCGCTTGAGCTGATCGCGGAGGAGACCGCGGTGGTGATCGCGGGGGAGGAGGAGATCGAGCCCGCGCTGCGCGACCACTGGGAGGACGTCACCGCCGCCATGCATACCGACGACGCGCGGCGCTTCTACGTGGACGTCGCCGAGCCGCTCGCCGAGCGCGCCGCGCTGCGCCTGCGCATCCCGCGCGGCGACACTGAGGACGGCGCCGGCGGCGAGCCCGTGATCCGCGCCCAGGCGGCGATCTCGCCCGCCCGCTCGCTGGCCGAGGCCGAGGGCCAGCTCGAGCGCGAGCTCGGCTCCGGATACCGGGTGATCGTCGCCTTCGAGCACCGCGGGGAGGCCGAGCGCTCGCGCTTCAACCTGAAGCGCCTCAGCGCGCGCCTGCTCGACGGCGCCTCGCCGGCGGGCCCCGACGGCGAGTGGCCCGCCGAGCTCGCCTTCGCGGAGGCGTCGCTGAGCGAGGGTTTCGTGGCGCCGTCGCTGCGACTCGCGGTCTACCCGTGGCGCAAGCTGGTGCACCGCCGCCGCCAGGCCCGGCCCACCGTCAAGGGCTCGCTCGCCTCGATGGCGGAGCTTCGCGTGGGCGACTACGTCGTCCACGAGGACCACGGCATCGCGCGCTTCGCGGGCTTCGAGACCAAGACCGTAGGCGGGATCACCCGCGACTATTTGGAGCTCGAGTACAAGGGCGGCGACCGCGTCTTCGCGCCCACCGAGCAGCTCGCGAAGATCACGCGCTACGTTGGCGTCGGCGGCGAGGAGCCCCAGCTCTCCGCGCTCGGCTCGAAGCGCTGGGACGCGGTCAAGGCCCGGGCGCGCCGCGCCGCGCGCGAGCTCGCGGGCGAGCTCCTCAACCTGTACGCGGAGCGCGCCGCCCGCAAGGGCCACGCGTTCCCGCCCGACGGCGAGTGGTCGCTCAAGCTCGAGCAGGACTTCCCCTACCGCGAGACGGCCGACCAGCTCGAGGCGATCGAGGCGACCAAGGCCGACATGGAATCCGAGCAGCCGATGGACCGCCTGATCTGCGGTGACGTCGGCTACGGCAAGACCGAGGTCGCGCTCCGTGCCGCATGCAAGGCCGCCGAGGACGGCAAGCAGGTGATGATGCTCGTGCCGACGACGGTGCTCGTCCAGCAGCACCTCGGCACCTTCCGCGAGCGCTTCGCCGACCTGCCCTTCGAGGTCGAGGGCATCTCGCGGCTGCGCAAGCCGGCCGACGTGCGCGACGTGCTCCAGCGCTTCGCCGAGGGCAAGATCGACGTGCTCATCGGCACCCACCGGCTGCTCTCGCGCGACGTGCGCGCCAAGGACCTCGGCCTTCTGATCATCGACGAGGAGCAGCGCTTCGGCGTCCGCCAGAAGGAGCTGTTGCGCCAGCTCAAGCTGCGCGTCGACGTGCTCACGCTCACGGCGACGCCGATCCCGCGCACCCTGCAGATGAGCCTCGCCGGCCTGCGCGACATCTCCGTGATCGAGACTCCGCCTGAGGGCCGCCGCCCGATCCGCACCTACGTCGGCCCCTTCGACGAGGAGCTCGTGCGCCGCGCGATCGAGCGCGAGGTGGGGCGCGGGGGGCAGGTGTTCTTCCTGCATAACCGGATCGAGACGCTGCACGAGACCGCGGAGCGCCTGCGCGCCCTCTGCCCGAAGGTGCGCTTCGCGGAGGCGCACGGCCGCATGGACGCGGCAGAGCTTGAGACGACGATGCTGAGCTTCTTGCGCGGCGACTTCGACTGCCTGGTCGCGACCACGATCATCGAGTCCGGCCTCGACATCCCGCAGGCGAACACGCTGATCGTCGACCGCGCCGACCTCCTCGGCCTCGCGCAGGCCTACCAGATCCGCGGCCGCGTGGGCCGCTCCAAGGAGCGCGCCTTCGCCTACATGCTGCACCCGGCCGAGCAGCAGCTCTCGCCCGAGGCCGCCGCCAGGCTCGCGACGCTCGCCGACCACACCGAGCTCGGCTCCGGCTTCGCGATCGCGATGCGCGATCTCGAGCTGCGCGGCGCCGGCGATCTGCTCGGCGAGGAGCAGTCGGGGCACGTCGCCGCCGTGGGCTTCGAGCTCTACCTGGCGATGCTCGAGGAGGCGACCGAGGCGCTGCGCACGGGCAACGCCGAGGAGGCGCCGGAGTCGGGGGTGCGCCTCGACATCGACGTCAGCGCGTACATCCCGAATGACTTCATCCCGTACGAGGCCGCGAAGATCGAGCTGCACCGCCGCATCGCGGGCGCCCGCGAGACCGGCGAGCTGCGCGCGCTGGCGGAGGAGCTGCGCGACCGCTTCGGCGAGGTGCCTGACCCGGTGAACGCGCTTCTCGAGCTCCAGCGCGTGCGCCTCGAGGTCGGCCGGCTCGGCGCGCGCGTCGCCGAGGTCCGCGGCGGGCGGCTCTCGATCTCGCCGCTCGAGCTGCGCGCCGACCAGGTGGCGGCGATCCGCGAGCGGATCCCCGAGGCCCTGTACGAGACCTCGAAGCGCACGCTCTCGCTGCGCGTGCCCAGCGACCCGGGCGAGCGGCTCGCCGCGGTGCTGGAGCTCGTGGATGCACTCGTCGACGCTGACCGGCGCGCGACGCTCGGAGTTGGATAGGGTTCTCGCTCGTGCGTGGGAATAGGAGGAATCGCAGAAGGTTGGTCGCGGTCGTGCTCGCGGCCGCGTTGGTGGTTGCAGTCGCCCTCGTGGGCGTGACGAGCGGCTTCGGCGGGCCGAGCCTGCCGGAGGGCGACATCGCGTTCGTCGACGACATGGACGGCGGCGAGATCACCCAGGAGGAGTTCGACGCTGCCTTCGAGCAGGCGGCCGCCCGGCAAGGCCTGCGTAGGCCGCCCGAGCCCGGCTCGCCGCAGTACGACGTGATCAAGGAGGCGGCGATCGCGGACCTCATCCTCGCCCGCTGGGTCGAGGGCGAGGCCCAGGAGAGCGGCATCGAGGTGAGCGAAGGCGCTGTCCAGGACGAGCTCGACCGCATCCGCGAGGAGCAGTTCGGCAACGACAAGGAGTGGCAGCGCTTCCTGCGCCAGCAGAAGTACACGGAGGAGGACGCCCTCGCGCGCGTCCGCCTCCAGCTCCTTTCCCAGCGCATCCAGGAGCTGATCCTGGGCGACGAGCCCGACATCTCCGACGAGGAGATCGAGGAGTACTACGACTCGAACATCACCCAGTTCCAGACGCCGGAGACGCGCGACGTCCGGGTGATCACCGCGCGCAACCGCGACGACGCGCAGTCGGCGTACGACCAGCTCAGCCAGGACGACTCGCCCAAGGCCTGGCGTCGCGCGGCCAAGCGCTACTCGACCGACGAGGCGACCGCCAACACCGGCGGGCTGCGCCAGGCGGTCGTCGAGGGCCAGAACGAGGCCGCCCTCGACCAGGCGATCTTCAGCTCGCAGCTCAACGAGCTCGTCGGGCCCATCGAGGGCGACTCGAACAACTTCTACGTCCTGCAGGTGACCAACATCACCGAGGCGAGCACGCAGGAGCTCGACCAGCAGACGCGCGACCAGATCCGTCAGACGCTGGTCGCGCAGCGCCAGCAGGAGGCCGGCGCCGACTTCCAGGCCGACTTCACGGCGAAGTGGACGGCGCGCACCGTCTGCGCTGACGACTACGTGAACGAGCGCTGCAGCAACGCCGAGCCGGCGCCCGACGCCTGTACCGGCGACGACGATGGCGAGGAGCCGCCGCCCGACGCTGAAGGCAACGTGCCGGAGGAGATCGGCTGCCCGGCGTTCGTCCCCTCGATCCGCCCGGTCGAGCCCGGGACCGCCGGCAGGATCGGCGCGACCGGTCGCCCGCAGGGCCCGATCACGAGCAGGGAGCCCCCGGCGCTCCCGCAGGGCCTCGACCTGCAGGGCCTGGGCGGCGCCGGCGGCTGAGCTGAGCGCGCGGGACGACGAGCGCTTCTCCGCGGCCGAGGCGCTGGCGCGCCTCGATGAGATCACTCGGCGCCTGCGCGTCGAGTGCCCCTGGGACCGCGAGCAGGACGAGCGCTCGATCGTCCCGCACACCGTCGAGGAGGCGTACGAGCTCGCCGACGCGGCCGCGAGCGGCGACGACGCCAAGCTGCGCGACGAGCTCGGCGACGTCCTCTTCCAGGTCTACTTCCTCGCGCTCCTGCTCGAGGAGCGGGGCGCGGGCAGCCTGGCGGAGGTCGCCGAGGGGATGACCGCGAAGCTGATCCGCCGCCACCCGCACGTCTTCGCGGAGAGCGAGGCGCGCGAGCTGCTCTCCAGCGACCCGCGGACCGCGGAGGACGTGCTCGCCAACTGGGACCGGATCAAGCGCGAGGTTGAGGGGCGCGGCGCGCAGGACCCGTTCGCCGACGTGCCGGAGAACCTGCCGGCGCTGTTGTACGCGCGCAAGATCCTGCGCCGCGCCGACCCGCAGGGCGGCGGGACGCCGCCGAAGGGCGAGGCGCGCGACCGGGCGGAGCGCTGGGTGGGCGAGCTCTTGCTCGAGATCGTGCGGATCGCGCGCCGCCTGGGGATCGATCCCGAGCTCGCCCTGCGCACCGCGGCGAACCGCGCCCGCGAAAACGCGCGCCGCGCGGCGCCGTGACAGAATGCCGCCCGCGCCCGCGGGCTTGGATGCGGGCGCTTCTCACGTAAGGACTTATGGCGAAGATTCAGAACATCCACGGCAGGCAGATTCTCGATTCCCGCGGCAACCCGACCGTCGAGGTCGACGTCACGCTCGATTCCGGCGCCACCGGGCGCGCCGCCGTCCCCTCCGGGGCCTCCACCGGCGAGTTCGAGGCCACCGAGCTCCGCGACGGCGGCGATGCCTGGAACGGCAAGGGCGTGAGCAAGGCGGTCGCGAACGTGAACGGCGAGCTCGCCGAAGCGCTCGCCGGCGCCGAGGCGACCGACCAGCAGGGGCTCGACGACCGGATGATCGAGCTGGACGGCACCCCGAACAAGTCGCGGCTGGGCGCGAACGCCATCCTCGGCATCTCGCTGGCGGTTGCGCGCGCGGCCGCCGCCGATGCCGGCGTGCCGCTCTACCGCTACGTCGCCGACCTGGCCGGCGCCGGCGAGCCGAGCGTGCTCCCGGTGCCGATGATGAACGTGCTCAACGGCGGCGCCCACGCCGACAACAAGGTGGACTTCCAGGAGTTCATGATCGTCCCGACCGGTGCCTCCAGCTTCTCCGAGGGCCTGCGGATGGGCGCCGAGGTGTTCCACGCGCTCAAGCGCACGCTGCACGACCGGGGCCTCGCCACCTCGGTCGGCGACGAGGGCGGCTTCGCCCCCGACCTGGACTCCAACGAGGCCGCCCTGGAGGCGCTGGTCGCCGGCATCGAGGCGGCCGGGTACCGGCCCGGCGAGGACGTCAACATCGCCCTCGACCCCGCCACCAGCGAGGTTCACTCCGACGGCGCCTACGTGCTCGAGCACGAGGGCCGCACGCTCTCGCCCGAGCAGATGGCCGACTACTGGGCCTCCGCCTGCGACCGCTACCCGATCATCTCGATCGAGGACGGGATGGACGAGGAGGACTGGGACGGCTGGAAGCTGCTCACCGACCGGATCGGCTCGCGCTGCCAGCTCGTCGGCGACGACCTCTTCGTGACGAACCCCGAGCGCCTGCGCCGCGGCATCGAGGCCGGCGTGGCGAACTCGATCCTGATCAAGGTCAACCAGATCGGCACGCTGTCCGAGACGCTCGAGGCGATCCGCATCGCCCGCGAGGCGGGCTACACGGCGGTCATGTCGCACCGCTCCGGAGAGACCGAGGACACGACGATCGCCGACCTCGCCGTCGCCACCGGAGTCGGCCAGATCAAGACCGGCGCGCCCTCGCGCTCGGATCGCGTCGCCAAGTACAACCAGCTGCTGCGTATCGAGGAGGAGCTCGGCCAGAACGCCGCCTACAGGGGCATCTCGGCTTTCGCTGGCGCCGGCAGGTGATCCGCCGTCGGCGTTGAACCGATCATGCGTGAGCTCACGCGCGTATCGGATCGCCCCTCGAAGCCGCACGCGGCGCCGGACCCGCATTCACTGGGACCGGGTCGGCCGCGTCGCGCTCGTTCTCGTGCTCTTTGCAATTCTCGTCCTGTACGTCAACCCGGTCGTCAACTTCATCGACGCCTACCGCGACTCGCGGGCGGAGAGCGCGCAGCTCGCCGAGCTCCGGCGGGAGAACGAGCGCCTGCGCGAGCGCGCCGCGACCCTGAACGAGCCGGACGCCGCGGAGCGCGGCGCGCGCAAGCTCGGCATGGTCGCCGCCGGCGAGGGGTCGGCGATCGTGAAGGGGCTCGGCGACTAGCTCGCGCCCCTCGCCGGGAGCGCCGGCGGTGAATCCCAGCTTCGCCCCCGCCTCCGAGCGCGTGCTTGGCCCGGGGGAGTACCTGCTCGGCGTCCTCGTCCTGGCGGTCGCGCTCGCCGCGCTCGCCTTCGCAGCGGTCCGCCTGCGCCGGGCGCTCCTGCCCGGCTGGGCGGGCCCGCCAGCGCTCGTCGCCGACGTCGTCCTCTGCCTCGCGCTGGCGCTTCTGCTCGGCGAGCTGCTCGGGACCTTCGAGCTGTTCACGAGATGGGGCTACCTCGTCGGCGCGCTCGCGGCGGCCGCGCTCGCGCCCTTCGCCGCCGGCGCGCTGGAGCGCCGCGCGCGGCCGCTCGCCCCGGCGCCGCCCGCGCCGCCGCTCCCGCGCTACGGCATGCCGGTGGTGGCGGTCGTCGTCGCCCTCGTCTTCGCCGGCTGGGCGATCCCGACGCTCACCGGGCTCGCTGGCGGCATGGGCCGGGCCGACTCGCTCTGGTACCACATGCCGCTCTCGGCGCGGTTCTTGCAGACGGGCGACACCTGGGGCTACCAGTTCTTCGACCCGATCTTCTTCGCCCACTTCTACCCGGCGAACTCCGAGCTCTGGCACGCGATCCCGCTGCTCGCCTTCGAGCGCGACTTCGTCTCGCCGGTCCTCAACCTGGGTTTCCTGGCGCTCGGCCTGCTCGCCTGCTGGGCGATCGGGCGCCCATTCGGCGTCGCCCCGCAGGCCCTGCTCGGCGGGGCGGTCGTGCTGGGCGCCGAGACGATGACCGACTTCCAGGCGGGCGAGGCGCTCAACGACATCGTCGGCGTCGCGTTGCTGCTCTGCGCGGCGGCGGTCGTCGTGAACTCGGCGCGCGCCTCGGAGGAGCGCGCGATCGCGGGCGGCGCGCTGCTTGTCGCCGGGATCGCCGTCGGTATGGCGGCCGGCACCAAGCTCTCCTTCGTCGCCCCCGCGGCCGCCTTCGTGCTCGCCGTCGCCATCGCGAACCCGCGCGGCCTGCGCGACCGCGCCGGGATCATCCTCGTCGTCGGCGCCGCGCTGGGCGGCGGCTACTGGTACCTGCGCAACCTCGTTCTCACCGGCAACCCCCTGCCGCTCACGGCGTTCGGCCCGCTCGACCTGCCCTCTCCCGAGCGCGCCTTCGAGCTGCGCCCCGGGTTCTCCGTCGCCCACTACTGGAACGACACCGAGGTCTGGCGCGAGTGGTTCTTCCCGTACCTGGCCGAGGAGCTCGGCCCGCTCTGGCCGCTCATCCTGATCGGTACGGTGGGCGGCGGGATCTACGCCGTCTGGCGCGGCGGGGACGCGATCGTGCGCGCCCTGGGCGCGGTCGCGGTGCTCACGGCGGTCGCGTACGTGTTCACCCCGCTCACGGCCGGCGGGGAGGAGGGCGAGCCGATCTCGTTCGAGTGGAACATCCGCTACCTCGCCCCGGCGGTGGCCATCGGGCTCTCGCTCCTGCCGTGTCTACCCGCGCTGCGCTCCACCCCCGGGCGGCGCGCGGCGACGCTCGCGGCCCTCGTGCTGCTTGCCGCGGTGACCACGCTCTCGATCGTGCAATGGCCAGAGGGCGGGCACCGCAAGGGGGCGATCGCGACGGGCCTGGTGGTGCTCGGGCTGTTCGCGGCGGCGGCGTTCGCGCGCGGCCGCGGCTGGCTCGGCCCCGCGGCGGCGCGCCGCAGCGTGATCGCGATCGCCGCGGCCTGTCTGGCGGGGCTCGTCACCGCGGGCTTCGTGGTCGAGCGCCACTACCTGGAGCGGCGCTATTCCAACCTCAGCCCGCAGCTCAACATCGCCGAGGCGGTGCGCTGGGCGCGCGACCTGCGCGACGCGCGCATCGCGATCTCCGGCGTGCGCGGCGTGTTCAACCAGTACGCGTTCTACGGCACGGACCTCTCCAACCACGTGCAATGGCTCGGGATCGAGGGCCCCGACGACGCGTTCCTGCGCATCCCCGACTGCGCGACCTGGCGCGAGGAGCTGAACGCGGGCGACTATGACTTCGTCGTGACGATGTACGACCCCTACGACCCGCGCCGCGGCGGCCTCACCGACACCAAGGAGGCGCTCTGGACGCGGACCGATCCGGCCGCGCGCGAGGTGCTCCGCGACGGGCCGGTGAGCGTCTTCGAGATCCAAGGGGAGCTCAACCCGGAGCGCTGCGCTGGCCTGCCCGACCTCTCCGCGCCCGAGCTCAACGGCGACTCGGTGAACATCGTGCCGCACGCGAACCAGCCGCCGCCGGCCGCGGGGAGGCGATCGTGATCGAGGCCTGGCTGAGCGCGGCGCTGATCGCGCTCGCCTCGCTCGCCGTGGGCACCGCCGCGATGCTCGCCCTCGGGGCGCGGCGCCCAGGGGCGGTCGCGGGTGCGGTGGGGTTCGCCGTCCTGGTGACGCTCGCGCCCGTCGCCGTGCGGCTCCCCGGTCGTGGGGCGACCGCCGGCGTACTGCTCGCGGTCCTCGCCGCGCTCTGCGCGCTGTGGGCGTGGCGCTACCCGGGCAGGGAGCGCGCAAAGGGGGACGCAGGCCCCGCGCTCGCCGCCGCCGCCTTGGTCGTCGCGGTCGCCTCGCTGCCGTTCCTCTTCAACGAGCGCACGGGGGTGCTCGGCGAGGGCATCTACACGAACGACCACGCCGCCCAGCTGTACTGGGCCAACTGGCTCGCGGAGGGGTTCGGGCCGCGGCCGAACGCGGTCGCCTTCGGCTACCCCGTCGGCCCCCAGGCGCTGGCCGCGGCGATCTCGGCGGTGACCGGGATCGACCTGGTCGCGGCCTTCAACGGCCTGCTGCTCGCGATCCCGGCGCTCACGGCGCTCGCCGCCCTGCCTGCGCTCAGTGCCCTGCGCGGGTGGGCCCGGGTGCCCGCCGCGGCGCTCGCTGCGCTGCCGTACCTGGCCGCGTCGTTTTTCGCGCAGAGCGCCTTCAAGGAAACCGCGATGGCCCTGTTCGTCGTGGCCTTCGCCGTGATCCTGGGTGCGAGCGAGCTGCGCCCACGCGTGCGCGCCGCGATGATCGTCCTGCTTGGCGCGGGCGCGGTATTCACGTACTCGATCCCGGGGGTCGCCTGGTTCGCGATCGCGCTCGCGATCTGGGCCGCGGTCAAGCTGGTCGCGGGTGAGCTCCAGGACCCGCTGCGCCGCACCGCGGGCGCGCTTCGCCGCCACCGCGGGCTGCTCGCCGCCGGGGTCGTGCTCGCGCTCGCGCTCGCCGCCGTGGCGCTCGGGCCCGCGCTCGAGTTCCTGCGGCGCGTCGACGACGTCGGGCTCTCGCGCGGGCGCCTGAGCTCGCCGGTTTTCCCGGGCGAGGCCTTCGGCATCTGGCCGGAGGGCGACTTCCGGATCGTGCGGGGCGAGGTCCCGGGGTCGCTCCTGGCCAGCGGCTTCGCCGGGCTGTGCGTGCTCGCGGCGGGCCTCGCGACGGCGCGGCGCCGTGAGTGGGCCCTGGCCTCGACGCTCGCGGCGGCGGGCCTCATCTACGTGATCGCGCGCCCGTTCACCGAGATCCACGTGGAGGCGAAGGCGCTCGCCGTGCTCGCCCCAATCGCGATGCTCGTCACCCTGCGCTGGTTCTTGGCGCCGGCGCGCGACGGCCTCGGGCGCGCGCGCCTCGCCGTGGGCGTGATCCTCGCCTTGCTCGCCGCGGGCTCCACCCTGCTCGCGCTGCGGGCCGCGCCCGTCGGCTTCGACGAGCGCCAGCTGGCCCTCGAGCGCCTCGCCGGGCGCGCCGCGGGGGAGCGCCTCGTGTTCCTGGGCGTCGACCGGTTCGCGGGCTACTACCTGCGCGACACGCTGATCCAGAGCCCAGCGGGGTTCGTCCCGGCCGAGGTGAAAGCGCGCCCCGAGAAGGCCTGGCAGCTCGGCGGGGCGGCGGACTTCGACACGCTCCCGTCGGGCAAGCTGGACGACTTCGACTACGCGATCACGACGGCCGCCGCCTACGCCTCGTCGCCGCCGCCCAATTGGCGGCCGGTGGCGCGCGACGGCGACTACGTGCTGTGGGAGCGCCGCGGGCGCGGCCCCAAGACGCTGGTACTGTCGGGCGAGAGCGGCGATCCGGGCGCGATCTTCGACTGTGACGGCCGGCACGCGCGCTTCGCGCGGCGCTCCGGCGCCGCGATCGTGCTGCCCGACCCGGTCGTCGTCCGCGACGGCGCCTGGTCGCCCTCGCGGGCCTTCGCGGCGCCCGGCGAGGCGTCCGTGCGAGTCCCGCTGGAGCCGGGGAGCTGGCGCATCTCGCTGCAGTACCACAGCCAGGTGCCGCTGACCGTGTACGCCAACGGTGAGGAGGTGGCCGAGCTGCAGCCCTCGCTGGAGGGCATCTACCTGGCGCAGGAGGGCCGGGGCGCCTTCTGGCCCGCCGGCGAGGTCGCGGTCGACGGCGACGTGCCGGAGGATCTCGAGGTTGAGGTCCGGGCCAGAGAGCCGTCCGCCCTTCAGCGGCTTCTCGGCGTCGAGCGGCGCGTTTGGCTGGGTACCCTCACGTTCACCGAGGCGGCCGAGCCGACCGAGGTCCCTCTCGACCAGGCCTGCGACCGGTACACAGATCGCCTCGTCCTGCGCAAATAGACGCATGAGCAAGACCGACCCCGCACACGCCCCCGTCGGCGCCGGCGACCGGCGCCCGGTGCACCTGACCTACGTGCCGCCGCGGCGCGAGGGCCGCGCGCGCCGGGACGAGATCACGCCGATCGTGTTCGTTGGCGGGACGGGGCGCAGCGGGACCCACGTGGTCGCGAGGCTGATCGGCCGGCACGCGCTCTACTGCGCGATCCCCGTCGAGTGCCGCTTCCACGTCGACCCCGACGGCTTCCCGGGGCTGCTCGCCGGCAAGGTCTCCAAGCGGCGGTTTCTGCGCCGCATGCGGGGGTTCTGGTGGCGCGGCTTCCAGACCAACCGGATGCGGGGGATGTACCGCTTCGTGCCGCGCGAGCGCTACGACGCGGCGCTCGAGGCGTTCGACGAGCGGTTCGACGACGACCCGGAGGCGGCGTGCCGCCAACTGTTCTTGGACCTGCTCATGGCGCGCGCACACGACCGCGGGCGGGCCGGGATCGTCGAGCAGAGCTGCGACGTGATCGCGCAGGCGCCGACCCTGGTGCGCCTCTTCCCCGAGGCGAAGTTCATCCACGTCGTCCGCGACGGCCGCGACGCGTCGGCGTCCCGCGTCGCGCAGACGCGCGGCATCGTCTACCCGCGCACGCGCCGCCAGGGCCTCCAGTGGTGGGAGCGGAGGATCCGGGCGATCGACGCCGGCGCGCGCGCGATCCCCGAGGGTAGGCTGCTTGAGCTCAGCCTCGACGAGCTCGTCGAGGGCCCGCGCCGCGGCGCCCTCGCCCCGATCGCCCACTTCGTCGGGGTGCGGCCCGGCAAGCGCCTGCGGCGCTTCTACTACGGTCAGATGCGGGCCGACAGGGGCAACTTCGAGCGCTGGCGCCGGGATCTGTCGGAGCGCAAGGCGGCGGACATCGACGCGCGCTACCGCGCCACGCTGGAGAGACTCGAGGCGGACGGGATAACCTGCGCTCCGCTCCTGCGCCGCACCTACGAGCGCAGGCGCGAGCGCAACCCCGAGACGACATGACCACCGAGCCCAAGACACCCACGCCGATGGTGTTCGTCGGCGGCACCGGCCGCAGCGGCACGCACATCATGGCCGAGCTGCTCGACCACCACTCGACTCTGTACTCGGTGCCGATCGAGTGCCGCTTCCACTGCAATCCCAAGGGCCTCGCCGACGTCGTGACCGGCCGGGCGACGCCGCAGGACTTCCTCACCAAGCTCCGCGGGTACTGGTGGCACCGCGTGCGCGTCGGCGACCGCGCCTTCGTGCGCCTCAAGTGGCGCGCCCGCTTCCGCCGCGTCGACTCCGAGGTGCGGGCGCGGGGCCTGCACAAGATCGTCCCCCGCGAGCGCTTCGAGGCCGCCGCCGCGCGCTTCGAGGAGGCGACCGCGGGCCTGCGGCCGCCGGTGGCGGGCGAGGAGCCCGACCCCAGGCTCGTCGCCGCCTGCAGGCGCATCTATCTCGACCTGCTCGCGCCGCTCGCCGAGGAGGCAGGCAAGCAGGGCCTCGTCGAGATGAGCTGCTTCACGATCGCCTCGGCTCCCGGCCTGCAGAAGATCTTCCCTGAGGCGCTCTTCATCCACTCCGTACGCGACGGGCGCGACTCCGGCTCCTCCAAGGTCTCGCTGCGCGAAAAGCCCCATCACCCCACCGATCAGCTCAGCGGCATCGAGTGGTGGGAGGGGCGCCTGCGCCTCGCGGAGGAGGGCACGCGCGGGATGGCCGATCGCTCCAAGCTGCACATCGTCTGCCTCGACGAGCTGGTCTGGGGCGACCGCGACGCCTCCTACGAGGGCGTGCTGCGGTTCCTCGGGATCGAGGACGAGCCAGCGATGAGGGCATTCTTCGACGCCGAGATGAACGCGACGAACGCGCACCGCGAGCGCTGGCGCAACGGGCTCGACGAGGCCGGCCAGCGCCGCGTGGTCGAGCGCTACGAAGCCGCGCTGGAGCGCCTCGAACGCGAGAACTACAGCGTCGCCCCGGTCCTGCGGCGCAACTACGAGCGCGGAGCGCGCCTGGCGGCCAGCGGCCAGGGCTGACCGTGGAGGCCGTCTTCTTGGGCGGCGCGCGCGGGGCGCCGACGTCGCTCATCGCCAGGGCCCTCGCCGACCAGGAGGGCTGGGTGGAGGTGCCGCCGGAGTGGGGCTTTCACGTCGAGCCGGGCGGCCTCATCGACGTTGTCGAGGGGCGCGCGAGCCTCGCGGGCTTCGCCGAGCGCCTGCGCGGCGAGTGGTGGGAGCGGGGCGAGCGCCCGCTCGCATCCGTCCACTCGGACGAGGGCCGCGACGAGGCGCTCGAGCGCTTTCGCCGCGACTACCCCGCCGCGCCGCTGGACGCGGCTGCCGCCCTGTTCCGCGCGCTGGTCGCTCCCGAGCGGGACGCGGTGATCGTCGACCGGCATCCCGGCGCGCTCCCGCACGCGCAGGGGCTGCGCCGGCTGTTCGGAGGCGCGCGGTTCGTGCACGTGCTCGCCGACGGGCGCTCCGTGGCCGCGGCCGCGCCGCTGGGCTCGCGATGGGCCGCACTGCGGGGCTGGGCCGCGGATCTGCGCCGCATCGAGGCGGGCCTGCGCGACGCCGACGACGGCGCGTCGTTCTCGCTGCCGCCCGAAAGCTTCCTCGCGATCTTCGTCGACCCGGCCGAACCGGGCCCGGCGCTCGAGCGGATCGCGGCCTTCCTCAACCTCCCCGAGCCGCCGCCCGCGGAGCCCGAGCCGCGACCGCCGCGGGGCGGCGCGCTCGTCGACGTGCGCTACCGTGCGCTCCTCGGCGCGCTGAGGCGCGAGAGCAACCATGCCGCGCCGCTGCTTGCGGCGGCTTGGAGGCGAGCGTGAGCGGCGCCGGGCCTGAGCAGCGGAGGATCCTGTTCGTCTCCTCCAACGGCACGGGGCTCGGGCACCTGACGCGCTCGATGGCGATCGCGCGACGTCTGCGCGAGGGGTTCGAGCCGCTCTTCGTCTCGCTCTCCGCCGCTGCGCCGATCGTCGCCGAGCAGGGGTTCGAGGTGGAGTACATCGCCTCGCACGCGACGCCGACGGCGGGCAGCGACTGGCGCTGGTCGCGGCGCCTGCGAGCCCGCATGCGGGCCATCCTGCGGGAGACGCGGCCAAGCGTCGTGGTCTTCGACGGCGCGCATCCCTACCAGGGGTTCGTGGACGCGCTCGCGGCGGCGAGCGGCGCGGCGCGCGTGTGGAGCCGCCGGCCGATGTGGCTGCCGGGATCGAACGCCGGGGCGCTCGGCCGGGAGCGGTTCTTCACTCACGTGCTCGAGCCGGGGGAGTTCGCGGCCGAGTACGACCGCGGCGCGACGGTCGCGCGGCGCGGGGAGGCGCACGCGGTAGAGCCGATCGTCTTCTGCGAGGACGATGAGCTGCTCCCGCGCGAGCAAGCGGAGCGCGAGCTGGGCCTCGAGCCGGGTCGCACCAGCGTGCTGGTCGCCCTCGGTCAGGGCGCGGAGGTGCGCGGTGCGGTGGCGCGCTGCCTGGCGGCGCTCGCGGGCCGCGGGGACGTGCAGGTCGCGGCGCTGAGCTCCGCGCTCGCCGAGCTCGAGGACGTGCCCGAGGGCGTCGCGCACCTGCGCTCGACGTACCCGATGAGCCGCTATCTGCGCGCCTTCGACGCGGCCGTCTCGGCGGCGGGCTACAACGCTTACCACGAGCTGATCCGCTTCGGGGTGCCGACGCTGTACGTGCCCATGGAGCGCCGGACCGACGACCAGGCCGCGCGCGCCCGCTACGCCGCGGACGCGGGCGTCGGGCTCGCGGTCTCGGGCCCCGATGCGCCGGAGCTCGAGGCGCGCCTCGCCGAGCTGCTCGATGAGGGGCGGCGCGCCGAGCTGCGAGAGCGGCTCGCGACGCGCAGGCCAAAGAACGGCGCCGAGGAGGCCGCGCGCTGGATCGAGGCGCTGGCCGCCCGCGAGCGCGAGGGGGGAGGGGGCGGCTCGCGCCGGGCGCGCTCCGCGCGCCTGAGCTGGGCGACCCTCCGGGAGGCGCCGCGGATGACGGCCGCGATCGCCTACCAGACGGCGCTGCGCCCGGCGGCGCGCACCCTGGTGCTCGCTCCGGGCGTCGATGCCGAACGCCTGGCCGCGGAGGTGCGCGCGCTGCTCGCCGCCGGCGAGCGCCCGGAGCGCACGCTCGTCGTGATCGATTCCCTTGAGGCCCTGGGGCCGCTGCGCGCGCTCGGAGTGGGCATCGAGCACGTCCCGGGGGCCGGCTCGCGCGCGGCCGCGCTCAGCGGCCTTGAGTGGCCCGAGTTCTTCGCCGCTCGCCTGGGGGCGATCCTCGCCGAGCGCCCGCGCCCGCGGCGCGTCGTCGAGCTCGGCGAGCGGGTACCGCCCGGTACCCTCAACGCGCTATGAGCGTGACCTCGAAGCCCGCCACCTCGGCCGGTCGCGACGCCGCGGACTCGCGCGGGGCGCTGCCGAACCTGATCGTGATCGGCGCGCAGAAGTGCGGTACCTCGGGGCTCCACTACCACCTCTCGCTGCACCCCGAGATCTCGATGTCGAAGCCGAAGGAGCTCAACTTCTTCATCGAGGAGCGCAACTGGCCGCGCGGGGAGGCGTGGTACCGCCGCCAGTTCGACCCGCGGGCGAAGGTGCGCGGCGAGTCGTCGCCGAACTACACGGCCTACCCGCAGCACACGGGGGTGCCGGAGCGCATGCACAGCCTCGTCCCCGACGCGCGCCTGATCTACATCGTCCGCGACCCGCTGGACCGGATCGCTGCGCACTGGGTCCACAACTACGCCAAGCGCCGCGAGAAGGGCGATCTGCGCACGACGCTCCTGCACCCGAACACGTCGTACCTGGCGCGGAGCCAGTACGCCATGCAGCTGCAGCGCTTCCTCAACCTCTATTCGCGCGAGCAGGTGCTGGTGCTCGACCAGGCGGACCTGCTCAAGCGGCGCCGCGAGACCCTGCCCAAGGTCTTCGAGTTCGTCGGCGCCGACCCGGGCTTCTGGCATCCCGGCTTCGACCGCGAGCGCCACAAGACGTCGCGCAAGACGCGGGCCACCCGCGCCGCGGTCGCGCTCGAGCGCGCGTCGCGCACGCGCTTCGGCCGCATCGTTCCCCCGAAGTTCTGGATCGGGTTGGACTCCCGCCGGCCCTTCCGCAAGCCGATCCCGCGCCCGGACGTTCGCGAGGCGCTGCCGTCCGAGACGCTCCAGGCGCTGCGCGAGGACGCCGAGCGCCTGCGCGAGCTCACGGGGCGCGACTTCCCGGACTGGTCGATCTGGGAGGTGTAGGGACCGGGCGGCGTCGCGCGCCGCCCGGTGCCTTGGTCAATCGTCGTCCTCGACCCGCCGGATGGTGATGCGGTCGGCCTCGATCGTCACCTCCACCGCGCGGTGGCCGGCCCAGTGCTCGGTGTAGACGGACTCGTCCTGCACCGCGGGGTCCAGCCACAGCCCGAAGCCGTCGGTCTCGCCGTGGTCGAAGGTCGCCTGGAGCACCGCGCTCCGGCGCCGTCCACGGCCGCGCCCACCACGGCGCCTGCGGCGCCGGCGGCGTTCCTCGCGGTCCTCGGACTCGTCGGTGGTCTCGTCGTCCTCCGTTTCCTCCTCAGCCTCGGCGAGGAGATCGGCCTCGATCTCGGCCTCGATCTCGTCGCGGAGATCAATGTCGGTGGAGTCGTCGGTGTCCGCGCTCAGCTCGTGGCGGCGGCGGAACTCGCGAAGCTCCGCGGCGGAGACGTCAAGCTGGTGAGCGATCCAAGCGTCCGTGCGTCCCTGGCGGACCCAGGCGCGGATCTGGTTGAGTTGAGAACGAAGTGGTTTACGGGCCATCGGGCGGGTGATGCTAACGAGCGGGCGCAGCGAGCGCGGCACGGCGTCGGTTGTCGGTGGCGCGGGAGAGGGTCAACGGCTACTCTGAGTCTTCCGGCGAGGGCGGCCGGATACCCGCTAGGGGAGGGGGAAGCCCGAACGGAGGCTTAATGCTCGTTCTCACCCGCAAGACAAACCAAAGCATCATGATCGGCGACGACATCGAGGTCTCTGTCCTCGCTGTGTCGCGCGACAAGATCCGGCTCGGGATCACCGCACCCAAGGACGTACCGGTCTTTCGCAAGGAGGTGTACCTCTCCATCAAGGGTGGGGAGGCCGAGGACGGCGCCGAGGCCCGTGCCAAGGTCGAGCAGGCGCTCGACAACCTGAGCTCCTAGCGCGCTAACCGGGGGGTGTGGGGGGTTTGCGGCCGCGGCCGCGCGGCCCGGGCAAGGCGCCCGTTCGCCTAGGCGGGCGCCCCCATGAGCATGGCGAGCACCTCGAACATCACGACGACGACCGTCACCACGGTCAGCGCGAGCGCCGTGAAGAGGACGCTGAAGCGCACCTTGCCGCTCTTCTGCGTGCGCTGAATCTGCCGCGCCCGCGCCCGGGCGACCGCGCGCCGCCGCAGCTGCTCGCGCCGCTGGCGGTCGAGCGCCATCTCCTGCTCGAAGGCGACCTCCCAGTCGGCGAGGCTTTGACGCATCCGCATGGCTGCTGGTTGCTCCAGGAAGAGTTCTTTCAGGGGATGAAGGCGCCCCAAGCGCCCTCCGGCGGACGCCAGCCTAACAACATGCAAGGACGACCGCAAGCGTTCCCTAACAAAACACCTAAGATCCTTTAGTGCTCTTAAGCACAAGAGCCGCGCGCTGACCGCGCGGCCCGACCCGCCACGCCGAGCGTGCGAAACCGTTGCTCACGGACCGAACTCGCACGCTCGGCGGGAGCTGGGAGCCCGCGCGCGGCGCGGCTGGGGCGCCCGGGCGCGGCGGCTGGGGCGCTACGGCACCCGCGTCACCGAGCTGACCAGGGTCTCCTTGATCTGCTCGATGATCTCAAGCGCCTGCGACCACTCGCGCTGCCAGATGTTGCGCCCGTAGATCACGCCCGAGCCGCCCGCCTG
>Ga0310826_100035_pt1 | contig 285096 bp, 261 predicted proteins | sample WT_ome_FD_201306 | JGI IMG/M metagenome (GOLD analysis project Ga0310826, IMG submission 201306) | Sorghum-adapted microbial communities enriched on wild type (WT) sorghum from Joint BioEnergy Institute, Emeryville, California, United... ... | reverse complement strand
CTCTTCGCCCAGCGGCCGGCCCCGGCCGAACTTCGTCTCTCCCATATGGCCTCCTGTCGGTCATCACTCGCATCTTGTTGCGATGACCGGTGGAGACCACCGCGGCATAGGCGAACAAATCCGCCTCACTCGGGGTCTTGGGTGCGCTTTGGGGCGCGTGCGGTCCGCCCCAGACGCGGAAGAGGACCGCGATCCGGGTCCCCTCCATGGGATCGCGGTCCTCTTTCGGCATCCCCACATGTGTCGGTGAACGACCCCTGGCGCAGCGCCGGTGTCATCCACGCGCACCCCAAGAACAATCCGCGGGCGCAAAAGTTGCGCTCCCCGTTGCGCTCGTAGAATCAACCGCCATGGCCGGACATTCAAAGTGGGCGTCGATCAAGCACAAGAAGGCTGCGACCGACGCGAAGCGGGGGCAGCTTTTCACCAAGCTCGCGAGGGCGATCACCGTCGCCGCGCGTGACGGGGGCGGCGATCCGTCCGCGAACTACACGCTCGCGGCCGCCATCGAGAAGGCGAAGAGCTACTCGATGCCCAAGGAGAACATCCAGCGGGCCATCGAGCGCGGCACCGGCGGCGGCGAGGCTGGCGCCATCGAGCACGTCGTCTACGAGGGCTACGGGCCCGGGGGAGCGGCCGTGCTCGTCGACGCGCTCACCGACAACCGCAACCGGACCGGCGCCGAGATGCGCCACACGTTTGACCGCAACGGCGGCAGCTTGGGCGAGCCCGGCTCGGTCGCCTGGCAGTTCGAGAAGAAGGGCGTCGTGCTGGTCGACGGCTCCCGCTACGGCGAGGACGACGTGATCGCGGCCATCGACGCGGGCGCGGACGACGTCGTCGAGGACGGCGACTCGCTCAAGATCACCTGCGAGCCCTCGGTCCTATCGGAGGTGCGCAGCGCGCTTGAGGAGAGCGGCGTGGAGATCGAGTCGGCCGAGATCACCATGGAGCCGAAGACGACGGTCCAGGTGACCGATCCCAACGAGGCCCGGCGCCTGATGAAGCTGATCGAGGCGCTCGACGACCACGACGACGTCGACACGGTCCACGCCAACTTCGACATCCCGGCCGAGCTCCTCGAGGAAGCCGCGGCGTAAGTCACCGCAGCCCTCGTGCCCGGGCGCTTTTGGGGAGGCATCCGGGCTCGCGGCCAGAATCAATCCCCGTGAAGGTCGTGATGGGCATCGACCCCGGCGTGGCCAGCACCGGGTATGGCGTGGTGCGGTTCGACGGCGGACGCGTGGCCGCGCTCGACGGCGGGGTGATCGAGACCCCGGCGGCGCTGGAACCGGGGCGGCGCCTCGTGCGCATCCACGAGGCCGTGACCGAGCTGCTCCGCCGGCACGAGCCCGATGCCGTGGCGCTCGAGGACCTCTACTTCGGCAAGAACGTGCGCTCGGCCGTCGGCGTCGGCCAGGCGCGCGGCGTCGTGATGCTGGCCGCCGCGCAGGCCGGCCTGCCCTGCTTCGACTACACGCCCCAGGCCGTGAAGATGTCCGTGTGCGGCACGGGCGGCGCCTCGAAGGAGCAGGTGCAGCGCATGGTCGGCGCGCTGCTCGGGCTCGACGGCCCACCGAGCTCCGACCACGCCGCCGACGCGCTCGCGGTGGCGATCTGCCACGCCAACCGGGCCGCGTTCGAGGTCGCCGCGGCCGGAGCAGCGCGGGACGCACGGACCGTGGGGGTGACGCCGTGATCGCCTCGGTACGCGGCGAGGTGCTCGTCCGCCGTCCCGACCACGTCGTCATCGAGACGGGTGGGGTCGGCTATCGGCTCGCCGTCTCGGCCGAAACGCTCAAGGCGGTTCCCGCGCGCGGCAAGGAGGCGACCTTGCACGCGCACATGGTCGTGCGCGACGACTCGATCTCCCTGTACGGCTTCGCGAGCGAGGAGGAGCGCGACCTGTTCCTCCACCTCAACTCGGTCTCCGGCGTCGGCCCCAAGGTCGCCCTCGCGATCCTCTCGACCGGCTCGCCCCGCGAGCTCTTGCGCGCGATCGCCGCGGGTGACGCGAAGCGCTTCCAGGCGGCGCCGGGGGTCGGAAAGCGCACGGCCGAGCGCCTGATCGTCGAGCTGCGCGAGCGTGTCGCGGGCGAGCTCGAGGCGGAGCCCGTGGCCGTCGCGAGCGGGGGCGCCGACGAGGACCCGCGCCTGCTCGCGCGCGAGGGCCTGGTCGGCCTGGGCTACTCCCTGATCGAGGCGGAGAAGCTGCTCGCCGACGTCGAGGGCGATACCCCGGAGGAGATGATCAGCGGCGCGCTGCGTCGCGCGGCTGAGGCGAGCGCGACGAAGCGATCATGAGCGAGCGCAACCCGGACATCGTCCCCGACCCGAGCATCGAGGCCGCGGCCGCGGAGGCGCCCGTGCGGCGCGCCGAGCCGATGGCCGCCGCGCGCGCCGGGGGCGACGACGACCTCGATCGCTCGCTGCGCCCGACGCGCCTCGAAGACTTCGTCGCCCAGGAGCAGGTCACGACCCAGCTCGGGATCTTCATCGAGGCCGCGCGCCGGCGCGGCGAGCCGCTCGACCACGTCCTGCTCGCCGGCCCTCCCGGGCTCGGCAAGACCTCGCTCGCGCACATCATCGCCGCGGAGCTCGATGCTCCGCTCGTGCAAACCGCGGCGCCGGCGCTCGAGCGCAAGGCCGACATCGCCGCGTTCCTCACCGCGCTCGAGCCGAACTCGGTGTTCTTCATCGACGAGATCCACCGGCTCAATCCGGCGATCGAGGAGACGCTCTACCCGGCGATGGAGGACCGGCGCCTGCCGGTGGTGCTCGGCCAGGGCGCCGGCGCGCGCACGGTGACCCTTGATCTGCCGCCCTTCACGCTGGTCGGCGCGACCACGCGCGCCGGGCTGCTCTCCAAGCCGCTGCACGACCGCTTCGGCGTCACCCATCGGCTCGAGCACTACGACACCGAGGACCTAGCCCGGATCGTGAGGCGCTCGGCGAGGATCCTCGGCGTCGAGATCGAGGCCGGCGGCGACATCGCGATCGCCTCGCGCTCGCGCGGCACGCCGCGCGTCGCCAACCGCCTGCTGAAGCGCGTGCGCGACTTCGCGGAGGTCAAGGCGAGCGGCGTGATCACGGTCGAGATCGCGGAGGAGGCGCTCGGCATGCTGGAGGTGGACGAGGCCGGCCTCGACCGCCACGACCGGCTCATCCTCGACACGATCGCGACCAAGTTCGGCGGCGGCCCGGTCGGCCTCTCGACGCTCTGCGCCGCCATCGACGAGGAGCCGGACACGATCGAGGACGTGTACGAGCCATACCTCCTGCAGCAGGGCCTGATCAAGCGCACGCCTCGCGGCCGAGTGCTCACCGAGCGCGGCTTCGCGCACCTCGGCCTGCCGGTGCCCGAGGGTGCCGCCACCCTGTTCTAGCGCGCCCGGGCGCCCGGGCGTGACTCAGTCGAGGTCGGGCAGCTTCTCGCGCAGGACCGGCGCGAGCGTGCGCGAGAACGTCGCGGTCAGGTGGTTGCTGCCGCGGTAGGTGACGGCGTCGCCGATCACGGCGCGGCAAGTCCCCTTCGCGCAGAGCACGTCGGTGACCTCGACGAGCTTGACGCCGTCGACGCGCCTGGCGGCGCGCCGGTCGAACCCGTCGGTGTTGCGCCGATCGTCGATATCGAACGCGCACTCGTCGAGTGAGTCGAGGTTCTCGGTCACGCACTCGGACACCTCGAAGGGCGCGTGCGGGACGTCGCCGATCACGACCACCTCGCCGCTGCTTTCGGTAAGGCGCTTCAGCGTGCGCACGAGGCCGTCCTCGCGGGCCTCGGCGGAGCCCTCCTCGAGGCGCTCGCCGCCCTCGACCACGGTGTAGAAGCTCGCGGTCGAGACGATCGTCATATCCGGCTTCTCCTTATCGATCCGCCTCAGCGCGTGCTCACGCCACTCGTCGCACTCGGTGTACGGCGCGCCGAGGCGCCCGTTCCAGACCGTGACATCGGCGGGCGTGCACCCCATCTTCGTGAGCCCGACGATCCGCCAGTCCTCGCGCTCACCGAGCCGCTCGAGGGCGGGGAAGAAATGGGCCGCGTGGGAGTCACCGAAGAGGGCGACGGTGGCGGCGGGGTCGTCGGGGCCGTAGGCGCACTCGGGCGACTCGACGGCCTCGCGCCCCACGAGGCAGCCGTCGTCGGTGAGCCGGCCCCGGTCCTTGCTGGCCTCGAGCGGGTTCGGACGCAGCGCACGGGCCTCCCTTTGGGGCTCGGTCTGGTAGGAGAGCGCCGCCGCGCCCTTCACGTCGTCCGCGTCGAGGACGTCGATCTCGGGCTGCGCCCGGACCAGGACGAGCGCGGCGATCACGCCGGCGACCGCGCACCCCGCGCCGAGGGCGAGCGAGCGGCGCGGCGCCACCCGCAGGCGCCGCGAGCGCATGAACGGCCGCTCGACGGCGTGGTAGGTAGCCGCGGCGAGCGCGACCGCGGCGGCGATCGCGATCCCGGCCTGCAGGGGCGAGAGCGGGCCCCAGATCTCGGCGGCGAAGATCAGCACTGGCCAGTGCCAGAGATACGTGCTGTAGGAGATCCGGCCCAGATACCGGACCGGGCGAGAGGTCAGGGCGCGCAGCGGCCCGGCGATCTGCCCGCTCGCGCCGGCGACCAGGACGGCGGCCGTGCCGAGCACGGGCAGGAGCGCCGCCACCCCGGGGTAGGGCGTGGTCCCCGAGTAGAGGACCGTCGCGAGGCCGACCATGCCCAGCCCGAGTCCCGCGAGCGCGGCCGCAATTCGGCGCCCGACGACGGGCAGCGCGACGAGCGCGAGGATCGCGCCGACGCCCAGCTCCCAGGCCCGGGTGAGGGTCGAGAAGTACGCCTGGCTCGGAGCCTCCTGCGTGTAGGCGACGCTGTAGGCAAACGAGGCCGCCGTCACGGCCACGGCGACAGCCAGCACGGCCCTGCGGCGGGCGCCGGTCAGTCGCCCGAGCAGGAGCGCTCCGACGAGCATCAGCAGCGGCCAGGCCAAATAGAACTGCTCCTCGACGGCAAGCGACCAGTAGTGCTGGAGGGGACTGGTCTCGCTGAAAGGAGCGAAGTAGTCAGCCGCCTGCGCTGTGAAGCGCCAGTTGGAGAAGTAGAGGGAGGAGGCGATCGCGTCGCCCGAGACCGTGAGCTGCCGCGCCGGCGGCAGGAGCAGGAGCGCGAGGATCACGGTCACGCCGATCACGAGCGTCGCGGCTGGCAGCAGCCGGCGGGCCCGGCGCGCGTAGAAACCCAGCAGGTTCACCGTGCCGCGCTTCTCGACTTCCCGCATCAAGAGGCCCGTGATCAGAAAGCCGGAGATCACGTAGAAGATGTCGACGCCGACGAAGCCGCCCGCGGCCAGGGCGACCCCGCCGTGCGCGAGTAGCACGCAGCCGACCGCGATCGCGCGCAGGCCCTCGATGTCTGGGCGGAAGCCGCCGCGCCAGACCATGCGGTTTTCGCTTGTCGGATGCTCGTCCGCCACGTGATCAACGCGAGGCCACGCTACCGGCTCGCTACTCCCTGCCGAGCCGTGCCCCGCTGGCGCTTCAGTCCCGCCTTGCGAAGCTACACAGGGCTCTTTAGCGCCAGGTGAAGATTCCCTTAAAAGGTTCCCGCTGCGCTGACCAACTAACCTCCCTTGCCCGATGCGCCCTCGCCGGCGACAAGCGGTCGGCCGGTCGCTCCCCATTGTCGCCCTCGCGCTGATCTCGACCCTGCTGGCTGCCTGTGGCGGCGGCCCGGGAGGCCGAGGTGACGGCGAAGCGCCCTTCGTGGCGGCCTCGCCGGAGCGGCCCAACATCGTGCTCCTGATGACCGACGATCAGGAGTACGACTCGCTGTCCGTGATGCCCCGCACCCGGCGCCTCCTCGGACGCGCGGGGGTGACGTTCGAGAACGCCTTCGTGAGCTACCCGCTGTGTTGCCCGTCGCGGGCGACGTTCCTCACCGGCCAGCTCGCGCACAACCACGGTGTGGTCGACAACCGCGCGCCGGAGGGCGGCTACTCGCGCCTCGACCACAGCGAGACGCTGCCCGTCTGGCTGCAGCGCGCGGGGTACCTCACCGCGCACTTCGGCAAGTACCTCAACGACTACATGCGCGACGACGGGGTGCCGCCCGGCTGGCACCGCTGGTTCGGGATGGCCGAGCCCGCCGCCCGCTATTTCAAGGCGACCTTCGTCGACGACGGCGAGATCAGGCGGACCGGCACCGATCCGGCGGAGTACTCGACCGACCTGATCACCGACGAGGCGGTCGAGTTCATCAAAAGCGACGAGGCGGCGTCGGCACCCTTCTACCTGTCGGTCGGGTACGTGGCGCCCCACGTCGGCAAGTCGTTCGTGCGCGGCAACCACTGCACCGATAAGGGGCCGGAGCCGGCGCCCCGCCACCTGGGCCGCTTCCTCGGACGCGAGATCCCGCGCTCGCCGAACTTCAACGAGGACGACGTCTCCGACAAGCCGAGCTTCATCCGCGAGACCGAGAAGGTCCTCGGCGAGACCCTGCGCGACAAGACCGACAAGTACCAGTGCCGGCTCGAGACCCTGCTCGCGGTCGACGAGTCGGTGGCCCGGATCGTGCGCGCGTTGCGCGAGGCGGGCGAGCTCGAAGACACCTACATCTTCTTCGTCTCCGACAACGGCTTCGTGCAGGGCCAGCACCGGCTCAAGGGCGGCAAGGCGGTGCCGTACGAGGACTCGATCCGGGTGCCGATGTTCGTGCGCGGCCCCGGCGTGGCCCGCGGGGCGGTGGCGCGCGAGCTGGTCGCCAACACCGACTTCGCGCCGACGATGATCGCGATCGCGCGCGGCGAGGCCGCGCTGCCCCAGGACGGCGAGTCGCTCCTGCCCGCGCTCGCACATCCCGAGCGCGTCAGCGGGCGAGCGATCCCGCTTGAGTCGTTCCGTCCCGACGGATTCCGGGGGGTGCGCACCGACCGCTACTCCTACGCGGAGCGGACCGCCACGGGCGAGGTCGAGCTGTACGACCTGCGCGCCGACCCGTACCAGCTCGAGAGCGTCCACGACGATCCGCGCTACGAGCGCGCTCGCGCCGCGCTCGCCGAACTCACCGAGACGCTCGCCTCCTGCGAGGGCGAGGAGTGCCTGATCCGGCCGCGCCTCGAGCTCGAACTCGACCGCCGTCCGGCGGGCGGCGGCGACTGCGGCAGAGGGCGGGTGTCGATCGCGCTCGCCGGGGAGGACGCCGGGGAGGTCGAGCGGGTCCGCGCCTGGATCGGCGGCCGGCGCCTCGCTGCGGCCGGTGGGGCGGCGCTCGTTGCGCCCGTTCCCGCGGGTTCCCGGCCGCGCGTGCGCGTGCGCGCCGAGCTCGTCGACGGGCGGCTGATCGACCTGGAGGATCGCGTACCGCGCTGTGCCCGCGGCTAGGGACCGGTCTCAGGGAGACTGAGGGGGCGCGGCCGTGGGCGAGATCATCCTCATCACCGGGCTTCTGACGACGCTCGCTTTGGCGGCGTCCCTGCTCGCCGGGCGCCTGCGCGTGCCCGCGCTGCTTCTGTTCCTCGCGATCGGGATGGCGATCGGCTCGGATGGGTTAGGGCTCGTGCACTTCGACGACTACGAGCTCGCCCGCGACGTGGGGATCGTCGCGCTCGCGCTGATCATCTTCGAGGGCGGGCTGACGACGAACGCGGAGTCGTTGCGCTCGGTGGCGGGCACGGCCGCGCTGCTCTCAGTCGGCGGCACCTTGCTCACCGCCGTGATCACTGGCGCGGCGGCGGTCCTGCTGTTCGACCTGCCGACGCTCGAGGGCATGTTGCTCGGCGGGATCATCGCCTCCACGGACGCCGCCGCAGTGTTCGCCGTGATGCGCGGCTCAGCGCTCCCGGCCCGCACCCAGCACATGCTCGAGGGCGAGGCGGCGAGCAACGACCCGGTCGCGATCCTGTTGGTGATCGGGTTCATCGAGTGGATCCAGCAGCCGGACTACGGGCCGGTGGACATGCTCTGGCTGTTCGTCAAACAGCTCGGGCTGGGCGCCGTGGTCGGGGTCGCGGTCGGCCTGCTCGCGGTGCGGCTCCTGAGGCGCGTCGATCTGCCGTCGATCGGCCTCTACCCGGTGGCGTCGCTCGCGGTCGCCGCGATCGCGTTCGGCATCCCCGACGTGCTCGGGGGCTCCGGCTTCCTCGCCGTGTACGCCACGGGCCTCGTGCTGGGCTCATCGCCGATCCCCGCGAAGCGCACGATCAGCGCCTTCCACACGGGCCTGGCCTGGCTCGCGCAGCTCTCGATGTTCTTCACCCTCGGCCTCTTGGTCTTCCCGTCGCACCTCGGCGACGTCGCGATCGAGGGCACGCTGCTCGCGCTCGTGCTGGCGTTCGTCGCGCGCCCCCTCGCGGTGGCGATCACGACGGCGTTCGGCCCGCTGTCGGCGAGCGAGCGTGTCCTGGTCGGATGGGCGGGCCTGCGCGGCGCGGTGCCGGTCGTGCTCGCCACCTTCCCGGTGATCGCCGGCATCCCGGACAGCATCGACTTCTTCAACATCATTTTCTTCGCCGTCGTCTTCTCGCTGCTCTTGCAGGGGCCCACGTTCGAGCCGCTCGCCAGGCGCCTCGGGCTGACGGTGGAGGCGCCGCCGCTGCCCGATCCGATCGCGGAGGTCGGCTCCTCGCGGCGCCTCGGGGCCGAGGTGGTCGAGTACGAGGTCGGCGCCGACCACGCGGCGGCGGGCGCGCGCGTGCGCGACCTCGGCCTGCCGCGCGAGGCGATCGTGAGCGTGATCGTGCGCGACGGGAACGCGCTGCCGCCACGCGGGTCGATGCGCCTGATGGCGGGCGACCACCTGCACATCCTGGTCCGCCGCGAGGCCTCCTCCGAGCTCGCGGAGCTCGTGGAGCGCTGGCGCCGCGGGCCGCTCGGCCCACCGCCGCGGCCGCCGCGCGTGGTGCGCGGCGTGGCCCCGATCTTCACGCTCAAGCCGCTCTCCGAGGAGGTCGTCGAGGGCGAGGTCACGCGTCCGGAGCGGGTGCTCGGCCAGCCCGTCGTCGCGCGCCTGCGGATCCGTCGCGACGAGCCGGGGTCGCTCGTGCTGCTCGCGGACGGGCGCTACGCCGTGGTCGGCCCCATCGTCATGGTCGGCGCCCGCGACGATCTGGCGAGCTACGCGCGGCGGCGAGCCCGCGGCGCGGAGAGCGACGAGCGGGCCTGGCTGCAGACGGTGGTCGGGGCGCTCGCCGCCGACACGTTCGGTTAGCGGGTGGCCCCGCGTGCGCCATCGCTAGGCTTTCGGGCGTGCCCTTCTTCATCTGTCCAAGTTGTGGCAACAGGGAGCTGAGCAACTCGCGGACCGCGGGCTTCTCGAACCGTCCCAAGGGCTGCTCGAAGTGCGGCTTCGGCTTCCTGTTCGAGTTGCTCGATGACTATTACCCGGCGCCGGATGCCGCCTTCTTCACGTGCGACAAGGAGGGCCGCGTCCTTGACGTGGGCCGGGGCGGCTACGAGCTCACCGGGCTCAAGGACGAGGACGTGATCGGCCGGCCGATCAAGGAGGTCCTCGGCCTCGAGTGGAAGGACCAGGGCGACGGGGGCGAGGAAGCTGACATTGACGGCGACGGGGTCACCGATCCCATCGAGACCACCCTGGAGTGGGGGGTCCGGTCGCTCGGCAAGCGGGTGACCGTGCACGCCGAGGGGGATCTGCCTGCGGAGGCGGTCGCGGATGTCTTTCCCGCCTATGACGACGATGGCGGACTCCTCCTGGTGCTCACGCCGCAGTAGGGTGCGCCGGATGCTCCTTGCGATGCCGCTCGCCGAGGGGGCGAGGTAGACCAGGATGGGCAGTCGTCGCTTCAGCGCCATCGTGCTCGCGCTCGTCCTCCTGCTCCTGGCGGGGTCGGCGTGGGCGATCTCGAGCAAGCCGACCGTGCTCGGCCTCGACCTGCAGGGCGGCACCGAGCTGGTCTACGAGGCGATCCCGACTCCGAAGAACCCGGAGATCGACGAGGACGACATGGAGCGGGCGATCGAGATCGTCCGCGATCGCGTCGACGCGTTCGGCGTCGCCGAGCCCGAGATCGCGCAGGTCGGCGGCACCCAGATCTCCGTGGCGCTGCCGAACGTCGATAACGCCGACGACGCGATCGCGCAGGTCGGCGACACCGCCCAGCTCTACTTCTACGACTTCGAGGGTGGCCCCGAGGAGGACGTCCCGAACGTCGTCCCGCGGGACAGGGACGTCCAGAACCCCGGCTCGCGGCCCTACATGCGCCTCTGGGACGCGGTGCAGGCCGCGTCCAAGCGCAAGCCCGAGTGCTACCAGGACCTCTGCACGACGAACGGCCCGACCTTCTACCTGTTCGACAGGCAGACGCTCGAGCTGCTGGCGGGCCCGACCGAGCGTCGCGAGGACCTGTTCCTCGAGTGGGACGGCGAGCAGCCCGAGAGGTCCGTCGTCAAGGAGGTCCCGCAAGGGACCGTGGTCGTCCGCGCCGAGCCGAGCGAGGACGATCCCGAGACCGAGGACGTGGACGAGTCCGAGTCGGCGCGCGGCTGGTTCGTGCTCCGCGACCGCCCGGAGCTCTCCGGCGACGAGATCCGCAACCCGGAGCAGAACTACGACCAGTTCAACCAGCCGATCGTCACGTTCGAGTTCACCGACGAGGGGCGCCGGGCGTTCGAGGAGGTGACCAGGCGGATCGCGCTGCGCGGCCTGTCCCAGGCGCCGGACCCGACGCTGTGCTCCAGCCGGCCCGACCTGGCCCCGCAGTACTCCGGCACGTTCGCGGTCGTCCTCGACGGCGAGATCCAGTCGCGCCCGATCATCGACTTCTGCGAGAACCCGCGCGGCATCGACGGGCGCACGGGCGCGCAGATCTCCGGCCTGGGCTCGCTGAAGGAGGCGCAGGACCTTGCCACCGTGCTGCGCATCGGCGCCCTGCCGGTCAAGCTTCAGCTGATCTCCGAGTCGCAGGTCTCGGCGACCCTCGGCCAGCAGGCGCTCGATGAGGGCCTGGTCGCGGGCCTCGTGGGCCTCGTGCTCGTCCTGCTGTTTTTGATCGTCTACTACCGCTTCCTGGGCGTGGTCGCGGGGCTCGGCCTCCTCGTCTACGCCCTCTACTTCCTCGCGCTGATCAAGGTCATTCCGATCACGATGACCCTGCCGGGCATCGCGGGCACGATCCTCACGATCGGCGTCGCCGCCGACTCGAACATCGTCATCTTCGAGCGCATCAAGGAGGAGGTGCGCAAGGGCCGCTCCCTGCTCTCGGCGATCTCGGTCGGTTACCGGCGCGGGATCGCGACGATCATCGACGCGAACGTGATCATCCTGATCACGTCGTTCATCTTGTTCGTGCTCGCGACCGCGGGCGTGAAGGGCTTCGCGTTCACGCTCGGCATCGGCACGATCGTCGCGCTCTTCACCGCGGTGCTCTTTACCCAGGCGATCCTCGCCGTGCTGGGCCGCTCCAAGTTCCTGCGCTCGCCGCGCTTCCTCGGCGCCAGCGAGGAGCAGAGGGTCCGCTGGAACTTCGACTTCACCGGCGCCAGCAAGTGGTTCTTCACGATGTCCGGCGTCATCCTTGTGATCGGCGCCGTCGCGTTCGCGACCAAGCAGTTCAACCTCGGCATCGATTTCGAGTCCGGGTCGCGCATCACCGCCGGCCTCGCCGAGGAGGCGACGGTCGAGGAGGTACGCGACGCGCTCATCGATGCCGGCATCCCGGGCATCGACTCGGCCAAGATCCAGCTCCTCGAGGGCGACGACCTCGGCGAGACCGGCGTGCAGATCCAGGCGCCGCTCGACCCAGACCAGGCCGCGGAAGTACGCCCGGCGCTCGAGGAGGCCTTCGGGCTGGCGGGCGCCGAGGGCGGCGAGGAGGCCTACGAGTCGACGACCGTCGGGCCGACCTTCGGCGAGCAGATCGCCCGCAGCGCCGCATGGGCGATCGGCTTCGCGCTGCTCGTGATCTGCATCTACGTGGCGATCCGGTTCGAGGCGAAGTACGCCGTGCCGGTCCTGATCGCCCTCATCCACGACATCCTGCTGACGATGGGCGTGTACGCGCTCGTGGACCGGGAGGTGACGAGCGCGACCGTCGCCGCGCTGCTCACCATCCTCGGCCTGTCGATGTACGACACGATCATCGTCTTCGACCGAATCCGAGAAAACGTGCCGCGCATGCCGCGGGCCGCCTTCTCGCAGATCGTGAACCGGTCGATGAGCGAGATCCTCACCCGGACGATCATCACCGGCCTCTCAACGGTGTTCGTGCTCGCCTCGCTGCTCGTCTTCGGCGGCGAGACCCTGCGCGACTTCGCGTTCGCGATGATGATCGGCACCGCCTCGGGCTTCTACTCCTCGATCTTCATCGCGACGCCCGTGCTCACGCACTGGAAGGAGCGCGAGCACACCTACCGCGTGCGCCGCGCCCAGATCGAGGAGGCAATGGGCTACGTCCCGGTGTTCCCGGAGGACAACGTCGTCGCCAAGGTCGACGACGAGGGCGCTTCGGCGGGCCGCGGCGCGGCTGCGGTCGAGGGATCCGGCGACGCCGCCGCGGCGAGCGAGGCCGCGCCCGCGACCGGTGCCACGGCCGTGGGCGTCGTCGAGCGCGCCGAGAGGCCGGACGGCGGGCGCGGCGAGTCCGATGACGCGCGGGACGAGGGCGCCAAGCCCGCCGACGGGCTGAGCCCCACCTCGCGCGCGGCGGCTGAGCGCGCCGCGCGGCGGCGCGCCCAGCAGCGGAAGCGGCGGCGCAAGCACGGCAGGCCGAGGTAACGAGCGGGAGGGTGACTGACTGAATGGCGGTCTTGGTCTGGATCACGACGGCGGTTGCCATCTGGCACTTCACGGTGCTTGTCCCCGACCGCTTCTGGGGCGGCATCGCCGGCGCGCTGTTCGGCGCCCTGGTGGGCGGCGTGATCTCCGGCGCGGCCTTCCAGGCCGCCCTCGGCCTCAGCCTGGGCGAGACGAGCCTGGCGACCGTCTTCTACACGCTGCCCGGCTGCCTGTTGGGCTGCGCGGCCGTCTACGCCTACGGCGTCCGCCACGAAGAAGAGATCGAGGTCTAGCGAGGCCCGCACGACGCAGTGCCGCTGAGAGGCCGCCCGGGCGGGCGCGCGCGGGGTTCCGTCCTGGGGCGTCCATACCTTGGCGGGCGTGCGCGTGGCGCTGGACAACTCACCGGCCCGGTTCGAGCTCGAGCCGTTCTCCTACGCCGACGCGCTCACGCTCGTCCGCGAGCTCGGGGTGGCCGAGCCGGTCGCGGTCACGCTCGTGCGGCGCGGCTACCGAACGGTGGAGGAGGCGCGCGCGTTCCTGGAGGCGGCGGACCGCCACGACCCGTTCGCGTTCGCGGACATGCGGGCCGCGGTCGAGCGCGTCCACGCCGCGATTGACCGGGGCGAGCGCATCACCGTCCACGGCGACTACGACGCTGACGGCGTCTGCTCGACGGCGATCCTCGTGGGTGCGCTGCGCGAGCTGGGCGCCGACTGCGACTGGTTCATTCCCGACCGCGCCACCGAGGGCTACGGCCTCAGCCTCGGCACGGTCGAGACGCTCGCCGCGCGGGGCACGCGGCTGCTGATCACCGTCGACTGCGGGGTCGGCTCGGCGACCGAGGTCGCGCGGGCCGCCGAGCTGGGGGTGGACGCGATCGTCACCGATCACCACCAGCCCGGCGACCAGCTGCCGGCCTGCCCGGTCCTGCACCCGACGGTGAGCGGCTACCCGTGCGCGGACCTCTGCGGCGCCGGGGTCGCCCACAAGCTGGCCGAGGCGCTGCTGGGCAGGGAGCGCGTCGAGCTCGACCTCGACCTGGTCGCGCTGGCGACCGTCGCTGACATGGTCCCGCTCAAGGGCGAAAACCGCGCGCTCGTGCGCGCCGGTCTCGCCGAGGCGCGCCGAGGTCGCCGCCCCGGGCTGCGCGCCCTGATGGCGGTCGCGGGCGTCGTGCCGGAGACGCTCGACGAGGGCGATCTCGCCTTCCGGCTCGGCCCGCGCATCAACGCAGCGGGCCGCCTCTACCGGGCCGACGCCGGGGTCGAGCTCCTGCTGACCGCGGACGAGCTCCGCGCCGGGCAGATCGCCCAGGAGCTCGACCGGGCGAACCTCGACCGGCGCGAGCAGGAGGCCGCGGTGGTCGCCGACGCCGAGCGCCAGCTCGCCGCGCTCTCGCCCGCCATGGACGAGGGCGCGATCGTGCTCTGGGGCCGGGACTGGCACCCCGGCGTGGTGGGCATCTGCGCTTCCCGGCTCGTCGAGCGCCACCGTCGGCCCGCGATCCTGATCGCGCTCGACGGCGAAGGGCTCGGCAGGGGGTCGGGCCGCGCTGTCCCCGGGTTCGACCTGCTCGCCGCGCTGCACGGGTGCGCGCCCCTCCTGCGGAAGTTCGGCGGCCACCGTGCGGCCGCCGGGCTTGAGGTCGACGCCGGGCGACTCGAGGAGTTCCGCGAGCGCTTCCGCGCGGTGTCCGCCGAGGCGCTCGCCGCGATCGACCCGACGCCGGTGGAGCGCGTCGACGCCGTCGTGGGCGGAGAGAGCCTCGGCCTCGACGTGGCCGACCAGCTCGCGCAGCTCGGCCCCTTCGGCAAGGGGAATCCGCCCGTGCGGCTGCTCGTGCCCTCCGCCGAGGTCCGCGACGTGCGGCCGATGGGGGAGGGGGAGCGCCACGCGCGCTTCTCGCTGGCGAGCGGGTCGGCGCGCGCCGCGGGCGTCGCATTCGGGGTGAACGGGTCGCTCGCGAAGATCGCGGAGAGCGGCCCGATCGACCTCTCGGTCGCGCTCGAGCTCAACCACTGGAACGGCGCGGTCGAGCCCCGCGTGGTCCTCGGCAGCATCTTCGTCGACGACGGCGAGGCGCAGGCTCCGTCGAAGTCGGTCGTCCCGCCCAGCGCCGCCGAGCGGGCGCGCCGCTTCGACGCCGAGTGGGCGCTCGGCGGCCAGCTGCCCGATCCCCCGGCCGCCCCGGGCGGCGGGGAGCGCGAGGTGATCGAGCGCGGACGGGCGTCGGGCATCGCCACCGTCGCCGCGCTCGCGTCCACGGGCGAGTCCGTGCTCGTGGTCGTCGCCGACGCCCTCTGGCGGCGCGCGCTCGTAGAGCGGGCAGCGCGGCCGGCGCGCTTCGGCGGCGGCTCCGTCGCGCTGGTGCCCGCGCGGGGCTCGCTCGAGGTCGGGGTCGCCGCCGCGCGCAGCCTCGCCGGCGGCGGGGGCGTCGCGCTCGCCGACTGGGGGGCGCTCGCACTACACCCCGACCTCGCGGCGCGCTTCCGCCACGTCGTCGTCGTGGACCCCGCACCGAGCGCCGAGCTCGCCGCGCTCGCGACGGCGGCCGACGAGGGCGGCTCGGGGTTCCTGCACGTGCTCGCCGAGGCGCGCGACGCGAGCCTCACCGCACGCGCGCTCAAGCTCACCTATCCCGACCGCGACGCGCTCGTCGCCGCCTACCGGCGCCTGCGCGAGCGCGCCAGCGGCCGCGCGCTCCCGGCCGAGGAGTGGTGGGCCGCGCTGGTCGACGAGCGCGCGCCGTGGGCCGTTGAGTTCGCCGCCCGCTGCCTGCGGGTCCTGCACGAGATCGGGGTCGTGCAGCTCGGCGGCGAGGGTGAAGGCCGCACCCTGGAGGTCGTATCCTCGGTGCAGGCGAAGCTCGAGGAAAGCTCGAGCTACGCGGTGTATCGCGACGCCCGAGAGGAGTGCCTCCGATACCTGAGCAAGGGCGGAAAACCGAGCTGAAGCGCGAGCCGCTCGAGGAGCCGCGCACGAGCGGCAACGGCGCCGGGCCCGCAAGCCAGGACGGTCACCGCTGGCATGATCCGGGGGAGACGATCCTCGACGAGCGCCAGGGCCACGAGCGCGTCGGCGCCGACGCGCGCGGCGCGCAGCCCGCGCCGCTCGACGAATTCACACGCGAGCTGACCGACGCCGAGCGGGTGCTGCTCGGCGACCTCTTCGCCGTGATCGCCGAGCACGCCGAGAAGGAGCGTGAGCAGGTCGACCGCAAGCTGGTCGAGAAGGCGTTCGCCTTCGCGTGCGAGCGCCACGCCGACCAGCGGCGCCGCTCGGGCGAGACCTTCATCACGCACCCGGTCGAGGTCGCGAAGATCTGCGCCGGCCTGCGGCTCGACACCGAGACGCTGTGCGCGGCGCTGCTGCACGACACCGTCGAGGACACGACGGCGAGCCTCGAGGAGGTCCGCGAGCTCTTCGGCGAGGTGATCGCGACGCTCGTCGACGGCGTCACCAAGCTGACCGGCATCACGTTCCAGAGCCGCGACGAGTCGCAGGCCGAGAACTACCGGAAGATGATGGTCGCGATGGCCACGGACGTCCGGGTCATCCTGATCAAGCTCGCCGACCGCCTCCACAACATGCGGACGCTGTCCGCCCTCCCCAAGAACAAGCAGCTGGAGAAGGCGCGCGAGACGCTCGAGATCTACGCGCCGCTCGCGCATCGCCTGGGCATCCACGCGATCAAGTGGGAGCTGGAGGACCTCGCCTTCCAGCGCCTGCACCCGCGCAAGTACGACGAGATCAAGAAGCTGGTCTCACAGCAGCGCGCCGAGCGCGAGCGCTACATCGCCGAGGCGGGCGCCTTTCTCGAGCGCGAGCTCGCCGCCGTCGGGATCAAGGCGGAGATCTCGGGGCGCGCCAAGCACTTCTACTCGATCTACTCGAAGATGACCAAGAAGGGTCGCGAGTTCAACGAGATCTACGACCTGACCGCGATGCGGGTCATCGTCGAGTCGGTCAAGGACTGCTACGGCGCGATCGGGATCATCCACTCGCTCTGGAAGCCGCTTCCGGGCCGCTTCAAGGACTTCATCGCGACCCCGAAGATGAACCTCTACCAGGCCCTGCACACGACCGTGATCGGGCCGCAGGGGCGCCCGCTGGAGATCCAGGTGCGCACGCCGGAGATGCATCGCATCGCCGAGTACGGCATCGCGGCGCACTTCCTCTACAAGGAGGGCTCGGTCGGCAAGCGCGACACCGAGCAGGAGAAGATGGCCTGGCTGCGGCAGCTGCTCGAGGCCGAGGGCGAGCAGGACCCGCAGGAGTTTCTCGAGTCGCTGAAGATCGACCTCTTCGAGGACGAGGTCTTCGTGTTCACGCCGAAGGGCGAGGTCAAGAACCTGTCCGCCGGCTCGACCCCGCTGGACTTCGCCTACGCCGTCCACACCGACGTCGGCCACCGCTGCGTGGGCGCGAAGGTGAACGGCAAGATCGTGCCTCTCCACTACCAGCTCAAGTCGGGCGACATTGTCGAGATCCTCACCTCCAAGCAGGAGCGAGGCCCCTCGCGCGACTGGCTCGCGCTCGTGCGCACGAGTCGCGCCCGCAACAAGATCCGCGCCTTTTTGAAGCGCGAGGACCGCGACGACGCCGAACGGCGCGGCCGCGAAGAGCTCCAGGAGGCGCTGCGCAAGCAGGGCCTGCCGCCAACGCGCATCGCGGGCTCGCCGCTGCTCGCGGACGTGATCCGCGAGATGGGCTTCCGAAAGGCCGACGACTTCTACATCGCGCTCGGCTCCGGCAAGATCTCGGCGCGCACCGTCACCAACAAGGTCATGCAGCGCCTCAAGGCGGGCGAGGCGATGGCCGGCGACGAAACCGAGGCGCGCTTGGCGAGCGTGCTCGAGGGGCGCGACGAGCGTCAGCGCCGCACGCAGAACGCCTCCAGCTACGGGATCGTGGTCGAGGGGATCGACGACGTCATGGTCCGGCTCGCAAAGTGCTGCCGGCCGGTACCCGGCGACGACATCGTCGGCTACGTGTCGCTGGGCCGCGGGATCACGATCCATCGCGAGGACTGCAAGAACGTGAAGGCGCTCATGAAGTCGCCCGAGCGCTTCACCAAGGTGCGCTGGGAGGGCGACAACGCTGCCTCCTACCGCGTCGAGCTGCAGGTCGACGCCTGGGACCGCACGCGCCTGCTCGAGGACCTCTCGCGCACGTTCGCGGAGAGCGGCGTGAACATCATTGAGGCGTTCTGCACCACGAAGCACCCGATGGTGAAGAACCGATTCGTCGTCGAGGTCGGCGACTCCGAGCAGCTCCGCCAGTGCGTGACGCGCCTGCGCAACGTCGATTCCGTGTTTGACGCCTACCGGGTGACCCCGACCACATAGGCCGCGGAAGGTCGCGGATCGGCCCGCCGGGCCGGTATTCTCGCGCCGCGTGGATCGTTAAGTACCCGGCCGGGGGGAACTGGAGGATTGATGAAAGGACGGTTTCGCTTCTTGGTCATCCTGGCCGCGGCCTCGTTTGCGACCGGGATCCCGATCGGCTTGGCGATCGCGGACGATGAGCCGGCGGCGGTGGAGCCGGTCGTCAGCACTGGGGTTCCCGCCGACCAGTGTCCCGAGGCCAAGGCGCTGTTCGAGCGCTACGGTGAGCCCGTCGACACCTTCCACCCGGACTGCCCGCCTCCCGAGCGCCTCGAGGACATGAAGCGGTCCCTTGAGCTGAGCGAGGAGGTCGAGGAAGCGGCCGAGGAGGCGGACGAGGAGGCCGACCCATCCGGGGACGGTGATTCCGGTGAGGAGTGAGCCGATCGCTCGGATCTCGGTCAGCGTCGCCCTCGCAACCGCGTCCCTCTGCGCCGGCCTGTTCACGGGACTGACCGTCGGCGGCAGCTTCGCGGGCGCGCAGGGGGAGTTCCAGGGCTGCGTGGACCTGGGGAGGGGCAACGACGTCTGGTACGGCGGCCCCATTGACAGCTGCGTCAGGGGCGGCCCCGGTAACGACAAGCTGTACGGCGGCGGGGGGACCGACCGCCTGTTCGGCGGCGACGGTCGCGACCTGGTCGACGGCGAGAACGGTTCCGACCACCTCGAGGGGAACGCGAACCCGGACGACGTGTTCGGCAGGAGCGGGAACGACTCGATGTACGGGGGCACCGGGGGCGACTACATGGTGGACACCGGTGGGTCGGACGACATGCGCGGCGAGAAGGGCAACGACTGGCTCGACGCCCGCGACGGCTACGTCGACTTCGTCGGCGGCGGGGCGGGCAGAGACACCTGCCAGTACGACCTGCCGCCGGGCGCCCACGACGAGCGCAACAGCTGCGAGATCATCCGCTAGCCACCGCGTGACTGGCTAGAGGGCCGCTGCGATCCGCGCCGCGACCGCGGCGGCCTGCTCGTCGTCCTCGTACTTGGTGCGAGGCCAGAAGAAGCCGCGCAGGCCGTCCTTGCGCACCCGCGGGACCACGTGCACGTGCAGGTGCGGCACCGACTGGCTGACGACGTTGTTCACCGCGACGAACGCGCCCTGCGCCCCCATTGCGTCGCGCACGGCGACGCTCAGCCGCCGCGCGGTCGCAAACAGCGGGCCGACCTCGGCCTCGGGCAAATCCCAGAGCGTCGCGTGGTGGTCGCGCGGGACGAGCAGGGTGTGGCCGTGAAAGAGCGGGCGCACGTCCAGGAAGGCCAGGCAGCCCCGCTCGTCGAGGACGACGTGTGCGGGCTCCTCGCCGGAGACGATGCGGCAGAAGGGACAGTCGAGAGCGCGCTTCGGCATGGCGTCGCAAGCTACCGCAGCGCCCGGCCGTGCCGCGCGCCCTACGCCACGACGGTGAGCGCGCCGGGCTCGACGCCGATGTCGAGCGTCTCGTGGTCGCCGATGTAGTCGCCGTCGACCTGGACGGGGAAGAGCACGGTCTCGCCGCGCGCGTCCGTCGAGATCGACTCGATTCGGGCGCCGGTCACGCCCTCGAAGGCCTCGATCTGGCGGTGGTTGGGGGCGGGGAAGCGGTCCCAGAGGCAGCGGAGCGCCACGGTCGGCATGTCGCGCAGGGCGGCCCGCTTCAGCATCGCCAAAGAGATCGTCCCGTTGTCGATCGCCGCCTGCTGGCAGATGCGCACCGGGCGCTCTCCGAAGTACGTGAACGGGTCGGAGTTCTGGACGATCGTGGTGATGCCCTCCGACTCGCCGCCCTCGGTGCGCAGGCGCAACCGCGCCGGCGAGCCCAACAGGAAGTGCCGGTTGAAGCCGGAAACCGCGGCCCAGGTGTAGTACCAGGGGCCGAGCTTCGCCTTGAAATGCGGGTGCGAGTCGACCCGCTTGACGACCATCGCGTCGAGGCCGGCGCCGCAGGCGAACAGGAAGCGCCGCCCGCTGGCCGTGCCCAGGTCGATCTTGCGCGGGCGAAAGTCGTCGGCGAGCCCCAGCAGGTGCTCCGTGGCGTCGACCACGTCGTTGGGGATCCCGAGCGTGCGCGCCACGACGTTCGTCGAGCCGCCGGGCAGCACGGTGACCGGGACGTCCGAGCCGGCGAGCCCGTTCGCGACCTCGTTCAGAGTGCCGTCGCCGCCGAAGGCGACGACGATGTCGTAGCCGGAATCGCGGACCTCGCGCCCGATCTCGGTCGCGTGGTTCTGGGCCTGCGTCGAGATCGCCTCGACCCGGTAGCGACCCTGCAGCGCGTAAACGACGAGGCCCTTGAGGCGGTCGGAGACCGTCGTCGCATACGGGTTGACGATGATGAGCATCTTCTTCTTGCGCGCGCGCACGCCGGCGCCGTTCCGGGCGCTCTTGGGCTGCTCGCGCACGACCGTCGGGGGGACGCTCACTGCGGCGATGCTACCGCTGCCGCCAAACCCCGGCCTTCAAGCGGCCTCGTAGAGAGAGCGCTCGCCCTCGCTGAGCTCGCGCACGGCGCCCTCGCGGACGAGCAGGTCGAGGTGGCCGATGACCTCGGACAGCGTGAGGAACGCCTGGGTCACGGCCACGTTTCCCCAGATCTCCAGCGCGATCTCGTGGGCCGAGCGCGGGCGCTCGCGGACGATCCCGAGGATCTTCTCCTTGCGGCGCGCGGTCATCTCAAAACGCGCGTCGATCAGGGCGACGTGGTCGGTGATCGGGTCGCCGTGGCCGGTCAGAACGAGCTCGGCGGGTAGCTCGCGGGTCCGCGCTAGGGAGTCCATGTAGTCGATCAGCGACCGGGTGCGCCCGGGCGAGCCGTCGAGCGGGCGGGCGAGCAGAGGGTTCGAGGAGATGTGGGCGAGCAGATGGTCGCCGGCGACGAGCAGCTTGCGCTCGGCGTCCCAGAACAGGGTGTCGGACGGGCTGTGCCCGGGGCGGTGCTGAACCTCCCACGCCCGGTCGCCCAGCTCCAGAAGCTCGCCGTCGGCGAGCGAGCGCGTGACGGTGACGTGCGAGCCCCAGGCGCGGAAGCTCCGCGAGACCGACTGCAGGGCGGTGACCACGTCCTCGGGCACCCCGTGGCGCACCATCAGCTCGCCCGCGAAGCGGTCCTCGAGCTCGGCGTCCTCGGCGTAGTTGGCGAGCCCGCGCGCCGCCGCCCCCAGCGCGGCGACCTCGGCGCCCGAGCGCTCGGCGACGATCTCGGCCAGGCCCGTGTGGTCGACGTGCTGGTGGGTGATCACGATCAGCCCGAGGTCCTCGATCGCGTGGCCCGCCGCGGCGAGCTGGCGCTCGAGCTCATCGAGCGCCTTGCCCGAGTTCGGGCCGGTGTCGATCAGGGTGAGCGGCTCGGTCTCGACGAGCCAGCAGTTGACGCGCCCGACCGCGAACGGGGTCGGGATCCGCAGGAGCACGAACCCCGCCTCCCGCGCGCGCTCAAGGGCGGCCGCGGCGGCCGGGTCCTGACCCTCGGCCATCGGCCTAGGAGCGGATGACCGCGAGCACCTCGTCGCGGCGGCGCTCCATGTCCTCGCGCGAGATCAGCGACTCCAGGTTCAGGCGCAGGAGCGGCTCGGTGTTCGAGGGGCGCACGTTGAAGTGCCAGTCGGGATAGTCGACCGAGACGCCGTCCAGCCAGCTGACCTCGGCGTCGGGGTGGAGCTCGGCGAGCTCGCGCATCTTCGCCTGCTGGTCGGCGACCTCGGAGTTGATCTCGCCGGAGATGAAGTAGCGGCTGCGGAACTCGCCGACGAGCTCGGACAGCGGTCGGCCCTCGACTGAGACGAGCTCGAGCACGAGCAGCGCGGGGATCGTGCCCGAGTCCGCGCACCAGAAGTCGCGGAAGTAGTAGTGGCCGGAGACCTCGCCCGCGAAAGCCGCGTCGTGCTCGCGCATCGCCGCCTTCATGAACGCGTGGCCCACGCGGTTCACGATCGCCGTGCCGCCGTGCGCGGCGACCGTGTCGGGGACGGCCCGCGAGGCGCGAACGTCGTAGAGGATCGTCGCCCCCGGTTCGCGGCGCAGGACGTGCTTGGCGAGGAGGGCGGTGAGGAAGTCGCCGTCGACGAACTCGCCTTGGTCGTCGATGAAGAAGCAGCGGTCGGCGTCGCCGTCCCAGGCGATGCCGAGGTCGGCCCCCTCGGCGCGCACGCGCTCGATGATGAACTCGCGGTTCTCGGGGAGCAGCGGGTTGGGCTCGTGGTCGGGGAACTCGCCGTCCGGGGTCCAGTAGGTCTCGATCGTCCGCAGCCCGAGGCGCTCGAGCAGCGGGCCGACCATCGGGCCCGCCATGCCGTTGCCGCCGTCGACGACGACGCGCAGCGGCTTCACGTTCGCGGGGTCGATGAAGCTCAGCGCGTGCTCTTGGAACTCGGCGTAGATATCGACTTCCTCAGCGGAGCCGCCGCCCGGGGGCTCAGGGAGGCCGGCTTCGATCGTGCGGCGCACCTCCTGGATGCCGGCGTCGCCGGAGAGCGCGAGCGCGCCCTCGCGCACGAGCTTCACGCCGGTGTACGCCTTCGGGTTGTGCGAGGCGGTGACCATGGCGCCGCCGTCGAGGTCCCGCGAGCCGACGAGGTAATAGAGCATCTCGGTGCCGACCATGCCGGCGTCCAGCACTCTGCAGCCCTCGTCGACGAGCCCGTCGCGCAGCCGGCCCGCCATCTCGGGCGCCTGGATGCGCATGTCGCGCCCGAGGCCCACGCGCAGCTCGCCCGCCGTCTTGCCGCGCAGATCGGCCAGCACACGCGCGAAGGCGCGGCCGATCGCGTACGCGGTCTCGCCGTCCATGTCCTCGCCGTAGATGCCGCGTACGTCGTACGCCTTGAAGATCTCCGCCTTGACAGCCATTTAGAACTTCCCCTTGAGCGCCGCGTAGGTCTGGTCGAGCGTCTGGGGCATCACGCGCGTGTCGGCCAACACCGGCATGAAGTTGGTGTCGCCCCCCCAGCGCGGGACGACGTGCATGTGGATGTGGTGTTCGACGCCGGCGCCCGCGACGCGGCCCTGGTTGAAGCCCACGTTGAAGCCGTGCGGCTGGTACTCCTGCTCGAGCACGACGATCGCGCGCTGAGCGAGCGCCATCATCTCCGCGGTCGTCTCGGGCGGGAGGTCCTGGATCGCGCCGATGTGCTCGAACGGGGCCACCATCAGGTGGCCGTTCGTGTACGGGAAGAGGTTGAGGATCACGAAGCAGCGCTCGCCGCGGTGGACGATCAGGTTGGCCTCGTCGTCACGAGCGGCGGGCTTCGTGCAGAAGATGCACTCCTGCTCTGAGTCCTTGGATGCGTCCTTCACGTAGGCGAGGCGCCAGGGCGCCCAGATGCGTTGGTTGGCCACGGGGCGCTGATCCTATTGTCCCGCGCCCGCGCGGGCGCGCGTCGCGCGGGGCCTAGAGCCAGCCGCGCTTGCGGAAGTAGGCGACCATGCCGACCAGCCCGGCGAGCATCACGCCGAGGATCACCCAGAAGCTCACGGTCGGCCCCTCACCGGGATCGCCGCCGCCGGGCAGGCCTACGTTCATGCCGAAGATGCTCGCGATGAGCGTCAGCGGCAGCACGATCACGCTGATCGCCGTAAGCACGCGGAGGATGTCGTTCACGCGGTGCGAGATCACCGACTCGTTGGTGTCCTCGAGCGCCTCGACGACCTCCTTGTAGTTCTCGAGCATGTCCCAGATGCGCTCGTGGGCGTCGCCCAGGTCCTCGAAGTAGATCTCGAGCTCCTCTCCCTCGGGCGGGAGCAGGAAGCGGTGCTTGACGTTCTCGAGGTCGCGCAGCACCTGGCGCTGCGGGCGGATCACCTTGCGGAAGTTGATGATCTCCTGCTTGACGTTCGAGATGTCGCGCACGACGCTCGCGCCCCGGCCCTCGAAGATGTCGTCCTCGAGCGCGTCGAGCTTGTTCCCGATCTTGCGCAGCATCGGGAAGCAGTAGTCGAAGCCGTCGTCGATGATCCGGTAGAGCAGCAGGCCCGAGCCGCGGGCGAACAGCTGGTCGCGGAGCTCCTCCTTCTGCCGGCAGCGCTCGAACAGGTACTCGACCGGCTGCAGCGGCTGGTTCGGGATCGTGACGATGAAGTCGCGGCCGACGAACGCGTCGAGCTCGCCCGCGTTCAGGCGTCCCACCTGGCTGTCGAACACCGGGAAGTGCAGGAGGATGAAGAGGTAGTCGTCGTACTCGTCGATCTTCGGGCGCTGGTTGCGCGAGAGCACGTCCTCGAGGGCGAGCGGGTGGAAGTCGAAGTGCTCGCGCAGCCAGGCGATCTCGACCTGGGACGGGCGCTCGACGTGGACCCAGCGGAAGCCCTGGCCGTTGACTACCTCGACGCGCGGCTTGCGCTCAGCCGGCTCGGGCTTCGGCGCGAGCGACGACGAAGCCCGCGTCGTCCGGCGCAACCTCGGCTTGGGAAGGCTCGGCATCGGCCGTGCTCCTGTCGCTCGTCACGGGCATGGCGTAAGGGTACGCCACCCACCAGCCGCCGCGAGGGGCGCAACGTCCCCTTCAAGGCCATTCGCAGACGATTCGCGCTCCGTCACGCGCGTTGTTAGACTGCCGTGCCACATAGCCACTGCATCAAGAGGGGTGGAGGGACTGGCCCTGGGAAGCCCCGGCAACCACCGGAGAGCCGAGCGCTCGAAGGAGAGGTGCCAATTCCAGCAGGTGGAGACACCTGAAAGATGCGAGTGGAGTTCCGGTTTGGACCTCTGCTCGCGAACGCAGAGGTCTTTTTCGTAGGTAGAGCGACAAACCGGAGATGGAGAACAGCTAGATGCCCCCGACGGCGCTTCAGTGCAAGGAATGTGGAAGCCGCTACGGGCTCGATGCGCGCTACGTGTGCGAGCAGTGTTTCGGGCCCCTCGAGGTGGCGTACGAGGCCCCCGCGGCCGACGCCGCCGAGCTGCGGCGCAAGATCCAGGCGGGCAGCGCCGGCATCTGGCGCTACGCCGACTTCCTGCCGTTCGAGGAGCGGCCCAAGGACCCGCTCGAGCCGGGGCTGACGCCGCTCGTGCGCGCCGACCAGCTGGCCGAGCGGCTCGGGATCGGCGAGCTGTGGGTGAAGAACGACGCGGCGAACCCGACGCACTCCTTCAAGGACCGGGTCGTCGCCGTCGCCGCCGCCAAGGCGCAGGAGCTCGGGTTCGAGACGCTCGCCTGCGCCTCGACCGGCAACCTCGCCAACGCGGTGGCGGCACACGCGGCCGCGCGCGGGCTTGACTCCTACGTGTTCGTGCCCGCCGACCTCGAGGAGCAGAAGCTGCTCGCGACCGGGGTCTACGGCACCAGGCTAGTCGGCATCCGGGGCAATTACGACGACGTCAACCGGCTCTGCACGCAGCTCTGCGAGGAGCGGCCGTGGGCGTTCGTGAACGTGAACCTGCGCCCCTACTACGCCGAGGGTTCGAAGACGCTCGCGTACGAGACCGTCGAGCAGCTCGGTTGGACGCTGCCGGACCGGGTGGTCGTGCCGATCGCCTCCGGCTCGCTGTTCACCAAGATCGGCCGGGGCTTCACCGAGTGGCTCGAGCTCGGGCTCGTCGAGGGCGAGCTGCCCACGTTCAACGGCGCGCAGGCGGAGGGCTGCAGCCCGGTGGCGACCGCGTTCCAGGAGGGCTGGGAGGTTTGCAAGCCGCAGCGCCCGGACACGATCGCCAAGAGCCTCGCGATCGGCAACCCCGCCGACGGCCCGTACGCGCTCGAGCTGGCGCGGCGCACGGGCGGCACGATCGAGTCGGTGACCGACGACGAGGTCCGGGCCGCGATCCGGCTGCTCGCCGAGACCACCGGGATCTTCACCGAGACCGCCGGGGGCGTCACGATCGCGACGCTCGCGAAGCTCGCCGAGCGGGGCGACATCGACCCGTCGGAGCGCGTCGTCGCGTACATCACCGGCGAGGGGCTCAAGACGCTCGACGCCACGCGGGACGGCTTCGTGATGCACGAGATCGAGCCGACCGTCGAGGCGCTCGACGCCGAGTTTGCAACTGCGACCAGCGCCGCGGCGGCGCACTAGCATTCCCGCCCGCAATGGCCATCACCGTCAAGATTCCAGCCCAGCTTCGGGCGGCCACCGGGGGCGAGGGGGAGATTCAGGTCGAGGGATCGACCGTCGGCGAGGCGCTCGACGCCGTTTTCGAGCAGTACGCCGGCCTCCGCGAGCGGATCACCGAGGACGGCACCCTGCGCCGCTTCGTGAACGTCTACGTCTCCGGCGAGGACATCCGCTTCCAGGACGGTTTGGACACTGCCCTCGATGACGGCGACGAGGTAACCATCCTGCCCGCCGTGGCCGGTGGCTCCTGAGGCCCGCTCGCGGGCGGATATCCCAGTCGCGATCCTCTGCGGCGGACGCGGCACGCGGCTGCAGGAGCAGACGCACGCCATCCCCAAGCCGCTGGTGGAGATCGGCGGCAAGCCGATCGTCTGGCACGTCATCCGGATCTACTCCGCGCAGGGCTTCCGCCGGTTCCTGCTGCTGACGGGCTACCTCGGCGAGATGATCGAGCGCTTCGTCGCCGAGGAGGAGTGGGCCGACGGCGTGGAGGTCGAGTGTCTCGACACCGGCCAGGACACGCAGACGGGCGGGCGCGTGGCGCTCGCCGCCGACCGGCTGCGCGCCGGCACGTTCTGCCTGACGTACGCGGACGGCGTCGCCGACATCGACCTGGGCGCCCTGCTTGAGCTGCACGGCGCCCGGAGGGCGGCGGCGACGATGACGGTCGTCCGCCCCTACAGCCAGTGGGGCATCGCCGTGATCGGCGACGACGACCGGATCGAGGGCTTTCGCGAGAAACCGCGGCTCGACTACTGGATCAACGGCGGGTTCTTCTGCTGCGAGCCGAGCTTCCTCGACTACCTGGGGCCCGACAGCGTCCTGGAGCGCGAGCCGCTCGAGCGGGCGGCCGCCGACGGACGGCTGGCCGCCTACCGCCACGACGGATTCTGGGAGTGCATGGACACCTACAAGGACGCGATCGTGCTCAACGACCTGTGGGCGACCGGCGACGCGCCGTGGCGCGTGTGGGACCGCGCGCGCGAGCCGCGTGAGGGGGCGAGGGCCTGATGGGAGTCGCGATGGTCACAGGCGCGCGGGGCTTCGTGGGCGCCTGGCTCGCGAAGGCGCTCCTCGAGCGCGGCGAGCGCGTGGTCTCTTTCGACCGCCGGCGGGTGACGGAGAAGCCGTCGGCGGTGGGCATGCTCGGCATCGAGGACGAGCTCATCCAGGTCGAGGGCGATCTGTGCGACGCGGACGAGGTCGCGGGCGCGATCGCCCGCAACAAGGTGGACACCGTCTTCCACCTGGCGGCCGAGACGATCGTCGGGACCGTGCACGCATCGCCGATCCAGGGCTTTGAGTCGAACGTGCGCGGCACGTGGACCGTGCTGCAGGCATGCCGCGAGCACGGCGTCGAGCGCGTCGTCTTCGCCTCGTCGGACAAGGCGTACGGCGCGCACGACGAGCTGCCCTACCGGGAGGACTTCGCCCTGCGGCCGACCGCGCCGTACGAGGCCTCGAAGGCCGCGGCCGACCTGATCGCGCGCAGCTTCTGGCACTCCTACGGGGTGCCCGTCGCCGTCACCCGTTTCGCGAACATCTACGGAGGCGGCGACCTCAACTTCTCGCGGCTGATCCCCGAGGCGGTGAGCGCCGCGCTCTCGGGCCGGTCGCCCGTCCTGCGCTCCGACGGCTCGCCCGAGCGCGACTTCCTCTACGTCGAGGACGCGGCGGCCGCCTACCTCGCGATCGCCGACAACCTGCACCGCGACGACGTCCGCGGCGAGGCGTTCAACGCCGGCGGCGGCAGGCCCTACCGCGTGGGCGAGGTGGTCGAGATGATCACCCGGCTGGCGGGCACCGGCGTCGAGCCCGACATCCGCGGCACCGGCAACCCCGAGGGCGAGATCGACCGGCAGTACGTCGACCCGACGAAGATCCGGGAGGTGCTCGGCTGGGAGCCCAGGGTCGACCTCGAGGAAGGGCTGCGCCGGACGATCGAGTGGTACCGCGAGCATCCCGAGTCCTGGGCCCCGGACCCGGACGCCGCGGCGGTGTCGTAAGCCCGCCGCCGCGCGACGTCGACCGACGGTTGAGCCCACGAAACGTCGAAGTCGGGGGCGCGCGAGCGGCGTTTCGCACGCTCGGCGCGGGGTTGGCCGGCCCGCGGGGCCGCGCCTAGCGCCGGCGGCAGGTGCGGATGATCAGACCGCGGGCGAAGTCGCCCCCGGGCCAGTGCAGGGCGCCGCGCACCTGCAGCGCTCCCCATGAGCAGCGAGCGCTCACGAAGCTGCGGCGCTTGCCGCGGTGGCGCCAGCGGCGCTCGAACTTGGCCTTGAAGCCGACCAGCGACACGCCGTCCGCGAGCTGCGGGAACGAGATCTCCGCCCGGTCGCGGTAGGGGCGCCCCGGCGCCCGCGTGATGCGGACGGGCGCGATCACCGTGGTCGGCTCGGGCAGGGCGAGGCGCGCGTGCAGCAGCACGGTTCGTGCGCCGCCCGCTCGACCGGCGTTGAAGGCGAGCAGCTGCGCCTTGACCGGGAGGTCCTCGTCGGGGCCGTCCACGAGGACGCGCACCTCGCCCTGGCCGACGAGCGCCCGGCGGCAGGCGCGCAAGGCGCCCGGCCTGCCGACGTCGGCGATCCGCTCCTCGCGGCAGCGCGGAAGCCCGCGGACGTCCATGCGCCCGTCGCGGTCGAAGTCGAGGACCATGCGCTCGAGCGTCGGCGGGAACGAGCCGTCGCGCATGCGGATCGAGTAGTTCACCTTGAGCGCGATCGGCGCCATCCGCTTGGCGGGCAGGCGCTTCGGCGCGAACGAGCCGCCCGCCGTGACGACGCGGTCGGGGAACTTGTAGACCTCGGCCCGCGCCGGCGCGAGCGCGCCGGCCACCACCAGCACCAGCGCGATCGCGATGGGGCGCAGCCCGGCCATCGTCCCTACGCGGCCGCCTGCTCCGGTTCGCCCAGCGCCGCGGCAGCCATCTCGCGCAGCGCGTGGTTGACGAGCTCGGGGCACTCGAGTGGAGTCATGTGGCCGCAGTCGGGCTCGACGCGCAGGCCGAGCGAGTGGGGGAGGGCGGCGTCGATGCGCTCGGCGTGCGAGATCGGCGTCATCCGGTCCTTGCCGCCGGCGATCACGATCGTCGGCACGCGCAGGTCGTCCAGGGCGTGCAAAAGCTTCATCCGGGCCATCGCGCGGCCGGCCCGGGCGCGCGCAATCGGCCGGCAGTCAAGGGCCATGCGCATGGTGAGCTCGACGTCCTCCGCGCGGGCGTTCGGGCCCAGGGCGACGTAGGCGACCGCGGCGCGGAGGGCGTCGAGCGGCACGCCCTTGAGGGACACGGGCGCCTCGAGCGCGAGGTCGGTGACCCGGCCTCGGATCGTGTCGAAACGGCCGGGCAGCTGGCGCAGCACCGCGCTCGAGCTCGTGAGCGCCTCGAGGCCCGTCGACATGAGCGCCGCGCCACGGGCGCGCTCGGACGTGCGCTCGCGCAGCGCGTCCGCCCACGCGGCGATCGTCATCGCGCCCATCGAGTGCCCGGCGAGCAGGGGCCGCTCGCCCTCTGGCACCGTGGCGTCGATCACGGCCTCGAGGTCGGCGGCGAACGCCTCAAGCGAGTAGTCGCCGTCCGGCGCGTCCTCGGAGATCCCGTGCCCACGGTGGTCGTAGGTGACGATCCGGAACTCGTCGGCGAGCGCGTCGACCTGCTTGTGCCAGAGCTCCTGGGTGCCGGTCCAGCAGTGGACGAGGATGAGCGTCGGCGCGCCGTCCGGGCCGTGGACGCGGGCGGCGATCCGATTGCCCGCCGCGCCCCGCACCTCGACGGGCCGGCCGCGGTCGTTGCGGGCGCGGCGCTGGGCGCTCGCCCTATCGATCGCCCGCGCGTTCAGCCAGCCGCCTGCGGCGAGCGCCCCTCCGGCGAGCGCCGCGGCGATCAGGGCGCGCTTTCGGATTCGGTCACTCATCCCCTGAATGATCGCGGGTGCGCTCGCGCAGGCGCAGCACCAGGAGCCCGCCGACGATCAGCAGCGCCGGCGCGAAGAACGGCACCGCGGTGATCAGCGCGTGGTGCGCGAGTGGGAATGAGAGCTCAGCGGTCACGTCGCCGCTCCCACGGTAGGCCGCTTCACCCCGGCGGCGGGCCGCTCGCGCAGCGGGCCCTTCGGCGAGCGCCCACCCTCGGCGGCCACCGCGAGCCGGTGCAGCGCCCAAGCGATCAGGACGAGCAGGGCGAGCGCGATGCTCGCCACGGTCAGGTATCCGGCCGTGCTGAGCCAGACCGGCACGTCCTTCTGCTCGCGCTGCAGGATCAGATGATCGGCGATGAACTCGCGCTCGAAGCGCGGCGGCGCGGGCACCTCCTCCGCCGGGATCGCGCTGTCCTCGGGGAGGAAGATCGGGATCGCGCTCAGCGTGTTTCCGCGCGACATCCGCACGAGCGACTTCCAGGTGCCGTGCACGGGGACCGGCTCGGTCGCCCGGTACGTGCCGGGCTCGCCCGTCGGCTCGAGCTCGGTGAGGACGAAGCCGCCGCCCTGCCAGGCGGTGACGTTGAGCGTTTCGGCGCCCTCCGGCGCGTCTGGCGGGTCGAACCGCACCGTCGGCACGACCATGCGCCCGGCGCCGCCCGCGACCTCCTCGAGCGTCACCTCCGCGCGCACGTCCTCGACTGCGGGTTTGGGGAGCACGAGCCCCACGATCGCGAAGATCGCGACCGCACCCACGACTGCGCCGGTCCGGGTGCTGCGAGCGCGCGACATGCGATCGGAGGAGAGGCGCTCGCCGATCCACCCGCCGACGAGCGAGCCTGCGACGGCGCTCGCGAAGCCGAACAGCGCCCCCTCGGGCAGGAGCTCGGAGCTCCACGGGATCGGCATCCAGACCTGCGACCAGGCCCATTCGCCCGCGAGCCCGACGGTGCCGAGCGCGGCGCCCGCGGCCACCGAGCGCGTGAGCGTGCCCGCGCGCGGGAGCAGGAGGAAGGCGGCCTCGATCGCGATCGCCGCCGGCACGAACAGCGCGAAGTGCGGGGTCGTCTGGCCGAGGATGGGGCCGACGATCACGGCCATCGCCCCGCGCACGAGCAGGAAGAACCCGACTGCGCCCAGGGAGGCGCCCGCGCCGAGCCAGATCCGCGTCGCGACGAGCCCGACGCCGGCGGCGAGCATGAGCAGGATCGGGCCGAAGACGAGCCGGAACTGCGGCACCCCGAAGTCGAATTCCACCGGGAAGACGCAGAGCCCGAGCAGCAGCCCGCCGCTGAGCGCGATGCGCCGCACGCGCTGGGCCCAGCCCAGCTCGCTGTAACCGTGCGCGGCGTTCGCGCGCTGCGCCTCGACCAGGAGCACCGCGATCGCGATCAAGGTCATCGCGGCGCCACCGATCATCATCAGGTGCGTCGGGCCCCAGAGCGTCACGTCCTGGCCGAACAGGCGGTGCCAGATGTCGTCGAGCGGGAACCCGACGAGCGCGAAGGTCGAGCAGGCGATGAGCAGGACGCCGCCGAGCGGGGCGTACCAGTCGCCGACGATGCGTACCGCGCTGCGCGACGGGCGCTCGCGCGGCAGGGCGCAGGCGAAGAACCCGGCCGAGAAGATGCCGAACAGCCCCGCGAGGATCAGGAAGTGCGAGGGGTTGGCGAAGGGGCCTTCGTCGCGGCCGTTGTCGATGTGGATCGAGACGTCCCAGAGGAAGCCGAGGAGCGCGATCATCAGCGCCCCGGCAGAGATCGAGGAGGGGAGGGCCGCCCAGCCGGGCAGTCCGGTGGCGCGCCGGCTCATGCGCGCGAGGCGGCCGAGGATGGCGACCCGCCCGCTGCGGTGCCCGGCGCCCAGCCAGATCAGAGCCGCGGTGAGCAGCATCGCCGCGACCGTCGCGCCGATCACCTGATCGAGTGCGGCGCCGCCGGCCGGCGGGTCGGCCGCTTGGGCGAGGGCGCCCGCAGGGGCGGTGAGCGCGGCGCCTACCGAGCCGGTCAGCGCGAGCGCGAGCTTACGTCTCATCCTCATCCTTCCTCTCGGGTGGTCGGGCAGATGCCCTCGATTACCCGTGTCACTGACCGACGTTACATCATTTGGTGTCACGTTGGCAAACGTCGCATGAACGGGTGATACGCTGGCCGCGATGGGAGCCGAGCGGCTGCGCGTGGTGCAGGGCGAGGACGGCGACGCGAGCTCGTCGCCCAACCAGCTCACGATCGAGCAGCTCGCCCACGAGACCGGGATGAGCGTCCGGAACATCCGCGCGCACCAGGCGCGCGGGCTCCTGCAGCCGCCCGAGGTGCGCCAGCGCGTCGGCTACTACGGTCCCGAGCACGTCGCCCGCCTGCGCCTGATCCAGGAGCTGCAGGCGGACGGGTTCAACCTCAAGGGGATCGAGCGCCTGCTCGAAGGTGCGCACGCTTCCTCGGAGCGCCTGCTCCACCTCAAGCGCGCGATCACGGCGCCATTTGAGTCCGAGCAGCCCGAGGTGCTCACCCTCGAGGAGCTCCAGGAGATGTTCGGCGACCAGGCGACGCCCGAGGCGCTGGAGAAGGCGGTCAAGCTCGGCCTGCTCGTGCCGATGGCCGACGACGAGCGCTTCGAGGCTCCGAGCCCATCGCTGATCGCCACCGCGCGCGAGGTGATGGGCCACGGGGTGCCACTCTTGGCGGCGCTCGAGGTCGTCGAGCGAGTTCAGAAGCGCTGCGGCGCGGTGGCGCAGGAGTTCGTGGAGCTGTTCTTGAAGTGGGTCTGGCGACCCTTCGAGGAGGCCGGCCACCCCGAGGAGCGTTGGGAGCAGGTGGTCGAGTCGATCGAGCGCCTGCGGCCGATCGCCTCCGACGTCCTCGTCGCGATCTTCAAGCAGACGATGACCGAGTACGTCGATCGCGCCTTCGGCGAGGAGCTCGGGCGCATCACCGGCTCGGGCGGAAGGCGGCGCTGATGGCGCCGTTCGACCTCGGCGCGGTCCGCGACGCCGTGAGCCTGCTGCCGCGGCTCCTGCAAGAGCTGCGCGCGATCCACCAGGCGGTGGAGGAGCTCAACCAGGAGGTCCGCCTGATGCGCGAGGGCGTGGAGCGCATCCACGCCGAGACGCGCGTCGTCGGCGAGGCCGTGAGCCCGCTCGACCAGCGCCTCAACGAGGTCGGGGTGGCGGTGGCCCGCCTCGAGCCGAAGATCGCGGAGGTGAGCGACGCCATCCACCCGCTGCGCCGCGCGACCGGCCTGCTCACGCGCCGCAACTCGCGCGACGGCAACGGCCGCTCCGCGCCGGCCGAGGCGCCGGCCGAGGCGCCCGAGCGGGAGCGTTAGGCCGGCTTGCCCCGGGGCCGCCCCAAGGCGGCTGCGGGAGGTTCCGTGCATTCGCCGTAACCCCTGTCAAGGCGGCAGGAGGCCCCCGCGCGCCGCCGTAACCGCAAACAGGACAGCGAGCGAAAGGAGAGGGGCTTCCATGAAGCGCCGAACGTTGGGGGGTTCGGGCAGGATCGCCGCGGCGGCAGCAGCATTGGCCGCGAGCGTGGGCGTGGCAAGCGTCGGCGGCGCGACCAGCGCCGAAGCGGCCCTGCCGCACGTGGTGCAGCCCGGGGAGACCCTGTGGGGGATCTCCGCGGCGAACAACCTGACGACCCGCACGGTCGCGGTCTTCAACGGCCTGCCGGAAGACGCGCACCTGATCGCGGGCCAGACGATCCAGGTGCCGACCGTGGAGGAGGGCGCCGCCGCGCTCGCGGCCGCTGGGATCACGCCGGGGTCGCCGTCCAGCAGCGGCTCAACCTCTTCCTCGGGCACCGAGGCTTCATCCGAGGCGGCCTCGACCAGCCCGACCTACGGGCTCGGCCACATCTGGTCGCCGTGGGGCGAGCTGCACCTCGACCCGGCCGCTGCGAACGCCTGGAACGCGATGCGCCAGGCGTCGCTGTCCCAGTACGGCATCGACCTGTACCCCGACGGGCCGCTCTCGGCGTACCGCACCTACGAGCAGCAGGCGGAGCTCTACAACCTGTACATCTCCGGCCAGGGCCCGCTGGCCGCTCCGCCCGGCACGTCCGCGCACGAGCGCGGGGTGGCGGTCGACGTCGCCGAGCCGATCATGCGCCAGATCATCGACGAGATCGGCGCCCAGTACGGCTGGGCGAAGACGTCCGACGCACCCAACGAGTGGTGGCACGTGGTGTACGTGGGCGGCTACTAAGCCCGCGCGCCGTCCCCCTGCCTCGCCGAGAGCGCGAAAACGCTGCCCGCAGCAACGCAATCGCACGCTCGGCGGGCGTGGGTGTGGGCGTGGCGGCGGGGCCTAGTAGCGCGCCACGACCCGCGCCTCGATCGCCACGTGCCACGGGCCGCGGCCGTCGCGCGTGCGCGGGCGGAAGATCGCCTTGCGCTCCAGCTCGCCGAAGCCCGCGAGGCGCAGCATGTGGCCGAGGCCGATGATGTTCGGCAGCCACCACGTGTAGTTGGTCTCCAGCGCGCGCAGGCGGGCGAGGGCGACGCGGCGGGGGATCAGCGAGAGGAAGGGGGAGAAGGGCTCGACGATCAGCAGCCGGCCGTCGTCGCTGAGGACCGAGTTCACGCGCTCGAGCCCCTTGACCGGGTCGCGCAGGTGCAAGAGCAGCGCGCCGATCACCACGTAGTCGACGCCGCCGCCCACGCGCTCCGGCTCCAGGTCGTAGATCGAGCACGCGATGCGCTCGACGCTCGAGCCGAGGATGCGGTGGGCGAGCTGGAAGCGCTCGCCCGGCACCGCGTTCGCCTCGCGCATCTCCCGCGCCAGGCGCTCGCGGTTGGGCGGCGGCCAGTCGGTCTCGTCGTGCGAGTCGAGGTCGGCGGCGTAGACGTGCGCCGCGCCCCGGCGCTCGAGCTCGAACGCCCAGAAGCCATCGAACGTGCCCACGTCGAGCGCGCGCTTGCCGGTGAGGTCGGCGGGCAGGGCCTTGGGGGCGTTCGGGCGCAGGTCGACGTAGCCCGGCGTCGCCTTGCCCGGCGCCAGGTCGATCGTGTGGTACCAGTCGCGCCCGAGCGCTTGGGCAAGCGCTTCGGCGTCGCTCTCCGTTCCCAGGCCGCCCGTCACTAGGCGCGCCACTATAGACCCGCGCCGGGGGGCTACTCGCCGGTTCCCGCCGCCGCGGCCGCCGCGCCCGAAAGGCGCCGCACGAGGTCCGCGCCCGCGCGCGCCATCGCCTCCTCATCGCCGGCCGTCGTCACCGAGGCGACGCCGAGCTCGGCCGCGCGCTCGGCCCCGAGCTCGTCGCGCCCGACGATCGCGTGCACGGCCACGCCCGCCGCCCGCGCGCGAGCCGCGGCGCGCCCGGCGATCTTGCCCTCGAAGGTCTGCTCGTCGAGCGCCCCCTCGCCGACGACTACGGCGTCGGCTCCGCGCAGCGCTGCGTCGAAGCCGACCGTATCCAGCACGTGGTCCGCGCCGGGCACGAGCACCGCCCCGTACTTGGCCCGGAGCCCACCGGAGAGGCCGCCGGCGGCGCCGGTCATCTCCACGCCGCGCGGGTCGCGCGGCAGCTCCTCGGCGAGCGCCTCCAGGCGCTCCGCCAGCCTTACGACCATCGCCTCGTCGGCGCCCTTCTGCGGGCCGTAGACCTCCGCGCAGCGCTCCCACTCGGTGCGCACGTCACAGAGCACCACGAGCTCGACGTCGCCCGGCCCGCCCGCCGCCTCGATCGCCTCGATCGCGCCCGCGCCGCCGTCGACCGTGGCCGAGCCGCCGACCGCGACCATGATCCGCCGTGCGCCCGCCCGTGCCGCCGCGACGATCAACTCCCCGACGCCGTACGTCGAGGCGACCCAGGGGTCGCGCTCCTGCGGGCGCAGCAGCCCGAGGCCGTTGGCCCGGGCGGCCTCGACGATCGCCACCGGCCCGCCGCCGTCATCACCTGGCGGCGGCTCGAGCAGCGCGAATTGGGCGCGGACCGGGCGCCCCAGCGGGTCGCGGACCTCGGCCTCGTGCACGGTCGCGGCGCGCGCCGCCAGGATCACGTCGAGGGTGCCCTCGCCGCCGTCGGCGAGCGGCAGCTCCACGGCCTGGCCGCCCGCGGCGCGGATCCCGGATGCGATCGCCGCCGCGACCTCGGCGGCGGAGTAGGTGCCCTTGAACGAATCGGGCGCGACGACGATCACGGGCGCCCCGGGCGCCCGAGCACCGGTTGCCGAATCGCTCGCTCCCTCGGCCAACGCGCCCGGCAGGATTTGAACCTGCGACCTTCCGCTCCGGAGGCGGACGCTCTATCCCCTGAGCTACGGGCGCTGGACCGCCCAGGGTACTTGCTCGGGCGGCAGCTGGTAGGCCCGAACCGCGGTCCGCGACCCACGCGAGTACCGTTGGCGCCCGCATGGATCTGGACGTGATCTTCCTCGGCACCGGCGGCTCGGTCCCGACCGCCCGCCGCAGCACCGCCTGCGTGCTCGTGCGCGCCGGCGGTGAGCGCCTGCTCTTCGACTGCGGCGAGGGTTCCCAGCGGCAGATGCAGCGTTCCACCGGCCTCGTCCAGGTCGATGAGATCTACCTGACGCACTTCCACGCCGACCACTACCTCGGCGTGCCCGGCCTGCTCAAGACCTACGACCTGCACGACCGCTCCGCGCCCATACGGATCTTCGGCCCGCCCGGCCTCAGCGAGCTGTTCAGCGCTCTGCGCCGGATCATGGGCAAGGTCCGCTACGAGGTGGAGCTGGTCGAGCTCGAGCCGGGGGAGGCGGTGGACCACGGCGACTGGGAGGTGCGCTGCTTCCCGGTCGAGCACCGCGTGCCCGCCTTCGGCTACGCGTTCGTCGAGCACGAGCGCCCGGGCCGCTTCGACCCCGAGGAGGCGCAGCGCCTCGGCATCAAGCCCGGCCCGGACTTCGGCCGCCTGCAGGCGGGGGAGACCGTGGTCGGCGAGCAGGGCGAGGTGCGCCCCGAGCAGGTGATGGGCGAGCCGCGCCCCGGCCGCAAGCTGGTGTTCACCGGCGACACCGCGCCCTGCGAGATGACGCGGCTCGCCGCCCACCAGGCCGAGCTGCTCGTGCACGACGCGAGCTTCCGCGACGAGGAGGTCGAGCGCGCAGCGGAGACCGCGCACTCCACGGCGCGCCAGGCCGCCGAGATCGCGCGCGACGCCGAGGTGCGCATGCTCGCACTCGTCCACATCTCATCTCGCTACCACGTGCCCGAGGTGGTGGCCCAGGCGCGCGAGGCGTTCCCGGACGCGGTCGCGCCGCGTGACTTCGACCTCGTCAAGGTCCCGTTCCCCGAGCGCGGCGCGCCCGAGCTCATCGAGGGCGGCGCCCGCGAGGCCCCCGACGAGCGCGCGGCCCCGCCGACCGCCGCCCCGTGATCGACTTTTCTCGTCCCCAGGACTAGAAAACTCGACCACCGCCCGTTGCCGGCGCACGCGATCGAGGTTCCTCGTCCCCTGGACTAGAAAAGTCGATCACCGCCCGGGGGGAGCGGGCGGTGGTTGAGGTTTCTGGTCCCCTGGACTAGGAAAGTCGATCGCGTCAGCCGAGCGGGGCGACCAGGTCCGCGATCGCCTGGGCGACCTCGGTCGGGTAGTCCTCCTGCGGGAAGTGCTTGGCGGGGAGCAGGTACCCGTCGTCCGCGCCGAGCGCCTCGCGCACCGCGTCGTAGTGCTCGCGCCCGAACACCGGGTCGCGCTCACCCCACACCACCCGGGTTGGCACGTCGAGCCCTGCGAGCCCCTCGCGCAGGAAGCGCTCCTTCTCCTCGGTGAGCTCGAAGGAGCGCATGATCCGCAGGAACGCGCGGCCGCGGTCGTGCATGCGCAGGAGCGCCACGTGCGCGTAGACGTCGGAGCGGGGGACGAGCTCGCGCCGCGCGATGCCGATCGCGTAGAAGAGCCGCGCGACGTAGACCCGCGGCGTCCCCCGAAGCCAGAGTTCGCCCAGCCCGCGCCGCGCGAACGGCGCCATCGGCCAGGGGCGCTGGAAGCTCGCGACGTCGACGAAGGTGTTCAGCGCGGTGATCGAGAGCACTCGATCGGGATTGCGGATCGCCCACTCGAACCCGATCGGCCCGCCAATGTCGTGGACGACGAGGTGGCACTGGCCGATGCCGAGCGCGTCGATCGCCTCGCCCGTCCAGCTCGCGAGGCCCGACCACGAGTAGTCGAAACCCTCCGGGCGCTCGGCGAGCCCGAGCCCGGGGAAGTCGAAGGCGTTGGCGCGCACGCCCTCGTCGGCGAGCGCCGCGACCACCTTGCGGTACAAAAACGAGCTCGTGGGCACCCCGTGCAGCAGCACGACGTCCGCGCCCTCGCCCTGCCGGCGCACGAAGCTCCGCACGCCGCCCGCCTCGAACCACGAACCCGCGGCCGCGTGCCGCGCGATCGCGTCGTTCACCTCGCGGTCGATCGGCCGCAGCTTCGAGGGGTCGCGCACGGGCCGGTGCGGCCTGGGGATCCGGCGCTCTGCCACCATGGCTTCGATCATCGCTGATCGGGCGGTCGAATGGGTCGCTCGGCGGCGCGCCTGGCCGTCCGCCTCGCCCGTTGCTAGTCTCGACTCGTCGGTTCCTTTAACCCGGTCCAGCGAGGCCAGGAAGGAGCGAGTTGAACGAGAAGGTCGTACTCGACCGTGACGACGTGCGCCGCACGCTGGTGCGGATCGCGCACGAGATCGTGGAGAACAACCGCGACGCCCAGGCGCTCGCGATCGTCGGCATTCACACGCGCGGCGCGGTCCTCGCCAACCGCCTGCACGCGCTCGTGACCGAGCTCGCCGACACCGAGGTCCCGCTCGGCGACCTCGACATCTCCTTCTACCGCGACGATCTGGGCGAGCGCCCGACCGCGCCCGTCGTCCACGCCTCGCACCTCGACTTCGACCCCGACGACCGGACGGTCGTCCTCGTCGACGACGTCCTGTTCACCGGCCGTACCGTGCGCGCGGCGATCGACGCGCTCTTCGATTACGGCCGCCCGGCCCGCGTCCAGCTCGCCGTGCTCGCCGACCGCGGCCACCGCGAGCTGCCGATCAGGCCCGACTACGTCGGCAAGAACCTGCCGACGGCGCGCGGCGAGCGTGTCTTCGTGCGCCTCGAGGAGATCGACGGCGTCGACGAGGTCGCGATCGCCGACGCCGCCGAGCCGGTCGTCGCGGGTAAGGGGAGGGACGAGCGATGAGGCACCTCCTTTCGATCGCCGACCTCGACCGCGACGAGATCGGGCGCATCATGGAGCTGGCCGACAGCTTCGCCGAGGTCGGCCGCCGCGACATCAAGAAGGTCCCGACCCTGCGCGGCCGGACCGTCGTCTCCCTCTTCTACGAGTCGAGCACGCGCACCTCGTCCTCGTTCGAGCTCGCGGTCAAGCGCCTCTCGGCCGACCTCGTCTCGGTGAAGGCCGCGGGCTCCTCCGTCGACAAGGGCGAGTCGCTGCGCGACACGATCGCGACGCTGAGCGCCTACGAGCCCGAGGCGATCATCATCCGCTCGCCGCACGCCGGTGCCGCGCAGCTCGTCGCGCAGTGGACCGACGCCGCGGTCGTCAACGCCGGCGACGGCAAGCACGAGCACCCCAGCCAGGCGCTGCTCGACGTCTACACGCTGCGCGAGCGCCTCGGCGAGCTCGACGGCAAGAAGATCTGGATCGTCGGCGACGTCCTGCACAGCCGCGTCGCGCGGTCGGCGGCGCAGGCGTTCACGAAGATGGGCGCCGAGGTGACCCTCTGCGGCCCGCCGCCCCTGATCCCGCGCGGCGCCGCCGAGGCACTGGGCTGCGCCGTCACGCACGACCTGTCCGAGCTCGGCGAGGCGGACGTCGTCTACGCGCTGCGCATGCAGCGCGAGCGCATGGCGGAGAGCTTCGTCCCGTCGCTGCGCGAGTACGTCGCCAACTACCAGATCGACGAGCGCCGCCTCGGCGCGCGGCAGCTCCTCATGCATCCCGGGCCCGTCAACCGCGGCGTCGAGCTCTCGGCCGAGATCATGGACCACCCGAACTCGCTGATCACCCAGCAGGTCCGCAACGGCCTCTTCGTGCGCATGGCGATCCTCTACGAGCTGCTCGCCGGGGGCGAGCGGCCGCGCGGCGCCCGCGAGCAGGGCGCGGCCGAGGTTTCCGTATCCCAGCCGATCGGGGAGCCCGCGTGAGGCGGATCGCGAGCCTGGACTGGCGCGGCACCGGGTCGGCTCCGGAGCGTCCCGTGATCGTGCGCGGCGCGCGTGCCCTCGACCCGCGCGCCGGGATCGACGCCCGGCACGACATCGTCGTGCGCGACGGCGAGATCGCCGAGCTCGCCGCGCCGGGGTCGGCCGAGCTCGAGGGCGCCGAGGTGATCGAGGCTGAGGGCCTCGTCGCCGTCCCCGCCTTCTTCGACCCGCACGTGCACCTGCGCGTTCCCGGCCGCGAGGACAAGGAGGACATCGAGACCGGCACCCGCGCGGCGGCGGCCGGCGGCTACTGCGGGATCATCGCGATGGCGAACACCGACCCGCCCGTGGACACCCCCGGCGCGATCGACTCGCTGCGCGAGCGCGCCCGCGTCGACGCCTCCGTCCCGGTGGGCTTCGTCGCGACGGTCACCCGGGGCATGCGCGGCGAGGAGCTCACGGACATGACCGAGCTCGCCGCCGCCGGCGCGGTGGGCTTCTCCGACGACGGCCTGCCGATCCGCAGCGCGCGCGTGATGCGCAGGGCGCTCCAGTACCAGGCGCTCGCCGGGCTGCAGATCGCGCTCCACGAGGAGGACCCCGAGCTCTCGGGCGGCGGCGTGATGCACGAGGGCGAGGTCTCCGCCGCGGTCGGGATGGCGGGGATCCCGTCGGTCTCGGAGACCGCGATGATCCTGCGCGACGCCGCGCTGGCGGGCTACGAGTCGGCGCGCATCCACGTCCAGCACCTCTCGGCCGCCGAGTCCGTGGAGGCCGTCGCGCGCGCCAAGGAGGACGGCGTCCAGATCACGTGCGAGGCGACGCCGCACCACCTGACGCTCACCGACGAGGCCGTGCGCAGCCTGGATGCCCGCTACAAGATGAACCCGCCCCTGCGCACCGAGGCTGACCGCCAGGCGCTGATCGAGGGCCTGCGCTCCGGCGTGATCGACTGCATCGCCACCGACCACGCCCCGCACACCCGCCAGGAGAAGGAGGTGCCCTTCGAGCAGGCGGCGATGGGCGTCACCGGCCTGGAGACCGCGTTCGCGGTGCTCTACACCGACCTCGTGCTTCCGGGAGTGCTGCCGCTCGAGCTCATCGTCGAGCGCCTGGGGTCGGGTGCGGCCGCCTTCGGGTTCGAGCCCGCCTCGCTCAAGCCGGGCAGCGAGGCGAACGTCACCCTGCTGGACCTCGAGCGCACCTGGGAGGCAGGCGCGGGGGGTTGGGAGAGCCGCTCGGGCAACTCGTTCGCCGCCGGGCGCGAGCTCACCGGGCAGGTGCTGGCGACCATCGCCGGCGGCGAGGTCGCCTACCGCCAGCGCAGCTTCGCGATGGGGGTCGCCCAGTGAGCGGCGACCGGCTCCAGCGCGAGCGGGCGGCGCTCGTGATCGTCGACGTGCAGCAGGCGTTCGCCAAGGCCGTACCGGGTTACGAGCGGGTCGTGCGCGCCGCGGCGACGCTCGCGCGCGGCGCCGAGGCTCTAGGCGTGCCCGTCGTGGTCACCGAGCAGTACCCGAAGGGGCTCGGCCGCACCGACCCCGCGGTCGCGGAGGCGCTGCCCGACGGGGTCGAGCCGCTCGAGAAGATCGAGTTCTCGGCGGCCAGCGCGCCCGGGTTCGACCTCGGCGGGCGCGACCAGGTCGTGCTCTGCGGGATCGAGGCGCACGTCTGCGTCGCGCAGACGGCCCTGGAGCTGCTCGACCGCGGCCTCGCTGTGCACGTCGCCGCCGACGCCGTCGCCTCGCGCAGCGTCGAGAACGAGGCGATCGGGCTGCGCCGCACCGAGCGCGCGGGTGCGGTCCCGACCAGCGTCGAGACCGCGCTGTTCGAGCTCCTCGGGCGCGCCGGCACCGACGAGTTCAAGGCCGTGCAGCGCCTGATCCTCGACTACGCCCCCAACCCGACCCAAGCGGGGGCCTCCGCGTGAAGGGCTACGTACTGCTCGAGGACGGCACGCGCCTCGAGGGCGAGCTCTGCGGGTCCGGCCCCGAGCAGGGGACCGACTCGGTCACCGGCGAGGTCGTCTTCAACACGGCGATGACCGGCTACCAGGAGGCGATGAGCGATCCCTCGTACGCCGGGCAGATCATCACGTTCACCTACCCGATGATCGGCAATTACGGCGTCGCGGAGCGGGCCATGGAGTCGGATCGCATCCACGCGCGCGCCGCGATCATGCGCGAGGCGCGCAACTCGACCGACGCCGCGGCCGCGGAGGGGGGCTGGCTCGACTGGCTGCGCACGAACGGGGTGATGGCGATCACCGGCGTCGACACGCGGGCGCTCGTGCGCCACATCCGCGACAAGGGCGCGATGCGCGGCGGCGTGTTCGCCGAGACCGTGAGCGAGGCGCTGGCGCGCGAACGGATCGCCGCCGAGCCGCCGATGACAGGCGCCGACCTCGCCCGCACGGTCACGCTCAGCGAGCCGCTTGAGCTCCCCGGGTCGGGGCCCCGCATCGTCGCCCTCGACACCGGCATCAAGCGCTCGATCATCGAGCAGTTCCAGGCCCGCGACACGCACCTCACCCTGCTGCCGTGCACGGCCTCCGCCGATGAGGTGCTGGCGCGCGATCCCGACCTCGTCTTTTTGGCGTGCGGCCCCGGCGACCCGGCGGCGCTCGACTACATCGTCGGGACCGTGCGCGAGCTGGTCGGTCGCAAGCCCGTGATCGGCATCTGCCTGGGGCACCAGCTGCTCTGCCGCGCCGTCGGACTCGACACCTTCAAGCTGCCCTTCGGCCACCGCGGCGCGAACCACCCGGTCAAGGACCTGGACAGCGGACGGATCGACATCACCTCGCAGAACCACGGCTTCGCGGTGCGCCCGCCGGACGGCGGCGAGCGCGTCGAGTCCGACGAGCCGGTGCGCTGGGAGACCGATTTCGGCGCCGCCGAGCTCACCCACGTGAACCTCTACGACCGCACCGTCGAGGGGCTGCGCCTCCGCGACGTGCCCGGGCGCACCTTCCAGTACCACCCCGAGGCCGGCCCGGGCCCCCACGACGCGCGGCACCTCTTCGACGAGTTCCTGCGGCTCGCGGAGGAGGCTGGCTGATGCCCAAGCGCACGGACATCAACCGGATCCTCCTGATCGGCTCGGGCCCGATCGTGATCGGCCAGGCCGCGGAGTTCGACTACTCGGGCGTGCAGGCCTGCAAGGTCCTGATCGAGGAGGGCTACGAGGTCGTGCTCGTCAACTCCAACCCGGCCACGATCATGACCGACCCGGAGTTCGCGCACCGCACCTACGTGGAGCCCCTCACGCCGGAGTCCGTGGCCGCGATCATCGAGCGCGAGCGCCCCGACGCCCTGCTGCCGACGCTGGGCGGACAGACGGCCCTCAACTTGGCGAAGGCGCTCGCCGACGACGGCACGCTTGAGCGCTACGGCGTCGAGCTGATCGGCGCCAACTACGACGCGATCCACCGCGCCGAGGACCGCGAGGCGTTCCGGGCGACGATGGAGGGGGCCGGGCTGCGGGTGCCCTGGTCGACGATCGTCACCTCCGTCCAGGAGGTCGAGGAGGGCCTCGCCGACGGGACGATCAAGCTGCCCGCGATCGTGCGCCCGGCGTTCACCCTGGGCGGACACGGTGGCGGCGTGGGCCACACCGAGACCGAGTTGCGCCAGGTCGTCTCCGAGGGCCTCGCCGCGAGCCCGATCAACCAGGTGCTGGTCGAGGAGTCCGTGCTCGGCTGGGGCGAGTTCGAGCTCGAGGTGATGCGCGACGCGAACGACAACGTCGTCGTCATCTGCTCGATCGAGAACGTCGACCCGATGGGCGTCCACACCGGCGACTCGGTGACCGTGGCGCCCGCGCAGACGCTCACCGACGACCTCTACCAAAAGCTGCGCGACCAGGCGCTGCGCGTGATCCGCGCGGTCGGCGTGGAGACCGGCGGCTCCAACGTGCAGTTCGCCGTCAACCCGGAGACGGGCGAGATCGTGGTCATCGAGATGAACCCGCGCGTCTCGCGCTCCTCGGCGCTCGCCTCGAAGGCGACCGGCTTCCCGATCGCGAAGATCGCCGCCAAGCTCGCCGTCGGCTACACGCTCGAGGAGATCCCCAACGACATCACGCGCGCCACGCCGGCGGCGTTCGAGCCGACCATCGACTACGTGGTCACCAAGGTGCCGCGCTTCGCGTTCGAGAAGTTCCCCGGCGCCGAGGGCAGCCTGACCACGCACATGAAGTCGGTGGGGGAGGCGATGGCGATCGGCCGCACGTTCCGCGAGTCGTTCGCCAAGGCGATGCGCTCGCGCGAGCTCGACTCCTCGCCGGCGATCCCGGACGACACGGACGAGCTCCTCGCCCGCCTCGAGCAGGGCTCGCCGGAGCGCTTCGACCTGATCCTGGAGGCCTTCCGCCGCGGCGCGGAGGTCGACGAGCTGCAGCGGCGCACCGCGATCGACCCGTGGTTCTTGCGCGAGCTGCGCCTGCTCGCGCTCGAGGGCGACGGCACCGAGGGCCAGCAGCGCACGTTCAAGGCGGTCGACACCTGCGCCGCCGAGTTCGAGGCGCGCACGCCGTACTACTACTCGTCGCACGAGCGTCCGCCGACGCCGCTTCAGGGCGAGGTGCGCCGCGGCGAGCGGCCCTCGGTCGTCATCCTGGGCTCCGGGCCCAACCGCATCGGGCAGGGCATCGAGTTCGACTACTGCTGCGTGCACGCCGCGATGACCGTGCGCGAGCTCGGCCGCGACGCGGTGATGGTCAACTGCAACCCCGAGACGGTCTCGACCGACTACGACACCTCCGACCGCCTCTACTTCGAGCCGCTCACCGTCGAGGACGTGCTCGCCGTGGTCGAGGTGGAGCGGCCCGAGGGCGTGATCGTGCAGTTCGGCGGGCAGACGCCGCTGCGCCTGGCGCGCAAGCTCGAGGCGGCGGGCGTGAGGCTCCTCGGCACGCCCGTGGACGCGATCGACCTCGCGGAGGACCGCGGCCGCTTCGGCGCGCTGCTGCGCCGCCTGGGCGTCGAGCACCCGCCCTACGCGACGGCGCTCTCGGCGGAGGAGGCGATGCGGGTCGGCCGCGAGGTCGGGTTCCCGCTGCTGGTCCGGCCCTCCTACGTGCTCGGCGGCCGGGCCATGGAGATCTGCTACTCGCCCGAGCAGCTCGACGCTTACCTGCGGGCCAACGTCAAGGCCGACCCGGAGCACCCGTTGCTCCTCGACCGCTTCCTCGAGGACGCGATCGAGGTGGACGTCGACGCGCTGGCGGACGGCACGGACGTGGTCGTGCCGGGGATCATGCAGCACGTCGAGGAGGCGGGCGTGCACTCGGGCGATTCGGCCTGCGTGCTGCCGCCGATGAGCCTCGGCGAGGACATGCTCGACCAGATCCGCGAGACGACCCGCGCGATCGCGCTCGAGCTTGGCGTCGTTGGCCTGATCAACGTCCAGTACGCGGTGGCCGGCGGCACCCTGTACGTGATCGAGGCGAACCCGCGCGCCTCGCGGACGATCCCGTTCGTCTCCAAGGCGATCGGCGCGCCGCTCGCGAAGATCGCGTGCCGGCTGATGCTCGGCGAGAAGCTCGCGGACCAGGACGTCCCCGACATGCCGACCGGGCACGTCTCGGTGAAGGAGGCCGTGATGCCGTTCGCGCGGTTCGCCGGGGCCGACGCCGTGCTCGGCCCGGAGATGAAGTCGACCGGCGAGGTGATGGGCATCGCGCGCGACTTCCCGACGGCGTTCGGCAAGGCGCAGACCGCCGCCGGCTCGGCGCTGCCGCGCGAGGGCACGGTGTTCATCAGCGTGACCGACACCGACAAGGCCGCGGCGACCCAGCTCGCCGCCCGCTTCCACGACCTCGGCTTCCGCATCCTGGCGACCGGCGGCACGTCCCAGGCGATCTCGCGGATGGGGATCCCGGTTCAGCGGATCAACAAGATCAGCGAGGGCTCGCCGCACGTCGTCGACCTGATCAGCGCCGGCGAGGTCGACATGGTGATCAACACGCCGACGGGCAGCGGCGCCCGCTCGGACGGCTATGAGATCCGCACCGCCGCGGTCCGACACGGGATCCCGTGCGTGACCACGATGACCGGCGCCTCAGCGGCGGCGCGCGCGATCTTCGCGACCCGTTCGGCCGCGCCCGACCCGCGCAGCCTCCAGGAGCTCCACGCGCGCGCCGACGGCGAACCCGCGGTCGAGGCGCTGGAGCGGCAGCCTTGAGCGCCCCGGCTCACGCCCCGCTGGGGGCGCGCGACTGCGAGGTCACCGACCGCCGCCGGACCGGCGGCTACGTGATCGTCTCGGCGCTGGACACCGAGGGTCCCGACCCGAAGCCGGGGCAGTTCTACATGCTCTCCGCCGACGACTGGGGCACGCACGGCGGGCGCCCGTACCTGCCCCGCGCCTTCTCCGTCGCCGACGCGGAGCGCACGGGCGGCGGCGTGCGCCTGGACTTCCTGGTCGACGCGGTCGGCCCGGGGACCTCCGTGCTCGCCGGCCTCGGCCCGGGCGAGCGCCTGCGGATCACCGGGCCGCTCGGCGTGCCCTTCTCGCCGCCGCGGGAGCTCAACCCCGACGCCGCGGGCGCGATCCTGGTCGGCGGCGGGGTCGGCATCGCGCCGCTCGCGATGCTGCGCCGCGCGCTCGCGCAGCGCGCCTTCCCGACGCGCACCCTGCTCGGCTTCCGCGACCGCGAGCACTCCGGTGGGCTCGAGCTCTTCCGCTGCCAGGAGGTCGGGCTCGCGAGCGAGGACGGCCACGCAGGCCACCAGGGCTACGTCACCGATCTGCTCGCGGTGGCGCTCAAGGGGCCCGACGCGCACACCGCCGCCGTGTACGCGTGCGGGCCCCCCGGGATGCTCGAGGCCGTGCGGGCGCTCTGCGCCGAGCGTGGCGCGCCCGTCGAGCTCGCGCTCGAGACGCCGATGGCCTGCGGCTACGGCGCCTGCTTCGGCTGTGCCGTGCCGCTCGCCGACGGCGGCTACATGCGCCTCTGCGTCGAGGGCCCCGTGGTCCGCGGCGACCGCATCGCCACCGCGCTCGTGGAGGGGGCGGGGCACAGGTGAGCGTGCGCATCGGGGCGCTCGAGCTCGAGCAACCGGTCCTGAACGGCTCCGGGACGTTCGACGCGATCGCCGCGCGAGCGGTCTTCGGCGATGAGCTCTTGGAGCGCTTTCCGTTCGCGGCCTTCGTCTCGAAGACGATCACGCTGGAGCCGCGCGCGGGCAACCCGCCGCCGCGCCTGTGGGAGACGCCCAGCGGGATGATCAACTCGATCGGCCTGCCCAACAAGGGCCTTGCCGGCTTCCTCGAGCACGACCTGCCGAAGCTCGCCGAGCTCCCGGTCCCGCTGATCGTCTCGGTGATGGCGACTTCGCGCGACGACTTCGCGCGGCTCGTGGGGGCGGTCAGCGAGCGCGAGGAGGTCGCGGCGCTCGAGCTCAACGTCTCCTGCCCGAACGTCAAGTCCGGGCTGATCGTGGGCGCTGAGCCGACCGAGACGCTGGCGCTCTGCGAGGCGCTGCGCCCGCTCACCGACAAGCCGCTGATCGTGAAGCTCACGCCCAACGTCGCCGACCCCGCGCCCGTCGCGCGCGCCGCCGAGGAGGGCGGCGCGGACGCCGTCTCGCTGATCAACACGCTGCGCGCGACCGCGCTCGACCCCCGCACGGGCGAGCCCTGGCTGGGCGCTGGCAGCGGCGGGCTCTCCGGCGCGGCGGTCAAGCCGGTCGCCCTCGACCAGGTGCGCCGCGTGCGCGCCGCCGTGTCGCTGCCGATCATTGGCATGGGGGGGATCGAGAGCGGTGCAGACGCCCTTGACTTCCTGCGCTGCGGGGCCACGGCGGTCGCCGTCGGCACCGCGAACTTCCGCGATCCGCTCGCCGGAGAGCGGGTCCGCGCGGAGCTCGAAGCGCTGTCCGAACCCGCCCGATCCCTTGACCTCAAGTAGAGGTCGAATCGAATTTCGTTGAAAACCCTGGGAACCCCCTTGCACACCAGAACCTGCGCGCTATATTCGCCGCGCCGTGGCCCCCTCCACCGAGACCCCAACCGCCGTTCCCGAGAGAACTCACGAGCAGCGGATGCGGGCTCTTCGCAGGGCCAACGAGATCCGCAGCAAGCGCGCCCAGCTCAAGCGGGACCTGAAGGCCGGCAAGGTCAAGGTCGAGCAGCTTCTGCTGGACCCGCCGGAGTGGGTCGAGTCCGCGAAGGCGTTCGACATGCTCCTCGCGGTTCCCAAGTACGGTCGCGTCAAGGCCAACAAGGTGCTCACGCAGTGCCGGATCTCGCCGTCCAAGACCATCGGCGGGCTCTCCGAACGGCAGCGGGCGGAGCTCGTCGAGCTGTTGCGCAGGCGCTAGCGCGGGCGCGCCGGGCCGGTTGGCGCCAGCAGGGGAGCAGACCCGCCTCCCGCGGGGTTGGATGGGCGACGTGAGCTCGCGCGTCTTCGTCATCACCGGCCCCTCGGGGGTGGGTAAGGGCACGCTGATCTCGCGCCTGCGCGAGCGCATCCCGGAGCTCGAGCTCTCGGTCTCGGCGACCACGCGCAAGCCGCGCGCCGGCGAGGTCGACGGGCGCGACTACCACTTCCTCTCTCCGGAAGAGTTCGCGCGCCGCGCCGAGGCGGGCGAGTTCTTGGAGCACGCCACGTTCAGCGGCAACCGCTACGGGACGCTGCGCTCGGAGGTCGAGCGCACGCTGCGGTCCGGCCGCTCGCTCGTGCTCGAGATCGAGGTGCAGGGCGCCCGCCAGGTTCGCGCCGTGATGGGCGACGAGGCCGTGCTGATCTTCATCGCGCCCCCGGACCCGAAGGTCCTGCGCGAGCGGCTCGCCGGGCGCGGCACCGACTCCGAGGAGGCGATCGAGCGGCGTCTGGAGACCGCCAAGCAGGAGCTGGAGGCACAGCAGGAGTTCAAGCACGTGATCGTCAACGACGACCTCGACCGGGCGACCGAGGAGCTCGTGCGGATCGTGCGCTCGGAGCTTTCAACTACACTCGACCGCGCTGATGATCAAGCCTAGAGTCGACACCCTGCTCGAGCACACGGATTCACACTACGCCGCGGTGATCGTCGCCGCGAAGCGGGCGCGACAGCTCAACAGCTACTACCGCGCGCTCGGCGAGGGCAGCTACGAGGAGTTCACGCCGCCCATGGTCGAGACGCGGTCGGGCAACTACCTGACGATCGCGCTCGAGGAGCTCGCGGCGGGGAAGCTCCGCTACAGCTACAAGGACAAGTCCTAGCCGGAGGCAAAAGGGGCTCGCGGTGGCCCGCATCCTGCTCGGCGTCACGGGGGGCATAGCGGCCTACCGGGCGCTTGAGCTCGCTCGCCTGGCGACCAAGTCCGGGCACTCCGTCCGCGTGCTGATGACGGAGGCCGCGATGCGCTTCGTCGGGCCCGCCTCGTTCGAGGGCATCGTGGGCGCGCCCGTGCTCGCCTCCGAGTTCGAGCGCGACCCGCTGCGCGGCGCCTTCCCCGGCGAGCCGCTCCCCGCGCACGACCCGATCGGCCACCTCGCAGTCGTCGAGAACTGCGACGCGTACCTCGTCGCGCCCGCGTCGGCCAACACGATTGCCAAGCTGGCCGGAGGCCACGCCGACTCGATGGTGACCACGGCCTTCTTGGCCTGCGACGCGCCGCGCCTGGTCGCCCCGGCGATGAACGACCGCATGTACCGCGACGCGGCCACGCAGGCGAACCTGCGGACGCTGCGCAAGCGCGGGGTGGAGGTGATCGACCCCGATACCGGCCCGCTGGCCTCGCGCGGCGAGTACGGCGTGGGCCGCCTGCCGCAACCCGATGTCCTGCTCGCGCGTGTGGAGGTCGCGCTGGGCGGGGAGGCATCGTCCTCGCTGGCCGGCGTGCGCGTGCTGGTCACCGCTGGCGGCACGCGCGAGGCGCTCGACTCGGTCCGCTACATCGGCAACCGCTCCAGCGGGCGGATGGGCGTGGCTCTCGCGGGCGCGGCGGCCGCGCGCGGCGCGGAGGTGACGCTGATCGCCGCGAACGTGGCGCTGCCCACGCCCCCGCGCGTGCGCCGCATCGACGTGGAGAGCGCGGCCGAGCTCGCCGAGGCGGCGCGCGCCGAGTTCGAGGCGTGCGACGTGCTGCTGATGGCCGCGGCCGTCGCCGACTTCCGTCCGGCGGAGGCCGCCGCGGGCAAGATCGCCCGCGAGGGCACGGACGTCCTGGAGCTCCGACTCGTGCCCAACGAGGACGTGCTCGCCGGCCTCGCCAAGCGGCGCAGGCCGGGCCAGGTGCTCGTTGGCTTCGCCGCCGAGCACGGCGCCGACGCGATCGAGCGCGCTCGCGCGAAGCTCGACCGCAAGGGCGTCGATGCGATCGTCTTCAACGACGTCTCGCGCACCGACATCGGCTTCGACGCCGAGCACAACGAGGTGACGATCGTCGAGCGCGACGGCGAGCACCGCGTCGACCGCGCGAGCAAGGACGAGGTCGCAGCCGCGGTCCTCGACCGGGTCGAGGCTCTACGCGCCGCAACCCCCTAGCCCGGTTTGGCCCCGTGGGGCGTGGTCGGCTCAACGCCCGCTCGGACGAGGTGTCACGGGTTCTGCGCTCGCAGCGCGCGGGCGGGCCGACCGGTGGAGCGGTGCCACCCGACCCCATCCCTACACTGGGTTACGTGGCCGACGAGCGCGAGCGCATCGAGGACCTGGGCGAGGAGGACACGTACCGCCTGTACCGGCGGGGCGTCGAGCTGCTCGAGGACGGCGCCTTCAGGGAGGCGACCGTGCCCCTCGCCGAGGCGGCCCGGCGCGCGCCGGAGAAGAGCTCCGTGCGCGAGGCCCTGGGCCGCGCGTACTTCCGCAACCGCCAGTACGCCGAGGCGGTGACCGAGTTCGAGGCGGTCGTCGAGACGCACCCTGTGAACGACTTCGCCCACTTCTGCCTCGGCCGCGCGCTGTCGCTGACCGGGCAGGCCGAGCGCGCCCGGCACCACCTGGCCCTCGCCTCGAACCTGCAGCCGCAGCGGCGCGACTACCGGCTGTACCGCGACCGCGCCCGGCACGCGGCGTAGCGATCCCCGGGGGAGAGGGTGCGGGCGCTCGTCCAGCGGGTGCAGCGGGCCTCGGTGACCGTCGACGGCGAGCGGATCGCGGAGATCGGCGAGGGCTTTCTGGTGCTGCTCGGCGTCACGCACTCCGACGACGAGGCCGTCGCCGACAAGCTCGCCGACAAGGTGCGCAACCTGCGGGTCTTCCCCGACGGTGAGGGGCGCATGAACGAGCCCCTGGGCGAGCGCGAGGTGCTCGTCGTAAGCCAGTTCACGCTGTACGGGGACACCCGCCGCGGCAACAGGCCAAGCTTCGTCCGTGCCGCGCCGCCACAGCAGGCCGAGCGGCTGTACGAGCGCTTCCGCGAGCGGCTCGGCGCGCAGGGCGGGCGGTTCGGCGCGCACATGGCCGTCGAGCTCGTCAACGACGGCCCGGTGACGCTCTTGCTGGAGGCCTGAACGAGCCTGCGGCGCGACCACCCACGGCTATACTCGAACGACCTCCTGCGAGTACCCGAACCCTGTCGAGGTGGGCCCGGGCCCACCATTTTTTTGGCTTGAACCGGGTCCTCGGAGGGGATTACATGGAGGGGCGGCACAATGAGCGATACGCAGGAACTTCAGGAGACGATCGAGAGCAGGCTTCGGGCGTTCGACCCGCAAGTCGAGCTGATCGCGCTTGAGCGCCCCGCGCCCACGTCGCTGCGAATCCGCATCGACCATCCGGACGGGGTCGACCTGGCGCTCTGCGAGCGCGTGACCAACGCGCTTCGCGACCTCCTCGAGCACTACTCGCTCGAGGTGTCCTCGCCCGGCGCGGACCGCCCGCTCACCAAGCCCGAGCACTACCGCCGCTTCATCGGCCGGCGAGTGCGCGTGCGCACCCGCGAGGCCATCGGGGGACAGCGCAATTTCACGGGGACGCTCACCGGCGCCGAGGGTGATTCGGTCGAGCTCTCCTCCGACGGCGGCGCCGTGCGGATCCCGCTGGCCGGGATCAGCCGCTCGAACCTGGTACCGGAGGTCTGATGAGCGAGATTCGTTGCGAGAGGAACGCAGCCCCCGTGGCAACGTCCAAGAAGTCTGGAGGTAAGCAGTGAGCCGCGAGCTCGTCGACGCGATCAGGGAACTCGCCACCGAGAAGGGGATCGACTCAGAGACCCTGATGTCGGCGCTCGAGGACGCGCTGCTCTCCGCCTACAAGAAGACCCCCGGGGCGGCCCGCTACGCGCGCGTCGAACTCGATCGCGACACCGCGGATTTCCGCGTCTATGAGCTGATCCTTCCGGAGGAGCTCGAGAGGAAGCTGCTGGCCGAGGTGGCCGAGCAGCGCGAGCGCGAGATCGACCCGGAGACGGGCGAGCTCAAGGAGCCCGAGGAGCCGGAGCTCGACCCGGAGATGCTGGCGCCCTACGAGGACCAGATCGAGACGCGCGATGTCACCCCCGACGACTTCGGGCGTATCGCCGCGCAGACCGCGAAGCAGGTGATCCTGCAGCGCGTCCGCGAGGCCGAGCGCCGGATGATGTTCGAGGAGTACCAGGACCGCGTCGGCGAGCTGGTCACCGGGATCATCCAGCAGTCGGACAACCGCTACACGCTCGTGCAGCTTCGCGAGCGTGTCGAGGCGCTGCTGCCGCGTTCCGAGCAGGTCTGGAACGAGCGGTACGACCACGGCATGCGCATCAAGGCCGTGATCACCGACGTGTCGGCCGAGGGCAAGGGACCGAGCATCGTCGTCTCGCGCCGCAGCCCGGAGCTGATCAAGCAGCTGTTTGAGCTCGAGGTGCCCGAGATCGCCGACGGTTTGGTCGAGATCGTGGGCGTCGCGCGCGAGCCCGGCTTCCGCTCGAAGATCGCGGTGGTCTCGCACGCCGACGGCGTCGATCCGGTCGGCGCGTGCGTCGGCCCGCGCGGTTCGCGCGTGCGCATGGTCGTCTCCGAGCTGCGCGGCGAGAAGATCGACATCATCCCGTACAACGAGGAGCCCGCCCGCTTCGTCGCCAAGGCGCTGTCGCCGGCGCGCGTGCGCGAGGTGATCGTCGACGACGAGACCAAGGAGGCGACGGTCGTCGTCCCCGATGACCAGCTCTCCCTGGCGATCGGGCGCGAGGGCCAGAACGCGCGGCTCGCCGCGAAGCTCACGGGCTGGAAGGTCGACATCGTCTCCGAGACCGAGTTCAGCCAGCAGGAGGACATCGGCGCCTTCGAGGAGGAGGAGCAGGCCGACGGCCGCTGCGCCGCCGTGCTCTCCGCCGGTCGGCGCTGCCCGAACGCCTCGCTGCAGGGCTCCCGCTACTGCGGTCTGCCCCAGCACCAGGCGCTGGCGCGCTTCAGCACCAACCAGGTGAACGTCCTCGCGTCGCTGAGCGACGACGAGATCGCCACGCTGGCCGACCCCGACGCCGACGAGGCCACCGTCGCGCCGCTCGTCGAGCGCGCGGAGGCCGCCTTCAAGGAGGCCGAGGAGGCCGCCGAGGCCGAGGAAGCCGCGGAGGCTGAGGCCGCCGAGGGCGGCGAGGGTGAGGCCGTCGAGGCCGAGGCGCCGGCCGAGGGCGAGGCTGAGGGCGCCGAGGGCGGCGCTGGGGCCGGCGAGCCCGAGGCCGCCGGGGCCGAGGACGCTGACGCGCCCGCCGGGGAGCCCACCGAGGAGGAGGGCGAGCCCGCGGCTGAGGAGCCTGGCGGGGGCCCCGAGGGACCCGCTGAAGCTGAGGCCGCCGAGCCCGCCGCGGAGGAGGCCCCCGAGGCGCCGGCCGAGGAGGCGCCCGAGCCCGTTGCGGACGACGTCGAGCCGAGCGCCGAGGCGCCGGTGGCGGACGCCGACGGCGCAGGGGCGCCGGCGCAGGCCGAGGGCTCAGAGGAGCCCGAGGCGGCTGAGGAAGCCAGCGAACGCACGGAGGCTTAACTACGTCTCGTGGCAAAGAAGCGCGTTCATGAGATCGCCAAGGAGCGAGGGCTCTCGAGCAAGGAGCTGATCGCCGCGCTGCAGAAGGCGGGCGTCGACGTCAAGGCGCCCGCCTCCAGCGTGGAGGAGGACGTCGTCGCGAAGGCCCTGGGCGACGGGGCCGGCGACGGCAAGGCCGCCGCCCCCGCCAAGGGCGACGCCGCGACCAAGCAGGCGTCCGCGCAGAAGGCTCCGGCCAAGCCCGCCGCTCCGCCCAAGGGCGATGGCGCGCCCAAGGGCGACGGCGGGCAGCAGGGCCAGCAGCAGCGACCCGTGCGGCCCGTGCGCCCCGTCGACGGCGGCAAGCGCGGCGGCAAGCGGCGCGTCGTGATCGACTCGCAGGCCTCGCGGCGCGACAACATCGCGCCGCCGGCGCCATCGCGCCCGCCGCGCCGCCGCGGCGGCAGGCGCCGTCGGCCCGTGCTCGAGGAGCCGCAGGAGAAGGCGCCCGAGGTCGAGCAGGAGGAACCGGCGCTCAAGGTCAATTCCGGCGCCACCGTGCGGGAGGTCGCTGAGACGTTCGGCGTCTCGGCCGCCGACCTCATCAAGAAGCTCATGCAGCTCGGCGAGATGGCGACGCTCACGCAGACCCTCTCGGACGACACCATCGAGCTGCTCGCAGCCGAGTTCGACCGCAAGGTCGAGGTCGTGAGCGCCGCCGAGGAGGAGGTCGAGGAGGTCGTCTACGACGACGCCGAGGAGGATCTGAAGCCGCGGCCGCCCGTCGTCACGATCATGGGCCACGTCGACCACGGCAAGACCTCGCTGCTCGACGCGATCCGGCAGACCGAGGTCGCCGCTGGAGAGGCCGGCGGGATCACGCAGCACATCGGCGCCTACCAGGTCCACCACGACGGCAAGACGATCAGCTTCATCGACACCCCGGGCCACGCGGCGTTCACCGCGATGCGAGCCCGCGGTGCCGACGTCACCGACATCGTCGTCGTGGTCGTCGCGGCCGACGACGGCGTGATGCCGCAGACGGTGGAGGCGATCGACCACGCCCGCGCTGCGGACGTGCCGATCATCGTCGCCATCAACAAGATCGACCTGCCGGACGCCAACCCGGACAAGGTGAAGGGCGAGATGGCGCAGCAGGGCCTCACCCCGGAGGACTGGGGCGGCGACACGATCTTCGTGAACGTCTCGGCGAAGACCGGCGAGGGCCTCGACGAGCTGCTCGAGATGATCCTGCTGGTCGCCGAGGTCGAGGAGCTGCGCGCCAACCCCGACGCGCCCGCGTCGGGCACCGTGATCGAGTCGCACCTCGACCAGGGGCGCGGCCCGGTGGCCACCGTGCTGATCCAGCGCGGCACCCTCCGTATCGGCGACGCGGTCGTCGCCGGCCACGAGTGGGGCCGCGTGCGCGCGATGCAGGACCACAACGGCGCGCGCCTCAAGGAGGCCCGCCCGGGCGACCCCGTCGAGGTGCTCGGCTTCAACGGCGTCTGCGAGGCGGGCGACCGCGTCGAGGTCGTCGAGAACGACCGCCGCGCGCGGCAGATCGCCGGCGAGCGCCTGCACCGACTCAAGGCCGAGCAGCTCGCCCGTCGCCAGGCGCGCAAGGTCACGCTCGACGAGGTGTTCGCGAAGGCTCAGGAGGGCGACCTCAAGGAGCTCAACATCGTCCTCAAGGCGGACGTGGCGGGCTCGCTGGAGGCGCTCCAGGACGAGATCGCCAAGGTCCCGCAGGAGCAGGTGCGGATCGACATCATCCGCGCGGCGGCCGGCGGCATCAACGAGTCCGACGTGATGCTGGCGGCGGCCTCCGACGCGATCATCATCGGCTTCAACGTCCGCCCGCTCGCCGACGCCCGGCGTGCCGCCGAGCGTGAGGGCGTCGAGATCCGGACGTACTCCGTGATCTACAAGGTCACCGAGGACCTACGGGCCGCGATGGAGGGCATGCTCGAGGCCGTCGAGGTCGAGGAGGCCCTGGGCCAGGCCGAGGTCAAGCAGACGTTCAAGGCCTCGCGCGTCGGCACGATCGCCGGTTGCGAGGTGACGGACGGCAAGGTCGCGCGCAACGCGGAGGCGCGCCTCGTGCGCGACGGCACGGTGATCTGGACCGGCGCGATCGCTTCGCTGCGCCGCTTCCAGGACGACGTCGCCGAGGTCGAGGCCGGCCAGGAGTGCGGCATCGTGCTCGAGAACTTCGCCGATATCAAGGTCGGCGATGTGCTCGAGGTCTTCCGCACCAAGCAGGTCGAGCAGAAGCTCGAATAGCTGCGAGCTTCCAGCTTCCAGCTGCCAGCTTGCTCCTGGTGGTGCCGGCGTTGGCGCTTCGCCGGGTCGTCGGTCGCCGGTCGCCGGTCGCCGGTCGCCGGTTGGGCGGGTCAGGCGTGGCTCCTACTCGGCGGCCAGCGGCTCTAACGTTCCGTGGGTGCGCGCGTTCGTCTGCATCGTCGAGGTCCGGCTGCACCTCGGCGAGGCGCATGATCTGAAGGGCAAGCGCAAGCTGCTGCAGTCGCTCAAGGGGCAGCTGCGCAACCGCTTCGGGGTCGCGGTCACCGAGACCGACGGGCACGACACCTGGCAGCGCTCGACGCTGGTCTGCGCGCTCGTCGGGGGCGCCGACATCGACGACCGCGCCGACGAGCTGGAACGGTTCGTGATGTCCCGGGTGCCGGACGGCTGCGCGTTCGACCGGGACGTCCTGAGCCTGGAGGACATCCGCGGATAAAGCTGCCGGTTACCAGCAACCAGCCACCAGCAGCCAGCAGCCAGCCACCAGCGCCTGAATCACCCAACGGGCGACCGACGACCGGCGACCGGCGACCGACGACCCAGCGAAGCGCCAACGCCGGCACCACCAGGAGCAAGCTGGAAGCTGCTGCCGCAGGCGTCTGTATGCTGGCTTACGCCATGGCCACTGAGCGCATGAGGCGCGTCAACGAGGTCATGCGCGAAGTCGTCGCGGACGCGATCGCCTCTGAGCTCGACGACCCTCGCATCGGATTCGTGACCGTGACCGCCGTCGATACAAGCCCGGACCTGCGTTCAGCGCGGGTGTACGTGAGCGTGCTCGGCGACGAGGCGGCCCGAGAGTCCGCGCTGGCGGCGCTCAGCGCCGCCCACGGTGTGCTGCAGGCGGCGATCAACCGCGAGCTGTGCCTGAAGCGCACCCCGACCCTGAAGTTCGTCTACGACGAGAGCCTCGAGCGCGCACAGCGCCTCAGCGACCTGTTGGAGGAGTGATGCCGGTGCCGATCGAGACCCCTACCAAGACGAGTGACTTAGACGCCGTAGCGAACGAGATCCGGACGGGGCACCGGTTCCTGCTCACGACCCACGAGGGCCCCGACGGGGACGCGCTCGGTTCCCTGCTCGCCACCCACCACCTGCTCGAGCAGCTCGGCAAGGACTCCGTGATGTTCCTGCCGGCGAAGGAGTTCCCCCTGCCCGTCGAGTACCGCTTCCTCCCGCTCACCGACGTCTTCCACGAGGCGCCCGCGGACGTGGTCGACCGGACCCTGATCTTCCTGGACTGCGGCAACCGCGACCGCATGCCGGAGCCGTTCCTGCACCGCGACGGCGCCCGCATCATCAACGTCGACCACCACCACGACAACACCCACTTCGGCGCGGTCAACCTGGTCGACGTCGAGGCCTCGTGCACCGCGGAGATCGTCTGGCGGCTCGCCAAGGTCCTCGGCGCGACGATCACGCCCGACATCGCCGCGGCGCTGTACGTGGGCCTGATCACCGACACCGGCAAGTTCATGTACGAGAACACCGACGCGACCGCGCACCTGATGGCCGCGGAGCTCATCGAGGCCGGCGTCAGCGTCGACGACATCTACCGGCGCCTGTACGAGCGCGTGCCGATGGAGAAGATGAAGCTGCTCGCCCGCTCCCTGGAGAAGCTCGAGCGCTACGACGGCGGCGTGCTCGCGCTCACCTACATCTCCCAGGAGGACTACGAGGAGACCGGCTCGACCGAGCACCTCACCGAGGGGATCATCGACCACGTGCGCGCGCTCGAGGGCGTCCGGGTCGCCGCGATCGTGCGCGACAAGCCCGGTGGGCGGTGGGCGCGCAAGGTCAGCCTCCGCTCGAGCGACGGCGCCGTCGACGTCTCGGCGATCGCGCGCGAGCACGGCGGCGGCGGCCATCGCCGCGCGGCAGGGTTCGGCACGGACCTCGAGTACCCCGAGCTCGTGGAGTTCCTCCGCGAGCGGGTCGCCGCGCAGCTTGGCTGAGGCGCACGCCGACCTCGCGAGCGAGGGCGCCGTCGTCCTCGCGGACAAGCCGTCGGGGGTGACCTCCCACGACGTGGTCGCCCAGGTGCGCCGCGAGCTCGGCGTCCGGCGCGTCGGGCACGCCGGCACGCTCGACCCGTTTGCGACCGGGTTGCTGATCGTGCTCGTCGGCCGCCCCGCGACGCGAGAGCAGGCGCGCTTCATGGGCCTGCCGAAGACCTACCGCACGGTGGCGCGCCTCGGTGCGGTCTCGACCACCGGCGACCGCGACGGGGAGATCACGGTCACCGGCAGGGTGCCCGAGCGCCTCGAGCTGCCCACCGGCCGCATCCGCCAGCGCCCGCCCGCGTACTCGGCCGTCAAGATCGACGGGGAGCGCGCCTACAAGCGGGCCCGCCGCGGCGAGCGGTTCGAGCTTCCCGAGCGCGAGGTGACCGTGTACCGCTTCGAGGAGCTGGGGCGGGAGGGCGACGACGTCGAGCTCGAGATCGAGTGCTCCTCGGGCACCTACGTCCGCAGCCTGGTCGCCGACCTGGGCGACGCCTACTGCCTGGAGCTGCGCCGGACGCGGATCGGGCCGTTCTCGGTGGAGGAGGCGGGTCCCGAACCGATCCCGCTGCGGGATGCCCTCGCTCGCCTACCCTCGTCTGATTGAGTTCCGCGCGATGGCGATCAAGGTCACCGAGCTGAGCGAAGCCGAGCCGCGCCCGCGACGGGTCGCGATCGGGACGTTCGACGGCGTCCACGTCGGGCACCGCCGGGTGATCGAGGGTGCCGACACGGTGCTCACCTTCGACCCGCACCCGCTGAGCGTGCTCGCCCCGGACGCGGCCCCCAAGCTGCTCATGCCGTTCACCGCGAAGCGCGACGTGCTCGATGGCCTGGGCGTGCGCGAGCTCGTCGTGATCCGCTTCAACCGCGAGTTCTCGAAGCTCTCCGCCGAGCAGTTCATCGAGGAGGTGCTGATCGGCCGGCTCCGCGCCGAGCACGTCTCCGTCGGCGAGAACTTCCGCTTCGGCGCCAAGGCCAAGGGCGACCCTGCGATGCTCGCCGCGCGAAGCGAGTTCGAGACGCGCGTCGTGCCCCTGGTGGAGGTCGACGGCGAGACGGTCTCCTCGACCCGCATCCGCGCGCTGGTCCAGGCCGGGGAGGTGGAGGCCGCGATGCGCTGCCTGGCCGCGCCGTTCCTCTACGAAGGCGTGGTCGTCGAGGGCGACAAGCGCGGCCGCGAGCTCGGTTTCCCGACGGCGAACATCGTCCCGGACGACCGCCTGGTCGTCCCCGGGCACGGCGTGTACGCGGGCTTCGCCAACGAGCACCCGGCGGCGATCCACATCGGGGTGCGGCCGATGTTCGAGACCGGGCGGGGCCTGCTCATCGAGCCCCACCTGATCGACTTCGAGGGCGACCTCTACGGGCGCACGCTACGGATCGCCTTCGTCGCGCGCCTGCGCGGCGAGAAGCGCTTTCCGTCCGTGGACGACCTGATCGCCCAGATGCACCGCGACGTCGAGCAGGCGCGCCGGATCTGCGCCGCGTTCCGGGGGCCGCCCGCGGTGGCCTCCTGATGTCTGTCGTGAACCTCGCTAACCTGTCCCGCCCGAAATGCCACTGACCGCAGAAAGAAAGCAGGAGCTGATCGCCAAGTACGGCCGGTCCGAGGGCGACACCGGCTCCGCCGAGGTGCAGATCGCGCTGCTCACCGAGCGCATCAACGACCTGACCGAGCACCTCCGCACCCACCGCAAGGACCACCACTCCCGTCGCGGCCTGCTCATGCTGGTCGGCCGTCGCCGCCGTCTGCTGCGGTACCTGGAGCGGGCCGACCTGGACCGCTACCGCAAGGTCGTGTCGGAGCTGGGGCTCCGCCACTAGGGCCCCGCTCGAATCCTGCCTCCGCATCCGCGGATAGACCCGCCCGGATGAAGCCTCCTGCGCCGCAGGTGGCTCAACCGCGGGTTATCCGGGTAACCGCTGTCAAGCGGCGGTCCGCAGTCGGCAGGGCACGAACCGTCGGATAAGCTGCTCTGCGGATACAGAGAAGAATCGAAGCAAGTGGGTCGCCAGGGGGCGACCGGAAGGAAACAAGGGAATACATGAGCATGTTCGATGTGAGCCGCGTCTCGGTCGAGATCGGTGGTAAGGAGATCTCGTTTGAGACCGGCAAGCTGGCCCGCCAGGCCAGCGGAGCCGTGGTCGTGCGCTCCGGCGGGACCATGGTGCTGTCGACAGCCACTGTCGGCAGCCTGCGTGACGTTGACTTTCTGCCGCTCACGGTCGATGTCGAGGAGCGTCACTACGCGGTAGGCAAGATCCCGGGCTCGTTCTTCCGGCGCGAGGCGCGCGCCGGCGAGAAGGCGACCCTCACCGCCCGGATGATCGACCGGCCCCTGCGGCCGCTCTTCCCCAAGGGCTGGCACTACGAGACGCAGCTCGTCGCGCTGACGCTCTCGCACGATCACGAGCACCCGTACGACATCCTCGCGATGAACGGCGCCTCCGCCGCCATCGCCGTCTCGGACATCCCGCTCGACCAGCACGTCGGCGCCGTGCGCATCGGCAAGCTGCACGGCGACTTCGTCGTGAACCCGGGCGAGGACGTGGCCGAGGAGCTCGAGATGGACCTGATCGTCTCGGGCACCGAGGAGGCGATCCTCATGGTGGAGTGCGGCGCCCGCTTCGTGAGCGAGGCCGAGGTGCTCGACGCGCTCGACATCGCCCACGGCGAGATCCGCAAGATCACCGCCGCGATGCGCGAGCTGGCCGAGAAGGCCGGCAAGCCCAAGCGCGAGATCGTCGTGCCCCAGGTCGACGAGGCGCTCTACGAGGAGATCCGCGCCCGCTTCGGCGCCAAGCTCGACGAGGCCACCCAGGTCCAGCAGAAGCTGGAGCGCCAGGCGGCGATCGACGCCGTCGAGGAGGAGGTCCTCGCCGCGCTCGCGCCCGAGAGCGACGAGGAGGGCGCCGCCGAGCGCCGCGTCGAGGTCCAGCGGGCCTTCGCGAAGCTGGAGAAGGACATCATCCGGCACCGCATCGCGGTCGAGAAGAAGCGTCCCGACGGGCGCGCCCAGGACGAGATCCGGCCGATCGAGGTCGAGGTCGACGTCTCCCCGCGCGTCCACGGCTCGGCGCTGTTCACCCGCGGCGAGACGCAGATCCTCTCGAGCGTCGCGCTCGGCACGAGCCGGATGGACATGAAGATCGACAACCTGAGCCTGCAGGAGTCGAAGCGCTTCTTCCACCACTACAACTTCCCGCCCTTCTCGGTGGGCGAGACGGGGTTCATGCGCGGCCCGAAGCGCCGCGACATCGGCCACGGCGCGCTCGCCGAGCGGGCCCTTGAGCCGACGATCCCGCCGGAGGACGAGTTCCCGTACGTGATCCGCGTCGTCTCCGAGACGCTGGAGTCGAACGGCTCCTCGTCGATGGGCTCGGTGTGCGCGTCCTCGATGGCGCTGCAGGCCGCGGGAGTGCCGGTCTCCGCGCCGGTCGCCGGCGTGGCCATGGGCCTGATCAAGGAGGGTGACGACTACATCGTCCTCACCGACATCGCCGGCGTCGAGGACCACCTCGGCGACATGGACTTCAAGGTCGCCGGCACCCGCGAGGGTATCACCGCCCTGCAGATGGACATCAAGATCACCGGCGTCACCTTCGACATCCTGCGCGACGCGCTCGAGCAGGCGCGCCGCGGCCGCCTCTTCATCCTCGACAAGATGGCCGAGGCGATCGACGGGCCGCGCCCGCAGATGTCGCCGTACGCGCCGCGGATCGAGACGGCGAAGATCGACCCGGAGAAGATCGGCGCCGTCATCGGCAAGGGCGGCGAGACGATCCGCGCCCTCCAGGAGGAGTTCGAGGCCGAGATCGACATCGACGACGACGGCACGGTCCGCGTCTACGCGCCCACGGGCAACCAGGTCGAGGCCTGCATCGCCCGCATCGAGTCGATGACGAAGGAGGCGGAGGTCGGCGACCGGTTCCGCGGCAAGGTCGTGAAGACGACCACGTTCGGCGCCTTCGTCGAGCTCACCAAGGGCACCGACGGCCTGCTTCACATCTCCAACGTGAAGCCGGGCGAGCGCGTGAACTCGGTCGAGGACATCCTCAGCTCCGGCGACGAGATCGACGTCACCGTCGTCGAGGTCGACCGCGAGCGGGGCCGCATCGGCCTGCGCCTCTCCGACGACCCGGCCATCCAGGGCAAGTCGCCGGCCGAGCTCTCGAAGCTCGGCACCGGCGACCCGACCATGGGCGGCGGCGGTGGCGGCGGTGGCCGCGGCGGCAACGGCCGCAGCGGCCGCGAGCGCGAGCGTCTCGAGAGCGGTGGCGGCGGTGGCGGCAGCCGGCGTCGTCGGCGTCGTCGGTAACACCAGCGTGGAGCTTCCCGAGAACGTCGAGCTGACGGAGCTCGATAACGGCGTCCGGGTGATCACCGAGGCGGTGCCCTCGGTGCGCTCGGTCGCCCTCGGGATCTGGGTCCGCACGGGCTCGCGCGACGAGTCCCCGGGGCAGGAGGGCGTCTCGCACTTCCTCGAGCACCTGTTGTTCAAGGGGACGAAGCGCTACTCGGCGATCGAGATCTCCGAGCTCTTCGACGGGATGGGCGCGTCGGCGAACGCGGCCACCAGCAAGGAGTCGACGCACGTCCACGCCCGCTTCCTCGACGAGCACACCGACCGCGCCTTCGACCTGATGGCGGAGATGGTGCTCGGGCCGACCTTCCCCGAGGTCGACTCGGAGCGCCAGGTCGTGCTCGAGGAGATCGCGATGTATGAGGACGAGCCCTCCGACCGGGTCCACGACTTCCTCGCCGAAGCGATCTGGGGCGACCACCCGCTCGGCCGACGCGTAATCGGCCAGGCGGAGGTGATCGCCTCGATCCCGGTCCCGGAGATCCAGGCCTACCACCGCGCGCGCTACGCGGCGCGCAACCTCGTGGTCGCGGTCGCTGGGCACGTGGACCACGACCACATCTGCGAGCTCGCCGGGAAGCTGATGGAGCCGCAGCCGGGTGGCGACCCCGGCGTGGGGGACCTGGAGTTCGAGCCGCAGCCGCGGCTGCGCTTCCACCGCAAGGACACCGAGCAGTACCACATCTGCTTCGGCGCTCCGGGCATCGCCCGCGGCGACGACCGGCGCTTCGCGCTCTCGGTGCTCGACTCGGCGTTCGGCGGCTCGGTCTCCTCGCGGCTCTTCCGGGAGGTGCGCGAGAAGCGCGGCCTCGCCTACTCGGTCGGCTCGTACGCCGAGCAGTATCTGGACGGCGGCACGGTCGCCATGTACGTGGGCACCCGTGAGGACAACGTCACGGAGGCGTGCGAGATCATCGGTCGCGAGCTCGCGTCGCTGCGCGACGGCGGGATCGAGGGCCCCGAGCTCGAGCGCGCCAAGGAGCACGTCAAGGGCCGCACGGTGCTGAGCCTCGAGTCGACGGCCGCGCGGATGTCGCGGATCGCGCGCTCGGTGCTCTTCGGCCTGCCGGTGCTGTCGGTCGACGAGATGCTCGCGCGCATCGAGGCGGTCACCGCGGAGGACGTGGTCGAGCTCGCCCGCGAGCTGTACGACCCGGCCCGCTTCTCGGCGGCCTGCATCGGCCGCGACGAGGAGCGCTTCCGCGCCGCGACCGGAGCGGTGTCCGAGGCTCTGGTAGCAAGCTGATTCGAGAAGGGGAGGTGGGTGCGTGATTCGCGTGGTCGTCTCCGGCGCCGCCGGCAGGATGGGCGCCACAACCTGCGAGGCGGTCGAGGGCGCCGACGACATGGAGCTCGTCGGCCGCGCCGACCCGGCGCTGGGCGCCGAGCTCGCCGAGTTTCTGGGCGACGCCGACGTCGTCGTCGATTTCTCGACGCCGGCCGCTGCGCCGGACAACGTGCGCGCCTGCCTGGAGGCCGGCGTGCACGCGGTGGTGGGCACGACGGGCTTCGACCTCGAGCCGCTGCGCGAGGCGGCGCAGGGCTCCCAGGCGAACGTGCTCGTCGCGCCCAACTTCGCGATCGGCGCGGTGCTGATGATGCGGTTCGCCGCCGAGGCGGCCAAGCACATGCCGGAGGTCGAGATCGTCGAGCTCCATCACGACCGCAAGCTCGACGCCCCCTCGGGCACGGCGAAGCGCACCGCCGAGCTGATCCGCGCCGCGGGCGGCAACGTGCACGAGCCGATCCACTCGGTGCGGCTGCCCGGGCTGGTCGCCCACCAGGAGGTGATCCTGGGCGGGGAGGGGCAGACGCTCACGATCCGCCACGACTCGATCGACCGGCGCTCGTTCATGCCGGGCGTGCTGCTCGCGGTGCGCCGGGTGGGCGCTCTCTCCGAGCGGTTCGTGGTCGGCCTGGAGAACGTTCTCTGAGCGGCGGCGGACGATGGGGGATAATCGACCGGTGCGCGAGATCTCAGGTGTGATCACGGCGATGGTGACGCCCTTCGGGGCGGACGGCGCCGTCGACCTGCCGGCGGCGCGGGCGCTGGCGCGCTACCTCGTCCGGCACGGCTCCCACGGCCTCGTCGTGGCGGGCACCACCGGCGAGTCGCCCACGCTCACCGACGACGAGAAGGTCGCGCTCTTGGAGGCGGTGCTCGAGGAGGTCGGCGACGAGGCGACCGTGATCTTCGGCAGCGGGTCCAACGACACCGCCCACACCGTCGAGCTCACCGAGCGCGGGCGCGAGGCCGGCGCCCACGGGGTGCTCGTGGTCACGCCGTACTACAACAAGCCGAACGAGCGCGGCCTGCGCGCCCACTTCGCCGCCGCCGCCGAGGCCGCGGGCCCCCTGCCCGTCGTCCTCTACAACATCCCCTCGCGCGCGGTGGTGAACGTCCCGCCGGCCCTGCTCGCCGAGCTGGCCGCGGAGATCCCGAACGTCGTCGCGGTCAAGCAGGCGAACAACGAGGACGTGCAGCCGATCGAGGGGCTCACGCTCCTGGCCGGGAACGACGACGTCTTCCTGCGCTGCCTCGAGGCCGGCGGCGAGGGCGGGATCCTGGTGGCCTCCCACGTGGTCGGCGACGAGATGCGCGCCGTCTACGAGGCGGCGATGGCTGGCGACTGGGAGCGGGCCCGCGAGCTCGACGCCGCCCTGCGCGACGTCTACGCGGCGCTCAGCGTGACGACGAACCCGATCCCGGTGAAGGCGGCGCTCGAGCTCACCGGAGTGTTGTCCGACGGCCGCTTGCGCCTGCCGATGGTGCCCGCGACCGAGGAGGAGCGGGCGCGCATCCGCGAGGCGCTGGCTGCACACGGAGCTTTGGCGACGGGGAAGGCGTGAGCACGCGGATCACCATCCTCCCGCTCGGGGGGCTCGGCGAGATCGGCAAGAACATGACGGCCTTCGAGCTCGAGGGCCGGATCGTGCTGGTCGACACCGGCCTCATGTTCCCGACGTCGGAGATGCTCGGCATCGACCTCGTGCTGCCGGACTTCACGTCGCTGCGCGACCGCGCCGACGACATCGAGGCGATCGTGCTCACCCACGGGCACGAGGACCACGTGGGGGCGCTGCCGTTCGTCCTGCGCGAGCTGGACGTGCGCCCGCCGATCTACGGCGGCGCGCTCACGATCGGGCTGGTGCGGTCCAAGCTCGAGGAGCGCCGCATCCGCGACGCCGACCTGAACGTGGTCGACCCGGGCGAGCGCTTCCGCGCCGGGCCGTTCGAGATCGAGACGATCCACATGTCGCACTCGATCCCCGACGCCCGCGCCGTCGCCCTGCACACACCGCTGGGCGCGATCCTCGTCACCGGCGACTACCGCTTCGACCAGACCCCGATCGACGGCCGGCCGGCGGACATCGCACGCCTCGCCGAGCTGGGGTCGGAGGGCGTGCTGTGCCTGTGCGGGGACTCCACGAACGCGGACCGCCCCGGCGTCGTGCCGTCGGAGGCGACGGTCGGCCCGGCGCTCGCCGCCGAGTTCGCGCGCTGCGAGGGGCGCATCATCGTCACCTGCTTCGCCTCGAACGTCCACCGCGTCCAGCAGGTGATCGACGCGGCGGTCGGGCTCGACCGCAAGATCGCGCTCGTCGGGCGCTCGATGCGCAAGAACTTCAACATCGCGACCAACCTCGGGATCGCGCACGCGCCCGAGGGGATGATCATCCACCCGAAGGAGATCGAGGACTACCCCGACCACAAGGTGATCGCGATCTCCACCGGCAGCCAGGGCGAGCCGCTCTCGGCGCTGCGGCGGATGGCGTTCAACGACCACCGCGACATCGAGCTGCACTCGGGCGACACGGTGATCTTCTCGGCGACCGCGATCCCGGGCAACGAGCGCGCGGTCAACGAGACCATCGACCGCATCTACGAGATCGGCGCGCGCGTGATCACGCCGGCCGACGCGCCAATCCACGTGTCCGGCCACGGCTCGCGCGAGGAGCTCAAGCTGATGCTCAACCTGACGCGGCCGCGCTACGTGATGCCCTTCCACGGCGACCACAAGCGCATCCGGCTGCACGGCGAGCTCGCCGAGGCGGTCGGCGTCCCGCCGGAGAACATCTTCCGCGGCCGCAACGGCCTGCCGCTCGTCATCGACGAGAACGGCGCCCGCTGGGGCGAGGACACGAACGCGGGGATGATGTTCGTGGACGGCGTCGACATCGGCGACCCCAACGACGTCGCCCTGCGCGACCGGCGCACGCTCTCGGCCGACGGCGTGCTGATCGTCGTGGCGACGATCTCCTCGGACGACGGCGAATCGGTCGCGCCGCCCGAGGTGCTCTTCCGCGGGGTGCCGTTCATCGAGGGCGAGGCGGCCGCCGCGCTGGTCGAGGATTTGCGTGAGCTGGTGAGCGACGTGGTGGCCGAGGCCGCCGAGGACGGGGTGCGCGAGAGCGCCCTGATCCAGCAGGACGTGCACGACGCGGTCGCCGAGCTCATCTACGAGCGCCTCCGGCGGCGGCCGATGGTCCTGCCCGTGGTGGTCGAGGTCTAGGCCCTTCAGGAGCCGGCGCGGTCCTCGCCGCCGCCCTCGCCGTCCTGGTCTGCCCTCTCCTCGTGGGGCGGGTTCGAGAGCCTGCGCCGCGTCTCGCTGAGCTCCTCCAGCCGATCCTCGACGGCGCGGTAGATCGTGCCCTCCGGGTAGCTGCCGTCGGGGCCCGGCTTCCCCGGCTCGCGGCCGGTGAGAAGCTCGAGCGCCTCGTCGACGTGTTCGACCGCCCAGATCGAGAACTTGCCCTCCCGCACGGCCTCGACCACCTCGTCGCGCAGCATCAGGTTGCGCGCGTTGGCCCTGGGGATCACGACGCCCTGCTCGCCGGTGAGCCCGGCGCGCTTGCAGACCGTGAAGTGGCCCTCGATCTTCTCGTTCACGCCGCCGATCGCCTGCACCTGGCCGTGCTGGTTCACCGAGCCCGTGATCGCGATGCCCTGCCGCACCGGCACGTCGGCCAGGCTGGAGAGCAGCGCGATCAGCTCGGCGCATGAGGCGGAGTCGCCCTCGATCCCGCCGTAGCTCTGCTCGAAGACGAGCCGCGCGTGCAGGGCCAGCGGCCGCTTCGCCCCGAAGCGCTCGGACAGGTACCCGGACAGGATGAGGAAGCCCTTGTCGTGGATCGGCCCGCTGAGCTCGACCTCGCGGTCGATGGCGATCATCTCGCCCTCGCCGAGCGCGGTCGTCGCGGTGATCCGCGTGGGGTGGCCGAACTCGTAGTCGCCGAGCTGGCTCACCGAGAGGCCGTTCACCTGCCCGGTCCGCTCCCCGGCGACGTCGATCATCAGCGTGCCGTTGTCGATCAGCTCGAGGATGCGCTGCTCGTAGAGGTTCGAGCGGTAGATGCGCTCCTCGACGGCGCGGTCGACGTCGGCGGCGGTGACGACGTCGCGCTCCTCCTGCTCGGCCCAGTGGCTCGCCTCGCAGATCACGTCGTTGATCTCCCCGAGGCGGGCGGAGAGCTTGCGCTGGTCGCCCGCGAGGCGCGCGCCGTGCTCGATCAGCCGGGCGACCGCGTCGTTGCGGAAGTGGAGGAGGCCGTGCTCCTGAACCCGGTTCGCGACGAAGGCGGCGTAGTTGCGGTGCTCGCTCTCCTCCCACGGCATCTCGACGTCGAAGTCGGCCCGCACCTTGAAGAGCTTTCCCACGTCCTCGTCGAGGAGGAAGAGCTGCTGGAAGACGAGTGCCGGGCCGATCAGTACGACCTTGACGTCAAGGTCGATCGGCTCGGGTTCGAGCGAGGCGACGGGCAGGGCGGTGAACTGGGAGCCGAGCGGCTCGACGGCGAGCCGCCGCGTGCGCAGCACCTCCTTGAGCTTCTCCCAGACGAGCGGCTGGCGCAGGACGTCGAGGACGTCGAGCATCAGGTACCCGCCGTTGGCGCGATGCAGGGCACCCGGGCGGATGTGGCGGTGATCGGTGCTCATCGAGCCGAGCACCGACTCGTAGTCGATGCGCCCGAAGACGTTGTAGTAGCTCGGGTTGGTCTCGAAGACGACCGGCGCGCCCCCGTCGCCGGCGTGGCTGACGAGCACGTTCGCCTCGTACCTGGCGAAGAACGCCGCCCGCGCCTCGCGCGCCGCCGCGGCGATCGGGGCGGGCACGGGTGGCTCCCCGTCGGGGTCACCGCGGAAGTGATGGAGGTGGGAGACGATGTCCTCGCGCACCCGGTCGAGCCAGGCGCCTGCGTCCTCGACGTGCTCGAACTCGGCGCGCAGCTCGTCGAGCAGGTGGCCGACGGCGAACAGGGCGACCTCGCGATCGAGCTCGGCGATGCGCTTGGTGCCCTCGCGCTCCAGCTCGCGGACGCGCTTGAGCGCCGGCGGGATCTCCTCGTCGAGCTGCTCGATCGCGGCCTCGATCCGCTGGCGGGCGGCGGGCGGCAGGGCCGCCATCTGATCGCGGCGGATGGGCTTGCCGCCGACGACGGGGAAGGTGACCAGCCCGGCGGGGGTCACCTCGAGCGCGAGGCCGAGCGACTGCGCCCGCTCGCGGAGCCCCTGGATCACCTCCTCCCGGCGGCGCTCGACCTCCGCGACGAGCTCCCGGCGGCGCTCGTCGTACTGGTCGCTCTCGAAGGCCGCGGGTATCCGCCGGCGCGCCTCGTCGACCACCTCGCGCAGGCGCTCCGCGAACCGCTTGCCCTCGCCGGCGGGGAAGCGCAGGACGAGCGGCGCGCGCGGCTCGTCGAAGTTGAAGAGGTACACCCAGTCGTCGGCCGCGGGCTGCGAGGCGGCCCGCGCGCGCAGGTAGTTCTCGACCGTCGTGCGTCGCCCCGTGCTGGCCGGACCCGTGACGAAGACGTTGTAGCCGGGCTGGCGCATGTCCAGCCCGAAGTCCAGGGCGCGGAGCGCGCGCGGCTGGCCGACCGTCCGCGCCAGCGGCTCGACCTCGGCCGAGGTCTCGAAGCCGAGGCTCGCCGGATCGCAGCGTCTCCGCAGCTCGTCCGGAGTGAGTGGCTCGACCGGGCTCACCGTCGGGCAGGGTATCCGCTCGCGGCTCCGGGCAAAGTTAAGGCCCGCCGGGTCAGGGAGGGGGAACCCGGCGGGCCATGCTTGGCTCAGTTAGGCCAATGCGCCCGCCGAAGCGGTGTCATCGGGGGGAGACTCCGACGGGCGGCTTGTGTCTCGTCCGGTGGGGGACGATAGATAGCGAGTGTAAAGGATCCCTAAAGGTTCGCTGAGATTTCCCTAGCAGAGCCCTCACGCTCGCCTCCGAGGGCCGGGAGGGTCACGACGAACCGCGCGCCGCCCGCCTCGGAGCGCCCGGCCGTCACCCCGCCGCCGTGCGACTGGGCCACCGCGCGCACGATGGCCAGGCCGAGCCCGGTGCCGCCGTCGCCCGCGATGTCGGAGGGGCCGGCGCCGCGGACGAATCGAGAGAAGACTTGCTCCTCCATGCCGTCAGGGAGGCCCGGGCCGTCGTCGGTCACCTCGAGGACCGCGGTGCCGTTGCTGCGGGCGAGCTCGAGCTCGATCCGCGTACCGGCGGGCGTGTGCTTGATGCCGTTGTCGAGGAGGTTGACGACGAGCCGGTGGAGCTCGTCGGCGTTCCCGATCACCCTCGCCGAGTCGAGCCGGCGCAGTACCAGTTCGTGATCATCGGCGACCGGTTTCACCTCCGCGTAGGCGGCCTCGACGACGTCGGCCAGCTCGAGCTCCGCGCGCTGCGTCGTACGCCCGGCGTCGGCGCGCGCGAGGAGCAGCAGGTCGCCCACGAGACGGCGCATGCGCTTCGAGGAGCGCAGGGCGGAGGCCACCATCTCGCTCTCCTCGCCGCCACCCCCCTGGCGCCGGGCGAGCGCCTCCTCGAGCAGCTCGAGGTTCGCGAGGATGCTGGTCAGCGGCGTGCGCAGCTCGTGCGAGGCGTCCGCGACGAACTCGCGCTGTGCTTGGACCATCTGCTCGGTCTCGCTCCGCGCCTGGTCGAGCTCGCCCAGCATTTCGTCCAGCGTGCGCGCGAGCTCGGCGATCTCGTCGTCGGTCTCGGGCCGCGGCATCGACAGCGACGGGTCCCGGGTGGAGGCGATGCGGCGCGCGGCCCTGGTGAGCGCGGCGATGGGGCGCATGGCGCGGCTCGCGACCGCGAGGCCGGCGAGGAGCGCGAGCACGGTGCCACCGAGGACGCCCGCGCCGAGGAACAGCCAGACGCGGTTGATGGTGCGCTCGACGACCGCCTTGTCGCGGCCGTACTGCAGGTACGCGCGGCCGACGAAGTTGATGACCTGGACCTCGCGCACGGCGACCTCGTAGCTGGCGCTGCGGGGCTTCGGCGAGAGGTCTCCCAGCGCCGCCGCCCCCGGGGTCTGCTCGACCACGCCGCCGTTGAAGATGATCCGGAGCTCGGAGGAGCTGGGGAGCGGCAGCTCGTCGACCTTTTGTACGCCGTGGCAGCTCAGTCCCGAGGGATCGACCTTGCACTCGACGCCCAGACGCGTCGCCAGGTCCGAGGCGGTGGCGGCGACCTCGTTCCGGAAGTCGCTCTGCAGGCGCTGCTCGGCGAGCCTGCCGACGACGGCGGCGAACACGATCAGGATCACGAACGTAAGCAGCGACGAGACCGCTGTCAGCCGCCAGCGAACCGGCCAGCGGGCGGGCGGCGGCAGGGAGGGCCAGACGACTCCCCGCAGCCAGGCCACCGGCTCACTCCTCCTTGGCGGCCCGCAGGACGTACCCGGCGCCGCGCTTGGTGTGCAAAAGGCGCGGCTCGCCGCCCTCCTCGAGCTTGCGCCGCAGGTTCGAGACGAAGACGTCGATCGTGTTCGTCATCGCGAGGGGGTCGTAGCCCCAGACCTCCTCGAGCAGGCGCTCGCGGGAAACCACGATGCGCTCGTTGCGCATCAGGTACTCGAGCAGCTCGAACTCACGATTGGTGAGCTCGATCTCGCGGTCGCCGCGGAAGACCTCCCGGGTGTCGGGGTTGAGGCGCAGATCGCCGACGACGAGCGCGGCGCTGCCGCGTGGCGGGCGGCGGCGCAGGAGCGCGCGCAGGCGAGCGAGCAGCTCCTGGCGCTCGAACGGCTTCACGAGGTAGTCGTCGGCGCCCGTGTCGAGGCCCTCGACGCGGTCGGAGAGCTCCGAGCGCGCGGTCAGGATCAGGACGGGCACGTCGCTGTCGGCCCGTAGCCGGCGCAGCACTTCGACGCCGTCGAGCTTGGGCAGGCCGAGGTCGAGGATCACGAGGTCGGGGACGAACTCCGCCGCCGCCTCGAGCGCGGCCTCGCCGTCGGCGGCGATGCGCGCGTCGTGGCCCTCCTGTCGCAGCGTGCGCCGCAGGACCTCGGCGATCTCAGCGTCGTCCTCGACGACCAGGACGCGCCCCGTGGCAGTTTCCGCTGAGAGCATCTTCCGCTGGAAAGGGTAGGGGGCGCCCGCGTCGAAGGATGGGCCGTAAATGTCGCGTGCACGCAAGACAGGCGCTCGTGCGAGCGCGTCGCGCAAGCGCGCCCCGGCTCGCGGGAAGCGCAGCGGGGGCGGGCTCCGCGCTGCCGTCGGCGGGCTCGAGCAGCGCCACTACGACCTGATCGGCCTGGCTCTCGTCGCGTCCGGCGTCTACTGCGCCTTCGTGCTGTACCTCGACTGGGATGGCGGCCCGGTCGGCGAGGGCATCGTGACCGCGCTCGAGTACGCGGTCGGCAAGCTCGCCTTCCTCGCCCCGATCGCCCTGTTCGCAGGCGGCGTGGCGCTGATCGCGCGGCCGATGATCGATGCGCCGCGCGCCCTGGGCGCGGGCGCGGCGCTGATCCTGCTCGCGATCGCCCTCGCGCTCGCGGCCGAGACCCTGGGCCTGGGGCCCGATCGTCCGGCGCGCCACGGCTACTTCGAGCCGCGCTTCTACCGGACCCACGGCGGGATCCTCGGCGAGACGCTGTACTGGGCCTCGACGCAGCTCTTCCAGCGGCTGGGCGCGCAGATCCTCGCCGTGCTGCTGTTGATCTGGGGCGCGCTGCTCGCCAGCGGGACAACGATCGCGAGCCTCTTGCACGGGGCGAGCGGCGCGGCGCGGCGGGCGCGTGAGTCGACGCGCGAGATGGCGCGCACGGTCCGCGAGGCGTCGCCGATCGAGTGGGGCGATGCCCCCGGCGACGAGATCGCGATCACGCGCGTGAGCGAGACCCAGGACTTCACGACGCAGGCGCTCAACGAGCCGGATGAGGCCAGCGAGCCCGAGTGGGACGACGACCCGGAGGACGCCGAGGAGGAGGCCGCGGGCTCGGCGGCGACGAGCGCGTTCGCCTACGAGGTCGTGCACGGTGACGACGAGCCCGAGGAGGAACCCGCGCCGCCGATCGACGACGGCGACGTCGAGCGCACGCCGATGGGCAAGCGCAAGGAGGGAATCACGACCTCCGACGAGCTCGACTACAAGCTGCCCTCTCCGAAGTTGCTCGAACGCGGGAAGGGAGACATGGGCCCGGACCCGCGCGACAGCGAGGCGACGGCCAAGGCGCTGCTCGAGGCGCTCGCGCACTTCGGCGTCGAAGCGCGCATGCTCGGCATGGTGAGCGGCCCGCACGTGAGCCGCTACGAGCTGCAGCTCGCGCCCGGCACGAAGGTGGGCAAGGTGGCGCAGCTCAAGGACGACCTCGCCTACGCGCTCGCCTCCACGGACATTCGCATCCTGGCGCCGATCCCCGGCAAGAAGGCGGTGGGCGTCGAGGTGCCGAACTCGCGGCGGCGCCTGGTACGCCTGGGCGACATCTACGAGGGTCGTCCGAAGAACTCCTCGCCGCTCGTCTGCTGGCTCGGCAAGGACGTCTCCGGCCAGGCCGTATGGACCGACATCGCGCTCATGCCGCACCTGCTCGTCGCCGGCACCACGGGGTCGGGCAAGTCCGGCTGCATCAACGCGATCCTCTCGTCGATCCTGCTGCACGCGTCGCCGAACGAGTGCCGCTTCGTGCTGGTCGACCCGAAGCGCGTCGAGCTCAACCACTACGAGAACCTGCCGCACCTGCTCACGCCGGTGGTCACCAACCCGCGGCTCGCGTCGAACGTGCTCGCCAACCTGATCGGCGAGATGGAGAGCCGTTACCAGGTGATGGGCGAGGCGCGGGCGCGCAACCTGGTGGAGCTCAACAAGGCGCGCCGCCGCTCCGGCGAGCGGCCGCTGCCGCACATCCTGTGCGTGATCGACGAGCTCGCCGACCTGATGATGGTCGCGCCGGCCGAGGTCGAGGACTCGATCATCCGCCTCGCCCAGAAGTCGCGCGCTGTGGGCATCCACCTCGTGCTCGCGACGCAGCGGCCGTCGACGGACGTCATCACCGGCACGATCAAGGTCAACATCCCCGCCCGGATCGCGTTCGCGGTCGCCTCGCAGGTGGACTCGCGCGTGATCCTCGACCAGGGTGGGGCGGAGACCCTGCTCGGCCAGGGGGACATGCTCTTCCGCCCGATCGGCACGTCGAAGCTGCAGCGCATTCAGGGCGCGTTCCTCACCGAGGAGGAGATCGCGCGGCTCACGAATCACTGGGCGAAGCAGGGCGAGCCGGATTTCGACGAGGAGCTGCTCGAGGAGCGCAAGGAGGAGGGCGGCGACGTCGACAAGGACGAGTTCTCGCCGGACCAGGACGACCTGCTCGAGGACGCGGCGCGGATCGTGGTGGAGAGCGGCACCGCGTCGGTCTCGATGATCCAGCGCCGCCTGCGCGTCGGCTACACGCGCGCCGGGCGCCTGATCGACATGCTGGAGCGCCGCGGGATCATCTCCGGCTACGAGGGCTCCAAGCCGCGCCAGGTGCTGGTCTCCGCCGCCGATCTACCCCGGATCCTGGGTGGCGAGGCGCCCGCGGAGGGCGAATCCGCCGACGTGCAGGAGCCCGAGGCGGTCGAGTCGCGGTAGGGCGAGCGGTCGCGTGCGGCGCCGGACTCGCCAAGATGGTGGCGTGAGCAGCACCGGACAGGTCGGCGGGTTGGCGATCGGCGCCGAGCTCACGCGCGCACGCGAGGAGCTCGGGCTGGAGATCCGCGAGCTCGAGGAGCGGACGAAGATCCGCGGCCGGTATCTGCGCGCGCTCGAGGAGGAAGCGTGGGACGTGATCCCGAGTCCCGCCTACGCGAAGGGGTTCCTGCGGACCTACGCGGCGGAGCTCGGCCTCGACGCGGAGGAGCTGGTGGACGAGTTCCGCCGGCAGGTGGAGTCGCGCCTGCCCGACTCCGAGCGCGCCTACCCGATCGGGGACCGGGTTTTGGAGGAACGTCGGCGGCCGGGTTCCGGCCCCTCGGGGCGCCTGGCGCCGCTCGCGATCGTGGCGGTGATCGTGCTGGTTGCGGTCGCGGGGATCGCGTTCCGCGACCTGATCTCCGGGGACGAGGAGTCGCCCCCCGGCTCGGTGAAGGTCGTCGGCCCCGGGAACCGCGGCGAGCAGCGGCGTGAGCCACGCGGCGGGACGAAGCGGTTCGAGCTCATCCTCCAGGCGCGCGAGGACGTGGAGCTGTGCTTGGTGAAGGGGCGCAGGCAGGCCCTGATCGACGCGCAGACGGTGCGCGCGGACAGCAGCGAGGGGCCGTTCCAGGGCAAGGAGTTCCGGCTCGACGTGATGTCGGGCGGCACGCTGCTCCTCGAGCTCGACGGCCGGCGCGTCCGCGTGTCCTCGCGGGAGCCGGCGCGTTACATCGTCACCAGCCGCGGGGCGCGGCCGGCCGCATACCCGCAGCGCGACCGGGCGGGGTGCCCGTGAGCGGTCCGGTGCGGGCCGGGATCGTCGTCACCGGCACCGAGGTCCTCACCGGTACGATCGCGGACCGCAACGGGCCCTGGCTGTCGGAGCGGCTGGGTGAGCTCGGCGTCGAGGTGTCGCACATCACCTGCGTGGGCGATCGCCCGCACGATCTCGAGGCGGTCCTGCGCTTTTTGGAGGCCGAGGGCGTGGACCTGATCGTTACCTCGGGCGGGCTCGGCCCGACCGCGGACGACCTGACGGCGGAGCTCGTCGCGCGCTTCGCGGGCCGCGAGCTCGTGCTCGACGAGCGTCTTGAGCGGCGGATCACGGAGATCGTCCAGAGCTTCTCCCATCATCTCAGGCGCGACCAGGAGGCGATGCGCGCGGGCACGCGCAAGCAGGCGCTCGTGCCCCGCGGGGCGACCCCGCTCGACCCGGTCGGGACCGCGCCCGGGCTCGTCGTGCCGAAGGAGGGCGGGCCGACGGTGCTCGTCCTGCCCGGGCCGCCGCGTGAGCTGCAGGCGATGTGGCCGACGGCGCTCGAGGTGCCGGCGCTGCGGGCCGTGCTCGACCGCGCCGAGCCCTACACCTACCGCGTGCTGCGCCTGTTCGGCGTGCCGGAGTCGGAGATCGCGAAGTCGCTGCGCGAGATCGAGGCGGAGGGCGTCGACCTGGGGCGGCTCGAGATCACCACGTGCCTGCGCCGCGGGGAGCTGGAGGTGGAGATCCGGCACCGTCCGGGCGCCGAGGATGAGCGCGAAGCGCTCATCGAGGGGATCGCCCGGCGCCACGGGCCGCGGCTGTTCTCCCGCGACGGGTCGACGATCGACGAGCAGGTCGCCGGGCTGCTCTCCGGGAAGAAGATCGGGCTCGCGGAGTCGTGCACCGGGGGCGGGCTCGCGGCCCGGCTCACCGACCGGCCCGGATCGTCCGCCTACGTGGCCGGGGGCGTGGTCGCTTACTCAAACGAGGCCAAGACCGAGCTGTTGGGAGTGCCGTCCGAGCTCATCGAGGCGCATGGAGCGGTGTCTCCCGAGGTCGCCGAGGCGATGGCCGATGGCGCGCTCGAGCGCTTCTCCGCGGACGTGGGCGTGGGCATCACCGGCATCGCGGGGCCCGGCGGGGGCACCGAGGAGAAGCCCGTCGGGTACGTCTGCCTGTGCGTGAAGACACGGGACGGCGCGAAGCTCGAACGCGACCCGGTGATCCCCGGGAACCGCGCCGATGTGCGCGAGCGCGCCACGCTGATCGCGATGCACATGCTGCGCCGCGTGCTGCGCGGCGAGACCGAAGGGGAGCCCTGAAACGACGAAGGGCGCCCGCAGGCGCCCTGAAGCTCGTCGCTGAAAGTGGTCCCTAGGAGACGCGGACGTTGATCGCGCGCGGACCCTTGGGGCTCGACTCGGTCTCGTAGGTGACCTGGTCACCCTCCTTGATCGAGTTCGAGGGGTCGACACCGGTCTGGTGGACGAAGAGGTCCCGGTCGCCCTCGTCGGGGGCGATGAACCCGTAGCCCTTCTCGGTGTTGAACCACTTCACTGTTCCGGTAGGCATAAGAGCCCTCCTGTACTGGTCTGCATACGCTGCCGTTTCGCCGGCGACCCGATGAGGGCCGCCCGGCTTCCGGGCCGGGGCTCTTTGCCTCCGTCAGCGGCACAGCTGACGGTAGCAGTTCGGGCGGTTGGCGGCGGGACGGCGGGGTTACTCGGGGCGCGAGGGCCCCGCGGCGGGCCGCGGGGGCTCCGCCACCACTCGTCCCGCGCCCCGCGCGCGGCGGGCTCGCGGCCGCTCGGTCCGCGCTCTCCGCCGAGCGCGAGATTCGCCGCTGGCGCCGGCGTTTCGCACGCTTGGGTGGGGCTGTGGGGCGTGGGGGCCGTTGGGCCCGCGAGTCTGGCGCGGGCCCACCCGGGCGGTCGCCCGTTCGCCGAGCTTGCGATTCCGTGGGTGTCGCCGACGTTCTCGCGCGCTCGGCCGGATCAACCGTCGAAACGTTGAGGTCGGCGGCGGGGCGCTCCTTAAGTCGCCTGCGCCGCGCCCCACGCCGCCCACACTGCCGGCAAACCGGGGGAGACCACCCAACGCCGCACATCCGCCCCAAATCCGCCCCAAAGCCGCCACACAGCGCGCGCGTTTGGCGCATCCCCGCCGCCTAATCTCGCAGGGGTGGGCCGTGATGCAGAACGTGAACCGCGCGCTCGACTGTTCGTCGCGCTTGACGTGGCTGCGGAGCTGCGCGCGAAGCTGGCGGACTGGGCCGCTGGGGCGCTTGCCGACCCGGCCGTTCGCCTCCTGCCGCGCGAGTCGCTGCACGTGACGCTGTGCTTTCTGGGCTCCGTGCCCGAGCGGCGGATCCCGGAGATCGAGGCGGTGCTGGACGCGCTCGAGCCGCGGGCGGTCCCGCTCGCGCCGGCGCCGCGGCTCGCCGCCAAGCCGCCGTCGCGGCCGCGGTTCTTCGCGCTCGAGCTTTCCTCGCAGCCCGCGACCGCGCTGCAGGCCGAGCTCAGCGCCGCGCTCAGCGAGCGCGGCCTCTACGAGCCGGAGCAGCGCCCGTACTGGCCGCACCTGACCCTCGCCAAGGTCCGCGGGGAGCGCGGCAAGCGGCGTCCGCAACGGGTCGGGATCGAGCCGCCGGAGCTTCCCGAGGGCCTCGTACGTACGTTCGATTCCGTCCGCGTCGCTCTCTACCGTTCGATCCTGCGGCCCACGGGCGCGGAATACATCCCCCTGGCCACCCGCGACTTACCGAGGTGATGAAGAACATGGCAGAAGCAAAGACCGCCAAGGCAGCCGAGAAGGAGGCCAAGGCACGCCAGGCCGCGCTCGACGCGGCCGTGACACAGATCGAGCGGCAGTTCGGCGCGGGCGCGGTGATGCGCCTGGGCGACAACAACGCGCTTGAGGTCGACGCGATCCCGACCGGGGCGCTCTCACTGGACCTGGCGCTCGGCGTGGGTGGCGTCCCGCGCGGCCGGATCATCGAGATCTTCGGCCCGGAGTCCTCGGGTAAGACGACGCTCGTCTACCACGTGATCGCCGAGGCTCAGGCGCGCGGCGGCGTCTGCGCGTTCGTCGACGCGGAGCACGCGATCGACCCCGTGTACGCGAAGCAGATCGGGGTCAACACCGACGAGCTGCTCGTCTCCCAGCCCGACTATGGCGAGCAGGCGCTCGAGATCGTCGACGTACTCGTGCGGTCCGGCGCCGTGGACGTGGTCGCCGTCGACTCGGTCGCTGCGCTCACGCCGCGGGTCGAGCTCGAGGGCCAGATGGGGGAGACTCAGGTCGGTCTCCAGGCGCGGCTCATGTCGCAGGCCCTGCGCAAGCTCGCAGCCAACCTGAACCGCGCGAAGACGGTCTGCCTGTTCACGAACCAGATCCGCGAGAAGATCGGCGTCAGCTTCGGCTCGCCCGAGACGCAGCCGGGCGGCCGGGCGCTCAAGTTCTACGCCTCGCAGCGCCTCGACATCCGCCGGATCGAGACCCTCAAGGAGGGCACCGAGGCCGTCGGCAACCGCTGCCGCGTAAAGGTCGTCAAGAACAAGGTCGCGCCGCCGTTCAAGCAGGCCGAGTTCGACATCGAGTACGGGCGCGGTATCTCGCACGAAGGCTGTCTGCTCGATCTGGCCCTGGAGCACGAGCTGGTCACGAAGTCCGGCTCGTTCTTCTCCTACGGCGAGCTGCGCCTGGGGCAGGGCCGCAACAACACGAAGGCCTACCTCGCCGAGAACCCGCAGCTCGCGGCGGAGATCGAGGCCAAGATCCTCAGCAAGCTCGGCATCGAGCGCGCCCCGCGCCCGATCTCGGTAGTCGAGGGGGGCGGCGAGGACGGCGCTGCCCCAGAGGCGGAGGCGGAGGCCGGCGGCGAGGAAGCGGCGGCCGAGCCCGAGCGCAAGGCGGCCTAGCCGCGCCGTAGACCGTGGACGGCGAGCGCCCGCGCGGTGACGACGGCGCGCGGGCGTTCGAGTTCGCCGTCCGGGCGCTCGCCCGCAAGGAGCGCACGCTGGCCGAGATGCGCGCCCTGCTTGAGGGGCGTGGGTTCGAGCCCGAGCACGTCGAGGGAACGATTGCGCGCCTCGTCGAGATCGGCGAGCTGGACGACGAGCGCTTCGCCGAGCGCTTCGCGGAGGACAAGCGCGAGCTTCGCGGTTGGGGGCCGGAGCGCATCCGCGCCGCGCTCGCCGAGCGCGGCGTCCCGGAGGACGCAATCGAGCGCGCCGTCGCGGGTCAGGGCCACGCGGAGCAGACCGAGCGCGCCGCGCGGCTCTTGCGCGAGCGCGGCCAGCCGCTCACCGACGACCGCGCGCGCTCGCGCGCGCTGGAATTCCTCGCGCGCCGCGGCTACGACTACGAGGTCGCGTACGCCGCGATCCGGCTCGCAGAGCGGCGGGCGGCGTGAAGGCCACGTTGCGCGGGCCGGATTCCTTGCCAGGCGAAGGACCTATCCGTACGATGTGGATGGCGGCCGGCGCGTCGCGACGTGAGTGACCCATCTGGCGAAGAAACCGGCATGAGCTTGAACCGTCAAGAGTTTCTCGATCGCACCGCACCGGTGCGGAGGTGCGCCGTCTAGAGGGGCGGCGGACCAAGACGGCCCCACCGTTCTCGGGGCGAATCGCCACAACAGGCATCCGCGTACGCGCAGCGCCGGCCCGCAGGCCGCGCGGTCCCTGCGCGGCACTCGAATGAAACCGAAAGCATGCGGATGAAACTGAGGAGAGAGAACGATGGGAACACGCGCGTTGCTGTTTCCGTGGCGGCGCCGCGAGCCGGCCGCACGGAACGCCGCGCCCAGCTCGCACGCCAGCGATGCGGCGCTCGCCGCGGAGCTACAGGCGCGTCGCGAGGAGATCGCCCGGATGGAGGAGCGCGCGCTGCGCCAGGCCGAGTCGCTCAAGATCCGCGAGGCCGAGCTCGAGCGCCGCGCCCAGGCGCTGGACGATCGCGAGCGCAACCTGATCGGCCAGCAGGATGAGCTGAAGCGCGCCAAACGCATCCAGCGTCGCGAGCTCGAGCGGATCTCGGGGCTCAGCGCCGCGCAGGCCAAGCAGATGCTGCTCGCGGAGGTCGAGCAGGAGGCCCGGCACCAGGCGGCGCTCAAGATCCGGCAGATCGAGGAGGAGGCACGCCGGGAGGGCGAGCGCCGGGCGCGGAACATCCTCGCCGTGGCGACCCAGCGGCTCGCCGCCAAGCACGCGAGCGAGACCACCACGCGCCTCGTCGAGCTGCCGTCCGACGAGATGAAGGGGCGGATCATCGGCCGCGACGGCCGCAACATCCGCACCCTGGAGGCGCTCACGGGCGTGGACATCATCATCGACGAGACCCCGTCAGCGGTCGTGCTCTCCAGCTTCGACGGGGTGCGCCGCGAGATCGCGCGGATGACGATCGAGCGGCTGATCGCCGACGGCCGCATCCACCCGGCGCTGATCGAGGAGACCTACGAGCAGGCCAAGCGCGACCTCGACAAGCGCATCGTCGACGAGGGCGAGCGCGCCGCGCTCGAGGCGCACGTCCACGGCCTCGACCCGGAGCTCATCAAGCTCCTCGGGCAGCTCCGCTTCCGCACCAGCTACGGGCAGAACGTGCTCGACCACCTGATCGAGTGCGCGAAGCTCGCGAGCGTGCTCGCGGAGGAGCTGGGCGCGTCAGCCGAGACCGCGCGCCGCGCCGCCTTCCTGCACGACATCGGCAAGGCGGTCACGCATGAGGTCGAGGGCCCGCACGCGCTTATCGGGGCGCGGATCGCGCGCCGGCACGGCGAGTCGGAGGCGGTCGCGCACGCGATGGAAGCCCACCACAACGACGTGGAGCCGAAGACCGTCGAGGCCGTGATCGTGCAGGCTGCGGATGCCGTCTCGGGCGCGCGCCCGGGCGCGCGCGGCGACTCCCTCGAGCAGTACGTGGGGCGCATGCGCGACCTCGAGGAGATCGCCTCGCGCCACCACGGCGTCGAGCGGGTGTACGCGATGCGCGCGGGCCGCGAGATCCGCGTGGTCGTGGACCCCGGGATCGTCGACGACGACACCGCGACGGTGATCTCCCAGGAGATCGCGGCCGCGATCGAAAAGGAGACCGAGCAACCGGGACGCATCAAGATCACGGTGATCCGCGAGAGCCGCGCGGTGTCCTACGCCGGCTGACCGCGAGCGCCCCGCCTCCGCGCCGTCTCCCGATAGGATCCGGCCCCGCATGTCGGACCTGTTCTACGTGATCGGAATCGTCCTCGTTGTCCTGGCCCTCGTGGTCACCGCCGTGGGCCTGCGGATGCACGACTTCCCCCGCTCGCGGGGCGTCGTCCTGGGCGGCCTGACGGCCTTTGCCCTGCTGGTGGCGCTGACCTGCACCTACGCGGTCGTCCTCGCCCGCGAGGAGAAGGAACACCGCGAGGAGGAGTGGGCCGAGTGGCGCGAGGAGCACGCCGAGGAGCAGGAGGGCACCGAGGCCGCGGCCGATCCGGAGTCCGAGGCGACCGCCGAGGAGGGCGGTGCCCAAGGCGAGAACCTCGAAACCGAGGGCGGCGATCAGGCCGGCGGCGAGGGCGAGACGATCGAGCTCACCTCGCCCGAGGACGGCTCGCTCGTCTTCGATCCCGAGGCGCTTGAGGCGGCCGCCGGTTCGGTGACGATCGACTACACGAACCCCTCCGACGTGCCCCACAACGTCGCGCTCGAGGTCGAGGGCGAGACCGTAGCCGAGGGCGACGTCGTCACCGGCGGCGACGTCAGCTCGGTCAGCTACGAGCTGGAGCCCGGCACGTACGTCTTCTACTGCTCCGTGCCCGGCCATCGGGAGGCCGGCATGGAGGGCGAGCTGCGGGTTAGGTAGCTGCCGGCTACCGGCTTTCGGTCGCCGGTCACCAGTGGCCCTGGCCTCCCCGGCCAGGCTTCGACGTGTGCCGTTGCGCGCGCCCGGCTGAAACGGCGTTCGTACGGCTTGTAACAAACTGTTACAAGGCGGAGATTTCGGGCATACTGGGGTCATGGCCTGGAACGTCGTGATCGCGGGTGGCGGGTTCGCCGGCATGTCGGCGGCGCGGGAGCTCGAGCGCCTCATGCCGCGCCAGTCGACGCGGCTCATGCTCATCAACGACGTCAACTTCCTGCTGTACACGCCGTTCTTGCCCGAGGCGGCGGCGGGCATGCTCGAGCCGCGTCACGTGGTCACCCCGTTGCGCGACGTGCTGCGGCGCACGTATCTGCGGATCGGCGCGATCTGCGGGCACGACCCCGAAAACCGCACGGTCACGATGCACTCGCACCTCGGCGAGAGCGAGGAGATTCCGTACGACCAGTTCCTGGTCGCCGTCGGGTCGGTATCGCGCAGCCTGCCGGTGCCGGGCCTCGACAAGCACGCGATCGGCTTCAAGAGCCTGGCCGACGCGATCTGGCTTCGCAATCACGTCGTCGAGACGCTCGAGCGGGCGAACGCGACCGACGACCCGAAGCGACGCGACGAGCTGCTCACCTACGTGTTCGTCGGCGGCGGTTACTCGGGCCTCGAGGCGCTCGCCGAGCTGCAGGACTTCGCCGCCGACGCGATCGACCGCTACCCGCGCGCCCGCCTGCACGGGATGCGCTGGATCCTTGTCGAGGCCATGGGCCGGGTCCTGCCCGAGGTGGACGAGGGGCTCGCCGAGTACGCGCTCCAGCAGCTGCGCGGGCGCGGCATCGACATCCGGCTCGAGACTCGCGTCGAGGAGGCGCACGCCGACTCGGTCGTGCTCTCTACCGGCGAGCGGATCCCCACGCGCACGCTGGTGTGGACCGCCGGCGTGAAGGCGCACCCGAGCCTTGCGCACCTCAACCTGCCGCTGGACGACCGCGGCCGCGTGAAGGTCGACGAGTACATGCGCGTCGAGGGCATGAGGGGCGTGTGGGCCGCGGGCGACTGCGCCGCAGTGCCCGACCCCCGCTACGACGACGGACGGCCCTGCCCGCCGACCGCCCAGCACGCCGTGCGCCAGGGGCCGCTGGTCGCGCGCAACATGGCCGCGGAGCTCGGGATCGGCGACGGGCCGCGCCCGTTCACCTACGAGGCCAAGGCCGCGTTTGTGAACCTCGGCCGCTACAAGGCGGTCGGCCAGCTCGCCCAGCAGCGGTTCAAGGGCTTCCCCGCCTGGTGGATGGCGCGCACGTACCACATCGCGCAGGTGCCGGGCGTCGCGCGCAAGGTCAGGGCGATCGCGGACTGGACGGTCGGGCTGCCGTTCAGCCGGGACGTCGCCGAGGTCGGCTCGATCGGCCGCCCGCGCCCCCTCAGGGACGAGATCTACGAAAAGGGCGGCACGCACCGCCCGGTCGATTGACCCGCAGCCCCGGACCCGGGCGCCAGCGCCCGCCCAGGGGCGCATAATGGGTTGAGGTGTCGGCCGTCATCATCTTCACGACCTTCGGGCTGGCCACGGCGCTGATCGGCAAGGCCAAGGGCAGCTCCTTCTTCATCTGGTTTTTGGTCGGGGCGGTGCTGCCGCTGCTCGGCCTGATCGCGGTCGTCCTCTACCGCGTCGAGAAGGACGAGCCCGAGCGGCGCTGCCCGCGCTGCGGCCACGTGCACAAGCTCTACGTGCAGGTCTGCCGCTATTGCGGAGAGGACATGTACTTGCCCGATCCGGCTGAGGTGCGGCATCCGGGCGTCAGGTAGCCGCCCTTCACCCGTCGCGAGGCCGCCAGTGGGTGAGAGTCGTGAGGGCTCCGGCAGCGTGAGTGCGCGGCTGGTCGGGTTGTTCGCGGTCGCGCTGCTGGCGCTGACCGGGTGCGGTGGCGAGCAGCCCGAGGTGCCGGCTCCGGCCGCCGTGGAGAGCTCCGACCCGTCGGATGCGAAGCCGCGGCGAAAGCGGGCAGAACCGCTCGAGCCGGTGCGCTGTCCGCCCGAGCTGAGCAACTGCGCCGAGGCGAGCGGGCGGGTCGTCTACGTCGAGCGGGTCGATCCCGACGGCGACGGCGACGCGCACTTCGTCCTCGCCAGCAAGGACAGCATCACCGGCCCCGGCATCTCCGTGATCGACGTCAGGAAGGATCTCCGGCCAAGGCCCTTGCCCAGCATCGGCGACCAGATCGCCGCTGCCGGCCCGGTCTACCGCGGCTCGTACGGCCAGCGGCAAATCGAAGCCATCGCGATCAACGTCCGCCGCAACTAACGGATGCGCGCGGACACCTACTTTCAGCCCACGTTGCCGCTTTCCGGCAACCACGGCTGAAAGCGCGACCGGGTCCCCCGTCCGTTCAGCCCTGACTGCCGTTTTCCGGCAACGAGGGCTGAACGCTGCGACTCCAATCCGCGGTGCGCCGCGCCTCGGCCGCGCCGCGAGGCCTACCGCAGCCAGGTCCGCACGATCGCATTCGCGAACCCGGCCCCATACCGCAGCACCGCCGGCTTCTTCGAATGCCCATGCAGCCGCGCCACCACGGTGACCGGCACCTCCTTCGCCGGGATTCCCCGCTTGATCGCCTCGATCATGAACTCGGAGGTGTGGAACTGCTCCTGCCGCAGCACGAGCTGGGGGAGGACCGAGGCGCGGACCGCGCGATACCCGTTCGAGCAGTCGGTGACCTTGGTGCGGGTGATGAAGGAGACGAGCCGGTTGAAGAAGATGATCCCGAGCTCCCGCGCGAACGCGTTCGGCTCGGCCTCGCCGAGCACCCGCGAGCCGTGCGCGACGTCGACCTCGCCGCTGAGGACCGGCTCGACGAGGCGATGCATCTCGGACGGCAGGTGCTGGCCGTCGGCGTCCAGCGTGACGACGATGTTGGCCCCGGACTCCGACAGCAGCCGGTAGCCGGTGCGGAGCGCTGCGCCCCCGCCGCGGTTGATCACGTGCCGGGCGACAACGGCGCCGGCGGCCTCCGCGACGTCACCGGTCCCGTCGCGCGACCCGTCGTCGACGACGAGCACGGCGATCGGCTGACCGCATACCTCGTCGGGGATCCGCTCGAGCACCGTGCCGATGTTCTCCGCCTCGTTGTAGGCGGGGATCAGCACCGCGACCTTGCCGCGGAAGCGCTCGGGGTGCCCGTCGCGGCGGAACCGCTCCCAGGCGAGGCCCTCGAGCACCTCGGAGAGTTCGCGCTGCATCCGCGCGCCTTGGTGCAGCGCCCGGACCACGAGGATGAAGAGCAGCAGGATCGCGAAGACCGCGACGCCCACGATGCGGGTGCCGTTCTCGCGGCGGAACGAGAACGCCCGCAGCAGCGCGTCGAGGAGCTCCGTGCCGGAGACGAGCGCGAGGCCGAGCGCGACCAAAAGCAGGATGAGCACGTCGCCGTTGCGCAGCGAATGCCGGCGCCAGATCGCGAAGCCGGCGACGAGCACGGCGAGCACGAGCCCCACGGTTCGCAGGGCCGTGAGCTGCTCGGGAAACAGGTCGGCGACGGGCAGGGATGGGAACACGGCGGGGGGCAGGATAGACCGGGGGGCCGGGGCTGCGGCCCAAACGAGGCCGCCGAGGGAGTCCCGCAACCCGCTTTGCGAAGCCATCTGGCCGCGTAAGGCCTCGAATTGGGCGTTCGCCCGATGTGCGGGGGCGCCCCTTACGCCTACGGTCGATCGTGAGCGAAAGGAAGGCCCTATGGACCCCCGATTCCTGATGACGATCCACGACCAGCGCGTGCACGAGCTACGCAGAGCCTCCCGGCGGGCGCAGCTGGCCGGCCGCGCTCGCGCGATGCGGGCGGCTGAGCGCAAGCGCACGCGGGCGCGCCTGTGGACCCGGCGCGCGCGGCCCGCTTAACCCCACATGTCGCGCACCTTCGAGGCGGGAGCCTGGGGGGATCTGCAATCCCCCGAGGTCCCGGCTCGGGGGGATAATGGGGGAGTGGCCCGGCGGGTCTCCAGTCCCCACCTGAGCGGTCGAGCCGGGGAGCTCGCGCTGCTCTCCTCGGCGCTTGAGCGCGCGACCGCGGGAGAGCCCGGGCTCATCATCGTCGGCGGCGAGGCCGGGATCGGCAAGACGCGCCTGCTCGCCGAGTTCGCCGCCCGCGCGCGCGACGGCGGCGCCGCGGTCCTCGTCGGCGAGTGCGTCGAGTTCACCGAGGTCGAGCTCCCATTCGCGCCGCTGCTCGGCGCGCTGCGCCCCGTACTGAGCGAGCGCGACGACCTCGCGGACCTTCTCGGCGAGCGCCGACACCACCTGGCGCCGCTCTTCCCCGAGCTCGGCGCGAGCGCCGCCACCGACGATGGGGCCGACTCGGCGCTGCACGAGCAGCTCGCCCGCGCCCGCTTCTTCGAGGCGGTGCTCCTGCTTTTGCAGCGGATGGGCGAGGAGGCGCCGGTCGTGTTCGCGGTCGAGGACCTGCACTGGTCCGACCAGGCGACGCGTGACCTGCTGGCCTTCCTCGGGCGCAACCTGGCCGGCCGCGTGCTCTTGGTCGGCACCTACCGGACCGACGAACTGCACCGCCGCCACCCGCTGCTCGGCTTCCTCGCCGAGGCGCGGCGGCGCGGGGTGGAGGTGCTCGAGCTTCAGCCGCTCACCCGGGACGAGCTCGCCGCGATGCTCGCCGGGATCACGGGCTCGGAGCTGCCGCCGGATGTGGTCGACCGGGTCTTCCGGCGCAGCGACGGCAACCCGTTCTTCGCCGAGGAGCTGGTCGCGGCCGCCCGGGACGGCGACGAGCTCCCCGCCAGCCTCCGGGAGACCCTCCTGGTCCGGCTCGCGCGCCTCAGCCCCTCCGCGCGGCGCCTGCTCGACTACGCCGCCGTGGCCCGTCGGTCGGTGACGCCGGAGCTTTTGACGCGGCTGAGCGGGCTGGGCGCGCAGGAGCTTGGCGAGGCCCTGCGGGAGGCGGTGGGCCGGCAGGTGCTCGTCGAGCGCAACGGCGGCTTCGAGTTCCGCCACGCGCTCGTGCGGGAGGCGACCTACGAGGAGCTCTTGCCTCACCAGCGCACGCTGATGCACGCCGAGCTCGCGGAGGCGCTCGCCGAGAACCCCCACGAGCGGGCGAGCGCGGAGCTCGCCTACCACTGGCGCGAGGCGCGCGACCTGCCGCGAGCGCTCAACGCCTCCTACGAGGCCGGCCGCGCGGCGGAGCGCTCGCTTGCGCCCGCGGCCGCGCTCGCCCACTTCGAGCAGGCGCTCGAGCTCTGGGATCGCGTCGCCCCCGAGGAGCGGCCCGCCGACGTCGATCGGGTCGACCTGGCGGCCCGCGCCGCGCAGAGCGCGTACTTGGCGAGCGACTCGACCCGCGCCGTCGCGCTCGCTCGCGACGCGCTCGCGGGCCTTGAGCCGGGCGACCCGCGCGACGCGCCTGTCCGCGAGCGGCTCGGCCGCTACCTGTGGACCTCGGGCGCGGCCGACGAAGCCGAGCGGACCTACCGCGCCGCCGTCGAGGCGCTGCCGCAGTCGCCGCCCACGGCCGAGCTCGCGCAGGCGCTCGCCTCGCTGGGCCAGATCCTGATGCTGCGCGGGCACCTGCGCGAATCGCGCGATTACTGCGAGCGCGCGATCGAGGTCGCTCGCGCCGCCGGCGCCCGTGCCGAGGAGGGGCACGCCGCCAACACGCTCGGCAGCTGCCTGGTCGGGATCGGCGATCGCGAGCGCGGCCTAAAGCTCCTGGGCGAGGCGCTTGAGATCGCGAAAGAGCTGGGGCGGGTGGACGACATCTGCCGCGCCTACGTGAACTACTCCGACGCGGTCGACCAGGACGGGCGCACCCGCGAGGCGGCCGAACTCGCGATCGAGTGGTCGCGCGCCTCGTACGACCTCGGCGCACGGAACTACGGCGACTTCCTCGCCGGCGAGGCGTCGAGCCGCCTGTTGCGCCTCGGGCGGGTCGACGAGGCGATCAAGCTCGCAGAGCTCGACGGCCGCGAGCCCGACGGCATGTCGGCGGTCATCGTCCACAACGCGCGGGCGGAGGCGCTGCTCGTCGCCGGGCGGGTGGACGAGGCCGAGGAGGCGCTGATCGCGACCGAGCGGGCCCTCGGCGGCCTCACCGACACGATGTGGTTCGGGATGGTCGCGGCCGCGCGGGTCCAGCTTCACCTCGCCCGGGGCGAGGCCGAGCGCGCCGCCGAGGCCGCGCTGCACTCGCTGCGGACGATCGACGAGGAGAGCGAGTACCCGTACTTCACCGCGCTCGTGCACCTGCGCGGCGTGCGCGCCCTGGTCGAGGCAGCGCTGGCGGCGCGGGCTGCCGGCGACGCCGACCGCGCGGCGATGCGCGCGGGGCAGGCGCGCGAGGCCGCGGCCGCGTTCGCCCGCCGGGCGCGTCGTTTCGAGGCGCCGGGCTCACCGCCGCCGGAGACTTTGGCCTGCGAGACCCACGTCCGCGCCGAGATCTCCCGCCTCGGCGATCCCGACCCCGGGCCCTGGGAAACGGCCGCCGCCACCTGGGAGCGGCTCGATCGCCCGGTCTTCGCCGCCTATAGCCAGATGCGCGGCGCCGAGGCGTTCGTCCTCGCGCGCGAGCGCGAGCGCGCCGCCGAGCTGCTCGGCAGCGCGGCGCGCACCGCGCGCGAGCACGGCGCGGCCTGGCTGGCGGGGACGATCGACAAGCTGGCGCGCCGCGCGCGCCTGGGTGAGCCCGCCGGGGCGCCCGCGGCCGACGGCGACAGCGATCCCGCCGCAGCGCTCGGCCTGACGGCCCGTGAGCGCGAGGTCCTCGCGCTACTCGCCGAGGGGCTCACGAACCGCGAGATCGGCGAGCGGCTCTTCATCACCGGGAAGACCGTGAGCGTGCACGTCTCGCGCATCCTCAGCAAGCTCGACGTCCGCAGCCGCGTCGAAGCGGCAACCGCCGCGCACCGGCTCGGGATCAGCGCCGAGGGGCTGTCGGAGCCGTCGGCACGCCGATAGTGACCCACGCATGGGGTACCCTCGCGGACATGCGCATCCTGATCCTGGGTGGCGACGGATACCTGGGGTGGCCGACCGCGATGCGGTTCTCCGCGCGTGGCCACGAGGTCTCGATCGTCGACAACTTCTCCCGCCGCCGCTGGCATCTCGAGCACTCGACTGACTCGCTTACCCCGATCCGCTCCCTGCAGGAGCGCATCGACGCTTGGCGCGAGATCTCCGGCAACGAGATCAAGGCCTACATCGGCTCGATCGAGGACGGAGAGTTCCTCGACTCCGTGATCGCGGAGGTCCTGCCCGAGGCGGTCGTGCACTACGGCGAGCAGCCGTCCGCGCCGTACTCGATGAAGTCTCGCAAGACCGCGGTCGAGACCCAGTACACCAACGTGATCGGGACGCTCAACCTGCTGTTCGCGATGCGCGATCACGTGCCGGACTGCCACCTGGTGAAGCTGGGCACGATGGGCGAGTACGGGACGCCCAACATCGACATCGAGGAAGGTTTCATCGAGATCGAGCACAAGGGGCGCAAGGACACGCTCCCGTTCCCGAAGGTCCCGGGCTCGCTCTACCACCTCTCCAAGGTCCACGACTCGCACAACATCCACTTCGCCTGCCGTACCTGGGGGCTGCGCGCCACCGACCTCAACCAGGGCGTCGTCTACGGCATCGAGACCGAGGAGACCGCCCGGGACGAGCGGCTGATCACCCGTTTCGACTACGACCAGTACTTCGGCACGGTCCTCAACCGCTTCTGCGTGCAGGCCGTGATCGGCCATCCTCTGACCGTGTACGGCGAGGGTGGCCAGACGCGCGGCTTCCTCAACATTCGCGACACGCTCCAGTGCGTGGAGCTCGCGGTCAACAACCCGGCGGACCTCGGCGAGTTCCGCGTCTTCAACCAGTTCACCGAGCAGTTCTCGGTGCGCGAGCTCGCTGAGCTGGTCCAGCGCGCCGGCACCGAGCTCGGCTACGACGTCGAGGTTCGCAACTTCCCGAATCCGCGCGTCGAGGCCGAGAGCCACTACTACAACGCCGCGAACACCAAGCTCCGCGATCTGGGCCTGAAGCCCCATTATCTGGGCGAGGAGCTCCTGCGCTCGATCCTGAAGACGATCGAGCGCTACAAGGACCGGGTCATCGAGCGCGCCATCCTGCCCACCACGAAATGGAATCCGGGCGAGTTGGTCGCTGAGATGCCGGCCGCCTCGGAGGGTTAATCCCCTCCAAAAACCACTGCTACCATCGCCCTATGCGTGCGGCTGATGCGGTTTTCGAGGCCCTGAAGGCGGAGGGAGTCAACCACGTCTTCGGAATCCCGGGCGGAGCAAACCTGCCTGTGTACGACGCGCTCCACGACGCGGAGCTCGATCACATCCAGGTCCGCCACGAGCAGGGCGCCGGGCACGCGGCCGAGGGTTACGCGAAGGCCACCGGCAAGGTGGGCGTCGCGTTCGCGACCTCGGGCCCGGGCGCCACAAACCTCGTAACCCCGATCGCCGACGCGATGATGGACTCGGTGCCGACGGTGTTCATCACCGGGCAGGTGCGCACCGACCTGATCGGTACGGACGGTTTCCAGGAGGCCGACGTCACCGGCATCACGATGCCGATCGTCAAGCACTCGTTCCTGGTCACCGACCCGCGCCAGATTCCCGAGTACATCCACGCCGCCTTCCACATCGCCTCGACGGGGCGGCCCGGGCCGGTGCTCGTCGACATCCCGCAGGACCTGGTCCGCGCGGACGTCGACTACGAGCCGCCGACGGGCACGCCGGATCTGCCGGGCTACAAGCCGCCGCTCGAGGGCAACATCAAGCAGATCCGCCTGGCGGCGAAGGCGCTCGCCAACGCGCGCCGGCCGGTGATCTACGGCGGCGGGGGCATCATCCACGCGAACGCCTCCGAGGAGTTCCGCGAGTTCTGCACGGCGGACAACTTCCCCGTCACGCTCACGCTGATGGGGCTGGGCGCGTTCCCGGCGCCGCACGAGCAGTGGCTCGGCATGCTGGGCATGCACGGCACGCGCGCCGCCAACTACGCGATGGATGAGGCCGATCTGATCGTGGCCGTCGGCGCCCGCTTCGACGACCGGATCACGGGCAAGCTCTCGGAGTTCGCGCCGCGCGCCAAGTTCGTGCACATCGACGTCGATCCGGCCGAGATCGGCAAGAACGTGCCGGCGCACATCCCGATCGTGGGCGACGCCAAGGACGTGCTCGCGAAGCTCAACCGCGAGTACCGCGCGCTCAAGGCCGACTCCAGCCGCCTCGACGACTGGTGGAAGCGCATCCGGGAGTGGCAGACGACCTACCCGCTGCGCTACGAGGACACCGACGACTCGGAGATCAAGCCCCAGTTCATGATCGAGGCGATGTACGAGGCGACGGGCGGCGACGCGATCATCGCCTCGGACGTCGGCCAGCATCAGATGTGGGCCGCGCAGTACTACCACTTCTCCAAGCCGCGGCGGTGGCTCAACTCCGGCGGCCTCGGCACGATGGGATTCGGCCTGCCGGCCGCGATCGGCGCCAAGGTCGGGCGGCCCGACGAGACGGTGGTCGCGCTCTGCGGCGACGGCAGCCTGATCATGACCGCGCAGGAGATGGCGACCGCTGCCCATCACAACATCCCGGTGAAGGTCTTCCTGATGAACAACGGCCACTTCGGCATGGTCCGCCAGTGGCAGGAGCTGTTCTGGGACGGCCGCTACACCGCGGTGGAGATGGGGCCGAGCCCGAACTGGCCCAAGCTCGCCGAGGCCTTCGGCTGGCAGGGCATGCAGTGCACCGACAAGACGGAGCTGCGCGAGGCGATGGCCGCGACGCTCGAGGCCGACGGCCCGGCGCTGCTGGACGTGCACGTCACCAAGGACGAGAACTGCTTCCCGATGATCCCCGCCGGGAACGCCGCGCGGGACATGGTGGGGTGAGCGCGATGGGCGAGCCGGGCACTTCCGAAGTCGTCAAGCTCGAGGACCTCGAGGCGAGCCGCACCCTCACGGGTCGCAAGCACATCCTCAGCCTCATGGTCGAGAACAAGCCGGGCGTGCTCGCCCGCATCGCGGGCTTGTTCAGCCGGCGCGGCTTCAACATCGACACGCTCGCGGTGGGCCCCACCGAGGACCCGCACATCTCGCGGATCACGCTGACGCTCGACGGGGCGGTGCACCCGATCGACCAGGTGACCAAGCAGCTTCACAAGCTGGTCAACGTGATCAAGATCCGCGACATGGAGCCCGACCAGACGGTCGCCCGGGAGATGGCGCTCTTCCGGGTGAACGCCGCGGTCGAGAACCGCCAGGAGATCATGCAGTTCGCCGAGATCTTCGACGCGAAGATCGTCGACGTCTCGCGCCGCAGCCTGACCATCGAGGTGACGGGCACCGCGGACAAGATCGACCAGTTCGAGAACATGATCCGCCCGCACGGCCTGATCGAGATGGCGCGGACGGGCGAGGTCGCAATCTCGAAGGCGCGGTCCGACAGCTAGGCGCCGAGATCCGGCAATAGCCTTAGCGGGGCGTGCCCCCCTCGGAATTCGTCGCTGCCTCCGCGGTCGCCGACGCGCTCGGCGAGCTTGCCCGTGCCGCGCAGCGCCGCGGCCGCCCGGCGCTGCTCAGCGCGACCCGCGAGGTGGAGCTGGACGACCCCGTCGCCTGGGCGTTCGCGACGCGGCTCGCGACCGACCGCTGGTTCGCGTGGGAGGAGCCCGACGCGGGGTTCGCGCTCGCGGGCGTCGGCACCGTGGCCGAGGTGATCGCGCGGGGCACGGGGCGCTTCGCCGACGTCGCCGCGAGCTGCGCGCGCCTCGGGGCGGGGCGGCTCGCCGACGAGCCCATGGGCCTGCCCGCCGGTGCCGGGCTGGTCTGGGTGGGCGGATTTGCGTTCGACCCCGACGGGTGTACCGCACCGCACTTCGCCTCGCTGCCGCCGGCGCTGATGGTGGTGCCCGAAGTCGCGGTCGCCAGGGTCGACGGGACGACGTACGTCACGGCCGCGGCCGAGTACCGGCCGGGCGACGACCCCGACGGGCTCGCCGAACGCGCCCGCGCGCGCCTCGCGGGCCTGCGCGCGAGTGCCCTGCCGATGCTCGATCCCGACCCAGTCGGCCCGGTGCGAGTCAAGAGCGCCGCCGACCCGAGCGCGTACGAGGAGGCCGTCGCGCGGGCCGTGGAGCGCATCAAGGCGGGGGAGTTCCGCAAGGTGGTGCTGGCGCGGGAGGTGCGGGCCGAGGCACCGCGCGCGCACGACCCGGCGGCGCTCTTCGGTGCCCTGCGCGACCTCTTTCCCTCCTGCTTCTGCTTCTGCGTGGGTACCCCGGAGGCGGCATTCATCGGCGCGAGCCCGGAGCTTTTGGTGCGGCGCCGGGGCGCGGGCGCCCAGACCGTGGCCCTCGCCGGCTCGACCCGGCGCAGCGCCGACCCCGCCGTCGACAGCCACCTGGGCGAGCAGCTGCGCCGCTCGGCGAAGAACGCCGAGGAACACGAGATCGTCGCGCAGCGCATCGAGCGCGCCCTGCGCCCGCTGGCGGTTTGGGTTGCGCGCGCGCGTGCGCCCGAGCTGATCCGCGTGGCCAACATCCAGCACCTCGCGACACCCATCCACGCGCAGCTGGCCGACGCCCGTTCCGCGGTGGAGCTCGCCGGCGTCCTGCATCCCACGCCCGCCGTCGGCGGGGAGCCGAACGACCGCGCGGTCCCGGCGATCGCCGCGCTCGAGGGCTTCGACCGCGGCTGGTACGCGGGGCCGGTGGGGTGGATGGACGCTGCCGAGGACGGCGAGTTCTGCGTTGCCCTGCGCTCGGCGCTCCTGCGCGACCGTACCGCCCACCTCTTCGCCGGCGCGGGCATCGTCGCCGACAGCGACCCCGCCTCCGAGCTCGCGGAGACCGAGCTCAAGCTGGGCGCGCTGTTGCCGCTGCTTAAGCAATGACTTGACGCGCTCCGCGGCTCCCCATACGGTGGGTCGAGCAGATGGGAGCGCTGGGGGCCGTGTGGCACGCTTGTCTGGCAGGGATCGCCTGCGCGGCGGTGGTGGGCGGCACCGCGCACGGCGCCGTGCGCTACGCCCAGCCGGGCGCGATGGGACCGGAGCCCTGCACGCGCGACGAGCCGTGCGGCATCGGCGCCGCCGTCAACGGCCACGCGGACGGAGACGTGCGTGAGGGCGACGTCATCCGCCTGCTCGGGGGCGAGTACATCCTGCCGTCCGGGCTGTCCGTGGGCGAGGCGGTAACCATCCGCGCCGAGAATCCCGATGATCCTCCCGTCCTGGTCACCGGCGGGATCGTGCGCCAGATCGCTGCGGGATCCTTCAGGCTCGTCGACCTTGAGATCGAGCACAACGGCAGCGGCAGCGCGCTCGTCCTCGTGAACGGGGACGTCGCGGAGCGTGTCAGCGTGAAGTCGAACGGCGAGGCAGCCTGCGAGATGAACCACGACTCGTTCCTGCGCAACTCGCTCTGCGTCCAGCTCGCGGACGGGGCTGCACTCGACGTCTTCTCCGGCAGCGCGAGCACCTTCCCGCGGGCCGTCAACGTGACCGCGGTTGCGCCCTACAGCGACTTCGGCACCGGAATCCGCGCCGTGCAGGAAGGCATGAACCAGCAGCTGCGCTTCGAGGCCGTGAACACGATCGCCCAGGGAGCCGAGGACGTGTTCGTCAGCGCGCCGGGCGGCGGTAGCGCGACGGCGCGCGTGACCCTTCGGAACTCCAACTACAGCACGACACAGATCGGTTCCGGGGGTCAGATCATCGACGGAGGGGGCAATCAGGCCGCCGAGCCGGTCTTCGCGGCAGCCTTCCCGGCGCCGGGCGACTTCCGGACGCTGAAGGGCTCGCCGACCCGCGACGCCGGGACCACGTCGGAGCCGGTGGGGACGCTCGATCTGGGCCGAGTCGCCCGCGTCCAGGGCAAGGGCGTGGACATCGGCGCCTACGAGTTCGACGTGCCGCCGCAGACCCGGATCACGCGCAAGCCCAAGCGCGTGCTGCGGGTACCGGGTCGCAAGGGACTCGCCCGCTTCCGCTTCACCTCATCGGAGGGGATGTCCGAGTTTGAGTGCCGGCTGCGGGGCGGCAAGCGCAGCCAGCGACGCTGGCGCGCGTGCGAGTCGCCGCGCACCTACAGCGTCCGCGCGCGCAAGCGCAAGTACGTCTTCCAGGTGCGAGCCATCGACGGCGCCGGCAACCGCGACGGGACGCCCGCGAGGGCGCGGTTCAGGGTCCGCTCACGCTGAGGGCGCGTTGAGACCAAGGCCCGCGAGCGCCGCATGCGCCCGCTCGAAGATCCGGGCGCGGAGCTGCGGCGCCGAGGCGCGCTCCACCCGCGCCTCGGCGATCACGTGCGCGGCCGGCAGCGCCACGAGATCCTCGGCGCGCTCGAGACGCGCGTACCCGAGCCCGTGGAGCGCGGCGAGCCGTTCGAGGTCGAGTCCCAGTGGCGTGCCGAAGATCGCTTCGAACTCGGCGCGCGGGACCTGGCCCGCCTGCGGGAGGAGTTCGAAGATCCCGCCCCCGTCGTTGTGGAGGCAGACGATGCGCACGGGCGCATCGCAGTCGCGCAGGGCGGCGAGCCCGTTCGAGTCGTGGTGGAGAGCCAGATCGCCGGTTATCAGCCAGGTCGGGCGGGCGCTCGCGGCGGCCGCGCCGGCGGCCGAGGACACCGTGCCGTCGATCCCGTTGGCGCCGCGGTTGGCGAGGAAGCGCACGTCCGCGGGCCCGGACGGCAGGAAGGACTCCTGGTCGCGGATCGGCATCGACGAGGCGGTGTAGACCAGCTCGCCGTCCCGCAGCGCCCCGGCTAGCGCGGCGAGCACCGCGGGCTCGCTGAGGCCGGGCTCCGAGGCGATGCCCTCGCCAAGCGCGGCGGCCACTGCCTCGTTCGCGCCGAGCCACCTCCGCGTCCATTCGCTCGGGCGCGGCGAGAGGCGGTCGGCGAGCCTGGCCGCGAGGTCGGAGGCGTCGCCGCGAACGACGAGCTCCGCCGTGCGCGTGGGTTCCTTCCAGGAGCCCACGGGGTCGACCTGGATCTGCGCCGCGCCGGGCAGGTCCGCAAGCCACATGCGCAGGGCCTTCGACGTAGGGAGCTCGCCGAAGCGCAGAACGAGCTCGGGCGCGAGCTCCGCCGGGCGGGAGCGCGCGATCGCGTCGTACGTCCAGACCACGCGCTCGCGGTCGTGCGGCCCGAGGCGCAGGCCGGAGGTCGGCTCGGCGAGGATCGGGTAGTCGCTCGCGGCCGCGAGGGCGGTGATCGCCGCGACGCAGGCCGGGTCGGTCCCGCGCCCGGCGAGGATCAGGCCGCGCTCCGTCCCGGCGATGCGCTCGGCGAGCGCGTCCACGAGGGCCTCGTCGGCGCGTACCCGGCCGCGCGCGACGCGCGTGAGCGGCTCGTTGCCGCGGCCCTCACGGGCGAGCGCGGAGCGTGCGCTCACGTCGCCCGCACCGGGCTCGGGTCCCAGCGGGTCGCGCCACGAGAGGTTGAGATGGACCGGCCCGGGGCGGGGGTCGCCCGCGGCGACCGCGTAGGCCCGGCAGGCGACCGACCGCATATGGAGCAGGCCAGCGTCGTCGGCCTCGTGGGTACCGACCTCGCAGAACCAGCGCGCGGCGGTCCCGTAGAGCTTGATCTGGTCGATCGTCTGCCCGGCGCCGACGTCGCGGAGCTCCGGCGGCCGGTCGCTGGTGATCACGATCAGCGGCACGTCGGCCTCGGCCGCCTCGGCGACGGCGGGGTGGAGGTTCGCGGCCGCGGTGCCCGACGTGCAGGCGATCGCCACGGGGCGCCCGGTCGCGCTGGCGGCGCCGAGGGCGAAGAACCCGGCGCTGCGCTCGTCCACGATCGAGTGGGTCGAGATCGCTGGCTCGCGCAGCAGGGCGAGGGCCACCGGGGTCGAGCGCGACCCGGGGCAGATCACGGCGTGGCGCATGCCGCTGCGCGCGAGCTCCTCGACGAGCGCCGAGGCGAGGGCGGTGTTGCGGTTCGTGCTGTCCATGCGCCCAGGGAACCTACGCGAGCCGGGCGCGCTGGAGCGCCTCATCGTCGATCTCAACGCCCAGCCCCGGCCCAGCGGGCGGGCTGAGCATGGGGCCGTCGAGCTCGCACTCGCGCGCGGCGACGCCCTCGGCGAAGAGCCGCTGGGTGGCGAGGCCGTGGTCGACGCCGGCGTCCGGGATGATCTGCGCGGCGTGCGCGGCGGCCGCGATCCCGACCGGTCCGTCGAGCGCGCTCGAAAGGTAGGTGGGGATCACCTCGGCGATCGCGTTGGCCGCGCCGATCCCGCCGACCTTCGAGAGCTTCGCCGTCACGTACGCACAGGCGCGTCGCTGCCGCGCGCGGTGAGCGTCGGCCACGGAGTTGACCGCCTCGTCCGCGGCCAGCGGGATCGCGCTCGAGCGGGAGAGCTTCGCCAGCGCGCGCAGGCCGCTCACCGGCTGCTCGGCGAGCTCGATGCCAAGCGGTTCGAGCTCGGCGAGCACGCGCTCGGCGTCGCGGACGCTCCACGCCTCGTTGGCGTCGACGCGGATGCGCGCCTCAGGACCCACCGCCGCCCGCACCGCGCGCACCACCTCGACGTCGTCGCCGGCGCCGAGCTTGAGCTTGAGCGTGCGAAAGCCACGCTCGGCCCAGGAGCGCGCCTGCTCGGCCACCCCCTCGGGGGCGCCGGCCGTCAGGGTCGCGTTGCAGCGCACCGGCCTCGCCTCGTCCGCGCCGAGTAGCGCCCACAACGGCTTGCCGTCCGCCTTCGCCGCGAGGTCGAAGATCGCACACTCGAGCGCCGCTGCGGCGGGCGGGGGCAGGCGCTTCGGGCGGGCGAGCTCGAGGAAGGTCGCGATCGCGAGGTCGAGGGCGGGCTCGCGCTCGGTGTCCAGCTCGAGCCCGACCAGGCGGGTCGCTGCGTCGCTGAGCGCGCGTTCGACCTCCTCGAGGGTCGCGCCGCCGCGCAGGCTGAGCGGCACGGCCTCGCCGAGGCCCTCGACGCCCTCGGCGGTGCGCACCCGGAGCAGCACCATCTCGCGGCGCTCGAGCCGGCCGCGGGCGGTGACGTACGGTTCGCGGAAGCGCAGCGCGTAGGGGATCGTCTCGACGCGCTCGATCCGCACGGTCAGCCCAGGAGCAATCCCGCCGAGAGCAGGACGCTGTAGACCGCGAGCAGCGTGCCGGTGCCGGCGAGCGCGGCGTTCAGAGCGGGCCCGTCGGTGCGCGTCAGCACCGCCTGCGTGGGCACGAGCGCGAGCGGGGCGCTGAGCCAGGCCAGGATGCCCGCCAGCGGCCCGTCGCCCCCGATCAGCGCGACCGGCAGGAGCACGAGCGCGCCCGCGAGCAGGGCGACGTACAGGATCCGCGTGCGGTCGCGCCCCATGCGCACGGCGAGCGTGCGCTTCCCGGCGCGGCGGTCGGTCTCGATGTCGCGGAGGTTGTTGACGACCAAGATCGCGGTCGAGAGGAACCCGATCGGGATGGAGAGGAGGAAGGGCAGCCAGTCGAGCCGCTCGAGCTGGACGTAGTAGGAGCCGTTGACCGCTACCAGCCCAAAGAACAGGAACACGAAGAGCTCGCCCATGCCCGCGTAGCCGTAGGGCCGGGGCCCGCCGGTGTAGAGCACGCCAGCCGCGATCGAGACGGCGCCCATGGCGATGATCTCGATGCCCGCGACCGCCGCCAGATACGCGCCGGCCGCGCACGCGACCGCGAACGCGACCCAGGTCGCGATCAGTACGCGCCGGGGCGCGACGAGCCCAGAGGAGGTCACGCGCACGGGGCCGAGGCGGTCCGCCGTATCCGCCCCGCGCTTGGCGTCCGAGTAGTCGTTCGCGAGGTTCGTGCCGATCTGGATGAAGATCGCGCCGAGGAGCGCGGCGAGGAAGGCGAGCCAGCGGAACTCGTCGCTCACGTACAGCGCCGTGGCGCTCCCGACGAGCACCGGCGCCACCGCGGCCGGCAAGGTGCGCGGCCGCGCTGCCATCAGCCAGATCCTCACGCTCGGGCTGGGGACGAAGTCCCGGGTCGTACGCTTGCGGCCTGCCGGGTCAGGTAACGCGTCCCGACCCGGCCAAACCGGACGCGAAGCGGATTTGGCCGCATGTCTCTCACGGTCGCTTCGGGAACTTCGAGAAGTCCGGCTGGCGCCCCTCCTGGTAGGCGTTGCGCCCCTCCTGGCCCTCCTCGGACATGTAGAAGAGCAGCGTCGCGTCGTGCGAGAGCTGCTGGATCCCCGTGATCCCGTCCTCGTCGGCGTTGAAGCTCGCCTTGAGCAGGCGCAGCGCGAGGGGGGAGAGGGCGTTCATCTCGCGGCACCAGGCGACGGTCTCGCGCTCCAGGTCGGCGAGCGGGACGACGGCGTTCACAAGCCCCATCTCGAGCGCTTCCTGGGCGTTGTAGAGGCGCGCCAGAAACCAGAACTCCTTGGCGCGCTTGACGCCGATGTTGCGCGCGAGCAGCGACGCGCCGAAGCCGCCGTCGAAGCTGCCGACGCGCGGCCCCGTCTGGCCGAAGATCGCGTTGTCCGCCGCGATCGTCATGTCGCAGACCAGATGCAGGATGTGGCCGCCGCCCACCGCGTAGCCCGCAACCATCGCGACGACCGGCTTCGGCAGGCGGCGGATCTGCACGTGCAGGTCGCCGACGTCGAGACGGCCGATGCCCTGCTGCGCGACCTCGTCGTCGCCGATGTAGCCGTCGTCGCCGCGGATCCGCTGATCGCCGCCTGAGCAGAAGGCGCGGTCGCCGGCGCCGGTGAAGATGATCGCGCCGACCTCGGTGTCGTCGCGGGCGCGGGCGAAGGCATCGCGCAGCTCGGCCAGCGTCTGCGGGCGGAACGCGTTGTGAACCTCGGGCCGGTTGATCGTGATCTTCGCGATCCCGTCCGCCTTCTCGTAGATCAGGTCGCGGTACTCCGCGGCCCGCTGCCACTCGATGGGGGCGTAGAGGGTTTCCTCGGGCGGTGCGTCTTTGTGTCGTTGAGGCACGTCCGCGATTATCCATGCCGCGCGCAATGAGCAGCAGCACACTCGACAACTGGCTCGCGCAGCGGGCGACGAGCTGTCCCGACCGCCTCGCCGTGCGCGCCGACGGCGTCGACCTCACCTACGCGGAGCTCGAGCTCGAGGCCCAGGCCGCGGCGCGGCGCCTGGCGGCACGCGGGGTGCGCCGGGGCTCGACCGTGGCGATCGAGCTGAGCCCGGGGCTCGACTTCGCGATCCTGCTGCACGCGCTGATGAAGCTGGGCGCGGTCGCGTACCCGCTGAGCCCGCGCCTCACCGAGCGCGAACGCGCCCGCGAGCTCTCGCGGACGGAGCCCGCGCTGGTGGTGCGCTCGCCGGCCGACTTCGAGGGGCCCGAGGCCGACCTGCCGCTGCTCGGCGAGCACGACATGGACGCCCTGCACTGCCGGCTTCTGACCAGCGGTACCTCCGGGACGCCGCGCGCGGTAGGGCTCACGTACGGGAACTTCATGTGGAGCGCAGTCGGCTCGGCGTTCAACCTCGGCGTGGACCCGCAGGACCGCTGGCTCTGCTGTCTGCCCCTGCACCACGTCGGCGGGCTCTCGATCCTGATGCGCTCGGTGATCTACGGCACCGGCGCCGTGATCCACGACGGCTTCGACACGGAGCGCGTGCGCGAGTCGCTGGCCAACGACGGGATCACGCTGGTCTCGCTCGTGGCGACGCAGCTGATCCGCCTGCTGGAGGCGGGTGTCGACCTCTCCGGCCCCCGGGTCCTGCTCGTCGGGGGCGGACCGGTGCCGCTCGCGGCGATCGAGGAGGCGTCCGCGCAGGGCGCCTCGGTCGTCCAGACCTACGGGATGACCGAGACGTGCTCGCAGGTGACGACGCTCGCGCCCGCCGACGCGCGCCGCAAGGCGGGTTCGGCCGGCAGGCCGCTGCTCACGACGCATCTGCGGATCGCCGACGGGGAGATCCTCGTCCAAGGCCCGACGGTTGCGCCCGGCACCGCGGACGAGGACGGCTGGCTGCACACCGGCGACCTCGGCCGCATCGACGAGGAGGGCTTCCTCTGGGTCGAGGGCCGGCTCGGCGACGTGATCGTCACCGGCGGCGAGAACGTGATCCCCGACGAGGTCGAGGAGGTGCTCCGCGAGCACCCGGCGGTCGCGGACGCGGCGGTCGTGGGCAGGCCGGACGCCGAGTGGCAGGAGGCGGTGACCGCGGTCGTCGTCCTGCGCGACGGGGCGGAGGCCGACGCCGAGGGCCTGCGGGCGCACTGCGCGGCGCGGCTGGCCGGGTTCAAGGTCCCGAAGCGCTTCGAGTTCGCGTCCGAGCTGCCGCGCACGAGCTCCGGGAAGCTCCTGCGCCGGGCGCTGCGCTGAGCCACCTGCAAGGCGCGCGCTGTAGCTAAAGTCACGCGGCTATGAACGACAACGCCGCCTCCAAGGACATCTTCTACGACGCCGACGCGAACCCCGACGCGCTCAAGGACAAGACCATCGCGATCCTCGGTTTCGGGTCGCAGGGTCACGCCCACGCGCTCAACCTCAAGGACTCGGGCTACAATGTGATCGTGGGGTTGCGCGAGGGGTCGCCCTCGCGCGAGCAGGCGGAGGCGGCCGGCCTCGAGGTCTACGACATCGCCGAGGCATCGAGTCGCGGCGACGTGGTCATGATCCTGCTCCCCGACGAGCGCCAGGCGCAGGTCTGGGAGGAGCAGATCCGCGACGGGATCGCCGAGGGCAACCTGCTCATGTTCGCCCACGGCTTCACGATCCACTTCGGCGAGATCGAGCCGCCGCCGGGCGTCGACGTCGGCATGGTCGCTCCGAAGGGGCCGGGCCACCTCGTGCGGCGCCAGTTCGAGGAGGGCGCCGGCGTGCCGTGCCTGATGGCCGTCCACCAGGACGCGACGGGCAACGCGCGCGACCTCGTCCTCGCGTACGCCGCGGGCATCGGCGGAGGCCGCGCGGGGATCATCGAGACGACCTTCAAGGACGAGTGCGAGACCGACCTGTTCGGCGAGCAGGCCGTGCTCTGCGGCGGCGCGACCGCGCTCGTCCAGGCGGGGTTCGAGACGCTGGTCGAGGCCGGCTACGACCCGCGGCTCGCCTACTTCGAGTGTCTGCACGAGCTCAAGCTCATCGTCGATCTGATGTACGAGAAGGGGCTCCAGGGCATGCGCTACTCGATCTCCAACACGGCCGAGTACGGCGACATGACCCGCGGCAAGCGCGTCATCACCGAGGAGACCAAGGCCGCGATGCGCAAGATCCTCGACGAGATCCAGTCCGGCGACTTCGCGCGCGAGTGGATCGCCGAGAACCGCGCGGGCGGCGAGAACTTCCGGCGCATGCGCGAGGAGGCGAAGCAGGCGCCGATTGAGAAGGTGGGCAAGGAGCTCCGGTCGATGATGCCCTGGATCAACCAGGAGTTCTGATCCGGCTCCCGGTCGCCGGTCGCCAGTCGCCCGTTGGTTAGCCGACGGTTTCCGGCTCACGTCCCGGCCGCGCCGCCAGGCGCTTGATGCTGCGGAACCGGCGACCGGCGACCGGCGACCTGATTTCGCCACCCGACCTAATAACCTTGCGCGCGCCGACGGCGCCCGCCGTCGGTTGCTCTTCGATCGATGACTGAAACCGCCGTCCGGATCCCTACCGAACTGAAGCCCTCCGACGGGCGCTTCGGGTGTGGGCCCTCGCGGGTGCGCCGCGACGCGCTCGCGCGGCTCGCCGAGCGCTCCGACGTGATGGGCACCTCGCACCGCCAGAAGCCCGTGAAGGAGCTGGTCGGGCGGGTCAGGTCGGGTGTGAGCGAGCTGCTCGGCGCGCCCGAGGGCTACGAGGTCGTGCTCGGGAACGGTGGGACGACCGCCTTCTGGGACGCGGCCGCCGCGTGGCTCGTGCGCGAGCGGGCGGCGCACCTCGTCTACGGCGAGTTCTCGAGCAAGTTCGCGAAGGTGACCGCCGGGGCGCCCTTCCTGGCGGACCCCGCGCTGATCGAGGCGGAGCCCGGCGACGCCCCCGATCCGGCGACGGTGCCCGAGGCCGACGTGGTCGCGTGGGCGCACAACGAGACCTCGACGGGCGTGATGCTCCCGGTCGTCCGGCCGGAGGGCTCGGCGGGCCAGCTCGTCCTGATCGACGCCACGTCGGGCGCGGGCGGCCTGCCCGTGGACCTGGCGCAGGCGGACGCGTACTACTTCGCGCCGCAGAAGGGCTTCGGCTCGGACGGCGGGCTGTGGATCGCGGTCCTGAGCCCGGCGGCGATCGAGCGCATCGCCGAGCTCGACGGCGCCGACGATCGCTGGCAGCCCGGCTTCCTCTCGCTGCAGACGGCGCTCGACAATTCCCGCAAGGACCAGACCTACAACACGCCGGCGGTCGCCACCCTGCTGCTTCTGGTGGACCAGCTCGAGTGGATGCTCGAGCAGGGCGGCCTCGACTGGTGCGTCGAGCGGACGACCCGCTCGTCGTCGCACCTCTACGGTTGGGCGGACGCCGCCGAGTTCGCGGCGCCGTTCGTATCCGATCCCGCGAAGCGCTCGCTCGTCGTCGGCACGATCGACTTCGACGAGTCGGTCGACGCCGCCGCGCTCGCCGCGACGCTGCGCGCCAACGGGATCGTGGACGTCGAGCCCTACCGCAAGCTCGGCCGCAACCAGCTTCGGATCGGCATGTTCCCGGCGATCGATCCCGCCGACCTCGAGGCGCTCACCGCTTGCATCGACTGGGTCGTCGAGAACGCCCCGGGGGTGCGCTCGTGAGGATCCTCGTCGCCGAGAAGATCGCCGATAGCGGCATCGAGCTGCTCAAGCGGGACTTCGAGGTCGACGTGCTGCTCGACCTGAGCCCCGAGGACCTCGCCGAGCGCATCGGCGAGTACGACGGGCTGATCGTCCGCTCGGCCACGAAGGTCACCCCCGAGCTGATCGAGCGCGCCGGCCGCCTCAAGGTCGTCGGCCGCGCGGGCACCGGCGTCGACAACGTCGACCTCGAGGCCGCGACGAAGCGCGGGGTCTTGGTCGTCAACGCGCCGGAGTCCAACTCGGTCGCGGCCGCGGAGCACACGCTCGCGCTCGCGCTCGCGCTCTGCCGGAACGTCCCGCAGGCGCACGCAGCGCTCGTCGGCGGCGAGTGGGCGCGCTCCCGCTACAAGGGCGTCGAGCTCTACGGCAAGACCCTCGGGATCATCGGCTTCGGCCGCATTGGGCAGCTCGTCGCCCAGCGCGCGCTCGCCTTCGGCATGACCGTCCTGGGCTTCGACAAGTTCGTCGCCCCCGAGCGCTTCCGCGAGCTCGGCGTGGAGGGGGTCGAGACGACGGACGAGCTGTACGAGCGCTCCGACATCATCACGATCCACCTCCCGAAGACGCCGGAGACGATCAACTGGATCGACGCGACGGCGATCACGCGGATGAAGGACGGCGTGCGGATCATCAACTGCGCGCGCGGCGAGCTCATCGACCTCGAGGCGTTGGAGGCCGCGCTCGACTCCGGCAAGGTCGCCGGCGCCGCCCTCGACGTCTTCCCCGGCGAGCCCGTCACCGAGCACCCGCTGTTCGGGCGCGACGACGTGGTCGTCACCCCGCACCTCGGTGCCTCGACCTCGGAGGCGCAGGACCGCGCTGGGACGATCACGGCCGAACAGGTGAAGGCGGCGCTCACGGGCGGCGTGGTCACGAACGCCGTCAACCTCGGCGCTCCGCTCCCCGAGCCGGTGGCGCCGTTCGTCCCGCTCTGCCGCGACCTCGCCTCGCTGGCACAGGGCCTCGCGGAGGGCGGGATCGACCGCGTGGAGCTCGAGGTCCGGGGCAGGCTCGTCGATCACGACACGCGCGTGCTCGGCATCGCCGCGCTCGCCGGCGTGCTCGCCGGTCACACCGAGGAGCAGGTCAACCTCGTCAATGCCACCGCGCTGGCCGAGGAGCGCGGCATCGAGCTCACCGAGATCAAGGACGCGACCTCCGAGGACTTCACGGAGCTGATCACCGTCCGCGTCGGGCACGGCAAGGACGCGGTCGAGGTCTCCGGCACGGGCGTCGGGCCGCGCAACGTCCCGTATTTGGTCTCGGTCTGGGGGCAGGGCTTCTACCTGCCGCTCGCCGACCACCTCGCCGTCTTCCGCTACACCGACCAGCCGGGCATGATCGGCCGGGTCGGCACGGTCTTCGGCGAGGAGGGCGTGAACATCGTCTCGGCGGCGGTCGGCGCCGAGTCGGAGGGCGACCAGGCCGTGATGGTGCTCACCACCGACGCGCCCGTGCGCTCCGAGACGATCGAGCGCATCCTGCAGCTCGAGGGCTTCACTGCCGGGCGGGCCGTCGACCTCGAGCGCTAGCGCAGCCTCGGGACCGCGACGCCGTAGGCGAGCGGGCGCACGATCGGCGGCATCCCGCGCCACTCCTCCCGGCGCAGCTCGCGCAGCGCGAAGCCAGCCTCACCGAGCAGCGAGAGCGTCGGCCGGTTGCACTGGCAGCCCTCGGCGAAGGCGGCCCACGGGCCCCGCAACCGGTCCTGCCAGGCGGCGAGTACGCGCGAGTCGGCACGCACGTGCTCGCAGAAGTGGAGCGCGCCGCCCGGCCGCAGCACCCGGCGGATCTCGGCGAGCGCGGCGGCTGGATCCTTCACGGTGCAGAGCACGAGCATGCACACCACGGCGTCGAAGGAGTCGTCGGGGAAGGGCAGGCTCTCGGCGGGCGCCTCGACGATCTCCGCCTCGCGGCCGAGCTCGGCGGCGCGGCGGCGCATCCGATCCGCCATCGCGGGCTCCGGCTCGGCGAGCACCAGGCGGGCGTCGCTTCCGTAATGGGGCAGGTTGAGGCCGGTGCCGGCCCCCACCTCGAGCACGTCGCCCTTTAGATCGCCGACCAGCCGGCGGCGACGCGCGCGCATGCCGCGGCGCTCGCCGAGGGCGATGATCGGCTCATAGAGCGCGGCGGACGCGGCGCTCGTGCGCGGCTCGTAAGCCGGGGCGCCCTCGGGGCGGGTGGGCGATTCCATGGGCGTCAGCTTCGCATGATCGGCAGCGCGCCGCCAGCCTTGCGGTTAGGGTGCTCAACCAATGAGGGCGGTCGTGGTCACGCGCAACGGCGGTCCCGAGGTGCTCAGGGTGGAGGAGCGCCCCGATCCGGTGCCGGGTCCGGGGGAGCTGCGCATCGAGGTGCGGGCCGCGGGCGTCAACTTCGCTGACTTGATGGCCCGCGCGGGCACCTACCCGGACGCGCCGCCGCTGCCCGCCGTCGTCGGCTACGAGGTCGCGGGCGTCGTCGACTCCGTCGGGGAGGGCGTCGAGGAGTTCGCCCCCGGCGACCGGGTGCTGGCCGCGACCCGCTTCGGCGGCTACGCCAGCCTGGTCGTGGTGCCCGTCGGCTCGGTGGTCGCGCTCCCCGAGTCGATGGGCTTCGAGCAGGGTGCGGCGGTCCCCGTCAACTACGCCACCGCCTACGCCGCCGCGATCCACATGGGCGGCCTGCGGGAGGGCGAGAAAATCCTCATCCACGCGGCCGCGGGCGGCGTGGGCATCGCGGCGATCCAGCTCGCGCGGCACGTCGGCGCGGAGATCTTCGGCACGGCGTCGGCGAGCAAGCACGAGGCGATCCGCGCGCAGGGCTGCCACCACCCGATCGACTACCACCGGGTCGACTTCGCCGAGGAGGTCATGCGCCTCACCGGCGGCGAGGGCGTGGACGTGGTGTTGGACGCGATCGGCCCGACCAGCTTCAGGCGGAGCTACCGGGTCCTGCGCCAGGGCGGGCGGCTGATCATGTTCGGCCTGGCCGAAACCCAGACTGGGCCGCGCCGCGACGTGGGCGCGTTGGTGAAAGGCCTCGCCCGCATGCCGCTCGCGACCATGCCATGGTGGAAGTCGCTCGCGATGATGAACGAGAACAAGGGGGTCTTCGGGCTCAACGTGCTCAAGTGGTGGGACCGGGAGGGGCTCGCCCGCCTGCTGCCGCCGTTGCGCGAGCTGCTCGCCGCCGGAAAGCTCGAGCCGGTGGTCGCCGCCACCTTCCCCTTCGAGGAGGCGGCTGAGGCGCACCGCTACCTGGCGGAGCGGCGCAATATCGGCAAGGTGGTGCTGACGCCGTGATCCTGGCGAGCATCGGCAGCCTCTATCAGCGGGCGATCGAGGACACCGGGCGCGAGCCGGAGTTCCTCTTCCTCGTCTCGTTCCTTCTGAGCTTCGGGTTCATCCGCACCAGCGCGCACCTGATCCGCGCGCAGGTCCGCTGGTGGCCGGGGAACGTGGAGGTGGGCGGGACCCATATCCACCACCTGGTGTGGGGGATCCTGCTCCTGCTCATCTTCGGCTACGTCGGCGCGGTCATGGACCCGCCCTCGCCGTGGCACGAGATCGCGATCATCCTGTTCGGCGTGGGGGCGGGGCTCACGCTCGACGAGTTCGCCCTGTGGCTGAATCTGCGCGACGTCTACTGGGAGAAGGAGGGGCGGCGCTCGATCGACGCGGTGATCGTGGTCGCGGCGCTCTCCGGGCTCGCCGTTGTCGGTTTCGGCGCGTGGGTCGAGGTCGCCGACACCGTCGAGCGCGGCGTCTTCGCGATCGTCGGCTCCGCCGGCCTGATCGGCGTGATCATCGCGCTCATCAACGCGGCGAAGGAGAAGTGGTGGACGGCGCTCGCCACCCTGTTCATCTGGCCGGTCGGGGTCGTCGGCGCGGTGCGCCTCGCCAAGCCCACGTCGCTGTGGGCGCACCACCTCTACGGGGAGGGTAAGCGTGAGCGCGCGCGGGCCCGGTTCGCGAAGAAGGAAAAGAGGAAGGGCTCGTCCGACCGAGCCGCGCTCGAGGCGAAGGGGCCTTGACGGGCGGCGTGTCGCTGCTACTCTGCCCGGGACCGATGATCCTTCGGCCCGACAGCCTGGCCCTTCTCCTTCTCCTCCCCCGTTTGGGGGAGTGAATCGCCAGGCGGCGCGATAGCCGCGAGCACACAGCAGGTCATCGGTTCGGACTAGAGAAGGAGACACTTCGATGAGCGTCGCGGGACGCAACTCGCAGGACAATCAAGACCGAGTACAGATCTTCGACACGACCCTGCGCGACGGGGAGCAGTCGCCGGGGATCTCGCTGAACACCCAGGAGAAGGTCGAGATCGCGCAGCAGCTCGCGCGGCTCGGCGTCGACGTGATCGAGGCTGGCTTCCCGATCACCTCGCCCGGCGACTTCGAGGCGGTGGAGGCGATCGCCCGCCAGGTGGAGGGACCGGTGATCGCGGCTCTCGCGCGCACGCACAAGGCGGACATCGACGCGGCCTGGAACGCGGTGAAGGACGCGGCGCGACCGCGGATCCACACCTTCATCTCGACCTCCGACATCCACATCGAGCACCAGCTCAAGACGACTCGCGAGGACGTCAAGGGCCAGGCGCGCGCCGCGGTCGCGCTCGCCAAGTCCTACTGCGACGACGTCGAGTTCTCGCCGATGGACGCGACGCGCGCGGACGTGGAGTTCACGGCCGAGGTCTGCGCGATCGCCGTCGAGGAGGGCGCGACCGTCATCAACATCCCGGACACGGTCGGCTACACCACCCCCGAGGAGTACGCGGCATACCTGCAGCGGCTGTACGAGCTGATCCCGGGGCTCGAGAACGTGACCCTCTCGGTGCATTGCCACGACGACCTGGGCCTGGCAGTCGCCAACTCGTACGCGGGCGTCCTTGCCGGCGCGCGGCAGGTCGAGTGCGCGGTGAACGGGATCGGCGAGCGGGCCGGCAACTGCTCGCTCGAGGAGATCGTGATGCTCCTGCGGACCCGCAAGGACATCCACGGCGTCGACACCAACGTCAACACGCGCGAGCTGGCCCGCACCAGCCGGATGGTGTCCCGCCTGACCGGCTATCAGGTACCCCCGAACAAGGCGGTCGTGGGCCGCAACGCGTTCGCGCACGAGTCGGGGATCCACCAGGACGGCGTCCTCAAGGAGCGCTCGACCTACGAGATCATGGACCCGAAGGACGTCGGGCTTGAGTCCAACGCGATCGTGCTTGGCAAGCACTCCGGGCGCCACGCGCTGCGGGACGCGCTCGAGCAGCTCGGCTTCAAGGTCGAGGGCCAGGCGCTCAACCAGGCGTTCAAGCGCTTCAAGGAGATCGCCGACCGCAAGAAGCAGGTCACCGCGCTCGACCTCGAGGCGATCGTCTCGGACGAGATGCGCGACCGGGTCGACACCTACGCCCTGTCTTGGTTCGAGGTCGAGGCGGGCTCGCGCCGCGAGCCGTCGGCGCGGGTGGCGGTGCGCATGCCGAACGGCGAGGAGTCCGTCGGCGTAGCCCACGGCGACGGGCCGGTGGACGCGATCTTCGGCGCGATCCGCGACGCCGTCGACACGGAGTGCGAGCTGCGGTCCTACACGGTTTCCGCCGTGACCGAGGGCGAGGACGCCCTCGGCGAGGTGACGGTCACCCTGCACGCGCACGGGCGTCTCGCGTCCGGCCAGGGCGTGGCGACCGACATCCTCGAGGCGTCCGCCCGCGCCTACATCCGCGCCCTGTCCAACGCACTGGACGGCGCGGCGATCCGCGAGGCCGAGGGCGTGATCGCCGACGCGGCGACCGAGCGTACCCCGGGCCCCTAGTGGTCGCGGAGTACGGATCAGCGAAGGGGCGGCCGCGGGCCGCCCTTTCGCTTTGGGCCCCACCCGCGACTTCGACTTTTCGACGGTTGATCCCACGCAAGGTCGAAGTCGCGCCGGCCGGACCTGCGAGGGCGGCATTTCGACGGTTGATCCAACGAAACTGCGAAGTCGCGGGGCGGCAGCGGGGCCGGGGTGGCCGGGGGAGTAAACAAACGTATGTGATAACGTACAGCGCCGAGAGTGGCGGTAGCGACCGAAAACGGGGCCATCGGGGCGCGGGTTCGCGCGCTGCGGGAGTCGATGGGCTACTCGCTGCGCGAGCTGGCCGAGCGCAGCGGGGTGTCCGCGCCGATGCTCTCGCAGGTGGAGCGTGGCGAGACGAGCCCGACGCTGGCCGTGGCCGGTCGCATCGCCGCCGGGCTGGACCTCACCCTCTCGCAGCTCCTGCGCCTCGACGAGACGCATCACGTCGTCGTCGTGCGCGCGGGGGAGGGGCGGTCGCGTGAGCGCGACGGGCACCGCACCGAGGAGCTCACGCCGCCGCTGCCGGGTCAGCGCGCGGACGTGTCGCGGCACGTGCTGGCCGCGGGCGCGAGCACGGGCGGTCCCGACGACCCGCCCATCCACGAACCGGGGTCGCGCGAGACCGCGATCGTGCTGATGGGCGAGGTCACGCTCGTCATCGACGGGAGCACCCAAACCCTGAAGGCCGGGGACAGCGTCACCTTCGACGCCGACCTGCCGCATCACTTCGAGAATCGCACCGACGAACAGGCCGAGTTCATCGCGGTCGTCGCCGCTGGACTTCGGCGCAGCTAGGGAGTCGCCAATGCCAAAGACGATGTTCGACAAGATCTGGGAGGCGCACGAGGTAGCGGAGGGGCTGCTCTACATCGACCTCCACCTCGTGCACGAGGTCACCTCGCCGCAGGCGTTCGAGGGCCTGCGCCTCGCGGGTCGCAAGGTGCGTCGCCCCGACAAGACCGTGGCGACGGCCGACCACAACGTGCCCACCGACGGCACCCCGGCGGCGCGCCTGATCGCCGACGCGCTCTCCCGCAAACAGGTCGAGGCGCTCGAGCGCAACTGCGAGGAGTTCGGCATCCCGCTGTTTACGATCGGCTCCGACCGGCAGGGCATCGTCCACGTGATCGGCCCCGAGCTGGGCCTGACGCAGCCGGGCATGACGATCGTCTGCGGCGACTCGCACACCTCCACGCACGGCGCGTTCGGCGCGCTCGCCTTCGGCATCGGCACCTCGGAGGTCGAGCACGTCCTGGCGACGCAGACGCTGAACCAGCGCCGCCCGAAGACGATGCGGATCAACTACTCGGGCGAGCTGGGTTACGGCGTCACCGCCAAGGACCTGATCCTGGCAACGATCGGGCGCCTCGGCACCGGTGGGATGGTTGGCCATGCCGTCGAGTACGCCGGTGAGACGATCCGGGGGCTCTCGATGGAGAACCGGATGACGATCTGCAACATGACGATCGAGGGCGGTGGCCGCGCCGGCATGGTCGCGCCCGACGAGAAGACCTTCGAGTGGGTCAAGGGCCGCCCCGCCGCGCCCAAGGGCGACGAGTGGGAGAAGGCGCTCGAGCGCTGGCGCCAGCTGCCCACCGACGAGGGCGCGACGTTCGACACCGAGGTCGACATCGACGCCAGCGAGATCTCGCCGATGGTGACCTGGGGGACGACGCCCGGCCAGGTCGTCGAGGTCACCGGCGTCGTGCCCGAGCCGCGCAGCGAGACCGAGGAGCGCGCCCTGCGCTACATGGACCTGAAGCCGGGCACGCCGATGCAGTCGATCAAGCTCGACCGCGTCTTCATCGGCTCGTGCACGAACTCGCGCATCCAGGACCTGCGCGAGGCGGCGTCGATGCTCGACGGCCAGAAGATCGCGAGCCACATCAAGGGCATGGTCGTCCCCGGTTCCGCCCAGGTGAAGAAGCAGGCCGAGGAGGAGGGCCTCGACGAGGTCTTCCGCTCCGCCGGGTTCGACTGGCGCTCGGCGGGCTGCTCCATGTGCCTGGGCATGAACCCGGACATCCTGAGCCCGGGCGAGCGCTGCGCGTCGACCTCGAACCGCAACTTCGAGGGGCGCCAGGGCAAGGGCGGTCGCACCCACCTAGTCAGCCCGAAGATGGCGGCCGCGGCGGCCATCGAGGGTCACTTCGTCGACATTCGTGATTGGAGCTAGAAGATGGAGCCCGTCAACGTCATCGAGGGGAACGTGTCGGTGCTGGACCGCGCCGATGTCGACACCGACCAGATCATCCCCAAGCAGTTTTTGAAGCGGATCGAGCGCACCGGCTTCGGCGAGTTCCTCTTCTACGACTGGATCCGCGACGGCGAGATCGAGCTCGAGCCGAACCCGATCCTCGTCACCGGGCCCAACTTCGGCTGCGGCTCCTCGCGCGAGCACGCGCCCTGGGCCCTGCAGGACTTCGGCTTCGACGCGATCATCGCGCCGTCGTTCGCGGACATCTTCTACGGCAACTGCACGAAGAACGGCCTGCTGCCGGTCGTGCTGCCCGCCGACACCTGCCAGCAGATCGCCGCTGCCGGCTCGGCGCGGATTGAGCTTGAGTCCCAGACCGTGACCTGGGACGGCGGCGAAGCGAGCTTCGGCATCGACCCCGAGGTGAAGCACCGCCTGCTGAACGGGCTCGACGACGTCGACATCACGCTGCAGAAGGTCGACGCGATCGACGCCTACGAGTCCTCCGACCGCGCCTACCCGGGGCCAGTCACCACTGCGCTCGCGAGCTGATCGTGGGCGAGCGCACGGTCGACTGGGACGCGGCCACGTACGACCGTGTCGCCGATCCCCAGGAGGAGTGGGGCCGCGAGGTCATGGAGCGGCTCCAGCTCGCGGGCGACGAGACCGTACTCGACGCCGGGTGCGGCTCGGGCCGGCTCACCCGCCTGCTCGTCGACCGAGTGCCGCGCGGGCGCGTGATCGGCGTCGACGCGTCGGAGTCGATGATCGCGCTCGCGCGCGAGAACCTCGCGGGCTACGGTGATCGCGTCGAGCTGCGGGTCGGTGACCTCACCGAGCTCGAGCTCGGTGAGGAGGTCGACGCGATCTTCTCCAACGCGACGTTCCACTGGATCCTCAACCATCAGCGGCTCTTCGACCGCCTGTTCGCCGCCCTGCGTCCCGGCGGGCGGCTCGAGGCCCAGTGCGGGGGAGAGGGGAACGTCGCCGAATGGGCCCGCGCGATCGAGGCCGCGGAGGGCGACGAGCGCTTCGCGCCCTACCTGCGCGGCATGCCCGCTTCCCACTACTTCGCTTCGGTGGACGACACCCGCCACCGGCTCGAGCGATCCGGTTTCGACGTCGAGCGGGTGTGGCTTCAGAACAAGCGATACGTCCCGCCGGAGCCCCGCGAGTTCGTGCGCTCGGTGGGGCTCACGAAGCATCTCGCGCGCCTGCCCAAGGAGCTGCACGACACGTTCGTGGACGCGGTCCTGGGCTCGATGGCGCGCCCCCTGACCCTGGAATACGTACGCCTGAACATCTCCGCGAGGAAACCCGCATGAACACCCCCAAGATCGTCCTGCTGCCCGGCGACGGCATCGGCCCCGAGATCGTCGCCGCCGCACGCCGCGTGCTCGACGCGGTCGGCGAGTTCGAATACGAGGAGCACCCGATCGGCGGCGCGTCGATCGACGCGCATAACGCGGCCCTCACCGACGAGGTCCTGGCCGCCTGCAAGGCCGCCGACGCCGTGCTGCTCGGCGCCGTGGGCGGCCCCAAGTGGGACACGACCGATCCCAACGCTCCGCGCCCCGAGCAGGGCCTGCTCGGCCTGCGCAAGGGCCTCGGCCTCTACGCGAACCTGCGCCCGGTGCGCCCGAGCCCAGCGCTGCTCGACGCGAGCCCGCTGCGGCGCGACCGGATCGAGGGCACCGACCTGCTCGTCGTCCGCGAGCTCACCGGCGGCATCTACTTCGGTGACAAGACCCGGACGGACGATTCGGCTTCGGATTTGTGCGTCTACACCACCGAGGAGGTCGAGCGCATCGCGCGCGTCGCCTTCGAGGCCGCCCAGCGGCGGCGGCGCAAGGTCACCTCGGTCGACAAGGCGAACGTGCTCGAGACCTCGCGCTTCTGGCGCGAGACCGTGGAGCGCGTCGCGGCCGACTACCCGGACGTCGAGCTCGACCACATGCTGGTCGACAACGCGGCCATGCAGCTCGTCGCCAACCCGACCCGCTTCGACGTGATCGTCACCGAGAACATGTTCGGCGACATCCTCTCCGACGAGGCGGCGATGCTCACCGGCTCCCTCGGAATGCTCCCGTCGGCGAGCCTCGGCGGCGACGGGCCGGGCCTGTTCGAGCCCGTGCACGGCTCCGCGCCGGACATCGCCGGGCGCGGCATCGCAAACCCGCTGGCGACCTTCCTCTCGGTCGCGATGCTCCTGCGCGACGGGCTCGGTCTCGGCGACGAGGCGGCCAGCGTGGAGCGCGCCGTCGACGCCGCCCTCGACTCTGGCCTGCGGACCGCGGACCTCGGCGCACCCGAGGGCGAGGCCGCGACGACCGAGCGGATGACCGAGGCCGTGCTCGGGGCGCTCGACTAGCGCTTCCGGAACCCACCTGCCCGGCGATCGGCGCGCCGCCCTCGCTCGACTCCGCTTGATGCGTGGGTCATACTTTCCCGACCCTGTAAACCGCAACGGAGGGAATCGTGGAGAAGTCTGAGTGGATCTGGATGAACGGCGAATTCGTCGCTTGGGACGACGCCCAGGTCCACGTACTCTCGCATGGCCTCCACTACGGGACCGGGGTCTTCGAGGGCATCCGCTGCTACGCGACCGAGCTCGGGCCGGCGATCTTCCGGCACGCCGAGCACCTCGAGCGGCTCGCGCGGTCGGCGGAGCTCTACTACCTGCCGCTCCCGTACTCGACCGAGGAGCTGCGCCAGGCTACGCACGAGCTGATCCGGCGCAACAACCTGGAAAGCTGCTACATCCGCCCGCTCGCGTTCCGCGGGTACGGCGAGATGGGGCTGTACGCGCAGAGCGCGCCGGTCAACGTGATGATCGCGGCGTGGCCCTGGGGCGCGTACCTCGGCGAGGAGTCCAAGCGCCGCGGCGTCCGCGTCAAGGTCTCCTCGTGGCGGCGGATCTCGCCGGCGGGCCTGATCCCCGCGGCGAAGGCGTCGGGGCAGTACCTGAACTCGATCCTGGCGAAGACCGAGAGCGCGAAGGCAGGCTACGACGAGGCGATCCTCCTCGATGAGCACGGGCACGTGTGCGAGGGGTCCGGCGAGAACGTCTTCGTCGTCCGCGACGGCGTGCTCGCGACGCCCGGGCACACGAACTCGATCCTCGACGGGATCTCGCGCAAGTCGGTGATCCAGATCGCGGAGGACCTGGGCTACGAGGTCCAGGAGCGCGACATCGCCCGCGCGGAGCTGTACCTGGCGGACGAGATCTTCCTCTGCGGCACGGCCGCGGAGCTCGTGCCCGTGCGCGAGGTCGACGACCACGAGATCGGCGAGCCCGGCGAGATCACGCGCGTGATCCAGGCGAAGTTCGAGGACGCCCTGCACGGACGCGCTCAGGAGTACCGGGAGTGGCTGGACGTCGTGGAAGTCCCCAGTAAAGTCAGTTCCTGATGCGTCCGGGTTTCGAGGCGATCGAGCGAATTAGCAGCGCCACGGCGGCCTGAACAGGCCCCGTGGCCGGCGCGTCCCGCCGAGGCGCGCGAGTGACGTAGTTCGCACCCCTCGAAACCCGAAAGGCATCATCCGTGACGACCATCCAGCTTTACGACACGACCCTCCGCGACGGCATGCAGGGGCCGGGCATGTCCCTGTCGGCGGCGGAGAAGGTGCGCGTGGTACAGGCGCTCGACCGGCTGGGCATCCAGTTCATCGAGGCCGGCTTCCCGAGCTCCAACCCCAAGGAGGAGGAGCTGTTCGAGCTGCTCGCCGACGTGCCGCTCGAGCAGGCTTCGGTGTGCGCGTTCGGCATGACGCGCCGACGCGACGTCTCGGCCGAGGAGGACCCGGCGCTGCGCACGCTGGCCGATTCGTTCGCCCCGGTCGTCACGCTCGTCGGCAAGACCTGGGCGTTGCACCTCGAGAAGGTCACGAAGGTGAGCCGCGATGAGAACCTCGCGATGATCGCCGAGTCCGTGGCCTTCTGCCGCGAGCGCGGCAAGCGGGTGATCTACGACGCCGAGCACTTCTTCGACGCCTGGGCGGACGATCCCGGATACGCGCTCGAGTGCCTGCGCACCGCCGCGGCCGCCGGGGCCGAGAACGTCACGCTCTGCGACACGAACGGCGCCACCCTGCCGCATGACGTCGCGGCCGCCACCAAGCGCGTCGTCGCCGAGCTGGGCGAGAGCGTCGACGTCGGCATCCACACCCACAACGACGCCGAGTGCGCGGTCGCCAACGCGCTGGCCGCGGTCGGCGAGGGCGCGCGCCTGGTGCAGGGCACGATCAACGGCTACGGCGAGCGCTGTGGGAACGCGAACCTGGTCTCGATCCTGCCGGCGCTTCAGCTCAAGCTCGGCTACGACGTGGTCTCGCCCGAGCAGCTTCGCCTGCTCACCGAGACCTCGCACTTCGTCGCGGAGCTGCTCAACGTCGCGCCCAACCCCGACCAGCCCTACGTCGGGCGCAACGCGTTCGCGCACAAGGGCGGCATGCACGTCGCGGGCGTCCAGGCCGACGCCCGCACGTTCGAGCACCTCGATCCAGAGCTCGTGGGGAACTCGCGCGACGTGCTGATCTCCGAGCTTTCGGGCAAGGGCTCGGTGCTCTCGCGCGCCGAGCGCGCCGGGATCGAGCTCGACGAGGAGACCGCGAAGCGCGCCGTCGCGCGCGTCAAGGAGCGCGAACACCGCGGCTACCACTACGAGGCCGCGGACGCCTCGTTCGAGCTGCTCTTGCGCCGCGAGGCTGGCGCGTACGAGCCGCTCTTCCGGCTGGAGAGCTTCCGCGTGATCACCGAGAAGCGCGCCGACGGGAAGGTGGAGACCGAGGCGACGATCAAGATCTGGGTCGGCGGGCAGCGCTACGTGCGCACCGCCGAGGGCAACGGCCCGGTCAACGCGCTCGACAAGGCGCTGCGCGCGGCGATCACCGATCACTACCCGCACCTGGCGGACATCGAGCTCACCGACTTCAAGGTTCGCATCCTCGACTCGCACGACGGCACCGGCGCGGTCACGCGCGTGCTGCTCGACTCCTCCGACGGACAGGAGACCTGGGGCTCGATCGGCGTCTCGGAGAACGTCATCGAAGCCTCCTGGGAGGCGCTCGTCGACTCGCTGGAGTACGCGTTCCAGCCGCGTCCAGGCGCTCGCGGCGACCGCGAGTCCGCCGAGCGCGAGACCCTCAAGACGGGCGCTTGAGCGGGGCGGAGGGGATACCCCTCGCGAAGCCCGAGCTCGGGGAGCGGGAGGAGGAGCTCGTCCTCGAGGTCCTGCGCTCCGGGCGCCTGTCGCTGGGCCCGGTCCAGGAGCGGTTCGAGCGCGCGTTCGCCGAGTGGCTCGGCGCCCCGGACGCGGTCGCCGTCTCCTCCGGGACCGCGGCGCTGCACCTCGGCGTGCGGCGCCTGGGCTGGGGAGAGGGCGACGAGGTCGTCACGACCCCGTTCAGCTTCGTGGCGTCGGCCAACTGCCTGCTGTACGAGGGCGCGACGCCAGTGTTCGCCGATATCGACCCCGTCACGCTCAACCTCGATCCGGCCGCCGCGCGCGCGGCGGTCGGGGAGCGGACCGCGGGCCTTCTGCCCGTTCACATCTTCGGCTACCCGGCCGCGCTGCCCGAGCTCACCGATCTCGCCGAGGCGCGCGGCCTGGGGATCCTCGAGGACGCCTGCCAGGCGCCGGGCGCGGTCGACGCCGACGGCGTGCCGGTGGGGGCGCGCGGGAATCTCGCCTGCTTCGCGTTCTACGCCAACAAGCAGCTCACGACGGGAGAGGGGGGCGTGCTCGTGCCCCGCTCCGCCGACGAGGCCGCCATTGCGCGCAGCGAGCGCAACCAGGGGCGGGCCCTGGACATGGACTGGCTCGATCACGACCGCCTCGGCTTCAACTACCGGATGACCGAGCTCCAGGCTGCGATCGGCGTCGCCCAGCTCGAGCGCGCCGACGAGCTGCTCGCCCAGCGCGCGCGGGTGGCGGCGCTCTACGCCGAGGCGCTCGGCGAGCTCGGCGGCGTGCCCGCGGCGCCCGGGGCCGATCTCGACGGGCTCGTGCTGCCCTGCGCGAACCGTGGGCGGGAACGGCGGAGCTGGTTCGTCTACCCGGTGCGCCTGCCACTCGGCGCGGACCGCGACGCCGTGATCGCCACGCTGGCGGAGCGCGGGATCGCCGCCAAGGCGTATCTGCCCTGCATCCACCTGATGCCGCACTACCGGGAGCGCTTCAACTTCCGCGGCGGCGAGTTCCCCGTGGCCGAGGAGGTCGCCGAGCGGTCGCTCGCGCTGCCATTCTTCCCGGCCATGACCGAGGAACAAGTCGCGCGCGTGAGCGAGGCGCTCGCGGAGGCTTTGGCTGGGAGCTGGACGTAGCCGATGGGACGCTTCGAGACGCCGCAGGACCCGCTGTTTAAGCGCATCAACGCGTCTATCTCCTTCGACCGGCGCCTGTGGCCACAGGACATCCGCGGCTCGCTGGCGCACGCGCGCGCCCTGCGCCGCGCCGGCGTGCTCACCGACGAGGAGCTCGCCGAGCTCGAGCGGGGGCTCGAGGCCGTCGCCGGCGAGCTGGAGCGTGGCGAGTTCCCGGTCCGCGAGGACGACGAGGACATCCACATGGCGGTCGAGCGCCGGCTGACCGAGATCATCGGCCCGCTCGGCGGCAAGCTCCACACCGCGCGCTCGCGCAACGACCAGGTGGCGACCGACGTCGCCCTGTTCGTGCGCGAGGCGGCCGAGCGCGCGCTGGGGCTCGTCCGCGAGCTCATGGGCACACTGCTCGAGCTCGCCGAGCGGCACGCCGACTGGCCGCTGCCCGGCTACACGCACCTGCAACGGGCGCAGCCCGTTTACCTGGGCCACCACCTGCTCGCCTACTTCTGGATGCTGCGCCGCGACGCCCGTCGGCTGGCGGCGGCGCGCGACGCGGCTGCCGCCGAGATGCCGCTGGGCTCGGGCGCGCTCGCCGGCCTCAACTGGGAGCTCGACCGCGAGGGGACGGCCGCCGAGCTGGGCTTTGCGGCGCCGTCGCCCAACTCGCTCGACGCCGTCTCCAACCGCGACGCCGTGCTCGACTACCTGTCGGCCGCCGCGATCTGCGCGACCCATCTCTCACGGCTGGGCAGCGAGCTCGTGCTCTGGTCGAGCCAGGAGTTCGGCTTCTGCGAGCCCGCCGACGACTTCTCGTCGGGGTCGAGCATCATGCCCCAGAAGAAGAACCCGGACGCGGCCGAGCTCTTGCGCGCCAAGGCCCCGCGCGTGGTGGCGTCGCTGCAGACCCTGCTCGGTGTCCTACACGCCCTCCCGCTGGCGTACTCGAAGGACCTGCAGGAGGACAAGGAGGCGCTGTTCGACGCGGTCGACACGCTCGAGACCTGCCTGGCGGCCGCAAACAGGATGCTCGAGGGCATCACGTTCAACCGCGAACGGCTGGCCGCCGTGGCAGCCGACGAATTCCCGGCCGCGACCGACGTCGCGGACCTGTTGGTGCGCAAGGGAATGCCGTTCCGCGAGGCGCACGGGGTCGTGGGCAACCTGGTGCGCAAGGCGCTCGCCAGCGGACGCCGCCTGTCCGAGCTGGAGCCCGAGGAGATCCGCGCGGAGTCCGAGCTTTTGGACGACGAGTATTACGCCGTCCTGCGGGCGGGCGAGTGGCTCGAGTCGAAGCGCTCGCCGGGCGGGACGTCGTCGGAGCGCGTCCGCGAGCAGCTCGAGGCCGCGCGGGCGGTGCTCGCGGATCTCGGGTGAGCGCGGACGCGGCGACACAAAGCGTCCCCGTCGGCGAGCTTTTGCCCGAGGAGTTCTACGCGCGGTCCGTCCATGACGTCGCCCGTGACCTGATCGGGTGTGCGCTGCTCGTCGATGGCGTGGGCGGCGTGATCGTCGAGACCGAGAGCTACCACGCCTCCGAGCCGGCCTGCCACGCGTACGTGGGGCTCACGCCGCGCACCGAACCGCTCTTCGGGCCGCCCGGGCGCGCGTACGTCTACCTCTCGTACGGCATCCACAGCCTGCTGAACGCCGTCGCCGAGCCGGAAGGGGAGGCCGCGGCCGTCCTGATCCGCGCGATCGAGCCGCGCTGGGGAATCGAGCGGATGCGCGAGCGCCGCGGGCGCAGCGAGCTGCGCGAACTGTGCTCGGGCCCGGGCAAGCTCACCGAGGCGCTCGGCGTCGGGCTCGAGCTCAACCGCGCGCCGCTCACCCAGGCGCCTTTCGAGCTGCGGGCGCGCACGGGGGAGTGGCGCTCGCCCGAGATCGTCACCGGCCCGCGGGTCGGGATCACGCGGGCGGCCGAGCTGCCCTGGCGCTTCTGCGCGCGCGGGAACCCGTTCGTGTCGCGTCCCCAGCCCAAAAGTCAGCGCGGACGCGGCGGCTCGCGGGCCCGCCGCTAGGGCGCCTCCAGCGCGCCGTCCTGCGTTGACGGCGGGGGCGCGCTGCCGCCCTGGTTCTGGTTGTTGGGCTGCGCGGGCTGCTGCTGCTGGGTGGGGGCGGTGGGGGTCTCGGGCTCGGGCTCCGGCGCGACCGGCGTCGCCTCGGGCGCGGGTGTCGTGGTGGTTGGCGCCGGGACCGCCTCGGTCGCCTCCGCCTCGGCGGCCTCCTTCTCGGCCTTCCGTGCCTCACGCTCGGCGTTGCGCGACTCGCTGAGCGAGACCCAGGCTTTGACGATGTCAGCGAAGATCAGCGCCGGGTAGGTGCCTCCGTCGACCGGCGAGCCGCCGTACTCGGTCGTCATGGGCTGGTTGGAGTCGGCGTGGCCGACCCACACGCAGGCAGTGATGTCCGGGGTCGCGCCGCAGAACCAGGCGTCGCCGTTGTCGTCGGTGGTGCCGGTCTTGCCCCAGGTTGGCTCGCCCGTCTGCGCATTGGTGCCCGTACCGCTCGAGACCACCCGCGCGAGCATGGCGGTGGCGGTATCCGCGATCTCCGGATCGATCACCTGCCGCCTGACGGACTCGTTCTCGCCGCTCGCGCCCGTGCGGTCCTCGACAAGGTTGCCGTCGCCGTCCCTGACTTCCTCGATGCCGACCGGCCCGCCGGGGCTCGCCGCCATCGTGCCGGAGATGCGATCGCCGTCCTCCTCGAGCGTCAGGTACGCGTGGGTCATCTCGAGCGGCGTGACGCCGTGGCTCAGGCCGCCGAGGATCATCGCCGGGTTGTACGGCTCGAACTTCCCGTTGCCGACCTTGTACTTGGTCTCGGTGCGCAGGTCGGTTCGAATGCCCATCTTGCGCGCGGTCTCAGCGATGTCGCTCAGGCCAACCCGCAGGCCGAGCTCCGCGTACACGGAGTTGTCGGAGTAGGTGGTCGCCGAGCTGAGCGATGCGGAGCCCAGGTAGGAGTCCTCGTAGTTGGCCGGCCGGAAGATGTCGGTAACGACCTTCTTCCTGCCGTTCTTCTTGCGGACCTTGGCCTTGAAGGCGAACTGCTTGGGCTGGGAGGCGAACACGTCCTCAGGCCCGTAGCCCTCCTGCAGGGCGGTGACGAGGGTGAACGGCTTGAAGGAGGAGCCGGGCTGGCGCTGGCCGTTCGTGGCCAGGTTGAAGGCGCTCTTCTCGAAGTCGTAGCCGCCGACCATCGCGCGCACCCCGGCGGTCTCGTTGTCGAGCACCACGACGGCGCTGTCGAGGCCGACCGCGCCGACTCGGTTGTAGGCGATCTGCTCGACTTGGCGCTGGAACTCGAGGTCGAGCGTCGTGCGCACGCGCAGGCCGCCGCCGAAGGCCTTGCCCGGACCGTAGCGGTCGACCAGCTGCTGGCGCACCCACGAGGTGAAGTACGGCGCCTCCGAGTCCTCGGCCGGCGGCTCGATCTGGGCCGGGACGGGCAGCTCCTTGGCGATGTACTCCTGGTACTCGGCCTCGGTGATGACGCCCTGCTCCATCATCTTGCGCAGGACGACGTCACGCTGGCGCTTGGCGGCCTCGGGGTTGTCGCGGGGCGAGTACGCCGAGGGCGAGGAGATGATCGCGGCGAGCAGCGCCGCCTCCCACGGCAAAAGCTCCTGGGCGCAGCTCGTCGTCTCGACGCAACCGGGATGGGCGTACCCGAAGTAGGTCTGAGCTGCAGCTTCGATGCCGTAGGCGCCCTCGCCGAAGTACACGGAGTTCAGGTACTCGGTGAGGATCTTGTCCTTGGACCACTGGCGCTCGAGGTGGTACGCGAGCGCGGCCTCGCGCAGCTTCTGGAAGATCGTGCGGCTGTCCTGTGCCTCGAGGGCGTTCTTGACGAACTGCTGGGTGATCGTCGAGCCGCCCTGGGAGGGGGAGCCGGACAGGATGTCCTGGTAGAGCGCGCGCGCGATGCCTTGGAAGTCGACGCCGCGGTGCTCGTAGAAGCGCTCGTCCTCGATCGCGACGACGGCCGACTTCATGATCGGCGCGATCTCGTTGGAGGAGACGAGGATGCGGCCCTCGTTGTTCGTGACGGTGCCGATCTCCTCACCGTTGATGTCGAGCATCACGGAGTTCTCGGCCGCCTCGTACTGGGCCCGGTTCTCGAGCGAGGGCAAATCCTGGGCGACGGCCATCATCACGCCGAACACCCACGAGACCGCGGCCAGCAGCGAGAGGCCCATGATCACGAGCAGGGCGCGGAGCTTCTTGAGCTTGGGGCGCCGGGCCTTCGGGTCGCCGCCGCCCTCGATCACCTCGAGGCGCGCGCGCCGACCGTTGCGGCCGCCGCCGCCCGGCGACCGCGGCGGGCGCCCGGCGCCGTTGCGCGTCCCGCCGGCACTGCCGTTGCTTGCGCTCGCGTCGAACGGGGCGCTGCGGATCGTCGGCACGGAGCCCCGCTCGTTCGTCGAGCGCGCGCCGTTCGCGCGGACGCGTGCGGGGCGCGGGCGCGTTGACGCTCGCTCGCCGGACACCCCTTGCCGGGGGCGCTGATCTCGCCGGCGCCGCTTGCGTGTGTCTTCGGGGCCCATTTAGTGTGGATCGGCGGTCGACATCGCGGCGGGCGACGCGTCCCGGGTCGGCGTAGGGATGACCTTCGCGCGCCGGCCCGGCCACGAGGCCGGCTGCGATCCGGGGGCGAAGAGCGCATCCCCCACAGCCGGCGAGCCAGTCTAGCATTGGGCCCGGTGACCGACAGGGGCACAGACGAGGCCGCCGCGCTCGAGCGCTTGCTGGCCGGGGCGGTCGACGTACTGCCCGAGGGGAGGCTCGCGGAGCAGCTCCGCGAGGGTCGTGCGCTGCGCGTGAAGTTCGGGATGGACCCGACGAGCGCGGACATCCACCTCGGCCACTGCGTCGTGCTCACGAAGCTGCGCGCCTTCCAGGATCTGGGTCACACGGTCGTGCTGATCGTGGGCGACTACACGGCGCGGGTGGGTGACCCCAGCGGGCGCGACCAGACGCGTCCCGTGCTCAGCGCCGAGGAGATCGAGGCGAACGCCCGCACCTACCAGGAGCAGGCCTTCAAGGTGCTCGATCCCGAGCGCACCGAGGTGCGCCACAACAGCGAGTGGCTCGACATGACGAGCGGCGAGCTGTTCGAGCTCGTGCGCCGTTTCACCGTGGCGCGGCTGCTCGAGCGTGAGGACTTCCAGCGGCGCATGAGCGCGGGGCAGGCGATCTCCGCGCTGGAGCTGCTCTACCCGGTGCTCCAGGGGTACGACTCGGTGGCGGTCGAGGCCGACGTCGAGCTCGGCGCCACCGACCAGAAGTTCAACTTGCTCTTCGGCCGCGACGTGCAGATTGCCTACGGCCAGAAGCCGCAGTCGGTCCTCACCATGCCGATCCTCGTCGGCACGGACGGCGTGCGCAAGATGTCGAAGAGCTACGGCAACTACGTCGGGGTGACCGACGAGCCCGCCGAGATGTTCGGGAAGCTGATGAGCATCCCGGACGAGACGATGGACGAGTACTACCTGCTGCTGCTCGGCCGGGAGCGGGACCCGGACGCGCATCCCAACGAGGCGAAGCGCGCGCTGGCGCGGGCGATCGTCGAGCGCTTCCACTCCGCCGACGATGCGCGCGCCGCCGAGGAGCGCTTCGACGCGGTCCACAAGCGCCGCGAGATCCCCGACGAGGTGCCGACGACGACCGCGCAGCCGAACCCCGATGGCCTCGTGCACCTGCCGGCGCTGCTCAAGGCGGAGTTCGGGATGAGCACGAGCGAGGCGCGGCGCCTGATCCAGGGCGGGGGCGTGAAGCTGGACGGCGAGACCGTCCCCGCTGAGCGCCTGGACGTGCCGATCGACGAGCTCGCCGGGCGCGTCCTGCAGGTCGGCAAGCGGCGGTTCGTGCGCGTCGCCGAGGGCGCCGCCGCCGGAAGCGCCGACGCCTGACGCACGCGCGCGCGTTCGCTACACTCTGCCGCCGCCACGGGCAGGGTTCCGGGCCGGGAGTCCGGACCTTGAACGGGGCGAACCGACGCAGATATACTTGCTGGTCGCGTTCGAGACGGACCGTCGAGCGGCGAGAGCCCCTCGCAGCTCGTACGGCGCGGTGTTTGAAAACTGAGCAGCGCGCGACGGATGGCCGCCCAGGTCCCGTCGCGTCCAGGTTCGACCCGTCGGGGTGCCGCTTGCCGGTGCTCGGGCGGGCCTGAACAGACCCCGTCATGCGTGTCGCCGGGTGTACCGCGCGACGCGAGAGCGCATGACGAACTTTCCGAGTTTGGATGGAGGGCTCTAGCCGGTTCGCCGGCTGGCGCTTCTCCTATCTCTTTTCACGGAGAGTTTGATCCTGGCTCAGGACGAACGCTGGCGGCGTGCCTAACACATGCAAGTGGAGCGACGAACCAGGGCTTGCCCTGGGGCAAAGCCGCGAACGGGTGAGTAACACGTGGGTAACCTGCCCCGATGACCGGGATAACCCGGGGAAACTCGGGCTAATACCGGATGTGCTCCTCGGACACCAGTCCGTTGAGTAAAGGTAGCTTCGGCTTCCGCATCGGGAGGGGCCCGCGGCCCATTAGCTAGTTGGTGGGGTAACGGCCTACCAAGGCGACGATGGGTAGCTGGTCTGAGAGGACGATCAGCCACACTGGGACTGAGACACGGCCCAGACTCCTACGGGAGGCAGCAGTGGGGAATCTTGCGCAATGCGCGAAAGCGTGACGCAGCAACGCCGCGTGGGGGAAGAAGGCCTTCGGGTTGTAAACCCCTTTCAGGAGGGACGAAGGTGCGACGGTGAATAGCCGCTCGCACTGACGGTACCTCCACAAGAAGCTCCGGCTAACTACGTGCCAGCAGCCGCGGTAATACGTAGGGAGCTAGCGTTGTCCGGAATCATTGGGCGTAAAGCGCGCGTAGGCGGCCCGGTAAGTCCGTTGTGAAAGTCAAAGGCTCAACCTTTGAAAGCCGATGGATACTGCCGGGCTAGAGTCCGGAAGAGGCGAGTGGAATTCCTGGTGTAGCGGTGGAATGCGCAGATATCAGGAGGAACACCGATAGCGAAGGCAGCTCGCTGGGACGGTACTGACGCTGAGGCGCGAAAGCGTGGGGAGCGAACAGGATTAGATACCCTGGTAGTCCACGCCGTAAACGATGGGCACTAGGTGTGGGAGGTGTCGACTCCTCCCGTGCCGACGCTAACGCATTAAGTGCCCCGCCTGGGGAGTACGGCCGCAAGGCTAAAACTCAAAGGAATTGACGGGGACCCGCACAAGCAGCGGAGCATGTGGTTTAATTCGATGCAACGCGAAGAACCTTACCTGGGCTTGACATGTTGGTGACCGGTGTGGAAACACACCTTTCCTTCGGGACACCATCACAGGTGGTGCATGGCTGTCGTCAGCTCGTGTCGTGAGATGTTGGGTTAAGTCCCGCAACGAGCGCAACCCCTGTCCTATGTTGCCAGCGTAAAGTCGGGGACTCATAGGAGACTGCCGGTGACAAACCGGAGGAAGGTGGGGACGACGTCAAGTCATCATGCCCCTTATGCCCAGGGCTACACACGTGCTACATTGGCGCGTACAGAGGGAAGCGATACCGCGAGGTGGAGCAAATCCCAAAAAGCGCGTCTCGGTTCGGATTGGAGGCTGAAACTCGCCTCCATGAAGGTGGAGTTGCTAGTAATCGCGGATCAGCAATGCCGCGGTGAATACGTTCCCGGGTCTTGTACACACCGCCCGTCACACCACGAAAGCGGGCAACACCCGAAGCCGGTGAGCTAACCCGCAAGGGAGGCAGCCGTCGAAGGTGGGGCTCGTGATTGGGGTGAAGTCGTAACAAGGTAGCCGTAGCGGAAGCTGCGGCTGGATCACCTCCTTTCTAGGGAGCTCACGAAGCCCGCGCCTCGAGCGCGGTCGCTTCGAGGGAGCGCCGGCGGTTCTCGCCCGCCGGTCGAACCCGAAACGTCGACCGAACCTGGTCCGAGGTGGCGGCCGAGCCCCTGTGGCTCGGCGGCGGCGCCGCGGAACGCTGCTCAGTTTTCAGAGACCGCGGGCGGAAGTCCTCCGCTCGTCCGTCTCGGAGGAGCTTGAAAACTGCACCAAGGCCGATAAGACGGGTAATTCATCTCACTCACACGTTTGTGTGAGTGGGCTCACCGTCAAGATAGTAAGGGCAAATGGTGGATGCCTTGGCACCAGGAGCCGATGAAGGACGTGGACGGCTGCGATAAGCCGCGGTGAGGCGCTGAACAGCCTTTGACCCGCGGATCTCCGAATGGGGAAACCCGGCGCCGGTAATGCGGCGTCATCCGTCACTGAATACATAGGTGGCGGAAGGCAAGCGGGGGAACTGAAACATCTCAGTACCCCGAGGAAAGGAAATCAACCGAGACTCCCTGAGTAGTGGCGAGCGAAAGGGGACCAGCCCAAACCGAGCGGGTGAAAGCGGGCACGCGTTGCTCGTTCGGGGTTGTAGGGCTCGTGCCCGGATCGTGCCCGGTCCGGCGGCAGTTACCAAGTCAGGCTCTAGCCGAAGCACGTGGAACCGTGCACCACAGAGGGCAATCGTCCCGTAGGCGAAAGGGCACTGACCTGCCGATCGAGTCCCTGAGTAGGACCGCTGCCGTGAAACGCGGTCTGAATCTGGGGGGACCACCCTCCAAGGCTAAGTACTCCCTGGTGACCGATAGTGAACTAGTACCGTGAGGGAAAGGTGAAAAGTACCCCGGAAGGGGAGTGAAATAGCACCTGAAACCATTTGCCTACAAGTGGTCGGAGCGCTTCGGCGTGACGGCGTACTTTTTGCATAACGGGCCGGCGAGTTGCTGGTCAGTGGCGAGGTTAAGCGATGAGCGGAGCCGCAGCGAAAGCGAGTCCGAATAGGGCGATTCAGTCACTGGCCGCAGACCCGAAACTGGGCGAGCTATCCATGGGCAGGCTGAAGCGAGGGTAAGACCTCGTGGAGGGCCGAACCGACCTACGTTGAAAAGTGGGCGGATGACCTGTGGATAGGAGTGAAAGGCTAAACAAGCCCAGAGATATCTGGTTCTCTCCGAAATATATTTAGGTATAGCCTCGAGTAATGTGCGTGACGGCCGTAGAGCACTGCTTGGACTAGGGGCCCCACCAGGTTACCGACTTCAGGCAAACTCCGAAGACCGTTACGTTCAGCTCGGGAGTCAGTGTGCGAGGGATAAACTTCGTACGCGAGAGGGAAACAACCCAGACCGCCAGCTAAGGACCCCAAGTGTTGACTAAGTGGAAAACGATGTCCGAATGCCGAGACAACCAAGAGGTTGGCTTAGAAGCAGCCATCCTTTAAAGAGTGCGTAACAGCTCACTGGTCAAGTGTTCGGGCGCGGATAATTCAACGGGGCTCAAGTCAACCTCCGAAGCTGCGGGTTCTCATGATCTGCGGATCATGGGAGCGGTAGGAGAGCGTTCCTGTTGCGGCTGAAGCGGACGCGAAAGCGATCCGTGGAGCGGCAGGAAGTGAGAATGCCGGCATGAGTAGCGCAAGAGGGGTGAGAATCCCCTCCACCGATTGTCCGAGGTTTCCTGAGTAAAGTTCGTCTGCTCAGGGTTAGTCGGGACCTAAGGCGAGGCCGAAAGGCGTAGCCGATGGCCAACAGGTTGATATTCCTGTACCACGTCGCATCCGTTTGACCGATGGGGTGACGAGGAAGGGGAAGGGAACCCAGGCGATGGTTGTCCTGGGGCAAGCACGTAGCTAGTCGCTGTAGGCAAATCCGCAGCGGCGTTATGACGCGAGGTGCGATGCCAGCTGGCTTGACCGCCGGCGAGTCCCCGTACCCATGCCTCCGAGAAAAACCTCTAGGAAGGATGCTCGTGCCCGTACCGAGAACCGACACAGGTGGACTGGTAGAGAATACCGAGGTGAGCGAGATAACCATCGTTAAGGAACTCGGCAAAATCGTCCCGTAACTTCGGGAGAAGGGACGCCCCGGTAGGGTGAAGCCTCTTGCAGGTGGAGCCCGAGGGGGCCGCAGTGAATAGGCCCAAGCGACTGTTTACCAAAAACACAGGCCTCTGCTAAGTCGAAAGACGACGTATAGGGGCTGACGCCTGCCCGGTGCCGGAAGGTTACGCGGAGTTGTTAGCGCTTCGGCGCGAAGCAGCGAAGCTAAGCCCCGGTAAACGGCGGCCGTAACTATAACGGTCCTAAGGTAGCGAAATTCCTTGTCGGGTAAGTTCCGACCTGCACGAATGGCGTAACGACTTGGGCGCTGTCTCAACGATGGGCTCGGTGAAATTAAAGTCTCGGTGAAGATGCCGAGTACCCGCAGCAAGACGGAAAGACCCCGTGAACCTTTACTGCAACTTGATATTGGAGTCTGGGGCATCTCGCTCAGGATAGGTGGGAGGCTGTGAACCAGCGGCTTCGGCTGCTGGGGAGCCGTCCTTGAGATACCACCCTTGATGTTCTGGGCTTCTAACGCGCTTCCGTTATCCGGGGCGCGGACAGTGTCAGGTGGGCAGTTTGACTGGGGCGGTCGCCTCCTAAAGGGTAACGGAGGCGCCCAAAGGTTCCCTCAGCACGGTCGGAAATCGTGCGTAGAGTGTAAAGGCATTAAGGGAGCTTGACTGCGAGACCGACGGGTCGAGCAGGAACGAAAGTTGGGCTTAGTGATCCGGCGGTAGCAAGTGGAAGCGCCGTCGCTCAACGGATAAAAGGTACTCCGGGGATAACAGGCTTATCGCTTCCAAGAGTCCACATCGACGAAGCGGTTTGGCACCTCGATGTCGGCTCGTCGCATCCTGGGGCTGAAGCACGTCCCAAGGGTTGGGCTGTTCGCCCATTAAAGCGGCACGCGAGCTGGGTTCAGAACGTCGTGAGACAGTTCGGTCCCTATCTGCTGTGGGCGTTGGAGAGTTGAGGGGAGTCGTCCTTAGTACGAGAGGACCGGGATGAACGCACCTCTGGTGTATCTGTTGTCCTGCCAAGGGCACCGCAGATTAGCTACGTGCGGATCGGATAACCGCTGAAAGCATCTAAGCGGGAAGCCGACCCCAAGATGAGCTCTCCCATCCCCTTGAGGGAGTAAGACCCCTGGTAGACCACCAGGTTGATAGGCCGGCGGTGTAAGCGCGGTGACGCGCTCAGCTGACCGGTACTAATGGGTCGAGGGCTTGACGGATATTTTTGAATTCCCGTGCGGCCTAGGTGCAGTTTTCAAGCCTCTTCGAGGCGGGCTCACGCTCACACAGTGTGAGTCGGTCTCGCCAAATTTCGGTGGCTATAGCGAGGGGGAAACACCTCTTCCCATTCCGAACAGAGAAGTTAAGCCCCTCAGCGCCGATGGTACTTGGCCCGCGAGGGCCTGGGAGAGTAGGTCGCCGCCGGTTTATCTAGTGCGAACGAGCCGCCCTCGGGCGGCTCTTCGCGTTTCTGGAGCGCCCGCGCGGTCGCGCGGCTACGGTTGCGCAGTGGAGAGCGCACGGCCCTCGGAACAGGACTCGCTGCGGTTCGCGCAGGAGCTCGTCGCGCTGCTCGCGGATGAGATCGGGCCGCGGCGGCCGACGAGCGCCGCGGAGGCGCGCGCCGCGCGAGTCGTGGCTGAACGACTCGAGGCGCTCGGGTTGGCGCCGCGCATCGAGGGGTTCTCCGGAACGTCGACGTTCGCGTGGGCGCAGGCGCTCCCGCTGCTGGCGCTGCTTTGGGGCGCCGGGCCGGCTGGGCTGGCGCTGGCGGTTGCCGAGGGCGAGCCGCGGTCGCAGCTGCTTACCCGGCTGATCTCGCGCCGGCGGAGCCAGAACGTGGTCGCGACCGTCGAGCCGAGGCGCGAGGCGGTGCGCACCGTGGCGCTGGTTTCGCACCTCGACAGCTCGCGCTCGGGCCTGCTCTTTCATCGAGCGCTCGCGCCTCATCTGCGGCGGCTGCTGGACGCGAACGCCGCTGCGCTTGCGATTGGGGCGCTGGCGCCGGTCCTACGGCGCGGGCGTACGGGCAGGGCGGCCGTCGGCTGCGCGCGGGCGTTCGCCGCCTTCGGCCTGGGTTTGCTCGCCGAGCGGGAGCTCTTGGGGCGCGACGTGCCAGGGGCGAACGACAACGCCTCCGGGGTGGCCGCGTGCGCGGCGCTGGTCGGCGAGCTGGCGCATAAGCCGCTTGCGAGCACGCGGGTCGTGATGCTCGCAACCGGCTGCGAGGAGTCGGGCACGATCGGTATGCGCGCCTTTCTGGAGCGCCATGAGACGGCCGGGTGGCTGTTCGTGAACCTCGACGGCGTGGGGGCGCCGGCGACGCTGCGGTATCTGCCGCGCGAGGGCGTGGGGCGGGTGTACGCGGCCGACCCACGGCTCGTGGAGCTCTGCGCCGAGCTCGAGCGGAGGCGGCCGGAGCTGGGCCTGCGACGCGCCGAGCGGCTCGTCGGGCTCACCTACGACGCGACGCCCGTGCTCGCCAAGGGCGGTCGCGCGATCACGCTCAGCGCCCAGGACGACGTGATCCCCAACTACCACACGGAAGCCGACAACACCGGCAACCTGGACGCGCGGACGCTGGCACGCGCCCTCGCCACCGTCCGCGCCCTGCTGGAGGCGATCGACGCCGGTCGCGCCGATCTACCGCCGAGCTCGGGCTAGGCGACGGCGCGGGCCGCGAGCCGGTCGCAGCGAGCGCGGGCGGGAGGGCAGTTTCCGCGACGCGGCCTCGCGAGCGCCTCCCAGGCGGCGCGATGGCCGTCCAGCTCGCAAGTCGCGTCGGCGGAAACCGGCTCGAGCCCGTACTCGCCCAGCGTCGCGAAGTCGACTGCCAGGTCGATGGCGTCGGCGACCGCGGCGGTGAGCCTTGTCATTCCTCGCTCGAACATCAGTTCGCAAGGTACGGTTGGCTCCGGACGGACCGGCGGGAGCTGCAACGGATCTTGCAGGTGGCGTTCACGAGCGCCTCCCGAAGCTGTGCGGCTTGGGCGCCACGGCGGCGAGCGCGCCCACGCCGGCCGCCGTGGCGACACGGGGGAGGTGCTCGTCCGCGTCCTGCTCGCGGCCCGTCTCGCGGCGCGGGTCGGGCTCGATCGGTCGCACCTGCGCGACGCTCAGCGGCCGCGTGGCGAGCGGCTCAACGGCCTTCGCGACGACGTTGATCACCCCGTCGCGGCGCTCGAGGCGGCCGCGCACGAGGGCGAACGAGGCCGTGCGCACGGCGAGGCGGCAGGCGGCGTAGACCGGCGGGGGGACGATCACGTTCGCGGTGCCCTCCTCGTCTTCCAGCAGCATGAAGACGACTCCCTTGGCGGTGGCGGGACGCTGACGGGCGACGACGAGACCGGCGATCTCGACGCCTCGCCCGTGGCTCAGGCGGTCGAGGTCGCCGGTCCGGGCCAGCCCGTCGAGCTCGGCGCGCATGAGCGCCATCGGGTGCGGGCCCACCGTAAGGCCGGTGGAGTCGTAGTCGGCGACGGCGGTCTGCCAGTCGTCGAGCGGGTCGAGGCGCGGGGCCTGGGGGAGGGGCAGCGGCAGCGCGAGCTGGCCCCGCCGGGTGGCGGAGGCGGCGCCCAGCCGCCAGAGCGCGGGCCGGCGCCTGCCGCCGCGACGCTCGGCGTTCGCCCCGGACCGCGCGGCGCCGGCGAGCCCGTCGCAGGCGCCCGCCCAGGCGAGACGCTCGAGTGCCTCGCGCCTGGCGCCCGAGCGGTTCGCGAGCTCGTCCAGGCTGGCATAGGGGCCGCTGCGGTCGCGCTCGGCGACGATCGCCTCGGCGTCCTCGGCGCGCAGCCCGTTTATGTAACCCAGGCCGATCCGCACGGCGAACTTTCGCCGTCCACGCTCCTCCTTCACCTCCGTGGCGCATTCCACCCGGCTGGCGTTCACGTCGGGCGACAGGATCTCGATCCCGCGGCGCTGGGCCTCGTGGACGAGCGCGTCGGGGGGATAGAAGCCCATGGGCTGCTCGTTGAGCAGCGCGCACAGGAACTCGGGCCCGCGGTGCACGCGCAGCCAGGTGGACTGGTACGCCAAAAGCCCGAAGGCCGCCGCGTGCGACTTGGGGAAGCCGAAGCCCGAGAACCCCTCGATCTGCGCGAAGACGCGCTCCGCCACCTCCGCGCTCACCCCCTGGACGCGGGCGCCCTGCATGAAGCGCTCGCGGTAGGCCTGGATCGCCGCCTCCGAGCGCTTGCGGCTCATCGCTCGCCGCAGGCCCTCGGCCTCGCCCGCGGAGAAGCCCGCGAGCGCCATCGCGACTTGGATCACCTGGTCCTGGAAGACGATCGCGCCCAGCGTGTCGGCGAGGATCGGCTCGAGCGCGGGGTGGTCGTAGGGCACCCGGTAGTCCGGGTTCTCGCGCAGGAGCTTGCGTCGCTCGAGGTAGGGGTGCACCGCGCCGCCCTGGATCGGACCCGGGCGGACGATCGCGACCTGCACGGTGAGGTCCTCGAGGTTCTCCGGCCTGCTGCGCGGCAGCATCTGCATCTGGGCGCGGCTCTCGATCTGGAAGACGCCCGTCGTCTCGGCTCGCTGGATCGCGTCGTAGACCTCGGGGTCGTCGAGCGGGATCCGCGAGAGGTCGAGGCGCTCGCCGCGGGTGCGCGCGACCTCGTCCACGCAACGCTCGACCGCGGAGAGCATGCCGAGCCCGAGCAGGTCGATCTTGAGGAAGCCGGCGTCGGCGCAGGAGTCCTTGTCCCACTGGACGAGCTGGCGCCCCTCCATCGCCGCGGGCTGGATGGGGCAGAGGTCGATGAGCGGCCGGGTGGAGAGCACCATGCCCCCCGAGTGCTGGGAGATATGGCGCGGCAGGCCCCAGGCTTCGCGCACCAGCCAGGCGAGCGCCCGCCAGCGCGGCGAGCGCGCGCGGCTCTCGCCGATCGCGGCCTCCATGTCGCCCTCGAAACCCTCACCGGTCCAGGCGTCGACCGCGCTCGCCACGCGCTCGATCTCCGCCATCGGCAGGCCGAGCGCCTTGCCGAGGTCGCGCACCGAGCCGCGCACGCGGAAGGTGGGGAAGGCGGCGACCAGCGCGGAGCGCTCGCGCCCGTAGCGCTCGTGGATGCGCGGGATGAGCCGCTCGCGGATGTCGCGCGGGAAGTCGAGGTCGATGTCGGGGGCCTCGGTGATCTCGTCGTTCAGGAAGCGGCCGAGGAACAGGCCGGCCTTCACGGGGTCCACGTGCGAGAGGCCGGTGAGGTAGCAGACGACCGAGCTCACGCTCGAGCCCCGGCCGCGCCCCGGTGGGAGCAGCGAGCGCGCCGAGTCGGGGCCGCGCACCTCGACGGCGACGTCGCGGGCCAGCTCCAAGAGGTCGGCGTGCAGCAAGAAGAAGCCGGAGAGGCCGAGTTTGCGGATCACGCGGAGCTCCTCCTCGAGCCGGGCGCGGGCCTCGTGCCGCTCGGGCGTCCCCGCGTAGCGGGCGTCGAAGCGCGCCTCGCAGAGCTCGGCGAGGCGCCGATCGGCCGTCGGGTCCTCGGCGCCGGGGTAGCGGTAGCCGAGGTCGCGGGTGAGGTCGAAACGCAGGCGCTCGGCGAGGCGGGCGCTCTCGGCGACCGCGTCGGGGTGGTCGGCGAAGCGCGCCGCCATCTCGTCGGGCGGCGCCAGCACCGAGCTGCGATTCCCGCGCCGCTGCGCCTCGGACTCGTCGAGGGTGAGCCCCAGGCGCACCGCCACCAGCGCGTCCTGCAGGTACGCCCGCCGGCGCTCGTGCGCGTGCACGTCGCCGGTCGCGACGGTGGGCACGCCGACGCGCTCGGCGAGCTCGGCCAGCCAGCGGTTGCGGGCGCGATCGCGCCGCGCGAAGGGGCGCTGTAGCTCGACGCGGAAGCGCTCGCGCCCGAAGGCGGCCGCGAGGCGCCGCGCGCGGGCGAGCGCGAGGCGGGCGGCGGCGGGGGAGGGGCGCCCGGCGGCGCGCTCGAAGATCCCGGCGAGCGCGCCCTCCCGCGCGCAGCCCGAGAGGCACACCAGGCCCTCGCTGTGCGCGCCCAAGTCGTCGAGCGTCACGCTCGGCGGCAGCGGCTCGCGCCCCGGCACGGGACGGGTCCCGGAGTGGGCGACCGTGAGCAGGCGGCAGAGGTTGCGCCAGCCGGCGCGGGACTCGACCAGGAGCGTCACGTGGAAGGGGGTGCCCCCGCCGTCCGCGACCGTGACCTCCGCGCCCACGATCGGGCGCACGCCCAGGGGCTTGCAGGCCTGGGCGAACTCCATCGCGCCCCAGACGCCGTCGTGGTCGGTGATCGCGAGCGCCTCGTGGCCATGGTTCGCGGCCGCGGCGGCGAGCTCGTGCGGCAGGGAGGCGCCGTCGAGGAAGGAGAAGCCGGAATGGCAGTGCAGCTCGACGTAGTCGGCCATCCGGCAAGCCCTCAGGCCCTCTGCGCGAACCAGCGGCCGCGCTCGCGGAAGACCACCTCGCAGCGCCCGTCGGCGAGCACGACCTCGAAGTAGAGGCGGCTGATCGGGTCGGCGGCCCACCAGCGGTCCTCGATCAGCCACTCCTCGCGTATGGCCTCGACGGCGATCCCGCGCACAGCCACAGGGCGCCCGTCGGCGTCCGCGCGCACGTCGACCGGTCGTGGTACGTAGAGCAGCGCGGCGCTCACGGCTCGGGGGGCTCGAACGGGGTCAGGGTCGCCTTGCGCTCGGGCAGGGCGGAGCCGGGGTCGACGTCGAGCACGCGCAGCACGGCGCCCCGGCCCGCGGCGGCGCGCGCCTGTCTCACGGCCTCGGCGAGCCGCCCACGGCGCCGGGTGCGGTCGTCGGGGGTCAATGCGATCTGCTCGGGAGCGGGGTCGCCGAGCTCCAGGGCGCGCAGCCCCAGGCGCGCGGCCGGGGCCGGCAGGCTGGCGAGCTTGGGGCGCAGCGCGAGGAGCAGGCGCTCGCGATCGGCGCTCGCGCTGCGCAGCGCCGTCTCGATGCGCCAGCCGCCGCCGCTCGCGAGGCGCGCCTCCAGCCGCAGGCGGCGCAGGCTGCGCCCGCGCCTGGCGGGGGAGGCCAGCAGGCGGTCGAGCAGGAGCTCCAAGGCGCGCTCGAGGTGCTGGCCCGAGGCCGCGTCCGGCAGGTCGATCTCCTCTCGCAGCTCCTCGGGGGGCGTGCGCGGGCGCAGCGGCGGCTCGATGCCGCGCGCCAGGCGCAGGGCCTGAAGGCCCGGCTCGCCGAAGCGGTCGGCGACCGCCGAGTCGGGCAGCTCGGCGAGTTCGCCGAGCGTGCGCACGCCGAGGCGCTCGAGCGTGTCGGTCAACCGGGCGCCGGTCCACTCGTCGCCCAGCCGATGGCGCAGAAGCCCGATCGGCAGGGGCGCCAGGTAGCGCCGGGTGGAGCGCTCGCCGACGACGGGGATCGTGCCGCCGCCGCGGCGCGGGCGGAAGCTGCGCGCGGCCGCGAGCGCGCACAGGCGGGTGGGGCCGGCGCCGAGGCGCACGCTGCGGCCGAGGCCGTGGCGCACGCGCTCGAGCGCGTGCCGCGGCTCGCCGAGCACCCCGCGCAGGCCGTCGAGACCGAAGAAGGCTTCGCCGGCGACCAGCCCGGGCTCGACGGCAGCGCCCATCGCCTCCAGGCGCGCCAGCAGGCGCTCCCATTCCTCGTCCGCGCGCTGCGGGTCGGGTGGGATCAGCGCCAGCCCGGGGCAGCGCGCGAGCGCTTCGGCGAGGCGCATGCCGGGGGTGATGCCGAAGGCCTCGGCGGGGCCCGAGACGTCGCCGATCACCTGCGGCTCGCCCGGCCCCGGAGCGAGCGCGACGGGGCGGCGCAGTAGCTCCCGGCGCCCGCCCGCGGCCGCGATCAAGCCGAATCTCGGGATGAGCACGCAGGCGAACAGCATACGAACATATGTTCGCACAGGCGTCAAGGGGACCCGGCGGCGGGCGGCGGGTCCCGAAGCCGTCTATCCGCGGCCTGGGCCGAGCGCTGTCGCCCGCACGCGACACTTGATAGAACACCCCTTCGGGCGGGAGCTAATCTCGTCCTGACCCAGAGAGAGAGGAGTGTCAATGCGAAGGCTCAAGCTCGTCTTGCTCGCCTTTGCCGTTGCCGCACTCGCTTCGTTTGGGATCGCCGCGTGCGGCGACGACGACGAGGGAGACGGCGGCGGTGGCGGCGAGGACGTCTCGGACGCCAGCTTCGACCTGACAGTTGGTGCGCTGGTCCCGCTGACCGGCGATCTAAGCCAGTTCGGCCCGCCCGGGCAGAAGGCCGCGGAGCTCGCGATCGAGGAGGCGAGCGCCGCCCTCGAGGAGGTGGGCGCCGACATCACGGTGACCATGGAGACCGCGGACACCCAGACCGAGCCGCAGGCGGCGCAGACCGCTGCCCAGCAGCTCGTCTCCAACGGCGCCAACTGCCTGGTGGGCCCGTGGGCCTCGTCGGAGACGGTGCCGGTTGGCCGTTCGGTGGCCGCGCGGTCTGAGATCCCGCTGATCTCGCCGTCTTCCACCAGCCCGGAGATCACCGATCTCCCCGACAATGGGTTCGTGTTCCGGACCGCGCCCTCGGACGCGCTCCAGGGGCAGGTGCTCGCCGATGCCGTCGAGCAGGAGCTCGGCTCGACCGACGCGACCGTGTCGCTGGCCGCGCGCAACGACCCGTACGGCGAGGGCATCGTGACCGAGTTCAAGGCCGCCTGGGAGGCGAAGGGTGGTACGACGACCGGTCCGGTCCTCTACGACCCGGAGCTGTCCTCGTACAACTCCGAGGCGAACCAGATCGTCGAGGGTGATCCCGACCAGTTCGTGATCATCGACTTCGAGGAGCCGTACAACCGCCTGGGCGCCGCGCTGGCGCGCACCGGTTCGTTCGACGCGGCCAACCTCTGGACCGCTGACGGTCTCGCGTTCGAGGACGGCATTCCGAAGTCGATCCCGAACGACGCCCTCGCGGGCGCGAAGGGCACGCGTCCTTCGAGCCCCGAGGACACGGACACGGCGATGGCGTTCGACGAGCTCTACAAGCAGGCGCCGGGGGCCAAGGCCCGCGGCACGTTCGACGCGCAGAACTTCGACGCGGCGATGCTTTGCGTCCTCGCCGCGGTCGCTGCGGGTTCGAACGAGGGTCCTGCGATCGCCGAGAAGATCCAGGAGGTCGCCTCCGCGCCGGGTGAGAAGTACGACTTCACCCAGCTCGCCGAGGCGATCGAGGCCCTGCAGGCCGGCGAGGACATCGACTTCGAGGGTGCCTCCGGGCCGCTCGATCTCGATGACAACGGCGACCCGACCGTCGCGTTCTACGAGCGCTACGAGTACGACGACCAGGGCAACTTCTCCATCGTCGAGACGGTCGAGAAGCAGGCCGAGTAAGCACTCGGAACGCCCAACTGCTGAGCGAAGGGCCCCCGGCTTCAAGCCGGGGGCCCTTCTTCGTGGCGGCACACCGGCGCCCCGCCGCCTCGTCCCAACCCCGACTACCGTGCGAAAACGTTGCGCATAAACAACGAATCGCACGACGGGCGCTCGTGCGCAGGTGCGGTGGGGGTCCTGGCGGGGGTTCGCGCCGGGGCCGCTCCGGAGCGCCGCGCCAGCACGAGCGAGGCGGATCTTTGGCCTATACGCCGAAGGATCCGCCTCACATGCGCGCGGTGGCTCATGAGAGGCGGATGTTTGAGCCATAGGCCTAAAGATCCGCCTCGCTCGGGTGGGTGGGGCGGCTTGGGTTTCGTCGCGAGGGCGCTAGCCCGCGCCGCCGTTCTCGGCCGCAGCGGCGTCCACGCGGCCCGTGCCGCCGCCCAGGTAGAGGTCGGCGACCTTGGGGTCGGCGATCAGCTCGGGGCCGGGGCCCTGGAAGCGGTTCTGGCCGAGGTCCAGCACGTAGCCCCGGTGGGAGAGGGCGAGGGCGCGACGGGCGTTCTGCTCGACCATGAGGATCGTCACGCCCGCGGCGTTCACCTCCATCACCTTCTCGAAGATCGCGTCCACGAAGGCCGGCGCGAGGCCCGCGGAGGGCTCGTCGAGCAGCACGATCTCGGGCTCGGGCATGAGCGCGCGGGCCATCGCGACCATCTGGCGCTCGCCGCCCGACATCGTGCCCGCGGCCTGCATGCGGCGCTCCTCGAGCCGCGGGAAGAACGCGTACATCTGCTGCATGCGCTCGCGCACGACGTCGTCGGGCTCGCCGAGCGCGCCCAGGCTGAGGTTCTCCTCGACCGTGAGGCTGGGGAAGACGTTGTCGAGCTGCGGCACGTAGGTCACGCCCTTGCGCGTCACCGAGTGCGGCGCGAGCCCGGTGATGTCCTCGCCGTACAGCTTCACCGCGCCCTCGCGCGGCGGCACGAGGCCGAACACGGACTTCATGAGCGTCGACTTGCCCGCGCCGTTGGGCCCGACGATCGTGACGATCTCGCCGCGGTTCACGGTGATGTCGACGCCGCGCAGGATGTCGACCTCGGGCGTGTAGCCCGCGACGAGCCCCTCGACGCGCAGGACCTCCTCAGCCACCCTGCACACCTCCCTCGGCCTCGGTCGGCGGGGGGGTCGGCGGCCCCTCGGGCACGTCGGTCTCGGAGCTGCCGCCCAGGTACGCGTCGACGACGCGCTGGTCGGAGCGCACCTCCTCGGGGGTGCCGCGCGCGATCACGCGCCCGAGCGCCATCACGATCACCTCGTCGGAGTGGTTCATGACCACCTCCATGTCGTGCTCGACGAAGAGGAACGTCACGCCCTCCTCGGTGCGCAGTCGCTCCATGTGTTCGAGTAGGCGCCGGCCCAGACTGGGGTTGATGCCCGCCATCGGCTCGTCGAGCAGCACCATGCGCGGCTCCGTCATCAGCGCCCGCGCGAGTTCCAGGAGCTTGCGCTGGCCGCCGGAGAGCGTAGCCGCGTAGTCGTTCGCCTTGTCCTCGAGATTGAACGTGCGCAGGAGCTCGTAGGCGTGCTCGTACGCCTCCCTCTCGCGCTGGCGCACCGCCCGCCGGCGCGCGAGCAGCGTCGCGAGGTTCTCGCCCGGGTTGCGGGGCGCGGCGAGCAGCATGTTGTCGATCACGGGCATCGCCCCGAGCGCCTTCGTGATCTGGAAGGTGCGCACCATCCCGCGCTTGGTGATCGCGTACGGCGGCTTGCCGAAGATCGACTCCCCGTTGTAGGTGATCTCGCCCGCCTGCGCCTTGTAGAAGCCGGTGATGACGTTGAAGAGCGTCGTCTTGCCGGCGCCGTTCGGGCCGATCAGCGCCGTGATCGAGCCCTCGCGCACATCGAACGTCGCGCCGTTCACGGCCTTGATGCCGCCGAAGGACAGGTGCACGTCCTCGACGTTGAGGATCGGCTTGCCGCCTGCGCGCGCGTCAGTCACCGAGCACCATCTCCTCGCGCTTGCCGAAGGCGCCCTGCGGGCGGAAGGCCATGAGCAGGATGAGCACGACGCCCACGACCATGAACCGCAGCGCCGCCTGCTTGTCGGCCGACAGCGGCAGGTCCAAAAACCGGAAGCCCTCGAGCACGGTCCACAGGATGATCGAGCCCACCAGGACGCCGCCGAACGTCGCCATTCCGCCCAGCACCAGGATCGCGTAACCCAGGAAGGTGTACAGCGGCTCGAAGTTGTCCTGGCTCACCGACTGCAGGTTGAACGCCAAAAACCAGCCGGCGATCGCGCCCAGCCCCGCCGCGATCGCCAGCGACTGGAGCTTGTAGGAGAAGACGTTCTTGCCGAGCGCCCGCGCCGCGTCCTCGTCCTCGCGGATCGCGCGCAGCACGCGGCCCCAGGGCGAGCGGATGAGCAGCGTCATCCCGATCGCGAGCAGCCCGAGCGCGATCCAGACGACGATCAGCAGGGGCAGGTTCTCGAACTCCCTGCCGCCCAGCCCGATCGGATCGAGCACGTTCTCGGCGATCCAGTCGGACACCTTGAACCACGGGTCGGTGAAGAACACGTCGTTCTCGAGCTCGAGCGAGAGCGTGCCCTGGTTGCCGCCGGTCAGCCCGCGCGCGTTCTGAGCGATGTCGCGGACGATCTCCGAGAAGGCGATCGTCGCGATCGCGAAGTAGTCGGCGCGCAGTCGCAGCGACGGCATCCCGATCAGCACGCCGATCGCCATCGTGATCAGGATCGAGAGCAACAGCGCGAGCAGGAACGGCAACCCGACCTCGACGACCAGGATGATCGCCGAGTAGGCGCCGATCGCCATGAAGCCTGCCTGGCCGAAGTTGACGATGCCTGTGTAGCCCACGTTGAGCTGGAGGCCGAGCACGAAGATCCCGTAGATCCCGGCGAGCACGCCGACGCCGATCCAGAACTCCCAGGCCGTCAGGAAGTCGAATGAGATGGCCAGAGGCAGTGAGATCACAGCGTCCGCTCCCTACCGAAGATGCCCTGCGGGCGGATGATCAGGACGATGATGAGCACGACGAAGCTGACCGCCACCTTCCATTCGGGCGCGAACACGAGCGTCGACCACTCCTGCGCGAGGCCGATCACGATCCCACCGGCGAGCGCGCCGAAGGCGTTGCCGATGCCGCCGAGCACAACCGCGGCGAAGATCGGGAGCAGCAGGAAGAACCCGGTGTTCGGGTTGAGCGAGCCCGACGAGGCGACGACCAGCACGCCGGCGAGCCCGGCGAGCCCGGCTGCCAAGAACCATGTGATGTAGACGACGCGGCCGGTGTCGATGCCGGTCGTCTCGGCCAGGTCGAAGTTGTCGGCGAGCGCGCGCATCTCGCGACCCAAACGCGTCGAGCGCAGCATCCAGGCGACCGCGGAGAGCACGACGAAGCCCGTGATCACGACGTAGAGCTCCGTGCGCCCGATCGTGAGGTCGAGGAACGTGTACGTGCTGGTCACGTCGACGTCGAGCGCCCGCGGCTGCGTGCCCGCGACGAACTGGATCGCGTTGCGCAGCACGAACGCGAGGCCGAGCGCCATCAGGAGCAGCTGCAGCATGCCGGCGCGCTTGCGCCGCATGGGCCGCCACATGACCTTCTCGGTGGCCACGCCGAAGAGCCCGACCAGCACGACCGCGAACAGGATCGCGAGGAAGATCGGCAGGCCGAGCGTGACGTTGAAGAAGAAGCCGATGTACGCGCCGAGCGTGAGCGTGTCGCCGTGCGCGAAGTTGACGAGCTTGAGGATCCCGTAGACGAGGGTGAGCCCGATCGCGCCGAGCGCGAAGTAGGAGCCCGCGACGAGCCCGTTCACCGAGCGCTGCGCGAAGGGCTGAAGGCCCTCGGCGATGATCAGGAGCAGGGCGATGATCGCGAGCACGCCGACGGCAACCCACGCAGGGTTGCGCCGTGCCCAGTCGAGGGCACCGGCTCGTACGCCAAGTGGCGGCCCGATTGCCTCTCCACCCTCCATTAGCGGCGGCATCCTATGCGAATTGCAACGTGAACAAGCGCGCTTTGCTCCTCACCCCGTGGCCCCCGCCGCAGGCAGCTTACGCGAGACGCGCTCGATCACGGCGTCAGTGAACTCCCGGGTGCCCGCGTGCCCGCCCAGATCGGCCGTCCGCACGCCCTCCGCGACCGCCTCCGCGACGCTCGCGCGGATCGCTCGGGCGGCCTCGGCGCAGCCCTCGGCGCGCTCGAGGAGCGCGGCCGCCGCGAGGATCATCGCCATCGGGTTGGCGACGTCCTTGCCCTCCAGCGCGGGAGCGGTTCCGTGGGGCGCCTCCGCCATGACGACGGCGGGTCGCAGCTCCGAGTCGAGGGCGAGCAGCAGCGACTCGGCGCCCGCGATCGAGCCGAACATCGGCAGGACGAGGTCGGACAGCAGGTCTCCGTCGCGGTTCAGGCAGGGGATGACGAGCGGCGCGTCGGCCGCGCCCGAGACCAGCCCGGCGAGCGTCGCGTCGATCAGCACCGGCTCGTAGGCGACGTCCGGGTGGCGCTCCGCGGCCGCGTCCATCTCCTCCTTGAGCATCCCCTCGTACACCGGGCTCACGGTCCACTTCGGGCCGCCGTAGACCTTGCCGCCCATCCGCCGCGCCTCGCGGAACGCGTACTCGGCGACCGCCCGGCAGTGCGAGCGGCGGATCGTCTCGGTGCGGTGGGCGAGCTCGTCCCCGTCCTCGGTCCGCTCGCGCCACTGCTCGGCCCCGTAGGCGTCGCCGACCGCCATCCGGCAGATCGAGATCGGGTGGTGCACGCCGGCCACCGGCGTCACCCCCGGGATGCGCCGCCCGGTGCGCACGATCAGCGTGCCGTCGATCGCCTCGCGCAGGATGCGGTTCGGGCTGCCCACGTCGTCGGCGCCCTCGGGCGTGATCGTCGCGGCCTTGAGCCCGAAGCCGGTCTCCCGCATGCGCTGCGCCGCCTCCAGGCAGACGCCGTTGTTGGTGGCGCGCCGCCGCTCCAGCGAGAGGTCAAAGCGCTCGATCGCTACGTCCACGCCGATCACGGCGGGGTCGAGCACCCGGAGCGCCTCCTCGAGGAGCTCCTGTCCAGTCTGATCGCCCTCCAGCGCGACTATGCTGACCGCGGGCATGGAGAGGCTCCGAGGGTCGGATGGTCGCTGAACACTGCAGCTGGTGCGGGGCGGAGGTCGAGGCCGACGACGGATACCGCGCTTACGAGCCCGCGGGCGAGCGGCGCGCGGTCTTCTGCCGGCTCGAGCACGTCGTCCCGTGGGGCATCAAGGGCGCGTTCTGGGAGGCGGGCGCCCTCGACGATCCGCACCTGACCGAGTCCGGCTCGTTCACGTGCTCGCAGTGCGGGACCGACCTCGACCCCGAGGTCCACGTCGTGCTGGTGCGCCACCGCGGGGAGCACCGGATCGCGGATCACTTCTGCGGCGTCGATCATCTCGTCGATTGGGCGAAGGCGGGGGGCCGCTGGCAGTAGCGGCCGCGCACCCTCACTCATACTGCAGCGCCTCGATCAGGTCGAGCTTCGAGGTGCGGCGCGCCGGCCCGATCGCGGCGAGCACGCCGAGCACGATCGCGGCGATCAGCACGACGATCGGCAGCGCGACCGGGATCGACAGCACCAGGCCCTCCTCCTCGAGCGCGTTCACGGCCAGCGACGCGAGCGCCAGCCCGATCACCGCCCCGACGATCGTCCCGAGCAGCGCGTTGATCACCGACTCGTAGCGCACCATGCGCCGGATCTGGCTGCGCGACGTGCCGATCGCGCGCAGCATCGCGAGCTCGCGCGTGCGCTCGAGGATCGTGAGCGCGAGCGTGTTGACGATCCCGAAGACCGACACGATCACGGCGAGCCCCAGGAGCACGTAGATCAGCGTCACGAGCTGATCGACCTGCTGGGCCTGCTCGTCCTTGAGCTCCTGCTGGTTGCGCGCCTCCGCCACGGGGAAGCGCTCGGCGAGCAGCTCGTCGACGGCGGCGCGCGTCGCGTCGGGGTCGGCGCCATCCTCGAAGCCGACGAGCACCGAGAACTCGCCGCGGGCCCCGAACTGCTCGCGCAGGGTCTCGCGGGGCAGCGAGAGCGTGCCCACGAACAGGCCGGCCGGGTCGCGGATGCTGCCCGCGACCGTCGCGGTCAGCGTCTCGCCGCCCGGCCCGGTGAGCTCGACCTCGTCGCCGACGCCGACCCCGTTGTCCTCACCCCAGCCGGCCTCGACGATCGCGCCGTCAGGGGGCAGGGTCCGCAGGGTCTCGTCGTCCCCCTCGACCCACTCGAGGTTGGTGATCTCCGGCAGGCTGCGCTCGAGCCCGCCGAGGAAGGTCTCCTGGTCGAGGTCCTCGATTCGCGCCGGGATGCTGGTCAGCGGCGTGGCCACGGCGACGCCGTCGAGCTCCCCGACCTCGGTGGCGATCGCCGAGGGGATGGGGGAGAAGCCGTCCTGGTTGAGGATCGCGAGGTCCCCCGAGAACCGCCGGTCGAGCGTCTCGCTGATCGACGCCTTGAGCGACGCCGAGAAGACGCCCACGAACACCACCAGCGCGACCCCGATCATGAGCGCGGCCGCGGTGGTCGCCGTGCGGCCGGGCTGCCGCTGGGCGTTCTGGCGCGCGAGGTGCCCGGTGACGCCCCGCAGCTTGTCGATCGGCCAGCCGATCGCGCTCGCGATCGGCGGCACGAAGCGGCCGCCGAGCATCGCGACGCCGATGAAGAGCAGCACGAGGCCGAGCCCGAGCTGGCTCAGCGCCGACTCGACGGAGCCGCTCGAGGTGAGGCCGAGGGCGATGAAAACCGCGCCCGCCAGGGCCACGATCGCGGCGATCACCGTGCGCCGCCGCCGCTTGCGCTCGGCCCCCTCGAGCGAGCCGCCGCTCTCGCGCAGGGCCTCGAGCGGGGCGACGCGCGTCGCGCGCAGCGCCGGGAAGAGCGCGGCGACGAGCGTCGAGCCGACGCCCACGATCAGCGCGATCAGGATCGTGCCGGAGTCGAGCCGCAGCGAGCTGACCGGCAGCGTGAAGCCCATGCTGGAGAACAGCGCCTTGATCAGCTCCACGAAGCCGAAGCCGCCGGCGATCCCCAACACCGACGCGAGCAGGCCGATGAGCGCGGCCTCCACCAGTACGGTGAGGAGGATCTGGCGCGCCGAGGCGCCGAGCGTGCGCAGCATCGCGAACTCCCGCACTCGCTGGGCGACGGTGATCGCGAACGTGTTGAAGATCAGAAAGCCGCCCACGAAGACCGCGATCCCGGCGAACACGAGCAGGGCGGTGGAGAGGAAGCCGAAGCCCTGCTCGAGGTCCCCGGCGTCCTCCGTCGCGACGTCGCTGCCGGTGGCGACCTGCAGGGTGTCGGGCAGCCGGCGATCGAGGGCGGCGGCGAGCGCCTCGGGCTCGGTGCCCTCGGCCGCCTCCACGTCGACCTCGTCGAAGCGCCCCGGCTTCTCGGTGAGCCGGCGCGCCTCGGGCAGGGTGAACTGGGCCAGGCTCGCCCCGAGCAGCGACTCGGCCTCGCCGAACTTCGTGAGCCCGACGAGCGTGTACTCGCGCGTGCCCGTCGCGCCGGTGATGCGCACCCGGTCGCCGATCTCGAAGCCGGCGTCCTCGGCGCTCTGCTGGTCGAGGGAGAACTCGTTGTCGCTCTCCGGGCGCCGCCCGTCGACGACCTCGAGCGCCTCGAAGCGATCGGTCTCCATGACGGACAGGGCGATGTGGGGTGGCCCGCCCTGCGGGGGCCCAATGCGCTCGCCGTCCTCGCCCAGGATCGTGATCGCCTGGTCGTCGGCGATCAGGCCCTCGGCGTGCGCGACGCCGTCGGCCGCGCGCACGGCCTCCAGCACGGACTCGGGGAAGCCCGTGCGCGGGCCTTCGCCGAACTCGCCCTCGACCTCGACCCGAGGCCGGACGATGACGTCGATGTCCTCGTTGACGTCCGTGAACAGGTCGTTGATCGCCCGGTCCACCGAGTCGCTGAGCAACAGCGTCCCGGCGACCATCGCCACGCCGAAGAACACGGCGAGCGCGGTGGAGAGCGCCCGGAACTTGCGGGCGGAGAAGTTGCGGAAGCCCAGGCCGAGCATCGGCTCAGACCGAGCGCATCAGCTCGAGGACCTGCTCCTCGCCCTCAACCGGGGTGTCCGTGGCCACCATTCCGTCGACGAGCAGCACGACGCGGTCCGCGTAGGCGGCGACACGCGGGTCGTGGGTGACCACGACGACCGTGTGGCCGAGCTCGTCGACCGAGCGCCGCAGGAGCTCGAGCACCTGGGTCGAGGAGGCCGAGTCGAGGTTCCCGGTCGGCTCGTCGGCGAAGACGACGGCGGGTTTGGAGATCAGCGCGCGGGCGATCGCGACGCGCTGCTGCTGGCCGCCCGAGAGCTCGGCCGGCCGGTGGTGGCGGCGATCCGCGATCCCAACGGTGTCGAGGAGCTGCTCGAGCCACTGGCGGTCGACGCTGCGGCCGGCGATGCGCATCGGCAGGGTCACGTTCTCCTCGGCGTCGAGGACCGGGATGAGGTTGAAGAACTGGAAGATGAACCCGAGCTTGTCGCGGCGCAGGCGGGTGAGCTCGGCGTCGGAGAGGCCCGTGATCTCCGTCCCGTCGACCCAGACCTGGCCCGCGGTCGGCCGGTCGAGACCGGCGAGCAGGTGCATGAGCGTCGACTTGCCCGAACCCGACGGCCCGACGATGCTCGTGAGCTGTGCGCGCGGGAACTCGAGGTCCACGCCTGCGACCGCGTCGACGGCGGCCTCGCCCTCCCCGAAGCGGCGATGGAGGCCCGCGCAGCGAACCGCGGCTTCGGCGGACGGTTTGTGGTCGGTCGCCGTCACGTGGGGTTCGCTCACCGTAGCGAAGAGGTCAGCGTTGCGCGGGCCGGTTTCGGCGGGCGGCCTGCTGCGGCGCCCCCGGCTCGGGCGGCGGCAGCGCGAAGTCCAGCAGCGTCTGGGCGAGCTGCTCGGGTGCCTCGACCGCGGGGGAGTGCCCGACGCCCTCGATCAGCTCGGTGCGCACGCCCGGCACGTCCTGGAACCCCTCGAGCGAGCGCTCGGCGTCGAACATCTGGTCCTCGGCCCCGAAGACGACGAGCAGCGGGACCGCGGCCGCCATGAACCGCTCGTCGATCGGGCGCTCGTCGGCGAAGTCGTCGGCGCCGTCCTGGGCCTCGTCGAACGCCGTGTAGGTCATCGCACGGAAGTCGCGCACGATTTGGTCGGGGTCGTCGAAGCCGTCGGCCGGGTCGAAGCCGGGCGCGAAGGCATCCGAGTACGACTCGCGCACGGCGAAGTCGGGGGAGACGCGCCACAGCGCCGGGCCGATGACCGGCGTGTAAGCGAGCCGCGCCAGCAAGGGGAGGCCGGGTCCGTAGTCGTCGGTGTTCGGCGCCATGTCGATCACGACGGCGCGGTCGACGAGCTGGCTCGCCTGCTCGGCCAGCGACGCGGTGACCAGCGCGCCCATCGAGTGGCCGGCGACGAGCGCGCCGCTCACGCCGAGCTCGCCCAGCGCCTGGGCCACGGCCGCCGCCTGGGAGGGGATGTCGTAGCCGCTCGCGGGCTTCTCCGAGCCGCCGTGGCCAAGCAGGTCGATGCGGATCACTCGGTGAGAGTCCTCCAGCAGCGGCACGACGCGGTCGAACCAGCGCAGCGAGCCCGCGTAGCCGTGGATGAGGACGATCGGCTGCGCCCCCGGTGCGCCGGGCGGCTCGCCCGTGTCGGTCACCTGGATTGCCCCGCTGGGCAGCTCGAGGATGCGCCCGCCCTCGACCGTGACCTCGGCCGAGCGCTCCTCGCTGGACGTGGCGAAGGCGTTGAGCGCCAGGAGCAGGACGAGGCCGGCGAGCAGGCCGGCCGCGACCTTCCAGCGCCGCTTCACTGCTCGCGCGGACCCAGCCCTAGCTCGTCGGCGCGCTCCGCCATCGCGTCGATCACGAACTGGACGTGCGCGTCGAAGTCGACGCCGAGCTCCTCGGCGCCCTGGTGGACCTCGTCGCGGTTGACGCCCGCGGCGAAGGAGGGGGTCTTGAGCTTCTTCTTGACGCTCTTGGGCTTCATCCCCTCGATCCCGGTCGGCCGCACGAGCGCGCAGGCGGCGATGAAACCGGAGAGCTCATCGACGGCGAACAGCGTCTTCGCCATCAGGGTCTCGCGGGGGACGTTCAGGAAGGTGGCGTGCCCGGCCACGGCGTCGATCAGATCCTGCGGCCAGCCGAGCTCCCCGAAGAGGCGCAGCGCCGTGCGCGGGTGCCCGTTCTCCTCGTCGTCGAGGTCCGGGTAGCGCTCGTAGTCGAGGTCGTGCACGAGCCCGGTGACTCCCCAGAGCTCCTCGTCCTCGCCGAACTTGCGGGCGTAGGCGCGCATCGCCGCCTCCACGCCCAGCAGGTGCTTGCGCAGGGAGTCGGACTGCACCCACTCGCACACCAGCTCCCAAGCCTGATCGCGTGTCGGATTGCTCATCTCGCTCCGCTTTCGTAACGAATCTCCCAGGGACCCCGGCGGAGCCCCTTTTCCAGATCAGCGTCGTCTACCCTAGCCACGACCGTGAGCGAGAAGTTCGTTATCGAGGGCGGCAAGCCGCTCAGCGGTGAGGTCATCGCCGCCGGCAACAAGAACGCCGCGCTGCCGATCATCGCCGCGTGCCTGCTCACCGACGAGGAGCTGGTCCTCACGAACGTGCCGCGGATCCGCGACACCGAGGCCCAGGTGGCGATCCTGGAGCGCATGGGCGTGCGCGCCCAATGGGGCAGCGACCACGAGTTGCGCCTGCGCGCCGACAACGTCACCGACACGGCCCCCGACGAGGAGCTCTCGTCGCGCATCCGCGCCTCGTTCCTGCTGGCCGGGCCGCTGCTCGCTCGCTTCGGCGAGGCGATCATGCCCCCGCCCGGCGGGGACTTCATCGGCCGCCGCCGGCTCGATCCGCACCTCGACGCGTTCAAGGACATGGGCGCGCACGTCGAGGGCACGCGTCAGATCGAGATCACGGCGCCGAACGGCGGCCTGCGGCCGTGCGTTGTCTTCATGGACGAGCCGTCGGTGATGGGCACCGAGAACGCGCTGATGGCGGCCGCGCTCACCCCGGGTCCGACGACGATCTACAACGCCGCCTGCGAGCCGCACGTGCAGGACCTCGCGCGCCTGCTGGTCAAGATGGGCGCGGAGATCGACGGCATCGGCTCCAACGTGATGACCGTCCACGGCCGCGACAAGCTGGGCGGCGCGGAGCACCGGATCTCGCCCGACCACATCGAGATCGGGAGCTTCATGGCCCTCGCCGCCGCGACGGGCGGGGAGCTCTGCATCCGCGACACCGAGCCCGACGATCTGCGCATGATCTTCCGGCAGTTCCGCCGCCTCGGGCTGGAGGCGCGCGTCGAGGGCCGGGACGTGATCGTGCCAGCGGGCGTGAAGCTCGAGGTGAAGGACGATCTGGGCGACGCGATCCCCAAGATCGAGGACGGCCCGTGGCCGGCGTTCCCGGCCGACCTCACGTCGATCGCGCTCGCCCTCGCGACCCAGGCCGACGGCACGATCCTGATCTTCGAGAAGATGTTCGAGAACCGCTTGTTCTTCACGGACAAGCTCGTGGCAATGGGCGCTCGGATCACGCTTTGCGATCCCCATCGGGCGATCGTCAGCGGTCCGAGCCGTCTTCACGGTGAGCGGGTCGAAAGCCCCGACATCCGCGCGGGCATGGCGATGCTCATTGCCGCGCTCGCGGCCGAGGGCCGGTCGGAGATCGGCAACATCGTGCAGATCGACCGGGGCTACGAAGCGATCGACGATCGCCTGCGGTCGCTGGGCGCGCGCATCGAGCGCGTCGCCGTCGAGCCCGTCCCGGCGCGGGCGTAGCTTGCGGGCCGCGGCAGGCGGGGGGCACCGATGACGCACCCGATCCCTCCCGGCGCGCGCGACATCCTGCCCGAGGAGATGCGTGAGTTGCGCGCCCTGCAGCGCCGGCTCGCGGAGGTCTTCGAGAGCTACGGCTACGGCGAGGTCGCGACGCCCACGGTCGAGTACGACGCCGTCCTCTCGCTCGGCGACCTGCGCGGCGCGCCGGTCGCGCACCGCTTCTTCGACGAGTCGGGTGAGCTCGTCGCCCTGCGCGCTGACATGACCGTGCCGATCGCCCGGCTGGTCGCGGACCGCTACGGCGACCAGGAGCCACCGTTCCGCCTCTTCTACAACGCCCGTGCCTTCCGCGCCGTGCGCCCCCAGCGCGGCCAGGCGCGCGAGTTCTTCCAGGCCGGCATCGAGCTGGTCGGCGTGCCCGGCGCCGAGGGGACGGCCGAGGTCGTCGAGGTGCTCGCCAGCGCGCTCGACGCGGCCGGGCTGGGGCGCGCCGTGATCGGCATGGGGCACGCGGCGCTCTACCGCGAGCTGCTGCGCGAGGTCGGTGTGCCCGACGACGCCGCGGCACGCGTGCTCGACCGACTCGCCGCCCACGACCTCGTCGGGCTCGAGGAAGAGGTGGACGCGCTCGACCTTGAGGACGGCGACCGCCGGATGCTCACGGTGATCCCGAGCCTGCGCGGCGGGCCGGAGATCCTGGAGCGCGCCCGCGAGCTCGGCGAGCCGGTGCGGCGCGCGACCGAGCGTCTGGGCGCGACGTACGAGGCAGTGGCGCGGCGCGGGGTGGCCGACCGCGTCCAGCTCGACCTCGGCCTGTTGCGCGACCTCGGCTACTACACGGGCACGATCGTCGAGGTCTACGACCCCGCGCTGGGCCACATCCTGGGCGGCGGGGGCCGCTACGACGAGCTCATGGGTCGCTTCGGGCGGCCGCTGCCGGCGGTCGGGTTCGCGCTGTACCTGGAGCGCCTCCACATCGCCCAGGCCGAGGAGGAGCGCCTGGCGCGCGAGGGGGAAGCGCCGTGATGGCCGCGCGCGCAAGCGGCGCGCTGCCGCGGGGCCCGCTGCGCCTCGCGCTGCCGCGCGGCGCGCTCTTCGCCGAGACGCTCGACGTCCTCGACCGCATCGGCATCGACACCGCCGAGCTGCGGGGGGACTCGCGCTCGCTCGTCTTTGAGGCCGGCGACCTCGTGCTCGTCACGATGCGTCCCTCCGATGTGCCCACCTACGTCGAGGCCGGCGCCGCGGACCTCGGCATCACCGGCAAGGACGTGCTGATCGAGCAGAGCGACCGAGAGGTATACGAGCTGCTTGACCTGCGCTTCGGGTCCTGCCGGATGGTCGTCGCCGGGCGGGCGGGCGACGGGCGAGCGCTCGCCGAGGCCCGGCGCCTGGGCGCCGTCCGCGTCGCCACCAAGTACCCGCGGATCGCCTCGCGGCACTTCGAGGGGACCGGGCGCAGCGCCGAGGTGATCGAGGTCAAGGGCTCCGTGGAGCTCGCGCCCCTGGCCGGGCTCGCCGACGTGATCGTCGACCTGGTTGACACGGGGCGGACCCTGCGCGAGAACGGGCTTGAAGTGCTCGAGGAGATCACGCAGTGCACGGCACGCCTGATCGCGAACCGCGTCTCCCACAAGCTGCGCGCCAAGGACATCGACCCGCTCGTCGAGCGCCTGCGGGAGGCGACGCGATGAGGGTCGAGCGCCTGGACTGGGATGGGAGCGACGCGGCGATCTTCGCGCGCTCGCTGCGCGCGGCGGCCGCGCCCTCTCCCGACCTGCCCGAGCGGGTCGCGGCGATCATCGCTCGTGTCGCTGAGCGCGGCGACGAGGCCTTGGAGGAGCTCACCGCACGCTTCGACGCGACCGAGGAACGGCCGCCCTCGCTGCGGGTCGCGCGCGCCGAGCTCGACCACGCGGTGGAGCGCATCGACCCTGAGCTGCGCGACGCGCTCATGCTGGCCGCGGCGAATATCCGGGCGGTCGCGGAGGCCGAGCTGCCGCGCGACCCGGAGCCGACCGAGCTGCCGCAGGGCCAGCGCGTGCGCGTCGTCCACCGCCCGGTGGCCGCGGCGGGCGTGTACGCCCCTGGCGGACGCGCGGCCTACCCCTCGTCGGTGCTCATGTGCTGCATCCCGGCTGCGGTCGCGGGCGTGGAGCGCATCGCGCTGTGCACGCCCCCCGACCCGCACGGGCTCGTGAACCCGGTCGTCCTCGCAGCGGCCGCGCTCGCCGGCGCCACCGAGGTCTACGCGGTCGGCGGGGCGCAGGCGATCGCCGCGCTCGCCCTGGGGACGGCCACGATCGATCCGGTCGATGTGATCGCGGGGCCGGGGAACGAGTGGGTCGCCGAGGCCAAGCGCCAGCTCTACGGCCGCGTCGGGATCGACGCGATCGCCGGCCCGAGCGAGCTGGTCGTCGTCGCCGACGCGGGCACCGACCCGAGCTCCATCGCCCTGGATCTCCTGGCGCAGGCCGAGCATGGCGCCGAGAGCCCGGTGTTCGCCTTCGCGGCCGACGAGGAGCTGCTCGAGCGCGTGAGCGCGCTGGTGGCCGCGCTCGCGACGAGCCGCCCGAGCGTGAAGGACGCGCGCGCCGTCCTCGTCAAAACGCCCTCGATCGAGGCCGCGCTCGAGCTCAGCGACGCGCTCGCCCCCGAGCACCTCGAACTGCGCTTCGCAGGCGCCGACGAGGCGCTCGCCGCCGAGCGGGTCGCGGGCTGCGTGTTCGTGGGCGAGGGCGCGAGCACGGCGTTCGGGGACTACGCGGCCGGCTCCAACCACGTGCTGCCGACGGGCGGCGCGGCGCGCTTCTCCGGCCCGCTGGGCCCGGAGGCGTTCATGCGCCGCACCTCCGTCGTCGAGATCCCGGGCGCCGCGGCGGACGCGCTGGCCGGGCCCGTGGAGAGGATCGCGCGTGACGAGGGCCTGCCGGTGCACGGCGAATCGGCGCGGGCGGCGGCGCCCTCGGAGGTAGATTCCTAGGCCCATGGCGCGCACGGCCGAGATCAGACGCGAGACGGGGGAGACGAACGTCTTCGTCGCGCTCGACCTCGAGGGCGGCGAGGTGAGCGCCTCCACGGGCGTCGGCTTCCTCGACCACATGCTGGACCTGCTGGGGCGGCACGGCCGCCTCGGGCTGCGCGTGGAGGCGCAGGGCGACCTGGAGACCGGCGCGCACCACACGGTCGAGGACGTCGGCATCGTGATCGGCCAGGCGCTTGACCGGGCGCTCGGCGACCGAGCCGGGATCCGTCGCTACGGCTACGTGGCCGTCCCGATGGACGAGGCGCTCGCCGCGTGCGCGATCGACATCTCCGGCCGTCCGTTCTGCCTTTACCGGGCGGAGCTCCCGCCGGTCTCGATCGCCGGATTCGACGCCGAGCTCGCGGAGGAGTTCTTCCGTGCGGTCGCCAACAACGCGCGCATGACGGTGCACGTCGAGGTCCGCTACGGCGCGAACGCGCACCACATGATCGAGGCCTCGTTCAAGGCGTTCGCTCGCGCCCTGCGCACCGCGGTCTCGATCGACCCGGAGGAGACCGGGGTGCCCAGCACCAAGGGGACGCTCACGTGAGCTCGGTCGCGATCCTCGACTACGGCATGGGGAACCTGCGCTCGGTCGAGAAGGCGCTCGAGCGCGTGGGCGCGAGTGCGGTGATCACGAACGACCACGCCCGGGCCCGCGAGGCGGACGGGCTGATCCTGCCCGGGGTGGGCGCCTTCCCGCGGGCGATGACGCGGATCCGCGAACTCGGGCTCGACGAGCTGATCGCCGAGCGCGTCGCGGGCGGCGTGCCGGTGCTCGGCATCTGCCTGGGGCTGCAGCTGCTGTTCGCCTCGTCGGAGGAGCTGGGCGGCGCCGAAGGGCTGGGGCTCGTTGAGGGAACCGTCACGGAGCTCGACGCCGAGGGTCTCAAGGTGCCGCACATCGGCTGGGAGCCGGTGCGCTGGCGCAAGCGCTCGCAGCTGGTGGAGGGGATCCCCGATGGCGAGCCGTTCTACTTCGTGCACTCGTTCGCGCCGCGGGCTGAGGACCCCGATGACGTGCTCGGCACGGCCACCTACGGCGAGGAGTTCGTCTGCGCCGTCGAGCGCGGCAACGTCTTCGGCGTGCAGTTCCACCCAGAGAAGTCGAGCCGCGCAGGCCTGCGGCTGCTCGAGAACTTCGCGGCGATCTGCGCCTCGGTCCCGGCGTGATCCTCTACCCGGCGATCGACATCCGCGGCGGCCAGGCCGTGCGCCTTCTGCGCGGCGACTACGCACAGGAGACCGTCTATGACGCCGACCCCGTCGACGCGGCGCGGCGCTGGGTGCGCGAGGGCGCCGAGTGGCTGCACGTAGTCGACCTCGACGGGGCCCGCGCCGGGACGGCGGCGAACCGCCACCACATCGAGCGGATCGCGCGCTCGGTCGACGTGCCGGTGCAGACGGGCGGCGGCCTGCGCGACGCCTACTCGGTGGAGGCCGCGCTCGCGGCCGGCGCCGAGCGCGTGGTGATCGGCACGGCGGCGCTGCGCGACCCGGATTTCCTCGACCGGATGCTCGAGCGCCACGGCGAGCGGATCGTCGTCGGCGTGGACGCGCGCGCGGGCCGGGCCGCGATCGAGGGTTGGACCGAGACCAGCGACGAGCCCGCGGCCGAGCTCCTCGCGTCGCTCGCGCGCCGCGGCGTGCGCCGGATGGTCTTCACACCGATCGAGGTCGACGGCACGATGACCGGCCCGCCCCTCAACCAGCTCGAGGCGGTGGCGCGCGACCTCGACGCCGAGCTCATCTACTCTGGCGGCGTGGGCTCGCTGGAGCACCTGGAGCAGCTCGCGGCGAAGGCGCCCCCCGCGGTCGGGGGCGTGATCGTGGGCCGGGCGCTGTATGAGGGGCGGTTCACGGTGGCGGAGGCGAAGGCGGCGCTGGGGTAGTCGCCGGTCGCTGGTTACGCAATTCCAACGCTGCTGGCGAGGACCGGGCCGTTGCGTGCTGCGCGGCGTGGTCGCGGCGGGTAAGGAGGCGGAGGGTGCCGGCGTGGTTGGCTGGCGCATCGGGGTCCACCGCAACCCGGGCCCGTGATCGAGAACCCGGGCCCGTGATCGAGGTTTCTGGTCCCACAGACGAGAAAAGTCGACCACGGCGCGCGATCCCGGCCGGTGATCGAGTTTCCTAGTCCAGGAGACCAGAAAAGTCGAGCGCCGGCGGTTGGTCGGGATCGTGATCGAGGTTTCTAGTCAGGAGGCCCAGAAAAGTCGATCGCGGGCCGTGGCGGGTGGCGCCTGCGGGCTGGCGGCTACTCTCCGAACCGATGCTCAAGAAGCTCCCGTGGTTCCGCATCCTCGCGATCGCCCAGATCGCCTTGGTCGCGCGCCGTCATCTCGCGCTGCTCACGCCCGACGAGCGGACCACGCTCGCGCGGCTCGTGCGGGATTCGAAGGGGCGGCCGATGCGCAACCTGAGCGCCGATCAGCGCGCTGAGCTGCTGCGGCTGGTGCGCAAGCTCGAGCCCGGCGCCTTCGGGCGCGCGGCGTTCGGCGCGGTTCGCAACCCGGCCAAGCGGCCCTGACGATGGCCCTCAAGCGCGTCATCCCCTGCCTGGACGTGGACCGCGGCCGCGTCGTCAAGGGCACGAACTTCGTCGACATCCGCGACGCCGGCGACCCGGTCGAGCTCGCCGAGCGCTACGACGCGGAGGGCGCCGACGAGCTCGTCTTCCTGGACATCACGGCCTCGCACGAGCGCCGCGACACGATCGTCGAGCTCGCGCGGCGCACGGCCGACAACGTCTTCATCCCGTTCACGATCGGCGGCGGGATTCGCTCGGTGGCCGACGCGCAGGCGGTGCTCGACGCGGGCGCGGACAAGGTCTCGGTGAACTCCTCGGCGCTCGAGCGACCCGAGCTGATCGGCGAGCTCGCCGACGTGTTCGGCTCCCAGTGCGTGGTCGTCGCGATCGACGCCAAGCGCGAGGAGGACGGCTGGGGCGTGTACGTGGCCGGCGGGCGCCGGCGCGTCCCCGGGCGCGAGGCGGTCGCCTGGGCGCGGGAGGCGACCGAGCGGGGTGCCGGGGAGATCCTGCTCACCAGCATGGACCGCGACGGCACCACCGACGGCTACGAGCTCGAACTCACCCGCGCGGTCGCGGACGCCGTGTCGGTGCCCGTGATCGCCTCGGGCGGGGCGGGGAAGCTCGACCACCTCGCGGAGGCGGTGCTGCAGGGGCACGCTGACGCAGTGCTCTGCGCGTCGATCTTCCACTACGGCGTCTACACGGTGCGGCAGGCCAAGGAGCACATGGCCGCCGCGGGGATCCCGGTCCGCGCGGTGAGCTCGGCCTAGGCGCGGGAGCCGTTCTCGCCCGCGATCACGAGCCGCGCCCCGGCGGCGCGCAGCTCCGCGCGCTCGCGCTCACCCAGCCCGTCGTCCATGACCACGGCGTCGAGCTCGCTGAGCTCGGCGACGGGCAGCATCGACTGCACGCCGTACTTGGAGGAGTCGATGAGGGCCACGCAGCGTGCCGACGACTCCCGGACGGCCCCGAGGACGTCGGCGATGTTGCGCTGCCCGGTGGAGAGGCCCGCCTCGGGCGTGATGCCGAGGGCGGAGATGAAGCTGGTCGCGAACTTGAGCCCGGCGACGAACTCCACGGTCCAGCGCCCGCCGATCATCCGCAGGTTCTGGTCCACCTCGCCCGGGGTGACGATCAGGTGCACGTTCTCGTGGTCGAACTCGGCGGCCACAGCGGGCGAGTTGGTGACGAGGGTGAGCGAGCCGATCGAGCTCGACGCGAGCGCGGCGGCCAGCGCCGCGCACGTCGTCGACGCGTCGATGAAGATCGTCGAGCCGTCCTCGATCATCCGCACGGCCTCCGCCGCGATCCGCTGCTTGGCGGCCACGTTGCGGCCCCGCCGGTCCGCCCACGCCGAGCGAGACGCCTCGTTCGGCTGGATCAGCCGCGCGCCGCCGTGGACGCGCTCGACCAACCCCTCCTCGGCGAGCTGGCGCAGGTCGCGGTGGATCGTCGCGGGGGAGACGTCGAGCTCTCGGGCAAGCTCGCCGACCGCCACCGCGCCCTCGCGCCGCAGCTTGTCCATGATCGACGAGCGCCTGAGCGTGCCCTTCATGACCCACTCGCTGCGTCGCCCGCGAGCTCGATGAAGCGGCGCGCGACGTAACGCCCGAACTCCGGGTCGTTCACGGGCAAATCGACGCGCTCCACCGGGATCTCGGCAGGCAGCTCCGCCTCGAGGGTCTCGATCAGGGCCATGTCGGCCTCATGATCCCAGAGGGGTCCGCCCTCGACGTCGATCAGCGAGTAGCCCCGGGTGGGCGCGACGACCACCGCGGGGCCCTTCGCGCCGGCCAGCCGGTTCGCGATCATCTTCCCGAGCTCGACCATCTCGTCCCGGCTGAGCCGCACCAGCGTCGCCACCGGGTTGTGCTTGTAGTGCGGCCGCTGGCGCCAGCGCTCGGGGAGCGAGTCGAGCGGCCCCTGATTGAAGAAGTCGGCGCAGCCCAGCGTGATCACCTGCGGGAGCCCCTGCTGCGCGGCGACCGTCAGGCGCCGCTCGTCGGTCGCGTGCACGCCACCGTGAATGCTGTTGGCGAGCTCGGAGATGCTGAACTCGATCACGCCGGCCAGGGACTTCGCCTGGATCAGGTCCTCCATCGCCGGGCCTCCGACGCCGTTCGCGTGGAAGATCACCGGCGCCCAGCCCGCCTCCTCGAGCACGGGGTAGGCGGCCATCGTTCCGGGGGTGGTCTGACCCAGCATCGTCACGCCCACGGTCCGCCCGCCGAGCTCAACCACGGGCTGGGAGCCGTCGCGGGCCATGCCGAGTACCGCGGCCACGGCGTTGTCGAAGACCGCGCGCGAGATCGAGTTGATGCCGAGGATGTCGATGACCGAGTGCATGACCATCACGTCGCGCCGCCCGACGAACGGCGCGAACGCGCGCGGGCCCGAGGCGCTGGGGGAGACGATCACCTTGGGGACCCCGATCGGCAGCGCCTGCATCGCGGCGGCGCCGATCAGCGCGCCCTCGGCACCGCCCAGGCAGAGGGCGCCGTGGACCTCGCCGCGCTCGTAGAGATCCCGCAGCAGGTTGCGCAGGCCCTCCTGCATGATCTCGACGGCCGCGCCGCGGCTCCCCGCGTTCTGGACCTCCTCGAGCTCGCGCCCGGCGGCCCGGGCGACCTCCTCGCGCGGGATGTCCGCCTCGCACCCGGGCTCGCCGAGGACGCCCGTATCGATTACGAGCGATCGTCCGCCCAGCTCCTGGATGCGCTTGCGCGCGTAATCGATCTCCGCGCCCTTGGTGTCAAGGGTCCCGATCGTCGCGATCACAGGCTCGCTCATCGACCACCTCTCCTCCTTCGTGGGGTGCTCAATTATGCAAGAACATGACATCTTCCGCTTGATTTGTGTATTGTCTTGCAAGGTTTTGCGATGGAAACGGCGCAGGCACCGCCCCTGATCCGCGGGTAGGCCGGCCGCCAGGAGGAGCAAAGGAGGAGAGGAATGCATCTGTCCATGCACAACTGGATGCGGGCGGAGCCGATCGAGACCACGATCGCCCGGCTCGCCAAGTACGGCTACGAGAGCATCGAGATCAGCGGGGAGCCGTACCAGTACGACACCAAGGAGGTGCGCCGCTACCTCCAGGAGTACGGGATCCGCTGCTGGGGCTCGATCACGCTGATGGTCGAGGGCCGCAACCTCGTCCAGGGCTCCGAGGAGGGCCGCGAGAAGACCGTGCAGTACGTCAAGGACACGGTCACGATGGTCAAGGAGCTCGACGGCTACGAGGTCTCGATCGTCCCGGGCGAGGTCGGCAAGGTGAACCCCGACTCGACGCCCGAGCAGGAGTGGCAGTGGGCCGTTGAGGGCCTCCGCGAGATCTTCGACCACGCCCAGAAGGAGGGCATCAAGCTCGCGGTCGAGCCGATCAACCGCTTCGAGACCTACTTCATCTCGCGCGCGGCGCAGGCGCAGGCGCTCGCCGACGCGGTCAGCCCGGAGATCGGCGTCTGCCTCGACACCTTCCACCTCAACATCGAGGAGGAGGATCCGTACGAGGCCATCCGCCAGGCCGGCGACCGCCTAGTCGACCTGCACGTCGCCGACAACAACCGGATGGCGTGCGGCATGGGCAGCTACGACTGGAAGCGGATCGTCGAGATCCTCAAGGAGATCGGCTACGACGGCGCGCTCACGGTCGAGTTCGTCGCGCCGATCGACCGCACCCCGGCGAACCCGTACCCGAACGCGATCGAGACGGATCCGGTCGACATCACGCCGGAGCAGAAGAAGTTCATCGAGGACCACGGCTCCGACCTGCTGAGCGAGGAGTTCTACAGCATGCTCGTCGAGAAGTGTGCGCAGACGCTCCTGCCGCTCATCAAGGAGTAGGCGTCAGCGTGGGTTTGACTGAGCGAGCGACGACGACGTGACTGCAGCCAATCTCGATCGAGCGCTCGGCCGGCTCGGGGGGATTCCCGTGCTGACCGACGAGGCAGCGCGCCGCGAGCGCTCGCTCGACACCTACTGGAAGGCCATGGCCCTCGCGAAGGCCGGGCGCAACACCGTCGCTGACGTGGTCGTGCAGCCGCGTAGCGCTGAGGAGGTTGCGACGACCCTCGCGATCGCCGCGGAGGAAGGCGTGCCCGTGGTTCCCCGAGCCGGTGGCTCGGGGAGCCAGGGTGGCGCCATCCCGGAGCCCGGGGGGATACTGCTCGACCTCAGCGCCCTCGATCAGATCGAGGACCTGGACGAGCAGGCGCTCACGGTGCGCGCGGGCGCGGGGGTGCCCGGCCTGCGCTTCGAGGAGTGGCTGAACGAGCGCGGGTACATGTTCCCGCACTACCCGGCCTCGCTTCACCTGGCGCAGGTCGGGGGCTATCTCGCGGCCAAGGGCTCCGGGGTGCTCTCGACCAAGTACGGGAAGATCGAGGACCTCGTCGCCTCGATGCGGGTGGCGTTGCCGTCCGGCGAGCTGATCGAGACGGTCCCGATCCCGCGGCACGCGGTCGGCCCGGACCTCAACCAGCTCTTCATCGGCAGCGAGGGCACGCTGGGCGTCATCACCGACGCCACGCTGCTTTTGCGGCCCAAGCCCGAGCACCGCAGCTTCCGCGCGGTCGGCTTCGACGATCTCGCCACGGGGGTCGAGGCTGTCCGCAAGGCGCTGCAGGCCGGCTGGCGACCCGCCGCCGTGCGGCTCCACGACCCGGAGGCGACGCGGATGAACCTCGCGCGCATCCTCGACGAGGAGGTGGCCGGGGTCAAGCTGATCCTCGTGTTCGACGGGCCGCGCGCCCTCGTCGAGGTCGAGGAGCGCGAGATGGTGAAGGCGCTGGTCGACGCGGGCGGCCGCGATGAGGGCCCCGAGCTCGCGCAGGGCTGGTGGGAGAACCGCTTCAAGATGTACTACCCGCCGTTCAAGCCCGAGCTGCCGCAGGTGTGGGGCACCATCGACCTCGCGGCGACCTTCAGCCGCATCCTGCCGGCCTGGGAGGCGGTCCGCGAGCTCATGCTGCGCGACTACTCGCAGTACGGGCTCGTCTTCACGGGTCACTTCTCGCACTGGTACGCCTGGGGCACGATGGTCTACGGCCGCTTCGTGCTGAACGACCCGCCGGACGACCTCGACGAGGCGATCCGCATCTACGACGAGATCTGGGCCCGCACTTCGGAGGTGATCCTCCGCGAGGGCGCGGTCATCAACGACCACCACGGGATCGGCCTCAAGCTCGCCGGCGACCTGCGGGCGCAGTACGGCACGGGGTGGGGCGTGCTCGAGACCATCAAGGGCGCGCTGGATCCCGCCGGGGTGATGAACCCCGGGAAGCTGGGACTCTGAACGAGGAAGAAGGAAGGAAAGCGTCTATGGACCTACCGACGTACAACCTGGGCAACCTGGCCCCGCCGGACATCAAGGCCTACCTCGAGGAGAAGGACATCGTGATGATCCCCATCGCGAGCCTCGAGCAGCACGGGCCGCACCTGCCCCTGCTCACCGACACGATCCAGGCTGAGCAGATCGCGCACCGGGCGGCCGAGAAGGCCCAGGTCCTCTACACGCCGTCCGTGTGGATGGGCTACTCGCCGCAGCACATGTACGGCGTGGGGGAGGGCACCGGCACGATCACGATCCGGCCGCAGGTCCTCCTCGACCTCTACTACGACATCGCCCGGTGCCTTATCCACCACGGGTTCAACAAGCTCGTGTTCGTCAACAACCACGGCTCGAACAACAAGATCATCGAGCCGCTTTTGCGGCGCATCCGCTACGACACGGGCGCCTTCGTGGTGATGTCGAAGCTCTTCGCCGAGCGCTACCTGGCGCTCATCGACGACATCATGGAGAACCCGCCGGAGGAGACCCCGGGCTGGCACTCCAGCGAGCTCGAGACCTCGCAGGTGATGGCGGCGGACGAGTCGCTGGTGCGCATGGACCGTGCCGTGCACCAGGTGCCCGAGCGCCCGAAGTGGTTCCCGGAGACGTTCATCAAGCCCGACGGTGCGCCCGACGTGGAGTTCCAGGGCCACCAGTTCTTCGTCTTCGCTACCGACCACGAGGACTTCACTCCGAGCGGGGTTATCGGTAATCCGTTCCGCGCCAGCGCGGAGAAGGGCCGCAAGACCTATGAGCGCTACGCCGACCACCTCGCGGCGGCGCTCAAGGAGTTCGAGAAGGTCAAGGTCGAGGTCCACACGCGCGAGTGGCGCGACCTCGTCTAGAGCTGACGGGTTGACGCGGAGCCGTCGGGGGTTGAGCCCGGGCGCCGCGGCCTAGTTGCCGCGGCGCCCAGCGCTCGTCCGCTTCTTGGCGGGGCGCCGGTTCGCCTTGGCCCTGCGCTTCGCCGCCTGACGCCGGGCGCGTTTCCGCCGCACCGCCTGGCGCTCCGCGCGCTTGTTCTGCGCGCGCTGCGCCGCGGGCCGCTTGCGCGCCGCCCGCGGCTCGGCCGCGGCCTGCTCGGACGCGGGCGGCAGCTCGCCGGCCTCCCTCGCCGCGCGGCGGGCTGCGCGGCGCCGCTCGCGCTTGGCACGCTCGCGGCGCTGGATGCGCCGCTTGATGCGCTTGTTGGTGAAGGCGCGGATCGTCGAGTACCCGGTGAGGTAGAGGCGCCGGCCGTCGGTGATCGCCGGGTTGTACTCGCCCTGCTCGTGCTTGAAGACGACCTTGCCGTCCTTGGCTCGGTAGCCGATCGTGCCCTGCCCGTCGCCGATCACGCCGACGTAAACGACCTCGCCGATCACTGACGGGGCGCCGCTCACCTGCCCGCCCGCGTTCTGCTTCCAGCGGAGCCGGCCGGTCTTCGCGTCGAGCGCGTAGAAGTTGTGGTCGATCGAGCCGATGTACACGGTCGGCGGGGCGCCCTTGGGGTCCGCGACCGCCGGGCCCGAGTAGACCTCGGCGCCGGTGGAGTAGGACCAGGCGATCTCGCCGGTGTCCATATCCACGCTGTAGACGCGCGAGTCGATGCTGCCGAAGTACACGCGTCCGTAGGCGACCGCGGGGGTCGAATAGATGCCGCCGCCGCGTCCGAAGCTCCCGCCGATCGCCTCGCGCATCCACTTCACCTTGCCCGTCTTCGCGTCGATCGCGAAGTACTGGCCCGCGTAATTGCCGCCGTAGACGTTGCCCTTGCCGAAGGCGAGCGCGCCCTTGACTGCGCCCGCGGTCTTCACCTCCCAGACGAGCGAGCCGTCCTTCGTGTCCATCGCGTAGACGCTGCCGCACTCGCAGCCGAAGATCACGTGCTTGCCCTTCCAGACGAGCGGCGACGACTCGCTGCGCCCCGGCAGCTCCTTGCGCCAGATCACCTTGCCGTCGCGGGCGCGCAGGGCGACGATTTGCCCGGGGTCGAGGTTGACGACGAACAGCCGGCCATCGTGGTAGGCGGGCGCAGAGGCGTTCAGCCTCCCGATCCGCTTCTTCCACTTCAGCTTCCCGGTGATCGCGTCGATCGCGTACACGCGGGCGTCGATGTCCTGCACGTACAGGACGTCGTCGACGATGATCGGCGAGAACTCGAGCAGCTTGCCCGCCTGGAAGCTCCAGTCGGAGCCCCCGTAAGGCGGCCGCACGATCCGCGAGGGGAACGCCTTGATGCGGGCGCCGTTGTAGCCGTAGGTGGGCCAATTCTGGGTCCGGTCCTTCGGCTTGCGCTTCTTCTTTGTGGGCTCCTGGGCGACGAAGTCGACGTTCGGGTTGGAGACGTCCGGCGGCCGCTTGAGCCACTCGTATGCGAGCACGCCAAGGACGACCGCGGCGAGGAGCGAGAAGATTGCGACCACGGTCCGTCGGCGAACGCTCCACGAGCGCCAGGTTTGTAGGAGCCTGCCGAAGATGGGACGTCCATAGTAAGGAACCCCGATTCGGTCAAATCAGGCCTCGCGCCCACGATGCCCGCGCACGACGACATCCCCGACGCCCAGGAGCTCGCCGCCCGCGTAGACGCCCTTCCGGGGGTCAGCAGGCTGCGCGCGGCGTTGGGCGACACGCCCGCCTACCTCGTGGGCGGGGCGCTGCGCGACGTGTTGCGCGGGCTCTCCGGCGCGGACGTCGACGTCGACATCGCCGTCGAGGGCGACGCGATCGCGCTCGCGCGCCGGGCGGGCGAGCTCGTGCGCGCGCATGAGCGCTTCGGCACCGCGACCGTCGCGATCGACGGTGTGCGGATCGACCTCGCCCGCACGCGGCGGGAGCGCTACCCGAAGCCCGGCGCGCTGCCCGAGGTGGAGCCGGCCGACATCGCGGCCGATCTCGCGCGCCGGGATTTCACGGTGAACGCCATGGCCTTCCCGCTCTCCGGCGAGCGCCGGCTGATCGACCCCCACGGAGGCGCGCGCGACTTGCGCGCGGGGGTCCTGCGCGTCCTGCACCCCGGCTCGCTGCGCGACGACCCGACCCGCGCGCTGCGGGCGGCGCGTTACGCCGCGCGACTCGGCATGCGGCTCGATCCTGAGACCGAGCGCCTGATCCGCGCCGCCGACCTCGGCACCGTGAGCGCCGACCGCGTCGACGCCGAGCTGCGCCTGATCGCCGCCGAGGAGAGAGCGGTGGCCGCCCTCGAGCTGCTCGTCGAATGGGGCCTGGCCGGGATCGACGCCGAGGGGCCCGCGCGCGCCCGCGCGGCGCTCGCCGTGCTCGAGCTCGATGGCTGGGCGGAGCTGGGCCACCGTGTAGACGTCGTACTCGCGGCCGCGCTCGGAGACCCCGAGCTCGTCGGCGCCGCGCGAGAGCTCGCCGAAGCGGACCCCGAGCGCCCGTCCGAGGCGACCGCCCTAGCGCGCGGTCGCGACCCGGTGGAGCTCGTGCTGGCGCGCTCCATGGGCGGCGAGTGGCTCGACCGGTACGTGCGCGAATGGCGCGACGTCCGCCTCGAGATCAACGGCGCCGACCTGCTCGCGGCCGGCATCCCCGAGGGGCCGGCGATCGGCCGCGGCCTCGCCGCCGCGCTCGCCGCGAAGCTCGACGAGGGCATCAGCGGGCGCGAGGCGGAGCTCGCCGTCGCCTTGCGCGCCGCCGGCGCGTAGCCTGGGGAATGCGATGCGTTGGCGCGAGCATGAGGGTGTGCGCTGGCTGGAGGCGGAGCTCCCCGGGGCGCGCGCGGCTTTCACCACGCGGCTCGGCGGCGTGAGCGACGGGCCATACGAGAGCCTGAACCTGGGGTGGCTGACGGACGACGAGCCCGCCATGGTGCGGGTCAACCGGGAGCTGCTAGCCAGGGCGCTCGGCCGGCGCTCCGAGGACTTCCTCGTCGGCCGCCAGGTGCACGGCGCCGAGCTCGCCTGGCACGACGGCGTCCAGGCCGACGACCCGTACATGAACCCGGTCGGCGCCCCCGAGGTCGACGCGCATGCGACGGCGGAGGCCGGGCTCGCGCCGATGGTGATCGTCGCCGACTGCCTGCCGGTGGCGCTCGCCGGGCCCAGCGGAGTGGCGATGCTCCATTGCGGCTGGCGCGGCCTCGCCGCGAACCTGATCGCCAAGGGCGCGCGCGCGGTCGAGGCGACCGCCGCCGCGATCGGCCCCGGGATCGGCCCCTGCTGCTACGAGGTGGGCGACGAGGTGCGCGCGCGGTTCGCCGACCTCGGGCCGGACGTGGTCGCCGGGCGCAACCTCGACCTGCCGGAGATCGCGGCGCGCCAGCTCGAGGCCGCGGGGGTGATGGAGATCGAGCGCGCCCGAGAGTGCACGAGCTGCAACCCCGAGCTTTTCTTCTCGCACCGCCGGGACGCGGGCAAGACTGGTCGTCAAGCTGGAGTCATATGGCGCGAGAGCTGATCACAGAAATCGACCCCGCCGTGGTGCGCGCGAACCTCGAGCGCGTGCGCGAGCGTGCCGGGGAGGACGTCGAGATCCTGATCGCCACCAAGTACGTCCCGATCGACGAGTTCGGGGCGCTGGCGGAGGCGGGCGTGACGCTGGTCGGCGAGAACCGCCAGCAGGACCTGGAGGCGAAGGCGGAGCGGTGGGGGGACCGGTTCACCTTCGACTTCATCGGCACGCTGCAGAGCCGCAAGGTGCGCGCGATCCTGCCGCGCGTGCGGCTGATCCACTCGGTGTGCACGGACTCCGCGCTCGCACAGCTCGAGCGGCACGCTGCACCCGACACCGAGGTGCTCGTCCAGGTCAACGTCTCCGGGGAGGAGACGAAGGCCGGTGTCGCGCCGGAGGAGCTGGGCGACTTCATCGCGCGCTGCCCGGTGCGGGTGGTGGGGCTGATGACGATGCCGCCCTTCACCACCGACCCGGAGGCGTCGCGGCCGTACTTCGCCCGGCTCGCGGAGCTCGCGGCCGAGCACAACCTGCGCCAGCTCTCGATGGGCACGAGCCAGGACTGGCCGGTCGCCGTGGAAGAGGGGGCGACGATCATCCGGCTCGGTTCAGCGGTCTTGCGCGGCGACTCCTCTAGTTCTCATAATCGGGTAAAGGAAATCCGCTCGTAGCAGCGAACTTCGGCATCTGAGATGTCCTTGAGAGACACATGGCACCGGGCGCTCGTGTACTTCGGCCTCGCCGAGGATCCCGAGTATCAGGAGCCCGACCTGTACGAGCCCGAAACGGGTAGCTACGCGACCACGGAGCGCTCCTACGAGTCTCCCGCCCCGCGCACGGCCACCGTCTCGAGGCTCGGGGATCGGCGCCGCAGCCAGGACGAGATCGACGACATCTTCGCCGACGATGAGCCGCCGCGCCGGCGAAACCTACGTCCCGTCGCCGGCGGCGGAGGAGGCGCCGACGTTCGCGTGCACCTGGTCAATCCCACAAGCTTCAACGACGCCCAGGAGGTCGCCGACCGCTTCAAGCGCGACGTGCCGGTGATCCTCAACCTGCAGACCACCGACGCGGAGCTCGCCAAGCGCCTCATCGACTTCGCCTCCGGGCTCACGTACGCGCTCGACGGCGGGATGCAGAAGGTCGCCGACAAGACCTTCATGCTCACGCCGCGCAACGTTGAGGTCTCGGCGGAGCAGACCGCGCGGCTCGTCGAGAAGGGGTTCTTCAACCAGTCCTGACCCATCCGGCGCGGCCCAGCGCCGCCCATTAGTCTGCAGCGCGATGATCATCGGGTTCGCAGGCGCGGGAAACATGGCCGCGGCGATGGCGAAGGGGTGGGCCGGTGCCGGCCGGCGCCCCGAGCGCATGCTGTTCTGCGACCTCGACGCCCCCAAGGCGCAGGCGCTGGCGGACGCGGTCGGCGGTGAGACTCGCCCGACGCTGGGCGCGCTGCGCGACGACGCCGACGTGCTGCTGCTCGCGGTCAAGCCCGCCGCGCTGGACGACGTGGCGCGCGAGCTCGACGGCAGGGCTCCGGCGATCCTCTCCGTGATGGCCGCGACGCCGCTGGAGCGCATCGGGGCCGCCTTCCCCGGCGTCCCCGCGCTGCGCGTGATGCCGAACCAGCCCGTGGAGGTGCGGCGCGGCGTGCTCTGCTGGACCGCCGGTACCGGTATGGAGGGCGAGCTGCGCGCGACGTTGGTCGGTTGGCTCGAGGCGCTCGGCGACGCCGTCGAGCTCCCCGAGGAGCAGATCGACGCGGCGATGGCCGTGATGTCCTGCGCGCCCGCGTACGTCGCGCTCTTCGCCGAGGCCCTCGCGCGGGCGGGCGCCGACGAGGGGCTCACCCCGGAGTTGTCCGCGCGCGTCGTCCGCGAGACCTTCGCGGGCACCGCGGCGCTGCTCGAGCAGCGCGACCCGGAGGCGATCCGCCGGGCGGTCGCGCCCCCGGGTGGGGCGACTGAGGCGGGGCTGGACGCGCTCGCCGAGCACGGGGTAGTCGAGGCGATCAGGGCGGCCGTGGAGGCTTCGCTGGAGCGGTTCCGTTGAGCGTCCTCATCGCCCTGACCCGCGACGACATCGCGGATTACGTCAACGCCCTCTTCACCGTCTACTTCGTTCTGATCATCGCCCGGATCGCGCTCTCGTGGGTGCAGCAGTTCCGGCCACTGCCCTACAACCGGCCGCTGCGCGCGGTGACCGGGTTCATCGAGGAGAGCGTCGATCCGTACCTCAACATCTTCCGCCGCGTGCTGCCGCCGCTGAACCTGGGCGGGCTCGGCCTCGACCTGAGCCCGATCGTCGGGATCATCGTGCTCGTGCTCGTGCAGTCGCTCGTGGTGGGCCTGATCGCGACGTGAGGCCCGCGACGCGCGCAGCGGCGTGGGGCGGGGCGCTCGCGGTCGCGGCGATCGTCGTCAGCGTCGACCAGGTCGCGAAGGCCGCCGTGGTCGCCGGCATCGACCGCGGCGAGCGCGTCGAGATCCTGCCGATCCTCGATCTGGTGCACGTGCTCAACCGCGGCGTCGCGTTCGGCTTCCTCGGCGACGGCAGCAAGGGGCTCGTGATCGCGATCACCGTCGCCGCCTTGGCCGCCGTGATCGCGTGGTTCGCCTACGACCCGCGGCGCCCCTGGGCGTGGCTCGCCGTGGGCATGCTGGTCGGTGGCGCGCTCGGCAACCTGGCCGACCGGGTGCGCCAGGACGCCGTGATCGACTTCATCGACTTCCCCGCCTGGCCCTCGTTCAACTTTGCCGACATCTTCATCTCGGTGGGCGCGGCTGTGCTCGTCCTCGCCGCGGTGAGCGGCGTCGCGCGCGACGAGGGCGAGAGCGCGAAGCCCGCCGCCCCGCCGAGCGACGCCGGTGGTGGCTGAACGGGAGCTCCCCCGCGGCGTGCGGATCGTGCACGCCGACGAGTGGCTGGCCGTCGTCTATAAACCGGCCGGGCTGGTGGTGCACGAGGCGCCCGGGCACCGCGGCACGACGCTCGTCGAGATCCTCGCGCCGATGCTGGCGGGCGGCGACGACCCGACGCGGCCCGGGATCGTCCACCGGCTCGATCGCGACACCTCCGGGCTCCTGGTCGTGGCGCGGAGCGCCGAGGCCCACCGCGCCCTGTCCGCCGCCGTCAAGGACCGGCGCGTGGAGCGCGAGTACATCGCGCTGATCACGGGGCGGCCACGGGCGCGCTCGGGGACGATCGACGCCCCGCTGGGCCGCGATTTCAGGGCGCCCGAGCGGCGCGCGGTCGGGGGTCGCGGCCGGCGCCCGGCGCGCACGCACTTCGAGGTCATCGAGGCGCTGCCCTTCGACACGCTCGTGCGGGTGCGCCTGGAGACCGGGCGCACGCATCAGATCCGCGCCCACTTCGAGGCGATCGGCCACCCCGTCGCGGGTGATCCGCGCTATGGGGGCGCCGGTCGGCACGGGCTCCGCCGGCAGTTCCTGCACGCCGCGCGCCTCGCGTTCGTGCATCCCGGCACCGGTGAGGCGCTGGAGTTCTCCTCGGAGCTGCCCGAGGATCTGCGCGCCGCCCTGGAGCGCGCCCGCGCCGCCGACGCGCCGTGAGCGCCCGCCGCCACTAGAATCGGCCCCCGCTTTAGGCAAACCACGACCCCGTCGCAAAAGCCCAGGGCCCTGCCCGGTGATGGCGCCAGCCGGCGCCGCGAACCGGGTCCCCGACGGCGGCGACGGGCAACCGAAAACCGCGAACGAAAGGGAACTCGAATGCCAGAGCCCGGAATCAGGGAGCTGCTCGAGGCTGGCCTGCACTTCGGCCACCAGACGCGGCGCTGGAACCCGCGCATGCAGCCGTACATCTACGGCGAGCACGACGGGATCCACATCATCGACCTTCTGCAGACCGAGCACCTGCTCGCGGAGGCGCGGCGCTTCGCCGCCGAGGTCGCCGGCCGCGGCGGGACGATCCTCTTCGTCGGCACCAAGAAGCAGGCCCGCGACGCGATCAAGGAGTGGGCCGACCGCTGCGGGATGCCGTACGTGAACCAGCGCTGGCTGGGCGGTCTGTTGACGAACTTCCAGACGATGTCGCAGCGCATCGACCGCCTCCACGAGCTGCGCGAGCTCGCCGAGGAGGGCCAGCTCGACCTGCTCCCGACGAAGGAGCGCATGGCGCGCGAGGCCGAGCTCGAGAAGCTCGAGTACAACCTCGGCGGCGTGCGGGACATGAAGCGGCTGCCCGACGCCGTCTTCATCATCGACCTCAAGACCGAGGCGATCGCGGTCGCCGAGGCCAAGCGCCTGCGGATCCCGATCATCGGGCTCGTCGACACGAACGTGGATCCGGTGCCGGTCGACTTCCCGATCCCGGGCAACGACGACGCGATCCGCTCGTGCTCGCTCGTGATCTCGACGATCGGCGAGGCCGTCGAGCAGGCGGCGAACGCCTGGCGCGAGGCGGAGGCCCGCAGGCGTGCCGAGGAGGAGGAACGCCGCCGTCGCGAGGAGGAAGAGCGGCGCAAGCGCGAGGAAGAGGAGCGTCGCCGCCGCGAGGCCGAGGAGGCCGCGGCGAAGGCGCAGGCCGAGGCGGCCGCCGCCCAGCAGGCGCAGCAGGCGCAGCAGGCGCAGCAGGCGCAGCAGCGGCCTGCGCGCCCGCGCCACCCGCAGGCGATCGACCCTGACGAGCCGACCGAGGCCGAGCAGCAGGCACAGCAGGCCGAGCAGCCGCTGGCCGAGCAGCCCGCCCAGGCCGAGGCCGAGCAGCCGCAGGCCGCTGACACCGCCGAGCAGGCGCAGGCCGAGCCCGAGGCTGGCGAGGGCGAGCAGCAGGCCGAGGCCCCGGCTGAGCCCGAGCAGCCCGAGGCAGCCGCCGAGCAGAACGGCGAGCAGCCCACACCCGACGCCACCCCCGAGACGACGACCTCCGAGGAGAACAAGTGAGCCAGATCTCAGCTTCCGACGTCAAGGCACTTCGCGAGCGCACCGGCGCCGCGATGATGGACTGCAAGGCTGCCCTCACCGAGGCGGGCGGCGACATGGACAAGGCGATCGAGATCCTGCGCGTGAAGGGGCAAGCCTCGGCCGCCAAGCGGAGCGGGCGCTCGACGAGCGAGGGCGTCGTCGCCTCCTACATCCACGCCAACGGCAAGGTGGGCGTGCTCGTCGAGGTCCAGTGCGAGACCGACTTCGTCGCGCGCAACGAGGACTTCAAGGAGTTCGCGCAGGAGGTCGCCCTGCACATCGCCGGCGCCCCGTCGCCTCCGCAGTACGTGTCGGTTGACGAGATCCCGGAGGAGGCCAAGGAGGCGGAGCGCAAGGTGTTCGCCGCCAAGGCCGCCGAGGAAGGCAAGCCCGAGAACATCATCGAGCGGATCGTCGAGGGCCAGATCTCCAAGTGGATGAAGGACGTCGCGCTGCTCGAGCAGGAGCACATCCGCTCCGACCGCTACGAGGGCAAGACGATCGAGCAGCTCCGCGAGGAGTTGGCCGCGAAGACCGGCGAGAACATCCGCATCGCGCGGTTCGCGCGCTTCGCCGTCGGCGAGGACGAGCAGTAGCAGCCTCCCACAGCGGTAGATTGCGGCCGCGATGAGCGAGCCGGCGTTCGAGCGAGTCCTGCTCAAGCTCTCGGGCGAGGCCCTGATGGGCGGGCTCGAGTACGGCACCGATCTCGAGCGCGTGCGCGCGATCGCGGCCCAGATCGCCGCCGCCCGCGAGCGTGGGGTGGAGGTCGCGGTCGTCGTCGGCGCGGGCAACATCTACCGCGGGCTGCAGGGTGCGGCGGCGGGCATGGACCGCGCGACGGCTGACTACATGGGCATGCTCGCGACCGTGCTCAACGCGCTGACCCTGCAGGACGCGCTCGAGAAGGTGGGCGCGCACACCCGCGTGCTCTCGGCGATCCAGGTGACCGAGGTCGCCGAGCCCTACATCCGCAGGCGGGCGATCCGGCACCTGGAGAAGGGCCGCGTCGTGATCTTCGCCGCGGGCACGGGCAACCCGTTCTTCACGACGGATACGGCCGCCGCGCTGCGCGCTCTCGAGATCCGGGCGGACGCGATCCTCATGGCCAAGCACGGGGTGGAGGGCGTCTACGACGCCGATCCCTCCGAGGTTGCCGACGCGAAGTTCCTGCCCGCGATCACCCACAGGGAGGCGATCGAGCGCGGCCTGCGCGTGATGGACTCGACCGCGCTCTCGCTGTGCATGGACAACGACCTGCCGATCTACGTGTTCAACATGGCCGACGAGCGCAACATCGAGCGCATCATCGCGGGCGAGCGGGTGGGCACGATCGTCAGTTCGACGCTCAGCGAATAGGATCGCGGTATGGCCGAAGATTCAGTGCTCGACGACCTGCTCGCGGACGCGCGCGAGCGCATGAAGAAGTCCGTCGAGGCGTGCCGTCATGAGCTCGCGACGGTGCGCACGGGGCGCGCCTCCCCGCACCTGCTCGACCGCATCACGGTCGACTACTACGGGGCGGAGACCCCGCTGAACCAGCTCGCGAACGTGACGGCGAGCGACGCGCGCCTGCTCACGCTGACGCCCTATGACAAGAACGCGATCCCGCTGATCGAGAAGGCGATCCAGGAGTCCGACCTGGGGCTGACCCCCGCCAACGACGGGACCGTGATCCGCCTGCAGATCCCCGAGCTCACCGAGGAGCGTCGCCGCGACCTCGTGAAGGTCGTGCACGGCGTCGCCGAGGAGGGCAGGATCGCGATCCGCAACATCCGCCGCGACGTCATGCAGGACCTGCGCGACCTCAAGAACGAGGGCGAGGTCGGCGAGGACGACGAGCGGCGCGCCGAGGCGGAGCTGCAGAAGGTCACCGACGCCGCGACGGGCGAGATCGACGAGCTGCTCAAGGCCAAAGAAGAAGAGATCATGTCCGTCTAGGGGGCGCTGGCCAACCCTCCCTGGCCGCGCGATGGCATGCCCCCTCAGTACGTAGCGATCATCACCGACGGCAACGGCCGCTGGGCCGAGCGCCGGGGCCTGCCCACAATCGAGGGCCACCGGGCCGGCGCCGACGTGGTCAAGGAGCGCCTCAAGGACGCGGTCGACCTGGGCATCCGCGAGCTCACCGTGTTCTCGTTCTCGACCGAGAACTGGTCGCGCCCGCCCGACGAGGTGCAGGGCCTGATGGCGATGTTCGCCGAGCGGATCGACCGCGAGACTCCCGAGCTCAAGGAGGAGGGAGTGCGGATGCGCTTCATCGGCAGGCGCGAGGGCGTCTCGCCGGACCTGGTCGAGCGCATGGAGTGGGCCGAGCGCGAGACCGCCCACAACGACCGGATCACGTTCTTCGTCGCCTTCAACTACGGCGGGCGCGCCGAGATCATCGACGCCGCCCGGCGCTTCAACGGCACCAGCGAAGAGGAGTTCCGGCGCTGCCTGTACGCGCCCGAGATGCACGATCCCGACCTTCTGATCCGCACGAGCGGGGAGTTGCGGATCTCCAACTACCTGCTCTGGCAATGCGCGTACTCGGAGCTCGTCTTCCGCCCCGAGCTCTGGCCGGATTTCACGCGCGAGGCGTTCGAGGAGGCCCTCGCGGAGTACGACCGGCGCCAGCGGCGCTTCGGGTCGCGCTGATGGAGGGGACGTCGCGTCGTCGCCCATCGCGGCGCCGCGCCCGGCGCCGGGCGCGCGAGGTGCGTCTCGACCCGGACTTCCTCGAGCTGCCGCCCGAGGGGCCGGAGCCCGCGCCCGAGCCCGACCGTGGCCGCCGGCGCGTGCGCCCCGAGCGCGGAACGGGGGAGACCCTCTACCGCGTGCTGTGGGCGCTGCCGTGGGCGGCACTCGCGATCGCCATCATCGTCGCCGGGGGCGGGATCTTCGCGGCGATCGTGTTCGGCATCGGCGTGATCTGCATGCTCGAGTTCTTCCAGATGGCCAAGGTGGCGCGGCCCGTGCGCAGCGTCGCGATCCTCGGCATGGCGGGGCTGGTCGCCGCGGCCTACTGGGGCGGGCACTACCAGATGGTGCTCGCGTTCGCGGCCGCCTTCCCGGTGCTGTTCATCGCGCTCGCCGCGCGCGGCGGCCCGGAGGGCGCGACCGGCTCGGCGGCCGTGACGATTCTCGGGCTTGCCTGGATCGGGATCCCGATCGCGCACGCCGTGCTGTTGCGCGAGCTGCCCGACCACGGCGCGGCCCTGCTCGTCGACGTGCTCGTCGGGACGATCGCTGCCGATACCGCCGCCTACGTGGGCGGGCGGCTGTTCGGCAGCCGCCCGCTGATCCCCGCGATCTCGCCGAACAAGACCATCGAGGGCCTGCTCGCGGGCTTCGCCGGCGGCACGCTCGGCTTCTGGTTCGCAGGCCTCTACCAGGACTGGCTGCCCGGCCTCGACGCCCTGCTCATGGGCGCGGTGGTCGCCGTGCTTGCCCCGCTGGGAGACCTGTTCGAGTCGATGATCAAGCGCGACCTCGGCGTCAAGGACTCGGGCACGGCGATGGGCCCGCACGGCGGGCTCCTCGACCGCCTCGACGCGATCCTCTTCACGATCGTCGCGGGCTACTACCTGGCGATCGCGTTCGTGTACTGAGGTTCAGCCCCGCCTGCCGGTTCCCGGCGTCGCAGCGCGCAGCGACTGAGCGAGGCAGCCCCACCGCTACCCTCGATCGCGTGAAGAAGGTCGTCGTCTTGGGGTCGACCGGGTCGATCGGCGAGCAGGCCCTGGAGGTGATCCAGGCGGCCGGCGATGAGCTTCAGCTCGTCGGGATCTCCGCCCACTCGCGCTGGGAGCGCGCCTGCCAGCAGGCCGACGCGCACGGCGTGGAGCGCGTCGCGATCACCGACCCCGACGCGGCCATGCGCTGCGCCGCCGAGCGTCCGCCGGGCTCGGTGCTGGTCGGCGAGACCGGCGTCACCGAGCTGATCGCGAGCAGCGGCGCCGACCTGGTGCTGAACGCGGTCACGGGGGCGGCCGGGCTCGGGCCGACGATCGTCGCGCTCAGCCAGGGCATCGACGTCGCGCTCGCCAACAAGGAGAGCCTCGTGATCGGGGGAGAGCTCGTCACGACGCTGGCGGAGGCGAGCGGGGCGGCGATCATCCCGGTGGACTCCGAGCACTCGGCGCTCTTCCAGCTGATCCGCAGCGAGCGTCCGGGCACGGTCGACCGGCTCGTGCTGACGGCGTCGGGCGGCCCGTTCCGCGAGCGCGAGGATCTCTCCGGCGTGACGGTAGAGGAGGCGCTCGCGCATCCGACCTGGGACATGGGCGGGCGGATCACGATCGACTCGGCGACGCTCTTCAACAAGGGACTTGAGCTGATCGAGGCGCACCACCTCTTCGGCGTGCCCTACGACGCGATCGATGTCGTCGTCCACCCGCAGTCGATCGTGCACTCGCTCGTCCACCTCAACGACGGCGCCTCGCTCGCGCACATGGGCTACCCCGACATGCGCGTGCCGATCTCGTACGCGCTCCACTTCCCCGAGCGCGCGGACGTGCCCCTGCCTACGCTCGACCTCGCCGCCGTCGGAGCGCTGACCTTCGAGGAGCCCGACCTGGAGCGCTTTCCGTGCCTGCGGCTGGCTCGCGAGGCCGGTGAGGCGGGCGGCACGGCGCCCTGCGTGCTGAACGCCGCCGACGAGGTAGCGGTCGAGGCCTTCCTCCACGGCCGCATCCCGTTCACGGCGATCCCCGAGGTCATCGAGCGGACGCTGGCCGAGGTCCCCGCCACCGTGCCCACGCACTTCGAGGACCTCTACGCGGTCGACGCCGAGGCGCGCGAGCGCGCCCGTGACTTCCTCGAGGGCGCGGTCGCATGAGCTGGCTCCTCGCCTTCCTCGGCTTCGCCGCGCTGATCATCCTCCATGAGGCGGGCCACTTCACGGCGGCCAAGGCCGTCGGCATGAAGGTCGAGAAGTTCTATCTGTTCTTCCCGCCGAAGCTGGCGGCGGTCCGGCGCGGGGAGACCGAGTACGGGATCGGCTGGATCCCCCTCGGGGGCTTCGTGAAGATCGCCGGGATGAACCCGGACGAGAAGCTGCCGCCCGAGGACGCCCACCGGGGGTACTACGCGCAGCCCGTCTGGAAGCGGATCGTCGTGATCGCCGCGGGGCCGTTCGTGAACCTGGTGATCGCCTTCGCGATCCTGTTCGCCCTCGGCTTCAGCCTGCAGGAGCCGACGTCCATCGCCGTCGGCGCCGTGGAGGAGAACGCGCCAGCGGACGGGGTGCTCGAGCCCGGCGACCGCGTGATCGCGGTGAACGGGGTCCGGGTGCGCGACGCCACTGCCGAGCAGCAGCGCGAGATCACCGAGTCGTTCGAGCGCTTCAGCTGCGAGGGCCCGCTCACCGACGGCTGCCGCGCGACGGAGGAAGCGACGATCACGGTCGAGCGCGACGGCGAGCGGCGCACGCTCGAGGTGCGGCCCTTCTACGACGGGGAGCTGGGGCGCTTCCGGATGGGGATCGCGTTCGAGCTCACCGACCTCGTCCCCGTAGACAGCTCACCGGGCGACGCGGCGACCTGGGCGCTCGACCGGATGTGGTTCGTCACCGAGCGCACCGCCGAGGTGTTCGTGAACATCCTGGACCCCGAGACGCGCGAGCAGATCTCGGGGGTCGTCGGCAGCTACGAGGTCACGCGCCAGTCGTTCGAGTTCGACACACGCCAGGCGCTCGGCGTGCTCGCCCTGATCAGCCTGTCGCTGGCGATCATCAACCTCTTCCCGTTCCTGCCGCTCGACGGTGGCCACATCTTCTGGAGCGTGATCGAGAAGGTCCGGCGCCGGCCGGTGTCGTTCCAGACCATGGAGCGTGCGAGCGTGGTCGGCTTCGCCCTCGTCGTGATGCTGTTTTTGATCGGCCTCACGAACGACATCGACCGGCTGACCGGCGAGGGCTTCTCGGTTCGCTAGGCGCCTCGCGCCTGAGCTGCCCACCCCAGTGGGAGGACAGGTATCCCGAGCCCGTTGGAGCCCAGGCTCCCTTTCACCCGGCCACGGCGATGTCAAATCGCGATAGCGTCCGCAGCGAGGAGAGGCAAAGAGACGGGAGGATGGGTTATGGAGGCCACGACTGCGGAGCGTTACGCGACCGGCGGCGAGGCACCCGAGCTGTACGCGCGCAACCTGGCGCTCGCCTTCGCGCGCACCGTCGAGCGCGTCGGCGATGACCTCGCGATCCGCGACCCCGAGCGCGGGGTCGAGCTGACCTGGAGCGAGCTTGCCGAGCGCACGGGCCGACTCGCCGGCGGGCTCGCGAAGCTCGGCGTTGGCAAGGGCGATGCGGTCGCGCTGCTCATGTCGAACCGCTGGGAGTTCATCCCCACGGATCTCGCGGCGGTGCACCTCGGCGCCGTCCCGTTCTCGATCTACCAGACCTCCTCTCCAGAGCAGATCGCCTACGTGTGCCGCGACGCGGGTGCGCGCGTCGCGGTGGTCGAGTCGACCTTCCTCGAGAGCTTCCAGCGGGCGCGCGCCGAGCTGCCCGACCTCGAGCACGTCGTCGTGGTCGACGGCGAGGGCGGGACTCACACCCTCGCCGAGCTCGAGGAGCTCGATCCCGGATTCGACGCAGGGGCGACCGCGGAGGCGGTCGAGCCCGACGATCTGCTCACGCTGATCTACACGTCCGGCACCACCGGCCCGCCGAAGGGCGTCCAGCTCTCACACCGCAACCTGATGAGCCTGGTGGCCGCCGTGGACGGCATCATCGACCTGCCCGAGCGCGGCGCCCGGGTGATCTCGTGGTTGCCCGCGGCGCACATCGCCGAGCGCGGCGCGCACTACTACCTGCCGGTGGTGCGCGGTATCTCGGTCACGGTCTGCCCCGACCCGCGCCGCATCGTCGAGTTCCTCCCCCAGGTGCGCCCGACCTGGTTCTTCGCCGTGCCGCGCGTCTGGGAGAAGCTCAAGGCCGGGCTCGAGGCGATGCTCGCCGGCCTGCCCGAAAAGCAGCGCGTGCCCGCGCAGAAGGGGCTCGATGCGGCGCTCGAGAAGGTCCGGCTCGAGCAGGCCGGCAAGCCCGTACCGGAGGAGATCGCCGCCGCGGCCGCGCAGGCGGACGAGGCGATGTTCGCGGGGCTCCGCAGGAACCTCGGCCTCGACGAGCTCGTCGCCGTCAACGTGGGCGCGGCGCCGTCGCCCGTCGAGGTGCTGGAGTTCTTCCACGCGATCGGCGTGCCGATCGGCGAGCTATGGGGGATGTCGGAGACCTGCGGCGTGATCACCTGTAACCGCCCGGGACGGATCAAGATCGGGACCGTGGGGCCGCCGATCCCCGGCGCCGAGGTGAAGCTCGCCGACGACGGGGAGGTGCTGGTGCGCTCGCCGTTCAACATGGTCGGCTACCGCAACCTGCCCGAGAGGACGGCGGAGACGATCCTCGACGACGGCTGGCTTGCGACAGGCGACATCGGCGAGCTCGACGAGGACGGGTACCTGCGCATCGTCGACCGCAAGAAGGAGCTGATCATCAATGCCGCAGGCAAGAACATGTCGCCGGCGAACATCGAGTCGCACCTCAAGGCGGCGAGCCCGCTGATCGGCCAGGCGGTCGCGATCGGCGACCGGCGCCCCTACAACGTCGCGCTGATCGTGCTCGACCCCGACTTCGCGCCCGTGTGGGCGGCGCAGCAGGGGATCGAGAGCGCCTCGATCGCGGACCTCGCGGGCGACGAGCGCGTGCGCGCCGCCGTGCAGGAGGCCGTGGACGCCGCGAACGCGAAGCTCGCGCGCGTCGAGCAGGTCAAGAAGTTCACGATCCTGCCGAACGAGTGGGTTCCGGGCGGCGACGAGCTCACGCCGACGATGAAGCTCAAGCGCCGCCCGATCGAGGAGAAGTACGCGGCCGAGATCGAAGCGCTGTACGCGGGGTGAGGCGGCCGGCGCACGGCCCGCCATCGCCCCCGTGCGCCTCTCGTAACACCTCGTCCGGGCGCGCGCAAAGGCGGCCACGCTCCACGTGGTCAAACGGGGCGCTGTCACAATAGGCCCGTGGCTTCCGAGCGGCAGATCAACGTCGGCGGCGTGCCCATCGGCGGTGGCGCTCCGGTGGCCGTCCAGACGATGACCAAGACGGAGACGGCGAACGTCGAGGCGACCCTGGAGCAGATCCGCAAGGCCGCGGACGCGGGCGCGGACCTCATCCGCTGCGCCGTCCCGCGGGACAAGGACGTCGAGGCGCTCAAAACGATCGTCCGCGAGTCGCCGATCCCGGTGATCGCCGACATCCACTTCAACTACACGCTCGCGCTGAAGGCGATCGACGCCGGCGCGCACTGCATCCGGATCAACCCGGGGAACATCGGCGGGCGCGACAAGGTCGAGCAGGTCGCCAAGCGTGCCAACGAGGCGGGCGTGCCGATGCGCATCGGCGTGAACTCCGGGTCGCTGCCCAAGCACCTGCACGAGCTCGAGCGCGAGGACCCGGTCGAGGCGCTGGTGACCGCCGCGGTCGAGTTCGTCGAGCTGATGGAGGAGCTCGACTTCACGAACTTCAAGGTCTCGATCAAGTCGACCAACGTCCCCAACACGATCGCCGCCAACCGCAAGCTCGCCGAGCGCATCCCGTACCCGATCCACCTCGGCATCACCGAGGCGGGCACGAAGTGGTCGGGCTCGCTCAAGTCGGCGGTCGGCCTGGGCACGCTGCTCGCGGACGGGATCGGCGACACGATCCGCATCTCGCTCTCCACCTTCCACGCGGAGGAGGAGGTCAAGGTCGCCTGGGAGATCCTCAAGGCGCTCCAGCTGCGCGAGCGCGGGCCGGTGCTGATCGCCTGCCCGACCTGCGGCCGGCTGCAGTTCGACATGGACACCGTGGTCGCCGAGATCGAGCAGCGCCTCGAGGCCTACGACGACCCGATCGAGGTCGCCGTGCTGGGCTGCGCCGTGAACGGCATCGGCGAGGCCTCGCACGCGGACTTCGGCATCACCGGCGCCAAGAACGAGGGTCTGATCTTCGCCCACGGCGAGCCCCTCCGGAAGGTGAAGCAGGAGGAGCTCGTCGACGCGCTCTTCGAGGAGATCGACAAGTCCGTGAAGCGCGGCGGCGAGGTCGTCGCCGACGCCCAGGAGCGGGCCGAGGGCGCCGAGTGGCTGCGCAAGATCGAGGAGGAGAACGCGGGCGATCTCACCCCCGAGAAGCTGGCCGCGATGGAGGCCGAGGCGGCCCGCGTCGCCGAGGACATGACGGCCCCCAACGGCGCGATGCGGGGCAAGCGCGTGCGCCTCGACGAGGAGACATCGCCGACCGCCGGCCGCCGCTTCACGCGCACCTGAGCGCGGACCCCGAGTCTGCGCGCAAGCGCACCGCGAGCCTCAGTAGGCTGGCCCGGCGATGTCCAGGCTCTCGACGTATCTGCTTCCAACGCTTCGTGACGATCCCGCCGATGCGGAGGCGCTCTCGCACCGGCTCATGGTCCGCGCCGGGCTGATCCGGCAGCTCGGCTCCGGCCTGTGGACCTGGCTGCCGGCAGGCAACCGGGTGGTGCGCAAGGTCGAGAACATCATCCGCGAGGAGATGGACGCGATCGGCGGCCAGGAGATGCTGATGCCGGTCCTTCAGCCGGCCGAGCTCTGGCGGCGCAGCGGGCGCTACGAAATCGAGGAGCTCATGAAGCTCGACGACCGCAAGGGCGCACCCCACGTGCTCGCCATGACCCACGAGGAGGCCGTCACCTTCCACGTCGCCCGCGAGGTCCGCTCCTACCGCGAGCTGCCGATGCTGCTCTACCAGCTTCAGGTCAAGGAGCGGGACGAGCCGCGGCCGCGCGCCGGCGTGCTGCGCACGCGCGAGTTCACGATGAAGGACGCCTACTCGTTCGACCGCGACGAGGAGGGGCTGGAGCGCTCCTACGAGGCGAACCGCAGGGCCTACGCGAACATCTTCGACCGCTGCGGGCTGCGCTGGTACGAGTGCGAGTCCGACGTGGGGATGATGGGCGGCTCCGGCGCCCACGAGTACATGGCGCCCTGCCCGGCGGGGGAGAACGAGGTGGCGCTCGCGGCCGGCTACGCGGCCAACGTCGAGGTCGCCACCGCCGAGCCGCAGCCCGTCGACCTGCCCGACCCGCTGCCCGAGCCCAAGGAGGTCTCCACGCCCGGCCTGACCACGGTGGAGGAGGTCTCCGGCGCGCTCGGCGTGCCCGCCGGCGCCTTGATCAAGGCGCTGCCGGTGATCGTCGACGGGCGCGGGATGGTGCTCGTCCTGGTGCGCGGCGACCACCGCCTCAACGAGATCAAGCTGCGCAACGCGCTCGGCGCCAACTTCCGCCCGGCGACCCCGGAGGAGATCGCGGAGAGGATCGGCCCCGCGGGCTACATCGGGCCCGTTGGCGCCGAGGTCCCGATCATCAAGGACGCGGCGATCCAGGGGGCCGGCTACGCCTGCGGCGCGAACAAGCCCGATGCGCACCTGGTCGGCGTCGAGCCCGGCCGCGACTTCCAGTACGAGGAGGTCGACGTGCGCGTGGTCGAGGCCGGCGATCGGACCCCCGACGGCCAAGAGATCACGATCGAGCCCGCGATCGAGGTCGGCAACATCTTCAAGCTCGGCACGCGCTACTCGGAGCCCTTCGGCGCCACCTACCTAGACGAGGAGGGCGTCGAGCGGCCGATCGTCATGGGCTGCTACGGGATCGGGCCCGCCCGGATCGTCGCCGCGGCGGTCGAGCAGCACGCCGACGACAAGGGCATCGTCTGGCCGCGCGCGCTCGCCCCGTGGGAGGTGGTCGTCGTGCCGCTCGGCAAGTCCGGGGACGAGACCCACGCCGAGGCTGAGCGCCTGTACGAGGAGCTCCGCTCCTCCGGCGTCGAGGTCCTCCTCGACGACCGCGACGCGGGCGCCGGTGAGAAGCTCACCGACGCCGAGCTCGTCGGGTGCCCGCTGCGCGTGGTGATCGGGCGGCGCGGCCTGGCCGAGGGCAAGCTCGAGGCGCAGGAGCGCCGCACGGGCGCCGAGCACGAGATCCCGCTGGCCGACGCGGCCCAGGCAGTGCGCGAGATCCTCGCCGGCATCGAGTAGGGATGAGCGCCCCCGCGCCCGGCCGACCGCGAACGCCGCGCGCCCGCGGCTTCCGGCGCCTGGCGGGGATCGACCGCTCCGGCAGGGCCCCGGTCGAGACCCGGCGTGGACAGCCGCTGCGCCCCTTCACGCTGCCCAACCTGATCGGGTACCTGCGGCTCGCCTCGCTGCCCGTCTTCCTCGTGCTCGCCTTCGAGTCGGACGACGGGCGCTCGACGACGGCGGCCCTGATCTACCTGTGGATCGCCCTCGGCGACTACCTCGATGGATTCTTGGCACGCGCGACCGGCCAGTACTCGCGCATGGGGGCGCTGCTCGACCCGGTCGTCGACCGCCTCACGGTCCTCGCCGGCGCCGTCGTCTGCTGGCACTTCGAGCTCCTGCCGCGCTGGGCCCTGCTGGTGCTCGCGGCACGCGAGATCACGATGCTGGTCCTCGGCCGTCTTGCGCTGCGCCGCGGCATCGACATCGAGATCAACTGGGTCGGCCGCGTGGGCGTCTTCCTGATCTTTGCGGGGATCTTCTGGTCGCTTGCGATCGACTGGTGGGTGACGGTGGCGCTGTTCCTCGCAGGGGTGGTCGTGGCCATCGCCGCCACCTGGTTCTACGTGCGCGCCGGCCTGCGGCAGCTCCGTGCGCTTCAGCCGCGATGACCCGCGGTTTCGTTCCCGCGCTGAGCCTCGCGGCGGCGGAGCTCGAGCTCGAGCCGCTGCCCCTCGACCCGGAGCGGATCCTCGCCGGTGCGCCCGCGACCTTCGGCGTCACCCTCTTCGAGCGTGACGGGGTCGAGTGCGTGATCGACGCGCGCGCGTCCTCCGCCTGACGCCTGCGGGGCAAAACCGGCGATCAACCGCCCCTGAAAACCGGGCCCAGTGGGCGGCCCGCTGCAAACCATCAAGCTCAACTTGACGTTTTCAGGGCAGCCCTATAATCGCCAACAGGCGCCAGCAGCCCCCACGTCAGAGGGAGAGGAAAGCTTTGACCGACTACGACGAGACCTTCCCCGACATCGCCTCGATGAGCGACGAGGAGCTGAAGGCGACGATCGAGAAGCTCACCGAGGAGGAGCGCGAGGTCTCGTACCGGCGCCGCATCCTGCACGGGAAGATCGACATTCTGCGCGCCGAGCTCGTCAATCGGCTCAAGCACAGGCGCGAGGACGGCGACTCGGTGATCACCGGCGCCGACGTGCAGGCGCTCACGGACATCCTCGTGGGCAAGGTCTCCGACGCCGACCGCACCGAGGGGGGCTGAGATGGCGATCCACTGCCCCGAGTGCGGCTTCGTCAACCCCGAGGGCGCGAACTACTGCCAGAAGTGCGGCGCGTACCTCGCCCGCCCGGAGGGCGCCGACGAGCCCACGACGATGACCTACAAGGTCGACGAGACGGGCGACTTCCAGCCCGTGGACATCGACGCCGAGGTCGACCGCACCGGCGCGGCGCTCGTCATCCGCTCGGGCGGCGGGCGCGCGGGGGAGAGCTTCCCGATCACGGGTGATCGGATCTCCATCGGGCGCACCCCGGACGCCGGCGTCTTCCTCGACGACGTCACGGTGTCGCGGAACCACGCACTGATCGTCCGCCGTCAGGACGGCTTCTACATCGACGATCTCGGGTCGCTGAACGGCACCTACGTGAACAGGCGCCGCATCGAGTCGCACCTCCTCCAGGACGGCGACGAGATCCAGATCGGCAAGTACAAGCTGAGCTACCTGGAGCGCTGAGGGCGGTGCCCGTGGCTACACGCAACGAGGCGGGCGCGAGCGGACAGGAGAGCGGCGGCAACCGCAAGGCCGAGTCGGCCTCGCGTCCCCGCAAGGCGCTGACGATCGGCGCGGTCGCGAAGATCCTCAGCCAGGAGTTCGAGGACATCTCGATCTCGAAGATCCGGTACCTCGAGGACCAGAAGCTGCTCTCGCCCCGGCGCACGCCGGGCGGGTACCGCCTCTACAGCCAGGCGGACGTCGAGCGGCTGCGCACGATTCTGCGCATGCAGCGGGACGAGTTCCTGCCGCTGCGGGTGATCCGCCAGGAGCTCGCCTCGGGTGCGCTGAACACCAGCTCGCGACCGGCCGCGGAGGCCGGGCAGCGCCGCCGGGCGATCACGGTGGACGCCGACGTGCGCACGATGTCCGCGGAGGAGCTCATCGAGCAGGCCGGCGTGAGCCGCGAGTTCCTCCGCGAGCTCGCCGAGTACGGCGTCGTCGAGGGTGAGCGGCGCGACGGACGCGTCGTCTTCGACGAGACCGACCTAGAGATCGTGCGCGCGGCCGCCGAGCTGGCGCGCTACGGCGTCGCCGGGCGCAACCTGCGCGTCTTCCGCACCTCCGCCGACCGCGAGGCCGCCCTGCTCGAGCAGCTCCTCGGCGCGGCGCTGCGCTCGCGCAGCCAGGCCCGCCGCCGCGAGGCCGTCGAGAACCTGGAGAGCCTCGCCGCCGTGTGCGGGCACCTCAAGCAGCTCATGCTCGTCCGGCACCTGCGGCGGCTGAAGGGCGACGCCTGAGGGCGCTCGCGCCCACCGTGCCCAGGGTCGCCCGCAGCCGCGTGATCGCCGCCCCGCGCGAGAGCGTATGGAAGCTGATCGCGGACCCGCACAACCTGCCGCGCTGGTGGCCGCGCGCGACGCGCGTCGAGGACGTCCGCGGTTCGGGCAAGCGCATGCGCTGGACCACGGTGCTCGAGACCGAGCGGGGCGTACCCGTGCGCGCCGACTACCGCTGCGCGGCGAGCGTCGAGCCCCGCCGCTTCGAGTGGCGCCAGGAGGTCGCCGACACGCCCTTCGAGCGGATCCTCAAGTCGTCGTCGCTTGCGATCGAGCTCGAGCACGCGGCGGGTGACTCGACCGACGTGCGCATGACCGCCGAGGAGACGCTGCGCGGGTTCGCCCGCCTGGGCGCCCCGATGCTGCGCGGCGCCGCCGCACGCCGCCTCGACGAGGCGCTCGCCGGCATCGAGCTGGCGCTGGTCGGGGAGCCAGGATGAGCGCCGCCGAGGCCGGCGGAGCGATGAAGTGGTGGGGGTGGGGGGACCCCGGCGTGCGCGTCCCCCTCCCGGAGAGCGCGCTCGCGGTGCTGCGCGACGAGCTCGGGCCGGGGGAGCCCAGCCCGCGCGTCGAGCTCGAGGAAGTCGCCGTGCCCGAGCCGCGCCCGTTGCCCGAGGCCGTCACGGCCGCCGCCGGCGAGCCGGGCCCGCTCGCCGCGCACGAGCAGCGCGTGCGTCGGGCGGCCGGCAAGGGCTACCCGGACCTGATCCGCATGCGCGCGGGGCGCCCCGAGGGCGCGCCGGACGCCGTGCTTCTGCCCTCGAGCGCCGAGCAGGTCGCCGCGATCATCCGGGCCTGCGCCGAGACGGGGGTCGCCGTCGTGCCGTTCGGGGGCGGGACCAGCGTGGTGGGCGGCGTCGCGCCCGAGGCCGGGCCGCACGAGCGCGTGATCGCCCTGGATTTGCGCCGCCTGCGCCGCTGCGAGGTCGATCGCCGGTCGCTCACGGCGACCCTCGGTGCGGGCCTGCGCGGCCCCGAGGCGGAAGCCGCGCTTGCCCAGCACGGGCTCACCCTCGGCCACTTCCCGCAGTCGTTCGAGTTCGCGACCATCGGCGGCTTCGCCGCGACGCGCTCCGCCGGGCAGGCCTCCTGCGGCTACGGGCGCTTCGACGAGCTCGTCACCGCGCTCGAGCTGGTGACGCCGGTCGGCCCGCTGCGCACGCTGACCACCCCGCACACCGCGGCGGGCCCGTCGCTGCGCGAGGTCGCGCTCGGGTCCGAGGGCACTCTGGGGGTGCTCACCGACGTCACCGTGCGCGTGCGCCCGGCGCCCGAGGCGCGGCGTTACGAGGGCTGGATCGCGCGCGATTTCGAAACCGGGTGCGAGGCGGTACGCGCGCTCGCCCAGGCCGACGCGCTGCCCGACGTGACCAGGGTCTCCGACGAGGAGGAGACCCGGGTGAACCTGATGCTCGCGGGCGACGGAACGGCGCTCAAGGTCCTGGGCGCTTACCTGCGCCTGCGGCGGGTCGCCGACGGGGCCATGCTGATCCTTGGCTGGGAGGGCGAGCGCGAGGCCGTCGAGCGCCGGCGCGCCATCGCGGCGCGGGTGCTGCGCGCCCACGGCGTCGTCTCGCTCGGCAGCGCCCCGGGCCGCGCCTGGGAGCACGGCCGCTTCCGCGGGCCGTACCTGCGCGATGAGCTGCTCGACCACGGCTACCTCGTGGAGACGCTCGAGACCGCCCACTCCTGGTCGAAGTACCAGGCTCTCTACCGGGCGGTGCGCGACGCGCTCACGTCGGCCCTGCGCGACGGCGGCACCCCGCCGATCGTCTTCTGCCACCTCTCGCACGCCTACCGCGACGGCGCCTCGCTCTATTTCACCTTCCTCGCCAGGGCACGCCCGGGCGCCGAGCTCGAGCAGTGGGCGGCCGCGAAGCGCGCGGCCAGCGAGGCGATCATGACGGCCGGCGGCACGATCACGCACCACCACGCGGTCGGCCGCGACCACGCCCCCTACATGGACGCCGAGGTGGGCTGGGTCGGCTTGGAGGCGCTGCGCGCGCTCAAGCAGCGCCTCGATCCGGCCGGGGTCATGAACCCCGGCAAGCTCCTGCCGGCCTAGCTAGCTGCGGCGGCGCCCGCCGCCCCGCGCCGCGGGGATCTCACCCTCGAGCACGGTCTCGCCGGCCTTCTGCACGACGAGCTCCTCCTCCTGGACCGCGCGCTCGATCGTGCGGCGCACCTCGCCGACCCTGCCGACGGAGACGTTGATGAAGCGGCTCGTCGCGACCAGCGCCAGGGCGTCGCTCGGGATCGAGAACCGGTCCTGGAAGGAGCCGTCGTTCTCGGGGACGATGGGGGAGAGGGGGTAGCCGCGCTCGCGGTCGAACAGGAACCACACGACGTACACCTGGCCGCGCGCGGGCGGCTCGAGGTTCTCGATCGAGAGGTCGAGGTACGCCTGATCGTCGTCGGTGATCCCGACCGCCGCCGTCCCGGAAGCGTCGCCGCTGCCCGCGGGCTCAAGCGGGACCGAGGTGATCTCCTCGCCGCCGAGCTCCTCCTCGGCGGCCGCGGTCGTCGTGGTGCCGCTCGCGGAGTCGTCGTCTCCCGAGAAGACCCCCGTGGCGGCGAGCACGCCGACAACGATCACGACCGCGCCCGCCGCCAGCGCGGCGAGCAGCCGCTGTCGCGGGCTCCAGGGCTCCCGCTTCGCCGCGGGCGCCGCGTCGGGGGGCGGCGGGGCCTCGCCCGGCAGCCTGGGCAGCTCGGCCTCGGGCGCGATCTCACGCAGGCGGGCGACCAGCGTGCGCGCGAGCTCGAGGTCCTCGGCGTCGGAGCGCAGGTGCCGCACGGCATCCGCCCGGCCGATCGGGTCGGCCTGCCCGAGCAGGTAGTCCGTGAGCCCGGCGCGCCGGTCGGGATCGGCGCCGCCCAGCTCGCGCAGCCCGGCGCGCGCCCGCGCGCGCACCTCCTCCTCGTCGATATCGAGGAGGCCGGCGAGATCGGCGTAGCTGTGCCCGCGCTGGAGGATCAGCTCCAGCACCGCGGCCTGGTCGGCGGTGAGCGGCATGGTGCGGAAAGCGTACGGGGTAGCGCCCCACGGGGGCGCGGGTAGGGCAAAGGTCGCCGGCCACCGGTCGCCGGTTCCGAGGGCCTGGCCGAACCGGCTCGCCGGCAAATCGGCAGCGCTAGCTTCAGGGCGTGATCGAGCGCTGGGCGGGCTCCGCGCGCCGTCAACCCTCGTTTGCAGTCGCGATCGGGCTCGGTCTGGTGGCCGTCGCCTTCGGCGTGGCGCGCACCGCACCGCAGGAGCTCCCGGTTGGATCGCTCGTCCCCGAGGGCGAGGTGCCCGGCGCCGGCGCGACCGTGCTCGTCACGACGCCGGACGGGGTGGGCGACCGCGTCCGCGACGTCGCCCTGGAGGCGATCCAGGCGCAGCTCGAGACGGACCCCAACGTCGCCAGCGTCCAGGCCGCCCCGCAGGCCGACGGCGCGCTCGCGTTCGCCATCGTCCCGTCCGACCCGGGACCGCGGGCGATGCAGGAGACGGCCGCCCGGTTGCGCGCGAATCTCGATCCGGGTCCGTTGCGCTTCGACCTGCGCGGCGAGGCGGCCGCGATCGCCGACGCCAGACACGAGCTTGGCGGCGACCTCTGGCGGGCCGAGCTGCCCGCGCTCGCCGCGGCAGCGCTGATCGCGGCGCTCGCGCTCGGCGCCGCGGGCGCGTGCGCGGCCCTCGGCGTCGCGGCGCTCGCGCTGCTCGGCACGCTTGCGGCGCTGCGCGGTGCCGCGCTGCTCGCCGACGTCTCCCTGCTCGCAATCGCCGCCGCGGCGCCGGTCGCACTGGCCCTCGGGTTCGAGCTGATCGGAGCGCTCCGCGCCCGGTACCGCGATGCGCAGGCGCTTGGCGCCGGCAGCGAGGGCGCCCGCCTCGCGCTCACCGGCTTCGCGGGGTCCGCAGCGATCGGCGCAGCGGCCGCCGCCACGGCGCCGCTGGCGGTCCTCGCGCTGCCGCTGGGTCAGGGCGGCTCGCTCGCGGCGGGCTGCGCGTGCGCTGCGCTGCTCGCGCTCGCGGGCGCCCTGCTCTTCGGCCCTGTGGGGCTCACCGCTCGCTCCGGCGCGGCCTCCAACCGGCCGCGGGTCCCGGCGTGGCCGCGGACGCTACCCAGGCTCGGCGCCCGCGCCCGCGCGCTCGCGCTGTGCGCTCTCGCGGCGCTGGGGCTCGCGCTCGCCGCGCCGGCGCTCGGCGCCGATTCGCACGCCTTCGCTGCCGACGGGGCAGGCTCGCTCGCGACTGACCTGCCGCTCGCCGCGGGTCTCGCCCTCGCGATCTGCTGCGCCGTTCCAGCCGCGGCCCTGCGTGCGCCGCGCGCGCTGCTCCTCGCCCCCGTCACGCTGCTTCCCGCCTGCGCGGGGCTCGGGGTCGCTGTGGCGCTCGCGGACGGGTGGGTCGGCTCGGACCCCTTCGACGCGCCCCTCGGCGGCGTCGAGAACAGCGCCCTGGCATCCGGGCTGTGCGCGGTGCTCGCGGTGAGTGCCGCGCGGACCGCCCGCGCCTGCGCGCTCGCCGCCGAGGCGGGGCCCGTGCCGCACGCCGCTGCCCGCAAGCTCCTCGGGCGGGAGGTCGGCCGGCCCGCCGTGCTCGGCACGCTCGTCGCGGGCCTGGCCTGCGCCGCCCTGCTTTGGGTCGATCACTACGTCGCGCGCCAGTTCGGGACGCTCGTGGCGACGGGCCTCGTCGTCGACGCGCTGGTTGCGCAACCCCTGACCGCGGCGCTCGCGCCGCGTCTGGTGAGGCGCGGGCGCCGGCGCCAGCGACGGTTCGCGGTAGTCTCGCCGGTCCGATGAGCACGGACCCGACGGAATTCGACTGGCGCGCCGTAGCTGGCGGGGACGGCCCGGCGGGCGCCCTGGGCGTGCGCTTCGAGGAGGTCACGCCGGAGCTCGTTCGTGCCTCGTTCCCGGTTGCCGACGTCGTGCGCCAGCCCGCGGGCATCGTCCACGGCGGCGTCTACGCGCTCGTCGCCGAGAGCATGTGCTCGCTGGGCACAGTGAGCGGCGTCTGGCGGGACGGCATGGTCGGCCTCGGGATGTCGAACAACGCGACCTTCTTGCGCTCGGTCGCCGACGGCACGGTCCACGCGGTTGCGCGTCGCGTGCACGGCGGGCGCACGACCTGGATCTGGGACGTCGAGATGACCGACGATCGGGGCCGCGTCTGCGCGCTGGTGCGGATGACGATCGCGATCCGCCCGCGACGCTAGCCGCGGAAACGGTTCGTGATCGGCAGGCGGCGGTCGCGGCCGAACGCCTTGGGAGTGATCCTGATCCCCGGCGGCGCCTGGCGGCGCTTGTACTCGGAGCGGTCCACCATGCGCAGCACCTCGTCGACGAGCTCCGGGTCGAGCCCCTCGGCGACGATCTCGTCGCGCGAGCGGTCGGCCTCCACGTACTCGGCGAGGATCCGGTCGAGCGTGGCGTAGGGAGGCAGCGAGTCCTCGTCGCGCTGGTCCGGCCGCAGCTCGGCCGAGGGCGCGCGTTCGAGGACCGACTCGGGCACGGTGGGGGAGGGGCCCCGGGCGTTGCGGTAGCGGACGAGCTCGTAGACAAGCGTCTTCGGCACGTCCTTGATCACGGCGAAGCCGCCCGCCATGTCGCCGTAGAGCGTGGCGTAGCCGACCGACAGCTCGCTCTTGTTGCCGGTGGTGAGCACGAGCCAGCCGTGCGCGTTGGAGAGCGCCATGACCAGGTTGCCGCGGATCCGAGCCTGCAGGTTCTCCGCGGCGACGCCGCCGCGCACGCGGTCGCCGAGGGCGGCGTCGTAGGCGCGCATCAAGGGCTCGATCGGAATCTCGATCAGCTCCACCCCGAGGTTCGCCGCGATCGCCCGGGCATCGGCCTGCGTGCCCTCGCTCGAGTGCGGCGACGGCATGACGACGCAGGTGAGCCGCTCGGGCCCGAGCGCGTCCGCGGCGATCTGCGCGACGAGCGCCGAGTCGATCCCGCCGGAGAGCGCGACCACGGCGTGCCGGAAGCCGTTCTTCTCGACGTAGTCGCGCAGGCCCAGGACGAGCGCCGCGTACACCTCCTCGATGTCGTCGAGGAGGGGCTCGACGCGGCCGGCGGAACCGTCCTCGCCGAGGTCGACCAAGACCAGGTCCTCCTCGAACTGCCTGGCGCGCGCGACGATCTCGCCGCGCTCGTCGACGACGAAGCTCGCCCCGTCGAAGACGAGCTCATCCTGCCCGCCGACGAGGTTGCAGAACGCGAACGGCACCCCGTAGGCGCGGGCCCGGTCGGCGAACATGCGCTCGCGGCCGCGCGCCTTGCCGCGGTGATAGGGGGAGGCGGAAGGGTTCGCGATCAGGCGCGCGCCGGCAGCGACCTCGTCGGACGCCGGTGCGCCCGGCTCCCAGACGTCCTCGCAGATCGTCAGGCCTACCGGAACGCCGCCGATCTCCTCCACGCGGGGCTCGCCGCCGCGCATGAAGTAGCGCTCCTCGTCGAACACCGCGTAGTTGGGCAGCCGCTGCTTGCGGTACACAGCGCGGATGGCGCCGTCGGCGAGGACGGCGAGCGAGTTGTAGGCGAGCTTGGGTGCCGGCGCGTCGGGGTGGCGCACCCCCGCCGTCGCGGTCGGCTCGGCGAAGCCGACCAGCGCCGTGACCCCGTGGATCTCGGCGGCGAGCCGCTCGACGGCGGAGACGTTCGCGGCCAGAAAATGCCGCTTCAGGTACAGGTCCTCGGCCGGGTAGCCGGGGATGACCAGCTCCGGGAAGAGCACGAGCTGCGCGCCCTCGGCGCGGGCGCGCTCGATCCACTCGCGGACCTTCGCGGCGTTGCCCTCCAGGTCGCCCACGGTGGCGTTGACCTGGGCGAGCGCGAGCCTGAGCTTGGGATTCGGCACCGGGCAAGTATGTAACGGGAGCGCGACGGCGCGCCCACCGGGCAACGAATCTCCCGGCGGGCCGCGGCCGAGGGGGTATCGTGGGGCGCGAGGCGGACCTACCGTGCACGGCTTGTTGAGCAGCTCAGGGTGGCGCCGCGGACTCCGTCCGGCGGCGCTGGCGGCCCTCGCGTGGCTTGCGCTGGGCGCCGCGGAGGCGCGAGGCGACGAGCCGACACCGGCCGGGCCGCTCACGCAGGCCGCGGCCGCGGAGGAGCTTGAAGAGGCGCGCGCCGCGCTCGCGGGCGAGCCCGCTCCCGGCGAGACCGCACCCGAGTACGAGGTCACCCTCGAGCTCCGCGACCTGGCGCTCGCGCTGCCATACCTGCGCGGGGCCGCGCGCCAGGAGGCGCTCGCCCTGCTCGCGCGGCCGCCAGACTGCACGCAGAATCCGTGCCCGCTGTACGGGGACGGCAACAGCGCGCAGAAGCCGTTCAACATCGGCTGGAGCCCGGCCGACACGGCGAACCGCGACGTGCTGGAGAGCGCGCATTTCCGGATCCACTACGTGACCACGGGTCCTGACGCGCCCTCGGCGCAGGTGCTCAGCCGAATCGAGGATTTGGCCGAGCGGGCCTTCGACGTGGAGAACGCCCAGCTTGGCTGGCCCGAGGCCAAGTCCGACAACGGGATCGGCGGGGACGACCGCGTCGACATCTATTTGGCCGACCTCTGCGTCCAGCCGAACCAGTGCTTCTTCGGCTTCGCGGCCCCCGATCCCGAGGTGCCCGGCTGCAACGCTCCGACCTATCGCTGCGCCGCCTACATGGTGCTCGACAACGACTACGTCGGGTTCCCGCACCGGATGAAGGCGCTCAAGGCGACCCTCGCCCACGAGTACAACCACATCCTGCAGTTCCGCATCGACGCGGCGATGGACCGCTGGGTGTTCGAGTCGACCGCGACCTGGATCGAGGAGCACGTCTTCCCCGCCGCGGACGACTGGGTGGGCACGTTCCTGTCCTTTTGGGCGCGGACCTCGCGCCAGCCGATCACGACGGCCGCGAGCGGGGATCCGCGGCAGTACGGCACCGCGGTCTGGAACCACTGGCTCACCCGGCGCTTCAGCCCCGATGTCGTGCTCGACTCCTGGCTCGCGTCCCGCAAGACGCGGCCCAAGCACTTCGGCGTCAACGCGTACCAGCGCGCCATCAGGCGCAATGACGGTCTCGGCTTCGCGCAGGAGTTCGTGCGCTTCGCCGCCGCCACGGCGGAGTGGCGCGCCCGCGGCAGCGGGTTCCCCGACCGCAACAAGCCCGGGTTCGTCGACGTGAAGCGATTCGGGATCCTTCGCCCCGGCGAGCGGTCCAGGCTCAAGCTGAACCACACCGCGTACGTCCTGCAGCGGGTGAGGCCCCACGGCGCGCGGCGCCTACGCCTGGTGGTGAAAGCGCCGAAGGGCACGCGGAGCGGGATCGCCCTCGTCGGCCGCCGCGGTAAGCCGAAGACGGCCAAGGTGGTCCGCGAGGTGCGCTACCTGCAGAAGGGCGGCACCGGCGCCGTGACGCTCGGGAACGTCCGGCGGTACAAGCGGATCACGGCGGTGATCGTGAACGCCGACGGCCGCTTGCGCAGCAAGGGGTTCGCGCGGGCCTACGCGCACAACGGCCGCCACTACGTGGTCGAGCTGCGGCGGCGCTAGGAGGAGCTCTCGCCAGGGGGAGCGAGCGGCCCGTCGGCCGCGAGCTCGCGCTTGAGCGCCTCGAGGCGCGCGCACGAGGCCCTCACCGACGCCTCGTCCAGCTCCCCTGCCTGGACGGCGCGGACCAGGGCGGCGGCGATCCCCCGCACCCGGCTGCGGGCGAAGAGCAGTACGTCGACCCCGGCGGCCGCCGCCCGCACCGCCGCCTCGCGGTGGTCGGCCTCAGAGGCGACGGCGGGCGCCAGCAAGTCGTCGCTGATCACGACGCCGCCGAACCCGAGGCGCTCGCGCAGCTCACCGCTGACCACCTGCGGCGAGAGCACGGCCGGGGCGCGCGAGCCCAGCGCGGGATAGGCGGCCGAGCTCATCATCACCGCACGCACTCCGCCTTGGATCGCAGCGGCGAACGGCGCCATGTCGGCCCGCAGCTCGCGGCGACTCGCGGACACCGTGGTGGGCGTGTAGTCGGTGTTCTCGACGGCGCGACCGAGGCCGGGGAAGTGCTTCGCGGTCGCCGCGACCCCCTCGTTCTGCAGTCCCGCGGCGAAGCGCAGGCCAAGCCTTTGGACCTGCTCCGGCGTGGCGCCGAAGGCGCGCGGGACCATCCAGTGCTCGGCGTCCGCCGGCACGTCGAGGACCGGCGCGAGGTCGACGTTGATACCGAGCTCACGAAGCTGGAAGCCGGCGGCGCGGCCCTCGAGGCGCGCGGCTCGCGGGTCGTCGTTCTGCGCGAGCGTGTAGGGGGAGAGCTGGGGCGGGAGCGCGGGGAGGCGCTCGACCACGCCGCCCTCCTGGTCGATCGCGACGAGCAGCGGCGGGTTGCCCCCGCGTGCGGCCTCCTCCTGAAGGGCGGCGATCTGAGCGGCCAGGCGCTCGCCGCGCACGTCCTCGGGCGGGAACAGGATCACGCCCCCGATCTCCCCGCTCCGCGCCTGCCGGCGGAGCTCGTCGGTCGCGCGCAGCTCCATGCGCACCATCACGCTCTGGCCCGCGGCGCGCGCGAGGTCGCTGCGCTGCGGATCGCAGAAGCCCGCGACGGGCTCGGCCCCGCCGCCATCGGAGCCGGCGCCGGATCCCACCGCGGCGCCCGCGATGGCGGAGAGCGCGGCCACCACGCCGAGCGCCCGCAACCGGCGCCGGCGGTAGGCGGCGCGCCTGGCCGCCGCCCGGCGACGCTGGCGCTCGCTTGGCGTGGCCGGTCCGCGGTCGGCGCGCGCCCACGCGCCTCCGCTGCCCGTGCTGCGGGGGGACCCCATAGCGCGCATTCTTTCGCGCCGCACGCGCGAACGGTCGCCCCGGCCTAGTAGTACGCTGCGCGCGCAACCGGCGAAGGAGGCCCCGATGGCCGAAGACGAGTTCCGCGTCGAGGTGGACCTCGACGACCCCGAGCACGGCTTCACGCTCGGCGAGCGCCTGCGGGCGTTCGACCTCGACGAGGAGGCCGAGGAGCGCCTGGGCTCGCGCGTGATCGTGACCCGGGACGGGCCGCACATGTTCCTCTACGCCAACACCCGGGAGAGCTGCGCCGAGGCGGAGCGCGTGGTGCGGGAGCTGCTCGAGCAGGAGGGGCTCACCGCGGTCGTGCGCTCCACGCGCTGGCACCCCGTGGCGCGGGCCTGGCGGGACGCCGACGAGCCGCTCCCGGAGTCCCCGGAAGAGGTGGCCGAGGAGGAGCGGGAGCGCGAGCAACACGAGGAGGACGAGGGGCTCAAGGCGCCCGGATTCGTGCTCCTCGGCAGCTACAAGCCCAGGTTCCTGCGCGATCTGGGCCTCTAAGGGCGCTCGAGCGGCACCCCCCGTTTGGGCGGAATCTCCCAAGCCGGGGCGGCGACTTCCGCACGGTATCCCCTGTGTGGGGTACCATCGCGCGCGCCCCATCAGGAAGACGGGGCACGGGACACTGGGACGAAAGGGGTCTTAGGAAGAATGGTGTCTAGGAAGCTGGTCGGAGCGCTGGTCGCATTGGCCTGCGCGCTGACCGCGCTGGCGTCTGCAAGCGCCGCGACAGCTGCAACTGCGACTTATCACCCGGACGAGAACGCGCGTACGTTCGCGACCTCGGCAGCGGGCTGGACCGCCGGTACCGAGTACTCGACCTTGCTTTGCGTGCCCGGCGTTACCTGTCCGGTGGTGGACAGCTTCCACCGCGCGACGGGCGGGGCCAGCGGCCAGAACGACGGCCATCTGCGCAGCGAGGTCAACTCGCTCGCCAGCTTGCTGACCACGGTTCGGACGACCTGGCACAGCCCGACGTTCACGTACGACGGCGTCGGTGGCCAGGCTCCGGACTCGGTCAGCTTCACGTTCGACAGGCGGTTCGAGGTCGGCGCGCTGCTCTCGCTGCTGACGTCGTCGGAGTACCGCGTGCAGCTCGACAACGTCACCGACAACAGCAGCGTGACGCTGTTCGGTCCGGCGCCGATCCCCAACATCGACGAGTGGGTCAGCGCCCCGGCTACGAACATCCCGCCGGACGAGCTCGACATCGGGGACGAGTACCGGTTCCGGATCGTCACCCAGTTCTCGCTGCCGGTGTCGCTCATCCCTGACGCGGAGTTCGACTTCGACAACGTCGTGCTTACCGCGACGAAGGCCGACGAGGAGCCGAACGACGAAGACGGCGACGGCGTGCCGGACGGCGAGGACAACTGCCCGGCGGTCGCCAACCCGGACCAGGCAGACGCCGACGGTGACGGCATCGGCGACGCGTGCGACGACACGCCGGGCGGTCCGGACGAGGACGGCGACGGCGTCCCGGATGACGTCGACAACTGCCCGGGTGTCCCGAACCCGGATCAGGCTGACGCCGACAACGACGGCATCGGTGACGCCTGCGACGACGAGCCGGGTCCGGACGAGGACGGTGACGGCATCCCCGACGACAACGACAACTGCCCGAGCGTCCCGAACCCGGATCAGGCCGACTCGGACGGTGACGGCATCGGCGACGCCTGCGACGAGTCCGAGGAGCCGGACACGGACGGCGACGGCGTGCCGGACGACGAGGACAACTGCCCGGCGGTCGCCAACCCGGACCAGGCGGACACCGACGGTGACGGCATCGGCGACGCGTGCGACGACACGCCGGGCGGTCCGGACGAGGACGGCGACGGCGTCCCGGATGACGTCGACAACTGCCCGGACGTCCCGAACCCGACCCAGCTGGACAGTGACGGCGACGGCGTCGGCGACGCGTGCGACGAGTCGCCCGAGGATCCCGACGGCGACGACGACGGGACGGACGACGGTGAGGACAACTGCCGAACCGTCCCCAACCCGGACCAGGCGGACACCGACGGTGACGGCATCGGCGATGCCTGCGACGACTCGCCGTTCGGCGAGGTGACCTGCCTGGGCGGCCTGGCCGCGCTGTGGCCCGGCACGCCGGCGAGCGATGAGCTGATCGGCACGAATCGCAGCGATTCCCTTCGCGGTCTCGGCGGGAACGACACGATTCAGGGCCGGGGCGGCTCCGACTGCCTGTTCGGCGACGAGGGCAACGACTCGCTCAGCGGCGGGCCCGGCCTCGACGAGCTGCGCGGAGGCCCGGGCAAGGATGTGCTCTCGGGCGGCCGTCTCCGTGACGTGCTGCGCGGGGAAGCCGGCGGCGACCGGATCGACGGCGGGCCCGGCCGGGACGAGATCCGCGGGCACTCCGGCAATGACCGCCTGAAGGGCGGACCGCACCGCGACCTCTTGAGCGGCGGTCCCGGCAACGACAGGCTGGTCGGCGGTGGCGCTGAGGACAGGTACGTCGGCGGCCCGGGGAACGACCGGATCAACGCCGCCGACGGCGAGCGCGACCGGATCTCGTGTGGCCGCGGCATCGACCGCGTGCGCGCGGACCGCGGCGACCGCGTCTCGCGCAACTGCGAGGTGGTGACGCGCGTCTAAGCGCTAGCCGCCGCGCAAGACCGGTTGGAACGGGGCGCCCGAAGGGGCGCCCCGTTTCGTTTGGTCGCCGGTCGCAGGTCGCCGGGTATGGAGGCGCGATCGTGGTGGGGCCGCGGCGGGTTATGGAAACCAGCCGGGCGTTCGCCGGGCGGCCGATCATCAAGCGGCTTGGGCACGAGAACGGGCGACCGGCGACCGGCTAGCCGCGACCCACGGCAAGCGCGGCCCGATGTTTGTCCCGGCGTAAGCTGGTTATTAAGAGTGTGACAGCACTCACACATAATCTGCTTACAGTCGCTTAACTCAGGCGTCGCAAGAGCAGCAAACCAACTGCCGAGTCGCGTCCAAACGGAGGGCGTGAGCGGGGAACCCAACCGCGGCGCAGCGCGCCGCACGGGGCGAATCGGGCGGTGATCCGCCTGTAGCGGTCAGAGGCAGGAAGACCTCACGCCGCGAGCCCGACAGCTAACCCCGTAGGCCAATTACGAAAGGGACAGACAATTCAAATGCGACGATTTCGCGTGGGGCGCGTCCTCGCGACGCTCACGCTCGTGCCGGCCGCCGCGCTGGCCGTGTCGGCGCCGTCGTTCGGCGAGGCCGAGCGCGCGGCGCACATCGACTCGGGGAAGCAACGGGTGAAGTATGGCAAGCGCGTGACGTTGCACGGCAAGTTCCCGGACGCGCCGAACACTGCGATCGAGATCCGGTTCCGGCGCGCCGGCGCGGACGTGTTCCGCACGGTTCGCAACGCCAAGACGGGCCCGCGGGGTGGCTACCGCGTCCGGGTCCGGCCGCGGGCGACCGGCCACTGGCGCGCCGAGGTGGCCAACCCGCAGGAGCTGCGGGCCGACGGCGGCTTGCTCGCACCGGGCACCGCCGACCTCGAGACCGGTTCCCATCGGATCCGTGTGAAGTCCAAGACCAAGGCTCGCCTCTCGCGGGCGAACGTGGTCCGGGGTTCCAAGACGCGTGTCAAGGGCCGCGTGCTGCCCGCCACGGGCGGCCGCAAGGTCGTGGTCCGCGTCGGCGGCAAGAGCTACACGACCCGGACGAACAAGAAGGGCAAGTTCTCGCGCTCGTTCCGCGTGAATTCGACGGGCACCAGGAAGGTGCGCGTTGAGGCCAAGGGCGACCGCCGCGCCACGGGCAGCAAGGATCGCGCCGGGCGTGTGACCGGTTACCGCCCGGCGGCCGCGTCCTACTACGGCCCCGGCTTCTACGGCAACCGGACGGCGTGCGGCCAGACGCTGACGCCGGGGATGCTCGGCGTGGCGCACAAAACCATGCCGTGCGGCACGAAGCTGAAGCTGATGTACGGCGGCCGCGTCGTGCGGGTGCGCGTCATCGACCGCGGCCCGTACGCGGGCCACCGTGAGTTCGACCTGACCGAGGCGACCAAGCGCCGTCTGGGCTTCGGCTCGACCGGCACGGTCTACGCCTCGCGCTAACACCTCCTCCTCCTGAGGCGCTCAGGGCCACGGGCGCGGCGTGTAGGTCGCGCCCGTGGCCCGCCTCATTTCGGGGACTCGCAATAATCGGGGGGAGATGTCTCGCTCCGACGCCAAGAACCTCGAAGCGATCTCGAAGGCGATCGACACGCACAACCAGACGTGTCCGTTCCCGCCGACCGAGATCCGCATGAACCCGTTCGAGGTCGAGCGACTCGGGTGGGAGGAGATCCGCGGCATCCCGATCGTCGGCGACCCGGGCATCTCAACGGGCCGCTTCCGCATCGTCTGCGCCCGCGACGGCGACGGCGCGGACCTGGAGGAGGTCGAGGCCGTGGGGGAGCCCATCGAGATCGGCGCGCCTCCGGATCCGAGCCGCGGCTTCCCGGTGTAGCCGACCGGCGCCGCCGTCTCAGAGGTTCAGCCCGAGGTCCCGCGTGACGCGCTGGGCCCAGATGTTGAGCTCGGTGAACCCGCCCGTGAGGATGAGCAACCCCATCGCGATCAGGATCCCGCCGCCGACGGCGATAATCGCGCGGTAGTGGCGCTTGAGCACCGCGAACGCCGCCGTCGCGCGCGAGAACGCGAGCGCCGTCAACAGGAACGGGATCGCGAGGCCGAGCGAGTACACGGCGAGCAGGAACGCGCCGTAGAGCACCTCACCCTGGATTCCGGCGAGCGTGAGCACGCCGCCCAGAGCCGGTCCGACGCATGGCGTCCACGCGATCGAGAACGCCGCGCCGGCCACGATCGGGCCGCCCTTGCCGGCGCGCGCGACGAGCGCCTCCGGGCGCCACTCGCGGTTGAGCCGGTCGACGAACATCGTCGCGATGAAGAAGCCGCCCATCCCGATCAGCAGCACGGCGCCGACGTCGGTGAGCAGGTCCTGGTGGTCGCGCAGGGTCTGGCCGAGCGCCGTGGCGGTCAGCCCGAGGAGGATGAAGATCGCCGAAAACGAGGCGATGAAGAGCAGGCTCGGCCCGAGCACGCGGGTCCAGTGGGCCTCGTCGATCTCGGCGACGCTCACGCCGCTCACCGCCGAGAGATAGCCCGGGACGAGCGGCAGCACGCAGGGCGAGACGAACGAGACGAGCCCCGCTAGGAAGGCGACCGGGACGTCAGCCCCAGAGATCGGATCCATCGCCGCCTCGTCTTAGTTCAGCGCTGCCGCCAGGCGTCGCCGATGCTCGCGCGCGAGCGGGTGCTCGGGCCCGAGCTCGGTGAAGATCGCGATCATCACGCGGCGGATCCGGTCGCGGCGCTCCGCGTCGCCCTCCGCGGCGATCGCCTCCTGCAGGGACTCCAGAGCGCCGCCGGGGTCGTCGGCGTCCCAGCGCTCGAAGGCCGCGCGGATCCTCTCGCCCGCGTCGAGATCCTCCGCGAGATCGAGCCGGGCGAGCAGGCCGGAGGCGACGAAGTCGGACTCGGCGTGGGGGGTGAGCACCTCGCGGGCCTCGTCCGCGTCGCCGCGCTTCACCAGCAGGCGGCCGAGCGCGACGGCCGCGCCCGCGTGCCGCGGATCGCGCTCGAGCGCGGCGCGCAGCGACGCCTCGTCGCCGGCCTCGGCGAGCTTGTCGGCCTCGGAGGGCACGAAGCGGTCGAGGAAGCGCTCGATCTCCGCGGGCGGGATCGCGCCCACGAACTCGCCCGCGATCCTGCCGTCCTTGAAGGCCTTGACGGCGGGGATGCCGCGCACGCCGAACGCCGCGGCGAGCATCTGGTTCTGGTCGACGTCGACCTTGGCGAGCTCGACGGCGCCGCCGCGCTTGCGGACGGCCTCCTCGAGGGCCGGGCCGAGCTGCCGGCAGGGCCCGCACCACTCGGCCCAGAAGTCGACGACGACGGGCACCTCGCGGGAGCGGTTGACGACTCGCTCCTCGAAATCGGCCTCGGCGACGTCGAAGATCACGCAGTCGAGGTTAGCCAAACGGCATGCTCCGGCCATAATTGACCGAGTGCACGACTCGCTCCGCGGCAAGCTGCTGATCGCCTCACCGACGCTCGTCGACCCGAACTTCGCGCGCACCGTCGTGCTCATCACCGAGCACAATGAGGAGGGGGCGATGGGCATCGTGCTCAACCGGCCGTCGGAGGCCAGGGCCGCCGAGGTCGTGCCAGCGCTGGCCGAGCTGACCGGCGACGATCCGCTGTTCGTAGGCGGTCCCGTGCAGCCCGAGGCGATCGTCCTGCTCGCCGAGTTCAGCGATCCCTCCGCAGCGGCGTGGATCGTCGCCGCCGACGTCGGCCTGGCCTCGGCCGACACCGATCTCGACGAGCTGCTCAGCAAGGTCCGCCGCGGCCGTCTCTACGCCGGATACTCCGGCTGGGGCGCGGGTCAGCTCGAGGCCGAGATGGAGCTCGAGTCCTGGATCGTCGAGCCGCCGCTGCCCGCCGAACTCTTCCCGGAGGACCCGGAGACGCTCTGGAGCGACGTCCTCGAGCGCAAGGGCGGCAGCTACGCGCTGGTCGCCCGCATGCCCGAGAACCCGTCGCTCAACTAGGTGCGGGGCGATGGACCCGCGCGAGCTCCGGCCCGGGTTCTGGCGCTGGCTCGCGCGTCACCCGGACTGGCGCCGAGAGGAGGGCGGGGCGACCGGCTGGCAACCCGACGTCGCCTGCTTCGCGTGGGAGGGGCCGGACGCGCTCGTCCTCTTCGACCCGCTCATAAGCGACGAGGGCGGTTGGCGCTGGCTGGACGGCCTGGTCGGGCGCCACGACGGCCCGCTCGTGGTCGCGATCACGCTGCAGTGGCACCACCGCAGCGGTAACGAGGTCGCGCAGCGTTATGGAAACTCGCGCCCCGTGGAGGTCTGGGCGCACGAGGCCGGCGCCAGACCGTGGCCGTACCCGATCACCCACGAGTTCGAGGGCGATGGTGAGCTGCCGGGCGGCGTACGAGCGCTCGGGATCGACTCGGTGCGCGCGGAGGTCGCGTACTGGATCGAGGCCGCGAGAACGCTCGTGGTCGGCGACGCGCTCCTGGGCGCCGAGGGCGAGCGCTCAGCGACGTTGCGGGTCATGCCGACCAGCTGGCTCGTAGGCGACGTGAGCGCCTCTGAGCTCGTGCAAGGGCTGGAGCGCCTGACGGAGCTCCCAGTGGAGTTGATCGTCCTGGCGCACGGCGAACCCGTCGCCAGCGAGGCGCGCGAGCGGCTGAGAGAGGCCCTGGACGCCGCGCGATAGCCGCCGGTTTCCAGCGTGCGCCCACAGGACGCGGGGGATCAGGGTCGGGCTCCATGCGCCAGGTGACGGCTGGTCGCCGGCAGTTGATTTACATAACCCCGATTATCGAGCGCAATGCCGCGCAGGCCCGGGCCCTACGCGCCATCGCTACGTTTTCCGGCCGTGAATCGACGGTTCCTGACCGTGTTGCTGGTCCTTGCCGCGGTCGCGCTCCTCGGGCTCGGGCTCGTGGTGGCGCTGGATACGGACGAGGAGGGCGCGGCGGCGGATGAGCTGGTCGCGCGTGGGGCCGAGGAATGCGCCGAGCGGCTCCCCGGCCGCGTCGGCGAGGTCCGGATCGGCGACCTGCCGCCCCGCGAGCTCGAGCGCGCTCGGCGCCGCATGGCTCGCGCCGGCGCCCGGTTCACGGACCAGACCAAGTTCGCGTTCGCGCACTGGCCCGGCGGTGCCCGCGCGCTGATCACGATGCTCCCGGTCCCCCCGGGCCATTTCGACACCGACGAGGCCCGCGAGGACGTCGCCGAGGGAGCGCTCATGGGCGCCGCCGCACAGGGCATCGTCGGCGACCGCATCAAGATTGCGGGGATCCCCCTCGTCCACTACAAACGCGGCCCGGAGCACCTCGTCGTCGCCTCGCTCGACTGTCACGTCACCTACATCGCCGCGCCCTCGCAACGCCACGGCCTGGGCCTCGCCCGCGGCCTGCTGCGGCGCGTCTCGGGCTGACGGCGGCGGAAACGGGTAGCTCCCCGCGCCGGCCTAGGCGCGCTCGCGCATGCGATGGATGCGGACGACGCCGCGCTGCACGGTGTCGATGCGCCAGAGCTCGCGGGCGCGCTCCATGAAGGGCTCCGTGAAGTTCCGCCCCGGGTCCGCCAGCCAGACCTCGGGCGCGAGCAGCGGCAGGAGCTCGAGCAGCTGCGCGACCGCCGCGCGCATGTAGAGCACGTCCGCCGCGAGCGCGAGGTCGAACGGCGCCTCGTCGAGCAGCGGGCCCGGATCCCCCCAGTCCGCCCGCACCGCGGCCAGCCCCACCCCGTTCTCGCGCGCGTTGCGCTCCAGCAGCGCGATCGCGTCGGGGTCCTCGTCGCTTGCGAGCGCCTCGGCGCCGCCGCGCGCCGCGGCGAGGCTCGGCACCCCCAGGCCGCAGCCGAGCTCGATGACGCGCTTGCCCCGCAGCTCGGCGACCGCGACCTCGCGCGCCAGCGCGACCCCGCTGCGCCACAGCACCGACCAGTACGGGAGCAGCGGCGCCCAGTCGACCTCGCGGTCGTCGGGCAGCTCCGCGGCCTCCGCGGGCTGCATCACGACCAGCGGTCCCCCGGGCAAGTCCACTTGCTGCCTGACCAGCTCCATCCGCGTCAGCCTAGAGGTCGTTTACGATCCGTTCGTCTCGTCCTGACAGAAAGGCTGGGGTCACTTGGGAGCGCGCGCCGCAGGCGCCATTGACTACGAGGGCACGTGGGTCGTGCCCGCGGAGGCTGATCGCGTCGCCGAGCTGCGCGCGCACGCCCAGGAACTGCTCGAGGCGCACGGCATCGACGCCGCGACCCTGAGCGACGTCTCCGTCGCGATCTCCGAGGCCGCGACCAACGTCGTCGTCCACGCCTACGTCGACCGCGAGCCGGGTCCCATGGAGCTGCGGGTCGAGATCCGCCACGGCGCCGTCGTGGTCACCGTGGCCGACCGAGGACGCGGCATGCAGCCGCGCGCCGACAGCCCCGGGCTCGGGATCGGCTTGCCGCTGATCGGCAAGCTGGCGAGCGCGGTCGACATGCGCGCCGGGCCCGACGGCGTCGGCACGGAGATCTCGATGACGTTCGACGTCCCCGGGCTCGTCGGCCGCCCCTCGGTCCGGGACGAAGAGGGGCGCCTCGCGATGCTCGCGCGCATCGCCGCGCTCACGGAATCGGCGGACTGGCCCGCCGCCGGCTACCAGTCCCTCGTCGAGCTGCTCGTGCCCGAGCTCGCCGACGCCTGCGCGATCGACCTGCTCGAGGAGGACAGCCGCGCGCGCCGCCTCGGCGCCCGCGTCGCCTTCGACGACGAACTCAGCGAGTGGCTCGCCGCCCGCGCCCCCGTGACGGCTGAGATCGAGGCCACGGTCCCCGACCTGCTCGTGGGGCGCCCGCGGGTCATCCGCGTCGACGACCCCGACGCGCTCGCGAAGCTGTCCCACGACGAGGACGACCGCGCCCGCATGGAGGAGCTCGGCCTGCGCTACTGGATCGTTCTGCCCTTGATCGACGATGGCGCGATGCTCGGCAGCCTCGGGCTCGGGCTGCGCCCGGAGCGCGGCCACCCTCGCCCCATGCTGAGCTTTCTGCGAGCCGCGGCGGACAGGGTCGCGCGCGGCATCGCTCGGGAGCGCATCACCCACGATCTGCGGGCCGCTGGCGCGCGCTACGAGGGCATCCTCCGCCACCTCGGCGCGGCGGTTACCGTGCACGACCGCGAGGGCCGCAACATCTACGCGAACGACGCCGCCGTGCGCCTGCTGGGCGCCGAGTCCGCCGAGGAGGTCATCTCCTCCCCGCCGGGGACGTTCGCGTCGCGGTTCATCATGACCCGCGAGGACGGCTCGCCCGTCCGCTACGCGGACCTGCCCGGCAACCGGCTCGGCCGGGGTGAGGACGCCCCTCCCCTCCTCACCCGCAGCGTCGAGCGGGTGAGCGGGCGCGAGTACTGGCTGCTCACCCGCGCGACCATGATCGACCCCGAGCGCGGGCTGATCGCGAACATCATCGAGGACGTCACCGAGAGCAAGACCGAGGAGCTCCGGCAGCGCGTCCTCGCCCGCGCCGGCGAGCTCTTCGTCTCACCCCGAGGCTACGACGAGACCCTGCGCAGCCTCGCCGAGATCCCGCTTCCCGAGATCGCCGAGTGGTGCGCGATCGACGTCCTCGAGGACGGCGAGCTGCGCCGCGCCGCGCTCGTCCACACCGATCCGGCCAAGGAGGAGCTGATCGAGCGGCTGCTCACCCGCTGGCCCCCGCGGCTCGAGGCCGAGGGCTCCGGCGTCGTCGCCAGGACCGGGGAGCCGCAGCTCTACCGCGAGATCACCGACGCGACCCTGCGAGCGGGCGCGCAGTCCGACGAGCACCTCGAGCTGCTGCGCGGGATGGGCCTGCGCTCGGCGGTCGTCGTGCCGATCCGCGCCGGTGACGAGGTGCTCGCCGCGCTCACGCTCGCCTCCGCCGAGTCGCGGCGCTGCTACGACGATGGCGACCTCGCGTTCGCCCAGGAGTTCGCGCGGCGCGCGGCGGCCGCGCTGGCCGGTGCCCGCAACCGCGACCGCTGACCTCACTCGCGCCGCAGCTCACGGCTCAGCGGCGAGCCGAACCACACCCATGCGGTCAGCAGCCCGGTCAGGGCGCCGGCGGCGATCGCCGCGGTGGCGCCGAAGATGAAGTCGCTGATCAGCACCATCACCCCCGTCATCGCGAGGCCCAGGAACGCGAGCCCCGCGACGGCCAGTCGGTTGGCGGAGAACACGACCCAGGCCTTGTCCTCCTTGCGGAAGCGCAACCGATGGCGAACCGATGGCGCGATCAGGCAGATCGACGAGAGCGCCGTGCAGATCAGCGTCGCGTAGAAGATCGCCTTCTGGAACGAGGTGACGCGCGAGAACTCGTTCTGGAACGGCAGGATCAGAAGGAACGCGAACAGCACCTGCACGCCCGGCAGCGCCACCCGTAGCCCCCCGAGCAGCTCCTGCAGGTTGCGGTCGAGCCGCTGCTCCTCCGTCTCCCCGGGGCGCCTCCCGCCACCGATCTCGGGTGCGTCCGCGCTCATCGGCGGAACAGGCGCCCCAAGGGGCTGGTGAGCAACGCATCGTGCAGGGCGCCGTGCCGTGGCGGGCCGAGCTCGAGCGCGGCGCGCGAGTCGATGTTGAGGAGCACGGCGCGCTCGTACGTGCGCTCCACCTCGGGTGCGTCGACGAAGCGCTTGCGGCCGTCGCGGTCGCGGAAGACGATGCCGTCGAGGATGTTCTCGCGGTAGTTGTCGAGGACCCGCACCACGGAGCCCACCCGCTCACCGTCCGCCGCGTACACCGGGGTCCCGCGCTTCACGGCCCGGTAGTGGACGGCGTGTCCGCGGTCCTCCTCCACGCGCACAGGATATGCCCGCGGACGACCCGGTTAAGCGGCGAGCCGCGCGGCGACCTCCGGCTCGCCACAGAACGCCTCGATCTCGCGCGAGAGCCGGCCTCCCGACCAGGTGAGCGGCGAGGCGCCCGGGTCCTCGATCGCGAACCGCGCCCGCGGCAGCCGCTCGGCCCAGGCGCGCGCGACCGCGTACGGGTGCCCGGGATCGGCCTCGTCGTGGCTGCCGACCACCAGCGCGGGCACGTCGATCCGCTCGAGTTGCTCGATGCCCTCGAACGGCAGCGAGCGCGGTACCTCGCGCAGCGCCCGGACGATCGCCGCCGGATGGCGATGCAATGAGAGGCGCTCGCGCGCGAGCCTGAGGATCACCTCGCGCCAGTCGGGGTTGAGGTCTACGTCGTAGGCGCGCACGAAGCCCTCCACCCCGCCCTGCTCCAGGCCGTCCGCGAGCGAGTCCCAGTACGCGAGTTGCTCGGCGGTCGGCGGCTCGCCCATGTGCGCGGGACCGCCCAGCACGAGCCCGGCGAGGCGGTCGCCGTGCTCCAGCGCGAAGCGGACCGCGGTATGCGAGCCCATCGAGTGGCAGGCGAGCACGACGCGCCGACCCGGGGCCTGCGCGTCGAGCAGCGCGCCGAGATCGGCCGCGAGCTCGCCGTAGTCGTAGCCCGCGTCCGGCGGCGCCGGATCCGACTCGCCGTGGCCGCGGGCGTCGTAGCTCACGACCCGGAAGCCCCGGCGCTGGAGGTGCCGCGAGCCGTGCAGCACGTAGCGCCGGTTGGCGGTGAGGCCGTGCAGGGTGACGATCACGGGCCCCTCGCCGGCCGCCTCGCCGCGCAGGACGCCCGCGGCGCCCTGCGCCTCGAACGGGACCGGGTCGGCGACGGCGGCGCTCACCCGCGCGGCTCGACGGTGACGCTCTCGATCAGCACCGCCCCGAGCGGTGTGCCCTCGGGGCTCGAGGGGTCGCCGTAGCCCTCGATCGTGCGCACGACCGACATCCCCTTGGTCACCTTCCCGACGACCGCGTAGTCGGGCGGCAGGCCCGCGTCGGCGCCGGTGACGACGAAGAACTGGCTGCCCGACGTGCCGGGCGGCTCGACCTGCGTCTTCGCCATCGCCACCACGCCGCGCAGGTACTCGGTGTCTTCCGCCGGCCGCTCGACCACGCTGTAGCCGGGGCCGCCGGTACCGGTGCCCTCCGGGTCGCCGCCCTGGATCACGAACCCCGGGACGATCCGGTGGAACCAGGTGCCGTCGTAGACGCCCTCGTTGGCTAGGTGCTCGAACGAGGCCGTGGTCTTCGGGTTGTTGCGGGTGTCGAGCTTGATCTCGAACTCGCCGCACGTGGTCTCGACGACCGCGACGAGGTTCTGGGCGGACGGCCGCTTCGGCGGCTTGTCCACGTCGACGGTCTTGGGTTCAGGGCGCTCCGCCTCGGTGCAGGCGGGCTCCTCCGCGGCGGCCGTGGTGGTCGTTCCGCCGCCCTCGTCGTCGCCCCCGCACGCGGCCAGGGGCAGGGCGGCGGCCAGCAGGGTAAACAGCAAGGTCCAGTTACGCACGGCGGGCAGGCTATCTCGCCGCCTACGATCATGGAGCGATGCCCGCCGACCCAAGCCGCGAGCGCCAGCCCCCGCCGCGCCGGACCCACGCCATCGGGCGGGCGCTGAACGACCTCGTCGTGCGCTTCCCCTGGGCGTGGCCGCTCGTCCGCGGCAGGATGCGCAGCTACTTCGAGGCGATCGCCGCCGAGTGGGACGCCCGCACGGGCGCCGGCTCGCCCGAGCACCTCGCCGCGCTCGCCGCCGGGCTGACCGCGGTGCGGCCGGCGCCCGAGCGCGCCCTCGACCTCGGCACCGGGACCGGCGAGGCGGCGCTGCTGGTGGCACGCGAGTTCCCGCAGGCGCGCGTGCGCGGCGTCGATCTCTCCCCGGCGATGATCGGCGCGGCCCGCGCCAAGGTGGGCCTCGACCCCGAGGGCCGGATCGCCTTCAAGGTCGCCGACGCCGCCGACCTCCCCTGGCCTGAAGACTCGTTCGACCTGGTCACTGGCCTCAACATGCCGCCGTTCTTCGCCGAGGTCGCCCGCGTGCTGCGCTCCGGCGGCCACGTGGTCTTCGCGGCGAGCTGGGGCCCGGAGACCCCGTTCTACACGCCGCCCGACGCGATGCGGCGCGGGTTCGCCGCGCACGGCATCGCCGAGGTCGCCCGCGGCGAGGCGGCCGCCGGGACGTACTGGGTCGGGCGTGCCGCCGACCAGGCCGCGTAGAGTCACTGCCGTTTATGCCGCCGAGACACCTGTTGCTGGTCAACCCATCCGCGGGCGTGGGGCGTTCCCGCAAGCTGCTGGGCGCGGCCCGGGAGGAGCTCGACCGCGCCGGGATCGAGCATCGGCTCGTGCTCACCCGCGACCTGGAGCACGGGGTCGCCGAGGCGCGCGCCGCCGTCGAGGCGGGTGAGCGCGTGATCGTGATGAGCGGCGACGGCCTCATCGGGCAGGTGGGCGGCGCGCTCGCCGGCACTGACGCCGTGCTCGGCATCATCCCGGCCGGCCGCGGCAACGACCTGGCGCGCGTGCTCGGCATCCCCACCGACGTGCGCGGCGCGGTCGCCGCGATCGTCGCCGGCAGGCTGCGCACGATCGACGTCGGCGAGGCGAACGGCGCCCGGTTCCTGTGCATCGCGAGCTGCGGGTTCGACTCCGTCGTGAACGAGCGGGCGAACGAGACGCGCATCCTGCGGGGCCCCCTCGTATACGCGTACGCCGCCCTGCGCACGCTGGCCTTTTGGAAGACGGCCTCGTTCACGCTGACCCTCGACGGCGAGCGCGTCGCGCTACGGGGCTACTCGGTCGTCGCCGCCAACAGCAAGGCCTACGGCGGCGGCATGTACATCGCCCCGGACGCCAGCCTCGACGACGGGCTGGTCGACGTGGTCGTCACCGGCGAGGGCTCCAAGCTCGCTTTCCTGCGCGGACTGCCCATGGTCTTCAAGGGCGAGCACGTAAACCGGCCCGAGGTGCGGGTCTGGCGCGTCAAGGAGGTGCGGATCGAGTCCGACCGCCCGTTCAAGGTGTTCGCCGACGGCGACCCGATCACCGAGCTGCCCGCGACGGTGCGCGTGCTGCCGGCGGCGCTGCGGGTAATCGTGCCGCCGGAGGCTGCCCCGTGACCGAGTTCGACCCCGCCCTCGGCCTCAAGGTGCGCGCCGCGCGCGCGCTCGGCTGGGCGAGCCGCCGCAGCGGACGCGGCGGCGGAACGACGCTCCCCGGCCGCGCGCTGCTGCGCCTCGACCCGAAGGCGGTGGTGAAGCTCGGCCGCCGGCTCGTGCGCGGCACGACCATCGTGAGCGCCACCAACGGCAAGACGACCACCGCGGGCATGATCGCCGCGATGCTGCGCGCCGACGGCCGCGCGCCGGTCCACAACCGCGCCGGGTCCAACATGGCCTGGGGCGTCGCCACCGCGCTGCTCGAGCAGGACGGAGATGAGGGCCTCTTCGAGGTCGACGAGGCGTGGCTGCCGCGCATGGTCCGCGAGCTCGGCCCGCGGCTGCTCGTCCTCGGCAACCTCTTCCGCGACCAGCTCGACCGCTACGGCGAACTCGAGCGGCTCGCCGACGAGTGGGCGGAGATGGTCGCCGACCGCGAGGGCCGCACCGGGCTGGTCCTGAACGCCGACGACCCCCTGATCGCCGACCTGGGCCGCGACGCGGAGCTGCGCCGCCGCCCGGAGGTCACCTACTTCGGCATCGAGGATCCCGCGCAGGCCCTCCCCGCGCTGCAGCACGCGCACGACGCCAAGCACTGTCGTCGCTGCGGCGCTCCCTACGCGTACGCCCGGGCCTTCGTCGGGCACCTGGGCCACTACAGCTGCCCCAACTGCGGCGCCGACCGGCCCGCACCCGACGTCGTCGCGCGCTCGATCGAGCTGCAGGGCATGCGCGGCGCGCGCTTCGCCCTCGAATCCCCGTGGGGCTCGGCGAATGTGACCCTCCCCCTCCCCGGGCTCTACAACGTCTACAACGCGCTCGCCGCGCTCACGGCCGCGCTGCGCCTCGGCGTGCCGCTCGAGGTCGCGGTCGAGGCGCTCGCTCGCGTGGAGGCCGCCTTCGGCCGCGTCGAGACGATCGCGGTCGGCGAGCGTTCGCTCTCGATCCTGCTCATCAAGAACCCGGCCGGCGCGAACGAGGTTCTGCGCACGCTGGCGCTCGAGGCGAGCGGCGCGGGCGAGTCCGGCGGCGGCGAGCTCGACCTATGGATCGCGCTCAACGACCGGATCGCCGACGGGCGCGACGTCTCGTGGATCTGGGACGCCGACTTCGAGATGCTCGCCCGCTCGATCCGTCGCGTCACGTGCGCCGGCACGCGCGCGCCCGAGATGGCGCTGCGGCTCAAGTACGCGGGCCTCCCGCAGGAGCGGATCGTCGTCCGCGAGCCGATCGACGAGTCGCTCGACGACGCCCTCGCGGCCGCCCCCGGCAGGCTGTTCGCGCTGCCCACCTACACCGCCCTGCTCGAGCTGCGCACGCTGCTCGCCGACCGCGGCCTGGCGAAGGAGTACTGGGCGTGAGCGCGACCCGCGACACCTCCACGGCCGGCGTGCTCTGGCACGACGTCGAGTGTGGCGGCTACGAAGCCGACCTGCCGCTCTGGCGCACGCTTGCCGAGGAGGCCACCGGAAGCTTGCTCGAGCTGGGCTGCGGGACCGGTCGCGTGGCGCTCGCCCTGGCCCGCGACGGGCACAAGGTCGTGGGCGTAGACACCGACCGCGCCCTCGTCGACGCCTTCAACGAGCGCGCCCGCGCGGACGGGCTCGACGCGCACGCGCTCTGCGCCGACATCCGCCACCCCCATCCGCCGGGCCCGTTCGGCCTCGTGCTCGCGCCGATGCAAATCCTCCAGCTTTTGGACGGGCCGGCCGACCGCGAGCGCGCGCTGCGGGCGGCCGCGCTGCGCCTCGGTCCGGGGGCCGCGCTCGCCTGCGCGATCGTCGAGGGCGCGCCTGAGGAGGCGGGGCTCCACGGCGCCGACGACGAGACCCGCCCCCTCCCCGACGTGCGCGAGCACGGCGGCTGGGTGTACTCCAGCCTGCCGCTCGGCGCCTCCGTCGAGGGCGACGCGCTTATCGTGAGCAGGCTGCGCCAGGTCGTCTCCCCCGACGGCGAGCTGCGCGAGGAGCTCCATCGCGACCAGCTCGCGGTGCTCACCGCGGCCGAGCTCGAGCGCGAGGCCGCGGCGGCGGGACTGCGCGTCCGCGAGCGCCTCGACGTGCCGGAGAGCGAAGCGCACATCGGGTCCGCCGTGCTCGTCCTGGAGGCCGCCCCATGAGCCCGACGCACCGGCTGCGCCTGCTCGCGCTCTACCCCGAGCAGATGAACATCTACGCCGACCGGGGCAACCTGCTGCTGTTGCGGCGGCGCTGCGAGTGGCGCGGCATCGAGTTCGTCGAGACCGGCGCGGGCCTGGGCGAGCGGATCGATCCCGGCGCACACGACCTGATCTACATCGGCGGAGGGCAGGATCGCGACCAGCGGATCGTCGCCGAGGACCTCGTGCGCACCAAGCGCGAGGCGCTCGCCGAGGCGCTCGCCGACGGCGCCGCGATGCTCGCCGTCTGCGGCGGCTACCAGCTCCTCGGCCACAGCTACGAGCTCGGCGACGAGGTCATCGAGGGCCTCGGCCTGGTCGATCTGCGCACCGTGCGCGAGGAGGGCCCGCGGCTGATCGGCAACATCGCGATCGAGGTAGACCTAGGCGCGGGCAAGCGCGTGCTGGCGGGTTTCGAGAACCACGGCGGGCGCACATACCTAGGGCCCGGCGAGCAGCCGCTGGGGCGCGTCCTGCACGGGCACGGCAACAACGGCCGCGACGGCTTCGAGGGCGTGCGCAGGGGCGGTCTCATCGGCACCTACATGCACGGGCCGCTCCTGCCGAAGAACGCGTGGCTCGCGGACCATTTGATCGCGCTGGCGCTCGCCCGGCGCTCGGGATCGCCGCCCGAGCTCGCCCGGCTTGACGACGAGCTCGAGCGGGCGGCCCACGAGAGCGCGCGCCGGGCGGCGGAGCGCTCGTAAGATTCGGCCCAGGGATGGTACGCAGGGCGGAAACCACGCCCGCGTCCGCGCGTGGGCGAGGCCGCTGCGTGGGCACCACAAACGCGCGCCTGCGCGCGCTCACGACGCTTGCGACGTTCGCCGCGCTCGCGGGGGCAACGCTCGCCGCCGGTCTCCCCGCCGCCGGCAGCGCCGTGGACGAGCTTCTTGAGGCTGAGTGCCCGAGCCAGGCCCCGATGCAGTTGTCCGAACCAGCCAGCCGGATTTTGCGCTCCGCCAAGCGGCACCGGTTCGCGATCGTCGGTCTGCCGGCGGTGAAGCTGCGCCCGCCGATCGCCTGGCGGACGCGCGACCCGTACCGCAGCATCCCCTGGCGTCGCCAGCTCCACACGCTGAGCTGGCTCGATCCGCTGATCGCGGCCTACCACCTGCGCGGCGATCGGCGCGCGCTGGCGATCGCCCGCAGGATCGCGCTCGACTGGATAGCGAGTTATCCCAGCCGCAACCCGAAGCCGTCGCGCTTCGCCTGGGAGGACAAGCGCGCCGGGGATCGGCTCCTGCGGATCGGCTACATCGCCCGCCTCAGCGCCTGCAGTGGGCTGCTCAGCCGCAGGCAGGCGCGCCGGCTCTTGCGGGCGGTGAAGCAGCACGCGCGTTTCCTCGCCGCCAGCCGCACGCCGCCGGGCCGCACCAACCACCAGCTCGCCCGCGACCTGAGCCTCAACCTGAGCGGCGCGCTCTTCCCGTTCCTCAAGGGCGCGCAGAAGTGGCGTGAGCTCGGTGCGGCCCGCTTCGAGGCGGGCGTGGCTGAGCTCGTGGATATCCCCACCGCGGTCGAGCTCGAGCACTCGCCCTCCTACCAAGCGCTCGTCGAGCGGATGATCGACGACTATCTGCGACACCGCGCGGGCGCGCCGGACTGGCTGCGCGAGCTCCAGGCGCGCATGCGCGAGGTCGCCTGGTGGCTGACGATGCCCAACGGACAGCTCTGGCCGGGCGGCGACACGGTCCGTGGCAAGCCGGCCCCGGACTACGTGCCCGGCCCGCCCGAGGACGCGGGTCTCGCCCCCACGCTCTCGGCCGGGTTCGGGATCGTCAAGGGGTCGGACAGCTACTTCGCCACCACCGCGGCCTTCCACCGGCGCTCTCACAAGCAGAGGGACGACCTCGGCTTCGAGCTCTTCTGGGCTGGCCGGCCGGTGATCTCCGACTCAGGCCGCAACGGGGTGGCGCCGTCCAACCGTGCTGCCGCGCGCTTCCCGGACAGCGCCCTGGCGCACTCCACGATCACACTCGGTGCCCGTTGGCACGGACCCAGCCTGGCGGGCAAGCCCTACGGGACCGCGCTCACCGCGCAGGGCGAGCGCGACGGCTGGTACGCGATCGAGGGTCGCCACCTCGGGCTCGCGCGCGCCGGAATCGACTACGACCGCCTGTTCATCTACCGGCCCGGCGAGCTGCTCGTGATTCGCGACCGGATCGAGGCCGCCTCGCCGCTGCTCTTCAGCCGATGGCTGCAGATCGCCCCGCGCCTTGATCCGAAGCGCAAGGGGCGCGCCTTCGTCTTGCGCGACGGCCGCAAGGCCAAGGCGACGATCTGGGACCGGAAGGGCGCGGGGATCCGGCCCCCGCTCCTGCATCGTGGCGAGCGGCGGCCGCTGCGCGGCTGGTACGTGTCGCGCTCAGCCGGCCGCAGCCTGCGCCCCCGCTGGGCGCTCGAGCTGCCGGCGCGAGCCGCGCGGGGCACCTACCTGACCACGATCACCCTCGGCCCCGAGCCCACGATCGCGCGCCCGGTCGGCGACGCGATCAGGCTCTGCCTCCCCGACGGCGAGATCGTGACCGTCGCCGCCACCCGGGACGGCGAGCGACTTGAGCTCGAAGCCGCGCGCGCCGACGAGGGCGCGGAGTGCCGCTGAGCCCGCGGCGGGCCTAGCGCCCAGAGGAGCCGAAGCCCCCGTCGCCGCGAACCGTCGCGCTCAACTCGCTGACCTCCACGGGCTCGGTCTCCGCGAACGGGGTGATCAGAAGCTGGGCGATCCGGTGGCCCGGGCTGATCTCGAATGGCTCCTCGCGATCCGTATTGAGCAGGAGGATCCGCACTTCACCCCGGTAGCCCGCGTCGATCAGGCCCGGGGCGTTGACGAGCGCGATCCCGTGCCGGGCGGCGAGCCCCGAGCGCGGCAGCACGAGCCCGGCGTGGCCCCCGGGGATCTCCACCGCGATCCCCGTGCCGACGCTGGCGCGCGCCCCCGGTTCGATGCGGGCGGGCTCGCTCGCGTACAGATCGAGGCCGGCGTCCCCAGGGTGGGCGCGCGTCGGCAGCCTCGCCGCGGGGTCCAGCCGTCGTACGCGAAGCTCCACGCTCTCCACGCCGCAGCTAGCCGCGGCCGTCCGCCCCGTTCACCGCGAACTCGCTGAAGCGGTGCACGAGCACAGCCGGCACGCGCGCGTGGACCAGCACACCCTCCGGGCGCTCCTCGCGCTCGAGGTCGCCGGCCAGCTCGTGCAGCTCCGCGAGCCGCGAGCCCTCGTCGTATGGGATCAGCAGGTCCATCGGCTCGAGCATGCGCTCGAACTCGCGCGCGATCCGCGCGCGCAGCTCGTCCAGGCCCTCCCCGGTGGCCGCGGAGATTCCGACGACGTCGCGGCGCCCGACCAAGAGCTGCCGCCGCTCGTCCTCGTCGAGCAAGTCGAGCTTGTTGAAGACGATCACGCGCGGCACGTCGCCGGCGTCGATCTCCTCCAGCACTTGGTCGACCGCGGCGATCGTGCCCGCGCGCCGCTCCTCGGGCTCGGAGGCATCGACCACGTGCAGGATCAGGTCGGCGAGGCGAGTCTCCTCGAGCGTCGCCTTGAACGCCTCGACGAGCTGGTGCGGGAGCTTGCGGATGAACCCGACCGTGTCGGTCACCAGGTACCGGCGCCCCTCGTACTCGTAGGCGCGCGTCGTCGGGTCGAGCGTGTGGAAGAGGCGCGAGCCCACGCCGACCTCCGCGCCGGTGAGCGCGTTGAGCAGGGTCGACTTGCCCGCGTTCGTGTAGCCCGCGAGCGCGATGCGCGGGATCGGCGCGGCCTCGCGCCGAGCCCGCATCGTCCGCCGGCCGCGCTCGAGGCGCTTCAGCCGCCGGCGCAGCTGGGTGATCCGGTCGCGCGCCAGGCGGCGGTCGGTCTCGATCTGGGACTCGCCGGGGCCGCGGGTGCCGATGCCGCCGTCCATGCGGCCCGCGCCGAGGCGCTCGAGGTGCGTCCACAGGCCGCGCATGCGCGCGAGGTTGTACTCGAGCTGGGCGAGCTCGACCTGCAGCTTGCCCTCGGCCGAGTGCGCGTGGTCGGCGAAGATGTCGAGGATGATCGCGGTGCGGTCGATGACCGGCATGTCGAGCTCGGACTCGAGGTTGCGCTCCTGGCGCGGGGCGAGCTCGTCGTCGCAGGCGATCAGGTTCGCGCCGACCCGCTTGGCCTCGGCCTTGAGCTCGGCGAGCTTGCCGCGGCCGAAGTAGCGGTTGGGGTCGGGCTCGGCGCGCACCTGCACCATCTCGCCCGCCGTCGCGACGCCGGCGGTGCGCAAGAGCTCCTTGAGCTCGGCGAGCGGGTCCTCGCCGTCGCGCGGAAGCTCGGGGATCGCGCCGATGACCAGCGCACGCTGACGCGCGCGCGGGTTCCTTACGCCGGCGCCCTGCGCAGCGGACGCGGGGGCGCGAGAGCCGTTCTTGCGTCCGTTGCGAGAGCGTTGCACTGGTCCGATTGTAGGCACGGCGGCCGGTCGGTACCGGGGTCGGCAGCGTCGCGTCCGGTCCCGGCCGGCCCCGCCCCCGCCGAGAGCCCGTCTGCACCCCGGTCGATCACCGCGCGAGAGTAACCCGAGCGGGAAGCGGTGTCCGGGGTCGCCTGCGCCCTAGTCGCAGCGCAGCGGCGGCTTGGGCAGGCGCCTGACGGTGAGCCCGATGTTCGAGACGTACGGCAGGGCGCCGGCCGCGCACGCGTTGGCGACCGACTCCTCCGCCGCGCCCGCGTCGCGGCGGCGCGTGTAGTCGGTCGCCGTCACGAAGATCCCGCGCGCCGCCATCCGCTCGAGCTCGCGCTGCGCGCGCCGGATCGCCTTCGGCTTCTGGCGCACGTAGCGGAGCCGGTCGAAGTCGTAGGTCCAGGTCACGTCCTCGCGGTTCCAGCCGTCGAGGTACCGAGCGATGCCGAACCGCCGCATGCCCCAGGCGCCGTTCTGCGCGAAGAGGAGCTTGCCCCGCCCGTGCACGAGGCGCGCCAGCCGGCGCACGAGCCTGCGCATCCCCGGGCGCTGGGCGCGATGGCGGCGCATCTCGATCATGTCGACCATGTCGAGGAAGAGGCCGTCGAAGCCCTTGCGTAGGATCCGCGGCGCGATCCGCTTCGCGATCAGCTTGCGGTAGCGAGGCTTCGAGGTGTCGGCGAACCACTCGCCGTCCCAGTCGTGCCAGCGCTTGAGCCGGAAAGGCTTCAGCGGCCTGTACCAGCTGCGGTAGCTCTCGATCGTGCCCACGCTCACGTACCCGAGCACGATCGTGTCCCGCGCCCGCAGCGCGGCGATCTCCGCGCGCGTCGCGAGCTCGCCGTCGATCACGACCAGGTCGAAGTCGCCGAGCCGGCCCGCGACCCGCTCGGCGTCACCGGCGAGCATGCCGTCGCCGATCGCGAACGCCCAGCTCTCCGCGTCGGCGAGCGCCGGCGTCCCCGCGCGCGACCCGGGCGAGCCCAGCAGCGCCGCTGCCGCAAGGGCGAGCGCGGCGCATACGCCCGCCGCCCGCAGCCCGGGCCGCCTCTGCACACGGCGGTCCATAAAGACAGCATGACGAACCTCCGCTCCCGGCACCACCACCGACTAGGCTCAAGCCGTGAAGGTCTTCCTCACCGGCGGAACCGGGTTCATCGGGGGCCGCGTGGCCGCGAAGCTGCGGGAGCGCGGCGATGAGGTGGTCGCGCTCGTCCGCGACCCGGCGCGGGCGCGGGACCTGGAGGAGAGCGGCGCGCAGCTCGTGCGCGGCGACCTCTCCGACCGCGCCGCCCTCGCCGAGGCGATGACCGGCTGCGACGCGGCGATCCACGGCGCGGCGGTCTACAAGGTCGGCATCCCGGCGAGCGAGCGCCCCGCGATGTACGAGGCGAACGTCGTCGGCACCGAGAATGCGCTCGGCGCCGCCCTCGACGCCGGGATCCCCCGCGTCGTCTACGTCTCCACGATCGCCGCGTTCGGCAACACCAGGGGGCAGATCGTCGACGAGGACTACGAGCACCCCGGCGACTCCTATACGTCCTACTACGAGCAGACCAAGGTCGAGGCCCACCGCATCGCCAAGCGACTGATCGCCGAGGGCCTGCCGTGCGTGATCGTCCAGCCCGGTACCGTCTACGGCCCGGGTGACCACTCCGTGGTCGGCAAGCAGATCTCCGACTTCGCGCGCGGCCGCCTGCCGGCGATCCCCTTCCCCGAGCTGGGCTTCAACATGACCTACATCGACGACGCCGCCGACGGCATCCTGCTCGCCCTCGACCGCGGCGAGCTCGGCCGCTCCTACGTCCTCGGCGGCGAGATCACCCGCATGGGCGACGTGATGGCGACCGCGGCCCGCATCACCGGGCGCAAGCCGCCGCGCGCGATCCCCTCCGGGCTGGTCAGGGCGCTCCGGCCCGTCGGCCCGCTCGTCGGCAAGCTCATGGGCCAGCCGCCGAACCTGCGCGAGCTGGTCGCCTCCGCCGACGGCGTCACGTTCTGGGGCTCGCACGACCGCGCCGTCCGCGAGCTCGGCTACTCCCCGCGCCCACTCGAGGAGGGCCTGCGCGAGACGCTCGCTCAGTAGCCCGGGCCGCGCCGCCGGCGGTCGCGCTCGTGCTCGTCGAGCCCGCCCTTCTTGTCGAGGGTCTTGGCGGCCGCCTCGAGGTCGCTGATCAACAGCTCGGCCGTCGCGTGCGGCACGTTCTCCTTGACCAGCGCGCGCAGGACGGTGATCTGGTCGGCGTCGGGCGGCAACGTGTAGGCGGGGACCATCCACCCGCGCTCGGCGGCGAGCTGGCTGGCGAGGTCGAACTCGTCGTAGGCGAGGTCGCGGTCGGCGAGCCGGAAGCAGACCAGCGGCAGGCGGGGGCCGCTCCCCACCTCCTCGAAGCGCCCTGAGCGCGCGATGCCCTCGGCGAGGAACCGCGCGTTGCGGTCCATCGCCTGGATGATCTCCCGGTAACCCTGCCGCCCGAAGCGGCAGAAGTTGTAGTACTGGGCGAGCACCATCGCCGAGCCCGTCGAGAAGTTGAGCGTGAAGGTGGCGTCGGTGCGGCCGAGGTAGTTCTCGTAGAAGACGAGTTCCTCGGGTAGGTCCCCCGGCTCGCGGAAGATGAGCCAGCCGATACCCGGGTAGACGAGCCCGAACTTGTGGCCGGAGACGTTGATCGAGCGGACCGTCTCGAGCCGGAAGTCCCAGCGCTCCTCGGGGTGCAGGAACGGCCACACGAACCCGCCGCTCGCCGCGTCCACGTGGATTGGCACCTCCAGCCCGCGCTCGTCGCGGAGGCGGCGCAGCATCGCGTCCATCCCCGCGATGTCGTCGGCCTGGCCGGTGAACGTCGTGCCGAGCACGCAGACCACCCCGATCGTGCGCTCGTCGATCAGCGGCTCGACGTCGTCGGGGCCGAACGTGTACTGGCCCTCGCGCATCGGGACCGTGCGCGGCTCGATGTCGAAGTACCGGCAGAGCTTGTCCCACACGACGTGCACGTCGCGCCCGTAGATCAAGTTCGGGCGCTCGGCGTCCTCCCCCGCACCCTCCCGCCGCTTGCGCCACCGCCACTTGGCCGCGAGCCCGCCGAGCATGACGGCCTCCGACGAGCCCTGGCAGCGTGCCCCGCGCACCTCGCCGGGCGCGTGGAAGAGGTCGCCGAGCATGCGGATGCAGCGCTGCTCGATATCCGCGGTGCGCGGGTACTCCGCGTGGTCGATGAAGTTGCGGTGCAGGTTGTCGGCGACCAGCCGGCGCGCCTCCGGCTCCATCCACGTTGTGACGAAGGTCGCCAGGTTCCGCGCCGGGTCGCCGTCGAGCGCGAGCTCCTCGTCGATCAGCTCGTAGGCGTCGCCCGCGCTCATCCCCTCCTCGGGAAAGCGCGCGTCGGGGACGCCCTCGACGAAAAACCTGCCGCCGTAGCGAGCGGGGTGCTCGCCCATCGCCTCCACCCCCCGAACCTAACCGATCTGGGGGCGCGCGTTTGGGCCGATTTTCGCGTTTGCGCCCTAGGCGGCGGGCTTCACGTGCTCGCGCATCCGCTCGACCGCCTCGGTGATCCGCTCGTCCGGGGTGGTCAGCGAGATGCGGAAGAAGCCCTCGCCCGACGGCCCGTACATCGAGCCGGGCGAGATCACGACCGCGGCCTCCTCGAGCACCTGCTCCACGAAGCTCGTCGAGGTGTGGCCCTCGGGCACCGGGGCCCAGACGTAGATCGTCCCCTTCGGCGGCTCGACCTCGATGCCGATGTCGCGCAGCGCCGAGACGACCAGGTCGCGCCGACGCTGGTAGATCGCGTTCATCTCGTCGATCGCGTCGCGCGGCGCGTCCAGCGCGGCCACGGCGGCGAGCTGAATCGCCTCGAACAGGCCCGAGTCGACGTTGGTCTTCAGGCGCCAGTAAGTCTTGATCGCGTCAGCGTTGCCGAGGATCGCCGCGCAGCGCCAGCCGGTCATGTTGAAGCCCTTGGACAGGGAGAAGACCTCGACGCCCACCTCCTTGGCGCCCGGGGTGGCGAGGAAGCTCGGCGCGACGTAGCCGTCGTAGGTGGTCTCCGAGTACGCGTTGTCGTGCACGACGAGGATCTCGTGCTCGCGCGCGAGCTCCACGACGCGCTCGAAGAAGCCGTCGGGCACGACCGCGCCGGTCGGGTTGTTCGGGTAGTTCAGGAAGAGCAGCCGGGCCTTGCGCAGCGCCTCCGGCTCGATCGCGTCGAGGTCGGGCACGAACCCGAGCTCGGGCACCAGCGGCAGCACGACCGGCTCGGCGCCCGCGAGGATCGGCCCGCCCGTGTAGACCGGATAGCCGGGGTCGGCGGCGAGCGCCACGTCGCCCGGGTCGAGGAAGGCGAAGCAGAGGTTGTAGATGCACTCCTTGGCGCCGATCGCCGGGATGACCTCGTTCTCCGGGTCGATCTCGACCCCGAAGCGCCGCCGGTAGAAGCGCGCGAAGGCCTCGCGGAACTCGTCGCGCCCGCGGTTCGACGGGTACTGGTGCGTCCCCGGGTCCGCCACCGCCTTCTGCATCGCCTCGACGATGTGCGGGTAGGTCGGCATGTCCGGGTCGCCGATGCCGAGCGAGATGACGTCGATTCCCTGGGCCTTCTTGTCGGCGATCCGCCGTTCGAGCTCGGCGAACATGTACGGCGGCATCGCCTCGAGGCGCTTGGATGGATCAGTCAGAGCCATGCGGGCGGGGAATCTAACAACCCTCTACGCGTCGGCCAGCGCCTGAACGAACCCCTCGTCGAGCTCGCCTCGGTAGACGCGGCTCGCCGTGCCGGTGAGCGTCACATCGAGCTCGGGCGTGATGTCGACCACCAGTTCGCCGCCGTCCAGCTTCACCGTGATCGGGCTCTCCGAGCCCCGCAGGTACGCGGCGACGGCGGCGCCGCTCGCGCCCGTGCCCGAGGAGAGCGTCTCCCCCACCCCGCGCTCGAAGATCCGCGCGCGCACCGTCGAGCCGTCGATCCGGATGAACGAGACGTTCGTGCGGTTCGGGAAGAGCTCGGTGTTGCCCTCGATCTCGGGCCCGAGCGCGCCCAGGTCGAGGTCCTCGACCTCGTCGCCCACGTCGATCGCGCACTGCGGGTTGCCGACGTTCACGTGCTGGAAGCGCCACTCGCGCCCGCCCGCGAACAGCGTGCCCGTCCCGTCGGGCGGCCCGCTCGGGTAGTCGGGCGACGCCGTGCGCGCCCGGCCGATCGCCATCGACACCGTGCCCGGCGCGGTGATCGTCGGCGTCACCGGCCCGGCCTTGGTGATCACCGAGAACGTGTCGGCGTCCGTCCAGCTGGCGGCGCGCAGGTACAGCACCGCCTCGCGCGCGCCGTTTCCGGACAGCTCGGCCTCCGAGCCGTCGGGGTTGAAGATGCGCAGCTCGGCGACGTACTCGTCCGAGGGCGGGTCGCTCAGCAGCAGGATGCCGTCGGAGCCGACCCCGAAGTGCGGCTCGCAGATGCGGCGGATCCGCTCCGGGGTGAGCTCCCAGGGGAGCTCACGCGCCTCGATGACGATGTAGTCGTTGCCGAGCGCCTGCCACTTCTCGAATCGCATCGGCCGGGGAGCCTAGCTATCCGGCCCGCGGTCGAGGCGCGCGAGGATCTCACGAGCGACCCAGGCGTCGTCGCGCCCGGTCCGGTCGACCAGCTCCACGTGCGGCATCTTGCGCATCCAGGTGAGCTGGCGCCGCGCGAAGGCGCGCTGCGCGGAGCGCATCGCCTCCACATCGCCGCGCAAAAGCTCCTCGAAGCCGATCGCGGCGCGCGCGGTGCGCGAGGCGCCCGCCGCGTCCGCTCGCTTCACCTCGTCGATCGCGCCCGCGGCGACCATCGCGTCCACGCGGGCGTTGATGCGCGCGTGGAGCTCGTCGCGCTTCAGCGTGATCCCGAACAGGCGCGCTGGCACGCGCAGGTTCTCCGTCCACAGCCCCTCGCTGGAGGCGTGCGGCGCGATCCCCAGGCGCACGAGCTCGGTGAGCCGCGCGATCCGCTTGCGGTCGTTGGGGTGCACGCCGGAGCGCAGCTCGTCGGGCAGCTCCGCATGGAGCGCGGCCGGCCCGCGCTCAGCGAGATCCGCCTCGACCGCCGCGCGCACCTCGCTGGGCACCTGCGGGCGCATGTCGAGCTCCGCGAGCGCGGCGCGGAGGTAGAGTCCCGTCCCGCCCACGACGATCGGCCGCCGCCCCTCGGCAAGCAGCTGGTCGATCTCGGCGTGCGCGAGCTGCGCGTAGCGGCCGGCCGAGAACTCCCCGTCGATCGCCACGAACCCGAGCAGCCGGTGCTCGAGCCGTGCGCGCTCGTCCGGGGTCGCGGCGCCGCTCAGGATCTCCAGGCCCTCGTACACCTGGATCGAGTCGCAGTTGACCGCAACGGGGTCCTCCCCACGCTCGCGCAGAAGCTCGGCGAGCTCGATCGCCACCCCCGTCTTGCCGGCCGCGGTGGGCCCGAAGATCGCGATGACGTCCACGTCGGGCGCGCGCGGTGAGCCTGGGCTCAGCCGACGCGGCTCAGCAGCCGCTCGGTGCCGGTGAGCGTCTGCGAGGTCGCGCCGGTGATCTCGACCTCGACGATCTCCCCCGGCTTGGCCGTGCCGTCGAAGTTCACGACCTTGTTGTGCCGGGTGCGCCCGCGCAGGCGCGCCGGATCGTTACGACTCGGCCCCTCGACCAGCACGTCCATCGTGCGCCCGACGAAGCGCTGGGCGCGCTCGCGCGCGTGCTTCTGCACCAGCTCCACGAGGCGCTCCATGCGCTCGCGCTTGACCGGGTGCGGGACCTGGTCGGGCAGGTTCGCCGCCTCCGTGCCGCGGCGCGGCGAGAAGATGAACGTGAAGGCGGAGTCGAAGCCCACCGCGTCGACCACCTCGAGGGTCTCCTGGAAGTCCTCCTCGGTCTCCCCCGGGAAGCCGACGATGATGTCGGTCGTGAGCGCGACGTCGGGCAGGTGCTCGCGGATCATCGCGACCCGGTCGAGGTACCGCTGCCGGTTGTAGGTGCGCCGCATCGCCTTGAGGATCCGGGAAGAACCCGACTGCAGCGGCAGGTGGATGTGCTCGCAGACGGCCTCGCACTCAACATGCGCGCGGATCACGTCCTCGCGCATGTCCTTCGGGTGCGGGCTCGTGTAGCGGATGCGGTCGATGCCGTCGATGGCGTCGATCATCCGCAAAAGCTCCGCGAAGCTCGCGTTGCCCTGCGCGCGCAGGTCGCGGCCGTAGCTGTTCACGTTCTGGCCGAGCAGCGTCACCTCGCGCACGCCGTCCGCGGCGAGCTTGGTGACCTCGTCCACGAGCTCTGTGTGCGGGCGGCTCACCTCGCGGCCGCGGGTGGACGGGACGATGCAGTACGAACAACGGCAGTTGCAGCCCTGCGAGATCTGCACCCAGGCCTGGAACTCGCGCTCGCGCTTCATCGGCAGGTGCCCCGAGAAGCCCTCGAACTCGAAGTACCCCTGGGCGCCGATCGAGTCGGTCGTGAGGAACTCCGCGAGCTTGTGGATCTGCCCCGGCCCGAAAGCGACGTCGACGAACGGGAAGCGCTCGAACACCTCCTCCTTCACCGACTGGGCCCAGCAGCCCCCGACCCCTACGATCCGCGACGGGTCCTCGGACTTGAGCCGCTTCGCCTCGCCCAGGTGGGCGATGAACCGGTTGTCTGCCGACTCGCGGATCGAGCAGGTGTTGAAGAGGATCAGGTCGGCCTCAGAGCGCTCCTCGGCCTCCTCGTAGCCCAGCGATTCGAGCATGCCGCGCATGCGCTCGGAGTCGTGTTCGTTCATCTGGCACCCGAAGGTGGTGACGTGGTAGCGCGGCATGTGCGCAGGGTAGCGAGGCGAGCCGCGCTCGCGGGCGCGTCGCTTGGATTCCCTCAGGCCGCCGCGAACCGCTTCGCGGCGCGCGCCCGCAGCTTGGCCGCCTCGACCTCGCGGTTCTTCGGCGGTGCCTTGGTCACCAGCTCATCCAAAAGCCGCTGCGTCGCGGCGGCCACCGCGTCCACGGCCCGGTGGAAGGCCTCCTCGTTCGCCTTCGAGGGCTTAGTCGAACCGCTGATCTTCCGCACGTACTGCAGCGCGGCGTCGTACACCTCCTCCCGCGTCGCGGGCGGATCGAAGTTGTGCAGGGTGCGGATGTTGCGGCACATGTGTTCCTCCAGGCGGCCTGGTCCAAGGGATTTCGGGTTTCCAGTCTCCCAGACCGCCGGGGCGGCGGGAATTCATCGCCTGGGGAGTCGGGGACGCGGAATCGGCCTGTGGCCGTGGGCGCCGATCCCCGTCGTCCAGCACTTGGCGTAGAGGGTGAAGGGCCGCGCTTCACGGGCCGGATGCGCGGGGCATCGGTGCCGACGCCGGCGTACGCCGGCACGTTCTTCGGCGGGGCAACTCCAGCCCGTCAGTCCAGCCCGAGCTGCTTGCGGATCAGGCGGGTGACCTCGCCACCGTCGGCGCGGCCCTTCGTCTCCCGCATCACGTAGCCGACGAGCGGGCCGATTGCCTTCATGTTGCCCTCGCGCACCTTCTCCGCGGCGTCGGGGTCGGAGTCGATCGCGGCGGCGACGATGCCCTCGAGCTCGCCGGAGTCGGAGATCGACGCGAGGCCCTCGCGCTCGACGATCTCCGCGGGCGAGCCGCCCTCGACGACGAGCTTGGCGAGCACCTCGCGGCCCGCCTGGGCGGTGACTTGCTTGGCCTCGACCATCGCGACGAGCTCGGCGATCGCCTGCGGGGTGACGCGCGAGTCGGCGGCGTGCACCTCGCCGTCCTCCCCGGCGGCTTCGCGCAGCCGCGCGGTGAGGTCGCCGGTCACCCAGTTCGCGATCCCGGTCGCGCTCGCCTCGGTGCCCGCGCCGACCGCGGCCTCGAAGTAGTCGCCGAGCTCCCCATCGTAGGCGAGCAGCTTGGCCTGCGCCTCGGGGATGCCGAGCTCCGACTGGTAGCGCTCGAGGCGCTGCGCCGGCAGCTCTGGCAGCGCGGCGCGCGCCTCCTCGAGCATCTCCTGGGTTGGCGCCAGCGGCACGAGGTCGGGCTCGGGGAAGTAGCGGTAGTCGTGCGCGTACTCCTTGGAGCGCAGCGGGGTGAGCGTGCCCGTGCGCGGGTCGAAGTGGAGGGTCTCCTGCTCGATCGGCTCGCCGGCGCGCACCAGCGCGACCTGGCGCTCGAGCTCCGCCTGGATTCCGCGCTCGAGGAAGCGGAACGAGTTCATGTTCTTGAGCTCGGTCTTGGTCCCGAGCTCCTGCGAGCCGGCCGGGCGGATCGAGACATTGGCGTCGCAGCGCAGGCTGCCCTCCTCCATGTTCACGTCGGAGGCGCCGATCGCCTTGATCGTCGAGCGCAGCAGCTGCAGCCACTCGCGCGCGGCGGTCGCGTCGCGCAGATCGGGCTCGGTGACGATCTCGACGAGCGGCGTGCCGCCCCGGTTGAAGTCGACCAGCGAGGCGTCGGAGCCGTGGATGCGGCCCGACTCGCCGACGTGGATCAGCTTCGCCGCGTCCTCCTCGAGGTGTACGCGGTGGATGCGCACGTCGCCGAGGCGCCCGTTGCGCGCAAGTGGAATGTCGTACTGGCTGATCTGGTACGCCTTCGGCAGGTCGGGATAGAAGTAGTTCTTGCGGTGGAAGATCGACCGCGGGGCGATCTCGCAGCCGAGCGCGAGACCGATCTGGATCCCGTAGCGCACGGCCTGCTCGTTCAGCGTCGGCAGCGAGCCCGGGTGCGCCAGGCACACCGGGCAGGTGTGTACGTTCGGGTCGTCGCCGAAGGAGAGCTCGCAGCCGCAGAACATCTTCGTCCGCGTCCGCAGCTGGACGTGGATCTCAAGCCCGATGACCGCCTCGTAGCCGTCGAGGTTCGCGCTCATGCCTCACCACCTCCAAAGCCCGGGGGCCGCGCGTCGAAGCCGATCGCCTGCTCGAGCGCGTAGGCGGCGTCGAGGAGCTTGGACTCGGTGAACGCGGGCGAGATCACCTGCACGCCGACGGGCAGCTCGGGCCCGCCGCCGTCGGGCTGGGCGAGCCCGCCGGGGATCGAGATCGCCGGGATGCCGGCCAGCGAGACCGGGACCGTGCAGTAGTCGTTCAGGTACATGGCGAGCGGATCGTCGGTCTTCGAACCGAGCTCGAACGCCACCGTCGGCGCGGTCGGCGTCACCAGGAAGTCGAAGCGCTCGAACGCCGCGCGGAAGTCCTCGGCGATCTTCGTCCGCACGCGCTGCGCCTGCCCGTAGTACGCCTCGTAGTAGCCCGACGAGAGCGCGTACGTGCCGAGCATGATGCGGCGCTTGACCTCGGCGCCGAAGCCGCGCCCGCGGGTGCGCTCGTACATCCCGGTGAGGTCGCGCGCGTCGGGGTCGCGCATCCCGTAGCGCACGCCGTCGTAGCGGGCGAGGTTGGCCGACGCCTCCGCCGGGGCGATCACGTAGTACGCGGAGATGCCGTGCCGCGAGTGCGGCAGCTCGCACTCATCCAGCTCGCCGCCCAGCTCCTCGATCCGCCGCAGCGTGCGCTCGAACACCTCGCGTACCCCCGCCTCGATGCCCTCCGCCTCGGGGCCGAGCTCGCGCGGCACGCCGAAGCGCAGGCCGCGCAGGTCCTCGCGCGAGGGCAGCTCCACCCCGCCTTCGATGCCTACCGACGTCGAGTCGCGATCGTCGCGGCCCTGGAGCTCGCGAAGGAGCAGCGCCGCGTCGGTTACCGTGCGGGTCAGCGGGCCGCACTGGTCGAGCGACGAGGCGAAGGCGATCATCCCGTAGCGCGAGATCGCGCCGTAGGTGGGCTTGAGGCCGACGATTCCGCAGAGCGCGGCGGGCTGGCGGATCGAGCCGCCGGTGTCGGTGCCCAGCGCCCACGGCGCGAGGCCGGCCGCGACCGCCGCGGCGGAGCCGCCCGAGGAGCCCCCGGGCACGCGCGCCTTGTCCCACGGGTTGAGGACGGGCCCGAACGCGGAGTTCTCGTTGGACGAGCCCATCGCGAACTCGTCCATGTTGGTCTTGCCGAGGATCCGCGCGCCGGCGTCGGTCACGCGCTGGACGGAGGTCGCGGTGTACGGCGGGACGTAGCCCTCGAGGATGCGCGAGCCGGCGGTGGTTGCGATCCCCTCCGTGCAGAAGATGTCCTTGACCGCGAGCGGCAGCCCCGCGAGCGGCCCCTCGGCGCCCGCGCCCGCGCCGTTTCCGTCGGCTGCCCCCGGCTCCGCGCGCCAGAGGTACGCGTTCAGCTCGTCGGGAACGGCGGCGTAGGCGTCGAAGAGCTCCGCGGCCGAGATCTCGCCCGCGGTGATGCGACGCAGCGCCTCGGCGGCGCTGAGCTCGATGAGTTCCCGGATGCTCACGCGTTCGGCGAGGGGACTCGGAAGGCGCCTTCGTACGGATCGGGGGCGGGCTCCAGCGCGCGCTCGCGCGGGAGGCTCGGCCGCGGCTCGTCGGGGCGCATCACGTTCTCGAGCGCGACGACGTGCGAGGTGGGCTCGACCTCGCTCAGGTCCAGAGACTGGATCCGGTCGACGTGCTCCAGGATCCCCGAGAGCTCGGACTGCATGCGCTCGATCTCCTCCTCGGAGAGCTCGAGGCGCGCCAAGCGGGCGACGTGCACTACCTGCTCGCGATCGATCACGGGGCCTGATTCTATGGACGCGTCCGCACCCGGCGCCGGACGCCCGCCCCCCGGGATAGGATCGCGGCGCAATGACGGGGGCCCAAGCCGAGCGCTTCGTCGTCTGGAGCCTGCGACTGCTGGCCGCGAGCTTCGCCGTTGTCGGCCTGCTCTTCATCGTCACGCCCGACGGCGTGCTCGGCACGCTCGACGACGTCGGCGACTGGTTCGGCGAATTCACCCCCGCTCCGGAGACCGCCGAGCAGCTCTGGCTGGCGCTCGGCTTCGCCTACATGACGGTGATCACCGGCATCTGCCTGGTGGTCCAGGCCGACGTCGTGCGCTACCGGCCGCTCTTGCTCGTGCTCGCCGCGGGGAAGGCGGCCAGCTCGCTCGCGGCGCTCGGGTTCTTCATCTTCGACCAGGACGTCTTCGCGTACCTGCTGAACTTCCTCGTCGACGGCGCGCTCGTCCTCGTGACGCTCTTTCTCTGGTCGGCCGCCGGCCGGGTGGGCGCGCCGGCCGCCCCGTCCTGAAGGCGCGCGCCGGGGCTTAGCGCCGCCGAGCTGCGCACGCTGCGCGCGTTCGCCGAGGCGATGCTGCCCGGCGCCGCGGGCCTGCCGCGCGCCGCGGGGCCCACCGCTACGGACCCCGACGCCGTGGACGTCGCAGCCGCGCTCGCCGGCTATCTCGCCACGCTGCCGCGTCGGCGCGTCGCCATCGTGCGCCTCGCGCTGTGGGCGTTCGAGTGGGCGCCGTTCCCCTGGCGCTTCTCCCGCGCGAGCCTCGATGCGCGCCAGGAGTACCTGCGCCAGATGGAGTCCTCCGCGTCGGGCCTGCGGCAGGACCTGCTGCTTTTGCTCAAGGTCCTGTGCGGGATCGGCTACGCCAACGACCGCCGCGTGCAGGGCGCGATCGGCACGGTGACCGCGTGCGAGGTCGACGGACCCGAACCGCCCGCGCCGGCCGCCGAGGAGCCCCTGGGCGATCTTGAGCCCGCCGCCGACGGCGAGGACTGCGACGTGGCGATCGTCGGCTCCGGCGCCGGCGGCGCGGTGGCAGCCGCGGTGCTCGCCGAAGCGGGGCTCGACGTGCTGGTGCTCGAGGCGGGTCCTTACGTGGACCGGCGCAGCTACCCCGACGAGCCGCTGGCCGCGGTCACCCAGCTCTACCGCGACGGCGGGCTCACGATCGCCGAGGGCATGCCAGCGATCCCCACGCCCGTGGGCCGGGTCGTCGGCGGCACGACGGTCATCAACTCCGGCACGTGCTTCCGCGCCCCGTGGGAGGTGCTCGAGCGCTGGGGCGCCGAGGCCGGGATCGGGTGGGTCACCGAGATGGACGCCGACTACGCAGCCGCCGAGGAGTTCCTCCGCGTCACCCCGGTCGACCCCGAGCGCATGGGTCGCAACGGGCAGCTCCTGCGCGAGGGCGCCGAGGAGCTCGGCGTCGCCCACCGGCCGCTCGCGCGCAACGCCGGGCGCTGCGTGCAGTGCAGCTCGTGCCCGCTGGGCTGCCGGCGCGACGCGAAGCGCGCGATGCACGTCTCGTACCTGCCCCGGGCGGTCGCCGCCGGGGCGCGCGTCCGCGCCGGGGTCGAGGCGCGGCGGATCCTGTTCGAGGGCGGACGGGCGATCGGCGTGGAGTGCGCGGCCGGCATGCAGGACGCCGCCGCCCCCCACCCGCGTCCCTACACCGTGCGCGCCCGCAAGGCCGTGATCGCCGCCGGCGGGGCGTTCGGCACGCCCGAGCTGCTTCTGCGGTCAGGGGTGCGCTCGCGCAGCGGCCAGCTCGGGCGCAACCTGCGCATCCACCCCGCCTGCTGGGTCGGCGCGCGCTTTGACGAGGAGGTGCGCGGCTGGGAGGGCGTGATGCAGAGCTACGCGGTGACCGAGTGGGAGCGTCACGGGATCCTGCTCGAGGCGACCTTCACCCCGCTCGCCTTCGGCGGCCAGTGGCTGCCCGGCACGGGCGTCGAGTACGAGCGCCGCCTCGCCGACTACGGGCGCCTCGCCTCTACGGGCGTGCACCTCTCCGACAGCTCGCGCGGGCGCGTCGGGCTCGCCGGCGACGGGTCCCTGCGGATCACCTACCGCCTTACCCGCGACGACGCCGCGCGCCTCGCCTTCGGGATCGCCCGGGCGGCCGAGCTCTTCTACGCAGCGGGGGCGCGCGAGGTGTACCCGCAGATCGCGGGCCTTGCGGTGATCTCGCGCAACGGGATCGCCGAGCTCGATGCCTCTCCCCCGTCCGCCCGCCGCCTGCGGCTCGAGGCCTTCCACCCGCTCGGCACGGCGCGCATGGACGCCGATCCCCTCCGCGGCGTGGTCGACGCCGAGGGCCGGGTGCACGGCTACGACGGGCTGCTCGTCGCCGACGGAAGCATCTTCCCGAGCTCGATCGGCGTGAACCCGATGATGACCATCATCGCGATGGCCGCGAAGATCGCCCGCCGGCTCGCCGAGCGCGAGGCGGGCTGACCCCGGGCTGCCCACAAACGCGAGCGGCCGCCCGGGGGCGGCCGCTCGCTGCAGTCGCTGTGTGGTCAGCCGGAGGCGCTCAGGACGCGGGTGGCGCGGTGGACGAGGGCTCCGGCCGGCTCGTGGGGTGCCCGCTCGGGATCGCGGGGCCGTCCTCCTGCATCGCCTGCCAGCCGCCGTAGGCGATCGCCGCCGACGCGATCAGGCCGAGCCAGACGCCGATGCTGCGGCCGATGCTGACCCCGAGATCCTCGAGGAGGTCGACGTCAGGCACGTTCAGGTTGGGCGGATCGATGATCCGGATGAGGACGAGGATCGTGGCCAGGACGCCCAGCCCGGCTACCAGCGCGCTCATCGCCACGGGCAGGTTGACCTGTGTCTGCGTGGCGCTCACGACCGCCAGGGCGATCGCCGCGACGGCGGTGATGAAGAGCACGATGTCGATCACCGAGAACGCCTCCCAGGCGTTGACGCCGGTCGAGCCCTCCAGGCCGCCGACCTCGCCGCTGACGTTGAACCAGTTGAAGACGAACATGATCACCAGCAGCAGGACGCCGGCCGCGCCAGCGATCTTCTCGCCGGTTCGCAGGTTTTCCATAGGGACCTCTCCCTCCTCGGGTGTTTTCCAGACCGGTTACTCGGCCTCGCTTTGACCCTATACGGGCTATTACCCGGAATACCTGCGCCCGGCAGCAGCCAGCGTGTTGCGCAGGAGCATGGCGATCGTCATCGGCCCGACCCCGCCTGGGACCGGCGTGATCGCGGCGGCGCGCTCGCTCGCCGCCTCCAAGTCCACGTCACCCACCAGCCCGTCGTCCGTGCGGTTGATGCCCACGTCGATCACCGTGGCGCCCGGCTTCACCCAGTCCCCCTGGATCATCCGCGGTCGGCCGACGGCCGCGATCAGGATGTCTGCCTCGCGGCACACCTCAGGCAGATCGGCGGTCCGCGAGTGGCAGACGGTCACCGTCGCGTTCGCGTTGAGGAGCAGCGCGGCCAGGGGGCGGCCGACCAGGATCGAGCGCCCGACGATCACCGCGCGCTTGCCCTCGACCTCGGTGCCCGCGACCCGCAGCAGCTCCATTACGCCCTGCGGCGTGCAGGGCACGAGCCCCGGGCGGCCCTGCGCGAGCAGGCCGGCGTTGGTGGCGGTGAGGCCGTCGACGTCCTTCTCCGGCGCGATCGCGGCGATCACCTCGTCGGGGTCGATCTGCTCGGGGACGGGCATCTGCACGAGGATCCCGTCGACGGTTTCGTCCTCGCCCAGCTCGCGCACCAGGTCGATCAGCTCGTCCTGCGGGGTGCCCCCGCCCAAGTGGTGGTGGATCGAGCGGATGCCGACCTCCTCGCAGGCGCGGATCTTGTTGCCGACGTAGACGTGCGAGGCCGGGTCGTCGCCGACGAGCACGGTGGCGAGCCCGGGGGTCTCCCCCGTCTCGGAGCGGAAGGCCTCGACCTCGCGCGCCACCCCGGCGCGCACCTCGGCCGCGACCGCCTTGCCGTCGATGATCTGAGCCGCCACGTGCGTCAGGAGACCTTCTTGAGCGGCGCGTAGTCTGCCATCAGCTTGCGCTCGCCCTCGCCGCCGCGGAAGCGGACGACGATCACGTTGTCGGGCTCTACGCCGGTGACGACGCCCTCGCCGAAGGTGGCGTGGACGACGTCGTCGCCCACCTGGAAGGCGACCGCCGGCTGCTTGGGCTGCTTGCGGGGCGGCGGCTGCAACCCGCCGCCGGACCGCAGGCCGCCCAGCACCTCGTCGCGGGCGCTGCGCCAGCCGGTGCGCGTGGTGGCGTCGTGGTGGTCGACCAGCTCGTCCGGGATCTCGCCGAGGAAGCGCGACGGGACGCTCCAGCCGCCGGCGCCGTGGATCATCCGCCGCCGGGCGCAGGTCATGTAGAGGCGCTTGCGGGCGCGCGTGATGCCGACGTAGCAGAGGCGCCGCTCCTCGTCGAGGTTGCCCTCCTCGACCGAGCGCGAGTGCGGGAACAGGCCCTCCTCGCAGCCGATCATGAAGACCACCTCGAACTCCAGGCCCTTGGCGTTGTGGAGCGTCATCAGGGTGATCAGGCTCTCGTCCTCGCGCAGCGAGTCCTGGTCGGTGTAGAGCGAGATCCGCGCCAGGAACTCCTCCAGCGGCGTTTGGTCCTGGTCGCCCTCCACGGCGCGGTTGGCGTCGAACTCCTCGGCGACGCCGATCAGCTCCTGCAGGTTCTCGACCCGGCCCTCGGCCTCCAGCGTGCGCTCGGCCTCGAGCGCCTCGATGTAGCCGGTGTCATGCAGGACGGCCTCGAGGATGCGCGCCACCGACTCGCCCTCGGCGCGCTCGCGCAGCCCGGCCATGATCGCCGCGAAGCGCGAGACGGCCTTGACCGCGGCCGTGCCCAGGCCCGGCACCTGCTCGGGCCGCGCCATCACGTCCCAGATGTCCTCGCCGGTGGTGTTCGCGTGCGAGAGGATCCGCGCCTGCGTCTGCTGGCCGATGCCCCGCCGCGGCGAGTTCACCACGCGCGCGAACGACATCGCGTCGGCGGGGTTGACGAGCAGCGAGAGGTACGCGATCGCGTCCTTGATCTCGGCGCGGTCGTAGAACTTGGTGCCGCCGATCACCTGGTAGGGCACCTCGTAGCGCACGAGCGTGTCCTCGAGCACGCGGCTCTGCGCGTTCATCCGGTAGAAGACCGCGATCTCGTCGCGCGCGTAGCCCTCGTCGGAGATCAGCCGCTCGATCTCGCCGGCGACGTAGCGCGCCTCGGCGTGCTCGTCGTCGAGCTCGGCGATCGTCACGGGGTCGCCGCGACCGGCGTCGGTCCACAGGCGCTTCGGCTTCTGCTCCCGGTTGTTGGCGATCAGCGCGTTCGCCGCGTCGAGGATCGTGCCCGTCGAGCGGTAGTTCTGCTCGAGCTTGATGACCTCGGCGCCCTCGAAGTCGCGCTCGAACTCGAGGATGTTGCGCACGTCGGCGGACCGGAAGCTGTAGATGCTCTGCGCGTCGTCGCCGACCACCGTGAGGTTGCGCTCCTCGCCGGCGAGGAGCTGGAGCAGCCGGTACTGGGCGCGGTTCGTGTCCTGGTACTCGTCGACGAGGATCCAGCGGAACTGGCGCCGGTAGCGCTCGCGCACGTCCGCGAACAGTTCCATGAGGTTGACCGTGCGCACGAGCAGGTCGTCGAAGTCCATGGCGCTCGCGGCGACCATGCGGCGCTCGTACAGCTCGTAGATGTCGGCGACGGTCTCCTCGTAGAAGGAGCCCTGCCGCTCGCGGAAGTCGGTGGCGTCGATGAGCTGGTTCTTCGCGGCGGAGATCTGCGCGCGGACCGAGCGCGGGGTGAAGCGCTTGGGGTCGACGTCCGCGTCGGCCATGCAGCGCTTGATCATGCGCAGCGAGTCCGACTCGTCGTAGATCGTGAACGAGCGCTTGTAGCCGAGGCGCTCCGCGTTGGCCCGCAGGATGCGCGCGCAGGCCGAGTGGAAGGTCATCACCCACATCAGCCGGGAGACGCCGCCGACCAGCTCCTCCACGCGCGAGCGCATCTCGTCGGCCGCCTTGTTGGTGAACGTGATCGCAAGGATCTCCGACGGCTTGGCCATGCCGGTCGCGACCAGGTACGCGACCCGGCGGGTGAGCACCCGGGTCTTTCCCGAGCCCGCGCCGGCGATCACGAGCAGCGGCCCGCCGCCGTACTCGACCGCCCTGCGCTGCGGGGGGTTGAGGTCGACCAGCAGGCGCTCGATCGCGTCGGCGCCCGGGGTCAGCGCAGCGCCATAGGAGGCCTCGGTGGTCACCCGACCGAGGATAGATGGGCTCGCGGCGTCCGGAAAGCGCTCGGGCGGCGCCGCGCTCAGCCGCCCGCGCTGGTCGGGCCGCGCTTGGTCTCGAGCTCGATCACCTGCGCCTCGGTCGGCTGCCCGTCGAGCTCGGCCATGCGCCGCTCGAGCGCCGCGATGCGCTCCGAGAGCATCTTGATCGCATCGGCGACCGGGTCCGGCAGATGGATCCAGTCGGCGTCGGGCCCCTCGACCTTGCGGCCCTCCACCCGTACCGGGTGGCCGGGGTTGCCGACCACGGTCGAGTTCGGCGGGACGTCCTTGATCACGACCGTGTTGGCGCCGATCTTCGCCCCGTGGCCGACGGTGATCGGGCCGAGCAGCTTGGCGCCGGAGCCGATCGTCACGTCGTCCTCGACCGTCGGGTGGCGCTTGCCCTGGGCGAAGCCGGTGCCGCCGAGGGTCACGCCCTGATAGAGGGTCACGCGGTCGCCGATCTCGGCGGTCTCGCCGATCACGACGCCGGAGCCGTGGTCGATGAAGAACTCGCGCCCGATCCGCGCGGCCGGGTGGATCTCAATGCCGGTCACCGACCGGCTGACGAAGGCGATGAACCGCGGCAGGAGCGGCACGCGCGCCTGCCAAAGCGCGTGCGCGATCCGGTGGGCGAGCAGCGCCTGCACCCCCGGCCAGCTCGCGAGGATCTCGAAGGCGCCCACGCCCTGCGCCGCGGGGTCGCGCTCGCGGGCCGCGGCGACGTCGCGCCGGACCTCGCTGACCACGTTCTTGAGCGTGCGGACGCCGATCATCTCCGGCTCACTCCCCGAAGAATGGCAGCGACATGTAGCGATCCCCGCCGTCGGGGGCGATCGTGACGATGCGCTTGCCGCGCATCTCGGGGCGCTTCGCCACCTCGATGGCCGCCGCGATCGCGGCGCCCGCGGAGATCCCCACCAGCAGGCCCTCCTTCTTCGCGACCTCATGGGCCATCTCGAGCGCCGTCTCGTCCTCCATCGGGATCACCTCGTCGATCACCGCCCTGTCGAGGACCTCGGGGACGAAGCCCGCCCCGATCCCCTGGATCTTGTGGGGGCCCGGCAGGCCGCCGGAGAGCACCGCCGAGGTCGCGGGCTCGACCGCGATGCACCGCGCGCCCGGGCGGCGCTCCTTGAGCACCTGGCCGACGCCGGTGATCGTGCCGCCCGTGCCCACGCCGCAGACGAACGCGTCGATGTCGCCGTCCAGATCGCGCCAGATCTCCTCGGCGGTGGTGCGCCGGTGGATCTCCGGGTTGGCGGGGTTCGAGAACTGCTGGGGCATGAACGCGCCCTGCTCCGCGACGACCTTGTTCGCGGCGTCGATCGCCTCCCCCATGCCGCCCATCGACGGCGTCTCGACCACCGACGCTCCGTAGGCGCGCAGGAGCTTCGTGCGCTCGCGGCTCATGCCCTCGGGCAGCGTGAGGATGAGGTCGTAGCCGCGCGCCGCGCACACCATCGCGAGCGCGATCCCGGTGTTGCCGCTGGTCGGCTCGACGATCACGCTCTCGCCCGGCGCGATCCTGCCCTCGCGCTCGGCCGCGTCGATCATCGCGACCCCGATGCGGTCCTTGACCGAGCCCCCGGGGTTCATGAACTCGAGCTTCGCGTAGATCGTCGCGCCGCCCTCGGGCGAGAGCCGGCGCAGCTCGACGATCGGCGTGTCGCCGATCGCTGCCGAGACCTCGGTCACGAGTCGGCTGGCTATGGCGGGGGTCGCGTCCACGCAGGCAGGCTCGCTAGATGTAGTACATGCCCGCGCCGGCCTCCTGGGCCTCGCGGCGGGCGATATCGGCGATCGTGGTCGAGTTGAAGACCGCGCGGAGGGCCTCGACGCCCTCCTCCCAGATGCCGCCCGCCTCCTTGGCCTCCTCCCCCACCTTGCCGTCGAGCGCCTGGACGACCTCCAGCACGGTGATCTCCTCCGCGGGCCGGGCGAGCGTGTAGCCGCCCTTCACGCCGCGCTGGCTGTTGAGCAGGCCGGCCCGCCGCAGCGTCGAGAAGAGCTGTTCGAGGAACTGGAGCGGCATGCCGCGGCGCTCGGCGATCTGGGCGATCGGCACGGGCCCCGGGCCGGACAGCGCGAGCTCGGCCAAGGCGAGCACGGCGTACCGCGATTTGGACGTCACCGAGATCACGAGAGCTGTTCTACAGGAAAAAAGAGCGCACTAAGCGAAGGGTGCCTCCCCATGACAGGCGCCGCGCAGTTAGGATGGCCGCAGTCGGCGCCCGAGGAGAGGAGCGCCGTTGGTCGTTTACGGGCTGATTCCCCGTGCGAAACGAGGGGGGCAAGCTGAAGAGAGTGAGTCCTGAGCGTCGTTGCCTAGTCGTCGATGGCCACCCCGTGGTTCGGCTTGGCGTCCGCGAACTCCTCGGCGACCGCTTCGAGGTCGAGGAGGCCGAGGACTGGCGGGCCGCGCTGCAGGCGCACACTCAGACGGGCGGCTTTGACGTCGCGATCGTTGAGCTGGAGCGTGACCCGGACGGCCGGGAGTCCGTCAGCGGGACCAGCGTGATCCGCGCCCTGCGCAAGGCGATGCCGGGGACGGGGATCGTCGCCCACGCGCGCCGTCCCGAGCGGCACGCGGCCCGCGAAGCGCTCGCGGCCGGCGCGCTCGCTTTCGTCGCCAAGAGCTCGCCCCCCGAGGCGCTGCGCCGGGCGGTGGAGGCGGCCGCTGGGTCCGAGCAGTTCGTCGACCCGGCCGCGAACGGCGCCCGGCCCGCAGCCCTCACCAAGCGCCAGCGGGAGATCCTGCAGCTCCTCGCCGACGGCCACTCGACGACGGAGATCGCGCACCGGCTCGGGCTCAGCGTGGAGACGGTACGCACCCACACCAAGGGCCTGCTCGCCCGTCTCGGCGCCCGCGACCGGGCGCACGCCGTCGCGCTCGGGATGCGGCTCGGCGTGATCGAGTAGCGCGCCGCCGGCGGCTAGCGGGCCGGGCTCACAGCCAGCCCTTGTCGCGCGCGATGAGGACGGCCTGCGCGCGATCGACGGCGCCGATCTTCCGGTAGACGTTGTGCAGGTGGGTGCGCACGGTGCTCACCGAGAGCCCCAGCTCCTGCGCGATCTGCTTGTAGACCTTGCCCTCGGCTAGGCCGCGCAGGGCCTCGACCTCGCGCCGCGAGAGCGGGCAGGGCTCGTTCGCCCGCCGGCGCCCCTCGCCTGCGTGCGGGAACTCGAAGAGGAGCTCGCGCAGGTCGGGCTCGCTGATCCCCAGGCGCGCGGCGCTCTCGCGCAGGGCCTGAACGGGCACCGGAGCGCCGGACGCGTGATGGACGACGAGGTCCGCGAGCCGCACGGCGGCCGCCATCCCGTCCGCCTTCGGCGAGTGGTGGCGCTCGACGGCGGCGGCGATCGCGGGCGGCAGCCCCCAGCGGCGGACCAGCACGGCGCCAACGAGCGCGTGGTCGATCCCGTACTCGCGGCGCTCGCGGCGCGCGCGCTCGTCGGGGGGCTCCTCCGTGGACACGGGCTCGGCCAGCTCGCGGCCGTAGAGCTCGCCGAGCACGAGCCGCCCGACGTCGTGCAGGAGCGCCGCCGCGGCCAGCGCGTCCAGGTCGTCGAGGCGCGCCCGCTCGCCGACCCGCTCGCTCGCGATGCGCACGGCGACGGCGTGACGGCGGAAGCGCTCGAGGCGCTGGGCGCCCGAGCTCAGCGCGTCGTACGCCGCGACCTGCTCCGCGAGCGCGGCCACGCGCTGGGGCGAGAGCGCCTCCACGGCCTGCTGGATCCCGGCGGTGCGGGCGCGCGGCCCACCGCCGTTGTTGGCGGCCTTCAGCACGGCGATCGCGAGCCCCGCGTCGGACTCGACCGCCTGGGCGATCTCAGCCGACGAGGGGGCGTCGCTGCGCACGAGCTCGAGCACCCGCGCACGCGCCTCGCCCAGCGCCGGAAGGCTGGAAACCGTTTCGAATGCTGCCGCCAAACGCCTCCCCCCGGCGCCCGATGGGCGCTCGGCCGGCGGACCCGCTGGGGTCGGTTTGGCTGTCACGGTCTGGCTCACGGGCAGAGTAGGCGACAGCGCGGACGCGGGGCGCGTGCGCGCCGTCTCTCCCATTGTCGGCAGGAGAGCGCCGCGCGTTTAATCGAGCGCGGCGTCGACGCGCTCGAGCGTCCGCTCGCGGCCCAGCGCGGCCACCGAATCGAAGATCCCCGGCGAGACAGTGGTGCCCGTGATCGCCACGCGCAGCGGTTGGTAGACGGCCTTGGGCTTCAGCCCGCGCTCCTCCACGAACGCCGTCAGGCGTTCCTCGAGCGTCGGCGCGTCGAAGGGCTCCGTCTCGGCGAGCACGGCGCGGACGCCGCGCAGGTTCTCCAGATGCTCAGGCTTCAGGAACTTCTCGCGCGCCTTGGGGTCGTCGACCGGAGGCTCGAACAAAAAGCGGATCAGCGGCCAGACCTCGGCGAGCGTCTGCGCCTTGTCCTGGGCGATCGCGCAGGCCGCCTTGAGCGCGTCCCGACCGACCTCGATGCCCTCGGCCGCGATGTGGCTCGCGACCGCGTCGGTGTACTCGTCGAGCGGCAGCTCGCGCATGAAGCGGCCGTTCATCCAGCGCAGCTTGCGCTCGTCGAAGATCGCCGAGGAGCGCCCCACGCGCTCGATGCGGAAGCGCTCGATCAGCTCCTCGGTGCTCATCAGCGTCGTATCGTCCTCCGTGCCCCAGCCGAGCAGCGCGAGGTAGTTGCGCACGGCCTCCGGGAGATAGCCGGCGTCGCGCAGCTCCTGCACCGACGCCGCGCCGTGGCGCTTGGAGAGCTTCTTGCCGTCGGGCCCGTGCAGCAGCGGCAGGTGCGCGTAGCGCGGGACGTCGGCGCCCAGCGCCCGCAGCACGAGCACCTGCTTGGGCGTGTTGGAGAGGTGGTCGTCGCCGCGCACCACGTCGGTGATGCCCATCTCGGCGTCGTCGACCGCGACCGCGAGGTTGTAGAGCGGCGTGCCGTCGCCGCGCGCGATCACGAAGTCGTCCTGGGCGGCGTTGGGGAACGACACCGGCCCGCGGATCACGTCCTCCACCACCGTCTCGCCGTCGTCGGGGACGCGCAGGCGGACGGCCGCGCCCTCGACGTCCTTCGGCGTGCCGCGGTAGCCGCGGTTGCCGTGCTCGGCCTTCCAGGCGCGGACGTCCTCGGCGGTCGCCGGGTCGCGGTAGGCCACCCCGGCCTCGATCAAGCGCTCGATCGCCTCCTTGTGGCGCTCGCGGCGCTCGAACTGGCTGTAGGGGCCCTCGTCCCAGTCGAGCTCGAGCCAGCGCAGCGCGTCGAGGATCTGCTCGACGTTCTCGGGGGTCGAGCGCTCGCGGTCGGTGTCCTCGATCCGCAGGACGAAGGTCCCCCCGCTGCCGCGCGCCATCAGCCAGTTGTAGAGGGCGGTGCGCGCGCCCCCGATGTGGAGGGCGCCGGTCGGCGAGGGTGCGAAGCGCACGCGCACGTTGTCGTTCGAAGCGGTCGACATGGCGGCGCCCAATCTAGTGGGCGCGTTCGCCGCAGCGTCGGCCGGCGCGTACGCGGGCCTCGGCTAAGCTGGCCCGCCGATGCTGATCGGCGCACACGTCTCGACCGCTGGCGGCCTGACCAAGGCCGTCGAGCGCGGCGTGGAGACGGGCTCGGACGCGATCCAGATCTTCCCCCAGAGCCCGCGCGCGTGGCGGCCCACCAACTACACGGAGGCCGACTTCGAGGCGTTCCGCGAGGCGTTCGAGGCGTCACCGCTCGAGTCGGTCGTGATCCACGCCGTCTACCTGATCAACTGCGCCTCCAAGGAGCCCGAGATCCGGGAGAAGTCGATCGCGGCGCTCACCCATGCCCTGCGCGTCGGCGACGGGATCGGCGCGGACGGCGTGGTGCTGCACGCCGGGGCGCGCAAGGGCGAGCCCCACGAGCCCTCGATGAAGCGCGCCGGCGAGGCGATCCGCGAGGCGCTCGCCGCGACCGAGTCGACCCCGATCCTGCTCGAGAACACCGCCGGCACGAACGGCCCGCTCGGCCAGGACTTCGACGAGCTCGCCGAGCTGATCGAGCTCGCGGGCGCTGATGGCCGCCTCGGCGTCTGCCTCGACTCCTGCCACCTTTTCGCCTGGGGCTTCGACATCCGGACCCCGGAGGGCCTCGCCGCGGTGGTCGACGAGTTCGACGCCAAGGTCGGCCTCGACCGGTTGCGCTGCCTGCACGTGAACGACTCGCGCATCCCGTTCGGCGGCAAGCGCGACCAGCACGCGAACATCGGCGAGGGCGAGATCGGCGACGAGGTCCTCTCGATCTTCCTCTCCGAGCCGCGCTTCGAGGGCCTCCCCGCACTGCTCGAGACGCCCGGGCCGGAGGGCAAGGGCCCCGACCGCGCCGAAGTTGAGCGGACGAAGCAGCTGCGCGAGCGCGGGCTGGAAGCGCGGGCGCGGAGCTGAGGACGGGGTCGCCGGTCACCCCGTTGGTCGCCGGTCGCCGGTCGCCGGTTCCTCGGGACCAGCGCACCCCCGTCGACGCCCGGAGCGCTTCGGGTCAGGAAGCGGGTTCTCGGTAGGTACCTAAGCGCCTGGACTGCCCACCGGGCGACCGACGACCGACGACCGGCGACCTCGTTATCCAAGCGCGTTGCGCAGATCGAACGCCCGGATCCCCTCGGGACCCTCGTCGGTGCAATCGAAGAACCGCGGGTTCACGCACTCGTACGCCGCGCCCGTGCCCTCGTAGCAGGGCTCCACGCGGAACTGGCAGTGCGGCAGCGGTCGGCCGGTCATCTTGATCCCGCCGTAGCCCCCGTTGCGCTCGGCGAGCTCGAAGGCCTCGACGTCGATCTCGGCCCGGAAGACCTTGCGCACGCAGCCCATGTAGCGGTTGCCGGTGAGGTGGTCCTCGTAGGCGTAGAGGTTCGGGCAGCGCATCTCGATGCAGCCGCGGACCTCCACGAGCTTGTCGCAGAAGGTCCGGCAGCTACGGCACTCGCCGTGCCGGACGGTCTCACCACTGCGCTGTCCGAGCGCCATTCCTGAAGTCTAAGCGTGCGCGAGCTCAGGCGGCGAGCGCCTTCGGCCCCAGGAGGTGGTCGAGTTCGGCGCGCAGTCCCGGGGTGTCGTCGACGCGGTAGTCGTCGCCGAACCGCAGCTTGCGCAGCCCCTGCCGGGTGATCATCTCGAGTCTCACCTCGGCGTTGCCGGGGTGCGCCTCGAAGAGGTGCTTGAGCTCCTCGATGAGATCCGCGTGGACCTGCGAGGCGTCCACGCGCAGCACGAGCGGCTGGCGCGCCGCCTTGGCCGCCGCGCGCGCCCGCGCGACCTCGTCCTCGTCGGGCTCGAACGGCTCGGCCTCGTGCACGACGACGCTCGTGTCGCCGCGGCCCTTGTGGTCCACGCGGCCGCGGACGGTGATCACCTTGTCGACCTCGATCGCCTGCGCGGCCTCGCCGGCCGCGTCCCGGACGAACAGCTCGACCTGGCCCTCGAGGTCATCCAGGCGCGCGAACATCACGTAGGCGCCGCTGCGCGTACGCACCTTCTTGGCCTCGGCCACGATCCCGCCGACCGTGACCCAGGCGCCGTCCTGCTTGTTGGCCACCTCGGCCAGCGAGCAGTCCACCGCGGCGCGCAGCGCGTCGCGCACCTCGCTCAGCGGGTGCGAGGAGAGGAACGTGCCCAGCGTCTCCTTCTCGAGCGCGAGCAGCTCGCGCTGCTCGAACTCCTCGCCCGGCACCGGGGGGCGCTGCGTGGCGAACGGGGCCGGCCCCTCCTGCTGCCCCCCGCCGCCGAGGTCGAAGATCGACGCCTGCCCGCGCATCGCGTCCTCCTGCGCCTTCTGGCCCGAGGCCTGCGCCTGCGGGAGCACCTCGAGCATCCCCTTGCGGGTGTCGCCGGTGGAGTCGAACGCGCCGCACTTGATCAGGCATTCGATCGCGCGCTTGTTGACCGCGCGCGCGTCGACGCGGTCGCAGAAGTCCCAGATCGACTCGAAGGGCCCGTCGGCCTCGCGGCTCTCGAGGATCGCCTCGACCGCCTGGTAGCCGACGTTCTTCACCGCGTCGAGGCCGAAGCGGATCGAGTTGCCGATGACCTTGAACCCGTGGTCGGACGAGTTGACGTCCGGCGGCAGCACCTCGATGCCCATCTCCGCGCAGCGGTTGACGAAGAACGGCACCTTGTCCTTCGTCGACATGACCGACGAGATCACCGCGGCCATGTACTCGGCCGGGAAGTTCGCCTTGAGGTACGCCGTGCGGTAGGCGATCAGCGCGTAGCAGGCGGCGTGCGACTTGTTGAACGAGTAGTCCGCCGCCGCGGTCATCAGCGACCACAGATCGTCGGCGACGCGGGGGTCCGTCCCCGAGGCCGCGCAGCCCTCGAGGAACTTGTCCTTCATGGTCGCCATCAGGTCGCGCTTCTTCTTGCCGACCGCCTTGCGCAGGTCGTCCGCCTCGGCCGGCGTGAACCCGGCGAGCTGCTTGGAGATCTCCATGAGCTGCTCTTGGTAGATGACGCAGCCGTAGGTCTCCTCGGTGATCGGCCGCAGCCGCTCGTCGGGGTAGGTGACGGACGAGGGGTCGCGCTTGCCGCGCGCGTAGTCGGGGATGAAGCGCATCGCGCCGGGGCGGTACAGCGCGCCGATCGCGACGATGTCGTTGAACTCGGTCGGGCGGATCTGGCGCAGGGCCTGCTGCATGCCCTCGGACTCCAGCTGGAACACGCCCACCGAGTCGCCGCGCGCCAGCATCTCGTAGGTCTTGCGGTCGTCGAGCGGGATCTTGTCGATGTCGATCTCGACGCCGCGCGAGCGCTTGATGATGTCGACCGCGTCCTCGATCACGTCGAGGTTGCGCAGGCCGAGGAAGTCCATCTTGAGCAGGCCGATCTCCTCGATCGGGCCCATCGAGTACTGGGTGACGATCTTGAAGTTGCGCTCGAGCTTGCCCTCGCCGTTGCGCTCGGCCGGCGTCGTGCGGTCCTCGGCGAGCTGCAGCGGGACGATCTCGTCGAGCGGGCGGTCAGCGATCACCACCGCGGCGGCGTGGATCGAGTGGTTGCGGACCTTGCCCTCCAGGCCCTTGGCGACCTCGACGATCTTCGCCGCGTTGGGGTCGGAGTCGACCGCCTGGCGGAGCTCCTCGCCGGGCTTCAGGCAGTCGTCGAAGCTCGGCGGGCGGCCCATGATCGGCTCGGGGATCAGCTTCGCGATCCGGTCGCCGGTCGCGTAGTCGAAGCCGAGCACGCGCGCCGCGTCGCGGGTGGCGGCCCGCGGCGCCATCTTGCCGAAGGTGATGATCTGCGCGACCGACTCGCGCCCGTACTTCTCCTGCACGTAGCGCATCACGCGCTCGCGGCCGCGGACCGAGAAGTCGATGTCGATGTCCGGCATCGATTTGCGCGCCGGGTTGAGGAAGCGCTCGAAGAGCAGGTCGTGCGCGAGCGGGTCGAGCTCGGTGATGTTGAGCGCGTAGGCGACGATCGAGCCCGCCGCCGAGCCGCGCCCCGGGCCGACCGCGATGCCGTTCTCCTTCGCGTACTTGACGAAGTCCCAGACGATCAGGAAGTACGAGTCGAAGCCCATCTCGCCGATCACGCCGAGCTCGAACTCCAGGCGCTCCATCGCCTTAGCCGGGATCGGGTCGCCGTAGCGCTTCTTGAGCCCCTCGATCGCGAGGCGCCGCAGCATGTCCTTGGGTTCCTCGCCCTCCGGGGTCGGGAAGCGCGGGAGCAGCAGCTTGCCGAGCTCGATCTCGGTCGAGCAGCGCTCCGCGATCTCGAGCGTCATGGGGACGGCCTCGGGCCACTGCCCGAAGTCCTTGGCCATCTCCTCGTAGCTCTTCAAATAGAACTCGTTGGTGTCGAAGCGCAGCTTCGGCTGCTCGAGCGTGGACTTCGTCTGCACGCAGAGCAGTGCCGCGTGGTGGTCGTAGTCCTCGCGGCGCAGGTAATGGACGTCGCCGGTGGCGACCAGCGGGCGGCCGACCTCGCGGGCGAACTTGACGATCCCCTCGTTCGCCTTGTCCTGCTCGGGGATCCCGTTGACCTGGATCTCCATGTAGACGTCCTCGGGCCCGAAGACCTGGATCAAATCGTCGAGGTGGGCGCGCGCGTCGTCGAGGCGGTCCTCCACGATCCGGCGGCAGAACCGCGACTGCAGGCAGCCGGTGAGGGCGATCACGCCCTCCGAGTAGCGGTCGAGGAGGTCCAGGTCGACGTTTGCCTTGCCGCGGCCGAACCCCTCGAGGAAGCCCGCGGAGCTGAGCTTCACCAGGTTGCGGAAGCCCTCGTCGCTGGCGGCGAGCAGGGTGAGGTGGTTGCGCTCGGTGCGCCGGTCGGCCGCGCGGCGGTCGTCGACGAGGTAGGCCTCGATCCCGATGATCGGCTTGATCCCCTGCGCCTTGCACGCCTTGTAGTGCTCGATGGCGCCGTTCATGACGCCGTGGTCGGTGAGCCCGAGCGCCGGCATGCCGAGCTCGGCCGCGCGCTCGGCCATCTTGTCGATCTTGCACGCGCCGTCGAGCAGCGAGTACTCGCTGTGGACGTGCAGGTGTGCGACGGCTCCGCTCACGGGCACTGATCTTGGCAACGGCTCCGGATGCCGAAGGCGCCGATCCCGCAAATTGCGGGATCAGCGGCCAGCTGCCAGCCGCCAGTGGCCGAGTTGGTAGCTGGCAGCTGGTAGCTGGTAGCTGGCAGCTTTTTAGCTATCGCTTGCCAGCTCGAGCAGGCGCTGCTCGGCGCTCATCAGCCGCTCTGCCACCTCGGCCTCGGCGCGCAGCGCCTCGCGCAGCCGCGCCTCGAGCTCAGCGGTCTGCTGGGTGCGCTCGAGGGCGGCCGTTGCGTCCCGCTCGATCGACGCGATTCGCTCCTCGATCGCGGCCACGCGCCGGCTGCGCTCGGCGATCTGGGCGAGCGCCTCGTCAACGCGCCGCAGCGCGCTCGCCACCCGCTCGCCGAGCTCGCCCTCGGCCCGCTCGAGCTCCCCGGCCGCGTGCGCTAGCCGCTCGGACGTAGTCCGCTCAAGCTCGCCGCGCAGGGTGTCCACGCGCTCCGTCAGCGACCGCTCCCGCTCAGCGAGCTCCGTCCGCAGGCCCTCGACCTGCCCCTCGATGGCTGCGAGCAGCTCCGCGCCCCGGTGCTCAAGGCGCTCCGTGGCACGGCGCACCCGCGCCCGGCTCTCCGCCCGCACGAGCCTGAGCTCCTGGCGGCGCTCGCGGCGCGCCAGGCGGGCGGTGGCGCGTTCGATGCGCTCGGCGGCGCCGCTCGCCGTCGCGTCCAGGCGGGCCTGAGCCGCCCGCGAGGCCCGCTCGGCCTCCTCGGCCGCCGCCTCCACCTGCTCGAGCAGCGTCCGTGCCGAGGCGAGGGCGCGCTGGCCCTCCTGGCTGATCGCCTCCGTCTGGGCCTCGAGCTTGCGGTCGGAACGCGTCGCGAGCTCCTCGCTGGCGGCAGCGAGCTTCTCCTCTACGCGCTCGGCGAGCTTTTGCGCCATCTCCTCGCCCCGGGCCCGCGCGGCCTCCGTGGCCTCGTCGCGCGCGTGGGCGATGCGCTCGTCGACCTCCGGCTGGAGCTCGCGGAAGCGCGCCTCGACCGCCTCGCGCGCCGCGTGCGCCGCTTCCTGGACGGCCTCCGTACGCGCGGCCTCCGCGCGCGAGTCCGCCTGCGAGCGCAGCGCCGCCTGAGCGCGCTCGAGGCGCTCCTCGCTCGCGCGCGCGAGCTCCGCGCGCGCCTGCGCGAACTCAGCACGCAGCTCCTCGAGCCGCCGCAGGTGGTCCGCCACCAGCTCGGTCGTGAGGTCGTCGCGCTGGGACGCGATCTCGGCGCGGGTCTCGTCGGCGCGCTCGGTGATCCGGCGCTCCAGGTCCTGCGCGCGCTCCGCGAACCTGCGCTCGAGGATCTCGGAGCGTTCGGCCAGACGCTGACGCTCGGCGGCCAGCTGCTCCCGCTCCGTGGCGAGCTCCTCCTCGAGCTCGCGCGCGCGCTGGGCGAGCTGGTCGCGCTGGGCGGCGATCCGCTGCTCGAGCTGCTCGCGGTGCGCGGCGAGCTCCTGCTCCAGCGCCTGCGCGCGCCGGGCGAGCTCGTCGTGCTGGGCCGCTACCTGGCGCTCCAGCCGCTCGCGGTGGGCGTCGAGCTCTTCCTCGATCTCCCGCGCGCGTTCCGCGAGCTCGTCGCGCTTGTCCGCGACCTGCTCCTCGAGCCGATCCCGGTGGGCCGCGGCCTCCTCCTCAAGCGCCTGCGCGCGCCGGATGAGCTCCTCGCGCTGGGCGGCTACCTCCCGCTCGATCTCCCCCGCCCGCTCGGCGAGCCGCTCGCGCTCGGCCGCGTTGTCCGCCTCGAGCTGCTGCAGGCGCTCGGCGAGCTCCCGGATCAGGCGCTCCCCCTGCTCCTGGTTGGAGCGCTCGAGGCGCTCGCGCAGCTCGGCGCCTCTGCGCTCGAGGCGGTCGCCCAGCTCGTTCTGAGCCCGCTCCAGGCCGGCGCGCGCCTCGGCCTCCCGAGCGGTCACGCGTTCGGCGAGCTCCTGGGTGAGCGCCTCCGCGCGAGCCCGGGCCGCTTCGGTGGCCTCCTCGCGCGCGCGGGCGATCCTCTCGTCCAGCTCGGGGGCGAGCTCCCGGAAGCGAGCCTCCACCGCCTCGCGGGCGGCGTGGGCGGCCTCCTGCACGGCCTCGGCGCGCGCCGCCTCGGCGCGCGAGTCCGCCTGCGCCCGCAGCGCCTCCTGCGCGCGCTCGAGGCGCTCCTCGCCCGAGCGCACGAGGTTGGCGCGCGCCTCGTCGACCTCGGCGAAGCGCCGCTCGATCTCCGCGCGCAGCGCCTCAAGCCGGCGCCGGTGCTCAGCCTCGAGCTCGCTGGCGAGCTCCTCGCGCTGCGTCGCGAGCTGCGCCTCGATCTCGCTGACGCGCTCGGCGATCTCTTGCTCGAGGCGCTCGGCGAGCTCGCCCTGCGCGCGCTCGACGGCCGCCCGGACGTCGGCGCCCAGCTCGGTGACCCGCTCCGCCGCCGCCCGCTCGGCTCCCTCGATCCGGGCCTCGATCCCCGCCCCGCGCTCGTGCAGGGCGAGCTCGACCCGCTGCTCGAGCTCGCCGCGCAGCGCCTGCAGCCGCTCCTCCACGGAGCGCTCCGCCGCCGCCAGGCGCTCGTCGGCGCGCCGCTCCAGCTCGGCGATCGAGCGCTCGAGCTCGGCGGCGGCCGTCTCCGTCAGGCGCTCGGCGGTGATCCGGAACGCTTCGGCCCGGTCGCGCTCGACCGATTCGGACACCTCCCGCACCGCGGCCGCCAGCGACTCGCGCGCCTGGGCCAGGCGGTCGCTCAGCGGATCGTTGCGCTCCGCGTTCTCCCCTTGGGGATCGGTGTCCTTGCGCCGGCCGAACACGGCGCCGTTGGTTCTACACCACCGCCGCCGCTCGCGGGGAGAAAGTGTGCGGTGCTACGCCGATTGCAGCCCTCGGGGGTAGCCTGCGGGCGATGGCCGAGGGGGTCACGGATGCCACGGTGCGCGTGGGCCGCACGCCGACGCCACGACGCGAGCTTCCGCCGCTCGTGGGCGTCGCCGCCCTACTCGCGCCTACCGGCCTGTTCGCGTGGTGGGCGCTGGCCGAGGGGGCCTACTTCGACGGCGCTTTCTACCCGGGCGCGGCCCTGCTCGCGCTCCTCGCCGCGGTCCTCCTCTGGGCCGCGCCCTGGCCCGCCTCGCTGCGGCGCTCGCGCCCCGTCGCTGTGACGCTCGCCGCCCTGGTCGCGCTCGCCGCCTGGACGGCCCTTTCCGCGTTCTGGTCACCGGTCCCCGACGTGGCGATCCGCGATGCGCAGCGTGTGCTGGCCTACGCGCTCGCCTTCGGGTGCGGGCTCTGGGCCTGCGTTCTGCTCGGGCGCCTACGCGAGCTCGCCCTGGCCTCGCTCGCGTTCGCCGCCGGGATCGCGGGGGTCGTGACGGCGCTGCGGCTGCTAGCGGCCGACGGGCCGCTCGGCCTGCTCGAGCTCGACGGGACGCTCGAGTTCCCGCTCGGCTACCGCAACGCCACCGCCGCGTTCTTCCTGCTGGCCCTGTGGCCGGCGCTCGCGCTCGCGACGTCGCCGCGCACCCACCGCACCCTGCGCGCCGGCGCGGTCGGAATCGCCGCCCTGTGCGTGGCGATGGGGCTACTGACCCAGAGCCGCGGAGCCGTGCTCGCGACCGCTTGCGCGTTGGTCGCTTTCTTCGCCCTGGTCCCCCGCCGTCGAGCGGCCGCCGGCTGGCTGGTGCTCGCCGCGCTCGCCGCCGCGCCGGTCACGTTCTTCGCAAGCGACCTCTACCGCACGGTGAACGATGGGCTCGGGCCCACCGCAGTGCGCGACGCGATGCGCACCGCCGGGGCTGCCGCGCTCGCTGCCGCCGCCGTGGGCGCGCTGCTCGCGCTCGCCGCGCTGCGCTGGGCGCCCGCCGCGCCGCTCGAGGGGGAGGTCCCCCGCTGGAGCGGGAGCCGGCGGCTGGGGGCCGCCGCCGCGGTCGTGGCGGCGGCCGCTGTGCTGCTGGTGGCCGCCGTCGGCAGCCCTGCGAGCTGGATCGGAGAGCGCCTCGATGAGTTCCGCGCCGGCGGTCAACCCGACCTCTCCGCGCAGTCCACTCGCTTCAGCCTGAGTGCCTCCTCGAACCGCTCGGATCTGTGGCGCGTCGCGCTCGACGCCGCCCGCGCCAACCCGCTGCGCGGCGACGGCGCGGGCGGCTTCGAGGAGCGCTACCTGCGCGAGCGCCGCCACGTGGCGCAGTACGCGCAGGACGCCCACAACGTCTGGCTCGAGCCCCTCGCCGAGCTCGGCATTCCCGCCGTGCTGCTGTTGGGCGCGGCGGTCGTGGGCGCCGCCTGGGCGCTGGCCCGGGCCCGCCCGCGCGGCCCCGCCACGGCGACGCTCGTGGCGGGCGCGGCGGGCGCCGGCGCCTACTGGCTTTTGCATGCCTCGCTGGACTGGTTCTGGACCTATCCCGGGGTGACCGCCCCCGTCTTCCTCATCGTCGGCGCCGCCGCCGCGCCGTCGCTGGTCGCGCGCACCACCAAGCCCGGCGCCGGCGAGCGCCGCGCGCGCCTCGCGCTCGGCGCCGCGTGCGCGCTGTTCGTCGTCACGCTGGCCCCGCCCTATCTGGCGGATCAGTACATGCGGCGCGCCCTCGCGGACCCGGCCGCCAACCCGGAGCGCGCCTACGAGGACGTGAAGCGCGCCGCGGAGCTCGACCCGCTGAGCAGCGAGCCGGAGCTGGCCGAGGCCAGGATCGCGCAGCGGCTCGGCGATCGCCAGCGGGCGCTCGACGCGTTCCGGAGCGTGCTGCGGGAGCGTCCCGACGAGCCGGTCGCCCTCTACAACCTGGCGCTCCTGCTCGCCTCCCGCGACCGCGGCACCGCGCTCGAGATGCTCGACCGCCTGCGCCTGGTCGATCCGCTCTCCCCCGAGGTCGAGGCTGCGCGGGCGCGCATTCGCGCCGGGCGCCCCAGCTCGGACCGCGGCCAGGTGCGTACCGGCGAGGACGAGCCCCGCACCGGCGCGAGGAAGCACGCCGGCGCCAGCGGGGCGGCGGGCAACGGCGCCGGCAGGAAATCCGTCCCCTCGGATCGAAAGAGTCAGCAGCGCAAATCCCGCCGCGCGCGCAGGGACGCCCCGCGCGCGGAGGGGGGCCGCGCGCGGGGCTGATGGGACGGGGCCTAGCGGCCCTTTATGGGGATTCGATGAGGTTTTCCGCGATCGCCTTCGCCACGGCCTGCGCTCGGGTGCGCGCACCGAGCTTGGTCTTCACGTTGCGCACGTGGGTCTGAACCGTGGCCGGCGATACGCCAAGTCGTGCCGCGATCTGGTTGTCGGTCTGCCCCGCGGCGAGCAGCGAGAGCACCTCGCGCTCGCGGGCGGAGGGCAGCCGCAGCCTGCGGGCGCGCGAGCCCTCCCCATCCCCCGGGTCCCTCGCCCCCGCCAGGACGACGAGGTGACGGCCGGGGACGACGTCGGGGATCACCGAGATCTCAAGCTCACCGCCGCTCAGGGCGCGCAGGGGGCCCGCGCTGCCGCCGCCGTCTGAGAAGGCGTGCCAGAGGTGCCGCAGCCGCCTGCGCATGCCGGGCGCCAGCAGCGAGTCGAGCGTGCTGCCGGCGATCTCCTCGGACTCCACCCCGAGCAGCTCGCAGGCCGCGACGCTCGCTTCCAGGCAGATGCGCTCATCGTCCACGATCACGAGCGCGGGCGCGGTGGCGCCGGAGACCGCGGGCGCCACGCTAGCCACGCGCCTCCTCCCCCACCAGGAACCGTTTCGCGGGCGAGCGCAGCGAGCGGTGCGCGTCGCGGAAGGTGACCAGCGCGGTCTCGAACAGGATCAGGCTGTCGCCGAGGAGCGAGCTGTGCTTGACGTAGTAGAGGTCGTGGCACAGCTTCCAGGCGGTGCCGAGGTGCGAGCCCGCGTAGCCGCAGCGAAGCTGGGCCCAGCCAGTGATCCCCGGCTTGACGAGGTGCCTGCGCCCGTAGTGCCGGAACTGGCGCTCGATCTCGGCGACCAGCTCGGGGCGCTCGGGCCGCGGGCCGACCATCGTCATCTCGCCCCGGATCACGTTCCAGAGCTGGGGAAGCTCGTCGATGTGGGTACGCCGCAGCAGCCGGCCGACCGCGGTGACGCGGTCGTCCCCCGGGGCGCACCAGCGCGGCGCCCCGTCGGCCTCGGCATCGACGCGCATCGTGCGCAGCTTGAGGATGTCGAACTCGACGCCGTGCGCGCCGACCCGGCGCTGGCGGTAGAGCGCCGGCCCGCCGTCGGTGAGCTTGATCGCCAGGGCCGCGAGGAGCAGCACCGGCAGGAACGCGACCCCGATCACGGTCGCCACCGCGAGGTCGAAGCACCGCTTGGGGAGCCTCGGCGTCGGCCGAAAGCTCGGGTGCATGATGTACCCGTACCAAGCGCCGTCGATCGTCCCGACGGGAACGTGGCCGAGCAGCGCCTCGTACAGCTGGTTGGCGCCGATCATCCGGACCGGGAGGTCCAGGCAGAAGGTGGCCACCGCGTCGAAGACCGTGCGACCCTCGGGTTCCTCGGGGTCGTCGCCGGGCGCGTAGACGAGCAGGTCGATCTGCCGCCCGAGGACGATCCGGCGGAGCTCGCGGAGCGAACCGAGGCGCTCGAGCCGCCCGCCCGACGCCTGCGTCCGGCCTCCGATCCAGCCGACTACCTCATAACCCGGCACCCCGACCGCCTCGAACTCCGACGCGAGGTCCTCGGCGAACGGCTGCGCGCCGATCACCGCCACGCGGACGCGCACGAGCCGCTCGATCGCCGTGTGCGCCGAGGCGCCGAGCGCGAGCGCGGTCCAGGCGCCTGCGACCGCGTAGCCGATCCCGCTCGGCGGGAGCGGGTCGTTGCTGATCGCCCCGAGCACCGCCGCGAGCGCGATCCCGGCGACGGGCGCGGCGATCGACAGCGTGGTGCTCGCCGCGGGCAAAAGCGCGGCCGGGAAGCCGGTCCGCCGGCTCAGGCTCGAGATGCTCAGCGACAGGGCGAAGACGAGCGCCCCGAACGTCAGCGAGCTGGAGTAGGCCTCCACGATGACGGCGGCCACCAGCGCCGGCGCCATCCGGGGGCCGATCAGGTCGGAGGTCCGCCGCACCGAGAGCGGCGGGACGCGCCGGCGCAGCGGCCTGGTGGCGCGGCGAGCGTCAGGGCTCAAAGGCGCACACCCCCTCCGAAGCGCGCGAAGTGGCGCCGCAGCATGCCGCCCGCGAGCAGGAGCGCCCCGACCAGCGTCAGGCCCAGGGCGAGGTCGGCGCTGGCGAAGGGCAGCGGCCCTCCCTGGCTACCGCCGCCGCCCCCGGCCGCGAGCACGTACCCCGGCGGGCAGTACCCGTCGGCCGAGGGCGCGGCGTACTCCGCGCCGCCGGTGCCGCTCGCCTGGCGCACGCAGGCGCGCGCGTACGGCGGGCAGTACTGGTCGGCGGCCGGATCCCCGCCCCCCGGGTCCGTCAGGCAGTCCCCCGTATAGGGAGGGCAGTACTGGTCCGCGGCCGGGTCCCCTCCTGATGGATCGGTCGCGCAGTCCGAGGTGTAAGGCGGGCAGTACTGATCGGCGGCCGGGTCACCGTCCGGATCGGCCAGGCAGTCCCCCGTGTACGGCGGGCAGTACTGGTCACTTGTGGGATCCCCGCCCGGATCGTCGGCGCACGGGTCGTCGTACGGCGGGCAGTACTGATCGCCCGCCGGGTCCGTGCACGCCGGATCTCCGGCCTGCGCGGACGCATCGGCAGGCACCGAGGCGAGCAGCGCCAGGGCCACCAGGGCAGGCAGGAGCACCAGGTAGCGCAAGCGCCACCCGGTCCGATCGATCGCAGGAAGAGCGGGATCGCGAGCCATCGGCGAGCGCACCTAACCCGGTGCCGCCCGCCCGCGCAAGCGAATTCCTGCAAAACCTACGCAGAATCCCGTGCGAAATACCGCAAAGCGGTTAGTGGCGCTCAGGGATTACCGGTAAGGTACGCTGCCTAGGGCATTAGGGGCAAATTGGGGGCCAACGCGCAACATAGGTGGTCAAGTCATGGGGGTCGCGGCTACCCACGGAAAGCGAGCGTCGACCGCTCACCGCGCGTGAGCGTGAGATCCTTGCCCTCCTCGCGAAGGGCCTGAGCGGCGCCGCGATCGCCGAGCAACTCGTCCTTTCGCCGGAGACCGTGCGCACGCACGTGCGCAACGCGATGACGAAGCTCGGCGCCTCGACCCGCTCGCAGGCGGTCGCGATGGTGCTCGGCGACGGCATCATCTCGCCGCCCGACGGCGAGCCCTCCGCCGCCCCGCAAGCGCCCGCGCCGGTCGGCGAGGGCGGGCGTCGCGACGCGCTGGTCGAGCTCGCCGCGGGACTCACCGAGCTCGCCGACATCGACTGGGCGGCCGTGTACCTTGTAGACGAGACCGGCATGGCGCTGCGACTCTCCGCGCACGCCACCGCCCCGTCGGTGAGCGCCGCTCCGCCCCAGGAGGCGATCCTCGGCGACGGGGCGATCGGCCGCATCGCGCTGCGCAAGCGGTCGCACCTGGTCGCGAGCCCCGACATCCCGAGTGTTCCGCGCGGCCCGCTCCTGGGCGCGCCCCTGGTCCGCGAGGGCCGCTGCGTGGGCGTACTGTGCCTGGCGGTGCGCTCCTCGCGCCCGGTGACCCGCCGCGAGATGCTGCTCCTCGATGCCTTCGCGAACCGCCTCGCCGAGGTGCTCGGCGGCCCCGAGGACCCCGCCCAGCAGCTGCGCTCGGCGCGGCGGCTGTTCACGACGTCCTGGATCCGAGCGGTCGGGCGCTGAGCGGCAGCCTGTCGCCGCCCGCCGGATCGCGGCGTCCCGCATCCCGAATCCGCGGTGCGCGCCGGTTACGCCTGGGCTTCGTCGAGCGTGCGGTGCATCGGGGCGACGCTGGTTACGTCGCAGAGCTCGAGCACGCGCCGCACGCCGGACTTCTCGGGCACCACGAGCTCGAGCTCTTGGCGGCGGGCCGAGAGGTCGCGGGCCAGGTTGAAGATCACCTCCACGCCGGAGCTGTCGAGGTAGCGGGTGTCGGAGAGGTCGAGGATCAGGCGGCTCACCGAGGCGGGGACGCCGTCGGCGATGGCGCGCATGATCTGGCCTGCGTTGGAGTCGTCGACCTCGCCCGAGAGCGAGATGACGACGGCGTTCTCGCTGGGCTCGGACACGTCCAGCTCCGCCAGGCGAGGGGCCATCACGCAGCCTCCGCCCTGCGGCGGCGCCGCAGCGTGACGATCGTCCCCTCGGTGTCCCTTTGCACGCTCATCTCGTCGGTGAGCTCCCGCATCAGCTTGAGCCCGCGCCCGCCCATTGCGAGCGACGTCGTGCGCCACCTGCCGCGGTCGCCGACCTGGATCACGATCTCGTCACCCTCCTCGCTTGCCCGTACCTCGAAGTAGGCCTCGCCGGGAGGATATGCGTGGGCGATGGCGTTGGCGGCAGCTTCCCCGCAGGCGACCTGCAGCTCGTAGGCGTCGGTCTCGGGTACGCCGCGGCCGCGCAGCCACCGCCCCAGCCCACGGCGCACCGTCACCAGCGCCGCCGGGTCGGCGGGCACGGTGAGCTCGAGGCGATCCTGCACCTGGTCGTGGCAGGCGACGAGCAGGGCGACGTCGTCGTGCGCGCCGTGCTGGTCGACGAGGCGGTCGACGAGCCTGTGGGCCGCCTCAGCCACGTCGTCGGGAAGGGTCGCGCTGGCGTGCGCGAGGCGCTCCAGGCCAACTGCGAGGTTCTCGCCCGGGCGTTCGATCAGGCCGTCCGTGAACATCACGAGCCGCGAGCCGCGCGGGAAGGCGATCACCGTCTCCTCGTAGTGCGGGAACGCGGCCGCGCCGACCGGCGTTCCCGGGGGCGTCTCCGCCGGCGTGCACCCGCCCGCCGGATCGATGAGGAGCGGGGGCACGTGGCCCGCCGAGGCGAGCGTGGCCGTCTCGGCCTCGAGGTCGACGACCGCGAAGAGCAACGTGGCGGGCCGGCCCGAGACCTCGTGCGCGAAGGCGTTCATGCGCTCGAGGACGAGCGCAGGGCTCAGTCCCTCAAGCGCGTACGCGCGGATCGCGCTCTGCAGCTGCGCCATGCGGGCGGCGGCGTTGATCCCCCGCCCCACCACGTCCCCGATGATCAGCGCGACGCTCCCGTCGCGCAGGACCAGCGCGTCGAACCAGTCACCGCCTACGCGCGCCTCGGAGGAGCCCGGCAGGTACGTCGCCGCCAGCCGCAGACCGGGGGCCTCCGGGAGGTTCGTCGGCAGCAGGCTGCGCTGCAGCGTCTCGGCCGTGGCGCGCTCAACCCCAACCTCGGCGGCGGCCCTGCGCAGGCCCTCGAGCGCCGCCCCAAGCAACGGGTCGACGGCGATCCCTTCGTCGGAAACTCCCGGCGCCGGGTCGTCTACCCCCCGCGCACGCCCACCGGCACCACGCTCGGCCACGCGCCCGATTCTAGATGGGCGCGGGACCGTGGCACCGGTTGCCGCCGGGGCTGGCTCTAGCGTCCGCACCTGGTGAGCAGGTCCACAGGGGAGAACGCCGCCGGCGACTGGGGGCACGTGGTCAAAGAGTGGCTCGTCGACCTCTTCGAGCACACACCCCTCGAGGAGGTCGACCGCCTGCCCCTGGGCTGGATCGCGAGCGACGCCGTCCCGCTCGTGAGCGAGCTCATGAGCATCGCCGAGGCGCGCGACCGCATCGGGCGGCCCTCGCTCTCGCTCCGCGGCTTCCAGCGCGCCGCGGGCTTCGGCCGGGGTCGCCCCGCCGAGGCGGCCTGGCGCATCCCCGGCGAGCTCGCCTCCCTGCACGCGGTGCTGATCCGCGAGCTCGCCGAACGCGAGGACGATCCGCGCGCCCTCGCGCGCGCCGCGGGCGATCTGGCCGTGCTCTTCGGGATCGTCGGCGAGGCGGCCCTCGGCGCGCACCTGCGCCGCGCCCGGCGGGCGGAGACCGACGAGCTGCCGGGCCGCACGGAGCTCGAGGGCTGGCTCTCGGCGCTCCTCGCCGAGGGGGATCGCCACGGGCCGCTCGCCGTCGCCCACGTCGCCGTCGACGGCGCCGACCGGATCGAGCGCGCGTTCGGCGCGCGTGCCGCGGCTCGGATCGTCGCCGCCGTCGCCGAGATCGTGATCAGCCAGCTCTCCGGACGGCAGCGCGCCTTCCGCGCCGGACCGGCCGACCTCGTCGTCGTCGCCCCCGGGACCGGCCGCGCCGACCTCGAGCTGCTCGGCAGCCGGCTGGCGGGCCTCGTCGCGAGCGCGCAGCTCGACATCGGCCCGCGCGTCGCGCTCGCCACGGGCGTCGCCGAGTACCCCCGCGACGGCGACGACCCCACAAAGCTGCTCCGCGCCGCCGAGCACGCGTCCTGGGCCGCGCGGGCCGCGGGCGTGCCGATCGAGTACGCGGACCGGCCCCCCGTGCATGATCCGTAACAGGACGCGCGACCCGCTTTCGCGCGGGGCGTGGTTGTGTGATGCTTGTGCCCCTCAGGAGCTACGTCATGACGGGGATCCGGACCAGCGCTGCAGCCGAGATGCTGGGTGTCAGCCCCAGCACGCTGCGCACGTGGGAACGCCGTCTCGGCTTTCCCGAGCCCCGTCGCACCGCGGGCAACCATCGCCAGTACGAGCTCGAGCAGATCGAGGCGCTGCGCGAGGCGCTGCGCGAGACCAACAACATCTCGTCCGCGATCGACCTCGCCCGCCGACGCGGCCGCGGCCCCACGTCGCCCGCGCGCCTGCTCGCCGCCCTGGACCGCTTCGACGAGGCGGCGGCGGACCGCGAGCTCGAGGAGAGCCTCGCCGTGCGCAGCCTGGAGCGCACCGTAGACGAGGTTCTCATGCCGGCCCTGGAGAAGGCCGCCGAGCGTTCCGGGCGCGAAGCCGAGCTCGACTACGCCTGCCGCTGGGCCTCGGGGTGGCTGCACCGAGCCCGGCGCCTCTCCCCGCCCGCGACGCGTCCGGAGGGAGTCCTGTTGCTCGAATCGGGCCCCGCACTCGGCCTCGAGGCCGTGCACGCGCAGGCGCTCGAGCTCTGCGTGCGGCGCCAGGGCCTGCGCGTGCTGTTGCTCTCCGCGGAGCTCGCCGAGGGCCGCTACACCGCCGCGCTGCGAGCCCTCGAGCCGCGCGCCGTGGTCCTCTGCGGCTCCGAGGCGCGCCTCGATGTCGTCGGCGAGCCCCTGCGCCGCGCCGGACAGCACCGTCCGCGCCGCTTCGCGTACCGCGCCGCCCAGCTGTTGAGCGGGCGCGACGGCATCCCGCAGATCGGGAAGCTGCCCGCCGCCGCGGCCCGCAACCTCGCCGACGCGCTCGCCTCCTGACCGACCGCCCGCTGGGCGATTCGTTGCAGGCTGCGCAGCGTGCGCAGGTTCTGCGCCGCGAAGTTGCGCATCGCTTGACACCGCCCCCGCGAGCGCTTGCGGCGCGGGCCAGCCCTCCTCAACTTAAGGTAGGCACTTGAAGCCTTGCACGGTTTTTCGCAGCATTCACATACTTGGAAAGAGGTAACCCGAATGGAGGCGTCGTCACGCTTGTTGAATGTCGGGGAAGCGGCCTCGTATCTCGGGGTGAGCGCCGCATCCCTACGGAAGTGGTCCAACGATGGTCTCGTGCCCACCTATCGCACGCCCGGCGGTCAGCGTCGCTACGCGCGCGAGGATCTCGACGCGTTCATCGCTTCGATGCGCGAGACGACCCCCGGGGACGTTCCTGTCCCGCGGCTCGGCCGCATCACGATCGGGAGCCGCGCCGACTAAAAGCCTGACTCGGGGGGAACCCAAAACAGCGCCTGGCATGGAGCGACCGTGAAGCCGCGGCCAACACGCCTTGTCATCCTCGGCGAGCTCGCCCTGCTCGCCGCCGCGCTCGCGGTCGCCGCCCTGATCGCGCCGCGGGCCGACTGGAACCTCCCCGTCCTCGCGATCCTCGGCGCGCTGGCGATCTTCAGCGACCTGCGCGCGGTCCCGATCACCGCGCGCCGCGTCAAGGCGTCGGCGAGCTTCCTCGCCATCGTCTCGACGGCGACCCTGCTCGGGGCGATGCCGGCGGTGATCGTCGCCCTCGCGACGATCGTGGCCACCTGGCTCGCCTCGCGATACGACCTTGGCGATCTGCTCATCAACCTCGTCACGTACGCAACGTTCACCGTCGCGGCGGGCGCCGCTTTCGACTTCGTCGGCGAGGAGCTCGCCCTGACGCCCCACCACGCCGGCTACTACCTGCTGCTGTTCGCGACCTTCATGGGCGCGCTCGCGATCGACTTCACCATGATCGCCGCGTACACCGCCTACGTGGAGCGCTCGGACTTCCTGACGCGCCTGCGGACGGCGTTCGTGCCGATCATCCCCACCGAACTCGCCTCGGCGCTGCTCACGCTCGGCATCGCCTTCGCGTACTACAAGGTCGGCGTGGCGGCCGTGGCCCTGTTCGGGATCGTGCTCGTCACCTTCCAGACCCTTCTGCGCGAGCTGCTGCTCTCCCAGGAGCGCGCCAGCGAGCTCGAGGTGCGCGCCAAGCAGCTCGCCGGCTTCCAGGTCGCCCTGTTGAGCGCGCTGCTGCGCACGCTCGACCTCCGCGACCGCATGACCGCCCGGCACAGCGCCGCGGTCGCCCGGTACGCGCGCGAGCTGGCCGCGCACGCGGGCCTCTCCGAGGAGGACCAGGAGCTGGCCCACACCGCCGGCCTGCTCCACGACATCGGCAAGTTCGTGCTCCCCGACCACATCCTGAAGACGCGCGGCCGGCTCACGCCCGAGGACTGGGACCAGATCCGCCGCCACCCCGCCGAGGGGGCGCGCATCGTCTCCCAGATCGACGGCTACCGGCCGGTCGGGGAGATCATCCTCGCCCACCACGAGCGCATGGACGGCCTGGGCTATCCGCGGGGCCTGGTCGGCGAGGAGATACCCGTCATCGCCCGGATCATCGCCGTCGTCGACACCTACGACGCGATGACCGCGCGCGACTCGTACCGCGCTCCTCGCAGCTCCGCGGAGGCGATTGCCGAGCTGCGCCGCTGCGCGGGCTCACAGCTCGACCCGCACTTCGTCGAGCTGTTCATCGAGATGCTCGCCGACAAGGACATCGCCTACCGCCATGGCGAGGACGCCGACTTCGAGTCGGAGCTGGCGCTCGACAAGCGCATCCACGACTACGTCACGAGCGGCGCGATCACGGGCGCGATCAGCGCCTGAACGCGAAGCGGGCCCCGTGCGAGGGGCCCGCGGGCGAGCGTCGAAACGTGGGTCGAGGCTCGCCTGTTGAACTTTCTTCCCCTTGCTTAGCCGCGACGGACGCCCATTTGCTTCTCCTTCCTGCGTGAGGACCGGTTCTTCCTTCGTGCTCGGAAAAAGTCGTCCCAAACACAAAAGAAGTTGAGGCATCTTGACAAAACTTGGAAAAACTTGCACGTCCTGACCTGAGTTTGCGATGAGGCGCCCACGGACACTCGCCCCCCTCGGCCAGCCAGGCTTCGGGCGGTTGTCCAGCGCCTATCTGGTGAACGAGCTCGGCAACTGGCTCGGCGAGGTGGCCCTCGCCATCGTCGTCTTCGACCAGACGGGCAGCCCGCTCGCCGTCGCTGGGCTCTTCCTCGCCATGCAGTTCGCGCCAGCGCTGGCCACCCCGCCGCTGATCGCGCGCATCGACGCGGTGGCCACCCGGCGGGCGCTGGCCGGGCTCTATGCGGCCGAGGCGGTCGCCTTCGTGGTCCTCGCCGCTCTGGCGTCCGGCGGCTCGCTCGCCCTCGCCCTGATCCTGGTCGTCGCGGCGATCGACGGCACCCTCGCGACCGCGGCACGGGCCCGCACCCGGGCCACGGGGGCCGCGATCCTGCAGCCCGCGGGGCTCCTGCGCGAGGGCAACGCCATCCTCAACTTCTGGTTCACGGCGGCCGCGGCGGCCGGGCCCGCGATAGCCGGCCTGGTCGTCACCATCGCCGGGCCGCAGGTCGCGCTGCTCGCCGACGCCGGCACGTTCCTGGGCGTCGCCGCCCTGCTCGCGACCTCCGGTCACCTCCCCGGCGCAGTCGAGGCCACGGGCGGCGGCTGGGCCGAGCGGCTGCGCCGCGGACTGACCTACGCGCGCGAGCGCCCGGTTCTGCGCCGCCTGCTGGGCGCCGAGGCGCTCGCCTTCGTGTTCTTCGCGCTCGTGCTGCCGATCGAGGTCGCCTTCGCCAAGGACACGCTCGATGCGGGCGACGCGGGCTACGGCTTTCTGCTCGGCGCCTGGGGAACCGGGATGGTCCTCGGCAGCGTCGCCTTCGGCGCGCTCTCAGGCGCCTCCCTGCGCGCGCTGCTCGCGGTCGGGACCCTCGCGATCGGGGTGGCCTACTGCGGGACCGGGCTCTCGCCGAGCCTGCTCGTCGCCTGCGCGTTCTCGGCGCTGGGCGGCGCTGGCAACGGCCTGCAATGGGTCGCGTTGGTGACCGCGGTCCAGGCGGTCACTGCGAGCGAGTACCAGGCCCGCGTGGTCGGCCTGCTCGAGTCGCTGGCGAGCGGCGCATCGGGCCTCGGCTTCCTGCTGGGCGGCGCCGTGGCCGCCGTGCTCACCCCGCGTGAGGCTTACGTCGTCGCTGGGGCCGGGGTGCTCGTGGTGCTCGCGATCGCCGCCAGCCGTCTGCGCCAGGCACGCTTCGATCCGGGATCCTCGGATCCAGGGCCGGCGCTCGCCGCCCCGGAGGAAGCCGCGGGCGCGGGCTGAGCCGGGGCGCCAACGGCCGCTCGGCGGGTCAGCTGGCGATCCGCTCCAGGATCGGCCCCGGGTCCTCGATCCCGAAGTCGTCGCGCAGGCGCGCCTCGATCTGCGCCGGGGTCGCCCCCGCCACCGCCATCTGGGTGGCGAGCAGAATGGCCGCCTCCGACGCCGGCGCGGCCGGGCCGTTTCGGGCCCGGTCACGCCCGAAGCGCGGCCGGCCCTCCTCGCCCCCGGTCGAACCGAGCGGCACGTTCTGCGGCGGCTGCGAGAGCGCGCCGAGCCGCTCGCGCAGGCCAGCCAGCGTGTCCCCCTCGGCTGGCTTCGGCTCATCAGCCGGGGCCGCAGCCTCGGCAGGCTGGACCGGCGCGGGCGCCGGTGCCGGTGTCTCGCCCGCGGTCGAGGGCGCGTCCGGCGCCTCGGCGCGCGGCCGCGCGGGCTCGGGTGCCTGCGGGCTCGCCGCGCGCGGCCTGGAGAGCGCGGCGATCTCCTCGTCGAGCATCGTGAGCAGGACGTCGGCCTGGGCGCGGATGCGCTCGGCCCGCTCGAGCAGCTCGGCGCTCAGGCCGGAGAGCTCGCGCGCCCGCTCCTCGACGATGCGCTGGACCTCGCCGTCCGCCTCCTCGATGCGGCGCTGGGCCTCGCGCTCGGCCTCCTCGAGGATCTCGGAGGCGGCCTTCTCGACCGCGGCGAGCACGGTCTCGAAGCGGCCGAGGCCGCCGCCCGTATCCGAGCCTGCGGCGCTCATCGCCCGCCCCCGCCGAGCGCGGCGGCGCGCTCGTTCAGCTCGCTCGAGAGCCTGCGCAGGGACCTTTCGATGCCGTCGATTCGCCGGGCGAGCGCGGCGCGCGCCTCGACCAGCTCGGCGCGGCGCCGGGCGCGAGCCTGCTCGCTCTCGCGCAGGCCGGCCTCGACCCGCGCCGCGGCGTCACGCCCGGCCTCGTCGACGCGATCGCGCGCGCGCTGGACGGCGCCCGCAAGCGCCTCGCGGACGCGCCCCGCCGCGTCGGATGCCTCGCCCCACGTCACAGTCCGGACATCGTACAGCCGCTGCGTGGGCCCGGCGAGGGCGCGCCGGGCAGGTGCAACCGCGCTGCCAGCGGCGCCCGGCACGGCGACGCTGCAAGATACTGCCCCCGTGCGCAAGCGCATCCTGCTCTCCCTGCTGCGCTCCGTGCGAAAGCGCCGCCCCGTGATCCTGCTCTATCACGGGATCGGGACCCCACGGCCCGAGCACGACCCGCACAACCTGCAGGTCGCCCCCGAGGCGTTCCGCGCCCAGCTCGAGCTCTTGCGCGAGGCGGGCTTTGGCTTCACCCGCGTGCGCGAGCTCGTCCGCGCGCTGCCCGCGCCCGGGCTCGCGGCGGTCACCTTCGACGACGGCATGCTGGACAACCTGACCACCGCCGCGCCGATCCTCGCCGAGCTCGGCGCGCCCGCGACCGTGTACGTGCAGACGGGCGCGATCGGCCAGCCCAACCCGTGGATGGATCCCGCCGCCGGGGAGCGGATGATGACCGCCGAGGAGCTCCGCGAGCTGGCCGCGCTCGGCTGGGAGATCGGCGGGCACACGGTCACCCACCCGGACCTCTCGAAGCTCGACCGGGACGAGTGCGTGGCGGAGATGGCCCGCGGCAAGGAGGAGCTCGAGACGATAATCGGGGCCGGGGTGGTGAGCTTCGCCTTAGGCGCGCTGCTGGCCGGCGGCGGCGAAGTAGTTGTCGAATGCGTAGAGGTGCGGCGTGAAGACGAGCGGGGTGCGCGGCCGCGCGACCCTCGCGAGGCGCGCGAGCACGCCGCCTTTGCTGCCGTGCGCGTGGATCAGGTCGGGGTCGAAGGCGCGCAGCGCGCGTATCACCGCGACGAGCGCCCGGGCGTCGGCGGCGGGGCGCACCGGGCGGATCATCGGAACCGGGATCACCCGCGCCGCGGCGAGCTCGGGGCGATCGGGCTCGAAGGGGCCGAGCACCGCGACCTCGTGGCCGCGCTCGGCGAGGTCGGCGGCGAGCGCGGCGACGTGCGCGAAAGCGCCGCCTCGGTCGGGCCGAAGGATCAGCGCGACCCTGGCCAACCGCTCAGCGGTCGCTGCCCGCCGGGTCGACCTACCGGGTGATCGAGCGCGCTCTGGCGCGGTTCGCCACGCGCGTGATCGCGGTCTGCGAGGCCGAGCGGCGCAACGCGGCCTCGGTCGGCCCGGCGTCCCGGGTCCGCGTCGTCTACAACGGCGTCGACCCGGTGCGCAGGGACGCGGTCCACCCCGCGCTCGCCGAGCTGCGCGCGGCGCACAGCTTCGTCGCCTGCGCGATCGCCGAGCTGCGGGATTCGAAGGGAATCGACGCGCTGCTTGAGGCGTTCGCCCGCGCGCGGCGCGAGGACGGCTCGATCAGCCTCGCGATCGCGGGCGACGGCCCCGAGCGCGCCTCGCTGGAGGCGCTCGCCCACCGGCTCGGGCTGGGGTCGGCCGTCCGCTTCCTCGGCGCCACCCCCGGTCCCGACAGCGTGCTGGCCGGCGCCGACGCGTTCGTGAACGCCGCCTACGCGGAGGCCTTCCCCTACACCGTGATCGAGGCCATGTCGGGCGGGGTGCCGGTGATCGCGACCGATGTCGGCGGCACGGCGGAGGCGATCGGGCGGCGTGGCGAGGCGGGCGTCCTGGTCCCTGCGCGCGACGCTGACGCGCTCGCGCGGGCGCTGCTCGAGCTCGCGCGCGACCCCGAGCGCCGCGCGGCGATGGGCGCGCGAGGGCGCGCCGAGTACGAGCGCCGCTTCACGCGCGAGCGGATGCTGGCCGGGATCCGAGCGGTGTACGCCGAGCTGGGCGCCCTCTGACGGTCGTCCGCGGCCGCGGGTTTTGTGCGTCAGCGCACAAAGCTTGCTTTCCGGTTCAAGGAATTTCGCGCGGACGACGAATAGGAGGTGTGGAGCCTTACCTAGTCGGGGGGAAGCCCCGCGGCGTCACGGCACGGAGGCCATGGCACGCGAGAGAGACCTGAACCGAGCATGACGCGCGCGCCGTCAACCGCGGCGATCGCGATCGAGGCCGCGGCCCTGGCCGCCGGCCTCGCGCTGACCGTTGCCATGGCGCCCGCGGCCGACTGGGACCTGGGCCTGCTCGCGATGCTCTTCGCGTTCGCGGTGATCTCCGACATCCGCCGCGTTGCCGTGCCCGCCAACCGCGTCTTCGCGTCCGGCAGCTTCCTCGCGATCGTCACCGCGGCGATCCTGCTGGGCGCCGCGCCGGCGGTGATCGTCGGGCTCGGCACGATCGCCGCGAGCTGGCTCTTCGAGCGGTACGCGGCGCCGAACCTGCTGATCAACTGCGTCGTCTACACGTGGTTCCCGCTGCTGGCCGCGCTCGGCTTCGACGCGGCGCGCGACGCCCTCGGGCTCACCCCCGACGACACCGGCTTCTACATCGCCGTGCTCGCGACGTTCGTGGGCGCCCTGCTTCTCAACTTCACGATGATCGCCGTGTACAACCGCTACGAGGTGGGCACGCCCGTACGCGAGGCCTACCGGGAGGTGCTGATCCCGATCCTCCCCTCCGAGCTCGCGATCGCGCTGCTCGCCGTCGGGATCGCCTTCGCCTACTTCGAGCTCGGCCTCGTGACGATCGCGATGTTCGGCGTCGCCCTCCTGATTTTCCAGTACCTGCTCGGCGCCCTGCTGACCTCGCAGGAGCGCGCCAAGGAGATCGAGCGCCGCGCGCACCAGCTCGCGGGCTTCCAGGTCGGGCTCCTCAGCACCCTGATGCGCACGCTCGACCTCCGCGACCGCATGACCGCCCGCCACAGCGCCGCGGTAGCGCGCTACGCGCGCGAGCTCGCCGCCCGCGCCGGGATGTCCGAGGAGGAGCAGGAGCTCGCCCACACCGCGGGGCTCCTGCACGACATCGGCAAGTTCGCCCTGCCCGACTCGATCCTCAAGGCGAACACGCCGCTCACCGAGCAGGACTGGGAGCTGATCAAGCGCCATCCCGCCGAGGGGGCGCGGATCGTGAACGGCATCGACGGCTACGGGCCGGTGAGCGAGATCATCCTCGCCCACCACGAGCGCATCGACGGGCTCGGCTACCCGTACGGGCTCTCCGGCGAGGAGATCCCGCCGATCGCCCGGATCATCGCGGTCGTCGACACCTACGACGTGATGACGGCGCGCGACTCCTACCGCGAGCCCCGCCCGCCCAAGGAGGCGATCGCGGAGCTGCGCGCGGTCGCGGGCACGCAGCTCGACGCCCGATTCGTCGAGCTCTTCATCGAGATGCTCGAGGAGCACAAGCTCTCCTTCCAGCACGGAAGCGACGCCGACTTCGAGGCGGAGCTCAACCTCGAGGCGCGCATCATCCGCCACGCGGCCGCGCAGTCCGCGAAGCGGCCCCTGTTCGCGGATTCCCCGGCGCCGCAGTGACCCGGCTTTCGCCCCTTCCTCCATCAAACCCCTAAACAGACCGGCGCGCGATCATCGCGATCGCGCGCCGGCGTGGTTACGACTGCTTTGGCCGTCCTGGCCCTGGTTTGATCAGCCCTTGCGGAAGCCCATGGCTGCACTCCTTCGCAGTGGTCGCGGGGACAACTCCAACGTGCGCCTCTGCGCCTCTCTCAGCCCTTCCGGAAGCCCATGGAGCACTCCTTTGCTCGTGGTTTGTGTGCAGACGTCGACGTCTGACGTAACCACAGGAACCGGCGTGTTCCCCAGGGCCCGCGCCGCGATCGCGGAACTTGCGGGAATTTCGTGAGGTCCGGGGGCCTAAAGCCCTAGGAGTGTCGTCCAGCCGAGCGGGCGGCGGGCGCTGCTAGCCCGCGCAGACCCAGGCGGAGGGGCCGGAGTCGGCCCAGATCTGGGCGGCGATGGCGTGCTGCTCGGCGGGCGAGGCCTGGTGCGGCAGACCCTTGCCGCCGTACGCCTTCCAGGTGGACGGCAGGATCTGGTAGGCGCCGCCCGCGCCCGTGGTCGGGTTGAGCGCCTTGAAGTTGCCGCCCGACTCGCACATCACGATCGCCTCGGGGATAGCCCAGTCGCCCATCCAGCCGGCGACCTTCCGCTGCGCCTCGGCCGCCGAGACCCGCTCGAGCTCCTGCACCTGTTGCGTCCAGCGCCCGATGCGCGAGCGCAGGCTCTCGATCGCGGCGAGCTGTGCCGCGCGCGCCTCCTCGAGCCGCGCGGCCTCGGCGAGGGCGCGGTCGCGGACGCCCGCGATCTCCGCGCGCGCCGCCTCGACGCGCTCGTTGAAGGCGTCGGCCTCGGCCTTGGCGGTCTCGACGCGGTCGACCTCGGCGTCGAGCTGGGCGCGCAGCTCGCGCACGCGCTCGACGAGGGCGCGGTCGGCCTCCTGGATGCGCCGCAGAAGCTCGGCGCGCGTCGCCAGATCGTCGAAGCCCTCGGCGTCGAGCAGGACGTCGATGCCGGCGGGGTCGTTCGACTTGTAGATCGAGACCAGCCGGTCGGCGAGCGCGTCCTGCGCCCGGCGGAAGCGCGCCCGGACCTCGCGCAGCGCGGCGCGGGCCTCCTCGAGGCGCTCCGCCAGCTCGGCCGCCCGCTCGCGGCCCTCCGCGAGGACCTGGGTGAGCTCCCGCTCGCGGGCCGCGGCCTGCTCGGCGCGAGCACGCGCTGCCGCGAGCGCGTCGGTGGCGCTCTGCACCGTGGCGGCGAGCTCCTCGGCCTCCGCCCGCGCCGACTCGATCTTGGCGTTCAGCCCCTCGATGGACTGCTGGGCGTCGGCGCGCGCGATCGGGATCGCGAGCGCGAGACCCGCGGCCAGGACGACCAGAGCCCGCACCGCCAGCCCCGGCAGGCGGAGCCGGCGCGAGCGTTCGGGGTCCGTCTTCTCGTCGTACCTGGAATCGTGCACTTGCGGGTCCCCCGCGAAAGAGCGGGCCATCGGCCGGGGGCGATGCTAACAAATCGTTAGCGTCCGCTAACGAAGTGCTTGCGAACGTTACATAATCCGGGTGACGGATTGCAGGGCGGCCGGTGGTTCGGGGCGGGATCTTGCATCTCGGCTCGCCGGTCGCCGGTTCGGCGGTACAAGCGAATAGGCGAAAGCCCGTAACCCATTCGGGCTACGAAACGGCCTCGCGGCAGACTCACCGACGCCAGCGCCACCGACGGGCGAGCGGCGACCGGCGGCTATCCCTCAGGCGGCTCGCGCCGGCTGATCAACCAGGCGCCGACGGCGAGCAGCGCGGCCAGGCCGATACCGGCGATGCGGATCTGCTTGCCGAACTTCCACCAGGCCAGCTGAACGGTGGCGCGACCGATCCACTCGTAGATGCGGGAGGAGATCATCCCCCGTCTGCTTCCCCGTCGCGGGCCGCGCGAATCCTGTGGGCCATGCGGCTTTGCAACGTGAACAGCTCGATGAAGCCCGGGCTCGCGTGCTGGGAGAACTCGCCGCCGGACTCCGCGAAGCCGGCGAGCGACTGGTCGTAAACCGCGTACGGGGATTGCCTGGCGATGACCCGCGCGGCGCCCTTGAAGAGGCGCACGGTGATCTCGCCGGTGACGTGGCGGTTCGCGCTCTCGATGTACGCGTCGAGGTCCTCGCGCAGCGGGTCGTACCAGAGACCCGAGTAGCAGAGGTACGCCCACTTGCGGTCGAGGATGTGCTTGAACTCGTTCTGGTGGACCGTCGAGACGAGCTTCTCGAGGTCGCGGTGCGCTTCGATCAGGATCGCGGCCGCAGGCACCTCGTAGAGGTCGCGCACCTTGAGCCCCACGACTCGGTCCTCGATGTGGTCGACGATCCCCACGCCGTGGCGCGCGCCGGCCTCCGCGGTGCGCTCGATGAGGTCGACGAGCGGCAAGCGCTCGCCGTTCAGCGCGACTGGGCGCCCGGCCTCGAACTCGATCCGCAGGTCCTCGGGCGCGTCGGGCGCGTCCTCGGGGGCAGTGACGAGGTTGAAGACGTCGTCGGGCGGCGGGGCGCTCAGGTCCTCGATCGCGCGGCCCTCGGACGAGCGGCCCCAGAGGTTGTCGTCGATCGAGTACGGGGGCGCTTCGGTGCCGCCCTTCACCGGGATCCCGTGCTCGCGCGCGTAGGCGATCTCCTCCTCGCGACCCATGCGCCACTCGCGCACGGGGGCGATGACCTTCAGGTCAGGGGCGAGCGTGGCGATCGTCGCCTCGAGACGCACCTGGTCGTTGCCCTTGCCGGTGCAGCCGTGCGCGATCGTGTCGCAGCCCGTCGCGCGGGCCTGCTCGACGGCGAGCTTGGCGATCAGCGGCCGCCCGAGCGCCGTGAACAGCGGGTAGCCGCCGCCGTAGAGCGCGTTCGCCTTGAGCGCCGGGAGCACGTAGTCCTCGGCGAACTCCTTGCGCGCGTCGACCACGACCGACTCGACCGCGCCCAGGTCGCGGGCCTTGCCGACGACGACGTCCCAGTCTTCGCCAGGCTGCCCGAGGTCGACGGTGAGCGTGACGATCTCCGCGCCGTACTGCTCCTGGATCCAGCGGAGCATCACGGAGGTGTCCAAGCCGCCCGAGTAGAGCAGCAGGACGCGGCCGACCTCGGCGGGATCGGCCTGGTAGGTAGCGGTGCGCGGGAAATCACTCGGTGTGGCCATCGGCCGCGGAAGTGTACGCGCCCGGCCGAAAGTGCGAGATGATGCGCACGGCATGCAGCGTGCGCTCCGCATCCTCTCGGTCGCGCTGATCACCGCGGGGCTCGTCGTCCTCACCGACGTCGGGGTCACGCTCGCCTGGAAGGAGCCGCTCTCGACGCTCTACGGCTGGCTCAAGCAGGACCAGGCCGAGGACGAGCTCAACGCGCTCTCCGACGATTTCCTGGAAGAGCATCCGTACATGGAGATCGACGTGAGCCAGGTCCCCGAACGCGCGCGTGAGCTCGCCAAGGCGTACAAGAAGAAGGTCAGGGACGGGCGCGGGATCGGTCGCATCAGGATCGACGAGATCGACCTCAACATGGTCGTCGTCGAGGGGACGGACACCGCCGCCCTACAGAAGGGCCCCGGCCACTACACGCGCGCGCCCGACCCCGACTTCCGCCGCCAGGGCGACGGGTCGGCGTTCCCGGGCGAGGGCCGCACGGTCGGCATCGCCGGCCACCGCACGACGTACCTGGCCCCGTTCCGCAAGCTCGATGAGCTCGAGCGCGGCGACGAGATCGTGCTCGAGATGCCCTACGCGACCTTCCGGTACGAGGCGATCGAAACGGACATCGTCTCCCCCACGGACATCGAGGTCGTGCGCAACACCGGCTCCGAGCGCGTCGTGCTCACGGCCTGCCATCCGCTCTACAGCGCCGCGCAGCGGATCGTCGTGACCGGCCGGCTGGCCTCGATCTCGCTCTACGGCCTCGACGAGCTCACCTGGTACGCACCCGGCCAGGGGGCGCGCCGGGGCGCGGGCGCCCGCCGGGCGCGCCTAGGGCTGCGCCTCGACGGTCGTCGTCTCGGTGACCGTCTCGGTGACGGTGGTCGTCTGCGCCTCGGTGACCGTCGTCGTCTCGGGCGGCGCGGTCTCCGTCTCGGTCTGAGTCTCGGTCTCCGTGACGGTCCGCGCGCGTTGCGGGCGGTCGTCGCGCGAGTCACCCTCGTCGCCGCTCGCCACGATCGCGAGCGCGATGCCCAGGCCGACGACGAGCGCGCTCAGGACGATCAGCGCCGCCTTGACGCCGCCGCTCATGCCCTCCCGGTCCGGCGACTGCCCGTAGGGCGGCCGGCCGCCGCCGTAGCCCTGTTGCTGGGTCGCGTAGGGATCGCGGTAGGGGTCCCGCTCCTCCTGCGGCTGCCCGTACTGCGGCTGGCGCCGCGGGTCGGGCTCCGGGGGCATGTGGCGTGTCGGATCGTCGTGCACGCGCGAACCATAAGCGCTGGACCCGACGCCACGCCGCTCAGCCCGCGCCCCCACCCACGGGCAGCCGCAGTGAAAGTTTCAGCCCACGCTGCCGGAAAGCGGCAACCACGGCTGAACGCGCGGAGCCCGGCCCGCTCCGTTCAGCCCACGTTGCCGGAAAGCGGCAATGAGGGCTGAATCCTGTCGGGGCGGCCGAGCGCAGGCGCGGCGCCTAGCCTCGAACGGACGCCCCCATGATCTCCAGCGCCCGGTCGACGTCGGCCGCGTCGATGATGAGCGGCGGGAGCAGGCGCAGCATGCCCGGGCCCGGGCAGTTGAGGACGAGCCCGTTCTCGAGGCAGCGGTCGCGCACCGCGGCGGCGTCGATGCCCTCGGCGAGGCTCACGCCGACCATCAGGCCGCGGCCGCGCACGTCGACGACCCCGTCGATCGCGCGCAGGCCGTCCATCAGGCGTCCGCCGAGCTCGCGGACCGAGGCGAGCAGCTCCTCGTCGCTCAGCACGTCGAGCGCCGCGAGCGCCGCGGAGGCCTGGATCGGCCCACCGGCGAAGGTCGAGCCGTGGTCGCCCGGCTCCAGGACGTCGCTGGCGCGTTCGCCGGCGATGATCGCGCCCACCGGCAGCCCGCCGCCGAGCGCCTTGGCTGCGGTGATCACGTCGGGCTCGACGCCCACGCCCTGGTACGCCCAGAGCGTCCCGGTGCGCCCCATCCCGGTCTGCACCTCGTCGAAGATGAGCAGCGCACCGGTCTCGTCGCACACCTCGCGCGCGGCCTGGATCACCTCGTCGGGGATCGGCCACACTCCGGCCTCACCCTGGATCAGCTCGAAGAAGACGGCCGCCGTGTTCTCGCTCGCCGCCGCCCGCAACGCCGCGGCGTCATCGCGGGGCACGTAGCGGAACCCGCGCGGCAGCGGTCCGAAGCGCTCCTCGTCGGCGAGCTTCGGGGTCGCGGCGAGCGCACCCAGCGTGCGCCCGTGGAAGTCCGAGTCGAGGCTGATGATTTCGGGCGTCTCCACCCCGCGCCGGTGGGCGTGCTTGCGCGCGATCTTGATCGCCCCCTCCGAGGCCTCGGTGCCGGTGTTCGCCAGGAACACCCGGCCGCCGAGGCTCGACTCGCTGAGCCGCTCGCTCAGGCGCAGCGCGGGCGCCGACAGGAACAGGTTCGACGAGCCCGCGAAGGTCGCGGCCTGCCTCTGGATCGCCTCGACGATCCGCGGGTGGCAGTGGCCCGCGTTGTGCACGGATAGGCCCGCGAAGAAGTCGAGGTACTCCTTGCCCGTCGAGTCCCACAGGCGCGCCCCCTCGCCGCGCACGAACTCGACGCCGGCGCGCGCGTAGGTGCGCATCGCGTAGCGCGCGTCCAGCTCGCGCAGCTCGTCCACTGAGAGCGCCGTCGTCATGGCGTGATCTTGGTCCCGACGCCCGCGTCCGTGAAGAGCTCCAGCAGCATCGAGTGCGGGCGGCGGCCGTCGACGATCTGCACCGAGTCCACCCCGCCGCGGATCGCCTCCAGGCACGCCTCGAGCTTGGGCCGCATTCCGCCGGAGACGCTCGGCAGCGCCTCCTCGACCTCGTCCGCCGTCGCCGCGGAGATCAGCGACGCGGGGTCGTCGGGGTCCTCGAGCCAGCCCGGCACGTCCGTCAGGAAGATCGCCTTGTGCGCGGGGAGCGCCGCCGCGACCTTGCCCGCCGCGGCGTCGGCGTTGACGTTGTACGAGCGGCCCTCGAGGTCCGAGGCGGCCGCCGCGATCACCGGGATGTAGTCGGCGGCGATGTGGTTGAGAACGCTCACGTCGACCCGGTGGATCTCCCCCACGTCGCCGACCTTGTCCGCGTTCGGCACGGGCCGCACGTCGAACATGCGCCCGTCCTCCCCCGAGAGCCCCACGGCGGGTTGGCCGTGGCGGTTGATCCGGTTGACGATGTCGGAGTTGACCTTGCCGAGCAGCACCATCTTCGCGACCTCGACGGTCTCCGGGTCGGAGACGCGCAGCCCGTCGACGAAGCGCACCTCCATGCCGAGGCGCTCCATGTACGCGGTGATGTCGGGGCCGCCGCCGTGGACGACGATCGGGTTCATGCCGACGTACTTGAGCAGCACGACGTCGGTCGCGAACGCCTCCTTGAGCGCCTCGTCGCGCATCGCCGCGCCGCCGTACTTGATGACGATCGTGCGGCCGTGGAACTGCTTGATGTAGGGCAGCGCCTCGAGGAGCGTTTCGACGGAGGCCACGCCCTCGGTTGTCCTGCGGGTCGGGTTCATGTCGTGTACTCGGCGTTGATCCGGATGTATTCGTGCGTCAGGTCCGAGAAGTAGACGTGCGCGCTCGCCGTCCCCCGCCCCAGGCGGATGCCGATCTCGGCCTCGCGCTCGTCCGAGCCGAGCTCCTCGTAGTCGATCGTCTGCGGCCCCGGCTCGGGCAGCTCCTTGCCGGCGAGCGCCATGCCCGCCGCCTGCGCGATCCGCCCCCAGTTGGGGTCACGCCCGGTGAGCGCGGTCTTCACCAGCGGCGAGTTGGCGATCGCGCGCGCCACGCGCTCGGCCTCCTCGGCGTCGGCCGCCTCGCTCACCAGCACGCGGCCGGTGCGCTCCGCGCCCTCGCCGTCGGCGACGATCTCGAGCGCGAGCTGCAGCAGCACGGCGTCCAAAAGGCCCTCGGGGAGCGGCGCGCCGGCGGCGCCGGTCGCCTGCAGGACGACCGTGTCGTTGGTGCTCATCTGCCCGTCGACGGTGATCCGCTCGAACGAGCTCGCCACCGCGCGGCGCAGCTCCGCCTCGGGCCGCTCGACGAGCGCGTCGGTCTGCACGAAGCAGAGCATCGTCGCGAAGCCGGGCTCGATCATCCCCGCGCCCTTGGCCTGCGCCGACAGGGTCACGCCGCCGCTGCGCACGGTCACCCGCTTCGGGAAGCGGTCGGTGGTCATGATCGCCTCGCTGAACTCCACCCCGCCGGTCGGGCTCAGCCGCTCGGCGGCCGCCCGCACGCCGCGCAGCACCGCGTCGACCTCCAACGGCACGCCGATCACCCCGGTCTCGGCCACGGCGACGTTCTCGCCGGGCACGCCCACGGACTCGGCGGCCGCGTCGCGCATCGCGAGCGCGTCGGCGATCCCCTGCTCGCCCGTCGCGGCGTTCGCGTTGCCGGAGTTGACCACGACCGCACGGATAGCGTCGAGCGCGCAGCGCTCGCGGCAGACGACGACGGGCGCGGCCGCGGCCGCGTTGCGCGTGAGCAGCACGGCCGAGCGCACCCCGGGCTCGTCGCAGACCAGAAGGCCGACGTCGGTCTTGCCGCCGCCCTTGAGGCCGCAGTGCACGCCCGCGGCCCGGAACCCGGGCGCGAGCTGCTCGGGAGCGAGCATCTCGACGCCGGCGGGCGCCTCCACCCAGCGCGAGCGGAAGAACTCCCCGACTTCAGGGGCCGCGCCCTCTGCCACCGCCCCCTCCATCGCCTAGAGGAGCCCCTCGGTCTCGTCGAGGCCCAGCATCAGGTTCAGGTTCTGCACCGCCTGCCCCGCCGCGCCCTTCCAGAGGTTGTCGATCGCGGCGAAGACGATCGCCTGCTCGCCGCCCTGCGCGAGCACCGGCTGGATCCGGCAGAGATTGGTCTCGCGCACGTCGAGCACGCTCGGCGGCTCGTCGGTGAGCTCGATGAACGGCTCGCCCGCGTAGCGCTCCTCGTACAGCGCGCGCAGCTCGTCCTGCTCCAGCTTGCGCGCCAGGTTCACATAACAGCTCGAGAGCAGCCCCTGGTCGAGCGGCAACAGGTGCGGCACGAACGTCACCGGCCCGTCCGCGCCCATCTCGCGCAGCTCCTGCTGGATCTCGGGCGTGTGGCGGTGGCCCGTGACCTTGTAGGGCTTGAAGTTCTCGCCGACCAGCGAGAAGTGCATGCCGGCCGCGCCCCGGCCCGCGCCGGAGACGCCGGACTTCGCGTCGATCACGACGCCCCCGACGAGCCCGGCCTCGGCGAGCGGCGCCAGCGCGAGCAGCGCGCAGGTCGGGTAGCAGCCCGGGTTCGCGATCAGCTCGGCGGTGCGAACGGCGTCGCGGTTGAGCTCGGTGAGCCCGTAGACGGCGCCCTCGAGCAGCTCCGGCTCGCCGTGCGGGCCGTACCAGCGCTCGTACTCGGGCAGGTCGCGCAGCCGGAAGTCGGCGGAGAGGTCCACCACCTGCGCGCCCAGCCCCCGCAGCTCGGCGACCACGGGCGCGGCGGCGCCGTGCGGGTAGGCGACGATGGCGGCGTCGACCTCGTCGGCCTCGGCGAGGTCGAGCTCGGTGAGCTCGAGCGGCACGCGGTGCCTCGGGTAGATGTCGTCGAGCCGCTGCCCGGCCTCGCTGCGCGACGTCACCGCGACCAGCTGCAGGCGCGGATGGCGCCACACGAGGCGCGCCGCGAGCGCGCCGGCGAACCCGGTCGCGCCCGCGACCAGCACCCGCGCGGCGGGCTCGCCGGCGAGCGGCTGGCTCGCGATCGCCTGGGCGTTGGGATCACTCACGCAGCGACCCTCCGATCCCGCCGAGCGCGACGCGGATCGCCTCGCGGCGCTCCGCGACCTCGGCGTCGGTCAGCGTGCGGTCGGGGGCGCGGAACTCGAGCCGCAGCGCGAGGCTCTTGCGCCCCTCGCCAAGCTGCTCGCCGCGATAGAGGTCGAAGATGCGCGCGGCGCGCAGCAGCTCGCCGCCAGCCTCCAACACCGTCTGGCGCACGCGCTCCGCCGGTACGTCGTCGGGCACGACCACGGCGAGGTCCTGGAAGACCGCCGGGAAGCTCACGAGGTCCTCGTAGGTCTCGGCGCCCAGCGGGCTCGCGTCAAACAGCGGCGCCAGATCCAGCTCGGCCGCGGCCACGGGCCGGTTCTCCAGGTCCCACTCGCGCGCGACCAGCGGATGCAGCTCGCCGAGCCAGCCCACCGCGGTCCCCGCGATCTCAACCCGCGCGGCGCGGCCCGGGTGCAGGAACGGCTCGCTCGCCGGCGCGAAGGTGGGTTCGACCGCGAACCGCTGGCAGAGGGCCTCCAGCACGCCCTTGAGCGCGAAGAAGTCGGCGGCCTGGCCGGGTGCCCGCCAGGAGTCCGGCACGAGCTCGCCGACGGCGAGCAGGCCCAGCCGCAGCGGCTCGAAGGCGGGCGGCCCCATGCGCCCCGGAAACGCCCCCGCGACCACGCCGCCCTCGGCGGGCGCCGCCTCGGGCAGGTACACGCGCCCGGTCTCGAACAGCGCCACGGAGTCGATGTCGCGCGCCGTGTTGTGCTGCGCGACGTCAAGCAGCCCGCCGAGCAGCGTCGTGCGCATCACCGAGTTCTCCTCGCCGAGCGGGTTTGCGATCCGGATCACCCTGCGGCGCTCATCGTCGGCGGGCAGGCGCAGCCGGTCGGCGACCGACGGCGAGCCGAAGCCCCAGGTGATCGCCTGATTGAAGCCGAGCGCCGCCGCCTCGTCCTCGACGAGCCGGCGCAGCCGCTGCTCGCGGACCAGGCCCCCACGCTCGCCGTGCGCGGGCAGCGTGCGCGGCAGGCGGTCGAGCCCGTGCAGGCGCCCCACCTCCTCGATCAGGTCGATCTCGCGCGTCACGTCGTAGTGGCGCTCGGGGGTGACGGTCACCCGCAAATCCTCGTCGCCCACGGGCTCGACTTCGAAGCCGAGCCGCTGCAGGCCCTCGGCGGCCTCGTCGCGCGGGATCTCCACGCCGAGGATGCGCGGCACGCGCGCGCCGCGCAGCGTGAGCGTGTGCGGCTCGGGGATCTCGGCGGCGACGTCGATCGTGCCGGGCGCGAGCTTCGCGTCGGCGAGCTCGACGATCAGCCTCGAGGCCACCCGCTGTGCGCGGATCGTGAGCTCCGGGTGGAGCTGCTTCTCGAACCGCGACGACGCCTCCGAGCGCAGCCCGAGCATGCTCGAGGTGCGCAGGATGTTGACGCCGTTCCAGGTCGCGGCCTCGAGCAACACGCGCGTGGTCTCGCCCGAGACCTCGGAGACCTGGCCGCCCATGATCCCGGCGATGCCGCTGGGCTGCTCGCGGTCGGCGACCACGACCGAGTCCGTGTCGAGCGTGCGCTCGACGTCGTCGAGGGTGGTCATCCGCTCGCCGTCGCGCGCGCGGCGCACGATGATCGCGCCGCCGGGCACCCGGTCGAGGTCGAAGGCGTGCAGCGGCTGCCCGATGAGCAGCATCACGTAGTTCGTGATGTCGACGACGTTCGAGATCGGCCGCTGGCCGGCGGCCATCAGCCGCGCCTTCATCCACAGCGGCGAGGGACCCATGCGGACGTCGGTGAAGGCGCGCGCGGTGAACCGCGGGCAGAGCTCGGGGACCTCGACGGTCACCGAGGCGAGCTCGTGCACGTCGGTGGGGCCGGTCGCCTCGGCGTCGCGCTCCCACGGCGGGGGCGCGAGCGGCGCGCCGGTGATGGCGTGCACCTCGCGCGCTACGCCCCAGACGCCCAGGCAGTCCGGGCGGTTCGGGTTCAGGTCGAGCTCCAGGACCTCGTCGGAGATGGCGACGACGTCGGCGAGCGGGGTCCCGGGCTCGGGCCCCGCGCCGTCGGTGCCGAGCACGGCGATGCCGTCGGCGTCATCGCCGATCTCCATCTCGGCCTCGGAGAGGATCATCCCGTTCGACTCGATCCCGCGCAGCTTCGCCTTGCCGAGCTTCTGACCGCCGGGCATGACCGCGCCCGGCAGGGCGACCATCACGGTCTGGCCGGCCGCCACGTTCGGGGCGCCGCAGACGATCGTGCGCTCGCCGTCGCCCGTGTCCACCTGGCAGACGCGCAGGCGGTCGGCGTTCGGGTGCTGCTCGGCGCTCAGGACGCGCCCGATCACGAACCCTTCGGGCGAGGGCGCGCCGAACCGGGAGACGCGCTCGACCTCGAGCGCGCGCATCGAGAGCAGCTCGGCGACCTCCTCTGCGCTGAGGCCGGGATCGCAGTACTCGCGCAACCAGGAGAACGGGACCTTCACGGCATCACCTCATCCATCAGAACTGCTCCAGGAAGCGCACGTCGTTCTCGTAGAAGATCCGCAGGTCGGGCAGGCCGTGCTTGAGGAAGGCGATGCGCTCGATTCCCATGCCGAAGGCGAAGCCCTGGATCCGCTCGGGGTCGTAGCGGCCGTCCTGGACGAACCCGAAAACGTTCGGGTCGACCATGCCGGCGCCGAGGATCTCGATCCAGCCGGTGCCCTTGCAGACGCCGTCGCGGGAGCCGTCTGGAAGCTTGCCCGTGCCGTTGCAGCGGAAGCACGAGACGTCGACCTGCACGCTGGGCTCGGTGAACGGGAAGAAGTCGGGCTTGAGCCGGGTCTCGCGCTCGGGGCCGAACAGGGCGCGCGCCACCTCCTGCAGGGTGCCGGCCAGGTCGGCGAGCGTCACGTCCTCGCTCACCGCGAGCCCCTCCACCTGCGAGAACATCGGCAGGTGCGTGGCGTCCATCGTGTCCCGCCGGTAGACGGTGCCGGGCACGATCACGAACAGCGGCGGCTCGGACACCTCCATGGCGCGCACCTGGTTCGGCGAGGTGTGGGTGCGCAACAGCACGTCGCGCGGCCCGGGCGGCAACCCCTCCTCGTTGCGCACGCCCTCGGGCAGGCTCGCCGGGTCGACGTAGAAGGTGTCCTGCAGCATCCGCGCCGGGTGGCCGGGCGGATGGTTGAGCGCCGTGAAGTTGTAGAAGTCGTGCTCGACTTCGGGCCCGTCGAGGACGCGGTAGCCGAGCCCGACGAAGATGTCCTCGATCTCGCGCCGCGTCTGCGTGATCAGGTGCAGGTGCCCCGTGCGCACCGGGCGGGTGCCGGGCAGGGTCACGTCGACGCGGTCGGCCTCCAGCTGGCGCTGAAGCTCCTCCGCCGCGAGCGCCTCGTGGCTGCGCTCGAGCGCCTCCTCGAGCGCCCCCCGCACCCGGTTCGCCTCCTTGCCCACGGGCCCGCGCTCCTCGGGCGGCAGCGAGCCGATCCCGCGCAGGATCCCCGTGAGCTCCGACTTGCGGCCGAGGTACTTGACCCGCAGCTCCTCGAGCGTGGCGGTGTCGGTGGCGGCTGAGATCGCCTCCGTCGCCTCGGCCTCCAGCTCCTTGATCCGTGCCAGCGTGCTCATTCGTCCCCTCTTTCGGCGGTCGCCGAATTTATCCGCTCCAGCGCGATCGCCGCCGCCGCGGACACGTTGAGCGAATCCACTCCTGCGCGCAGCGGGATCGTCCACCGCGCGTCGCAGCGCTCGACGAGCTCCGCGGGCAGGCCCTCGCGCTCGGCGCCCAGGCACAGCGTCACGGGCGGCTCAAGCGGCGCGGGCCGATCGCCGCCTCGCGCGACGAGCGCGACGCGCGGCGCCGGCGTCTCGTCGAAGTCGGCCCGGACCGGGCGCACCGCGAACACCGAGCCCATGCTCGCGCGCACGGCCTTGGGCCCGTACGGGTCCGCGCACCCGGGCCCCAGGGCCAGCGTCCCCCCGACGAGGGCGTCGGCCGAGCGCGCGATCGTGCCGACGTTGCCCGGGTCGCCGACGCCGTGCAGATACACGCACGCCGGGCCCGCGGGCGCCCGCGGCTCGGGGATCGGCCAGACGGCGATCACGCGCGTGCCCGACCCGAGCGTCGAGGCCCGGGCGAGCAGTTCGGGCTCGACCTCCTCGCCGTCCAGCCCCGAGCCCGCCGCGACGAGGACGAACTGCGGGCGGGCGCCGGCCGCGAGGCCGGCCTCGAGCAGGTCCTCCCCCTCGGTCACGAACAGCCGCTCGCGCTCACGGTGCTTGCGCTGTCCGAGCGCCCGCACCAACTTGAGCTTCTCGTTGTCCTTGCTCGTGATCACCTGTCTTGTGTTCGTTTTTGTTCGTCCAACAAAAAGGGCGCCTCGCTGGGCGCCCGGTCGGATTCGCTCGGCGGTCTGGGATCGGTCAGGCCGCCGCGGCCTCCCGGGCTACCTCCGCGAATCGGCGAAACGCCTCGGCATCGCGCACGGCGATGTCGGCGAGCATCTTGCGGTTGACCTCGACGCCGGCCTTCTTGAGGCCGTGCATGAACTCCGAGTAGCTCATGCCCTCGCGCCGAGCGGCGGCGTTGATGCGCACGATCCACAGACGCCGGAAGTCGCGCTTGCGCCTGCGGCGGTCGCGGAAGGCGTAGTTGCCCGACCGCATGACCTGCTCGTTCGCGAAGCGGTACGAGGAGTGCTTGCGGCCGTAGTAGCCCTTGGCTGCGTCCAGCGTCTTCTTGCGCCGCCGCTTGCGGGCGACGGCGTTCGTCGCGCGCGGCATCTAGCCCTGGCCTCCCAGCAGACCGCGGACGCGCTTGGCGTCCTGGGTCGAGATCTCCGAGGGGTTGGCCATCCGGCGCTTGCGCTTCGGCGACTTCTTCTCGAGGATGTGGCTCGAGTAGGCACGCCGCCCGCGCAGCTTGCCCTTGGCGGTCTTGCGGAACCGCTTCTTCGCGCCGGAGTGTGTCTTCATCTTGGGCATGCGAGCGACTATTGAAGCAGACGCGCGGCGGAAACTGCGCGGCGTCGCGGTGCGCGCGTCCGCAAACGGCCTTCGAACGGGATCGATCCCGGCGCGGTAGGCCCGGCGACGATCGGGGGAGCGGGCGCGTGATTCGGCGCACCCGCTCCCCGCCTAAACCCCGGACGGGGGCCGGGCCCCTCGATCAATCCGCGAACTTCGTCGCGAGCTGCGTGAGAGCGCCGCCGCTGCACTGGAGCTCGAGGAGATCGATATTCCCGTCGTCGTCGGCGTCGGCCCAGGAGCCAACCGCGATCATGACGTCCGAGACGATGTCACCCGTGTCCTGGGCGCCGTCGGTCCCGATCTCCGAGAGCTGCTTCTGACGCAGCGTTATACGCGAGACCGCCTGCTTGTTGCTCGGCCCCTTGTTGTCGAACTGACCGGGCGTCGCGAACACCTTGACCTTGAGCTCGCTCAGCGGCTCCCAGGTCTCCAGGTCGACGTTGCCGCAGTTCCCGGTGGACATGATCCGCTCGCGGATCGTCTTGTTCGGAACCAACAGCCTCGGCTTCTTTCCGAACTGGCGCTTGATGTCGAACTTGCCCCTGCCGAAGTTGAGGCCGCTCTCGACACCCGCCGCGGTCAGAATGAAGAACCGCTCCCTCTCCTTCGAGGTCACGTGTGAGCGCACGATGACGTTGGTCTTGCTGACCTTCGGCTTGCCGGGCCTCAGCTTGGTCTTGCTGAGCTGATATCCCGACATCGACCAGCAGCCGGACGCCGCCACCGCAAGCACCCCCGCGAGCGTCACAGCTCCGAGTACCCGCAAGTACTTCATTGGGCCCTCCTTTTCATCCCCCGCTCCACGGACGGACGGACGGTCTCCTCCCTGCCCTTCTCAAGCCGAGGGGAGCGTAATCCGCCCGACCACCGGGGGTCAAGGCCCCCGAACCGAGCGCGCAGGGCACAGCGGGCCGCGGGCCGCGCCCGCCGCCCCGGGTTTCGCATCACCATGCTCAGGGCAGGAGTGCGCGCAGGTCCAAGGTCCGCAGGGGCTTTTCCTCGAGCGGACCCCGCACCCCGAAGCCGGTCGTGCTGACCCCGGTGCACTCGTAGCCATCGCCGAGCCCCGTGGGATCGGGGACTCGGTCGCCGTCGTCGAACCAGGCGCCGCTCACGACGACGCCCAGCATGCCACCCCCCGGCGCCCGGCGGCCGACCTTGACGGGGATCTGCGCTTCCACGAAGCGGCGCCCGGCGCTGCGCTGGGGGCCCTTCGTCCGCCATACCAGCACCTGGGACCCCTCCTCGGGAAGGAGATCGCTGCAGAACGAGTCCAGGTCACGGACCGCGTCGGCGAGGCCAGGCTCGGAGACCATCTGCTTCGGCTTGTTGCCCAGCACCTTCGTCGTGTCCCATTTCGGGGTCTGGATCTTGATCCCGGAGCTGCCCTGGACGGCGAGCGCAATGAACACGATCGGCCGCTCCGGGAAATCCGGATCCGACATGAAGCTGAGCTTCGCCTTGGTGGCCTTGCCCGGCTTCACGTTGTCGACGGTCCAGCTGACTTCGCGGAGCGCGTAGCAGCCGCTGAACAGCAGCGCGCCGACGAGCGCGGCCACGACGAGCCCGAGCTTCTTCCCCACCGAGGATCCCCTTTCGTTAGCGGACGAGACCGGGGCAGAGTAACCCATCGGGGTGAGCCGCGCCCCGCGGCGGCGCCGGGATGCTCAGCCGCCGCGCTTGCCGTTGCCGGCTTCGGCCGCTTCCTTGCGCTCGCGCAGAAGCTCCTTGGAGGGCGCGAGCAGCATGTGCATGTTGCGGCCCTCCTGCAGCGGAGCCTGCTCGATCACGGCCATGCCGTCCAAGTCCTCGAAGAGGCGCTCGAGCAGCGCCCTGCCGCGCTCGGGGTGGGACTGCTCGCGGCCGCGGAACATGATCGTCACCTTGACCTTGTCGCCGTTGCGCAGGAAGCGCTCGACGTGGCCCTTCTTCGTCGAGTAGTCGTGGTCTGCGATCTTCGGCCGCAGCTTGATCTCGCGGACGTTGATCTGCTGCTGGTGCTTGCGGGCGGCCTTGGCCTTCTGCTCCTGCTCGTACTTGTACTTCGAGTAGTCGAGCAGGCGGGCGACGGGCGGCCGCGAGTTCGGCGCCACCTCGACGAGGTCGAGGTCCCGCTCCTGCGCCATCCGCAACGCGGTCTGCGTGTCGACGACGCCGATCTGCTTGCCGTCCTCGTCGATCAGGCGAACCTCGCGAACGCCGATGCGCTCGTTGATCCGGGTCTGATCCCGTTCCGGCATGCGCCGGTCAAAACGCTTCGGAACCGGCACTAGCTATCGAGGGCGGCGAGCGTCAAGCCGGCTGCTTCTCGGGGGGACGGGAGGGGCCTTGCATGCGTGATGGGCACGGGCGCGATCAGCTGCGCTCTGTGGTCTGGGTGCCCTTCATTCGCATCTCAGTATAGAGCCGCTCGATGAGCTCGGCGAGCGAATGTTGGCCGAGGTCTCCCTCGGCGTGCGAGCGCACCGAGACGTTGCCCGACTCCAGCTCGCGGTCACCCAGGATCACCATGTACGGGAGCTTGGCCAGCTCAGCGTCGCGGATCTTGCGCCCGACCGACTCGGTGCGGTCGTCGACCCGCACCCGCAGGCCGGCGTCGCCGAGCTCGGCTGCCACCTGGCGGGCGCGCTCGTTGTGGCGGTCGGCGACGGGCAGCACGCCGATCTGCACCGGCGCGAGCCAGGTCGGGAAACGCCCGCCGTAGTGCTCGATCAGGATCCCGGCGAAGCGCTCCATCGAGCCCAGGAGCGCGCGGTGGATCATCACCGGCCGGTGCTCGGCGTTGTCCTCGCCCTGGTAGGTGAGGTTGAAGCGCTCGGGCATGAAGAAGTCGAGCTGGCAGGTGCCGAGCTGCCAGGAGCGCCCGATCGCGTCGGTGACGTGGAAGTCGATCTTGGGGCCGTAGAAGGCGCCGTCGCCGGGGTTGAGCTCGTACTCGCGGCCCTGGATCTCGAGCGCGTCCGCGAGCGCCTTCTCGGCGCGCTCCCACTGCTCGGCCGTGCCGATCGACTTCTCGGGACGCGTCGAGAGCTCGACGCGCACGTCGTTGAAGCCGAAGCGCGCGTACAGCTCGTCGATCGCCTCGCAGATCGAGCTCACCTCCTCCGGCACCTGCTCGAAGGCGCAGTAGACGTGCGCGTCGTCCTGGGTGAACGAGCGCACGCGAAGCAGGCCGTGCAGCACGCCCTCGCGCTCGTGTCGGAAGACAGCGCCGTACTCGGCGAGGCGCAGCGGCAGGTCGCGGTAGGAGCGCGGCTCGGAGCCGAAGACGAGGCAGGCGCCCGGGCAGTTCATCGGCCGCAGCGCGAACTCCCGCTCGTGGACCTCGCTGAAGTACATGTTCTCGCGGTAGTTGTCGTAGTGGCCCGAGCGGTGCCACAGCTCGACGTCCATCACCTGGGGCGTGCGGATCTCGCCGTAGCCACGCTTGCGGAGCTGCTCGTCGACCTCCGCCTGGATCAGCCGGAACAGGGTCGTCCCGTTCGGCAGCCAGAACGGCATTCCCGGCGACTCGGGCCGCATCCGGAAGAGCCCGAGCTCGGGGCCGAGCTTGCGGTGGTCGCGCGCCCTCGCCTCCTCCAGGCGCCGCTCGTGCTCGGCGAGCTCCTCCTTGGAGAGGAACGCGGTGCCGTAGATGCGGGTCAGCATCTGGCGGTTCTCGTCGCCGCGCCAGTAAGCGCCAGCGACCGAGTTCAGCTTGAACGCCTTGATCCGCTTGGTCGAGGGGCCGTGCGGGCCCAGGCAGAGGTCGGTAAAGGGCCCGTTGCGGTAGAGCGAGACCGTCTTCACCCCCTGGTCGCGCACCAGATCCTCGATCAGCTCGACCTTGTAGGGCTGGTCCTCCGCGCGGAAGCGCTCGAGCGCCTCCTCCACCGGCACCTCGATGCGCTCGAAGGCCTCGTCGGCGGCGATGTGCTCCGCCATGACCTTCTCGATGCGCTCGAAGTCGTCCTCGTTGGGCCGGTAGCCGTCCGGGAACTCGAAGTCGTAGTAGAAGCCGTCCTCGATCGCCGGGCCGATCGAGACCTTGGTGCCGGGATAGAGCTCGAGCACGGCCGTGGCGAGCACGTGCGCGGCGTCGTGGCGGATGAGCGGCAGGGCGTCCGGGTCGCGCTCGGTGACGATCTCGATCTCCGCGCCGTCGGGCAGCGGCCGCGCCAGGTCGCGCAGCTCGCCGTTCACGCGGATCGCGAGCGCCGCGCGCGCGAGCCCCGGCCCGATGGCCGCGGCGGCATCGTTGCCGGTCGCGCCTTCGGCGAGCTCGAGCTCGTTGCCGTCGGGGAGCTTTACGGTGATCTGCGCCACGGGCGAGGATGCTAGTGGCGTCGGGCAAGTGTTTGACACCCGCCCCGCCTCCTCGTCCCCGCCTGGAATCCTCGCTCACGACCCAGGCCAACCGGCGGCGATCGAGTTTCCTCGTCTGGTGGACCAGGAAACTCAACCACGTCCCTGGGAGACCCCCGGTGATCGAGTTTCCTCGTCGGTGGACCAGGAACCTCGATCGCGGCCCCCGGGCAGCCTGCGGCGATCGAGGTTTCTCGTCTCCTGGACTAGGAAACTCGATCGCGGGCGGGGGCTCAACCCGCGGGGTCCGCGCGCTGCCCGTCCGCGATGAACGGGCAGGGCGGCTCGGCCGCCGGCGCGGGGTCGCGCACCCGGTACAGCGTGTAGAGCTCGGTCCGGCGCACCTCCTCGAGGTCGGCGAAGGGCGGGTCCGGGTGCGGCTCGGCGCCGCCGGTGTGCAGCACGACGTAGGCGATCCCCGCCTGCGGGTCGGCGGCGCCGTGCTGCTCGGGGTCGAGCGCCTGGGCGCAGACGCGCCCGTCGCGCAGCTCCCAGAGGAACAGGTGAGCGCCGTGCTCGCCGCTCATCACCTCGGGCGCGGCGACGACGAGCGTCGAGTCGCCGTCCTCCCCGCTGCGCCCGAGCTCGCCGCGCTCGCGCATCTCGATCAGCGCGGGCGACCAGCGGTCGGGCCCGACGGGGCCGTTCACGAGCGCCAGCAGGCTGCAGCCCGCGGCGCCGACCACGTACGCCGCTGCGAGCGCGGGAAGGGCGAACGCGCGTATCCCTTTGAGGCTCGGCCAGGAGCGCAGCGGAGGCGCGTCGGCCAACAACGCGCGCATCGCGATCAGGCTGGCGACGGGCGCGGCGATCGCGATCGCCTTGGCCTCCTGGTAGATCGTCCCGGCGACGAGCGGATAGAGGTAGAGCACGAAGCACGCGCCCAGCGCGGCGGGCAGGGCGCGCTCGCCGCGGCGCACGCAGCGCACCAGCCCGTACGCAAGCGCGGCCAGGCCGACCAGCGAGCCGAGCCAGTAGGCGAGCGCCGGCACGGCGCCCTCGCCGGGGTCGAGGCGGAAGTCGCCGGAGGGCCAGATGCCGAGCGCCTGGAGGGGCGAGATCGCGTCGAAGAGGTTGCCGCGCCCCGCGCCCGCCGGGTTGAACGTCTCGAAGTTCGCGAAGTTGACGAGCCGGCCCGCCTCCGGCGCCGCCGCGAGCGCGAGCACGCCGAGCGCGACCAGCGCGGGCGGCGCCACCTTGCGGATCGAGCGCCGGCGGACGGTCTCGCGCCCGACGAGCGCGTTCGCGATCCGCCGCCCGCGCGAGCGCAGGATCGCCCAGCCCTCCCACGCTGCCCAGAGCGCCGCCGTGCCCGCGAGCCAGGCGACCCCGGGGAAGCTGTAGGTGTAGAGCGAGCCGACCGCGAGCGCAGCGAGCGGGACCGCGGCGAGCAGGCGCCAGCGCACGGCGGGCAGCACGCCGCCGAGGCGCCCGGCGGCGAGTTCCTGCAGGGCGACCGCGAAGGCGAGCACGAACAGCGCCTGCATCACCTCCTTGAAGGCGCCTTGGATGAGGTACGAGGCGGCGAGGTAGGCGAACGCGGTCAGCAGCGCGGCCGCGATCCGCCGGCCGCGCGGCAGCTCGCCGAGCAGCGGCAGCGGCGCGAGCGCGGCGGCGACCGCGGTCGCCAGCGCAAGCCCGCCGAAACCGTGCACGAAGCTCACGCCCAGCTCGTTGAGCGCGGCGACCACCGCGTGCGGCCCGAGCGGGTAGCCCTCCTCGATCAGCCGCTCCACCCCGCCCGACGCGATCCGGTCGGTCGCGAACAGGTGCTGCGACATGTCCGGGTTCAGGCTCGTGCCGAGGATCCCGAAGCGCAGCTCGACGATGAACGGGATCGAAGCCGCCGCGAGCGCACCGGCGCCGGCGAGCAGCCCGGTGGTCGCGCCCTCGTCGGGCTCGAGGTGGCGCGTCCACAGCTCGTAGGCCCCGTAGACGAGCGCCGCTGCCAGCACGGCGAGCGTCGCCGCCGGGGCGATCAGGTTCGCCGCGCCCCAGCCCACGCCGCAGAGCACGGCGAGGCCGACCGCGGGCGCGAGCCAACTCCACTCCCGCCGGCCGCACGCGCGAAACACGAGCGCACCGGTGGCGGCTGCGGCCCCGATCAGGACTACGAACGAGAGGTAGGTGCCCGGCACGGCCCGCGAGCATAAGCGGGCGGGAAGATGAGCCGCGCGGTCCGGGGGCCCGCGCGGCCCCTGCACACGACTAGGTGAGCAGGATGACGAGGATGATGATGAGGATCAGGGCTCCGATTCCGATGTACATGCCTTGGGCCTTTCTGCTTGGCGTTGGGCAGCCGGGTACCCCGACCCCCGAGCCCTAATCCACCACGCATAGCGTGGTCGCCTCTACGCGCGCCGAAGCGAGATGTCACGAAAGGCTCACGGCGCGCGCCCTACGTGAGCGGCTCGCGCGGCGCCCGCTCGTCGCTCACCCCGGCGAGCCAGCGGCAGGCGGCCCGGACGACGAGCAGCACGAACGCGGCGGTGCCCCAGCCGGCGACGGCGTAGAACGGGAACCCCGCGCCCCAGCGCGACTCCTCGGGGCTCATGAGCGCGAGCCCGAGCGCCGCGACCGTCGCCGCCGAGACCAAGAACAAAAGCCACCCGGCGACCACGGCGATGCCCGCGAACAGCCCGCTGAGCATCGCATCGAAAGCGGTGGGCGCCCTCCCGTGATCCATTGCGACGTCGGAGCTTAGGCGGGCAGGCGCCATCGATGCAAGCCGCCCGGCCCCCAGCAGGCGCTCGAATCCCAGGCGCCGTGTCAATCCCCGGGCCTGGGCCTGCGTTTCGCACGCGGCGGGGCGCCCGTTGACCATACATCGGCTGCCGATATATAGTCGCGGGCGTGACCGAGCAGACGCTGTTCATCCTCGCGAGCCTGCTCGACGGCCCCAAGCACGGGTACGCGATCGCGCAGGAGGCCCGGGAGCTGTCGGGCGAGCGGATGAGGCTCACCGCCGGGACGCTCTACGGCGCGCTGGAGCGCCTCACCGATGAGGGGCTGGTCGAGCCCGATCGCGAGGAGGTCGTCAACGGCCGCCGCCGGCGCTACTTCCGGCTCACGGGCGCGGGCGCCGCTGCGATCGAGGCCGAGACGCAGCGCCTCCGCGCCACGGCCGAAGCGGTCGAGGCCCGCCTCGGCCGCCCGCGAACCGCATGAGGGACCGGATCCTGAAGCTCTGCCTCTACGCCTACCCGCCCGCGCGGCGGCGCCGGGACCGCGAGCTGCTTCTCGACCTGGCCGGCGAGCTCGCGGCGGACCACGGCGCCTGGCGCGAGGCGCTTGGCCTGGTCGCGGGCGGCGTCCGCGCGCGCTGGGAGGACCGGGGCTGGCGCCCGCTCGGGCGCGGCAACGGCATCCAACCACGCGCTCGGGCGACTGATCGTCAATCTGGTGCTCTACCCCGCCGTCGTCTTCGTGGCGTTCGTCGCGCTCAGCGTGGTCGACGACCTGACCGGCGGCCCGCCCTGGCAGGGGGCCGAGCCGCGGACGATCGCCTTCGCGACCTTCTTCGCCTCCTACTTCACCCTCCCGGTGCTCCTCTTCGCGCTGCTCGCGATCGAGCTGGGCGTGCGGCGAGCGGAGTCCTTCACGCAGCCGCGCGCGGCCATGCGGACCTGCTTCGCCCTGGTAGGCCTGCTGTTCGGCCTCTGGCTCGGGTCGTCCGAGGGTCCGGCGCTCGCGTCCGGAGCGATGATGGCGCTCGCCGGCCTCGCGTACGGCAGCCTCATCCGCCTGCCGGTATCGCGCGCCGAGGCGGCCCTCCTCGCGGGCGCCGCATCGGCGAGCGGCATCGGCGCCGGTGCGCCCGCCGAGCCCCTGGCGGCGAACCCGCCGCTCACCAGCCGACGCACCGCGGTCACGCTCGCGGCCGCGGCGATGGTCGCCCTGCCGGTGTTCTGGTTCGCGGGCAAGGAGTGGACGGCCGGCCCGTCCGTCTGCACCGCGTGGGCCCCGGACGCCGCGAAGCTCCAGGGCGCGCACGGGCCCGACGCGCGGCGCGACGAGGCCATCCGGGTCCACCGCTGCGGCGGCGTCGACGGGATGAACCGCTCGGGGGTCCGCGCGACCCTCGGCCCGCCTTCCAAGCGGGCCGACAGGCAGGGCCGGGAGGCCTGGCTGTACCTGCCCGCCCGCGGCGACGACACGCTCGACCCCTGCGAGGAGGTCAGCCTCGTGGTCGTGTTCGCAGGGGACGGGCGGGTCCTCCGCACCGAGCTTCGCTGATGCCCATGCTGCGGGGGACCGGGCTAGGGGCGGCCGGAGCGATCGCGATCGGCGCCGCGGCCCTCGGCCTGGTCGCCGCCTGCGCCCCGAGCGAGTTCACGCAGCGCCACGCGGGGCTTCGACACGCCAAAAAACGCGAAACACCGGCCATCGGCCGGCGCGGTCAGTGGGCGCTACTGGGCTCGAACCAGTGACCTCCAGC